>ERZ1029858.31-NODE-31-length-132707-cov-18.603165_pt1 | contig 132707 bp, 137 predicted proteins | sample MGYA00519237_ERZ1029858 | MGnify/ENA primary metagenome ERZ1029858 (study PRJEB33666, sample SAMEA4610919) | skin metagenome | biome: Human-associated habitat; feature: Malodor aspect; material: skin | place: Philippines | collected 2015-08 ...
GAATCCCCGGGCGACTTCATATCGGTACACCCGGGCGACTTCGTCGGAATCCGCAAATATGCGGACGTTAACAGCCCAGTTCAAGCCAATAGTCCAACACGATCGGGACCCAAACTACCGCACAATGTTTTTCAGTCGGAGAGTTCTCGATGGAACCCCCCTGCTGGGCATCCCGTTCCGATTTTCGTGAATTGGGGGTCGGCATCCACCCCAGCGCGACTTCCGCCCAGATCCCTCGGCTTACAGGCGCACCGTTTTTCAACTTAATCGTGCGCGTTGGGGCCGGCCGAATTGTCCTAATACCGCACCGCACCCGACCCCGGTTCTAAGAAGACAGCGCTGTCCTTCAGCTATCAATTGGTCTCCGATCCTGCCTACAATGCCCGACTAGACCAAGTTTGATCGTTAAGGGACGTATGCATTGGAGCTCTGAATTGCTAAATACCGCGGCAAGACAGGAAGCCCGAGCACGATCCGAAAGGAACGATTCCCGCTGGCCCGATCACCCAAGGAGGTGTAGCCGCCGCCTCCGCAAGGTACGATCCGATGCGTAGCATATTGTTGAATCCCGCCAGATTGATCCTTTTCGCCCTGACCACGGCGCTGGGCGTTGCGGTATGCTTGGTCCCGCCCAGTTTCGCGCAACGCGATCCTCTCGATCTCGCTCAGGCCGGCTTCGTTGCAAAGGATCGTGGCGATTTCACTGTGGCAATACGCTTGTTCGACGAAGCGCTTCAGCGCGGCCTGTTCGCTGATAAACAGCGTGGCCTCCTGTTGTACAGCCGGGGCGTCTCTTATGAAGCGCTCGGAATTCGCGACCGCGCGTTGTCGGATTTCGACGCGGCCGTCGCGCTGCTTCCGGATTTCCCTAATGTCTACCTCTATCGAGGGATCATCTGGGGCGAGAAGAGCGAATACCAGCGCGCGATGCAGGATTTCCTGACGGCCAGTAAATTGAATCCAAGCGATCCGCTTGCTTTCAATAACCTTGGAAACGTCTATGAAAAATTGGGAGATATTGATCTCGCCATCGAAAACTTTGGCCGCGCGATCCGCTTGCAGTCCGACTACGCCCAAGCCTACTACAATCGCGCCCATGCTTATGTGTTGAAGCAAGACGAAGAACGCGCCATCGCAGACTACGACAAGGCGATCTTGTTGCAGCCGACTTACGCCGAAGCGTATGTCAACAGGGCAATCGTGAAATTCTTGCTCCGAGATGTCCAGGGCGCTCTAGCCGATCTGGATACCGCAATCAAACTCAATCCGCGCGACGTCTCCGCACGGTCAAATCGAGCAAACGTGAATCTGGCAATCGAAAAATATGGTGAGGCGTTGACCGACTTCGATCGCAGCTTGGCGTTGGATCCCGGCAATGCAGCCACGTACTTGGGAAGGGGGCGGGCGCATCTATTCTCAGGCGCCATCGACGATAGCATTGCGGATCTTAAGACAGCCGTACGACTGCGCCCTTCGAACCCCTATCCCGTTATTTGGTTGCACATTGCCCGGGTTCATAAAGGGGAATCCGACCGCGAAGAATTTGCAGCGAATGCAATGGCCGTGAAACGCGGAGCGTGGCCGGGGGCAATGCTGGATATGTACCTCGGGCTTCTCGATGCGGACAAGGTCAAAGCTGCTGCCCAACAGGGCCCAAGCCGCGAAAAGTCCAAACGCCAATGCGAAGCGAATTTTTTCCTGGGCGAACTGGCGCTGCACAACGGCCAAATCGAGCAAGCGAGAGATGCTTTGCGCGAGGTGACGTCTACCTGCGGACCTGCGGAAACGGTCTACAGCGCGGCGGTGGCGGAGGCCAAGCTGTTACCGCGGCAATAAAGTGCCTTGCGAAGGCCGGGCTTCTACCACCCAGCTGCGCACCCGCCGAAGCGCACTTCCCCTATTGCTTGACATGTCAGTGGAGGCGTTACAACGGTTTACGATGCCGCGAGAATGGCCCGCGCCGGTCTAGGTGGTGTGAACTCTAGGGATTCCCTTTTAGGAGTTTTCCAGCACGTCTTCCCGCACGAGCGCTCGGACCTGAGCCATTGGCGCAAGCGGCTTGGCGACAAGCTGGAGCTGCTGCTGGCCGAGAGCTTGCGGGTGGCGCATGGGGCCGGCGCGTTACGCAGCCAGGACCTCAAGCGGGTCACAGTCGACACCACGGTGCAGCCGAAGGCCATCACCTTCCCGACCGATGCCAAACTGCTTCATGCGGCCATCAATCTGGCGATCAGGCATGGCGTCAGGCTTTGGAAATCTTATTCTCGCGTCGCCAATTCCGCCGCGATGATGGCGGGCCGCTATGCCCATGCCAAACAATTCAGGCGGCATCAGCGGCAGTTGCGTATCCTGAAGAGCCGGCTCGGCCGGATCATCCACGACATCGGCCGCAAGATCGAGAACCATCCAGCACTAGAAGAGGCGTTCGCCCTGCCGCTTGGCCGGGCCACGCAGATCCGCTCGCAACAGCAGCGCCAGCGCGGCTGGAAGCTTTATTCCTTCCATGCCCCCGAGGTGGAGTGGAGTGCATCGGCAAGGGCAAGGCCAGCGCGCCTTACGAGTTCGGCGTCAAGGCCTCCATCACTTTATTTCGTATGACCTCCGAACAACCTACCCAAAAGAAGCCACACAGAAGCGCGGCGTGCTGGACGTTTCTTCAAAGCGAGCGGCGCGTGGATCAGTGCCCGTCACTCTCGATCGTGAATACGGCTTCACGCAAATTCATGCCCCCATGAAGGAACTGAAAGAAGATCATCACTGCCTGATCGAGCGTTCAAAAGAAACGGACGAGTGTGGCTTCTACAGTTAAAGCAGCTCTCGCTTCGGGAAATAATACTCATAGATAAAAGCCCGCAGCGATGCGGGCTTTTCGTTCTTATCGACGTTCGTGGCTGTTGTCACCCACCCCGATGCTCACGCCCGGGACTTGAATACCGATCCCAGGCTGTCCGTGCTGCTGCGGGCGTTCCTCGTGGTGCTCTCGCCGTGGCTCTTGATGACGGTCCTGCTGAATAATCATGGCGGGTCGGTCATGAGGGCGTTCCTCGTGATGTTCGCGCCGAGGTTCACCATGGCGTTCCTGAATAATTACGACAGGTTGGTCATGATGCTGTTCCCGGCAATTGCCATGTTGATCACAGACCATCTGGACGCGCAGCAGGCCGGTATCGGCCTGCGAAACGCCCTTGGTAAGGGATCCTGCCTGGACACCGCTCACGAACAGCCCGACAGCACCAGCCAAAAGCGAAAACGTAAGTGTGTTCATATTCATTCCCCTTTGTGGTTGATCGCTACTGCCTTGAAGTACCTTCGGGCTTCATACGACTCTCAGTGATGGCCGCCGTGATGACCGCCAAAGCCGCCGCCGAACCCACCATGATGACCGCCAAAGCCACCGTGATGACCGCCAAAGCCGCCAAAGCCGAGGCTTATGCCCGGGCCTCCGTACCCATATCCATACCCGCCGCCGCCATAGTACGGCTGTGCGTAGTAGGGTTGCGCGTAGTAGACCCGTCGAGGGGCGTAATAGCCGTAGCTCCTGTAGACGCGGCGATGCCCATAGTGGCGATAGCGACGATGGGCACTGAAGTCGGTTGACTGGCTCGTTCCGCTGGTTGCGGTTACCGTCTTCACCGAGTTGTCGGCATTTGCTGCGGAACCACCGAGAAGCGCGGCTGCGCCGACGGCAATTACGATGGCTAGTGTTCTCATTTTCCACTCCTATGGTGAACTGTGGAGGGGTAATTGAGTCCGGGGAGTTTCGTTCCGGCCGTCAAACCTTTATTTTTGCGTAAGTAGTTGAATATCCATTCATAATCAAGAACGTCAAGCAAAGATACGGCCTACCCGTGTCCTGTACCGTCGCACTTCACGCATGGGCCGATCCTGGAGCCTTTGCAAAAATTGCACGGCTTACCCTCATACCGTTTCCCGCTTCCGTAGCATTCATTGCAAGCATTGATCCTTTGCCGTTGCACCTCGGACATGCTGCCATTGTCCTTCACATTATTTAGGCGAAATTCATTTCCGACCACTGACGCGATTTTTCGATCATGTTCAGGTTATCCCATGAACCTCAAACTGATTTACCGGGCTATCTTGGAAACCCGACTGCTATGGCAATCATCGAGACCGGCTAATGCCGCTGTGGACGCCCTCTATGACTTGCTCCCGCGCCACCGATCCGCTGGACGCTCTCGAAAGAGAAGTTCAAAAGCCTGGTGCTGCCTCCCCTCGAAAATAAAGCGAGCGGAAGCAAGGTCGAGTTTGAATTGTAACTATCTTTGAATGATTTTCTTTAGCTGCGCTTCCCATTTATCCACGACCTCACGCATTTCTTTCGCGAAGTCGTATCGCCGATAGACTGACACGATACCGGACTGACTACCGGATACGTGGTTCAACAGACGTTCGGTAACGTGTATGGGCGTTCCGAGGGCCGCAAGATTCGTCGCGAACGTGCGGCGCAGATCGTGCAAGGTCCACGGACGTTCTCGAGAGCGCTAGAAGCCCTTGAATTGCGTCCCCCACCCCGCGTACGGGATGATCCCACTGAGCCTACTCGCCGGAAACACGTAGCCGTCCGTTTCCGGCACCGAAGCAATCACCATCTGCGCCATCCTCCCTATGGGAGCACGAACGCGCGGCCGTTTTTCGTATCGGGCGAATTGATCGTGCCAACGCCGAGATATTCCCGCTGCACCAGTTGAAAAATGTCCGAATATCTTTGAGGGCATGCGGCGGCTTCCGACTTGGCCGTAAGCCGCCGCATTGATCGAGGGCTTCTGGGGGGCCCACAGCGGCAAAGCTCGTTGACGCAAGCTCGCTAAATCGCGCGTCGACCGCTCAGTGCGACAAGCTGCTGGTCGTCATCATCACGTTTGATGAGGGATTTTAATGGGGGCTCTGGGTTCAGAGGAATGCTCCCGAAACACACCCGAAATCGCCGGGCTCAACCCGGCAAAACAAAGATTCATAAATATATCTCCATAGCTTATCGTTCGCGGACGGACGCTAGGCTAGAGATTTTCACCGATCGAATGAGGTGGATCAGAGCACCAAACTATTTTCTTATAGTCAAAGCCGATCTCGATTGTCGGTTTGACTACGGCAAAAAAAGGGGAAATGTCGAAATCACGAGGCGTGTAGAGTGACGAGTCGCGGATATGAAAGATTTCCTTCCGCGCATGATCGCTTTCCAACGGAGTAATAACAGGCAAAATGGGGTAACCAACATCCATGAACGCTTGGGCGATAAGGGCGGAACAGATGAGGCGGGTGGGATCACCCGAACCTAACGCGATCATTCGGCGCCGCCAACGCTTTGGCACCGGAAGCGGCACCAGGTAACGCCCAAGATCGATCAGATTCTTGAGATCGTATTTGAGCCCGATCCGCGCAACTGCGAATTTACATACCGCTTCGCAGTCTTCGGGGGCCAACCCGACGGGTCGACATATACGAGTATGAAATTTGGAATACTTCGACAGAGAGACGCAGGTAATGCCATAGTCCAGATTGGACTCCACCAATTCGCATTCGCCTGGCACCGTCGATCCTACGTAGAGCGCAGCGTGAGACCAGGTTGACTGCGTGAGGTACTTGATAATTCCGGAGATGCGATTGTTACCCTCAATGAGCAAAATATCGCCGGGTCTAATGCAGGCTTGGAGCGCTTTCGGATCGGCCGGGGTGAATGGCTCATAGCTGGACGAGGGCTGCTGCAGATAGGCGGCGATCAGGCGCCCCAGGAGATCGAGGATCCATTTCATGGCGCCAAGTTCCGGTTGCTACATGGGCCAAGCAAGTCGAGCCATTCATCGTTCGATGACACACCAATGTTAGCCTCCTCGCCCTGTCAGGTAAAATGGCTTGAAGAGGGGACTCGCAACTAGACCACCGATGGGAGTTCTGGCGAACTAATCCGGTACGTTAGCCAACTTGCTTAGCTCAGTCGGGTCCTGTAAATCTTTCAACAATTTGCTCGCCAACTCGTACGATCTGTTAATTTCGATGAGTCGGCTCATCTCTATGGTTGGCTGAACGTTGGATTTTTCAGTCACGCCCTGCAAAACCGTCGCCGAGCCAGCCTTCACCGCCTCTGGTACGCGATCCGAGCTAAAAAGGTTGCCGCCCACCGCCTGAATGTTTGCCCGCGCAGAAAAACTCGCGAGTCGCAATCGGCCCAGTCCCCAAGCTTGGTCGAAATCCTACCCCCTGCGTTGATATTGATCGCTCCAGCTTGGACAGGCACGTTTACCGTGCCGCTGTCGGCTAAAACCGGCTGCCCGTCCATGGTCACCAGCCGGCCAGTTCCATCCAGGCTAAATGACCCGTCTCGGGTGTAGCGTTCTCCCTGAGATGTTTGCACCACGAAATAGGCGTTGCCTTTGATTGCCAGATCGAGAGGATTTCCCGTCGTCCGTATCGCCCCGGCTGACGTGTTCGTAAAGGCAAACGCCGCATCCACCAGAGAGAGGGGACGCTCAGGTTTAATTCCGATCTCCTCCCCCTTTTCAGGCTTCAAATATTCATGAAACGAAATTTGCTGAGCGCGAAAACCGGTAGTTTCGACGTTCGCAACGTTGTTTGCGGCAACATCGAGCCTGCGCCTGAGGGCCATCAAGCGCGAGAGATGGATGAGTGTAGTTTCGCTCACTGCTGTCCCTTCGGAAGCGAATCACGCGCCATTCAATTCTCTGATACAACGCTGACTGCCTAAACTCCGCAATGCGGCATCTTGCAGCGCAGACCGAGCGAACGATCAAAGTGATTACTTGCGATATGGTTGCGTTTCCCGGTACTGCACGTCTTGCCAGCCTCAAAAATGGTTCCGCATCTCTAGACCCGCAGGGTCGGCTCTGCCATTCGGATCTCCTCATTCTCGACCTGAATGGTCACGTGATCGATCTTGAACTTTTCTTCCAAGATGGCCTTTACGCCCTTCAGGACCGCGGCTGCGTATTTCATGTCGGACACGACGACATGTCCGGTGAATGAGTCCGTCCCCGATGTGATCGTCCAGACGTGCAAATCGTGAGCGGCAACGACGCCTGGGATACGCAGCAACGTCTTCTCGAGCTCCGGTAGATCGATTTCGGTAGGTACGCCCTCCATCAGGATATGGACCGCCTGGCTCAACAGCTTCCAGGTGCGCGGCACGATGAAGAGGCCGATGCCCGCGCCGATGATCGGATCCGCCAGCGTCCAACCGGTGTACATGATAATTAGCGCCGCAGCGATCACGCCCAACGATCCCAGCATGTCGCTGAGTACTTCGAAGTAGGCGCCCTGGACATTGAGGCTCTCCGATGATCCCACAGAGAGCAGCTTCATACTGAGAAGGTTCACGACCAATCCGACGGCCGCAACGGCCAGCATCGGGCCACCCAGTATTTCCGGTGGAGAGCGAAAACGTTGGTAGGCTTCATACAAAATGTAGACGGTCAGCAGAAGGAGCACCACTGCGTTGACCAGCGCGGCAAGAATCTCGGTCCGTAGATAACCGTAAGTCTTCTGCGGCGTAGCAGCCTTTTGCGCGAAATGGATCGCAAACAGCGCCAATCCGAGGCCACCGGCATCCGTCGCCATATGCGCGGCATCCGCGATCAGCGCGAGACTACCCGTCCAGATCCCGCCGACGATTTCGGCTGTCATGTAAGTCAACGTCAGCGCCAGCGCCGCATAGAGCGGCTTGCGGTGACGTCCCGCCGCTGACGGAATTGCGCCTCCGTGCGAATGACCTTTACCCACCGCGATACTCCCAAGTTTTGCGAAATCGGTCGCCAGCCGGCACAGCTAGGGCAAGGCGGTTGTAAAATCAAATTTCCGAAAACCGAGGAGTTCCCGGGCCTTGGGCTAACATTGTAATAGTGTTCGCCAATGGAATTTGCTAACCGGAGAATATGGAACGTCAGGTCGGTCAAAGATTGACAAGACTGCAGGCATCCGGACTTCGCCGGACGCTGTTGATGTTGCTTGCTTTTTCCTATCTTTTCGTCGGTCTGGCGCATTCTATTTCGTGCACAGACGAGGCTGTCGCGGCCACTATGTCATCTGACATTGGCAGTATCCCGGACAATGGTCCGGATGAGGATGGCTCGAAGAAATCGCCCGTGGTCGCCGGGCATTGCTACGTGTGCGCACCGGTGCTGATGCCCGCCGTCGTCCCGGATGCGGGGCCTTCCGCACGTCCGGTCAAACTGGCATTCGTATCGCCAAAGCTCCAGTTTGAAGACCATCCTCGGCTTGATACGCCGCCGCCAAAACATCTGACCTGAGTATCGCCGCTGCGCGGTCTGGCCGCGCCGTCGTTCTTCGTGCTTTTCAGGTCGTTTGTATGTTTTTGGTCCGAGATGCTCTGCGCCTGACATGCGCATTTCTTGTATTTACAATCCCAGTCCAGGCTGCCGAACGTTCTTCGCGCGCAATCTCCCTGCCGCAGGCATTGCAGCGTGCATTGGCGGCGAACCCGCGCTTGACGGCGGCCGAGCGCGATATCGGCATCGCGGGGGGACTTCGAATCCAGGCTGGTGTGCTTCCCAATCCAGATGTTTCGTTCGAACTCGACAACGCGTTGGGGTCGGGGCGCTATAAGGGCTTACGCTCGGCTGAAACCAACCTGCAACTCAGCCAACTGGTCGAATTGGGCGGCAAGCGGGAGGCGCGGATTGCGGCGGGGGAGGCAGGCATCGGCGCCGCCGTCTGGCAGCGGCGGGCGACGCGGCTGGAGGTGTTGTCCGAGACCGCGATCGCTTTCATCACCATCATCAGTCTGCAACGCCGCATCGAAATCTTCGACGAGCAGATCGCAAGCTTCGACCCGCTTATCCCATTGCTGCAAAAGCGCGTCCAGGAAGGTGCTTCCTCGCCGGCCGAGACTCTAAGGGCGCAAGTTGCAGCCGACCTTTTCCGCGTCGAGCGCGAGCGCGCCAAAACCCAGTTGGCCCTGGCGCGCCGTGATCTCGCGATACTCATGGGCGACAGCAGCCCGCACTTCGGCAATGCTGTCGGGCGGCTCAGCAATATTGGTCAGCCGCCATCATTCCAATCAATTGTCCAGGCCATCGAAGCCAATCCGCAGTTATTGCGCTGGACCGCGGTCACAGCACAACGCAATGCCGAACTCCTCATTGCACGTCTGAAAGCAATTCCCGACCCCCGCATCTCGGCTGGCTGGCGCCACTTTGAGGACACCAACGACAATGCGGTCCGGCTTGGTGTTTCGATTCCTATTCCGGTGTTCGACCAGAATACCGGCAACATCATCGCCGCCCAGGAATCGCTCGCGAAGACCGGCGCAGAGCGGGCGATCAACAAGTTGGTCCTGATCAGCATCGTCGGCCGGGCCTATGACACGCTGACGGGCGCCCTGGCCGAGATTAAACTGCTGCGGTCTTCAGTCATTCCCAATGCGCGCAGCGCTTCCGAGACGATCTTCAGCGGCTATTCGCAAGGCCGTTTCACCCTGCTGGAACTGCTCGACGTCAGGGGGGCGCTGTTGCAGGCGCTGCTGCGCGAACAGGAGGCACTGCAGAATTTCCATGTTGCCATCGCGACCATCGAAGGTCTTGCCGGTAATCCGTTTACGCTAACCCGCGAGAGCGCACGATGATTAAGGGACTGATCCGTTATTCCATCTTTATCCTGCTGGCCGCAGCGCTCGCCTATGGCGGCTACCGGATGCTGCTGCCGGCGACGTCGAAGACGACGCCGGCCGAAAAGGCCGAGAAGGAAGAACATTCCGATAGCGTCGCCTTGAGCGACGCCAAGATCGAGGCGGCCAAAATTGAACTAGCGAAGGCTTCACCCGGCGTGCTGAGGGACAGCCTCCTCTTGAACGGCATCGTCCAGCCGAACCAGGAATCGCTCGTCCAGGTCACGCCACGATTTCCCGGGATCGTCCGCGACGTGCGCAAGCGGATCGGCGATGTCGTCCAGAAGGGTGACGTCCTGGCGGTCATTGAAAGCAACCAAAGCCTAACGCAGTATGAACTGAAGGCGTCGCTGGCGGGCACCGTCATTGATCGCCAGATCTCGCTGGGTGAGTTCGTCTCCGAGCAGAAATCGGCATTCGTGGTAGCGGATTTGTCGAACGTCTGGGTGGATTTCTCTGTCTACCGCCGTGATCTGAAACGCGTGAGCATCGGTGATCAGATACTCATCGATCCCGCCGACGGCGGGCCGGCGATAGAAGCCAAGGTTTCTTATTTATCGCCGGTCGGCAGCAGCGACACCCAAAGTGCGATCGCGAGAGCAATCGTAACCAATTCCAGCCAACGACTGCGCCCGGGACTGTTCATTACCGGACGACTGACGTTGTCCGCAAAAAAGGTCGGCGTCGCGGTGAAGTCGTCGGCGCTGCAGACGGTGGAAAATCGCACGGTCGTGTTCGTCCGAAACGGCGAGAAATTCGAGGCCCGCGACGTCGAGGTTGGCGACCGTGATCCGCAGATCGTCGAAATCCTTTTTGGCGTTCTCGATGGCGATGTCTACGCGGCGCAGAACAGCTTCATCGTGAAGGCGGAGATGACCAAGGGAGCGGGCGGAGATGAGCATTGACAGCAGCAAGACGTTGATTACCGCGTTGATCAGGCCTCACATGGAAGGCCACGTCGTTCGCGCGCTCCATGACCTTCCGGATTTTCCCGGCTTCACCTTCGACGAGGTGCGGGGGCAAGGAAGGGGACGCGGACAAGGGGGCAGCTATGTCTCGACCGATACGGACCTGACATATCACCAATACCTGGAATTGAGGCTGGTCTGCCGGTCCGAACTGGCCGACGAGATCTGCGGGCTCATCGCCACGGCAGCATGGACCGGCAGGAAGGGCGACGGCGTGGTGTTCACGACGCCTGTCCACGCGTTTGCCCGGATAAGAGAGATCGGCCGCCGCCCGGAGAAGTCCGATGCTTGAAGCAATCTTATCCTTCGCCATCCGACAACGATGGCTTGTCATGATCGGCGTACTGATCATGGCCGCCTTCGGCGCCTGGAATTTCACGCGCCTGCCGATCGACGCCGTGCCGGATATCACCAATGTCCAGATCCAGATCAACAGCCGGGCTCCCGGCTATTCGCCGCTCGAAGTCGAACAGCGGATTACGTTTCCGATCGAGACCGCGATGGGAGGGCTCCCTCATCTCGAGAGCACGCGCTCCCAGTCCCGTTACGGCTTGAGCCAGGTCACGGTCATCTTCAAGGACGGCACGGACATCTATTTTGCCCGGCAATTGGTCAACGAACGGATTCAGCAGGTCAAGGACCAGCTTCCTCCCAGCATCGAAACGGCCATGGGGCCGGTGTCGACGGGCTTGGGCGAGATTTACCTGTTTACCGTGGAGGCAAAGCCGGAGGCCCGCAAGGCGGGCGGCGGCGAGTACACGCCCAGTGATTTGCGGACGATCCAGGACTGGATCATCAAGCCGCAGTTGAGAAACGTTCCCGGCGTGATCGAGGTCAACACAATAGGTGGCTTCGAAAAGCAGTTTCACGTGCTACCGGATCCCGCTCAATTGATGGCCTACAAGCTCAGTTTTCGGGAAGTGATGACGGCGCTGGCATCGAACAACGCCAACGTCGGCGCAGGCTATATCGAGCGTAACGGCGAGCAGTATCTCGTCCGCACCCCGGGGCAGGTAGCGAATATCGAAGAAATCAAGGAAATCGTGATCGGCTCCCGGAACGGCGTACCGGTCAGGGTTTCCGACATCGCGGACGTCAGGGAAGGCAAGGATTTGCGGACCGGCGCGGCGACAGTGAACGGAAATGAGGTGGTACTCGGAACCGCGATGCTGCTGATCGGCGAGAACAGCCGGACGGTGGCGCAGCGGGTGGCGGCCAAACTGAAGCAGATCGGCCGATCGTTGCCCGACGGCGTCATCGCCAGGGCCGTTTACGACCGAACACGACTGGTCGAAGCAACGGTCGCGACGGTCGAGAAGAATCTGGTCGAAGGCGCGCTGCTAGTGATCGTGATCCTGTTCATGATCCTGGGAAACTTCAAGGCGGCGATTGCCACGGCGTTCGTCATTCCGCTGTCCATGCTGTTCACCATCACCGGCATGGTCGAGAACAAGGTCAGCGCCAATCTGATGAGTCTCGGTGCCATCGATTTCGGCATCATCATCGATGGTGCCGTCATCATCGTGGAGAACTGCCTGCGCTTGCTGGCACATGAACAGCAGCGATTGGGGCGCGTCCTGAACCGACAGGAGCGGTTCGAGACGATTTTGGCGGCATCGCGGGAAGTCATCGGCCCGAGCCTGTTCGGCACGCTGATCATCGGTGTGGTCTACCTGCCGATCCTCACACTCACCGGTGTCGAAGGAAAGATGTTCACGCCGATGGCATTGACCGTGCTGATGGCGCTCACCGGCGCCAGCATCCTGTCGCTGACGTTCGTACCTGCCGCCGTGGCCCTTTTGGTGACCGGCAAGGTGTCCGAGCATGAGAACTGGTTCATGCGCGGTGCGCGTCATGTCTATACGCCGTTGCTTTCAGCCTCCATTCGCAACAAGTACGGCGTCGCCGTGATCGCAGCACTGTTGATAGTCGTCTGCGGGATAGCTGCGTCCCGGATGGGCGGCGAATTCATCCCCAGCCTCGACGAAGGGGACGTGGCCCTGCAGGCCATACGGATCCCGGGAACCAGCCTGACGCAGTCACTGGAAATGCAAGCGATGGTCGAGAAGCGGCTGATCAAGATTCCGGAGGTGAGGGAAGTGTTCGCGCGCACCGGCACCGCGGAGGTCGCAACCGACCTGATGCCGCCGTCGACGTCGGACGGTTACGTCATGCTGAAGCCGCGAAAAGAATGGCCCGACCCGGAAAAGTCGAAGGCCGCCGTCGTGTCCGAGATCCAGGAAGCCGCCGAAGAAATTCCGGGCAACGTCTATGAAATCTCGCAACCGATTCAGCAACGCTTCAACGAACTGATCTCGGGTGTCCGCAGCGACGTCGGCGTGAAGATATTCGGTGACGACCTTGATGTGCTCGTCCAAACTGCTGCTCAAGTTCAGGCGGTCCTTCAAAACGTCCAGGGGGCGGCCGACGTCAAGACCGAGCAGGCTTCCGGACTCCCGGTCCTTACCGTGAAGCTCAATCGTCAGGCCTTGTCGCGATATGGAATAAATGTCGGCGACGTGCAGAATCTGGTCGAAATTGCCGTCGGCGGCAAGAACTCCGGGATGGTCTTCGAGGGCGACCGCCGTTTCAACATCGTCGTCCGCCTTCCGGAGCATCTGCGCTCCGATATCTCCGCACTGAAGGCGCTTCCGGTGCCTTTGCCTCCGCTGGAGAACCCGGCAAAGGCCATTCCTGCGAGGCTCGGTAATTCTCCGTTGTCCCAGATCCGATACGTCCCGCTGTCCGAGCTTGCCGAGATTGATGTAGCGCCGGGTCCCAACCAGATCAGTCGGGAAGACGGGAAACGGCGAATAGTCGTGACGGCGAACATAAGGGGCCGCGACCTTGGGTCCTTCGTCACCGACGCTCAGAGCCAAGTGGAGCAAAAAGTGAAGCTGCCGGCGGGCTACTGGATCGGGTGGGGCGGTCAGTTCGAACAACTGGTCTCGGCCACGCAGCGCTTGACCATCGTCGTACCGATAGCCCTGCTTCTGATCTTCCTGCTGCTCTTCATGAGCCTGGGATCGATGCCCGACGCGCTCCTGGTGTTCAGCGGCGTCCCGCTTGCCTTGACGGGCGGAATTATCGCGCTTCTGCTCCGCGGAATCCCCCTGTCGATCAGCGCTGGCATCGGCTTCATCGCGCTGTCAGGCGTAGCAGTGCTCAATGGTCTCGTCATCATCACTTTCATCGAAAAGCTGCGCAACGAGGGTCATCCGCTCGTCGAAGCGGTCAAGGAAGGCGCGCTCACTCGGCTGAGGCCGGTCCTGATGACCGCACTGGTCGCATCTCTTGGCTTCATTCCGATGGCGATAGCAACCGGCGCCGGCGCGGAGGTGCAGAGACCATTGGCGACCGTCGTCATCGGCGGAATCATCTCGTCGACCATTCTCACCTTGTTGGTACTGCCGGCCCTCTACGTCCTGTTCAGGCGGGAGGACCTGGAGAACGGCGAATCGAAATCACCAGCCACCGAAGGAGCAACGTCATGAAATACGCGCTGTTGTTGATTGCCAGCCTGTTCTTTGCAGCCCCGGCTTTTGCCGAAGAGTACGAAAAAGGGCCGAACGGCGGCCTGATGCTCGATGTGGCGGGTATCGACGCCGAACTAATGACTTCCGGCAATTCCGTCACGATCAACGTCTTCGATGCGAAGAACCATACGCCGATCGCCACCAAGGGCTACAGCGCCGCGGTGCTCATCGTCGGCGGGGCGGGACGGGAGACCGTTACGCTTGCCCCTCAAGGCGAGAATTCGCTGAAAGGCGATGCAAAGAACCCGATAGCGGCGGGCGCAACGATCACCCTTACGATCAAGACGGCCGAAGGAAAATCGGGACAGGCCAAATTCAAGAAGTAGAAGCCGATGTGCACCAGGACGGCGGGATGTTGAACCAATTAAGGGCTATGTACGGTCGCCGCCGCATAGTTGCGGCTTACCTAAATATGAGCGCAGTCGGCCGGGGCGCCGGCCGTTTACTCTTTGTCGTGGCGCTGTCCTTGATCGCCGTCCTCGCAGCTGACGCGTGGCGCGGCCTTCGAGCGGAGGTGCCGAAAGCAAGAATTGTCGGCCTGGGCGCCACAACATGTCAACGGTTCAACGACGACGTCAAATCCAATCCCCTGCTTCGCCGAGACTATCTAGCGTGGGCGCAAGGTTTTATGAGCGGAATCATATTGAGCAGGCCGCCGGGTGTCGATGAGGGGTTGGATCTCAATCCAGTAACTTTCGACCTCATCAATCAACTTCACTTCCTGGAAGATCACTGCGCGCGGAATGTCTCGCTGGAATTTTCCGACGCTGTCGAAGCCCTGTACAAACGGCTGCGTCAGGAAGGCAAGACGTGATCGGGGAACTGCCCTGCAAATGCTCACCCGCACTACAAGAGGCCTGAGTCATGACCGACGCGCCACATACCGTCAAAGTTCGTCTCCGTGTCGAAGGCATGGACTGCGCCTCGTGTGCCATAAAGATTGAAACTGCCCTGCACCGGTTGGCTGGAGTCAGCGATGTGGTCGTCTCGGTGCCCGCTGGCACGGTGATCGTAACGCATGATCGAAGGGAACTGGAGGACAGGATCCGTGATCGGATTTCCGGCCTTGGTTACCAGGTAACTGGTAGCGAACAGATAGGCGTCAAAACGCCTCCATTTAAACAAGGATGTAATAATCAATCTAGCGATGGTGGGCAAACCCATTCGCACATCCACGACCACACTTCGAGTGGTCAGCTTTGGTGGCAAACCCGTAAAGGGATGCTTACCATCGCTTCCGGATTGACCTTGGCGATGGCCTACGTGCTTGGGAAGTTGATGCCAGCGACGGAGCGTTGGGCCTTTTTGCTGGCAATGCTGGTCGGTCTGATCCCGATCGCAAGGCGTGCGATCTCGGCGGCAAGGGCGGGCACGCCGTTCTCGATCGAGATGCTGATGACTATCGCTGCAGTCGGCGCAGTGATCATCGGAGCGACGGAAGAGGCGGCAACCGTCGTCTTCCTGTTTTTGATCGGTGAGCTACTGGAGGGCGTTGCCGCAAGTCGAGCCCGGGCCAGCATTCAAGATCTGACCAGGCTCGTTCCGAAAACGGCTCGCCTCGAAGAAAACGGTCAAGTCCGCGAAGTACCCGCGGACAGTCTTTCAGTTGGCGCTACCATCCAGATACGACCCGGGGACCGTATTCCGGCGGACGGGGTCATCTTATCCGGAGAGAGCACAATCGATGAAGCGCCGGTGACGGGCGAAAGCATGCCGGTTCGAAAGGGCCCTGACGAAACCTTGTTTGCCGGCACCGTCAACGGCGATGGTTTGTTGCGGGTGCGCGTGACCGCCGCTGCGGCGGACAATACCATCGCGCGCGTGGTGCGTCTCGTCGAGGAGGCGCAGGAGTCGAAGGCTCCCACGGAGCGTTTCATCGACCGGTTTTCCCGATTCTACACGCCGGGCGTGGTTGTGGTGGCTGCATTGGTTGCCGTTTTGCCACCCTTGGTGTTCGGCGGAGTCTGGTCTGCTTGGATCTACAAGGGTCTGGCCATCCTGCTGATCGGTTGTCCCTGCGCGCTCGTCATCTCGACGCCGGCCGCGATCGCCGCCAGCCTGTCCGCCGGCGCCCGCCGAGGATTGCTCATGAAAGGCGGGGCAGTTCTCGAGCAGATCGGCAAGGTCAATGTCGCGTGCTTCGACAAGACCGGCACGCTCACCGCCGGCAAGCCCCAGGTCACGGACATCATCGGCTTCGCGCGCAGCGAGGCTGATGTCCTGCGCTTCGCGGCGGCGCTTGAGTCGGGATCAAGTCACCCGCTCGCTACCGCGATTTTGTCCAAAGCAGCGGAGCAGCAGATTTCGATTCCCTCAACGTCCGGCTCCAACGTTATGGGGGGAGTTGGCATTCGTGCCACAGTCGAGGGGGTCGAGGTCTTCGTCGGATCGCCCAAGGCCGCCGGTGAAGGCGCCTTGATGACGGCCGAGCAGAGATCACGAATTGTCGATCTCAGTCATCAAGGAAAGTCAGTCGCACTGGTCATTGTTGAACATCAAGTTGCCGGAGCAATTGCGATGCGCGACGAGCCTCGTCCAGACGCCCTTGCCGGACTGAAGGCACTCACCGATATGGGTATTAAGACAGTCATGCTGACCGGGGACAATCGGCACTCGGCCTCGGCAATCGCCGAGCAACTCGGAATCGAGGTCCAGGCGGAGCTGCTGCCCGAGGAAAAGCAGCGGATCGTCAGCCAGTATCAAAGAGCCGGCTGGTCTGTCGCCAAAGTCGGCGACGGAATCAATGACGCACCGGCGCTGGCGGCCGCCGATGTCGGCATCGCCATGGGAGGGGGCACCGACGTCGCGTTGGAAACGGCCGATGCGGCGGTGCTGCACGGGCGGGTTTCCGATGTTGCCGTAATGGTCGACCTGTCGAAACGGACTATGACCAACATCCGGCAGAACATCGCGGTCGCGCTCGGGCTGAAGGCCGTCTTTCTCGTCACCACCATCGTCGGGCTAACCGGGTTATGGCCGGCCATCCTTGCCGACACGGGCGCGACTGTTCTGGTGACGATGAACGCTTTGCGCCTGCTCCGCTTACCCCAACCGAGCCGTCCAAGTCTTTAGGAAACCCGCAATTGAGTGCTTTCTCGTGGCTTCGCACCCTCAGTAATTCCATGTTTCAAACATTGAGCCGGTTATCCATGCCAGAAGGGACGCACCATGCGGCGGCCAAACTCGCAGTCGTCGCCCTTGTCTTCGGGGTGACAACGGGCGCCGCATTCGCAGCTACAGGCGAGTCCGGCGGGACTACAAGGTTCGATTTGGCGCTGCTTGTCCGGATCGGAGTTGCCGTCGCGCTGGCCTTTCCCATTGGATGGGAACGTGAGTTTCGCGGTTCGGAGGCCGGCGACCGCACCTTCATGCTCGTCAGTCTGGGTGCAGCCGCATTTACCGCCGTTGGGGTTGAGAACTTCCCGGCGACCGCCGAGAAGGTGATGGCGGGCGTCGTTACTGGCGTTGGATTTCTGGGTGGAGGTATGATCCTTAAGGACGGGGGCAATATCCGTGGCTTGACTACTGCAGCCGCCATTTGGGCAACGGCGGCAGTCGGCATGCTCGCTGGGGTCGGCGAACTTCTCATAGCCGGACTTGTGACCGGGATGGTGATCCTGATTCTTGAGTTCGAATTCCTACCCGTGATCGGCCGGCTCGACGCCCGGCGCTGGCGGCCAAAGAAAATCGAACGGGAAGGAAACGGACGTGAACTCTAATGGAAACAGTACGCACGCGCCAGAAACGAAGCGGTTGCAACCATTTTCTAACGCTTGTTTGCAACCACAAAGCCGAATGTCGACGAATTTTACGCTTTCGGAGGAACGATGACCAACACCAGCGTTCAGAACAATCTGCCGGAACTTACGGACGGAACGGACAAAGATCAATTGTCCAGGCCGAAGTGTGGCTTAGGCTGAATGGGCCTGCATCCTCAGCGTTAGCAGAACAGATTTTTTATCTAGAATTACCTTCCCTCTCACCTTGAACAACTCAATCTTAGCACATGATTTAATAGGAGACAGACAATGGGTTTCGATCAGTATCACGAACCGGCGGATGAACTTTCGCAGGAAACTCGGACCTTTGCGCGAATGATAACATCACTGATCGAGGAGGCTGAGGCCATTGGCTGGTACGAACAACGGATGTCGCTCGAAAAAGACAAGGAAGCCAAAGCCATTATGGCGAACGCGCAAAAGGAGGAGTTCAAGCATTTTGGCATGAACCTCGAATTCCTTCTTCGTCGCAACGAAGACTGGCGGACCGAACTCCAAGGCATCCTATTCACGAAGGGAGATATCGTGAAGCGCGCCGAGGCGGCTGAGAAAAAGGTCGATTGATCCCTCTTGAGGCGGTTTCGATGGTGGAGAAAAGGATTATCTCGCGGAAGAAGGTGTTGAAGGCCGGCACGATCGCGTTCGGGGGTGCCGCTATAAATTGCACCGTCCGAAATTTGTCGGCCACAGGCGCCATGCTGGACGTCGAGAGCCCGCTCGGGATTCCGAGACAATTTATGCTGGATATCGCGGCGGATCACTTTAGGCGTGAGTGTCAGGTAGCCTGGATTCAGGAAAGGCGGCTCGGGGTCATTTTCCTGGTCGGCGCCAATCCGGAAAGCTGATGTATTTCGGCGGATCGTAGGACGTAGTGATGTTGAAATTCGTCGTTGGGCTGATGTTTTGCCTCGCCGCGGCCGATGCTCAAGCCAGAGCCTCCGGCATCGCACAGGGCGGATGGTCCAACCTGTCGACCGAGCAAATGAGCCGTTTTCCGGCGGCTGTTCGTCTTGCGCTCAAAGACGCGCAGAATCTATGTGGCGGCGAAACGACGAGAGTCCGGACTGGATTTCTACGGTACTTACCGGGCTCTGAGGGGCAAGAATTCACGACGATCCACTTCGAACACTTTGATTGCTCCGGCAAAGATTTGCTCTGCTCGACGAGCGGGTGCCTTCATCGACTGTTCATTACGACAAGTGGACGCATGCGCGAGATATGGCGAGGCAATATCCGCGAGATTGATATGTCTAACGAAAATGGCATTCCGTCGATCGACTTTGACTGCGGCCGAGGTGGCTCATTTTGTCACTTTCGGAGAAAGTGGAATGGCACGCGGTTGCAATGAGTATGCGACGCCTTGCCCACCATTACGGGCTGGTGGATCCTGCTGGGGTTGGGCTCAACGACTCGGTTGCTGTGCTCATGCCTTCGGGAAATCTAGGCGAAGATCGCATGCTGGAACGACGCGAAGACTAGTGACGACGATGCGATCGACCACGCCACGTTACAAAGTGAAGCTAGGAAACCACGAGTTTGCGTTTGATCTGGACAATTTCGTCTACGGAAGCTGGAATGGATGAGTTTTCAGGCGGCGGACTGTCCGCGGCCTGGGCCGCGCGCCGCAAACCCCAAGAGTGGATTGCCGCTGGGAAAGGAACTTCGATGGTAATGCCCGTGAGATGGATATTGTGTGCCGCGCTTACCAGCTATGCGAAGAAGCAGGACAGCCCCAGGGCAGGGACCAAGAGTTTATCTTCATGCGGAGCGAGAGATGCAGGGAAGTTCTGAGAAGAACAAGTCGTCGGACGAGCAGGCGGATTAGCTAAAGCGGGTCTGGCCGTGCGAAAGAAATTCCATTTCAACAATACGCGTAGTTTTGTGGCCGACACGGGCGCTTTGCAATTGGCCGAGGCGGAATCACATTCGCGGCGCTGGCCTCAGCTAGATTTAGACGCCGGACAGCACAACCCAGGAAGGCCCCGGATCTCGCCGAGGCCGTTCCAGCGCTAACGACACGGCTCTATTTTTGAGAATGAGAGTGCGCTGTCGTCGTGTGTTTATGAGCTTGTTCGCTGTGCTCGTGAGCCGCATTTGCGTGATGGGTAGCGTCCGCGTGCTCGCCGCGCGCGTGATGATGCTCGGCCTGATGATGGTGATGGGCTGCCGCATGGTGATGGGCGGCGGCCGTGTGATGATGCTCTTGAGAGGGGTGCTTCGGTGATTGTGCCATTGCAGTTCCTGAGGAGGTGGTTGATGTGACTCCAACAACCACTGTCGCGGCTTTTAGTTCCTGCGGGACAGCCGGAGGTCGCACCAGCGGGTGCTGCATCGCATCAAAAGAATGACGATCTGGCGTCGCAGGACCTCGTCTTATAGTAGCGGTGTCGGCCAAAGAAACGCAGTGCGCCGAGGGGTTTGTCGCCAGCTGTTAGCAACGATTGCCTTATTCACACGATTGCACGAAACCTAAGATCGCAAATGAACACGATGACGATCAATGGCTATTTGGTGCTCTCCCTCCCGACTCGAATGTCGGTATCGGTGGTTGCGCCTCCCCGCTTTTTACCTTCCTCCGGCCCGAATGGCCTGGGGCCAAACTGGATTTCGCAGCCGGCGGCAGCTCCGCGATCCCCGAGATTCTGCGCCAGCGCTGGATTATTTTGATTATTTTGGTGAGTTTGTGGTGAGTTTTTGCTTTCACTCACTTTAGGACGCTTGCGCTAATATAAGGCATTGATTTTGTGGCGTACCCGACACGATTCGAACGTGTGACCCTTTGCCTTCGGAGGGCAACGAAGGACGTCACGACCAAAGGGACAACCCATCGAACGGCCAGATCTGCGATATCGAAGTTGCCGGCGGCCCAGTTCTCGCATCGCGCGCGCGAGCTTGAGGATCTGCCGCGTCGCCAAATGGGCAAGGGGCAAGGGGCAAGGGGCAAGGAACAAGGAACAAGGAAGAAGGAAGTAGGCGACGGGGATACAACAGCCTCGGGTGAAGACCTTGGCATACGTCCCCCCGGACCCAGACGTGCTCTGAGCCTCCCGGTGCCAGCCTTTTCGATCATTGGCTGCCGCGCGGTCCTTTTGACCGTTCCGCGCGCCACGATCTTAAGTGCGTCATCGGCAGCGGTCGTTGCAGCACCTTCGCCATATCCCAGGGCGCACACAGTTATATTATAGGAATATATTCCATAATGAAGGTTATGCGAATCCGTGATGAGTCGTAGAAGGAAACGGGCCACCATGCGACACTTAGCCTATCTTGAGGTCGAGCTCTTGCTCGATTCGCGAAGTGTGCGAGGCCGTGAGGGAGTCTCGAGCTGTGTGGTTACCCACCTTTTTCAGCGAAGCGCTCCACTCTGCAACGACTGAGCATCCCAGCCTTTCGGACTCAGCGGCCACGACCTCGACAACACGAATCCAATCTTCCTTGCGGAACGTCTTCCGCGCTGGATTGTAACGCGGTGCCCGCAGTCTGCCGCAGAAATCCTCGTGGAATGCAGGCAGCGCCAAGGCTGGAAAAACTTCCATGACGTAGAGGCCGACAGCCGCCGAACGCCCGCGTTCAGGATCTTCCGTTGCGCCCATATCCCTCAGAAAACTCCAGATGGGAGCTCCGTCGTCGAACATTCTCACCCTCGCCCGATTGGCAGGCTGCACACCACCTCCAAGCCAGGAAATAACCGATGCACCAACGCGTTCGGCCGGCCTCATACTCGACTGATTGGGCACTATGGTCGGCTGGTCGATCGCAACCAGTGTCAATTGACCAAGCCCGTGGATCTCACGAACGAAATCAAGCGCCTGGCCGAAACGAACTAGCTCCTTGAAATCGCCAAACCGCCTGCCGTCGTAGACGACTGAACAGATCGCGCCTGGCAATGTCGGATTGTCAGTCCATGCTGAATCAAATCCGACAAAAGTTGCTGCCATCAGGGTCTGGAGCTGCCATTTGCAGACTCCCTAGCGAAATCAAGCGCCAATTGGAAACGAACACGCGTCGCTTCTCGCAGCCGCCCCAGTTTGAAATGATCCGCCATCCTGTAAAGAATATCGTCATCTGCCAATCGCACCCGGATAAACGGTACTGCAAGGCTTGCAAGCTCGGCAATCGGAACGTCGACATGCGAACGGACGTCCGGTTGACTGGTCCGATAGGTTACGAGCCCCGACGAGCTTGAGCCATCGCCCCAAATCACTGTTCGACCGTCGTCTTGGCTCTTTCGATATTTTTTCCCAATCACTCTGCCGACGGCCTTTTGTATTCGATCTCCGGAACGTTGAAATCCGTGCGCCCGGGCGATCCGTTCGACGAGCAAATTTTCGTATATCGGGGATTCGTATTTCAGTACGTGCGCTACCATGCTGCTCAATACCGGTTCATAATCGCGGTCGTAGAACCGTGAGGCATCTGGCTTCAATCCCAGCACTGAGAAATTGGTTGCGACGTATTCGGCCCCATTTAGCTCCATGTTGGGACGAGTTTCTGGTTTCGCACCGAAACCAAGGGGCAAATGGGTCTGCTTCGCCTCCCACTTCTCTTGCTCTCCCGCAAGTGAGAAGTCGGCTTCAGCGGTGCCCGACGAATGATCGGCAAGCCTGCTCACAATCTCACAAATCCGATCAAGATACCGGCCTTTCTCGACCGGATTTGTCCCCTGACGAAGATAGCCAGGCACTTTTTCAAACCACTCGTCCGGATCCATGAACCGCTGCCGGACGAACGTCTCGATCATGGCCTCCCGGAGGATGGACCGGTGCGGCTCCCAGTCGACCATTTCATTGCCAACCACGTGGTCACGAAACTGGCGCAGCGCCTCGAAGCATTCGGCTTCCGTAAGCGATGATTTTTCCTGCAGTCCCGCATCCGCTTTCGGCTGCACTGACGGTTCCTCGCCCCGTACTTCCGGAGCAGGCGGCGCGTCTGGCGCGGGCGTCTCAACATCGGAAGCCTCCGACGCCGGCTGGGCCGTCTCCGTTGTACCGGCGGGCTGTGCCGCCTCTGTTACAATCGTGTACTCGGATCGATCGAGAGCCGGCTTACGGAGCAGTAGCTCCAGCTTCTCGAGAAGCCGGGTGGTCTGAAGCGACGGATTGTCGAACCAGTCGGTCGACCAAATTCGGACGATATCCCAGCCCTTATCATTCAGGACCTCCTCTCTCAGGCGATCCCGATCACGCGCGCTCTTGCTGCGATGGTAGGTCGCGCCATCGCACTCAACACCCGCAAGATAGCGCTCGGGGTGGTTCGGATGGCGGACGCCCAGGTCGATCTTGTACCCGGACACTCCAACCTGATAGTCGACAATATAGCCTCGTGCCCGCAGTCTATCAGCCACTTCTATCTCAAAGTCGCTGTCGGCATCCGTTCCAGGTCCCGAAAGGACGGAAACACGACCACGTGTTTCTGCGTATTCCAGATATCTACGCAACACGTGAACGCCTTCGGAGCTTTCCGGCGTCGGCACTACGTCGGTCGATCCAAACGAACAAAATAGACCGATACGCGTTCGCGCCCGCGAAAACAGAACGTTCAACCGGCGGTGACCCTGCTTGCGGTTGATCGGCCCGAAGCGCTGCTTGAGCACGGTGGTACCCACCTCGGGGCCATATGTCATCGAGATGAAAATGAAGTCGCGCTCGTCGCCCTGCACGTTCTCCAGATTCTTGACAAACAACTCCTCGCCCTTGCTCAACACCTTCTCGCGGTACTGGTCGACCAATACGTCATCCGCGATAAGGCGGTTCAACTCCTGCTGAATCAGGTCACGCTGCTGAATGTTGACCGCCACGATACCAAGCGACGGGATTTCATCCTCATCAAGGGCCGCATGGTGCCGCATGAAGGTTATGGCTTCTTCCGCTACCCGGCTCGCCTCCGTAGGATTGCACCTGGCCTGGAATGTCCCCTGTACCCGCACGAGGTCGATCGAAAACGAGGACGGCTTCGACGCCGGGAAGGTGATCAGTTCACGACGATAGAACTGCTCGTTGGAGAACCGGATCAGACTCTCGCAGCGGCTCCTGTAATGCCATCGGAGCGGGCGGCGTTGACCGAAAGTCTTCTGACAGCTTTCGAGAATGGATTCATCGTCGAGGTCCTCGAAGTCATCGTCATCGCCCGACCCTCCGTCTCCGGAGCGCGCGAAAAAGTCCGTCGGAGGCAACTGCTTCTGATCGCCGACCACCACTATCTGTTTCGATCGAAGCATGGCGCCGAGCGCGTCCTCGGGCCGCATTTGCGAAGCTTCGTCGATCACGAGGATGTCGAAGCTCAAGGACCCTGCCTTCATGAATTTCGCAAGCGACAGCGGTGACATCATGAAACACGGCTTAAGCGCCTGTATGGAATTCCCGGCCTGAGCCAGCAGCATCCGCAGGGGGACAAACCGTTTTTGCTTGGCGATTTCGTTCCCGAGAAGCGCCATCTCCGTCCATGTTTTCTTCTTGCCAAAGTTGAAGCCGGGCAGCGGCCTCTTCGTAAGCAGCTTTGCTTTGATCCTCAGCCGGTCGTCCTTGATCTTGGAGCGGTCCTTTTCAGCAAACTGCTTGCGACGGGTCTCGAGTGAGGAGCCGGTGTTGTCTTGAAGGGCCTCGGCCGACCTTTTGGCCAATTCCGCGCCTCGGCGCGCGAGCACCGCCTCAAGCAGTTGCGGGAGATGTAGCGGCTCAATCCGCTCTCGATCGGCACACTCGAGAAATTCTCCCAAGCCGAGCGATTCCAAGATCCGCCGCTGCCGGTACACGGCAAGCAACTCGCGCAATTCCTCTTTTCGCTGAAGAAGGGCTGCGACCTCCTCCGAAACGATTCCAGGCTCCAACCGAGCGTAGGCGACCGCCCCAAATTGCGAGTTCAACAGTTCGACCTGGCCGTCGTAGATGGAAAGCGGGCCTGCCGCCCGGTTTGCGAGGGATTTCAGTCGGGCGAACTCGTCCGCCGCCGTCGGCGAACTCAATCGCCGAAGCAGATTTCCGGGCATTCCGGCCGACTTAACGGCCCGAAGCCAATCAAGCGCAGCGAACGCCTTCGCTACTCCATCCCGGATCCCTGCAAAATGCTCAACCGCGACCTTGAGCGGAGAAGTGTCCAGGATCGCCCGAATTCTGCCGCGATCGAGCTCGAGCTTCGCGATTTCGGCCAGTTCCCTGAGCGGAATCTCGAACCCCGCCAAGGCGCCGACTTCCTCGACAGCCACGACCCGGCGCATCAACTGGATTTCGTTGTCCAGCATGTCAATCGTGAGATCGACGGATCGGTCATCAAGACGGGCTGCTCGCGCCGATATGATTTTGCGCAAATTGGTAGCCGGCGCTTCAAAGTTATGAAGGCGCCGCACGGACTCCTGCGGAACCTGAAGCAGGCGTAGCATCAAATCGCGCCCGACTTGCTCCGTCAGGTATCGCCGCACCCGGATGCCAAAATCGATCAGATCGAACTTAGTATCCAGGCCGAGCCAGCTAGTTGCAAGAAGACGCTCTGCGCTTTCGCCTGCTTCGAATGCGTCGATTGCGTCGACGTGAATGGCCAGCGCTGCCAAATCATCGGCGGGCTTTTCCGAATCGGCCAGACCCAAACGGGCGACGAGGTCGCGAACAGGCTTTGCGGATCCGCTTATCGCGGCCATCGCACGACCCAAATTGCCTTTTTTCAGAAGTTCGGACGCACTCCTCAACGTGCCCGGGGCGGGCCATGCTTCCCGCCCGTAAGCAGAAAGATACTGCCTCCATTCCCGCTCCTTCGCGATCAGGGAAACCCACCGCTCGCGAAGAGGCCCGAACGTGGCCTCGTCTACTGACTGATTTAAGTAGAGCGCGGAACGGTGCTCCTGAGATATCTTGGTCGATGCGATAACGGCTTTCGCAATCGCATCCAACGATGTCGCAGGGCACTTTCCATTGAGCTTGAATAGTTCGAGAACCGGAGAAAACTCCGCAATCGCATTCCTAAGCAGAAGGTCCTTCTCGACAGTCTCGTTGGCAATGCGGATCAGGCCCGCCGGCGTGGCCTCAAAATAGATTTCCTGCAGCGGCATCCGTCCGAGTTCAACCGCCGCCCGGAGCACGCCGGCGCTCTGCGCTCCGATAGACGGATAGGCCGCAAGCGCCCTTACGACATCGTCCAGTTTTCTTTGCGCATTGAGAGCTTCCGCAAGCTGATCCGGCTCTAGCTGCGAAACCACTCCTACCAGTTCGGGAACGGGCCCGTCATCAAGCGCCTCACCAGCCCGTACAGTTGTTCGCAGGTCGGCAATGGATCCGATTTCAAAGTCGGAGTTGTCCACGATGCAGGAAGAAAGCGGGCGCGCCGACCCGTCGATTTTGACGAGGCAAGCAAGCAGATCATCAATCTGCACGCTTTGGACATTGCCCAACCCGGCCTTGCTCCAGAGCGATTCTGCCGGATGCCCAAACGAACGCAAGAACGTTTCACTGTCGCCGGCAAATCGGCCAAGATCGGCTTCGACTTGCGAAAGATTGTCAGCGCTGTTCAGCAAATCGACCGGCAACTTTACAACGGAGAGAGCTTCAACGGCGACCGAGTTCAAGGTCGATCCCCGCAGTGCCTGCCAAATCAAGTCAAACGGGGTCCGACCGCTCGCCTGAACAGCATGCAAGGCATCAAGGTACCTGGCAATCTCGAGCTTGTTTTCATGCAGTGAACGACCAGGCGCCGCCGGCACCGCAATCGGCTGAACTTTTAACCGCTCCTCGATGCTTTCAAGTACCGCCTTGGGCGAAGCCTTGTCCGAATGAAGCTCCAGGCAAAACTCACCGATCCCGGCTTTTCCAAGCCTACGCTTCACGACCTCCAACGCAGCCTGCTTTTCCGCCACGAAGAGGATCGTCTTGTTCGCTGCCAGGCCATTCGCAATAATGTTCGCGATCGTCTGCGACTTGCCCGTCCCAGGCGGACCATGGATCACAAGATTATGGCCCTTCATCGCGTCGATGAGGGCGCTATGCTGGGACGCATCGGCGTCTTGGATCAAAAACGGTGCGAGCGCCTCGATTTGCGGGTCATCAATCGAGTAGTCCGTCAGATCGCCCGGAAGCAGAGCGCCATCTCCCGTGTCTCCGGTCGCGTCGGTCCCGCGCAAAATCGCCCCGACAAGCGGATGATCAACGGGATCCACAGCCCAATTGTCCGGGCTCAAATCCGCGTATACCGCAAATCTACCGAACGCAAAATGGCCGAGGACCATCCATCGATGTATCTGCCATCGTCCGAGCCCCGTGATGGCTTCCCTGACGCCGTCGAAATAGGCCTCGATCGAGCCGACACCGTCCTCGTCGCCGTTTTCAAACGTCGGCAGCTTGCGGTGAAAAGCGACATTGGTCTCGAGGAGCTTTTGGAGGCTGAGGTTTGATTCCGCCGATCCCTCGTTCGCCGACAACGAATAGGTGTTTTTCCCGTATTGCTTTTTTACGTCTACCGTCACCGGAAGAAGCAACAACGGTGCGAAGGCCTTTTTGTCGGATACGTCCGACTCGTACCATTCGAGAAAACCGAACGAGAGAAACAGGGTTGAAATTCCCATTTCCTGTTCCGCAAGCTTCGCATCGGCAACTATCTTCCCCATAATCCGATCAAGTTCGTCTGGAAACTTGAGCGTCTGAAGCGCCCCGTCACTGTGCGAGGCCTTTGTCTTCACGGGGCCGAGCTCGAAATTTGGATCGATGCCGGCCTGACGGGCGAGATCCGCCCGGTTTATTTCGGCCTTCTTTGGGCGTGAAGAGAATCCGAACTCGCTTCTGATGTGGTCGCGAAGCTCGCGTTCGAGTTTGGCCAACGCCAATTCATCGTCACGTCCGGCGCTTTCGAGCGCCTCTAACTTCGTCAGGTACTCCAGATTCGAGACCTTCGCATGCTCGAGAGCGCCTATAAACTCCTCAGTTTTTTCTTCCGGTGGTACGTCTTCCGGTTCATCCAGGGGCTCTATCCGAAGCGTTGCGTCATCGCCGGCCAACTTCTTGTAGATCTCGTCCATCACCTCGTCGACGATCTGCAGGTGCCTCTTGGACCTGTTACCGAGGTTATAGTTTAGCATCCGGTTCTTTTTGGAGAGATCAAGCAGCTTCAGGCGGAGGCGTCCGTAAACCTCCGTCAAGCGTTCCTGCTCGCCCAAATCGTCAGCGATGGTCACCGGATTACCCCTCGATGCATGGCTAACAAATCCAACCGCCTCCCCATTGCGAATTTAGACCGCGTTAAGCGCCGCCTTTTCGCGCTTTCTTTTATCCAACCAGTCTCGTACCGCCTCTTCCACGGCGTGAGACATCTTGATGTCATCTTCAACGGCCGCGACCTTAACCAGCTTTACGACGTCCTTGTTCATGATGATCAGCACCTGTCGTTTGCCCTCAGGCGCACGAGCGCGGGTCTTTGCGCGTCTTTTTTTGGGCTTGGATAGCATCATAAGTCCAAGGTTGAGAGCTGATCACGATGACACGGGGAACGCGAACTCGCAATAGTGCTACCGTCGTTATAGTACCTCGGCGCCGTCATGAACGTCGTCGGCGTCAATAGCAGTCGGGCTTCGAGCGGCGGCGCGATGTCGAACATCTTCACCTCGTTGCGGAGGTGAAATACCCAGCGGACCCGGTAGATGTCGCCCTTCTCGGCGGCATTCTCAGGCAGCTTCTCCTGATACTATTGGGCGGCGCTAATGGGAGGCCAGGCCGCTCCCATGCCTGAGCCGATCAGCAATAAGAACGCGACCAGATTGAATATTTAATTGCGCCGTGGTCGCGCGGTGTAACTCTGCCGTCTGACCGAGAGTCTGATTAATCGTAGCAAGCGCATTTGCTTGATCGCGCAGTGCCGCTTCCGCTCGCAGCGACGTTTCCATCGCATCACTAAGCTCGGTCCTTGCTGCCGCCAGCTCAGCGTCGAGCCTTTCGGCTTCGCTCCAAAGCGGACCAAAATTCTTGAGGGCGTCTTCTGCCGCTAAGTTGGCGGTTACCGCGTCCGCCAGTTGCGCTTCAGACGCTACGCCTATCCTGCCGGATGGCATCAACGCAGCGCTTTCGCCGGCCTACGATATCGTCCCCTTCTTCTATTACGGCGACGACTCCATGGCATTGCAATTCGGCAAGACCGTCGATCCCGCCGTCGTAAACCTGCGCCGCTTCGAGCGGCTGGCGGGCCTCGTGGGACTCGACAATGAACTGGTCGTCCGCGAGGTGAAGCAGACGGTGCGGGAAATCTTCGACGTCTGGCCGGGCCTCCTGCCCGAGCTTCCGACGCCTCCGGATTTCGCCAAGAAGCTGATCGAACGATGGGATCGACTGACGCTCGTGAAGGAGACCAGGCCAGCTATGGTGCAAGGTCACTCGATAGACGAGGACGACCAGTCCGCTGCTGCGAAAACGCCCCGCTGACGGGGCTTTGGCCCATGATGAAAGACGACCTGCCGCCGCTCAAGACCGTCCTGCTCATCATAGCTCATTCAAGGGGTGAAAGCGCGCCGCAACGGATCAAACCGCGATCCGTGGTTTGCACGTGCGCTCACGATTCAAACGGTTTGCATCCGCCGATACGCTTACGCGAGCCAGAATTCCTTCTGCTACCTGGTAACCAAGGGAGCCTTGCAATTACTGAGAACGAACCGACGCGCGAAGCTTTTTGATTGCATCGATCGGATCAAATCCGATGGCCTCTGCAAGATCCAGAAATTCAATGACATCAATGCGCCGCTGGCCACTTTCGACCGTGGCCACAAAAGATTGATAACGCCGCAATCGTTTTGCGAGCTGGGCTTGCGTCAAACCCGATTTCTTCCGTTGCTCAATAAGCAGCGCGATCAGGGCCTTTTGCCGAGGAGATCGGAGCGTTCGTGGCATTTTTTCTGCCCCAGAGAACAAGGGGCAGACAAATAATCGGATTTACAGATTATCTAAAAAGCAGATATTGTACGGGTTGGAAGTCCTCTCAGGTTCCGTCCCATAGGGATCGTTTCAGAAGAGGTTTTTTAGGCGGGATGACAAGCAGTTTTCTGTTCAAGAATTGATGTCTTCAATTGCTCGGCGTTAAACCTTCGTTTGTTTCAAAGTGGCATCTAGTGGCTCGAACATTCTATCGGGAGAGAAAGCCATTGAGCGACCAATCCGATCTTGAAAAGAAAACCATCGAGGCGCTGGGGCAATATCGCAAAGCCCTCGCCACGGTTGAAAGGCAGGAACAAACGGAAGCTACCGCGCAGCGAGCGCTCACGCGGATGCTCCCCGATCTTGAACGCGCAATCCTCGAAGACTGTTCACCATCGGTCAAAGACAATCTGGTTCAAACCGGCCTGGCAGCGGTCTCACTATCGAACGAAGCGTGGGACGCCCTGAACAAGGCCACCACGACATTGGAGGTAGCCCGCCAAGCCCTGGTCGCCCTGGAGCAGCAACTTGGGTATATTCCAGGCGTATCGACCGTTGCGGCAAATTCCAGATCCATCCGGCATAGCCCAAATAGTGGTTGACCGATTTCAGGCCCAGACACGCGGTTGGTTACTTGCTGCGTTCGTCGCCTCGCGTATCACCCCGCTGTTCGATATTGACGCCCTGCTCCGTGCCGCGACGCCGGCTATCGGCAAGCTCCGAAAGCTCCTTCTTCAACACATGCCGGCGGGTTTCGATCGCGGGCATGTCCTTGATGAATTGACGGATCTGTCGCGCGAGCGCGTCATCGCGCGCCGTCCCAGAGCGCTGCAGCTCAGCCGCGTAGTCGAGATATCGCTGCCGGATCGCGTCCTGACGTGACCGGATTCGGGCGTCCCAAGGTCGTTCGGTCGTCTTGCCGCCCCTCACCTCGCGGAGAACCTCCTCCCGCGCTAGCCGATCGACCTCGGGCGCAATCTTTCGCTTGCGCAAGGCCAGCACCGCCCCGCGGTCGGCTTTTCGAATTCGTCCCCGGGTTCGTCGCGGTGTTGCCTCCGCCGCGATCCCACGAAGCCGAAGCTCTCCGGCAAACTGCTCGCGCCAGGCCTGAAGGTCTGCCTTACGTGGGTTTAGACGCCGGCCGTCATGGCCCAAAGACTGAACGGTCAGATGGACGTGGGGGTGTTTGTCGTCGAGGTGCTGGACGAAGACGTAGTCGTGATTGTACCCGAAGGTTTCGATCGCAAACGCCCGCGCCGAATCCTTGACCGCAACCGCGTCAGTTCCCGCCGGCATAGACAGGATGATGTTGATCGAAAGCGATCCGTCGCGGCGGCGCTTGTCATCGAGACCAGCATCGTCCTCCCAGCGTTGCTGCAGGTCCTTCAATCCGACTCTCCCCGTCATCGCCGCGCCCTGCTCTGTTTCGGCGTCAAGTTCGCCGTTCCGGGTAATGTAGGCGAGGTGCGATTTGAGATGCGCCACGCCCTTGGTGCGGCCGGTGATCTTGACCATCACCTCCGGCACTCGGCTCACGATGCGTTCGAGCTTTGCACGCATCGCCGGCGTGAGACGCCGGGGAACGGCAGGATCGGGCGTGTCCCATTCCGCGCGCCGGGGACGCCGATTGGGTGTTTCCCAGACATATGAGATCGGCGGCAATTCGACGAGCGGGTCAGCCTGCTGCGGCGAGCGACGCCGGGTCATCGCCGCGTCTCCCAATAATCGGCGTTGCCAGCGAGTGCGCCAAGCAATTGCGCGAGTGCCAAGTCGATCGCGGTTCTGGCATCGCGGATTGCGGAGAGATCAGGCTCAACCACCCTGCCCTGCAGCACGCTGGTATTCGCGGCGCGCGCGATCTGGTTGATGTTACCGCCGATCCGGTTGAGCTCGCGGACGATGGCGCGAAGCGCGGCAAGTTCTTCGAGAGAATGCTGCACCGGCGATCCCAATCGCGAGCGTACGAGGGCTACAATCCAGCCGGTTCGCGTCATACCGCGCTGGCGTGCGGTGTCCGCGAGCTGCCGCATCTCGCTTTCCCGAAATCGTACGGTGATTTTCTCCGGCCTGCCCACCGGTAACGGCGCAATCCGCGCCGGCGATGCATTCAGCACATCAGCGATGAGGCGACGCAACAAGGCGGACTTGCCGCCTTCGGAAGCCGCAACCGCCGACAAGCGCGCGGCTACCTCGTCGGGAATTCGAAGCGAGATCAGAGCCATCCACTCCAATCCCAATCGCGATGTAATACATCGCTGGCGCGAAGCCTATCCTGCACTAGAAAAAGAAAAAACGTACCCCTCGGTGTTGGTTTAAACCAATACGCTTTGTGTTCAGGGCTCGCCACGGCGAAGCGATGATCGACTAGCCCTGCCCTCTCTGCCAAATTCTGCCCGCGGCGCCCCTTTGACGAGGTAACCATCGCGAGCACGGATCCGTCGGCAGCAAAGGAAACGAAGGCACTAACTATCGTCGGTGATGTAGACCGCGACTTTCCAGCAGCCTGCGGCCTCACTACAGCGCTATGGGGAGCGCGTTCGGCCTTCGGCTGCTGCGCTAACGCGCCATCCTTCGGATGGGAAAGTCGCTCCGTCGCCGCACGCCGGTAGTCTGTCTCTGCGGCTGCGAAGGTGTCGAACGAGTTCATCTCGACAGGATCTCCTCGATCGTGAGCGCCGACGCTGGAACTTCTTCTGCGTGCTCCGCACCATCTACCAACACCACAGCGTGACGGGAGCCTTGCGTCGCGAGCCGATCAACAACAAGCTGTCCGATCCGGTTCTGATACCGAACCCTGATTGCCAGTGATGCTGCCGACTTCGATTGTGAAACGAGGCGAGTTTTTGGCAGTTGATTATCGGGTGCTGCCTCTCGGCCTTTGGCACCGATGCCTGGCAGAATTGCTTCCGGCAGGAGATCGCATCTTTCGGATCGAGGCGGTCCAGCAGGCGATTGGTCCTGGGCAGTGGCGCGATCGGCCGCGGCGCGTACGTCTCGGGCCAGTTGCCGAGCTTGCGCGTCGGTGAAGCTGTCCTGCGTCACACATCGCCGTTCGATCTCGTCCGGATGCGTGCGCCAGGCCTGGTAGAGTTCATAAAGAGCGCGGATCGAACTTCCCTCAAGTCTCGCTCGGAGGAATCCTGGCATGCCTTGAACCGACGCGTAGCGCGACACCCAGTCTCTTGGCTTGCCTAGCTTGCGCGATATATCCGCCTGGGTATCGCCGGCGCCCAACCGATCTGCGATGAACGCCGCGATCTCAGGCGCGCGCAAATCATCGCGCTGGATGTTCTCGATCATCTGCGCGTATCGATCCGGCAAACCTACTTCTTGAACGAATGCGGGCATTTCACGCAGCCCCGCGCGCTGCGCAGCACGGTACCGGCGCGCACCCATGACGATTACGTATCGTCCAACCTCATTGGAACGGCGAAGCATGATGGGTTGCAGCACGCCATGTTCGCCAATCGATTGTGAAAGCTCCTCCAGTTCCTGTTCGCTGAAGTTGCGGCGTGGCTGATCGGGGTCTTCGTCAATGCAGTCGACCGCGACTAAGAGCGGTCGCCCACTTGCTGCGTTAGGGTTTGCAGCAGCGTCGACGAGTTCCTTAAAGCTGAGATCGAGCGTCACTCGTCGTCTCCTGATCAAGCCGATCTGCGATCTTGGCGAGAACCGCGCGGATTTCTCGACCCGCTTCTTGCGCCGATCGGCGTTTCAAGCTCCAGACCGGCACGCGCTCAGCCACGGCTTCGGCATAGCCGTCCCTTGCAACAATCTGGCCTGGGAACACGTACTTGCCCGCTTCGCGCAATAACTGCTCCAAATGCGTTCGCTGGCGAGGCGACTTGGTATTGAAGTTCGAAGGCAGCAGGCCGAGAAATGTTGTGTCCTGGCGACCGTATCGTCGTTGAACACCGATCACGGTCTGCATCAGGCCTTTGACGCCTTTTACGGAATAATCTTCCAGGTAAATTGGCGCCAGCACATGAGAGGCGGCGACCAGGCAGGCGACGCTGCGAAGGCCAAGCGACGGCGGAGTGTCGATCACGCAGATATCGAACCGTTCGGCGGCATCGGCGAGATTCTGCTGCAGCGTCATGACGGCAGCAGCATTGCCGCGATCGATATCCGTCAGGGAGCTGTCGGCCGGCGCCAGCGTAATGCCGTTGTTTTCGCCAGCGACAAGCCGAGTCGCGGGCTTGAAGAGATCGGCCGCCGAGGTCGACCCTGTATGCTGCTTGAGCGTATCTGTCGCGTTGCCCTGCGCATCAACATCGATCATCAGAACCCGGCGGCCAGCTTCCGCCATGAACCAGGCCAGATGCACTGCAAGCGTCGTCTTGCCGACGCCGCCCTTTTGATTGTTGATGACGATCGTGTTCATCGGATGAAGCTTGATGAAACTATCTGCGCCCGTTTCATCGATTTTCCTCCTCCAGCGCGCCGCGCCTACCGGCACGAACTTGATGACCGGCCTCCTCATCCCGGGTGTTGGTTTGAACCAACACCCGCAATGGACCAGCGCGTGCCCCACACTCCCGAAAACCGGGCATAAAATCTCCTGCCAGAAGAGTCAGGTAGGCCGAGCCAAAAGAAAGAAGGCGCCAAGTCGAAACCAGTTCACATCACTTGACAGGCGACAGTGGTGTTGACGGAAGACAACCGAAACCGGAAGCGCAGCGCGCCCCCTGCCCTGTTGGTTTGAACCAACATGTTCTGGGGCTTGCGCCAGGCTGCGATGTCCGTAACGGCCGGAGCGACTAAACCGAGCCGAAGCCGCGAACGCGGGCAGAGCGCGAGCGCCGCGAGGCACCCGGCCGAAAGAATTTTGGCAGAGAAGGGCGAGCGCAAGGAATCCCAGCGGAGGCCCCGCTTGCGGGTGGATCCGGCAAGCGAAAAATCTTCTCCAGCGGTCGACCGAGCCGTCGGCGGCCATAGGTATCCAGCCATGCGACCGGAAGCGACAGCTCGAGCCGAGGAAGACCTGTGATCATCGCTTTCACCCGGCTCGCGTGAGTCGGCAACATCGCCTGGAATGCGCCAAACAACCTCGCTTCGCCCGCTCAAGCCGGAACCTGCCACAGCCCCCATCATCACATCGCTCAAGCCCGCCGCTTTTCGTGAAGCCGAGAATTGATCTGCGACATCAGGATCGGCCCAAGAGAAAATTCCCCGACCTCCGCTTTCCGGGTCAGCCCGCGCAAGTAGCCGCCAGCTGATCTGATCGCGGTGCCACGCTGCAGGATGCATGCGACGACGACCGCCGCTTGCGTTTCGCCCAGGACAGTTTGCGCCTCCTCCCAGGCGCTCGGACTGATCCCCAGCATTGATCTCACAACGGCCGCGGTGGCCAGGAAATCACGCCAGTTCGAAATCCCGCCCTTCGCATAATCGACGATGTCCGGGCATGCACTCAGGACCATTCCCAACGGATACGAACCTTCCGCGACTCGCGATGGTTGAAGTTTTAGCTCAGCTCCCCCCGCCCTGCCTTTCTGGAGGCTAGGTTCAAGATCAATAGGGGCATCTGTATTTGAATTCTGTATGTGGCGCTCAGATTGGGACTCATTGGCGCTCGGATTCTTGGATTTAATATGCGTTTCCAGAATATTGAGTACGTCGTCGGCAAGTTGCGACAGCTCGTCAGCGATCGGCTCGAGCTGCTCCCGCGTGGCCGTCCTCGGAATCTGGGCTAGCATTGCCCTGAAGGCGGTGTGGACTTCCTGCCAGTCGATCGGCCCCTGCCCTCCCCTGCGCGTCGGGACGCCTTCCTCGATGCCGGTGGCAATCATCTTGGCGATATCGCGCCGGCAAAGCGTGATGCGTTCACGCACGAGCTTGAGCGCGCGCGCCTCTGCTTCGATGTCGGCCGCCAGGTGCTCGAACTCTTCTGAACGCACGACGAGCGGCGACAGATCGAAGCCAAAGGCAAGCTCGATGTCGCCGGCGCGGCCTTTCCGCGCGTAGCGCTTGCCGTTTGGACTATCGCGCCGAATAATCAACCCGGCGTCGACCAGGACGGCGAGGTGCCGGCGTAATGTCGAAGCGGGCATGCCGTGCGCGCGCAACGTTAGCTTGTCGTTGGACGGAAAGACGATCAGGTCGTCCTCCCCAGTCAGGGCCGTCTCCGGATGGAAGGTCAAAAGCGCGTTCAACACGGATAGCGAGCGCTCGGACACCCCCAGGCGCGGCCGCGCCGTACAGATGGCGTGGAAAATATTCCATTTATGCACGACCTTTTCGGGCGGTCGCGCCGAGGCCCCGATTTGGCTTGCCACATGGGCAAGCGTCAGCGATCGCCGCCCAAAGGGCGTCGTTGGGGAGTGTGACTGCATGTCTTTGCCTCATGCGGGCAAAGAAAATCTGCTCGCCAAAACGGCGCCGTCGCTAAAGACACTTGACTGCGATTCGCGAAAGTGATTCTCTGTCAGTCGCCAAACATGACGAGAGAAGGCTTTCGGACGGAGACGTTTCGGGGGCCTTTTCTTTTTCCGCTATGCTCCTACGGTTAGAGGACGGAAACGCGGGTACGCATCGCGCCGCCTGACCATGAGAGGTCTGGACGGCGCCATATCCAAAGCGGCGAGACGCGCGATGTCATTCATCGGTACGTCCCTCGCGAAAAGCGCGGTAGAGTTCTGGCAGCCGCGAAATCACAAAGTCTCCAAACGCCGGCGCGGCCTTTTCATCGAGCGCGAGCGTGACGCGATCTGCGCGACGTTCAATCTTCACAATTTTCTTGCCGTCGTCATCGGTCCAAGTCGTCGGCCGTGGAGCTTTGGGCTTGCGAGGCGCGAGCGCGACGAATGCGATCGCGAACCGTTCATCGGAAGTAGCACGCACGAAGCGATCACTAGCCACACTGTCAGCCAATGCCTTTTGGTCGTGGCGACCCACCATCCGCTCTGCCAGCTCCATCCAGCGCCGGCGGCCGGTCTTCGGCGCTGGCCCGATCGCATCGACCAAGCTCCGTGGCAGGGCCCGCGCGACGGTGATGAGGCGCGAGAGTTCTGTCTTGTCGACGCTGAGCGCCGCCATGATGATCTCACGCTTGAATCCACGATCCTCGAGTGCGGCAGCGTAAGTTGCCCGCTCAATGAAGGACAGATCCTCACGCTCGCCATTCTCTTTGCCTTGTGCCACCACCAGGTCTTCGTCGCTGAGGTCACGGACTACCGCCCGCGCGGGATGGCCAAGCTCGGCAAGCGCACGGACGCGACGATGGCCATAGGCGATCTGAAACCGTCCTGGACCGGTCGGATGCGGCCGGAGAAGGACTGGAACCAATTGTCCATTGGCGCGGATGGATTCGACGAGAGCGGGGTGCTTCTCGTCGACGCCCGTCAAGCGATCCGGAACGATCGAGGCGTCAATCAATCCTGTATCGATTTCAACGACGGCTTGACCGGTGGTGAGTTGTTCGGTCAGGGCCTTGGCGGCATCGCGCTCCGCGGACAGCATCTCGAGCGAGCGGCTCATGGCGCCGACTGCACCGCGCGATCCCAGTGTTGGTTGGGAAGGTCTCCGATTGTCGCTGGACTCACCTGACGGCTGTTCGTTGACCGCGGTCAACTTGTCGTCCAAGAGGTCAGCAAGCAGGTTTTTGCGACCCATTAGGTCCTCCCCCATGCGGCTTGGATGAGGCTTTGAATTTCGCCATTGACGCTGTCCAGCGATTCCATTGCGCGGTCGTAGGTAGCGCGTGTGAACTGATCGCGGCTGACCTCATAGAGTGTTTGCTTCGTGATGCCGGCGTCGGAGATCGCCGTGCTCTTGAGCATCATATTGGTGACCATGCGATCGCCGAACAGCGAGCGCATGAAGCCGACCATTTGGGCCTGCGGTCCATCACCGGGCTCGTAGCGCGTGACCAGATATCGCATCCAATCGTAATTCATGTTGCCGCCTGCCTTGGCGACGACGGCGAGGAGGTCGGATGTCATGATGAGGAATTGGCACATCGACATGACGTCGAGCATTTGCGGATGCACCGGGATCAGGATCGCGGTTGCCGCGCAGAGAGCGGAGAGCGTGAGAAATCCAAGTTGGGGCGGACAGTCGATCACGACGACGTCGTAACGGTCCTGGACAGTGGCGAGGGCACGGGCAACGCGGGCGAAGAACAGCGGATCACCCGACTGGCGCATAGCTAACGCTTTCGGGGTCTCGTGTTCGAATTCCATCAGTTCGATATTGCCGGGGACGATGTCGAGCCCCGAAAAGTAAGTCTGTCGAATGATCTCGTCCAGCTCACGACGCTCGCTGTCATAGCGGATGGCGCCGTAGAGGGTTCCGTTTTCCTCGACGTCAAACTCTGGCTGATAGCCGTGCAGCGCCGAGAGCGAGGCCTGTGGATCGAGATCGACCGCAAGCACCCGATAGCCCTGCAGCGTGAGATGTTGAGCGAGATGCGCGGCGGTGGTGGTCTTGCCTGATCCACCCTTGAAATTAACGACGCCGATGACTTGCAACTGTTCGCCCGCGACGCGATGCGGTCGGTATCGTCGCACGCCCTTGCCGGATTCGTCGAGATAAGCCCGAAGGCTCTGAATGTCTTCGAATGTGTACGACCGTCGACCCGATGGACTGGTATCAGGTTGGGGGCCCCTTCCCTCCAGCGACAATTGGCGGAGATAGCCGTCATTGATGCCGACGAGTTTAGCGACTTCGCCGGATGTGAACCGGCGTAGGTTCTTACGGGCTTTTGGCGGGAACAGCTTCATGCGATGGGCATGAAGCTTCGCGGAGAGTTCGCGCGCATCGGCCGCGATCGTTTCGTGGATCGTTGGGGGCGCGGCCGAAGGGATTGGCGCCATCGCGTGTTGGTCGTTTAGGGCCACGGCTTTCTCGCGTAGTTACGAATTTCGGATGCAGGGCGTGCGCAAAGCGTGGCTAGTACGCCCGATTCTGGGCGATCGCGCAACAATTAAAGGGTTAACGAGTCCTTAACGGTCCACTGGGCCCTCTCGGAAAAGTTGACCGCGGTCAACTCCACGGAGATCCCACCGAGCGCCACCACCTGCTTGTTCATCCGCTGACATAGATTCCAGCCCACGCGCGAAGGCTGATCACCCCCACCAGGAGAAAGTTGACCGCGGTCAACTCTCCTCGAATGGCCCGAATCGCGTCCCTAATCGACGTCCAGTCTACCCCTTTTTACCCCGCCGCTAGACTAGCCGAATTTACGTTCGGCCTCGGGCCGTGGCTGTTCAGACGCCGAGCCGTGCAGCTTGACCGAGTCGTCGATCTGCTTCGTTGTAATAACTGGCGGCCTGTTGCACGGATCGATGCTGGGATTGCTGCATAGCCTCCGGCAAGGAAACTCCGCGTTGCGCCGCCTCCGTCAGGTACCCGGATCTCAAGCCGTGGGCGGAAAATTCCCGCGCATCGAGGCCCGCCATGGCGCAGCGCCGCTTCACAATCAGGTTGATCGACTGCGGCGTCAGCGCCCTCTCCTCCACCGCCTCCCAGCGATCGATGGCGCGGAAGATCGGCCCCCGGCTGATGTCCGCCCGCTCCAGCCATTCGCGCAGCGCCTCGACCGGCGGCCCGACCAGCAGCACCCTTCCCGCCTCATCCGCTTGGCCGGTCTTGGTGCGGCCGAGCTGAATGGCCACGCACGGCAACGTCTCGGATTTTGGGTCCTGCGGATTAAACGGGACCTGCGGTTCGTGGCTGAGCTGCTCGACCCGCAGCCGCGCCACCTCGCTGCGCCGGCGTCCGCCGGAGGCGAAGGCGAGCAGCAGGATGGCAAGATCGCGGGCATCGGCCAGCCGGTCGGACCGGCAGGTAGCGAGCAGACGGTCCAGGACGTCGCGGGTGAACGCCCGCTTGCTCTTGCGCTGCCGCGGGCGCGTGCTGGCGCGAACCGCGAGCCGTAGCGCGGCGCGCAGACTGGGCGAGGCAAACGGACCCTCCTGCCCTTTCCAGCGATGCAAGGTGCCCCAGCTTGCGAGGCGCCGCTTCACCGTCGACGGCGCATGCGGGCCGGCGCTCCGCAGCATCGCGGCATTCCGCAGCAGCGCCGCCACATCGGACGGCATGCCGTGCTGGGGATCGGTCTCGCGCTTCGCCGGGTCCCACAGATGGTGCGCGACGAATTTCAACGCGAGGCTTTCCGAGGCCGGCCAGGGCAACGCCGCGCCGGTCGCGGCCTGGGCCCAGGCTTCGAGGTAGGCAAGGTCCGACGCCAGCGCCCGCAGCGAATTCTCGCCCATGCCTTCCTGAGCGAGATGTTTGAGCGTCGCGACGTCGTCGTCGGTCAGCAGCTCGGCGAGCCGGTCGCGCCGCTCCATCGGCAGGATCGCCGAGAGCGTATCGAGCTGTAGCGCGCGCCGGGTTTCGGGATCGGAGACCAAGGCTCGGGAGGTGATGTCGTCCATCGGCTGCGCTCCGTCAAAAGCCGTAGGTTCGATCGGCCCAGCGCAGCAGCACGCGGGCGTCGGGGTCGGGCAGGCGCACGCGTTGCGCCTTCAGGCCTTGTGCGATCGCCAGGCCGACATCGGGGTCGACCCAATGGCCGTGGGTCATCAGGAAGAACCAGCCGAAGGGCAGGCCGACCTCGCGGTCCACGGCCTCGATCCGGTCCATCAGAAGATGGACCGAAGCCTCCGGCGTCATGAGCAGTCGCTCTTTCGGGAGCTTCAGCGGCCGGGGGATGAAGCCGACTTCGCGTTCGCCTTTGTGGGTGTAGTCGCGGGCATCGAGGGCCCAATGCGCGAAGACGCGCTGCGGCCTGGCGCTCGATTCCTCCCAGTCCTGAAAGAACCGCAGCTCGCGGGGCACAAAGTCGAAATAGTCCGTGACCGCCTCCAGGAAGGGCGTCTCACGTGTTCCGCCCGGCCCGGTCTCGCGAATGATTCGCCGCTCCAACTCGGGCCGTTTGGCCTCCCGCTTATCGCGCTCGATGCGGCCGCAGCGATCCAGAAAACTGCGGACGTGGACCACCGCGCCGCCGGCGCGGCCGAGCAGGCGATAGACCGGACCGGCGAGGCGATCCGAATCAGGGAGCTGATCGGTGCGAGGCCAGCTCGGATCGAGCAGTTCTTCTTCGCCAAACGGGCGGTGGTTGGGATTGACGATCGGGCCGGCGCGCCATTCGATTTCGCGACCGAGCGCGATCTGAACGTAATCGGCCACACCCGGCCCGGTCGGCGCCGACACGAACGCGCTCGTCCCCCGCCACTCCGTGATCTGCAGACCGGTCTCCTTCAGCCGCTTCCAGACCGCCGTCACATCGCCGTTTTCCCTGGCGAGTTCGGCCGTCATCCATGGCCGCAATTCGCCAAGCCGCGTGCCGTCGGGACGAAGCACCGATCGGGTATCGCGCCAGTAATCGTCATCGATCGGCGCGATGCCGAACGCAAAGCCCGGAAACGCCGCGGTGAGGGCCGGGACCAGGTCCGTATCGGCCGAGGCCGGATCGAGCGCGGCGAGGACGGTTTCGAGCGACGCGGCATCGGGGAGGCGGGCAGGGGCGGTCATCGGAGCGCGCCTTCAGTGGTGAGCAGGCCGTTCACAGTTCGATGTCCTGCGGTCGATCACGGATTCGTTCGATATCCATCGGGTCCTGCCGTAAAGGCGAAGCCAGCAGGAAATCTGCCAGCGTGCCTTTGCGGGCTGTTCTGCGCGCCCATTCCTCGGCTGAGAGGAGCACCGCGCTCGGTTGGCCGTGTCGGGTGATGACCTGCGGGTGGGCCTGCGCCCGGTCGACAACCTCTGAAAACCGTGCCTGCGCACCTGCCAAGGTCCAGATGTTCGAAGAGGGCTCTGAGCGTCTATTGTCCGTCATCGGGGCATCCTCCTATGAATACCGGCTGTCTCCTGGCCCATTCATACAAGCGCCGAGGACCACTTGCGGGATTACCGGGATTTCCGTATATTACGGAACGAAGGAGATTTGAACCATGAGTTCGACCGTCACCGCCGCCGAAGTCTCGAAGAACTTCGGCGCCTACCAGGATGCCGCCGTGCGCGAGCCGGTGGTCATCACCAAGAACGGCCGGCCCCGCACGGTGCTGATGGCCTACGAGGATTTCGTTCGGCTGTCGAAGCGGGACCGACGCGTCCAGCGCACGATTGATCTGAGCGAGGCGGAGATCGCCGCGGTCGAGGCTGCCGAGATGACACCTGATCCCGGCCATCTCAGCAGCGCACCCGACGCGAAACATGCTGCCGACTGAGATCAAGCTCGGCTGGATCTTTCGCTATTCCTATCTGTGGGATTGGCAGCACCGCGAAGGCCGCGAGGAGGGCGACAAGGACCGCCCGTGCCTGGTGCTGGCGATTGTCACAACAACGGAGGACGGCACGCCGGTGGTGCGCGTCCTGCCGATCACCCATACGCCGCCGGCCAATCCGGCCGACGCGATCGAAATTCCGGCCGCGGTCAAGAACCGCCTGCGGCTCGACCATGAGCGCTCCTGGATCGTGCTGACCGAAAGCAACCGCTTTACCTGGCCGGGCCCCGACTTGCGCAATATCGACACTGAGAGCGGCTACTACGGCGCGCTGACGCCCGGCCTGTTCGCCGAGGTCAAACGCCGCTTCGTGGCGATCGCCCGCGGTGAGGTTGCGACCAGCGCGCCGCACCGGAGCGTGCCGCGCAGCGAGTGACGGTCGTCGGCGGCGGCGAAAAGCGTCCGGAAGAGGGCAGGGGGCTGGCAACGGCTGCGTCCTCGCGTCGAGCGGAGCGCCGGCGGGCGTGATTTGCCGGGCTCGTAGCCGCCAGAATCGCTGATTTGCGCCGTGACGTCCAACGCTATCGATAAGGGAAGGTTATCGATAGTGATACACGTCGTGTGCCCGGCCTCGCTATGACGGAAGCCAACACCGTGATAGCTTCCGCTTCAGTGATTCCCGTTAAGGTTATCAAGACCTTGCATGTCAGCTACCAGATCCCCGATCCGCTGCCCTGGGCCCAGCTCGCCGGCCCACTCGCCGCTGCCGAAGATGCGCTCGCCCGCCTCGACGAGCGGTTGGCAAAAAGTCCGATCAGCGACGGTTTTGTCGCGCGCACCCATTTTACCGACGCCTGCGCCAGTCTGTGGCTGGAAGGCGAACTCGTCCATCTCGAAGATCTGGTTCTCCACGACGCCGGCATGGATATCCGCAGCCCCACCCACGAGCTGACCCGGGCCCACGCCGTGCTGCGGACCAGGCGTCGTATCGCCGCGGCCAAGCCGGACTGGGCGCTGTCGGTCAGCGGTCTTGCAAGCTTGCGCGGACGGGGAGGGCAGGGCGACCGGGAAGCGGGAAGCGACGACCGGAAGGAAGGGGCGCACGATGGCGGCGGCGCGAACGATGCCGAGGCCACGCTGGACGGCGAGAATCTTGATCAGCCGCTCGTCATGATCGAAACCGACCCGCGGCTCGCTGCCGCCTTCGCCGCGGTCGACGCCGCGATCGCGAAATCCGACCGAACGCTCGCCGGCGAGACCACTCGCCGGCCCGAGCGTGATCCGCTGGTCTACGATCTCGATTGGGATGAGGACGCCAGGATCGAGGACTGGCAGCGTATCGTCGATCGGACTCGCACGTTGCCGCCGGCGCTGGCGGCGGCGATCACAGCCGATGCCTGGGACCGGGTCGAACCGCTGCAGCACATGCCGTGGCTTGGCCGACTGCTCGCCAGCGCCGTGCTGCGTGCACGCGGCAAAACCCGTTGGCATCTCTCCTGCCTCCATGCCGGGCTGAAAACCATCCCGCGCGAACGCCGTCGATCGTCCGATCCGGCGTCGCGGCTCCTGACTCAATTCGAGGCGATGACCGCGGCCGCCGACGCCGGCCTCAAGGATCATGATCGCTGGCTTAACCAGCGCACCCTGCTCACGCGCAAGCTCGTCGGTCGCCGCACCACCTCCCGGCTGCCGGCGCTGCTCGACTACATGCTGGCCCGGCCCATTGCCTCCGCCGGCATGATCGCGGCGGAGCTGAAGATCACGCCGCGCGCCGCCCAGGACCTGGTGGCCGAACTCGGCTTGCGCGAGGCGACGGGGCGGGGACGCTATCGGGCATGGGGAATTCTCTGAAAAGCCGCGCCCTGGTTGGACCAACCTTGTCCGAAATTTGTATAGGTATTTCGGACATATCACTTGCAATCTGTCCGAAACAAGTATACAAGTTTCGGACATGAATAGCGCCCCACTCGATCTGAAGACAGCCATGCTCGAGCGCATCCGTGCGGACGCACCGCGTAAGGTCTGGACGCCCAGTGATTTCGTGGATCTCGCCACGCGGGACGCCATCGATAAGGCATTGCAGCGGCTGACGAAGGCCGAAACCCTCAGGCGAATCGATCGGGGGCTCTACGATCAGCCTGGCTTCAACAAGCTTACCCAAAAACCCAACCCGCCCGATCCGCGCTCGGTCATCGACGCCGTTGGACGACGCGACCAAACGCGGATGCTTGTCGACGGCATGACCGCGGCCAACGATCTGGGCCTGACTGACGCCGTCCCGGCCAAAATCGTGGTGCATACCGACGCCCGTCGCCGCGCGATCCGGCTGGGTAACGTAACGATCAGTTTTCGTCCGACCGCGGCCAGCAAGCTGTTCTGGGCCGGACGACCGGCGATGCGCCTCGTCCAGGCGCTTCACTGGCTGCGCGATCTCTTGGTTCGTGAAGGCGAGAGCGATCAGGTTAAACGCAAGCTCGCCAAGCTTTTCGAGGATCCCACAACGGGGCCGTCGCTTAGAGCCGATCTCACTGCCGGTATGTCAGCTCTTCCGACATGGATGCGGGTGTTTCTTAAGCCGCTCATCGAAGCGGATGCTGCCGTTGGTCGTCGGCACATCGACGATGATCGTGATGATGCTGATCATGTTGGCGCAGATCATGATCGACAAAGAAGGAGTGAAAACGATCAGAGTCACGCTGTCGTCGTACCTCCGAAGCCGAAACCGCTCTCCACCCAGAAGAAACCAATCGCCAATCGCGGCGCAACCCGGAGGGCGAAGGCATGAACCCGGCTTTCGATGAGGTTCTCGCGGCCGGGTCGGACACGATGTTGAGCGCCTTCGATACGACCGCGCTACGCCTTGGCACGGCATCTCAGAATATCGAGAAGGACTTCTGGGTCTGCTGGACGCTGGATGCCTTGTTCAATGGCCTGAAAGAGGGAGGACCCCGCCTCCTCTTCAAGGGCGGAACCTCCCTGTCCAAGGGATTCGGTCTGATCAACCGCTTCTCCGAAGACATCGATGTCACGGTGTTTCGGGACGACATCGGCGAGCCGGCTACGATTGAGGAGCTTAACGCGCTGAGCGGGAACAAGCGCCGCGCGCGCCTCGATGCGATCAAGGACGCCTGCCAAGCCTATATCAACGGCCCGCTGCGCGCTGAGTTGACCCTGATCCTACAAGACCGGCTCCGGGCCGCCGGCCACGATGCCGGCGCGGCGCGGGTGGAAGCCGACGACGCCGATCCCGACGGACAGACCCTGTTGATCTGGTATCCCGCAGCGACGCCGCGATCGGATTACGTGCGGGCGGCGATCAAGATCGAGTCGGGCGCCAAATCCGCGCTCGACCCGAACAGCGAAGTGCCGATCAAACCCTATGTCGACGATGATTTGCCGGCGCTCGACTTGACCGTGCCGGCCGTGCGCACGGTCGATCCCGAACGCACCTTCTGGGACAAGGTCGTCATCCTCCACGGGCTGCGGCGCTGGTTCGACAAGCGCGGCGAGCTGCGCGGGGGCGGCCAACGCGTGTCCCGTCATTACTATGACTTGCACCTGCTCGCCGGGGACCCGATCGGCGAAGCCGCCATCGCTGAGACGGCGCTCGGCGTGGACTGCGTCGCACATGCCCGGATGTTCTTCAATCGACCGGACTTCGATCTCGCGAGTGCTGCGCCCGGCTCGTTCACGCTCGCCCCGCATGATGCGATGATCGAGCAGTTGCGCGTCGACTACAGGGCCATGCAAGGCATGATCTTCGGTGACCCGCCGGATTTCGAGGCCGTGCTCGACAGCATCAGCTCGCTCGAGACGCGTCTAAACGAGAACGGCGCGAGCGAAAGCGGGGCGGCGCGATGAAGCAGTTGGAGGGAGCCAGCCTTCGCTGCGTCCATCTCGGCTCACGCAGAAACGGCCCCGCCTTTCGGCGGGGCCGTTGCCGTGGAGGCCCCTTAGTCCCGGTTCGGTCGGGACCAGATGAGCTGGAGGCCCTCCTGGCCTTCCACCTCGATCAGGGTGGCGTAGATCGGGGCCGGGAAGCTCGGGTCGTCCAGCTTGACCGAGAGATAGTCCCGCTCGGTGTCCTTGGCGGTCTTCTGCCAGGCCGCGCCCAGCTCGACATTGCCGGCGAAGATGCGGAAGTGCGGACCCTTTTCGGAGGGGGTCTCGACGCGGACCAGCTTGGCCTTGGCGTTGAGAGCGAGCGTGCGGACGGTGCCGGTGAAGCCGTTGCCGTTCGAAGTGAAGGTGCCGATGGTTGCCATTGTCGTGTCCTTTTCAGTTTTCCGGGCCGCGCCCACCGCAGCCTCGATGGCTGGCTACAGACCGGAGGCGATCGACCCGCACCCCGCAGGGGCCGGCACGCAGTAGAGGGCAGCCAAGCCACAACTTTCTTGATTTCCGCGAGGAATGGACGCGCAGCGGCCAGGGGAAGAAAGTCGTGGCCGGATGTTGCGGGGATAAGAGCGAGGCGGAGCAAAGCGACGACGGCCTTCGGTCAGACATGCCAAATCGAGGACGCCGTGGGCGAGCCGAGAGAAACGGTTAGTGGACATCAACGGCGACAATCGACGTCGTGACGACGGACAGAACCGCCGGCAGAGCGCACCCGGTTGGCAATGCGTGAAGATGCACATCGAAGCCCGAAGCAACAGGTGACCGCGCGGCTTTGCTGAGCACGGCTGCGATGGCCCGTCGGGCGCTATCATGCCAGTCGACCGGGGACAAATTGGGACCCGCGCAGAAAGCGCTGATCAGAGATCGCACATGCCTTCGCATTCGTTGGCGAGGAGATCGAGCTGGCCACGGTCAGCGTCTTCAAAGTCGGTGCCGTATCGGCGACATCGGGATCGAGTGGGCGGCTTCTGCATGGTCAGGGTCCGTCAAGGCGGGAGCTTCGAATGGCGTGATGCGCAGCGGGCATCACGCCGTCGGTCCTTGAACATACAATGCAAATGCATTACACTGGGACGCACGATCGGAGCCTTCGATGCCGAAAACCGCCGAAATCCTCGAAATTCCCGCCACGATCACCGAGCGGGGCCAAACTACGGTTCCTGCCGCCATCCGCAAGATGCTGGCACTGGGCAAACGGGACCGCGTGGTGTTTCGAGGGCTTGCCGACGGAACGGTCGTCCTGGCCAAGAAAGCGGCGGACGAGCAGGCTGACCCCGTCATCGGAAATTTTCTGCGCTTTCTCGAGAAGGACATGGCGGCGCACCCGGCGCGGGTTCGAGCGATTCCTTCGACTCTGCTCGCGCGCGGTGCAGCCCTCGTCAAGGGCGTTGAGGTCGATCTCGACGCAGCCTTGCCGGACGACGATGCGTGACGGACCAGACGATCGAAATCAATGGCTGGACCATCTACGCGCATCCGCTCTTCCTTGATCAGCTGGAGGCCCTAATCGCGGCCGTCGAGAAGGCGCGTGCCAAAGACCCGAAAGGCTATAAGACGAAGCGAGCGGCAAAACTGCTTGCCGCGGTCCTGAAAGTCGCCTTTGAGAACATCCCCGCCGATCCGGCCAGCGACGTATTCCGCCAAGGCGATACGCTCGGCGCCGACTACAAACACTGGTTTCGCGCGAAATTTTTGCAACAGTATCGGTTGTTCTTTCGCTATCAGCAGGCGGCCACGAGCAAGATTATCATCCTGGCTTGGGTGAATGACGACGACACGCTGCGCGCCTATGGCAGCACGACGGATGCTTACGCCGTGTTCCGGAAGATGCTGAACCGAGGAAACCCACCTGATACGTGGGACGCGCTGGTCGCCGCAGCGTCCGGCGCCGGGCCGAAATCGCGGTTGCGAGCATCGAGAGCGAAGCCGAAGGATTGACGCCTGTGCCGACCGATAGGGGAGTGGATTGCCGCTGTTTGCCGATTGGTGTGATTGCGAGCCCGCGCAAGACGGCCGCAAGCGCTTACTGAAATTTACCGAGCGGGTTGGGGGACGAGCGGCAATTGCTGGCCGTCTTCCCGATCTGCTGCGCTCTCACTACGACGAAATGGAACGCATAGCGGAGGATGTCGCCCTTCTCGGTTATGCGAGCGCCGCAGCATTGCTAGCCGAGCGTCTTCCCCGAACCACGCGGGCACGCTCCGGCGAGCTAGGGGAAATCTTCGCAACCGAGCTGGTTGAGGAGTCGTTGGGCTTCTCGGTCCCGGTTCGTCGCCTTCGCTATAAGGATGGCCGCGAGATGGCGCTCCGCGGCGACGACTTTATCGGCGTGCGATCGAGTGCTGAGGGACACCTCTTTCTTTTGAAAGGAGAAGCCAAGAGCCGGGCCAATCTCGCCGGCGCAACGATTATCGAGGCTCGAACGGCGCTGTCGCGTGATAGTGGCCGGCCGACGGCGACCTCCCTGCTCTTTATCGCCGACAGGTTGATGGAGGGTGATGGTCCGCTCGCGGCATTGGGCCGAATCATCCGAAATGAGGTCGCAAGCCGCGCAGTTCCCTCCGATCGCATCGACCATGCTCTCTTCACGATGTCCGGCAATGCCACGCCCCGAGCGCTTTTCGACGATCTGCGCGGTGCCGGCGTTGATCGCAGCCACACTGTAATCCACCTTCGGATCGACGATCATCAGGAGTTCATTCGGCTGTCCTACGAGGGAGCACTCGCCCTTGGAGACGGTTGACGAACTGGCAGCCTTCTTGACGCAGGCGACCGCTGACGGTGTCAGGGGTCGGCTGCAAGCTCGCGGCGAGGCGCGGTCCATCATTCGCCGCGACGGCGTCCTGCCTGACGATGCGCCGGCGTTCGGAGAAACGATTGACACCGATCTGTCCGAATATGCGCTCTCCGTGCTGCGCGCATCCATGGCGCTTCGGGAAGGCGGCGGCAACGATGAGATTTGGCGGCGCGGCTTCGCGCGGGCCGGAAACGCGTTCGAAGCACTGGTGCAAAATGGCTCCCACGAGGATGTCGGCCGGGGCTTCTATCGGATCGCAGGCGCCGCCGCGTATCATCTGGCAAGCTACTCCGCTCTCGCCTTCTCTCTGATCTCTCAACGGCCTGAGAACGCGAATCTATCGCCAGCGGAAGAAGCGTTGGCGCATCTTATTTTGCGGGATCTGGCCGGTCTAGGTCGCCGCGCGCGAGCGTGGCTGCTGAACCCAGCCCATGGTGATGCAAATATTAGCCAGGCGTTGCGCGCAGGAGAGATTGATTCGGACGACGCCGTCAGGTTGATCGCCACATCAACCATTTTTCGCGCCCTCGCGTTCTTCGAATTCGCTCTTCAGACCGGGGCCGCGGTCCTGATTGAGGAGTCTCGGTCCCTCCTGCGCCGCGCGATCTCCCTCGCCAGGAACGCCAATGCCGTGTCGCTGTGGTGGACCGCGCGCATAGCGTTCAATCTTGTCGATGACCTGTGGTCTAGCAGCTTGCATCAGGTGCTTCCCCTCGACGGGCCGGCGGGCGCGGGAAACTATCAGGATTTGCGCCAACTCTTCATCGGGGAACTCTTTGGACGTGACGTCGCCGAGGTGGAGCTTTGGCCGTCGCAGATCGAAGCAGCCCGACGAGCAACCGATGACCGACGATCTCGTCGTCGCGTTGCCGACCAGTGCTGGCAAGACACGAATCGCCGAGATCGCCGCATTGATGGCGCTCGCGGCGCGCAGGCGGGTCCTCATTGTAACGCCGCTTCGCGCATTATCCGCCCAGACGGAACGATCATTCCGTCGGACGTTCTCGAGCCTTGGGTTCTCGGTCTCGTCGCTCTATGGCGCGGCTGGAGCCGCTGGCGGCGACGAAGACGCACTCCGTACGCAGGATATTGTCATCGCCACACCGGAGAAGCTGGACTTCGCCTTGCGGAATGACCCGTCGATCATCGATGACGTCGGGCTCGTAGTCCTCGACGAAGGTCACCTGATCGGGCCAAGCGAACGCGAAATTCGGTACGAGAACCTCGTTCAAAGACTGCTCAGGCGTGCTGACAACGAAACCCGTCGCATCGTCTGTCTCTCGGCGATCTTGCCCGAAGGGGATCAGCTTAACGATTTGACCGCTTGGATTCGTAGTGATGCAGGTGGAACACCGATTCAGTCGCGCTGGCGACCAACGCGGCAACGCTTCGGCACCCTCATGTGGCAGGGTAACTCGGCCCGCCTGAGCTTCGATCTCGAAGCAGGCGGACCCTATATTCGTCATTTCGTCCCGGAGGAGGCAGCTCGCCGGCCACGGCGCACGCCGTTCCCGATACAAAGGAGCTGACGCTCGCGGCCGCATGGAAGTTTTCGGCTCAGGGTAAGCGAGCGCTCGTCTTCTGCACGCAACGTGATCACGTCGAGGGATACGCCGAGACCATCGTTGACCTGCACAGTCGCGGTTATCTGCCCTCGCTGCTTGACGACGCAGCCGCGGTCGCGCGTGCTTTGGCCGTGGGTCGCGAGTGGCTAGGCCCGGATCATCCCGCGGTTCGGTGCTTGCCGATCGGTGTCGCGATTCATCACGGTCGGTTACCAGGGCCGTTCCTTCGCGAGGTGGAGGGCTTGCTCGCCGCAGGCGTTCTGCGCGTGACAGTCGCGTCACCGACGTTGGCGCAAGGTCTCAACCTCAATGCCGCTGTGCTGCTGATTCCGACCCTCTACCGTGCTGGCGTTCCGTTGTCCGGCGAAGAATTCGCTAACGTGGCCGGGCGTGCAGGCCGTGCCTTTGTCGATCTGGAAGGCCTTGTGTTGCACGTGATGTTCCAAGCCGAGGGGTGGCGACAACGCGCTTGGCGAGACCTCGTCGGATCGGCGACGGCAAGGTCGCTTTCAAGCGGCATCATCACCATCGTCGCCGAGGTGCTCAACCGTCTGGCGCGCGCGAACGTCTTCCTGCGGGCCGACGCAATGGAGTATCTCGCGAATGCCCAGGAGGCCTGGTTTCCACAGGACCATGCCGCTGATGCCGAGCCGATCGAGAGTCTGATCGAAAAGCTCGATGCAACTGTCTTTGGTCTCATCGAAGCGCTGGACAGTGGCAGCGCGGAGCTTCCGCGGCTAATCGACGAAGCCCTGAACGGATCACTGTGGTCTCGCCAGATCGCCCGGCTAGGCGAACAGACCCGCTACAACCAACTGTGGATTCTCCAGGCTCGCGCGCGCCTAATCTGGAACAAATCGGACGCCGTGCAGCGCCGCGCCACCTTCGCGATGGGCATTGGACTGGAAGCGGGCCTCGCCATCGACGCGATCGCCCCTGAATTGACGGAACTTCTTGATCGGGCTGATGACGCAGCACAGACCGGCGCAATTGACGATTTGAGCGCCGCTCTCACCGGCATGGCGGCGCGCTTGTTCGGCATTCGGCCATTCGTGCCGGATGTCGATCTGCCGGCGAATTGGCGCGAGCTCCTCGCAGCCTGGCTTCGCGGCACCGATGTTGTCACGATCGGTCTGGACAACATGCGCGTCATCGAAGACGCGTTCGTTTATCGGCTTGTATGGGCAATCGAGGCGATCCGGATGCGGCGCCGTGCGAGCGGCGGAGAATCGGACTTTGTTGAAGGCAGCGCCGCGGCCGTTCTTGAGGCCGGCGTGCCGCAGGCCATGATGGCGAGTCTAGTCCGGGCCGGACTGCCCTCCCGAGTCGCCGCAATGGCCGCGATTCGTGAAACACAACCGGTTTTCGTCGGTGGGGCGGAAATGAACCGATGGTTGCGATCGAATGAGATTGCAGCGCTCTCGGATCAGCCCGATTGGCCGACCGCCGATACAGCGCATATCTGGAAGAAGTTCAGAAATGACGCACTCAGTGGTGCAACCTCGAAGTGGAAAACTCAGGACTGGACGATGCAAGGCGACGTGCCCAACTTTGTCGATGTGGGAATGCCGGGTCGCATCGAGATTGAAGAACATACGGGCGCAGTGTCGGTCACGACGCCGGACTACCGCTCCATCGTTGGGATCCGACAGCGCCTTCGGCAATTTCGACCAAGTCTGTGCCATGTTGAATTCGCGACCGACCGTCGCAGCTCGCGCATCATCCGGCTTGGGCGAGGTGAAGCGCAATGGCAAGACAACGAGGGGTAGACATCTGATGGGTATGCCTAGAACATCTGCCGTCGCTACGCCGGGGACAAACCGCATATGCCGGAGCCGGGCACGGAGCCGCCGGGCCGCAGCGCGCTGAACGCGCGATTGATCACCCGCGTGAGAAGAGACGTCGATGCAGAAACGGCCCCGCCTTTCGGCGGGGCCGTTGCCGTGGAGGCCCCTTAGTCCCGGTTCGGTCGGGACCAGATGAGCTGGAGGCCCTCCTGGCCTTCCACCTCGATCAGGGTGGCGTAGATCGGGGCCGGGAAGCTCGGGTCGTCCAGCTTGACCGAGAGATAGTCCCGCTCGGTGTCCTTGGCGGTCTTCTGCCAGGCCGCGCCCAGCTCGACATTGCCGGCGAAGATGCGGAAGTGCGGACCCTTTTCGGAGGGGGTCTCGACGCGGACCAGCTTGGCCTTGGCGTTGAGAGCGAGCGTGCGGACGGTGCCGGTGAAGCCGTTGCCGTTCGAAGTGAAGGTGCCGATGGTTGCCATTGTCGTGTCCTTTTCAGTTTTCCGGGCCGCGCCCACCGCAGCCTCGATGGCTGGCTACAGACCGGAGGCGATCGACCCGCACCCCGCAGGGGCCGGCACGCAGTAGAGGGCAGCCAAGCCACAACTTTCTTGATTTCCGCGAGGAATGGACGCGCAGCGGCCAGGGGAAGAAAGTCGTGGCCGGATGTTGCGGGGATAAGAGCGAGGCGGAGCAAAGCGACGACGGCCTTCGGTCAGACATGCCAAATCGAGGACGCCGTGGGCGAGACTGATGAAACGGCCGGGTGACACGACAGCGACCTTCGGGGCCAGGGCGACGGACGCGCATTTAACCAACAGCGGACACCTCACAACGTTTCAAGCCCCGCTGGTCGAGACCTCGACTGAAAATGAACGACCGCGCCGCTTCTCCATCAGGCGTCAGGGCGCGGCCTATCAAACGAGACTGCGGATGGGAGCGACGTTCGCTCGATAGAGCGACGACCCGTTAGCGCCGGAACGCGCCCCCGAAGGAAGTTTCGGTAAGGCCGCGTATCGGGTCACGACATTTACGGGAGGAGAACCCCGGCGAGAACCGCAAGGGCGAGGCCGGTTCACGGCACGCACGGGGATGGATGCCCCGCGCTGGCCGCGAGCGGCGCTGATCAGATTCTCGCGAATGTCGCCCCGCCGATACGATGCAGACAGGAAAGGGCAATACATTCGGCGATGTCAGCGAGGCGAGGTGATCGTAAACGACGGTCGGCCTTCAGCCGGTGTCTGCGAAGACCGCATAGTCTGGCATCGGATCGATGATGCCGTGCGCGGCCATAGGAGCGAGGGTTGTGGACTGGACGATCGCCACGCTGTCTGCTCATCATGCAGCCTCCCCGACCTCGAACGCCTTCGGTTGAAGGCCGTGCAGATAGGCAACAGCGCGTTGCGCATGCGCGGCCGCCGCGAAGATGAAGCGCTTCTCGTTTGACATGACCTCCATCCAGGACGCGAGGTAGCTCGCGTGATCCGGGCGCGGTTCGAGTTCGGGCACGATGCCGAGGTCCGCGCACAGGAAGCAACTCCCGAGTTCCGCGATCAGTTCCTCGCGCGCGCGCTCGCTACGGTCCTTGCCGTAGCGGCTGAGGTCGCGGTTGACACGGTGGGAAGGAGCGGTCCAGTGAACGGTTTCATGCGCTCGGACGGCGACATACGACTCCGCGTCGCGAAAACTTTCGAGCGGTGGCATCTGGATGTGATCGGAGGAGGGCGCATAAAACGCCATTATGCCGCCATGTCGGACGACGGCGCCGGTGTTAGCGAAGAACGCGTCGGCGTGCGCGTTGCGCTCGATCGGCGTCGAGACCGTCGCCGGCCGACCGTAATAGTGCTCAGGCAGGCCATCGATCTGATCGACGCAGAAGACGGTATAGGCCTTGAGGAACGGGACATCGCGCTCGACCTCATCGCCATTGCCGTCCGTCTCGGTCTTTGTGAACCGACTGGCGTAAACCACAACGCTGCCCGTCTCGCCTTTGCGGACGTGGCCGCCCAGTTCGGCCGCCTGTTTGAAGGTCATCCATGTCGGCGAGGTGAAGCCGCGCGCGACCGCCTCGGACCACAACAGGATGACGTTCACACCGCTATAGGGTTGGCCGTTGTAGCGGAGCGGCCGAGTGATGCGGCCAGCGGTATCGGCGACCGTCCAGGGCTGCGTCCATGGACGAACGCCGCGCTCGAGATCGGCGACAATGCGATCGGTGATGCGCGCGTAGATGTCCGCGCGAGATTTTTCCTCTTTTCGGCTCATGATCATGACCTCCGTTGGAGGCCGCGCCCATCGCGGCCCCGTCACGGGGTCCGCCCGCGCAGGACTGGGAGGTCCGCGCACCCGGATCGGTGCGGATCGCAGAACCAGGATTTTGTTGGGAGGGCCGCAACGCAGTGGAGGACGGCGGAGCCGTTGCGGGGACAAACCAGCCGAAGCAGGACCATCACCCGGGACGGGGCCGCGATGGGTGTCGGCTGGTCTTCTCTTTTCTATTGGTTTTCAGATTGCAGCGCCGCCGCCGCGCGTGACATGCGAAAAGGCCGGCCCGCGAGGACCGGCCTTTTCGTCGGGAGTGAAAAGGGCGGGGCCATGCCCCGCCCGAATGGCTAGCCGAAAGACTCCATCTGAAGTTTGGCGGCCTTGCGACCGACGGTCTCGCCGGCGTGCTCGATCTGCCGTTCGAACGGCTTCCAGGTTTCGCCAACGATCTGCTCGTAGGCGGTGACGGCGCCCTCGGCCGCCATGCGGAGCGCGTGGGCCTGGAGGGCCATGTCGGCCGCGAATTCTCGTTTGCGCTGCGCGGCGCTGTCAAAACCAACGGGACCGTCGAGATCTTCGTCGCGGCTGTCGTTGGCAAGCTTGGCGGTCGCGTCACGCGCTTCGGTCACTGCGCGGGAGTAGAACTGGCCGGCGCCGTGGGCCGATCCGACATAGGCGCCGACGATGCGCTGCAGGTGGATTTGCATGGCGCGCTCGCTCAAGCCGTCTTTCAGCGCTTGGGCGGTCTCAATGATGAGCCGTTCGTGGAGGTCACAGATGCCGTCGCTGTCGAGCGTAGCAAGGCCGAAGCTCTCGGAGATGCGGTTGGCCTGCGCGGCGTCGGGACAGGCGAGCCGGACCATCTCGAGCGTGGTGCCGCGGCGGAGCGGAACGACGGCAGCAGATGAGCGAGGAGAACGGGCGGTCTTTGACATGGTGAGGTCCTTTCTCGGTTTCGCCGGGAGAGGCGATCGGCCCGTGCCGGCGCCCCCTCGGGTGCGGTCGCCAAGAACCGGCGCAAGCGGACCGCTTCAAGGGGCGTGGACCGTCAAGGCGAGCATGGTCGGGGTGCGGACAAGCGGGGCCGCAGGCCCTGCGCAGGACGCGGCCTGGCCATGACGAGACGGCGGGCGACGATCGACTGCGACTTGCCCTTGAAGCGGGCCGTCGACGGTTCAGACCGCAGCAAACCCGAGGGGGCGCCGGCACGGGTTGACGCCAAAAGAATGAAGGCCGAGATGACCTGCATCCATGACCAGCCCGGTTTACTGGCGTTCGTCGTGCTCTTCCTCTACCTGCCGCGGCGCGCGAATTGCCCACCTGCACGCCATCTTCGCAGGCTCTGCTCTGGGAGCGCCGGTGGCAGTACGCGGAGAACGGATAGTCGGAGCTCAAGGGTCACTCGGAGAGCCTGGCTTGCGCTGCAGAAGCGCTGGCCGATGAGCCCGCGACATGATTAGCCGTCAATCGTCATGGTGCAGGCTGTTGGTTCCCGATCTCCGAGCGCAGGCTCGATCCCGTGGCGCCGCCGGAACGCCGCAAGCGCGCTCTCTTGCCGCGTGAGCTTGCGAGTCAACGCGTCGATCTCGGCGCGCCGCGTGAGGGCAAGCGCCGCTATATTTTCGCGGAAAGCCCGTTCGTCCGCGCGTGTCCATCTTGAGGTACCACCGCCGGACTGCCGGCGCTTGGTGCAGGACGTGATCGTCATGCGCTCGGCGCGAGCTTCGATCTGCCGTTCAATGATGCCGAGATGACGGCTTGTCTCGAGAAGTGCATTTTCCATGCGCAGGAGTAAGGCCGATTGAGGCGTGAGCGACATCAGAATGCCCTCCATGGCCAGTGGGGAAACGCTGTCCTGTCGGGCGCATACTCGTCGAGGAGCGGGGGACCTGCGCGATCGATGACGGAATGTCGTCGCCCGCGATCGCCCAGTCGATCGAGACCGAATCTGTCCCGGCGGATGTGCGCATCCCGTCCGTGAGGACGCCATGCAGCGCCTCGGCGACATGGCCCTGCAGGTGCGGTGATGAATTGAGCGTTCATGGATGCCTCCTGACTTTTGAGGGCGAAGAAAGGGATGTGTCAGGCGCACGCACCGATAAGCGGACCGCGCACTTCCAGGCGTCGGCGCCCGTGAAATGACGTCGTAGGCGTGGGTGCCAGACGACGAGGCGCGGAATGCCGCGGTCCTCGCCGGCTGTCGCGCGCCATCCGAAGGCGAGGGCGATGAGTTGCCAGGGCATATCGCACCTCACCGATTCCAGCCGATGAAGCTCGACGGACCGTCGTAGAGACGGTGGCGAGCCCCATCAATCACGAAGCCAAAGCGGCCGACGTGATATTCGTCGGACGGAACGAGGTAGCGGCGCTGCTCGGGGGCGGCTCGATCGCCGCCGAGCGTGGCGACGCATTCGGTCATGCCGGCGTGCTGATCGCACCGGATCGCCGAAATCACGATCCAGTCGGATGCGTGATCACGTTCAAAGGCGCGACGATCCTTCTCGTGAGATTCACCGGGCTTGAGGCGCTTTCCTTGGATCGCTTCCCAGGCGTCCGGGTGCCAATCGCGGATGGTCCGATCCGCGCAGCGCCGCTCATAGTCCGTGAACAGCTCCGGAAAGGCCTGCGCCACGGCCGCCCAGGCGCAATCTTCCTCATACCAGCCGCCGCGCGTGCGAAGGCCGGGATGGACCTTCGCGTTATGCTCAGCATCGAGATGGAAGCCGCCATGGCTTGCCGTCGAATAACAGATGACTCCGTCGGCATAGATGGCATGCTGGGAAGTGCCCCATGGAGTCGACGCGCGCGAGGAGACTTCGCGTCGCGCCAAGGCCGTGCGCTGGCGCTGGTGCTCGGCGTTTTCCGCAACACGCGCTCGGAAAGCGGTCTCGTCTTCGACATCACCGCCGTGACCGTAGAAGTCCGAGCGCTTCCATTCTTCCATCGGGCCGCGAAGACGCCAGGCCGACGCCAGGAAGAACCGGCCATCCGAGCCGGGCAACAAGGCAAACGCACGGTCGCCGACCTCGGCCACGAGCAGGCCTTCATGGGTGCGTGCGAACGTGCCCCCCGCCGGAGCACGAGTTCGGTTGTTCGTCGAAGTAGAATCGGCGAACGTGCTCATGCAGCCCTCCCATCGATCGCAGCCGCGGCGACCTCGTCCGTCGTGACGTCTTCCAGCACGGCACCGGGATAGCGGTGCGCCGCGAGCCATGCTTCCGCCGCGGTGCAGTCGGCGGCGAGATAGAGCAGCTCGGCCGCCTCGCCCTCGCGGTCGAGAACACGAACCGAGCCAGGCTTCGGAGGTTCGGTCACGATGAACTTGAGGGCGCAGTTGACCGAGAAGGTCTTGTAGACCCTGAGAACCACGACGCCGGCGCTGCCGAAATCGCCCTGATGCAGCGTGATGCCGGCGAGTAGAAAACAGCTCGGCATATCGCGAGACGGAGTTTTCTTGACCAGTCTCCCGCCGCTGTTGTTGTTTTCCCATGCGGCAAGCTTGCGCTTGAACCGTGCGGGTGGCCTCGGTGTGCCGTCTGAATAGCGAACGATCGAGCCGAGTGGAGCAGACACGTAGATGTGTTGTGCGGACATGATGTCCTCCTGTGGGGTTTGCGAACGAAAGCCGCCGACTCGGGGGAGCCGGCGGCGGGGATTGATCGGATGGAAGGTGAGGTGCGGGTCGCTATTCCGCCGCTTCAGCGTATCCGTCCGCCGGCGGCACGTCCTCGGCCTCGTTGGACTCGTTCAACGCGTCAGCTCCGGACTCCTCGTCGTCTTCGGCGCGGCCGTGTTTGTCGGCCCAAGCGGCGACCTTCTCGGGCGCGGGAGCGAACACCGCGGCCGGATGCACGAACCGGATTTCGGCGTAGTGCTGAACCAGCGCTTCGCGCGTGTCCTTGACCCGTTGGCGCGGAAGCACCGGCGTGTCCTTACACACTGCCTCGATCGCGGTGCGTGACAGGCACGACAGAAAGTCGTCCGTAGCCATGTTCGGCAAGAACGTATCTGCGCCGATAGCGTCACCCGCGATGTGCGCCGCGACGCCGCTGTCCGAGCGATTCTCCCGGCACGACAGCACGTCGATCAGGGTCGCACGCGCGACCTGTTGCAGGGTGTCGCGATCGAAGGCGAGTTTGCCGTCCTCCCCGATCAGTCGCGCGGCGTGTCGGCTAATCTGGGCATAGCCGTCGGCGTTACCGGAGGCGATGGAGACGTTCTGGCCGGCGAACGCCAGCACGAGCAACCCGAGGAGCGTGTCATCCTCGATCGGCGCCCGGGCGAGGGCTTCATGAAGGGCGTCGGTGCGCAGGTCACCAATCATCTCCATGCCCTTGCGCGTCACGTCGGGCCGCGCCTTCGCCGTGGTTTCGATGTCGTCGGCTGCGGCCTCTTCTGTCTCGCCGGCTTTGCCCTTCGCCTTCTTCACCTGCGGCATGCGATAAGCGACGGACTGAATCTGGCCGTCGCGATCGAGATACCAGCCGGTGCAGTCGGACTTCCCCGGCTTGCCCCAGACCCGCTCGGATTTGGCCGGCAGCTTGGGCTGGCCCCACTCGTTCACCTCGATCACCGTGCCGCGCTTCGGCAGATGATTGGTCATCCACTCGTTCTGCGCGCCGAGGAAGGCCTCCACGGCGGTCGTGTAGCGGCTGTCCTCATCGGCCGGCGCGAACAGGTCCTCTACCCATGTGATGCCATAGGCCGTGGCAAGCTCGTCATCGAAGCTCGCGTGGCGGGCATACATGCGCGTTTTGGTGAGCGCGCGGGCGACGTCGTTCCAGGAGACCTGCGGATCGGCCTTCCGCGGCTTGTATTTCTTCCAGACCTCACTCTGCTCGTCGATCGACGCCGCGGCGATGACGCGGAGCTGCGGCTCGCCGGGCATGTCGCCCTTCGCCATCTGGTCAAGCATCGCCGGGAGTACATTCGCGAGCAGCCTGAGCTTGCGGACCTGGCGCGCGGGCAAGGCGAGCGCCAGCGCGATCGACTCCTCGGTCCAGCCGAGCGCCACCAGACGCTCGATCGAGCGCCAGAGGTCGACGGGGTTGAGCGGCTCACGCGCGACGTTTTCGACGAGGGCGCGCATCGCGTCGTGATCTCCGTCGGGGTTCGCGACGAGAACACGGATTTCGGCAAGGTCAGCGGCGATCGCCTGCGCGACGCGACGATGCCCGAAGTGAATCACGTAGCCGTTGCCACCATCGCACTCCGGCAAAATGACGGGCGGCTGCACGATGCCGACGGCCTTGATCGATGCCAGCAGCAACGCATCGGCCTGCAGCGAAGATTTCGAGCGGCGCATCTGATCGGGATTCTCCTTCAGCGCGCGCGGATCGACCATCATCAGTTCCATGGGATGCTCTCCATTTTCAGGGGTTGTGGACCACCCGTTCGGGGTCCTCTCGTCTTCTTCTCGAAGACATCCCTTCGGCCCGCAGGGCGGGCGGAGCGGCGCAACTGCCGCCGAGCATCCCTGCCCGGCAGGCGCGAGCGGGGCGCGAAGCGCCTTGCGAGCGCGCCGCGGCCGGGATCGCGAGACGGTCGGTTGAGCGCCAGCGGCGGCGCTCCGGCTGCTCTGCGAGCAGGTTTCCTGCTCACGCAGCTCTTCGGTTTTCCCCTCCCTTCGTCTGCGCCGCTTCATCGCTGCTGGCCGCGAGATCCGCCTCAACATCCGCAAGCTGCGCGCGCTTGAGATTGAGCTCGGCGGCGAAGGCGTAGGCTTCGCCGACTCGGCCGCGATAGGAGGCAAGGCGCCGCTCGGCTTCGGCAAGACGCCGACGATGGTTCTCCTGCTCACCCCCGAAATTCGTCAGCGGGTGCTCGAGCCGAGCGACTGCGCCGAGCGGCGTCACGGTCATCGGGAGCTCGATCTCGAACTGGGCGCCGGTTCGCTGCAGCATGGTCACGTAGTGATAGCCATCTCGGCCGATACGCTCGCCCTCGAACGTGACGTCGAAGCCGCCGATCGAGGCGATCACCACGCCGTCTTCGTGTTGAAGCTGAACGAGGGTGAGGATCTCCTGCATCAAGGCGCGACCAGCGAGCTTGCGCTCGTCGAAGCGCGTCCCTTTGACGGCCATCGTGAAGGCGTCGCCACCAGTCGGAACGAGACGGGTGATATCCTCAGCAATATCGCCGATGCGGCGCGTCGAGATCTCGATCTCGCGCTCGGCGTCGCGAATTTGCCGCCGGATCGCATGCTGATCGTCGATATGCGCCGCGTGCAGGCGTTCGAGGCGGGCGATCTCGGCCTCAAGTCCCGCCTTCTGCATGAGGCGTGGATCGCCGGACGCGATCGCCTTGGCCATGGCAAACTGATTGGCCTGGCCTTCGCCCAGGTCCGCGAGGCGCCGCACGCTCGTATCGCCTGACAGCGCGGCGGCGATGAAACGGGCTTTGCGCTCATTGTTTTGCCACATGGTGGCATCGAGGCTGCCAAGCGTGGCATAGGCGAAGATTTCGACTTCGTCATGCTGGTTGCCCTGGCGCACAATACGGCCCTCGCGCTGCTCGATCTGCGAGGGGAGCCACGGCACGTCGAGATGGTGGAGCGCCTTGAGGCGAAGTTGAACGTTAACTCCGGTGCCCATCGTATCGCTCGATCCAAGAAGAATGCGGACCTTGCCGGCATTGAAATCATTAAAGAGACGCTGCTTGGCCTCGGACTTCCTGTGGTCCTGCATGTAGGCGATCTCGGAAGGCGGCACGCCGAGACGCACGAGTTCATCGCGAATCCAGCGGTACGCAGAAAAACCGCGGCTGGCCTCGACGCTGATGGTGCCGAGATCAGAGAAAATGAGCTGGCCGGCGCCGGTTTTGTCGAAGGCCCTGCCGTCCTTCCGCAGATAGGTCACATTGCTGGTCTCTTGCCAGATGCGAAAAGCATTGGCGATGAGGGCGTTGAGCTTGTTGCCCGCTTCGTTCACCTGTCCGGTAACGACGAGGCGCAGGTCGATCGCGGCGTGGCGGCCGTCGGTGATGACGGACAGGAGGATATCGTCGCCTGGTTCCGGCGCGCGGTCCCGCTCCTCGATGGCCTTGATGCGGTCGTCAAGCAGGCGTTGATAGGCCTTGAAGGCGGCTGTCGCCTCGGCCGTGATAATCTGCCGTTTGCCGCAGGCGATCGCGGGCACTTTGACGTAGTCCTTCAGATCGTCGGGCAACACGACATCCGCGAAGGAACGGAACATCGCGATCAGCTCGGGGACGTTGACGAACTGCGCGAAACGCGTGACGGGGCGGTATTTGCCGGAGGGCTGCAATTCAAGCTCGGTCGAGGTGTCGCCGAAGGTCGAGGCCCAGGCATCGAATTCGTGCAGGCCGCGCTCCGCAAGTGCGGCGTGATCCATCAGCCGCTGCACGGTGAACATTTCGCCAAGCGTATTGGTGATCGGGGTGCCCGAGGCCAGGACCAGTGCCCGCCCTGGATTCTTCACATCGAGGAAGCGGGACTTCACATAGAGGTCCCAGGCGCGCTGCGAGCCGTTCGGGTCGACGCCGCGCAAGCTGGTCATATTGGTGGCGAAGGACAGTTTTCTGAACTCCTGCGCCTCATCGACGATGATCTGGTCGATTCCGATTTCGGCGACCGTCAACAAATCGTCCTTGCGCGAGGCCAGCGATTCGAGACGTTCCTGATGACCCTCCTTCATCCGCTCGATGCGCTTGCGCGACAGGCGGTCCTGGCTGTCGACCTTGCCGAGGAGCTCTTCATAGGCCTCCAACTCGTCCTGGATCATCTGCGCCTCAAAGGCGGACGGGACGGGAATGAACTTGAAGGCGCTGTGGGTGATGACGATCGCGTCCCAGCTCGCCGTGGCGGCGCGGCTGAGGAAGCGATGGCGCTTCTCCTTCACGAAATTGGTTTCATCCGCCACGAGGATGCGGGCGTTCGGATACAGGGCGAGAAATTCCCGCGCCGCCTGCGCCAGGCAGTGGCCGGGTACGACGAGCATCGCCTTGTTGACGAGGCCGAGGCGGCGCTGCTCCATGACCGCAGCCGCGATGGACAGCGTCTTGCCGGCGCCGACGGCGTGGGCGACATAGGTGCTTCCCGAAGCGATGATCCGCCAGATCGCCCGCTTCTGGTGCCCATATAGAGAAAAGGCGCCAGAGGCGCCCGGGAGCTGCAGATGATCCCCGTTGAAATGTCGGGGCACGATGTTGTTGAAGGTGTCGTTATAGAGCCGGGCCAACCGATCGGTTCGGTCCGGATCGGACCAGATCCATGACTGAAACGCCGACTTGATCTTGGCGAGTTTGTCTTTCGCTGCCTCCGTCTCGACGGTGTTGAGCACGCGCCGCTCGCTGTCGCCGTCCTTGATGGTGTCGAAGATCTGCGGGATCGACGAGTTGAGCGCGTCTGACAGAAGAAGTCCGGCGTGGCGACGATGGGTGCCCCAGTCGGTGGTGCCGGCGGCGCTCCATTCGAGCTGGCGCGCATTCACGGTCCAGCAGGCGAGCTCGGACGTGTGGTGGATGGTGATGTCGGCATCCATCGTCTCCTTCACGAAGGCGATGATGTCGGCGGCCGGGATCCAGGGGGCACCAAGCCGCGCCGTGATGTCGGATGGACGAAGGTCGGCCGGCTGGACGCGCCCGAGCGCCTCGACGTTACGCGCATAGGCCGGGTCGAGGGCCGCGGCGGCTTCCGCTGTGGCGAGCTTCGAGCGGACCGCACCGGAGAGATAGCCGTCGGCGGTGTGCCACGCGCCGGTCGCGGGATCGCGGAAGATGGCGTCGCCGAGTTCACCGATCACGTCGTCGACGCCGCGGTGCAAAAGCTCCGCGATGTGATCGGGATCGACCGTGCCCCGCTCGTTCAGCACGACGGCGAGCGCGTCGGCGGCAGAGGCGATGACAGGCGCCGGTGGCGGCGCAATCACGCGCTCAGTGAAGATCGGCCCGGGTCTCGCCGTGTTCGTCTCGAGGTCATAGTCTTCGATCGAAGCGACGAGCCAGCAATCCGGGTCATCCGCGAACGGAGCCAGATTGGGCCGGCGGTGCGTCTCGCGCACTTCACCGGTCTCCTCGTCTTCCAGGGACGATACGACCGTGGTGTTGATCGGCCCGAAGTCGCGGACGAAAGAGCTCCAGGCGATGCGCAACCGGACCTGCGCCTGCTTCCACGGATGGTCGGTCTCCTGGCACTTCAAGATCTCGCGCACGGCGTCGCGGATCGGGATCAGCTTGCGAATGATCCGCGCGTGCTTGGCGAAGACGCCGTCGGCATTCCTGCCCTTCTTCACAGGAATGATGACGGTTGTGCCGTCGACCATCTGCATCAAGGCCATGTTCCTGCCGACGAAATAACTTCCTTCACGGATGCTGACGCCGGCGGCGGTTGCGACAACCGTCTGCGTCTCGTCAGCATCGAAGCCGGTTGTCTCCGGGTCGCCGTCGTAGATGGCATCCGGAAGATGGAGGATGGTGGCGGTAAGCGCGTCTTCGAGCACGACCGTCGGGCGCGGTACGCAAGTGTACGTCTCACCGTAGGGGCCAGACGCGAGTGCATGCTCACCGAGCACCATATTCGGATGTTCCGCGAAATGGCGGTTCACCCGGATAGCGCCCTCATGCTCCGTTGCGGGATGGATTTCGGCGTGATCGAGCCAGGCGTCGGCGCCGGGAGCATCGCCATCGCGGCGCTTTCGGAAGAAGAGGATATCGACGCCAACGTCGGTGCCGGCGTCGGCGCGGAAGCTGCCCTCGGGCAGCCGGACGGCACCGACAAGATCGGCCGTTCCGGCGATGTGCTCGCGCGCGGACGCGTCCGCTTTGTCCATCGTGCCATGCGATGTGACGAAAGCGGCGAGACCTCCGGGCTTCAGCCGGTCGATCGCCTTGACGATGAAATAATCGTGCAGCCGAAGGCCGAGGGACCGGAACACCCGGTCGCTGCGCACCGTGCGATCGGAAAACGGCGGATTGCCGATCGCGAGATCAAAGTGCTGGGGGAGTTCGGTTCGTGCGAAGTCCTGGTTGATGATGTTGGCGCGAGGATGCAGCAAGGCTGCGATGCGCGCGGTGACCGGATCGAGCTCGACGCCGGTGAGATAGCACGCCGCGCGTAGTTTCTCGGGCATCAGCGCCGAAAACAGGCCCGTGCCGATACCAGGCTCGAGCACACGTCCGCCACGAAAGCCGAGCCGCGTCACGCCGGCCCAGACCGCGCGCACAATGTATTCGGGCGTGAAATGGGCGTACTGGGTGCAGCGGGCGAGCGAGGCGTAGTCCCCCGCGCCGACCGCCGATTCCAGCCCCGCGCCGATCTCCTCCCAACCGTGGCGGAAATCATCGTCGCCCGGGCGCCTGAAAACGCCATTGGCGAGTTCGGATGCGCCGAAGCCGGTGAAGCGAATGAGCTGCGCCTGTTCGGCGGCGGTGGCGGGACGCTGATCGCCTTCGATCACGGCTGCAAGGCGGATGGCGGAGAGATTGTCGCGCGCCCGATCGCGCCAAGATCTGGCAAGGCCCCGCGTTCCAGCGAGGTAGAACGTCTCGCCCCTAGCTCGGCTGGTGGGTCGATCAGCGGACGGTTCTATACGCGCGACCGCCGGAGGGTGCGGCGCATCACCGTCGTCGCCGTCCGTTTCAAGGGTGGATGGAAAGGCCGTGACGCCAAGGTCGAGCCCCGAAGAGAGCGACGTGTTGCCGAAGAGATCAAGCGTAAACGGATCGTGTTGCGCCATGAAAGGCTCCTGTCGAACGGGCGCACGCGAACGTCCCGCCGGCAGCAGGCCCGGCAGGCGACGCGATTGCGTGAAGGTGAGGGGTGAAGGATCGGCTCTGAGCGGACGTCAGAGCCGGAACGTGCGGACGAGATGCTTATGCCTGGCCTGGCAGGCCAGCATTTCGGAATAAAAGCGCTTGCGCGCCTGCTTCAGCGCCGGATCATGGCGGTGTTGTTTTGCGATCCGCGATCGCGCAGCGCGCACGACGGCACGCCAAGGGGCGTGAACGTAAACTCCGAGGCGGGAGTAGGTCGCTTCCATGGACGGACCCCCTCTCGCTCACGCTGCGACCGGCTGTGGCAAATGACGCAGCTGCACGGGGAGCTTGGCGGATACTTCGTCGTCCGTGAGGTCGTCGAGCAGTTTCAGGACGGTGCCTCGATCACCGCCATAGACCAGAACGGTTCGCTTGCCGCGCATAGCGGCAGGCCAGCGCTCGCCTGCATAGCCGCGATAATCGTCATGCGTGCACGACCAGATGTGCTCAAGCCGTTCTTCGCGGGTCATGGCGCGCACCGGCCGCGTCTCGCGATCGACGATCGCGGCCTTCATGCGATCGGGCGAGCCGCGATCGGAAAGGTCGCAATAACCGTGAAACCACCGGGTGCAGCCATCGATTGAGAGCGCGAAGAAGACACTGGTGACGCTGCCGGTCATATATTCGCTGAGCGCGAACATGTCACCGCGCATGAACAGCGGCGGCAGGATGTCGAGCATATACTCGTAGTCGCACTCGGCGATCTCGAACCACTCGCCGGCGAACAGATCGCCCGCATCGCCGTCGGCCAAGGCGGGTGCGCCGCGATGACGGTTGAACATGTGGTGCATCTCGTGGCGCGACGCGACGCCTTCGAAAATCTTGCGGATTGCGGATGAGGTGTGCATGAGCGGCTCCTGGCCTGTTGCGGCTGAAGCGCGGGCGATCCGCCTGATCCCCTCATCACTTCAGTCCTTCGTCACACCTCTCGGGCGGCCGCCTCTCCGGTCCGACGGGTCAAGGGCCGCGGAACGCGGGCGAAGCTTCACCCTTGACGCGCCGGCCGGGCATGCGGCAGCGGGGTTTTTTGTCCTTTCTCCCATTCTCTCTTCCCTCCTTCACGCGCGGGACCGGACAAGACAGTGGTTGTGCGCTCACGCCGCCACCTTGACGCGCCGCCACCAAGCGATCCGCTCATCGCGCGTCGCATTGGCGAGCCGCAGCAGCAGATCGCCGTGACACGGTCGCGGCGCGCACCAGCAGACGAGATCGCGCCCCCGCAACTCGTCCAGTGCGCGCAAGAGCTGATGCTGATCCGCAAGCCAGCGCTCGTATTTTGCTATCACTGCTGAGCGATCGCCGTCGGGACCGATCCGGAACGGATTGCCCCACTTGCTGCCGCGCCCGATATAGACCGCGCCCGCGGGCACGCCTGCGTGATGCTTGTTGAGAACCCTGCACATCGACAGCGCCTTTCGATCTCCGTTGCGGTGGACGCTTCGCAGGACGGGTTCAACGAGGGTCACCGATCGCGTGTCGCGATGGGAAACGGCTTGCCCGTTGACTGGAGAGCCGCCGCGTCCAGCACGTCCGCGACCGATACGGAGATCGCCATGCGCGATTCGGCAGGGTTTGCAGATACGACAAGCGCGCTCGCTGCGCCGTCAGGCGGAGCGCGCATGAGCCTCGTCAGTCCGGGTCGCGGGAGCCGGCGAGTATTGCCTCCGCCTTGGCAATCGCCGGCTGCGCGCGCTCGAGCCGGAAGGCGCGGTCGAGTTGCTCGGTGTCGCTTTGGCTCGCGAGAACCTTGACGAGGCCGAGCAGCACCTCAAGGTGCAACGCGATGCGCTGCGGCGTCTCGACATAGTGAGCGGGAATCGGCTGTGCGGCTCCGGTGTAGGCGGCATTCTCGCCAGACCAGATGCCCGTCACATAGGTCTCGCCGGCGGACTCGTAGTCGCGTTTTTCGTCAGACCATTCGTCGTCGTCGACAGCGAGGCGACAAGCCTCTTCCATCGTCGCGGCCTCGTAGGTCTGCTGGCGATAGACCGGCAGGCGATAGGTCGTCTCAATCGTGAAAGAAGGCATGGTTGGCCCTTCCCTTTGGGTGTTGCAAACACCCTCGGGCGGCCGCATCTGCGGTCCGGCGGGTCAAGGGCCGCGGAACGCGGGCGCAGCTTCCCTTGACGCGCCGGGCGGGCATGCGGCACGGACCTATGCCTACCCTTGGCGTCCTCCTTCGCCCCCGCTGTTGCCCGCCTCACGCGGCGCAAAGGTCTTCGTTCCAATCGTCGGCGCGCGGCCGGGATCGTGCAAAACGGGATCCGGTTTCCTCCGCGATCGACCGAATTCGCCCGGCATACACCTCGCCCTGCCGATTGTTATCGGTCGCGGCCACCAGCAGCACGTTGGCGCGCCCAGCCAAGGCCCGGATTGCGTCCTCCGTCGCCGGAGCCCATCCGCCTCCCGTGCTGACGTAGAGCGTGTCATCACGCAGTTTTTCGAGCGCAGCTAGGCTCATGGCGTCGACCGCCGCTTCGGTCACGCAGACGCGTGCGCAATCGGAAGCACCGAGGCGAAACAGCTCCTTGGCGCCGCCGGTCGCAAAGCCGCGCCAGCTCGGGCCGCGCTCTTCCCAGCCGGTGACGGTGTCGCGGGAATCTGTGTGCGCCGCCCACATGCTGCCATGCGGACCCTCCCGAAGCCGGCCATGGGCAACAATACCGGCGATGATGCGATCGGGGATGTGCCGTTCGTCGGTCAGATAACGCCAGGTCGGGGAGCCGGGCCGAGGCACAAAGCGATGTCGCCAACGGACCGCGATCGAGCCAATCGCCTTCGGCTTGGCAGGACGTTGCCAGACCGGTGCGCTCGGGATGAAGCCGACGACATCAGCGACACGATCGCACGCGTCGGTGAAGCCGGCGGCACCGAGGTGCTCGGCGAGCGAAAACACGTCCCCTTTTGCGGTCGACAGCGGATCAAACCAGCCGCGGCCGTCATGGATGACAATCACGATCTTGCTGTCGCGTCGATATTTGATCGCGCGGCGGGTGCTTTCCTTGATGTCGACTTTCCAGCCTTCTTTTTCGAGCAGGGCCGCGCAGCCGACCTTTTCGCGCAACCCTTCGATTTCTCTTTTGTTCATCTTCCTTCACCGGACTCGCGCAGGCAAGTCCGCCCTCTCTTGCGTTGGTCTTTCTTGCTCCTAGCCTTGCGGAACGTTCCTGACCGGCCGCGAAGCCTGCCGAATGCAAGGGCGCGCTGACCAACGGTCAATTGCCGCATCTGGTGCGCGGCGAAGCCTCCCTTGCAGCCGGCAAGGCGCCAGCGGCAGCCGGTCACCCGGCTCAATGAGCCGGGGTCCACGGGTCGTATTCATGAAGGATGGCGTCCTGTTCGCCGTCGTATTCGCTGGAGACCATGACGCCGAATTCGTTCTCAGCTTGGAAAAGGATGACCGGCACCAGCAGCGTGCGGGCCAAGTCGAATGCATGGTGCTGAGCGAGCGTGAGATTGTGCGACATTGAAAGGCTCCCGTCTTGCGGCGGGGACCATCCCCGCTCGACAGGCGCCGAAGTGTTCGGGGGCGGCTGCGGTCACCTCGCAGGCGAAGCCGAAGAGGTCGCACGCTTGCGTAGCGAACCCCTTGCGGGTTGATCGTGGAAGGCCGCGCTTGAACCAAGGAAAGCCCATTCGAGAGCGGGGTGGTCCTTCTCCGGAAGTGGGTGTGCCGAACTGTACATCTCCCGCCGGTGAGTCCATGCCGGCGACATCGAAACCGAGAAACAATGTGATCCTTCTTCCTTGAATAAGCGAAGAATGCGGTACGATGGGCGCGAACTAGCTCAGATCAGGTTGACGGTACGCCGACGGCGCGGTGACCGTAGAGCTGACTTGATATTGCTCGACCCGATGGCTTGTGACCGACCAAGCAACGTGTGGAAGGAGCGACCAGAGTCGGGGCTTAATCCGATCGGCGCGGCAAGCGGTTGTCTTCGACCAGGTCGAAGAAGCGAGTGAATTCCCCTTGAAACGTCATCGCCACTGTTCCTGTCGGACCGTGCCGCTGCTTTGCGATGATGACTTCCGCCTGGCCGCGCGCGTCCCTCATCTCGGATTCCCAAGTGAGATGCTCGTCGGTGCCGGGCTTCGGCTCTTTGTTCTTGAGATAATACTCTTCGCGATAGACGAACAAGACGACGTCGGCGTCTTGTTCAATCGAGCCTGACTCGCGCAGATCGGAGAGTTGCGGGCGCTTTTCGTCGCGGTTTTCGACCCCGCGCGAGAGCTGGGACAGCGCAACGACCGGGACGTTGAGTTCCTTGGCCAGCGCTTTCAGACCCGTCGTGATCTCCGTGATTTCCTGAACGCGATTCTGCGTCGCGCGCTGCGATCTGCCCTGCATGAGCTGAATATAATCGACGACAATGAGGTGCAGGCCTCGCTGTCGTTTCAGACGGCGCGCGCGGGCCGCGACCTGGGCAATGGAGAGCGCGCCTGTCTGGTCGATGAAGAGGGGCAGCCGTCGCATTTTCTGGCGGCAGTCGAGGAGTCTGCCGAAATCGGTCTCGCCAATGTCGCCACGCCTGATGCTCGAGGAGGGGACTTCCGCCTGTTCGGAGAGCACGCGCGTGGCAAGCTGTTCCGACGACATTTCCAGTGAGAAGAAGGCGACGATGCCCCCGGCGACGGGCCGTGGCGAGCCGTCGACCTGTTCTGTCGCGTCGTAGGCGCTTGCGACGTTGAACGCTATATTCGTGGCAAGTGACGTCTTCCCCATGCCTGGTCTGCCGGCGATGATGATGAGGTCCGTTGGTTGAAGACCGCCCATTTTGGCATCAAGATCCTTGAGGCCAGTAGCAAGCCCCGAGAGCCTGCCATCGGACTGGTAAGCTTGCGCGGCCCTGTCAATGGCGTTGTCCAGCGCGGTCTCAAACGTCTCGAAGCCGCCGCCATAGCGTCCCGTTTCGGCGATTTCGTATAGAAGCTGTTCGGCATGCTGGATCTGATCTTGCGGAGCGCAATCGACGGCCGCGTCAAAGGCGTCATTGAGCATGTCCTCGGCGATCTTGATCAACTCGCGTCGTACCGCGAGGTCGTAGACGGTTCGGCCGTAATCGGCGGCGTTGATGACGGTCGTCGCTTCCGCAGCCAGGCGGGCGAGATACTGCGCAGCCGATAGTCCGGCAATATCGAGCGCTGCTGGAAGGAACGTCTTAAGGGTAATTGGATTGGCAATTTTGTTTGAGCGGATCAGCTCGCTAATCACCTCAAAGATGCCACCGTGCAGAGGCTCGAAGAAATGATTAGCCTTCAGGAAATCGGCAACGCGATGAAAGGCGTCGTTGTTGATCAGCATGGCGCCGAGCAGCGCTTGCTCAGCTTCGATGTTGTGCGGTGGCTCGCGATAGTGTGGAGCTTCCAACGGTTTCAGTTTGAATGCTGCTTCTGACACGTTTGTCCGTCCGCCGAGCCAATGTTGAAGTGCAGGACCTACTAACAACAAAGGACCATGCAGGGGATGGGCGGCGAATCGCCCACCCGTGGAGAAGTGTAGCGCCAACGCAGGTAAAACCAATCGATTCGCCAGATCAGGGCAGCCTTCGCGGCTATTGGGTCAAGCAACCGCTCGCGTCAGGGATGGCCGCCCGCGAGGGGGAAGACCCGCATGCGGGGCTTCAGCGCAGCCGCCAGCCCGGCCCCCGAGGGGGGACGCCCAATTGCTCTCTCGACGAACCCGCAAACACAGATAATGGGGGCATGCGCAACAACGGTGAGCGGCACATCCTGTGGGCCAAATTGATGCAGGCGCCGGAGATCGGCCAATGACCCAGACCCACGCATAGCTTACGGCAATAACCCCTGACGAATCGCAAGCGCAACGGCGTGGGGAAGGGACAATGCGGCAAGATTTCGCCGCGCGTTGTCGAGATGGAACTTCACACCCCGCGGTGTGACGTCGAGAAGTGATGCAATGTCTTGCATCGTTTTACCCTGAGATATCCATGCAAGGCACTGCCGTTCCCGCTGCGTCAGCGCGGTGCCCGTCTGATCGTTCAACGAGGCTCGTCCCATCCTGGCGCTCACATGCGCATGGTAGGTAAGGCCGATCATTTGCAAGAGATCCTGGGAGGTCTCAACAAAACGGTCGAGTCCAAGGCTCCGGTCATCTACCGCCAGCGTAAACGCTGCGGATTGTCCGTTGCCGCCGGGAATCCGAACCGTCAAACCTGTCCTGATCTTGAAACTGAGCGCATCGTCAAACAGACGGCGTTCTCGGGCGGATTTCGCAGATCGCGCAGCTCGTCCGTCCCATTGAAACACCCGGCATGGGGTGAGGGGCTTCTGCAGAACAGGATCGATCTCATCGTATTGTTCATCGAAGTAGTGATCGGTCCAACTTTTCGGATAGGACGAGATCAGATTGGGGGCATCCGAACGGCGCCCGAAATAAGCAAACCACCGGAATCCCAATGCATGCGCGGTCCGCTCCGCCACGCGACGGAAATCATCTTCGGTGCGCGCCGTGTGAAGACAATCGACAAATTCATGGCAGGCCCTTTGGACATCTTTCATGGCGCCTCTCAATCAAGTTTATATCTATTCTAACGCGACAGGACGCGACTACGTCGAAACTCGCGCCCTGCGTGTGCGCCGTCTACGGCGACCTTACGGCGGCTTTGGGGCAGGCCGGTGTTCCCCACACCCCTGTCGAAACTGACAGCTTCAAGCGGTGACCGCTCCTGATTTCGTGGATCTCGAACCTGTGATTCGCAGCTGGAGATCAAGAATGAATGTCATCGCACTCACGCGTCCTGCGCTTTTGAGGAATTCCGCACTGGCGCTCGGGATGCACGGTCTGCGACGGCGCGTCTTTCAAGACCGGTTGGAATGGGAAGTTTCGGTGTCGGATGGACTTGAGGTCGATCAATACGACGTGCTGTCGCCGACCTATCTGTTGGGTATTGATAGGCGGGACGTTGTCGGTTGTGTCCGCCTGCTGCCGACCACCGGGCGCAATATGCTGGCGGATACGTTTCCGGTCTTGTTGGACGGCCGGGCTGCGCCAACAAACCCCAGAATTTGGGAAAGCTCACGTTTCTGCGTCGATACACAGAATGTGGCGGCCACAGCCGAGAATGGCTTGAGGGAAGCAACGTTCCTGCTGTTTGCGGCGATGATTGAATGGGGTCAGCAAAACGACCTTCAGGCGATCGCGACCGTCACTGATCTGCGAATGGAGCGTATCCTGCGCCGGGCCGGGTGGAGTCTCGATCGCCTCGGCGAGCCTCGCCAGATCGGAGCCACCAAAGCCGTCGCCGGTCTGTTGCCGGTAACCGATGATGCTCTCGCAGCAATCCGGACGGCAGGCAATATTTCCAAACCAGTCATCGAAACTCCGGCGTCTTTCGCTTTCGCTGCCTAAGCGCAAGCGTCGATTTTATTCCTGATCGGAGGCTGAAGTGGATCCCGCCGCATTCGCTACCCTTGTTGAACGATGTGCATCGCCTGCCATGGCCGCGCCTTTGACCGCGATCGTACAACAAGCGAGTTCGTTCGAACCCTTTTTGATCACCCTTGGCGAGCGCAAGCCGATCCGCCTTCAGGCTACCGACCGAAATGAGGCGATCCAGCTTGCGACGGAAGCGGCGGCGACGGGCAAGCCCGTTCGAATTGGCCTTGGTCAACTCGATCGCGAAGAGATGAAGCTGGCAGGTCTCACGATAGCCACGACGTTCGACGCTTGCCAACATGTGGCAGGCCTCGGCCGATTGTTTCAGGTCCGATTTCAAACGGCGATTGAGGACAGAGGCGGTTCTCACAAAGCGGCATTCGACGCTATCAAGAGCTTTGCGATGAAGGACAAGCCCACCATGCCCCAGGTAGGGTCACGCGCGCCCTCGCAACCTCCTGCCGACGAACCCGCTGCGAACTTATCCTCCAGTACCGATCTCGCCAGGGAGCGCCCAAGCTGGGACGTCTATCGCGCAGGTCTCGGCATGTCAGCCTTTGTGTATGGGCGGTGACTCGTTTGCTCAATCTCCAACCACACGTTCGAGCCGGCCTGGTCCGGCCGCAACACTCCTAGGAACTCTTCACATGCCCTCTCGTCTCAAGAAATCCGCCGCACTTCTTTGCATCGGTCTCGTTGTCAGCATCGGACTGGCCGAACCGGCGCTGGCGCAGACCGCGAATATCGAAGGCGTGCTGCAGAACATCGTTACCATGTTGACCGGCAACGTCGCGCGGCTGCTGGCGACACTGGCGGTCATCATCGTCGGCATCGCCTGGATGTTTGGTTATCTCGATCTGCGCAAGGCCGCCTACGTCGTGCTTGGCGTCGCCATTACGTTCGGCGCCTCCGAGGTAGTCTCGACCTTGACCGGGGGTCGATGAAGATGGTGGTCACCCATGACTGAGCCCATGCGTCTCACCGAGGACACTTTATTCCTCGCCTGCACGCGTCCGGCCATGATCGCCGGCGTCACGATGGAGGCGATGGCGCTGAACGTGATGTTCTCCTGCATCCTGTTCCTGGTGGCCGGGAGCATTTTGTACGGCCTGGTCGCGCTTCCGATCCACGGCCTCTGTCGGATTATCTGCCGGCACGATCCCAACATGTTCCGGATTTTGCTCGCCTGGATCGAGACCCGGGGCCGCACGCGCAACGCCCTGTTCTGGGGCGGATCGTCCTGCACGCCGCTGAAGCTGGTTCGGCGTTATCGAGCGAGGGATTTTGGTTATGCGTAACGCAGCGGCGAAAGCTCGCGAGATCGAGTCCGATATCTATTTGCCGTTCGCCCGGCACGTGACCGATACAGTGATTAGCCTCTCGACCCGCGCCTTGATCACGGTGATCCGGATCGACGGCATCTCATTTGAGACGGCTGAGGCGGTCGATCTGAATGATCTTCATGCCAAACTCAACCTCACGCTACGCAATATCGCCGACGACCGGCTGGCGCTATGGTCTTATCTGGTTCGTCGCCAGACATCGGATTACCCGAGCGGCACCTTCAGCTCGACATTTTCGGCCGCGCTGGATGCGCAATATCGCGAGCGGCTTCGGAGCGAAGCGCTGTTTCGCAACGACCTCTACCTCACGCTGGTATGGCATCCCGGCCGCGCGACGACGGACGCGGCGGCAGCGTTCTTCAAGCGGCTCGGTCGTGCCAGCCGGCGTTCCGTCGAGGTTGACAGCGAAGCCTTGAAACGGCTCGACGATGCCAAGCGCGACGTGGTAGCGGCACTCGAGCGTTACGATGCTCGTGTCGTCGGCTTGGTCGATCGCGACGGCATCGTGTTTTCAGAACCAATGGAACTGCTCCACGCCGTCACCTCCGGCGAGTGGATGCCAATGCCATTGCCGCAAGGACCGATCGGGCCGGCGCTCTACTCGAATCGCATCATCTTCGGCCGAGAAGCCCTCGAAATACGCAGCGCTGGCGGATCACGCTTCGCGGGCATGTTCGGGATCAAGGAATATCCGGCGTCCACCCGGCCGGGTCTGCTGAACGCACTACTCTCAGCTCCCTTTGAACTCATCCTTACACAATCTTTTGCCTTTCTGTCGAAGGCCGACGCCAAGACGGTTCTGACGCGCAAGCAGAACCAGCTCGTCTCGGCTCAGGATCCTGCGGCCTCGCAGATCGACGAACTCTCGGACGCGCTTGACGATCTCGAATCCAATCGATTTGCCCTCGGTGATCATCACCTCTCGCTGCTCCTGTCAGCTGATACGGCTTCGCAGTTGCAGGGGCACATGAGCGTGGCGCGTCGCGCGCTGGCGGACGCGGGCGCCGTGGTCGCGCGCGAAGATCTTGGGCTTGAGGCAGCCTATTGGGCGCAGCTTCCTGGACTATTCAAATACCGGGCCCGCGCCGGCGCGATCAGCTCCCGCAATTTCGCAGCATTCTCCCCGTTCCACACCTATCCCGTCGGAAAGCCAGACGGCAATCATTGGGGACCGGCGGTTGCGATGCTCAAGACCGCTTCCGGTTCGCCGTTCTACTTTTCATTTCATCACGGCGACCTCGGCAATACCTTCATCTGCGGCCCGTCGGGATCAGGTAAAACCGTTGTTCAGAATTTCCTGCTGTCGCAGGCCGAGCGGCTCGGCGCAACTTATGTGTTCTTCGACAAAGACCGCGGCGCCGAGATTTTCATCCGTGCTGCCGGCGGCACTTATCTGACGCTCCGCAACGGCGTCCCAACCGGCTGTGCGCCGCTCAAGGCGCTGGAGCTTACTCCGGCGAACCTCTCCTTTCTGGGCGAACTGGTCCGAAAGCTGGTCACACCCGACAACCGCCCGCTGACCGTCGCCGAGGAGGAGCGGATCGATTCCGGGTTGCGCGCGCTTAACCAGCTCCGGCAGGAGGAGCGTTCGTTCGGCGCATTGCGCGCCTTTCTCGGTCAACAGGATCGCGAGGGGATTGGTGCCCGGCTCGAGCGATGGTGCCGCGGCGCTCCCTACGGCTGGGTGCTCGATGGCGACCAGGACGCCATCGGCCTCGACGCCCGTTCCATCGGCTTCGACATGACCGATCTGCTCGATCACCCGACCGTCCGGACACCGCTGATGATGTACTTGTTCCACAGGGTCGAACGTCTGATCGACGGCCGGCGCTTGATCATCGACATCGACGAATTCTGGAAGGCGCTGGGAGACGAGGCGTTTCGAGATCTCGCCAACAACAAGCTCAAAACCATCCGGAAACAGAACGGTGTCATGGTGTTCGGTACCCAATCCCCCCGGGATGCGCTGGCCTCCCCAATCGCACACACCATTGTCGAACAATGCCCTACCCAGATTTTCCTGCCGAATGCGCGGGGAACGCGATCCGACTATGTCGACGGCTTCCACCTCACGGACACCGAGTTCCGCCTGATCAGGGAAGAACTCGCGCCCGAAAGCCGCCGCTTCCTCGTCAAACAGGGTCACAACTCGGTGGTGGCGGAACTGGATCTCGGCGGATTCGACGACGCGCTCGCCGTGTTGTCGGGACGGACGGAAACAGTCGAACTGCTCGATCGCATTCGGCAGGAGGTCGGCGACGATCCGGCCCAATGGCTGCCGGTATTTCACGCAGAGCGGGGGAAAGTTCGATGATGCATCAGCGCATGTCGGTGATGTTCGCGTCCGTGTCAGTCGTGAGTCTCCTGATGGCATCACCTGCAGGAGCTGAGATTGTGTTCGATCCTAACGTCTTTGCGCGGCAATTTGAGCAACTGACGGAACTGAAGAAGCAAGTCGATACGCTGACATCGCAGCTCAAGGTGGCGCAGGATCAGTTGAACCAGGCCAAGCAGCTCTATGACAGCTTCAACAAGCTGACCAATACCAACGACATTGGCGCACTATTGAACACACCGCAGTTTCGTAAAGTTCTGCCGCAACAGTTTTCCGATATCGAAAAGCTGGTGGCGGGGCAGGGCAGCGGCAACTTCGCAAACTCAATCAATCAGTATCTCTCGCAAAACCGCGCATATGCGGGCAACAGCGGCAATTCATATTACCAGAGCGAGCTCGACCGGATTGCCCGGCAGACCGGCGCCAAGCACTCCATGGGCCAGGCAGTCTACGACACCGCTTCGCAGCGTATCGATGCACTCGAAGAACTGAGAACTCGCATCAGCTCGGCGACCGACGTCAAGGAGATCTTGGATCTGTCGGCGCGACTGCAGGCCGAACAGGCGCTCCTGCAGAATGACGTGCTGCGGATGCAGGGTCTGGCGATGATCCAGCAGGCTCGCGTGGACATGGATGGACAGCGGGAGCGGGAGAAACAGCGACAACTGGTCGATGAGATCAAGGCAGCCCTACAATGAGAAAGACGACTTTTATTCTACTGTTGCTCGCCGCGACAATCAGCCTCACGGGCTGCAACGAGGCCGACACCAGTCATCCACCGAAAACAGTCGGTTGGTTTTTCGAACATCGCGACGAGCTTGCGGTGGCTCTCAAGGCGTGCCGCGACAACCCGGGAGAACTCGCAAAGACGCCAAATTGCGTCAACGCCAATGAAGCCCGCAACAAGGTCACCGTCCAAGAAATGAAAGACGCCCTGAAATAAGGATCGCCGCGATGGCCGTTAACGTCTTCGACAGCTTCTTGAAAGAGTTCGAGCAACCGATCACGGCATTCGTGTCGACCTCGGTATCGAATCTCGCTTCCTACATCGATGGTCCGCTGCGCGCCGCCGTGATGCTCTACGTCATCCTTTACGGTTTCGCGGTGATGCGGGGCGCGATTTCTGAGCCAATCATGGAGTTTGCCTGGCGCGCAATGCGGATCGTGGTTGTGGTGCTGTTAGCGACGAACTCGAGCACGTTCCAACAGTACGTAACGGGATTGTTCTTCGACTCTTTGCCGAAGGAGATCGGCAATGCTTTGGCGGGGTCTGGACTGAATACCAGTTCCGGCGCTCCGTTCGATCAGCTTCTGTCCAAAGGGATTGACGTTGCTAACAAGATCTACGACCAGGCCGGCCTGACCAACATCGCACCCGCACTGATTGCTGCCATTCTCCTGGTCTTTGTGGCCGTCGGTTCGTTCCTGCAATTCGCCATTCTGCTCTACGCCAAAGTGGGTCTCGGGGTCGTGATCGCGCTCGGCCCGGTATTCATTGCGCTGGGACTATTTGAGGCGACCCGCCCGTTTACAGAGGCCTGGCTCCGACAGGTCGCGAACTTCGTGATCCTATTGGTGCTGGTGGTCGCCCTCGTCGGGCTGATGTTAACCACCGTCAGCGGCTTCATCGACAGGTTTGCGGCAAACGCCGGAACAGCCGGCGAGATGGTGGTGGCTGCGGTCGCTATCAGTGCGGTGCTCGGTCTCTCCGGTTACATCGCGCTTCAACTGCCGGTCATCGCTGGCGGTCTCGCCGGGGGTGGCGCGTCACTCGCAAGCCGGCTGGTGACGAGCCCGCTAATCGCCAATACCACGGCCGCAGCCGGCGGCGCCTATGCCGGCGCGCGCGGGGCGGCCAGTCGCGGTCTCGCGGCCATGCGGGCCAGCCGTCAGGGCGGCAGCATGCGGCGCACTCGATCGCAGGGGGCACCGGCCGCCTAGACGACCAAACGACATCGCCGGCATCAGGCCGACCAGGGAAATCAGGGGCATAAGAAGAATGTGGTACCGACTCTCAATTGTGTGCGTGATCGGGATGCAGCTTGGAGGCTGCGCGATCTGGTCCAAGGCACCACCCTCCTGTGACGGTCTGGCCCGGCGGCCGCTCAATCGTTCGTTATGGGACTGGGAAACCGGCACGCCTTTGGCCGCGCCTGAGCCGCCTATCACGCCATCCGCACCGATAATGCGCAAAGGCGACAGCAGCCCACCAGCCCCAGCGACCCACTTGGCCCTGAGCTTCGCACCAGGCGACGGGACCGACATAGCCTCGTCCTACCGCCCGTGCGGCAAGGAGACATGAGATGGTTCGTCAGGATGATCTGAAAACCTATTTCGAGAACGCACGGCGATGGGAGCAGGATCTGTTGTTGTCCGCCCATCGCTCGCGGCGAGTAGCCTGGGTGATCGCAGCGGGTGCTTGTGCCTTGGCGGTCGCCTCTGTCGGCGCGGTCGCAGCCCTTGCACCGCTTAAAACCGTCGAGCCGTTCGTGATCCGGGTCGATAATGCCACCGGCATCGTCGAGACGGTCTCCGCGCTCACATCCACATCGTCTCGATACGACGAGGCGGTCACCAAGTATTTCCTCGGGCGTTATGTTCGGGCACGAGAGGGCTATAGCTACCCGGAGGCCGAAACCAACTTTCGCACGATATCGCTACTGTCGGGGCAGGGCGAACAGGCCCGTTTCGCGGCCTGGTATCGCGGCTCCAATCCCGAAAGCCCGCAGGTCGTGCAAGGCCGTTTCGGCATCGCCACGGTGCGCATCAAGGCGATATCGCTTCTGGCCGACAACGTCGCATCCGTGCGTTTCATGAAGGAGAGCCGTAAGGGCGAGGAAACCCGCGTCACCCATTGGGTCTCGACCCTGACGTTTTCCTATGCCAACGCGCCGATGTCCTCCGCCGACCGGCTCATCAATCCGCTCGGCTTTCTGGTTTCGGAATATCGCGCCGATCCGGAGGTCGTGCCATGAAACGTCTTGCTCTTTTGATGATATTGGTGCTTGGCATTGCGAGTCCTGTTATGGCCTTGCAACAACCGTCTCCAGGGCAACGCGATGCGCGCGTTCGAACGGTAACCTACGACCCGGCCAACGTAGTCCGCCTCAACGGCGTGATTCGCGCCTCGACCCAGGTCGTGTTCGCGGATGATGAGGAGGTGGCGCATGTCGCGATCGGCGACGCGGTCGCATGGGAAGTCGCGCCTGCGGGTTCGATCCTGTTCCTCAAGCCGCGCGAAAAGCATCCGCCGACCAATCTGCAGGTTGTGACCACCCGCCCCGACGGCCGCAAGCGCTCGTACCAGTTCGAGCTGTCGATCGCCGAAACCACGCTGGCGGACAGCTATTTCGTGGTTCGCTTCGCCTATCCCGGTGACGAGATTGAGCGCCGGCGCACCGACGCCGCAGCCCGCGGCGCCGAGCGCGAAGGCGCCCTGATCGAGCAAACGTTTGATCTGCACCATGCCTATGGGGCGCGCAACTGGCGGTTTTCGGCGCAGGGCTCGATCGATCTCGAGCCGGAAACCGTGTTCGATGACGGCAAAGAGACCACATTCCGCTTTGCGGGCAACCGCGAAATTCCGGCGATCTACCTGATCAACTCGGACGGTTCTGAGAGTCTGGTGCCGAAGGATGTCCGCGGCGAACTCGTGGTGGTCCATGCCACGGCGAAGCAGTTTCGGTTGCGCAAAGGCAACGACGTACTTTGCATCTTCAACGAGGCCTTTGACGCGGTCGGTGTCAATCCAGGCACCAACACCACCAGCCCGTCGATCGAGCGGCGGGCGAGGAAGTCACCTCCATCCCCAAAGTCACGATAGGCGGCGCGATATGACCGAGATTCAAAATGAGGCGCTGCCCGATGACCGTGGCATTACTCCCGTGGGAGGAGGGGATAACGGTCGAACGGCGATGCTCAAGCGCGGCTTCGGCGCGCTGGCGCTTACCGCGTTCGCGTTTCTGATCATCTGGGGGACCTGGAAAGGCGACAAGCCGGTCACCGATTCCGCCCGTAAGCTCATGATCCGGCAGGCTGCGGCGTTCGAACCCGTCAAGGAGGCGCCGGCGGCGCCGATTACCACGGCGTCCATCCCGGTCGCTCCGGTCGCGGCCGTGTCAGCGGCATCCGCACCCGCTCCAGACCAGATGCTCGAAAGCGCGCGGCGCGCGCCAGTATTGGCCTATAACCGGCCGGTGTCGGCTGCACATCCCCCTCGTGACGGCGTGACCGGAAGCATCAGTACCGATCCCTACAGTTTTGGGCGAGGCGAGCCGCGCAATGACCTTGCCGACAAGCTCAAGCCTACGCCAATCGAAGGGGTACGCGCGGCGCGGCTTCCCAATCGCAACCTGCTGGTCACACAGGGAACGTCGATCCCGTGTGTGCTGGAGACGGCGATGTCGTCGGACGTGGCGGGCTTCGTCTCCTGCGTCGTCATGCGAGACGTGATGTCGGATTCCGGCAACGTCGTGCTGATGGAAAAGGGCACCCAAGTGGTCGGCGAATATCGTGGCAATGTGAAGCGCGGCTCAAAACGCATGTTCGTGTTGTGGACGCGGGCCAAAACGCCGACCGGGGTGATTGCGGCTCTAGCCTCGCCCGCAACGGACGCGCTGGGCCGCGCCGGTTTTGATGGTGACCTCGACACCCATTTCTGGGAGCGATTCGGTTCTGCAATGCTGCTGTCGATCGTCAGCGACGCTTCTTCGATCGGGCGTCAACAACTGCAAGACGGCTCAATCCAGGTCAACAACACAACGGGCGCCACCAACACCGCCGCCGCCATCGCCGTTGAGCAGTCCATCAACATCCCGCCGACGCTGAACAAAAACCAGGGCGAATTGGTCAATATCTTTGTCGCGCGCGACGTGGATTTCTCCTCGGTCTATCAATTGCGGCGGATCGAGAGCCGTACGCAGATTTTGGACCGCACCGTCCCCGGGGTCATCGTGGCCCCGGCTGTGGTGACAAAATGAGCGAGGTCACATCGATCGAACGCGATGGCGGTCGGCTCGTGCTGGCGCGCTACCTGGAGCCGCTGGCCCCATATTTGGCGGACAAAACCCTGACCGAAATCGTCGTCAACCGTCCTGGCGAGATTTTCGTGGAAGGACCCGGCGGCTGGAGCCGGCACGAAGCGGCATCACTCACCCATGCTTACCTTCTGCATCTCGCAACCGCTGCCGCCGGCCACACCCGTCAGGACATCGGACCGGAACATCCGGTGGTCTCGACCAGCTTGATCGGCGAGGAGCGCTGCCAGATCGTGGTGCCGCCGGCTGTCCCGGCCGGCATGGTCAGTCTGACGATCCGCAAGCCGTCGGTGCTGACAATGACACTGGACGCCTTCGAGCGGGCAAAACTGTTCGATGAGGTCCGCGTCGCCAATGACGAACTCACCGCCGACGAACATCGGCTTCTGGCCCTGAAAGAAGCCGGTGCCTGGCGCGAGTTTCTACAGCTTGCCGTCTCAACTCGCCGCAACATCATCATTTCCGGGGCGACTGGTTCGGGAAAGACCACGCTGTCGAAGGCGTTGATCGCGGCGATCCCGGCGCACGAGCGACTCATCACCATTGAGGATACCGCCGAGCTTGTCATCCCGCATCAAAACTGTGTACGGCTGCTCTACGCCAAGGACGGGCAGGGTCTTGCCAAGATCGGACCGCGCGAACTGCTCGGATCCTGCCTGCGGATGCGGCCCGACCGCATCCTGCTGCAGGAGCTGCGCGACGGCACGGCCTTCTTCTATCTGCGGAATGTGAACTCCGGTCATCCAGGATCGATCACCACGGTTCATGCCGACAGCGCCCGGCTCGCCTTCGAACAACTCACTCTATTGGTGAAGGAAAGTGCGGAGGGGCGCGATCTGCATCGCGACGATATCCGTTCGCTGCTGCTGCTTCTGGTCGACGTCGTGGTCCAGATGCAAAAGCGCGAAGGCCGCTACCGCATCACGGAAATCTATTATGACCCCGTTCGCAAACGCGACCACGCCCACTAGGTTCGCGCTCGGTACTGCGCTTGCGCTCGGTGCCAGTGCGCTCTTTCTGCTGGTCGCCTCCAACGTTCTGCTGCTCGGGTTGCGGCTGCATGACGGCGGATTCCACTGGTTGGAGATCGCCACGGGCTGGCCGCGTTACGGCGCCGACCCGCGATTCGACCGCTGGCTGACGTTGGCAACGCTCGCCGGCGTCGTTGTGGTGTTCGGAATGCTCGGCGCTATCCTCCGTCAACGTCCGCTCCCTCTTCATGGCAGCGCGCGCTTTGCCTCAGAGCGGGAGATCAAGGCCGCGGGCTTGCGTTCCGCTGAAGGCATCCTGCTCGGACGCAAGGACGGTGCGCTGCTGTGTTTCGGAGGCTCCGAACACGTCCTGGTTTACGCACCGACCCGCGCTGGCAAGGGGGTCGGCTATGTCATTCCCAATTTGCTGAACTGGCCAGATTCCGTCGTTGTTCTCGACGTCAAGAAGGAGAATTGGGATCGCTCCGCTGGATTTCGGGCGGCCCATGGTCAGGAGGTCCATCTGTTCGATCCGCTTGAGGAGAACGGTCGCACCGCGCGCTACAATCCGCTAAGCTATGTGCGCAGCGATCCAGCGGATCTCTATGACGATCTGCAGCGCATCGCTGTGATGTTGTTTCCAGCGGAGAGCCGCGGCGATCCGTTCTGGTTCGAGGCCGCTCGCTCGGCCTTCGTCGCGATCGGCGGCTATGTCGCGGAAACGCCTGGCTTACCCTTGACGATCGGCGAGATCCTGCACCAGCTGTCCGCGTCCAGCGACCTCAAGTCCCATTTTGAGAAACTCATCACCGCTCGCAAGTCGGGCCCGTCACCACTGTCGCGACATTGTATCACGGCGCTGAACGATTTCCTCGCGGCCTCCGAAAACACCATGAACTCGGTGCGCAAGACCGTCACAGCGCGCCTTGGTCTCTGGCTCAACCCCCGGATCGATGCCGCAACTTCGACCAACGATTTCGATTTGCGGCAGCTGCGGCAACGGCCGATGTCGATCTATCTCGGCGTAACGCCTGACAATCTCGACCGTATGGCGCCGCTTCTGAACCTGTTTTTTCAGCAAGTGGTCGATCTCAATACCCGCGAACTGCCGGAACAGAATCCGAAACTCAATCGCAAGGTTCTGCTGCTGCTCGACGAATTTCCGGCGCTGGGCAATGTCAATGTGCTGGCGAAATCGGTGGCGTTCATCGCCGGATACGGCATCCGCCTCCTCACCGTGGTCCAGAGTCCGTCGCAGCTGCGCGCCATCTATGGGATCGACGCCGCCCGCAACTTCATGACCAATCACGCCGTCGAGGTTGTGTTCGCGCCAAAGGAACAGGACGTTGCAAATGAACTTTCGGAGCGGATCGGTTACGACACCGTGAAAGCGCGCAGCCGCAGCGGACCGAAAGGGCTTGCGATGCGCTCAACCAGCGAGACGGTCTCCGAGCATCGTCGCGCCCTCATGCTGCCGCAGGAACTGAAGCTTCTCCCGAAATCCAAGGCCTTCATTCTTGGCACTGGCGTTCCGCCCATCATTGCCGACAAGATCGTATATTACGAAGACAAGGCGTTCCTCACACGTCTGCTACCGGCACCTGTCCCGGAGCTGCCCAGGAGCCGTTCGAATGCACTGCTTGACGCCGAGATCAAGGAGCTCCGCTCCGAAGTCGCCGAGCTCCGCGCGGTATTTCGGTCTCGCCCAATGACCGACGAGGAAGTGGCGGACCCCTCCACAATTCCCGCAAATGCCAGTTTCGATTTCGGCGATGTGGATGTGGATCTTGAAGGGCTGTCCGAGGACGACATGAAAGCCTGGACCTTGAATTACATCGACGCTCAGGCCCTCCCACTGGCGCGACGGCCAAGCCGGAAGCAGAATGGACGGCAACATGAACGGCACGCTTGACGGCGGCGAGGACTTTAGCCTCAAACGGCAGGATCGCGCCGGTCGCGATCCCAATGCAGACAAATCAGGCGAGGGTCGGGCGACGACGTCGGACAAATCACCCTCCGCGATGGTCGGTGGCGATGCGCTGCCCGATCGTATCCGGCGCAAATATTATGTGGTGACCAATGAGCCCGGAAAAGATCGGCCAGCCGGCGAGGCGCGGCTTTATGCCGACGAGCGCGGCGAGTATCTCGCTTTCAAGGTCACCGACGACCGCCTGGTCACGCGTCTGGCGGCGGCCGAAGTGATCCGCGACATGGTCAGCGTGGCGCAACATCGGCAATGGGATTCTCTCCAGGTCCGCGGCTCCGTGGAATTCCGGCGCGAGGCCTGGCTTGAAGCCGGCGCGCGCGGACTAGAGGTTCAGGGTTATCAGCCAACTGAGCTTGACCGACAGACCCTTGCTGATCGGCGAGAAGTCTGGGACCGGGCCCATTCGGGCACCCCGGAAGTCGAGGCTCGTTGGGCTTCCGATAAAGGAGAGCGCGCGGATAAGTTTGACTACGACAAGGGCATATCCGGACGCCTGATCGAGGTCGGTCAGGCACCTTACCGCAATCGTACCGATGCCGAAGCGACCACTTATGTTGCTCTCGAGCTCGACAATGGCCGCCAGCATCAAGTGTGGGGCGTGGGTCTTGAAAAGGCGACGGCCGACAGCAACGCGAAGCCCGGTGATCGCGTTCACGTGCGCCGGGACGGTGTCGAGCGCGTCACAAAAGAGATCAGGGTGATCGACGCCACCAGTGGGCATGCACATATCGAACAGCGTCAGATGCCGCGCAATCGTTGGCAGGTGACTGCTGAGAAATTTCGCGCGGCAGATCGGCAGACAGCCGCCCGTGAACCCGATCTGGTGACGGCGCAGTCGCAAATGGTTATCATCGAGAAAGCCTTGGAGCGCGCGTTTCCCAAGGATTTACGCGCGCGTCACAGCATCATGGAAGCGGCGAGGGAACGGATCGCACACCATCTTGGGCAAGGACACTCATTCGGCCGAGCAACCGTCATGGAACCAGCTCAGGACCGTCATCGATCGGAAGGCGATAAAGGTGATGCTCTGCAAGCCCGGAACGGCGAGCGCGTGAGAATTCAGCAACGAGAACGCTGATCGCGCCGACTTCTCCGTACTAATTGTTTCAGGTCTTACTCACTGCGTGAAATCCCAGGTTCAAATCCTGTCCCCGCTCGCGACACTCCCGCAGCGAAAGCTGCGGGAGTGTCGCGTTTCCGAGTCTTTCCAATGACTTGCGCTTCGATCCAGCCAAGGATCGTGCCCAATTCGCCGTGTAAGGTGGCGTCGATTTCGCCGCGGTTCGGGCCAGGGCGCAGCGTAATTTTCTCAACCAGCCCCCGGATTGCTTCCGCTGCCTCACCACGATCCTCGGGGTTGTTGAGCGCCTCCGCCAGTCGCTCGACCTTCATCCGATAGACACACGACACGTTCGGATGGATGTCCGGAATATCTGCCGGCACCTGCGCTAGAGTTTCCTTCAGCACGTCCTCGCGGGCCTCCAATTCGCGCATGCGATCGGTCATGCCGCGCGTGTGGCCGCCTCCTTCAATCACACTCAGCATTTGCTTCAAGGTGCGCTGGATCTTCGCCAACTCCGAGCGGTGACCCTCGCCACTAGCGCGGCGTTCGCGGTTAAGCCCGTTCGTCTCCTCCGCGTAAGCGCGTATTGCCTCAGCTGCCATCTGCGGCGCCATCATCCGGTCCTGGAGCCGGCGAGCACGCGCTGCTCAAGGTCAGCCTGTGCGATCGTGCGGCTGTTCGTGCAGGAGCCGTTGGTAACACGGGCCGCACAGGCATAGCGGTCCTGGCCGCGCAGCGAGTAGGGGCCGCCGCAAACGCCGCAATAGATCAACCCGGAAAACAGCGACTTCGGTCGGTGCAAGCCGTTCAGCCGGTTCGACTGTGCCTCACGCACCGTCTCGACGACATTGACATATTTGTCGGCGATCTCGCTCTGACGCGCTTTCACCGCCTGCCAGAGTTTGTCGTCGATAATCCTGAGTTCCAGAACCTCGGTGACGATCCACTCCGATTTTGATGATGCCGGTGCCGCGCTTTACGTGTCCGCGGATCATGTATTCAACCATGTGAACTTATGTGGCCGGCCGGCGCCGATGTCGGCCACGCCGATCAGCCGCACAGGTTCGCCGCCAATCAGGTTCTGCGATGGACCCGGCCGACGCGCTGCTCTATCAGGCACAGCAGGACAGCTTGGCGACATCCTTAGTGAAGGTCTGCGCGGCAAGCTTCAATCCCTCGACTGTCGTGAGATAGGGGAAGATCGTCTCGGCGAGTTGCTCGACCGTCAGGCCGCATTTGATCGCGAGCACCGCGGTCTGAATGCTATCTGCTCCCTCGGGCGCAAGGATGTGCGCACCAAGAAGCCGTCCGCTACTTGCCTCGGCGACCAGTTTGATCAGGCCGCGGGTGTCGCGCGCGGCCAGCGCGCGGGGAACATACTTCAGATCGAGAGTAGAGGTCTTTACCTTTAAGCCTCGAGCGCCGGCTTCGGCTTCCGTCAAGCCAACGCTGGCAACTTGCGGATCGGTGAACACCACTGCCGGCATGGCGGTCGCATCGTAGGGTTTCCTGTTGCCGTTGAGTGCGTTCTCCGCCGCGATCCTGGCGCCGTAAGCCGCCATGTAGACAAATTGATCGCGCCCGGTGACGTCGCCGGCGGCATAGACGCCAAGCTTTGAGGTGCGCATGCGGTCATCGACGTTGATACCGCCGTTCGAAAGAAGTTCGACACCGCTTTCCGCAAGCCCGAGGTCGTCGGTGTTGGGCCGGCGTCCGGTCGTGATGAGGACACGCTCGGCCGTGATCGTCTCGGCGCGGCCATGGGCTGAAACCAAAAGCGCGATGCCCATCGGCGCTTGTTGGATCTCCCGGTATGAGAGCCCCTCGCGAACGGCGATGCCTTCCTCGGTGAAATATTTGGTCAGTGCGGTGCTGATTTCCGGCTCCGCATCCGGCAACAAACGGCGGCGTACCGCGATCGTCACCTTGACGCCGGCGCGGGCGAACATCTGGCCGAGCTCGCAGCCGATGTAACCGCCGCCGATCACCAGCAGGGACTTCGGCAGTTTCTCGAGTTCTAGGGCCGTCGTGCTCGTCAGATACGGCACATTTTCGATCCCCGGGATCGATGGCATCGCCGCAGCGGCGCCGGTCGCGATGATGACCTTGCCTACCTTGATCGGCTCACCGTTCACCATCACGCCGTCGTTTGTCAACCGGGCCCGGCCTTCCCGATAAGCGACCGTGTTGTAGCTCGGCAGCAGATCGAAATACTTCGCCTGCCGCAACGACGACACCAATTCATCCTTCTGCCGCACGACCGCGGCCCAGTCCGCGATTCCGCCATCCGTCCGGATGCCGGCAAAGCGCGATGCGGTTTCCGCGTGATGAACTGCCTCGACTGCACGGATCATGGTTTTCGACGGGACGCAGCCTACATTGACGCAGGTGCCCCCGATCATCCCGTGCCCGACGAGCGCAACATTGGCGCCAAGCTCCGCTGCGGCAATTGCGGCCGAGAAGCCGGCCGAGCCAGCGCCGATGACGGCAAGATCATATCCGCCATTCGCTTTCGGCGCGTCGGAAGCGCAACAGTCACCAACGGTCATCGTGAAACTCCTGATACTGAATTAGATCGGAGAAAGCCGCGTTCGCCGACGGACGGCGCTCCACCTTATTTGGAATCGTTTGGCTCGCCAGCCGAGCGCCCGCTGTCGGAAGCGTCCTTTACTTTTTGGCGAGCCAAACGGGCTTTTCAGTTCTTGACGTGTGCGGGGTAGCCGGCGTTCGTGGCCGCTGCGATCAGCGTAGGAACATCGGCGGTCGCATCGTCGAAGGTGACGGTCGCGACGGCGCTCGCGTTCGCGTTGGCTTCCTTGACCTGGACCGCTGTGACGCCCTTTACCCGCGACAGCGTCTTCTTGACGATCGGCGCGCAGAGTTCGCAGGTGCCGTTATCGACATTGAGGACAACAGTCTTTTCAGCGGCCTGAGCGACGAGCGGCGATAGCGCCATGGCGAGGGCAGCGGCGGCGATCCTGATACGAATCATGATCTCTCTCCTTTTGGATTCTGGATTGGGCAACAGACTAAAGAAATAACGGTGCGATTTTTGGAAAGCCGAGTGCCACGATCACCAGAACGGTGGCGACCCAAAGGCCGATCTTGGCCGTACGTCCGGAACGCGGCTTGGCGCAGTAGGAATCTTCGGCACAGTCCACCTTGGGCTTGCGATAGACGAGGTAGAACCCGTAACCGAGGAAGGCGAAGGTAACCACGGCGAAAATCGGCTGATAGGGTTCAAGCGCGGTCAGGTTGCTGATCCAGGCTCCGCTGATTCCGAGCGTGAAAAGAGCAAATGGTACCACGCAGCACGATGCCGCGCCCAGCGCCGCCAAAATTCCGCCAACAGAGGCCAGCCGGGCCGTCCGGGTCGACGAATCCCCCCGATCGGCCTCACGCGAGGAGGGCGTTGCGCCAGTGAAGTTTTGTTGCACTATTTTGTCCATGTGCTGCGCCCTCCGTGACGCCTTGTAGTGTTATGGGGCCTGTAGCAAGTACAGGTTCAAGCGGAACTTTCGGAACCGCCAACACGGTTTTGTGAGGCGGCGCCTCAAGGAAATTGCGCTTGAACCCTACTCGACGGACTACTACGGCATATTCATTGGCCTACAGCATCCTCTGCGTCTTCATCAATGCCAGTTCAGCGGCGTGTCAGGCGCTCAAGTCGACATCGGGGTACCGCACCGGGTTTCTTTGCCGAGCAAAGATCTGCGCTTCCGGAAGCGTTACATGTGCTTCCTGCCGGGCTTGCGACCAGGCCGTGAATGTCCGTTCGTCCTTGAACAGGTTGACGTGGTCGCAGAACGCGCTTCGGAGATTGACGCAGCAAGCGTCGCTATCCGGCGCGACGATCGACATCACGCAGCCGGATGGCGGCGTCGAGCGCAACTGGCCGGGTGCCAGCTCGACGGTAAGTTGGGTCCCGGATCCGGGGCAGTGCGTGACCAAGGTCGCCGGCTTGCCGAGAATTTCCGGAAGAAAAAGCGCGTCAAAAGCGCACCAGGTATAGAGCCCGGCGTCTTCCGTGTGGAAGCGATGGTGCGTCGGAACGAGGCTCAGGCCTCCAAATGCAATGACCTGTCCATGTTCATCGAATCCAAAGTTTGTCGGCGGGAATTCGAGCAGAAGCTGGTCGATGCGTTCCGTTGGAAGGTCGCACCCGATGCCGAGTTGCTCGCGCGTCACCGGCACGCCGCAACCAAGCAATCTGAAGAGCTCGACACTCAGTCTCTGCAGTTCCGGAGTATTCTCTGTCAGAACGCGCCGCCTCAAGTAAACGTCGAACGCTTGGCGGCCGGCGTTCGGATCCAAAGCGCGCGATGCGGGCTTCGTGTTATTGGGGGCTCCCTGCGAAGCGCTCTTCATCACGTGATTTACTTCCTATGTTTCGTCAGTGCCGTAGATGGTTTTCGGCAAGCTCGGAAGAGCGTAGTGGCTGTAGGTAATACAGGCTCAAGGGCGAATTTCGTGGCGATGGCACTTTTCCGCGAAACGCTCGCCGCAGCGAGCGATGCCGCAAAGGACCCTCCGGTCCGACTTCGCGCGCAGCCCGGGGTGGGTTGTCCTTGCCAATGGCGGGTGTCGGCGCTATCTGACCTGTAGTCATTACAGGTTCGAGGCGGATACTATGTGGAGCAAGACGACAAACCGGGACGAATTCCTGACTCGCGGTGCACTGGCTGCCCAGACCGGCTGCAACATCGAAACGATCCGGTACTACGAGCAGATCGGCATCCTACCGGCGCCGCCTCGCAGTCAAGGCGGGCATCGCCTCTACGGGCAAGCTCTCGTCAGACGCTTGCATTTCGTCCTCCGAAGCCGCGATCTGGGTTTCACTCTCGAAGAAATCCGGGAATTGCTCAGAATGGTGGATGGCGACAATTACACGTGCAGGCAGATTGAAGCGTTGGCACTCGAGCACGTGCAGGCGATCCGCCGAAAGATGGCGGATCTCAAGAAACTCAAAGTCGTGCTCGAGACGATGGCTTCTCAGTGCGGGGGCGGGAAAATACCCAAGTGTCCCATCATCGACGCGTTGTTCGATGCGCGCGCGCCGATACGTTGGGCAAGGTAGTTCGGGCACTTCGGCGCGCGTCTCTTCAGCGTTTTGAAGGCGATCTATTCCCGGCAGGCAGACGCGCGTGACGTTCCGGAGATGGCTCCTGCGATCGTGAACGCAAGCCTCTTGAACGTGTAGGTACTACAGGGTGCACTTTGTTTCTGAACGGCCACAGGAGTGGACCGGCCCGGAGAGGCGTGGCACCATGAACGAACGCACCATAGGTGCAATTGCCCGCATGCTCGCGGTGCTGTGCTGCGGCGGGCCTGTTCTCGTCAGCGCCGCTGGGCGCGGCCGGGACCGCGGGGCTCCTGTCGTGGCTTTTCAAGTCCCTCTATTTCGCAATCCCGGGCAGTATTCATCGCTCTCGGGCTAGTCGGCGTCTTGTTGATGACCATGCGGTTGTGCGAGTAGATCGTGATGACCATCACGATACTCATCACGACGACATTCACCACGACACTCGCCACGGTGATCGCCATGACGACCGCCACGATTAGAGCCGGTTCTGGTCGGAACTGGGTTGAAGAGTAATTTTGAGAGCCGGAAGGGAACTTCGGATTTCACCTTCCGGCTCTGAGGGTGCAGGAGAAACCAGCAAGGCGCGGGGGCTATCGCCGAAAGTTGGTGACGGTGGGAATCGGAAAGGCGGCATATCGTGGGGGTGCTTGACGCCTCCACTTCTCCACCGAAGGAGCGATATGCCGTGCCACAGGATAACGTTATCAAGCTGATTCAGCCAGGATTCTTCGACGATCAACTCACCGGAATCTTACGCAACGGAGCCCGTGCGCTGCTTGCCAAGGCGGTCGAGGCCGAGGTCGCGGACTTCCTCGACAAGCATGCAGATTTGAAGACCGGGGACGGCCAGCAGCGGGTGGTCCGCCACGGTCATCTGCCGGAGCGCGAAGTGATGACCGGTATCGGTCCGGTCGCCGTCCGCCAGCCGCGTGTGCGTGACCGCGAAGCCGCCGCCGCCGATCCAGGGCGCATCCGGTTCTCGCCGTCGATCCTGCCGCCCTACATGCGCCGGTCGAAGTCGATCGAGACGCTGCTGCCGATCCTTTATCTGAAGGGTATAGCGTTGGCGGCACTGCTCGGCAATGATGCTGCCGGGTTGTCGGCATCGGCCATCGGCCGCCTGAAGGACGGCTGGTTCGACGAACAAGCCGCTTGGCAGAAGCGCGATCTGTCGGCGAAGCGCTACGTTTACATCTGGGCGGATGGCATCCATCTCGAAGCACGCCTGGAGGACGAAAAGCAGTGCATCCTCGTGCTGATCGGCGCGACGCCGGAAGGCCGCAAGGAACTGGTCGGCTTCACCGATGGCGCCCGCGAGAGCGCGCACGACTGGCGCGATCTGCTGCTCGATCTGAAGCGGCGCGGGCTCGACGTGCCCCCGCGGCTCGTCATCGCCGATGGCGCCCTCGGGTTCTGGAAGGCTGCCGGTGAGGTCTGGCCGAAAACGCGCGAGCAGCGCGGCTGGGTGCACAAGACCGCGAACGTGCTCGCCAAGTTGCCGAAGAGCCAGCAGCCGAAAGCCAAACGCGCGTTGCAGGAGGTCTGGATGGCCGAAACCAAGGCCGCCGCCGAACTGGCGTTCGAGGCATTCATCGAGAGCTACGCGTTGAAATACGACAAGGCGGCCGACTGCCTGAGCAAGGATCGAGATACGCTACTGGCATTCTACGACTTCCCGGCCGAGCATTGGAAACACTTACGGACCACCAACCCCATTGAAAGCACCTTCGCCACCGTGCGCCACCGCATGATCCGATCGAAGGGCTGTCTATCCAACAGGACCGCGCTCACGATGGTCTTCAAACTGATCGAGGGCGCCCAAAAAAGCTGGCGCCGTCTCGACGGTCATAACCAGTTGCCAAAACTCGTTCTCGGTGTGACATTCAACAACGGGATCGAGGTCATCGCAAAGCCGATTGATCGTCAGCCCGCAACCGCCGCCGCCTGACCGGCCCCGGCCGTCACCAAGATTTGGCGATAGCTCCAAGGCGCGAGTAGTTTAGGGGCTAAAATTACAGCAGCGATCAGTTCGTCTTCTCGTCATAAATTCCGATGCGTCAGCGGTTTTATATAATAAGGGCGCGCCATTTGGCGCGCCCGATGGAATTCCGAGAGCAAGTGAATCACATTTTCATCTTGGAATGGTCCATGCCCTTCATGCCCTTCATTTTCTTCGCGTCGCTTTTGGCCTTCTTTTGCTTAATCTGGACAACTTCGGCTCCGGCGTTTGTCATGCCAGGTTGACTTCCGACCGGAAGGGCAACAGCCGCAGCGGCAGAACTGACGAAGGCGAACGCTATAACGAGCAACACCCTGTTCATATTCATCTCCGAGTTAATGATGATCACGTGAACCAATGCGAGACGTGTGAGGGAGTTCCCTCCATGCGAAGCGAACCGCCTGAGGGAACTTATTTCGGAGTGGCGGCTTTCCTCTCTACGATTACAAAGAGGGGAGGATCCTATGTCTCGTTTTCCGCTCATAGGCGCTGCGGCGCTGTTAACTATTGCGGTATGCGCTCCCGCCTCGGCTCTTCCTTTGGCGAAGATGACCACCGCTGCGCTGCCCGAACCGCTCGTGGAAAATGTTCACCTCATTTGCGACAGGTACGGGCGGTGCTACAATTCCCGACGGTATGTTCAGCGGCGCTACTACGTGCAGCCCGGCTATTCTAGTTATGCCTACGGTCCGGGATACGGTTATGGCTACGGTCCCGGCATCAGCTTCGGTTTCGGCGGCGGTTTCGGCCATCATCACCATCACTGGTGAGCGGGGTCTTATGTCCGGCGACGGTGCACACTTTCGTGGCTGCGCGCAGCAGCGCCGTCACCGTGCCTGATCGGCCTGACGATAATGGCACCGATCCTGGACGATAGCCCCACGAAGGGGCTATTCGCGCAGCGAGTTATGAATGGCTGTTGCTGCGGCAGCAGCGTGTCCCATTGCGACGCTGATTTGGTCGACACCCTTCGCGACGTCTCCCGCAACGAAAAAGTTCGCGACCGTGCTTCGCTGGTGCTCGTCGGCAACCACGCAGTGATTATCGAGAGCCGCTCCCAGTGCGCCCGCTAGAGATGATCGCGGGGCACAGCCTAAAGCCGAGTAGAGGGTATCGAACGCAAGCGTACCGTGACGGTTCATGGTGAGCCCAACGATCTTGCCCTCATCGATTTCGACTTGCGTGACCGCCTCTTCGACGGCCTTGATGCCGGCGGCATGCATTTTTTGCCGCTGCGCGCTATCGAGCCTTAGCGGCTCGCCCAGCGAGAACAGCGTGATGTCGGCCGTGTAGGTCCTCAGGAAAAGCGCTTCACCGAGACCGGTTTCGCCATGGCCGATGACCGCAATTTTGTGGTCGATCACTTCGTATCCGTCACAAATTCCGCAGTGGCGGATGAGGCCTTTCTGAACCGCATCGAAGAGGTTAGGAAGCGCCGGCTCCTTGTCGATCACGCCTGTGGCGAGCAGGACGGTTTGTGCACTGACTTGTGTGCCTTCGAGTGTTGCTTCAAACGTTCCGTCCGGCAAGTGCTCAAGTTCGGATACGGTGCCTGAAACGATACGCGCTCCATATTTCACGGCTTGCGAGCGCATACGGCCCACCAGTTCGCTGCCGGTTACTCCTTCCGGAAAGCCGGCATGATTATGTGATTTCGGAATCCAAAGGGCCCGGCTGGCACCGGCGTCCGCGACGACGAAATTGCGCCGAAAACGGCCCAGATATATTGCAGCGGTAAGGCCGGCAGGGCCACCGCCGATTACCAGGCAGTCGAGTTTGGTTGTCATCGTCGAACCTTTTCTACTGCATCAATGTCGAAAGACCCGTCACGGGTGTTCCTCTGCCCCGACGCGCCCTGGATTGCGAAATTGGCACAGCCGTCTGGGCCAGGTCCGAGATATTTCGCTTCGTACGGACCGGCCCCGACAATGAGGTCGGAAAGGAGAATGCAGCGTCATCGCGCTCCCCGCACTGCGGGGCAATTCAGCACTCTTTCAGCTATATCCGAACCGCTCGCAGCCGCAGCGCGTTGCCGACAACGCTCACGGACGAGAGCGCCATTGCGGCAGCGGCAATGACCGGGGAGAGCAGCAATCCGAACGTCGGATACAGGATGCCCGCCGCGATCGGAATTCCCGCCGCGTTATAGATGAAAGCAAAGAACAGGTTCTGCCGGATGTTGCTCATCGTCGCCTGAGAAAGACGCCGGGCGCGGACGATGCCGCCTAAGTCGCCCTTCAGCAGGGTGACGCCGGCGCTCTCCATCGCGACATCCGTTCCGGTACCCATGGCGATTCCCACGTCCGCCGCCGCGAGGGCAGGGGCGTCGTTGACGCCATCCCCCGCCATCGCGACGACGCGGCCTTCCTGCTGGAGCTTGCTGACGACGGCGCTCTTCTGATCCGGAAGCACCTCCGCCTCGACGTCTGGAATGCCGAGCCGCCGCGCGATCGCGCTTGCCGTCGTACGGTTATCGCCGGTCAGCATGATGACCTTGATGCCTTCGGCGGCCAGCAACTTCAGTGCATCCGGCGTCGACGCCTTGACCGGGTCGGCGATTGCCAGAATGCCGGCGAGTCTGCCGTCGACCGCGACGTTGATGACCGTCGCGCCGTCGCCTCGCAGCTTTTCCGCCTGCGTCTCCAACAGTTGCGTTTTAATGCCCGCGGATTTCAGAAAATTGGAGTTGCCGAGCAGGACCGACCTGCCGCCGACCTTACCCGTAACTCCCTTGCCGGTCGGGGAATCGAACTCCTGGACATCGGCGAGAGCCAGATTCCGTTCTTTCGCCGCCCGGACAATCGCGTCGGCGAGCGGATGTTCGCTGGACCGTTCGACGCTCGCCGCAAGCTTCAGAATTTCCGCTTCGTCGAATCCCTGCGCAGGGATGATGTCGACCACCTTCGGCTTGCCTTCGGTCAGCGTTCCCGTCTTGTCGACGACCAGCGTATCGACTTTTTCCATCCGTTCGAGCGCTTCCGCATTCTTGATCAGGACGCCGGCCTGGGCTCCGCGTCCGACGCCGACCATGATCGACATCGGCGTCGCAAGTCCGAGGGCGCAAGGGCAGGCAATGATCAGGACGCTCACGGCCGCAACCAGTCCGAACGCGAGCCGCGGCTCCGGGCCGAACAGCGCCCAGGCGCCGAAGGCGACGAGAGCCGCCGCAATCACGGCCGGCACGAACCAGCCGGCGACCTGGTCGGCGAGACGCTGGATGGGAGCGCGGGAACGCTGCGCCTGCGCCACCATCTGCACGATCTGGGAAAGAAGGGTATCACGGCCGACCTTCTCGGCCCGCATCACGAACCCGCCCGATTGATTCAGGGTGCCGGCGATCACCTTGGCGCCGCTCTCCTTGGAGACCGGCATGGACTCGCCGGTCACCAGCGACTCGTCGAGGGACGAGCGGCCTTCGATGATGACGCCGTCCACCGGGACCTTTTCCCCGGGCCGGACCCGCAGCTTGTCGCCGACGTTCAGGCCGTCCATCGGGACCTCTCGGTCCGCCCCGTTCTCGTCGACGAGGCGGGCGGTCTTGGGCGCCAGATCCAGCAGGGCCTTGATCGCGCCGGAGGTGGCCTCGCGGGCTCGAAGCTCCAGCACCTGGCCGAGCAGGACCAGAACGGTAATCACCGCAGCGGCCTCGAAATAGACCGCCACCGCGCCGCCGTGGCTTCGGAATGCGGACGGGAAGATGCCCGGCGCTACGGTGGCGACGACGCTGTAGGCAAAGGCGACGCCCACGCCCATCGCAATCAGGGTGAACATGTTCAGGTTTCGGGTGACCAGCGACTGCCAGCCGCGCACGAAGAACGGCCATCCGGCCCAGAGAACGACCGGCGTGGCGAAGACGAGTTGGATCCAGTTCGAGGGGTTTTGGTCGATCCAGCCGTGGCTGCCGACCAGATGGCCGCCCATCTCGAGTACAATGACCGGCAGCGCCAGCGCGAGCCCCACCCAGAAGCGCCAGGTCATGTCGGCCAGTTCGGGGTTGGGTTGGTCGTCGAGGCTGACCAGTTCGGGCTCCAGCGCCATCCCGCAGATCGGGCAGCTTCCGGGTCTGATCTGACGGATCTGCGGATGCATGGGGCAGGTGTAGACCGTGCCCTCCGGGACGTCGGCGTGCTGCGGCGCTGCGTTCGCCTTATCGAGGTATCGCTCCGGAGCGGCGGCGAACGTAGTTTGGCAGCCGGCCGAGCAGAAATGGTAGGTGACGCCCCTGAAGTCGAAGCGATGCTTGCTGGTTGCGGGATCGACGGTCATGCCGCAGACCGGGTCTACGACGCCGGCTCTGCCCGCAGCGTGATGATTATGGTCGTGCGCGTCTCCGCCCCCGCAGCACCCGCTCTTCTTGACCGGCGTTTCAGGACCGGCGGCGACCGCCTTTGACGAGCATCCGCATCCGCCTCGGGACATCGCCTTCTGTTCGCTGGCCATTTCGAGCTCCTTGCCTACTTGCAACCCATACCGTGTAGGGGTATATAAGACCCATGCGGAAAGACATCAAGGTATCCTGTCAGAAACGCCTCGGCCGGATCGAGGGCCAGGTGCGCGGCCTCTCCAAAATGGTGGACGAGGAGCGCTACTGCATCGATATCGTCACGCAGATTTCGGCGGTCCGTGCCGCGCTGCGACGGGTCGAGGAGGAAGTCCTGAGGGACCACGTCTCCCACTGCGTCGAACACGCCATCGCGAGCGGCGACAAAACAGACCAGAGGAAGAAGATCGCCGAATTAATGGCGGTCATCGGCCGGGCTGACCGATGAGCGACACCAAAAGTTCCATCTTGGCGGCCGCGATCTTCGCCGCTATGCTCCCGAGTGTTGGTGCGAAAAGGCGTTGATGTCTGCATGGTCGTCCGGTTGACCAGAACGAAGCGAACAAGGGCAGGGTGGCTGGTAGCCCTAGCCTATCTGCTTTGCGTACTGGCGCCGACGATCTCCTACGCGCTGCCCGGCGTCCACGCGCCCGCGCCGTGCCTGACGGACGAGAACCACGTTCCCGGAATGGTTCATGTCCATTCCGAGCCGCAACATTTGCACGACGACGGCCAGATCCATGATCATGCCGCTGCGCCGGCACATTCCGGCGGCGGTGACCATTCGATGTCGGTGGCATCGGATTCGAAGTCGGCTCCCGAAAAAGCTCCGCATAAATCCGGCGGGGAGTGCTGCGGGCTGATGTGCGTGACCGCTCTTCCGGCGAAGGTCGTCGACATCGTGACGCCTTCCGCTCCGACGGCGCTTTGCGAAGTCGAAGGTTACCTGAACGTCGCCGACAAGGCTCCCCCCCGGCACTATCGCCCCCCCATTTCCTGACCTGATCGAAGCTACGCGGTGCCGTGCCTGTCGAGGGCTCGCGCGCCTGTGGTCCATCGTCAGTTCAGGAAAAGATAATGTTTGCGCAGCTTGGGGCGATTCTCGCCGCCGTCCGGTCGGTGGTGAAGAGGATATTAGGCAATAGATTTCGGGCAATCGTGGGGATGACCGCCGCGACGTGGTCGCTCGGGGGATGCATTCCGACCGTTCCGCTCGTCGGTGCGGATCCGGCCGACCCGAACGTGCCGGTCGCCGGCGTCAGCTACCGCTCCGGCATCGCGCCCTACACAAGCATGCGGCCGACCGCGCCATCCGGCTGGAAAGAACAGAACCAGCGCGTAACTCCCACGCCCAAATCCGAGCAGTAGGAGGACGCCATGACAGAAACACTTTTCATCCGACTGCGACGCGCGACGGGCGCCACCGGGGCCAGAACGGCGTTATCGTCGCTGTCAGCCGCGCTGCTGCTCTCGGGTTGCGCAACGTTCTCTCCGGACGGCGGCATGACGGCGGTGGCCGACATCGCCGGCGGCACCATCAAGAAGGACGTGATCTCGATCCGGACCGCCGACGATGTCGTGGTCGCGAACGATGCGGTCAAGCGGCTGCTGCGCCGGACCCTGAACGTCGAAACCGCGGTCCAGGTCGCGCTCCTCAGCAACCGGGGCCTTCAGGCGGCCTACAACGAACTGGCGCTGGCGGAAGCGGACCTCGTCCAGGAGAGCCTGCCGCCCAATCCCACGTTCTCGATTTCGCGAATATCGGGCAACGGAGCCGTCGAGATCGAACGGCAGGTCGTCGGCGACATTCTGGCGCTCGCCACCCTGCCGTTCCGCTCGGAAATCGCACGTCAACGTTTCCGGCAGGCGCAGTTGCGGGCCGCCCTCGAGACGCTGCGGCTCGCCGCGGAAGTCAGACGGTCCTATTACCGCGCGGTCGCCGCCAACGAACTCATCGGACTTCTCGCGGACGCCAAATCCACCGCGGAATCCACGGCCCAACTAGCCCTCAAACTCGGCCAGACCGGATCGCTCAACAAGCTCGACCAGGCGCGCGAGCAGGTGTTCTATGCCGAGACCACGGCCGAACTCGGATCGATACGCCAGGAGGCGGCGAGCTCGCGGGAACGCCTCGCGCGTCTGATGGGGCTTTGGGGAAGCGACCTGGCCTTCCGGATTCCCGGCACGTTGCCGGCGTTGCCCCGGCATCCCTCGGCGCTCCCGTTGATCGAGGTCGATGCGGTCAGCCACCGCATCGACCTGCAGATCGCGCGGATCGAACTCGACGCCCTCGCGAAATCTCTCAATCTAACGGAAGCGAGCCGGTTCGTGACGCTCCTCGATGTGGCGGGGATCGACCGCAAGACGCGCGATCCCGAAAGTGCGCCCTTCCGCGAACGCGGCTTCGACATCCAGTTCCAGATTCCGATCTTCGACGGCGGCGAGGTGCGGGTCCGGCAGGCTGCCGAGACCTACAATAAGTCGTTCAACCGCCTGACCGAAAAGGCGATCAACGTACGTTCTGAGGCAAGGGACGCCTACCGCGTCTACAGGTCGACCTACGAAATCGCCGGCCAGTACCAGCGTGAAGTGCTGCCGCTGCGCAAGATCATCACCGAAGAGATGCAGCTACGCTTCTCGAGCATGCAGATCGACGTTTTCGCGCTGCTGACCGAGGCGCGCCAGCGCATCGCATCGCTGCGCGCCGGAATCGAGGCCAAGCGAGACTTCTGGTTCGCCCAGTCCGACCTTCAGACGGTCGTCAACGGCGGCGGCTCCGGAGAGTCCCAGAACCAACCCCGTCAGACCACCACCGCCCAGGCCGGCGGGGGCGGCGGCCATTAAGGAGACAATCATGCTATCGCGTAGAGGATTCATCGGAACGGCCGCGCTGATAAGCGCGAGCGCAGTGAGCGGCCGGGTGCAGGCGGCCAACATTCCGGAAGCGCCCTCCATGGAAAAGGCGGTAATGCAGCCGCCGCTGCATCCGACGTCCGGTCCGGACTATCGGCCGGTCGTGACGTTGAACGGATGGTCGCTGCCGTGGCGGATGAACGGGGACTGGAAGGAATTCCATCTCGTCGCCGAACCGGTCGTGCGCGAGTTCGCTGAGGGCATGAAGGCCTACTTGTGGGGATACAACGGGCAATCGCCCGGTCCGACCATCGAGGCGGTCGAAGGCGACAAGGTCCGGATCTTCGTCACCAACAAGCTGCCCGAGCATACCACCGTGCACTGGCACGGCATGATCGTACCGAACGGCATGGACGGGGTGGGCGGCCTCAACCAGCCTCACATCAAACCCGGCAAGACCTTCGTCTACGAATTCCAGATCAAGACGAGCGGGACGTTCATGTACCACCCGCACTCGGACGAGATGGTGCAGATGGCGATGGGCATGATGGGCATGTTCATTGTCCACCCCCGGGACCAGACCTTCCGGCCGGTCGACCGCGACTTCGTCTTCATCATGAGCACGTATCTCATCGATCCCGGCACCTATCTGCCGAAGGTCAACGAGATGACCGACTTCAACATGTGGACTTGGAACAGCCGCGTGTTTCCCGGCATCGATCCGCTGCCCGTCCGCCTCGGGGACAAGGTGCGCGTGCGCATCGGAAATCTCACGATGACCAACCATCCGATCCATCTCCACGGGCACAGCTTCGCGGTGACCTGCACAGACGGAGGCTGGGTGCCAGAAAGCGCGCAGTTGCCGGAGACGACGACCGACGTTCCCGTCGGAGCGGTCCGCGCCTTCGACGTGCTCGCTGACAATCCCGGCGACTGGGCGTTCCACTGCCACAAGTCGCACCACACCATGAACTCGATGGGGCACGACATGCGCAACATGATCGGTGTGTCGAAGAAGGATCTCGCCAAGGCTGTCGGCAAGCTTGCTCCGGACGCGATGGTGATGGGTTCGACAGGAATGGCCATGGGCGAGATGGAGATGCCGATGCCGGACAACACGCTCATGATGATGTCGGGCTCCGGCCAGTTCGGCCCCATCGAAATGGGCGGCATGTTCTCCGTCATGAAGATCCGGGAAGGAATGGCCCGCGACGATTACAAGGACCCGGGTCCCTACAAAAATCCGCAAGGCACGGTCGCATACGAAGTCGATGCGCCCGCCTCAGCGGCTCCCCGCCAGAACGGCGGCAAGGAGGAAGGCGGGACGACGCAAATGAAGGGCATGAAAGGAATGAAAGGCATGAAGGGCATGTGATCCGGACGCCTTTTCGAACTCAACATCAGACAGGAGAAGACTAATGAAGACCATCAATCAAGCCGTCGCTTCGGCAATCGCGGGTTTACTGCTGGCAGGCGGTACCGCCGTTTGGGCGGGCGAGGGTCCGGCCGGACATAGCCACAGCCACGACGAGACGTTCTCCGCGGGCGAGCCCGGCGATGCCAAGAAGCCCGCCCGGATCGTTCAGGTGACCATGGGCGAGATGGACGGGAAGATGATGTTCATGCCCGCAAAACTGGAGATCAAGACGGGCGAGCAGGTCAAGTTCATGCTCCGCAACAACGGTGAACTCGACCATGAATTCATCCTGGCGACGACCGCCGAAAATCTCAAGCATGCGGAGGCCATGAAGAAGAACCCCGACATGGAGCACGACGACCCGAACGGCAAGCGGCTTGCCCCCAAGAAGACCGACGAGATCGTCTGGAAGTTCAGCAAGCCCGGAGAGTTCGAATATTCGTGCCTGATCCCGGGTCATCGCGAAGCCGGCATGGTCGGTACGATCGTCGTCAAGTGATCCCGACAAAACCAAGGAAAACATCATGAAGAACAAACTTGCAGCAGCAGTTTTCGCCGTCGTTTTGGCAACAATTTCGACCGCGGCGTTCGCCCAGAACGCCATGGTCAACGGCGAGGTGAAGAAGATCGACGAGACCGCCGGCAAGATCACGTTGAAGCACGGCCCCATCAAGAATCTCGATATGGACGAAGACGGCATGACCATGGTCTTCCGGGTGCAGGACCCGGGGATGCTCAAGCAGGTCAAGGTCGGCGACAAGGTCCAGTTCGAAGCCGAACGGGCGACCGCCGGCATCACGATCACGAAGATGCAGAAGGGCAAGTAACCCCGGAACGGCCGGTGCCGCCGCGCTGCGTGAGCCGGCGGCACCGGGTCGAGAAGCGGACCTTGGAGGGAATGGATGGAGGCATCGTTGCGCCAGGCTGACGGAGTTGCGTCCGAACGACCGCTCGCTTTCGATCGCAAGAGCGGAAGGCTGAGCGGCGCCGGCGTGATCGACCGCGTTGCGGTGCTGGCCCTTCAGGCCGGATCCGTCATCACGCGACCTTACGGACATCGCGGCTACAGGCACGGTTGCAAGGCGGTCGCGACTGTCGTTGCCGATCGCGACATCATCGTCCGGTTGAACGAGGATGCCGACTTCGCCATCCCGTTCTGCGACGGATACTGGAGCAGAATGCTTAATCCGAGATACGATTATGAAGAGGAGATCGAAGCCTTCTTAAGGTGCGCGGCAGACCTCAGGTACTCCTTCGTCGACTGCGGGGCGAACTTCGGTTACTGGTCCGTGCTGGCGTCCAGCCGGCCTTTCGGCAGGCAGCCCACGCTCGCCATCGAAGCGTCTCCGGAAAACGCGAAACGGCTTGGCGCGAACGCGCTCCTGAACGGCGACCGTTTCCGATGGCTCAACGCCGCGGTCGGTGGACAGGCGGCCGGTTTTGTGAGGATCACGGGCGCAAGGCATGAAGCCTTGGAGACCCTCAGGCTGACCGAAAACGAGCCGGACGCCGTAACTGTCGTTTCGCTGGACAGCCTGGTTGCGGGCGGGCTCGTCGATGCATCGCTTCCGGTGGTGGTCAAGCTCGATGTGGAAGGCGTGGAAATCGAAGCGCTGACCGGCGCGGAACGGCTGATGCACCGCGATTGCGTGGTCATCTGTGAGGAGCACGGATCCGACACGACGCATGGCATCACGCGTCACCTCCTCGAAGAGATGTCGCTCAGAGTATTTGTGTTCGATCCCAGGGCGTGCCGGTTCAACCGTCTCGACGGAATCAAGCGGCTGGATTCGATCAAGAGGCATCCGTGGGTCGGCTACAATGTCTTCGCTACCTCCAGCGCATTGTGGGAAGAGCGACTGCTCGCTGCGACGTGGAGGTACCGATGATCGGTTCGACCCAGCTCGCATCGCCGCCGCAGCACGACAGGCTTAGCAAATACCCAGGCTGTCCGGAAAGTGCTTTTCCGCCCGCCGCGGCGACATGCCGTTGCCTGAAATTGCAGGAGGTCTGCCGCGCACGTCGGCCATGAATTCACTCTTATGGAAGATGCTCAGTCCGGCGAGGTCCTGTCGACAACGCGTGCTCGCGCTTGTGCAAACGCTCGTCGCCAAAGCCGGAAATGTCGTCGCCACATCCGCGGAACAACAATTTGTGCCGGCCGTTTGCGAATGTGTTTTCAAACAATGGAGAATGAGATGTCACGAAACATCCTGAAGATTTCGGCCGCGTCTGTCGCGGTGCTGTTTGCGCTATCGATGCCTTCGTACGCCGACGACGCCGGTCCGGCCTACACAAAGTCCATGGAAAAAATGAATGCCGACATGAAGAAGGGAATGGATCCCGACCCTACGAAGGCGTGGGCGAAGATGATGGTCGCTCACCATCAGGGCGCGATCGAGATGTCGCAGACGGTGCTGAAGGAGACTAAAGACCCGATGATCCGCGAAATGGCCGAGAAGACGGTCAAGGATCAGACCAAAGAGCAGACCATGCTCAAGGACTGGATCGGCAAGCACGGCGGCTGAACAGCCTGAACACCTGACCGCGAGGACTCCATGATCGCACTTCCCTACGATTATTTTCTGATCGCATGGTTCGTCCTCGCGGCGGGCTCTACGGCCTACGTCGCGTTCGACCAGTTCAACGGCAATCCCGAGCCGACGGTGATGAAGTGGGGTTTCATCCTGGTCACCCTCTACATGGGCCCGTTCGGATTGCTGCTCTACGTGCTCGCGGACAAGGAGCCCCGTCCAGGGGAGCATGAGCACTTCACATCGCCCCTCTGGAAGCAGGGCGTCGGGAGCACTATTCACTGCGTTGCGGGGGATGCCACCGGCATCATTCTGGCGGCGACCGTGACGGCACTGCTGGGCCTCCCGATGTGGATCGACCTTATCGTCGAATACATTGCCGGTTTCTCGTTCGGTCTGTTCATTTTCCAGTCCCTCTTCATGAAGAAGATGATGGGCGGCACCTATTGGGAAAATGTCCGCAAGAGCTTCATGCCGGAATTCATCAGCATGAACGCGATGATGGCGGGAATGGCGCCGACGATGAGCCTGCTGATGATGGGCCGCGACATGCGCGCCATGGATCCGCTCGAATTCGTCTTCTGGGGCGTGATGTCTCTCGGTGTCATGGTCGGATTCACGACGGCCTATCCGTTCAACGTCTGGATGGTGAAGAAGAAGGTCAAGCACGGCCTGATGACCGAACGGCCGGAGGCAGCCGGCCAACAACGCGACATGTCCGGAATGAAGTCCGAGACGGGTCAAATGTCGGATGAGCAGATGAGCCACATGGAGGGACATGGGGGACAACAGAAAGCAAAAAAGTCGGGCGACCGCGAAGCGTCCCCTGGCGGGGGCCATCAGATGGGCGGCGACGCGACGACTCCACAGTTGGCGGCGCTCGCCGGCGTGACGTCGTTCCTTCTGATCTCCGGAATGGTGATACCGGGGTTTTCCGTCAACCTCGGTCTCAGCGCCCGCGACGTCGACGGCTCCATCATGCCGCCGGGGATGATCAACACCTTCGATCTGCCCGGCGAGGCTATGAAGGACATGGCCGCCGTGAAGCCGCGTCAAGTCGCTTACGTGGCGGCGCCCGACGCGAGGGGCGACAAGGTCCTTGCGCCGCGCATCGAGAACGGGGTCAAGGTCTTCGACATCAAGGCCGAGATCATCCGATGGAACATCCTTCCGGACGTGGCGGTCGAGGCCTACGCGTACAATCGTCAGGTCCCGGGACCGCGGCTGCAGGTGACGGAGGGGGATCATGTCCGCATCAACTTCCGTAATGCGCTTCCAGAAAGCACCACGGTTCATTGGCACGGACTGATCGTCCCGAATGAGATGGACGGGCCGGCCAACGTCACCCAAGACCCGGTGCCGCCGGGCGGCTCCTACACCTACGAATTCGACGTGGGCCAGAGCGGCACGTACTTCTACCACAGCCACGATCATCCGGACCGCCAGCAGGCGCTCGGGCTCTACGGGGCGCTGCTGATCGCGCCGAAGGACCCCTCGGCCGAGGTGAAGGCCGACCTCGATTACGCGATCCAGCTACAGGAGTGGCTGAAGCGCGAATGGCTGACCTATCCGGCGATGCTGATGGAAGGGGCGCTTCCGAACTACTTCACGATCAACGGCAAGGCATACCCCTCGACCGACACGGTCGCCATGAAGGTCGGACAGACCATCAAACTTCGCTTCATCGGGACGAACAACAACTTCGTGCATCCCATGCATGTGCACGGCGGACCGTTCGAAGTCGTAGCCGTGGACGGGGTGAACCTCAAGGAAAGCGCGCGATACCAGGCGGACACAGTCAACGTCGGTCCCGGGCAGCGCTACGACGTGGTCTGGACGGCACGAAAGTCGGGCAAATGGCTGGTGCACTGCCACATCCCGCATCACACAGCCAACAACAACGTTGAGCAGCACGGCGGCGGCGGCCTGATGCTTGTCCTCAACGTCCAGTAGGCCAACGGAAAACAAAGGAGAGAATGAGATGAAGACGAGCAAGGAGATGCAGGCGTGCATCGACGAATGCCTGCGCTGCTACCAGATGTGTCTCGGGACGGCGATGACCCACTGCCTGGAGTCCGGCGGGAAGCACGTCGAACCGAAGCACATCAGACTGATGATGGCGTGTGCCGAGATATGCCGAACTGCGGCGCACTTCATGCTTCTCAATTCGCCTCACCATGCGCACGTCTGCGAGGAGTGCGCCGAGATCTGCACCGAATGCGCCAAGGACTGCGAGCGCGTCGGCGGGATGGACGACTGCGTGACGGCATGTACGCGTTGTGCCGAAAGTTGCCGGGCGATGGCAGGCTAATCGATGCCGTCTTTGCAGCCGGTCAGAATATCGCGGCCTGACGAACCGTCGACGACAGTGGCTTCGTCGGAGCCAGCATCGTCGGACAATATCAAGAGTTCGATGCCAGCTTCCAAGGCCGTTTCGCCGCGAGGGCGGGATCTGCGTCTCGACCTGTTTCGCGGTCTGGCAAACTGGGCGATATTTCTCGACCATATCCCCAACAACTCGATCGCTTGGCTGACGACGAGAAACTACGGTTTCAGCGACGCCGCCGACATCTTCGTCTTCATCTCCGGGTACACGGCGGCGTTCGTGTACGCTCGAAGGATATCCGCACAAGGAATGCTCGCCGGAACGGCTCTGCTGATGCGGCGCGTTTGGCAGCTATACGTCGCCCACGTCCTGCTGTTCGTCTTCTACGCCGCGGCGATCGGCTACGTGGCACAGCGCTACGGGCATTCGCACCTTCTCGACGAATTCAATGTCGCCGGCCTCATCGAGCAGCCGGTCGCCACGCTTACGCAAGGGTTGATGCTGAAGTTCAAGCCGCTGAACCTGGATGTCCTTCCTCTCTACATCGTTCTGATGGCCGGTTTCCCGCCGCTGCTGATCGTCATGATGCGGTGGCCGAATGCGGCGTTGGCGGCTTCGATCTCGGTCTACCTGTCTGCACGTCTATTCGGTTGGAATTTCTCGGCATATCCTTCCGGCGACTGGTACTTCAATCCGTTCACCTGGCAGCTTCTGTTCACGCTGGGTGCGTGGGCGGCCCTGGGCGGTCGCGCGCGTATGCAGGTACTGGCGCGGTCCCGTGCCGTCCTTGCAGCGAGCATCGCTTTCGTCGTCTTTGCCGCTGTCGTGACGCTCGCTGACCGTTTCGAGACGACAGCGTTTCTGCCGACCGGCATGCTCGAATGGTTCGTCCCGAACGACAAGACGAACCTCGCGCCTTACCGGGTGCTGCACTTCCTTGCGGTGGCCGTCATCGTGGTTCGTCTGGTTCCGTCCGATTGGAGCGGGCTGCGATCCGCGGCGCTGCAGCCGTTGATCGTCTGCGGCCAGCGGTCCCTCGAAGTGTTCTGCGTCGGTATCTTTCTGTCGTTCGTCGGCCACTTCATCCTTGAAATGTATTCGGATGGGTTGGCCGCTCAAGTCGCGGTCAGCGCGGGCGGCTTGGCGCTCATGACGTGCGTCGCTTTCTACCGGAACTGGTCGCGTTCGCTGGACCGGCCGCCGTCATCCGCAAAACGAACCGCCGTACTTGACGTTCGTCGGCGAGAACCTTCAACAGACCAAAAGGTGGATGCTAAATGACGAGACGGTTGGGTGTTGCGGTCCTCGCTGCGGTGGCTCTATTTGGCGGAATTCTATTCTACGTGGGCTACGGCTTCTACGATGTCGGCGCGGACACGCCGCATTGGGAAATCACCCGAAGGGTAATGGAGACCGTTCGCAACCGCTCCATCGCGGTACGCGCCGGCCGGATCGAGCTACCCGACCTTCAGGACGAGCAACTCGTTTTGAAGGGAGCGGGACAGTATGCGGCGATGTGCGTGAATTGCCACCTTGCGCCCGAGCAATCGGATTCGGAAATTCGGCCCGGCCTCTACCCGAAGCCGCCCAATCTTTCCGAACAGCGTTTCGATCCCAAGACCGTTTTCTGGGTCACGAAACATGGATTGAAAATGAGCGGCATGCCGGCGTGGGGTCTCGGACATGACGATGCGACCATCTGGAGCATCGTCGCATTCGTCACCAAGCTGCCCGGCCTATCTGCCGAGCACTACAAGGACATGGTCGCGAGGGCGCCTCCGGACGAAGAGATGGAGTTCCATGGACAAGGGGGACGGCAAGAAGCCGGAAAACAATGGCAAGAAGCCCGGGGCCGGGATGTCGATGCCAACCGAGCAAAAGGGTGAACACAAACACTGAGCCGACAGCGGCCTATCGTCGGCCGAAGACAGGTGGAGGATGTGGATGGAAGACGACAACAGGTCTGCGCCGCGTCACAAAGTCCTGAAGGCCGCGACGATTTCCTTCGGGGGAGGGGCCATTAGCTGTACCGTCCGGAACCTTTCGGACAGTGGTGCCTCGCTCGAGGTGGCGTCGCCGATCGGAATTCCAGATTCCGTTGTTCTTGAGCTCGAAGGCGGCGGCCGCCGATGCCGGGTGGTCTGGCGGAAGGAGAAGCGGATCGGCGTCCGGTTTGTAGACCGGAAGGACAAGCCCGAAGTGTCGTCTTAGCTGTGCGGAAAGGGATAAGTCCGGTATATTGGTTGAGCTTGAACGAGAGTTCGGGTACCGGGCGCGAGGCCGAATGGCCTGCCGCCGAAGTTAGAACGGGTGGTTTAGCGAATGGAGCAGGCTTGGGTCGGAGATCTTATACGGCATTGGAGGAATGACGAGGCGGGGACGTACCGGACGTGGTTTCTGTGGGACGCGCGGATAAAAAATTTCCGATCTATCAGGCGCGGACTTCAGGAGGTGATGGCCGAGATCAAGGCTGACACGTTCGGAAACGCCTATCGCGGCTCATCGCTCGAAACGGTGCTGGATTCGATCGCCGAGCAGCGGCAGGTCTTCAAGGGCGCCGACCATGCATTCATGTGGAAACCGAAGCTCCGTATCCCGGACATCTACGAAAATCGGCCTAACCAGGTGGCCTTCGGGAATTTCCTCGATACCTGTCTTTGCTGCAATACCGAGGAACACGTGATCGAAGCGATCCAGAAGCTCGACCGGGCGACCATCAAGGGGCTCGGTCCCGCAGCCGCAAATCTGCTGTATTTCCTGCATCCGACGATCGCGCCGCCGTTCAACACCGCCATCGTGAGAGGATACAATGCCCTGACGGGAGCGGACGTGAAATTGGGCCGTTGGGAGCAGTATCTCGCCATGCGCCGAGGAGTCCTGGCGCTGAACTCGCAGTATCGGAATTTGCTTTCCAACGATCTCGGAGCCGCGGCGGCGTTCCTGTTCGAGGTCGGCACCGGACGCTATCCGCTTCCGGAACGTCAAGAAGACGGCTCCCTCGATCGCTGGAGGTCCGATCTCGATCAGGTCCGCGCGGAATCCGCAGCGTCTTCGAAAGCGGTGGCAGCAGCCCGTGAGGCGGACCATACCCATACCGAGATCCAAGGGTGGCTGCGGGACCTGGGTTTAGCCCTTGGATTCCAGGTGTGGATAGCCTCGAACGACGGAGCGCGGTCCTACAAGGACGGGCGGCTGGCGAACGGCTGTCTCGACCGCTTGCCCGCGGCCTTGGCCGAGGCCGGCGCTGCGGACGCTATTCGTCTCATCCACGTGCTCTGGATCGAACAAGGCGGCGATGTGGCTGCCGCGTTCGAAGTCGAACACACCACCAGCATCTATTCCGGCATCGTCCGGATGCTCGACCTTGCGCTGGGCATCGATGGTGCCGCAGCGCGCAACTTCTTCCTCGTGGCTCCGGACGACCGCGAGGGCGAAGTTAGAGCGCAGTTTGCCAGGCCGGCGTTCTCACGGGTCGCCGAACTCAACCTTCGTTATCTGCCATACAGCGAGTTGCGGGACCACCGCGACGCCATTGCCCGCTTTGGAAACGGCATCAAGGGAATCCTGGCGATTGCTCGGCTGATCAGGCCGATCATGTCGACCGCGCAAGACGCCACCGGCAATGTTTCAGGCTGCTGACTCTTGCCGACCGCAAGCTACGACACTCTGTCCTTGGCAATGCCGGCGGGATTCGGACGCGCGCGCTTCGATCCGACCTTAAGCGGCCAGCCCGCGGCCCGCGACGACGTCACTGCACCCGACTAACTCGGGCAAAGGCGCGACCGATACGCCTGTGGGCCCGCCGCGACCTCGGTGGGAGGCTTTCCGATGCAGGCGAGGGTGCGCCCGGCAAATCCCGGACGCTTTGCGAAACCGGGGGCTCCTGGGGCCCACAGCCCTCGGGAGGGAGCAACAGGGGCCGCTAGAGACGCCCCCGAACAAAGACTATTTCGGTTTCGGCCCGGTTGCGCGTTCCCGTCGGTAATCGTCGATCTCGTCGACGAGACGGCGCGCAAGAGGATGAAGACCGACGCCGTGGGTTGGCTCGCCGGCGAACTTCGTCAGCCGCGCTGACAACGGTCCGGACACAACCGCCCTCGCTTTTGCTTCAGGAGGCCATCGCGCTTCTCACCGGAGATCCAGAAACCTGATATCGCGGACGATTCAGTCGGGGACGGTTCCTAGCTTGTTCAGATCGTCGACGCTCTGCGAATTCTTGAGGAGCCCACCTACCTGTTCGTAGGACCTGGTCACCTCGCTCAATCGGCTCATCTCCTGGACGTTCTGGACATTGGATTTCTCCAAAGCGCCGACCGACAGTTTCACGGACCCCGTCGGAATATCGAGGGCAGGAGTCTGGCTCTGAAATAGGTTAGACCCCACCGCTTGAAGAGGGCCGTCGAACCGAACGAGGCGAAGGCTGCCGAGAATCCGTTGCCGGGAACTGATGGTGCCGTCGGCGGCGATCGTCAATGAGCGCTCTTCGGGTGCGATCGTGATCGGACCAGTCCGGGAAAGGATCGGCTGGCCTTCCATAGTGACCAAGCGTCCGGTGGCATCGGTGGTAAGCGCGCCGGCCCGCGTGTAGCGCTCTCCCTGCGGCGTCTGGACGGCAAAATAGCCGTCTCCGACGATGGCTACGTCGAGAGGATTTCCGGTGAGTTGAATGGCGCCCCCGGAGACGTCCGGATACTGGAATCCGGCATTCACCAACGAGACCGGGCGCTCCCTTTTTCCGTCGGCTTCGCCCTCCTTCGCCGGCGAGAGATATTCCTGAAAGGAAAGCTGGCGCGCACGAAAGCCGGTCGTGTCAGCGTTGGCGACGTTGTTGGCAACGTTGTCGAGCCTGCGTTCCAGCGCGATCAGTCTCGACAGATGAATAATCGTGGTCTCGCCCATGCGATCGCCGAATCAGCCGGTTCAGTTGGACCGAGTGTAGCAGATTTCCGAATCCCAGCGCCTCTGGAGTGTTCGGACACTACGGGGCTTGCGCCGCGCGCGAGGAGCAAACGCAACCAGATGACGAGGGCAGCGAAAGAATGCTTTGCGGCTTACATCGTTCGAAGACGCAGCTTGCCGAGCCACCAGGAAAACGAATGCTCATAGACCGGCTCGGATGGCCACGCGCAAAAGAGTCAATTGGTGGGCATGCTGATTTGCGCGACCATCCGCAAAAATTGGTTATGCGAAGTCTCAGCCATGAAGGGCAACGCGATCAGAAAAGTAACGAATGTCGCAAGGATCTTGGGGGTTTGAATGAGCGTCTGCTCTTGGATTTGCGTAAGGGCCTGGAACAGCGAGACGGCGACGCCAACGACGGTACCGACGATCAACAAGGGTGCCGAAATCACGACAACCGTGATGATGGCATCGTGCGCAGCGCTCATCACTTCGAGACCGTTCATGAAGAATCTCCCTGCTGCAATATGGTCTTTTGCATCTGCGATGGTTAACAACTGGTTAATGGCCATCCTTTGCAGAGGGTCACCGCCAGCCTCAAATAAAGCAAGCTGCTCGCGGCATGAGGCCGATGGCCGGCAGATTGTTTCCGAGGGCGAAAGGGACGCTGATCACGCGGATTTGGGCCCGCGGTCGCGAAGACCTAGATATGATCCTTGCTGAACGTCAGGGGATGTCCAGAAGATGTACAAATTAAGCACAGTGACTCGGCGAAGTGCGCTCGCGATCTTCGCAGCGGGATTGGTTGCGCGGGGGTATCCCGCCTCGGCGCAGACGCCAGCCATCCTCGTTCACAAGGATCCGAATTGCGGATGCTGCACGGGTTGGGTGCAACACCTCAAGGACGCTGGATTCACCGTCACTGTCCAGGAGACGGCGCAGCTTCCGGCAGTCCGGAAGCGCCTCGGCGTGCCGGGCGACCTTGCAGCGTGCCACACTGCGGAAATCGGGGGGTACGTCATCGAAGGCCATGTACCCGCTTTCGCCTTGCGACAATTGTTGGAGAAACGGCCAACCGCCATCGGACTTGCGGTTCCAGGCATGCCGGCGGGATCGCCGGGAATGGAGGGCGGCCCCCCCCCCGGAAGTACGACGTGGTCCTTTTCGGGGCCACCGGCCGGCGGTCATTCATGCAGTTTATCGGCTCCGAAATCGCGAGTTGAAGCGCTTCTTGGTTAACCGATAACTCTCATTTGGCCTGGAAACGCCTCTGGCGAAGATGTGAAGGGATAGTCCTTCCCAAGTTCCCTATCCCGTGGGATGGTAGGCAATGAATCTTCGCCGACTCATCGGTCGTATGCTTGCGATCTTCGTGATCGTAGGGCTCGTCTTTGCGCCGCTGGTCACGCCGGCGGCGGCAAAGCGTCTGGCTGCCGCTGAGATGACCGATATGGCCGCGATGTCGGACGCTATGCCTTGCTGTCCGGACGGCCAAAAAAGCAATAACTGCCGGGATTGTCCGCTTGTCGCGATGTGCATGCTGACCATCGCGCAGGCCGAACCATCCCCAACGGACGGTGTCCAAGTTTCCTTTCAAACCAGCCGACTGCTTTTCCCTCTCGACGACTTGATTGCGGACGGCCTCATCGGTTCCCCTCCGGATCATCCCCCTCGAATCGCGATCTGATCGGCGTCTCCACGCCGTCTGCTGCTGCGCGGTCTCAGGGCCGCGCAGTTAACGCACGCCGCCGTTCGCGGCGCATCGGGTCATCGAGGATTTGTAAAATGAAGAAGTATGCCTTCGCGCCCGCCCTCCGGGCGGCGTTGATCGCCGCTTCCTTGGCAGGTTCGGCCACGCTCGCGCGCGCCGACATCAAGGACTACGAATTCCAACTGGTCGACAAGACAGTCAAGAAGGGGGACGCAACCATCTCGGTCCGCCTGATCCACAAGCCCGACGGCAAGCCGGTTCCCGATGCGGTGATCTTCGCAAAGAGATTGGACATGGCTCCGGACGGCATGGACACGATGAAAACGTCGATCGAGGCGATGCCGAGCACGGAGCCGGGCGTCTATAAGTTCAAGGCCGCCATAACTATGGAAGGTGGCTGGCAATTGTCCCTCGGCGCCAAGGTTCAAGGCGAAACCGGGACGGTTGAAAGCAAGCTCGTCATCAAGGCCACGCCGTGATCCGCTCAGCCGGAATCACTGGCTTCGCCGCAATCCGAGCAACCGCAGCATTGCTGTGGTTGTCCCCGGCCTTGGCAGCCGAGCAGACTTTGCCCGGAGCTACCGCGGAAAGCGTCGTGGCGGTTGCCAAACGCCTCAACCCGACGGTGGCGGCGGCCGCGCTCGAGTTCGATGCAGCGGTTCACAAGATCGGGACGGCGGGCGTATTGGCTGACCCGACCCTCATTCTCGAGGCTTGGGACGTCAACCGGCAGGGCGTGGGACAGCGCCGCATAGGCATCGACCAGGAGCTCAAGCTTTGGGGCAAATACGGCCTCGAGCGCAACGTCGCCACGGCCGACGCCGATGCCGCAAAATTCCAAGGCCGTGCCACCGTGACCGAACTCATCGCGCAGGTCATTACAGCACATGGCGAATACAATGCGGCGTATGAAGCCGTTGGGGTCGCCACCGAAATCAAGCGGCGGTACGACGAGACGCTCGGATTGTTGCGTTCGCGATACGGCACGACATCGGTCGACCGGCAGGACGTCATCAAGGCCGAGATCGAAGCGGCTACCGCCGACGGCGACGTCGTCCGCCGACAAGGCGAACAGAAGGCAGCGGCGGCCAGGCTGAATGCCCTGATCGGCCGTCCGTCCCTGGCGCCCTTGGCTCCGCCGACCGGCTTTCGAGCAATCAAGGCAATCAGCCTCGCGCAGGTTCAGGCACTCGCGCGCTCTGCTAACCCGATGCTGGCGCTGGCCGGAGCCCAGAGCAATTCCGCGGCCCAGACCAAATCCCTTACCGACCTCAACTACTATCCCGACGTCACGCTCGGCGCGAAATACGTGCAGCGGCCCGGGACCGAGGATACCGGCGAGTTCATGCTCGGCGTCAAGCTGCCGCTGCACTATGAAGTCAAGGACGCCGAACAGCGGGCGGCGGGCGCGCGTCTCGGCGCCGCGCAAGCCCGCAGCGAGGCGCTGCGGCTGCGGGTCGACGGACAGATCGCCGACGCATGGTTCAGCGTCGATGCGCTACGGAAGGTCGTGCAGATCTACGCGTCGCGCCAATTGCCGCCTGCACGATCATCCCTCGACAATGCGCGGAACGGTTTCCAGGCCGGCACGTCCGATCTTTCCTCGGTCTTCGAGGCGGAGCGCAGGCTTCGCGCTGTCCAGCTCGACCTGCTGAAGCTCAAGGTAGAACTTCAAACGAAATACGCCGAAATGGAACGTCTGGCCGGAGGTTCGCTATGAGACGGCCAGTAGGTGCTTTGTTAGCCTTTACGGCGATCCTGGCCGCCGGAGTGGTCGGATTGGCCGTCGGACGTTCGAGCGCTCCGCTTCCAGGATGGCTGTCCGCCGTACTTCCCGCAGCGGCAAAGCCAAGTTCCGCTCAACCGGCTGCGACAGGACCGATCGTCTACTACCGTGATCCGGACGGCGCGCCCGATTATTCCATGACGCCGAAGAAGACGCCGTCGGGCAAGGAATATTCGGCGGTCCGCGCCAGCGAAGATGTGAGCTTCGAGGAGCACGCTCCGGAAGCCATGACTGCGAAGGGCGGCGAACGCGGGCGGATCAAATTCTATCGTAACCCTATGGGCCTTCCGGACACGTCGCCGACGCCGAAAAAGGATTCGATGGGGATGGATTATCTCCCCGTATATGAGGGCGAACAAGACGACGACTCATCGGTCAAAGTGAGCGCGGGCAAGCTGCAGAAGGCAGGTGTCCAGACCGAGGTCGCGGAGCGCCGCTCCTTGAATACGATGGTCCGCGCACCGGCTACGGTACAGCAGGACGAGCGGCGCGTGTCCGTCGTCTCGCTCCGGTTCGAGGGCTTCATCGACACCGTCGACAACGTCACGACCGGCACGCACGTCCGCAAGGGCCAGCCGTTGATGCGCATCTACGGCCCGAACCTGTCGAGCGCCGCCGCCGAATATCTCTCGGCCCTTAACGCCCGTCCGGAAGCCGGCATCAGCGGGCAGGCCCTGAAAGGGGCGCGCCGCCGCCTCGAAAACCTCGGTGCGCCCGATGGGTTTATTGCCGACATCGAGCGGACGCGCGAGGTCCCGGTCTACCTGAACTGGCCTGCGCCGCAGGACGGTGAGGTCGTGGAGCGGACGGCCGTTAACGGGATGCGTGCAGCGCCCGGAGACGTGCTTTTCAGGATCGTCGACCATGATGTCGTCTGGGTGATGGTCGACGTCGCCGAACGCGATCTTGCGCTCATCGAACTCGGACAAACCGCCACCGTGCGTTTGCGCGCCTATCCGAACCGACCGTTCACGGGAAAAGTCACTGTGATCTATCCGCACCTGAAACCGGAAACGCGGACCGCGCGGATCAGGATCGAATTACCCAACCCGGACGACGTGCTGCGGCCGGACATGTATGCCGACGTCGAAATTGCCACGGGGACGGAAACTCCAGTCGTAACCGTATCCAGCAGCGCGGTGATCGACAGCGGCGAGCGGCAGCTTGTGCTGCTCGACAAGGGCGAGGGCCGTTTCGAACCGCGGGCGGTGAAGATCGGGCGCCGCGGCGGCGGCCTCGTCGAGGTCAAGGAAGGGCTCGCCGAAAACGACAAGGTCGTCTCTTCCGCGAACTTCCTGATCGATGCCGAAAGCAATCTCAAGGCGGCGCTCAAGGGCCTCGACACCGGAGAGAAACCACAATGATCGCGCGGCTCATCGATTGGTCGGCCCGGAACCTGATGCTCGTTTTCATCGGCGCTATCTTCGCTATTGCGGCCGGGGTCTATGCCCTGCAGCACTCGGCGCTCGACGCGATTCCAGATCTCTCCGACACCCAGGTCATCGTTTACACCGAATACAAAGGTCAGGCACCACAGGTCATCGAAGACCAGGTCACCTATCCCTTGACGACGGCCATGCTCACCGTACCGAAATCGAAAGTGGTGCGGGGGTTTTCATTCTTCGGCGTCTCGTTCGTCTACATCATTTTCGAAGACGGCACTGACATCTACTGGGCGCGTTCGCGTGTGCTGGAATACCTCAACGCCGCGGCGCGCAAATTGCCCGCCGGCGTGACGCCGACGTTGGGGCCCGATGCGACGGGCGTCGGCTGGGTCTATCAGTACGCGCTGCAGTCCAAGGACAAATCGCTGGCCGATCTGCGGTCGATCCAGGACTGGACCATCCGATACGGAATTTCCAAAGCGGAAGGCGTGGCCGAGGTCGCAAGCGTCGGCGGCTTCGTCAGGCAATACAACATCATCGTCGATCCGAACCGGTTGAGATCGCTCGACATACCGCTTGCGAAGGTGCGCGATGCGGTCCGCGGCAGCAACATGGACGTGGGCGGGCGCACCGTCGAGCTTTCCGAGTTCGAATTCGTCGTGCGGGGCAGGGGGTATGTCAAGAGCCTCTCCGACCTATCGAACATCGTGCTGAAGCTCGACAAGGGCACGCCGGTCCTGCTGAAGGACGTCGCACGGGTCGAACTCGGCCCGGACGAACGCCGCGGCATAACCGAGCTCAACGGGGAGGGCGAGGTCGCCAGCGGAATCGCACTGCAACGCTTCGGACAGAATGCGCTCGACGTCATCGACAATGTGAAGGCGCGCCTGGGGGAGATGGCTTCGGCGCTTCCGAAGGGTGTCGAGATCATACCGGTCTACGACCGTTCGAACCTGATCCACGACGCGATCGAAACGCTGAAGCGGACGCTTACCGAGGAAAGCATCGTCGTCGCGCTCGTCTGCATCGTCTTCCTGCTGCACGTGCGCAGCGCGCTCGTCGCCATCGTGATGCTCCCGATCGGCATCCTGATGGCTTTCGCCGCGATGAAGGTGCTCGGCATCGGATCGAACATCATGAGCCTCGGCGGCATCGCCATCGCCATCGGTGCCATGATCGACGGCGCCATCGTGATGATCGAGAATGCCCACAAGCATCTCGAACGGGCGCCACCGGACAAGCCGCGCCTAGAGGTCCTCATCGAGGCTGCAAGCGAGGTCGGCCCGGCGCTGTTCTTCAGCCTGCTGATCATCACGGTATCCTTTCTGCCGATCTTCACCATGGAATCGCAGGAGGGCCGGCTGTTCAGCCCGCTGGCGTTCACCAAGACCTTCTCGATGGCGGCGGCGGCGATCCTGTCGATCACGCTGGTGCCGGCGCTCATGGTTCTGTTCATTCGCGGCAAGATCATTCCGGAGCACAAGAATCCCATCAACCGGTTCCTGATCTGGATCTATCGCCCGATGATCCGCGGCGTACTAAGGGCCAAGACGCTGACCATCTTTCTGGCGCTTGTCGCCTTGGCGATCAGCCTCTGGCCGGCCCGGCAACTCGGAACGGAGTTTATGCCGAGCCTCAACGAGGGCACGCTGATGTACATGCCGACGACGTTGCCGGGCCTGTCGGTGACCAAGGCGGCGGAAATCCTGCAGACGCAGAACAAGGTCATCAAGACCTTTCCGGAAGTCGAGTCGGTCTACGGGAAGGCGGGACGCGCCGAAACGGCGACCGACCCCGCGCCGACCGAAATGTTCGAGACGATCGTCAATCTCAAACCCAAGGCGCAATGGCGTGCGGGCCTGACCGTCGACGGCCTCATCGCCGAACTGGACAAGGCTTTGCAGTTTCCCGGTGTCTCCAACGCCTGGACCATGCCGATCAAGGCCCGTACCGACATGCTCGCGACCGGGATCCGGACACCGGTCGGCATAAAGGTGTTGGGAAAAGACCTGACGGAAATGGAAAAGCTCGCCCGCCAGATCGAAACCGTCGTGAAAGCAGTTCCCGGCACGTCGAGCGCTTACGCCGAACGGGTCATCGGCGGCTATTACCTCGATGTCGTCCCTGACCGGGAGGCGCTTGCGCGCTACGGTCTCATGATCAGCGATGTGCAGGACACGGTCTCTTCGGCACTCGGCGGAGAGACGATCACCACCACCGTGGAAGGCCGCGAGCGTTACGGCGTCAACCTGCGATACCCACGCGACCTGCGTAGCGACCCGCAATCCATCGCCCGGGATGTTCTCGTCGCGATGCCGAATGGGGGGACTGTCCCGCTGGGCGAGGTTGCAGCGATCAAGCTCACGCGCGGGCCTACGTCCATCCGGACCGAAAACGGCCAACTCGCGGTCTACATCTTCGTCGACATCCGCGACCGCGATCTCGGCGGCTACGTTGCCGATGCCAAGGCCGCCGTGGCCGCCAGCGTACAATTTCCGCCGGGAAACTATGTCGTCTGGAGCGGACAGTTCGAATACCTTGAGCGCGCCACCGCGCGGCTGAAGATCGTGGTGCCTGTCACGCTGCTGATCATCTTCCTGCTGCTCTACTTGAACTTCCGCCGGCTGACCGAGACGCTAATCGTAATGCTGTCGCTGCCGTTCGCCCTCGTCGGCGGATTGTGGTTGATGTGGTGGCTTGGTTTCAACATGTCCGTCGCGGTGGCCGTAGGCTTCATCGCGCTGGCCGGTGTCGCTGCCGAGACCGGCGTCATCATGCTGATCTATCTCGATCATGCGATGAAGGAGATTCACGCCGAACGGTTGGCGGAAGGCAAGCCGTTCACGCGGCGGGATCTGAACGAGGCCATCATGCTGGGTGCGGTCGAGCGCGTGCGGCCCAAGATGATGACCGTTGTCGCCATCATGGCAGGCCTTATACCGATTTTGTGGAGCACCGGTACCGGCTCGGAGGTCATGCAACGCATCGCCGTGCCGATGATCGGCGGCATGATCTCGTCCACCATTCTGACGCTCATCGTCATCCCCGCGGTCTACGCGCTGATCAAGGGGTTTGGGTTGCCGCGCGAACCGGGCTCAGCCGTCCCCGTGGACCGGAATAGCCAAGAACGGAAGACGGCAAGTGATTTCGACCGCTCGCAAGCAGCAGAGTGACGAAGCGCCGTCCCTCCTCGGCGCCAGGATGATGTGAGGGACCAGTGGGACTTCAAAAAGTGGCGGAAGAAGTTGGGCATCAACCAGATCGTGGCGGGAGAACTGCTCGGCATGAGTCGCGGCGCAGTTCAATACTGGGAAAGTGACCTCAGGCCGGTGCCACGCGCCGTCGAGCTTGCCTGCCAGGAATTGTTGCGGCGCTGGAAGCAGCGGCCTGAGGTCGATTCCCGCCCATCCGGCGATCTGGTCCTGCGATGCGAGCCGCATCCGAACAACGAGAGCGCCTTGGGCCGCGTCGTTCGGCTGAGCGAAACCCTGAACCTTTTCATGCCGCTCATCGTGGATGACGATGGAACCGCGGTCTGGGCCGGCCCCGAATTGCTGCACGAATGCGAGGAGCGGAAAAGACGCGATCGGCAAGCAAAGCGCATTGAGGCCTAGCCGAAGCGCAGCAGACCTTTCCGACTATTTTTGAGGCCGGTCATCTTCGGCTGTAACCAAATCCGCCGGACCGGCGAACTAACAGAGATACGCAAGCATGACGACCCACGAAATCGAACTCAAGGCGCTAATGCTTGCCAGCCTGGACGGCGACGCGGCCTCGCACCGCGCGCTGCTCGAGCGATTGAGCAGCCGTTTGCGGGCCTACTACAAGGGCAAGCTCGCCAGGATGGGAAGGGGTGCGGCAGAAGCGGAGGATCTCGTTCAGGAGGCGGTATTGGCGGTTCACTTCAAGCGGCACACCTATGATCCTGCCGAGCCTCTGACGCCTTGGGTCCATGCGATCGCGCGCTACAAGTTGATCGATTTCCTGCGGCGTACCCGCACGTCGCGGGCCGACGTGCCTATCGAGGAGGCCGATGCAATCATGGCGCACGACGACAATGTCGGCGCGGAGAGTAGCTACGATGTTAGGAGGCTCATGGAGCGACTACCGAAAAACATGCGGTGTTCCATCGAGGCCGTGAAGCTGGACGGGTTGAGCATCGCGCAGGCGGCAGTACGATGCGGCATCTCCGAGCCGGGGGTCAAAGTGAACATCCACCGGGGACTCAAAGCACTGGCTACCCTGATCGGCCGGGAAAAGCGGACATGAAGACTGACGAGCTTGTGGCCCTCCTGAGTACCAATCCCGAGCCGGTCGACCGCGGTTTGGTCGTTCGCACGCTTCTGGTCGCGCTTGGGGCAGGTTCAATTCTGGCCTTGGGAATCACGATCTTCGGGCTGGGCGTCCGTCCGGACATGGTGACGTCCGGCGCCTTGGGTTTCGTCGCCACAAAGGTCTCATTCGCGGTCGGGATTTTCAGCCTCGCGCTTGTCTATCTCGCAAAGCTGGCGCGCCCTGGCGGGGAGCGAAAACCTCGATCGTATCTCGTTGCGGTGCCGTTTCTTGTCATCGTGGCGCTTGCAGCAATCAGCCTCGGGCTGGCGCCAAGCTCGCACTGGACCAAGATGATCATCGGAGACGAATGGCTCGAATGCCTTGTTTCCATTCCGGTCATCGCGATCGTTCCTTTCGCCGTCGCTATCTGGGCCGTTCGACAGGCGGCGCCTACGAACCTTGCTCGCACGGGTGCTTTCGCGGGACTTGTTGCGGGCGGCGTTAGCGCGATGGCGTATGCGCTGCATTGCGCGGACGATTCCCTGCCTTTTGTAGCGGTTTGGTACGGCGGCACGATTGTGCTTTGCACCTTAGCGGGCGCAGCAATGGGGCCACGACTATTGCGTTGGTGAGCGTTTGCCGGTCACGTCAGCGTGAGCTTGTAACCGGCGAACGAAACGGTCCGAACTCATAAGTAGAAGCGCACAAGACGCGCTTCGAAGAACTGATGGAGCCGGATCATGACGAAAAAACTTCTCACGATTTCACTCTTGTTGCCGCTAATGGCGGCGTCGGCGTCTGCATTTGCCGGATCAACGATCACCGACAAAAGCTATTGGCCGAATGAGGCCAGGCAGAGCGCACAAGCCAGGACCGGTAGCTCACAAGGCGATCCGAATTCCGCGTTCGCTTACGACCGGATACCGTCACGCCTGCATTCCGCGCCAAACGTGAACGACGGCGGATCAGCCTGGCGTTACCAAGGCGGTCCCAAGTCCAGATGATGGGTGCGGCAGAAACTGATGCGCCGGTCGCCCAGACCGACCTCGACGAACCGTCCAAGATTTTGCGACCTCTCGCGCCTTCAACAAAACGAGGTGATCCATGATGAACGGTATTTCGCCCGCAATGTCTTGGGGCATGGGTCTGGTCTGCGTGCTGGTCATCGTCGTTTTAATATTGGCGGCAGTAGCGCTTGTGAAATATCTTCGTTCCGAAAACCAGGCTCGGCCGGAATGAAGATTTCGGGGACTGGGTCCGTCGGTTCAATGTGCCGGAGGTGAGCAGATATGACCCCGGTCGCATGCCGCTGGACGTTGTCCGCGGCCAAGGGGCATGGGAAATTGAGCATTTAGGCCTGTGAGCCCGCGGCGACCCCCGTGAGACCCTTCCTTCGTGTTTGGTCCCGGAAGATTGGTTGAATGGAATCGGTGTAGAAAGAGGCGTCTGTTACGTCAGGGAGCGCCTTGCGTCATGGAACTGAACCTGCACGCCAACGCTACGACCACGCCTAAGGTCCGGGCTTACATTCAGCGCAGCAAAAAGAAGATCGCGGAACTGGCGAGCGAACTCGGCGTAAGCCAGACCACAATCCGGCGGTGGCGCACCCGTACTACGGTCAGCGATCGTTCGCATACGCCAAAAAAGCTGACGACCAGCCTCTCGCTGATGGAGGAGGCGCTCGTCTGCGAGCTGCGGACGCGGCTGCAGTTGCCACTTGATGATATCGTCGAGGTGATGCGGCGCTGCGTCAACTGTAAGCTGTCACGTAGCGCGATCCATCGCTGCCTGAAGCGGCACGGTCTGAACCAAAGGCCGAAGCCCGACAAGCCTGCTGTTGGCATCTTTGAGCAGGCCACTGTCGGCTTCATCCACATTTGCCGGCCCTCGAGCGACGTAAAAGCTACGCCTTCGTCGCGATCGATCGGGCCACTCGCTACGTCTACATGGAGATCCATCAAAACCGGGATGCCAGGACTTCGGAAGAATTCCTTAAACGTTTCCTCGCCCACTTCCCGCATCCGGTGCACACCATTCTTACCGACAATGGCGCCGAGTTCACGGACCGCTTCGCCGTCGACAAGAAGAACAAGCCGATCGACAAGCCATCTGGCCAGCATCCGTTCGATCAAGTTTGTGCAAAGCGGGGCATTCAACACCGCCTGATTAGACCCTACCGTCCGCAGACCAATGGCCTGGTCGAGCGTTTCAATCGACGGATCGTCGAAGCGATCGGCCGCGAACCCAAACGTGGCATCGCCCGCCGGCTATTCCATTCTCACCTCGACCGCGATCAATTTCTTCATCGCTTCGTCATGGACTACAACCGTACCCGCCTCAAATGCCTCGACTATCTCGCGCCGTGCGAAGCTCTAGCTAATCTTCCGGGACCAAACACCTTCGCAGGGCAGGCGAGTGTAGGGGCCCTGCACGGCCGTTTTGCCAAACGGGAGGCCCCGGGGGGTGCGCAGGCTTCTCTGCGGAAAGCGTCTCGGATCCTCGGGCTGCACGGCCACGATGGCTGCGCTGCAGCAGCGTGCTTCGCGGCCAGGGGAGTCCTCCCAGCTTAGATAACAAGATCCGTAGCCTAGGCTGGTCCCGGCTGCTTCCTTGCATAATCTACCAACTCCGCAAACTTCGCCTCGAACGTAGCTTTGAATGTCCCTGAGACCTGGCCGGCCTCGAGCCAGACGCTGCGAACGAGTGGCTCACTGCGGCAGGGGACGGCGGCTTTGATTGGCCGGGACGTCTTGAACTTGCACACGATACGCCGCCCCGCTGCTGGTACGATGGCCATTGGTCGCCACCGCCGCCGCAGTTGCGTTGCCAATTTCGCTTGTTCCTGCGTGCGCAGATCTAATTGTGCCGGTGTCGATGATGCAAATCGGGATAGTGTGGATGCTTATGTCGAATAGGTTCGTGGCGATGCCAATGTGAATGACGCTCCAACATCTCTTCGGCATGATGTCGGTGATGCTCGTCGTGGACGTGGCTGTGGTCATGCTCTAGAAACTCATGCTCGTGGTCGTGCTCATGCCGCTCGGCGAGATGCAGCCAAATACCGCCGCCCATTAGCAACCCTGCCAGTGCCAACTGAGGGGTGAGCGGCTCGCGCAGAAGCAGGATCGCCACAACCGCTCCGATGAAGGGCGCCAACGAAAAATAAGCGCCGGTCCGGGCGGTCCCCAGATGCCGCAGCGCCAGCACAAATAAAATCAGACTCACCCCGACGCCGAAAAAGCCTACCAAGGCCGCAGCACCGATCACGGAAAGAGGCGGAAGCGCTGAGCCAATTGCAAGCGCCAGCCCCATATTCACGGTTCCGGCCACTAGTCCCTTAATGATGGTCGTGACGACTGGATCAGCAGCAGAAAGCTTGCGCGTAAAATTGTTGTCGAGGCCCCATGCCAAACAGGCCCCGGCAATCAGTGCTCCGCCGGCATCGATCGTGATGCTTTGTCCATCCCATGCCAGGATCACCGCGCCGGTCAAGATCGCAAGCGCTCCCAGCAAGACTTTACTGTCGACATTCTCTTTGAAGATCACCCACGCGATGGCCATTGTGGCAAGGCCTTCGAGATTGAGGAGCAGGGAGCCCGACGAAGCGGAGGTGCGCTGCAGACCCATCATGAGCAGCAACGGGGCGAGACATCCCCCTAAAATCACAACAGCGGCCAGCCAGGGCAGATCAACGCGTCGCAGACTTGCTTCAGCGACAGGAACGCCAAAAGCGGCCCGCCCAAGATAGACGATCGTCAATCCCGTTCCCGCGCCTAGATACAGGAGACCTGCCAGCATCTGCGGCGCAATCGAACCCAGGAGAACCTTAGCCAGAGGCGCCGAGGCACCGAACAACACAGCGGATGCCAACGCCATCGGAACCCCCGACCAGATTTGAGAACGAGGAGTTTCGGACATCCGTTACTCTAACATGTGTCGTCACCTAGGTTGAAATCCAACGTGACGTCGCTATTCAAGGCCCAATGCCCATTTTCCTGCAAGCTGTACCGAACATAGGCCGGATCATGATCTCCGATGAGTTCTGGATCAAACAACAACGGCCCACGAAGTCGATGAAAATATTGCGCCGCACACAGAGGCGAACGGCTTCTCGCCGGCAGTCGCTAAATTAGTATTTCTAATAGCGTCCTTGCACGTGCATCTGGCAGGTCTTCCCTCATGGGGGTGCTTCCGGCGATCGCGGCTAGGATCGTCCTGCCCAACCGCTCCTACTAGCTCACCTGTTTTAACCGCTTGTGGCCTAATTTGAGTTTCGTAGTGGCCCGTTATGGAGTAAGGATCCCATTGGTTGCTTGCTTGCGGAGGCTCCAATGTGTCGCATCCGCTTCCCAATGTTGGTAATGGCGTTCACGGCCGCAACATGGTCAACTTGCCAAGCCATCGGGTCTTTTCAGACTAAACCGGCGTTTCCCGTGGTGATGGTTGGTGTAGCATCTCCGTCAACCGTCAGATTGCCCGATGTGTCCGCACGCGATCTCGTTGGCGGCTGCGGTAGGGGTCGCATCCGCGATCATCAAACACATGGTTGCCGTGGACCGGCCGATATCAGGTAAGGCATCGGCCAGTAAAAAAATCCTGTCGAAGCCCGTTGCAGTCGAGCCGGGTTGTAAGAGTGTTGCATTCTGAGACTTTATTACGAGAGGGCTTCCTCGCCGACTGAAACTGCCGCACTGGTCTACGGCAGTTACCGGATGTTGACACCACGAGGCGGTTGCGCCGGTGGCGCCCCCTCGTTGAGGTGAGGTAAGGTATGGTCGATGGGTGGTCGCTTTTGGACTGACCACGGCAACGGCCTTGCCGATATGCCTCGTCTCCCGAGCTTCGCCCAACGCGACCCTTTCGATCTCCCACAGGCCGGCTTGGTTGCGAAAGATCGCGGCGATTTCACGCTGGCGATACGCTTGTTTGATGAGGCGCTTCAGCGTGACCTGTTCTCTGAGGCAATTTAGTTTGCCGGAAATCGGGTGTGCGGAAGGGGATTCCTTGCAAATTTGATTTGTCATTCACGCGCCTTTGAGAGCTTTGGCGAGGGACCAGATGCGGCCGCCGGCACGACGGGAGAGCAGGATCATTCCGCGGCTCGATCAGATCATCTGAAGCATCCGCTGGCGGCGCTGGGGCGCACGGTGGAATTGGGGGTTCCTGGAACGGGAGTCTGGGGCGGTCTACACCGATGATCCGGGCCGCCCGCCACTGCCGACGCGATTGATGGCGGGGCTGGGGTGATCCTCAAGCGCGCCTATGACCTCTCCGATGAAGCGCTCTGCGAGCGCGGGGTTGAGAACCCCTACTTTACCCGCAGCCTCCACGCCATGCACTTGAAAGACGTGCTTGGCGAGAGCCGATGGTGGTAGGATGCATTGTGGATTACTCCTCTCTTTGTTGCTTCGGCAACACTCTGCCACATTTGATGCCGTCGAGTGGGTGTCATCCACACCATCATCGTGATGCTTCATATGCTGATAGTCGCACTGGGATTAACCGAGAGCGCGATCAGAATTGCTTAGTATTGCGAATGCACGCGAAAACTGAGCACCGAAACTGGGCCTCGGTCGCGATTGTACGCTGGATTTGCGATGAGCTGATAGTCCAGCGTAACCTTCGTGGAAAATACCGGAAAACTATAATAAGTCTCGAATATTTTTTCGCTGCCCGGATTTGGCAGCTTGCCATCGCCAACCAGGATTCCAAGTCCGCCGGCATTGAGAAACGCTTGGTGCACGCCGGAAATCCCGTTGACGACACCGGCTATGCCGAACGTATCGTTATCCCGCCCCCACTGCTTTCCGGAAATCGATAGGCCGGCGGCGACGGTTCGATCGACGTCGGTGAATTCATAGGGCTCCTTACTGCCATCCGCGACCCCGGCTCGGACAAACAGGCCGACATTGGGGATGAGTTGCTGCTCTAGATTCATGCTGATGCCGCCACGGCTTTGGTAGCGCCGCACGGCGGCGATATCGGCGGGTCCTCCGTTCACTGCAGCCAACTGGATCGCGTCCTGGAAGCTTCCCATCCGGCCGCGTGTCAGAAATCCGCTGATCGCGATTTTCCCGGGTTGATCCCAGATGGCATATCGCCGCTCGATCTCGCCGACCCACTGGAACTGTCCGAACTGTGAATCGAGGTGGGTGGCATTCGGTGCGATGGATAGATCGAATAGGCCGGCGCGCAAGGTCCAGGGACCTTGGTACCATTCCGCGGCCGCGCCGACGGTGTAAGCCCAGGCGTCGGCCGCATAGTCGAACGTTCCGGTGTCGATGATGGTCCAGTTCATGAAATCGACGCGAGGATCATGGGCGTATTTATTGGTGTCGAAGATATCGCCGACGCTGAATTTTCCGACAGTGAACACCAACCGATCCGAAGTCTGCGACCCGGAAAACTGGTTGAGCCCGGCATCGACTTTCTGAACCTCGCCGCCGAGGTCGATGGTCTGTCGCAGGAATGCCCGGTGCAGACGCGTGTACGGGTAACTCGCCCCGACTTTGTAGGCCTCGCCGCTTGGGAAACCCGCTGCGCCGACCGATTTGCTCAGTCCAAAGCCCTGATCTATTTCCGGATTGACCCATGCTTCGGCGCCCTCCCAGAGCCGGACGCCTGCGTACAAGGTTACGTCTGCAGTCTCGCGGCCGATATTCGGTGCGAGACTGTTCTGGCCGCTGTAGGGAGCCCGAAATGGAGGGGCATACTGATTGACGTAGGTGGCTTGGGCGTGGAACGCGACGCGGTCTGTTTCCAGAGCGGATGGGCCCTTGGCCAGGAAGTCCGATATGTGAGCGTTATCTCCACCGATCCGGTAGTTCACACCAAGCCGGACGCTTTGCATGGCGAGGTCGGATGCGAACACCTCCGCTGCGGCCGGGAATGTCACGCCCTTGCGGCCAAATCCAGTCGACAGATACTCGGCTTTTGCGGTCCAGTTGCCGGTGAGCGGAATCTCGATGCCCGCTCCCGCGGCCCACCCCAATCGCCACAGCAGCCTCGTGTCCACGGTTCCCGGCGTTGCGAAACCGCCAGCGGGAAAACCGGTCACCTGATCCCGCGTTGCCTGATTGTAGGTCCAGGCCAATCCTCCCGTTCCATAGAGGAGAAAATGCTCGAACGCGTAGCCGAGGCGAGCGCGGGCACTTCCGTAATGGATGACCGCCTCTCCGTAGATCACTTGGCCGGTCAAGGGCGAGGTGACCGTCTGACTGCCACGCACGGAAAAGGGTACCTGCACGTCCGAATTCGGAAAGCTAGCGTCGGCCTCGAAACCCAGCATCCAGCGAGACTGAAAAACGTAATTATACCCACCCTGCAGTCCGGCGAAATAGCTGCCCGTTCCGCCCATGAAATCGAAATTGAACGGAAAATCGAATGATCCATTCAAACCTGGACCGCCGGCTCCCGGCGCAGTTGCGGACCAGTTTGAAGAGCCTTTGATCACCCCGGCATGGGCGCCGATGTACCAACCGTTCCAATCGTAACCAGTCACCTCCGCAGCCTTCGAGACGTAGGGCAAAGGTGCCTTGACCGGAAGGTTTACGGGAAGGTCACCTGCGATCGCGACAGAACACGTCGCAAGCACTATCCAGGTGCCACCCAAAAAGTTGGACACTCGCTTCATAACGCGCCCCGTTACCCAACGCTAAAGTAGACCAAAGAAAGATGACATCCATCCCAAAGCATTATTGCAACTAATTCGCAATTGCAAGAACGAATGGGCATTGAGCGACGCCCGCACTCTTCAATGGACGAGATCACTGCTTCTCAGACATGGTGAAGACTGTTATTCCAACATAAGTCCGATCCCCAAGCCGGTTTTGGCCTGCGTGATCAGTTGTCGGATGATGATCCGAATCGGCGGCCGTAACGTCAAAAGGCGTAACGTCAAAATGACGAGAACGACATAACTCGTCGCCAGCCCCTGTTAACGGTTCGATCAATTGATGTGACATCCTGCTCGACCTTTTGGCGCTTCGCTGGCCGCTCAGAGCCGACCATGCCTCCGAACCGCTCCAGCCATCGCGCTACTTATAAGACAGCTCGAAGACCGCTATGTGAATCCTGCGCTGTCGTCGCGTAGCGAAAGATTGTGCTCGCCAGCCGAAAAACTCCAATGGCTCCCCGACATCGCGCATTTTCGACGGCGGTCCGTATCACGCTCCCGCCGCTCGGGGCCGAACTTGTTGAGTTGCGGCGACGGCCAAGCCCAATCGCTTGCAACCGGAAAGTTGTTCAATAGCCGCTAAGCCAAATTCGAAGGCTGTTTGCGCAAAGGCCTCAAGCTGCCAGTGTCATCCCAGTCGCGTCTCACCGTCGATCAGGGATCGTTGACAAATGCGCATCTGATCCATCGCGGTCCGCTTGGCCGGAGAACAATCAGGCAGGTTCGCATTGCAAGCAACCGTGGCGCCGACGACCCCAGGATCGCCTTGGATGACCGCACCGTCAGGCATAGAGGAAGATCAGGAAATCCCGGGCAATGAATGGCTGGACTGACTTGTCCTGCAGTCCGCCGCCGAACGCGAAAATATAACTCATGCCAGTCAGGCAGCCTAGGGTGCCAATGACCCTTTGAGAAGTAGTAGCGGATCGATTCGACGGCACTTGGTCATATTAGAAACTCAAGCTAAATTGAAACTCGGAAAGACCGATAATTGTGCTCCCTGATAATGCCGTACGGAGTGCATTGGAGTGACTAGATGATTGATCCAGCTCCCGAGCTCCCGGATAACACGCTGATTGAAAGTGTACGACTTCCGCAGAGAATTCGAAACCTACTGAATTCGGCCGGTCTAAAAACCGTCGGCGAGGTTCGCGATAAGGCAGATGCTGAATTTTTAAGTTTGCCGAGTGTCGATAAGAATTCGCTGCAATATCTGCGAAGGACCCTCGGGCTTCCGTCGTCACAGGGAGTTAGCTGCCTCCCATCGGAGCTGCGAGACGGCGATGATGAAGTCAAGTAAACGACTTCATAAACAAGCATGACTGTTGCTAACTTGCGCGATCCTTTCTCAAGCTGCGCTCCAATCAACTTTCGCTGGGCTTCGGCGCATTCGCACATGGAACTATCGGTTGGGTGGCGTCTGACTGCAGCGGTGCGAACGGCGGTAATATCACCTTTCGACCGACTGGCGCCGCGGCATTAGCGCGGATGTTTACCCGGTCCGTCTCGGACTCACTCGCTCATGATTCTCAACCGGCCAGTCACGGGCCCAGATCGAGACGAGCAAGGACGTAATCTACAAAGCTGCTCCGGAAGAGGTCGTGTAAGGCAACGGGCCGACGTTTCTCGCCGGCCCGATCTGCGTCTTACTTTATGCCTTCGTGCTGCCAATGGGCAGTGACTTCCGCGTCGGATTTTGTCAAATGGACGTGCTGGTCGACGTGATCGATCCAGCCAACGGGAATAAAATGATGGTGAACGCCGTCGGGCGAACTCTGTTTGGTCAGCTTGATCTTGTCGGAGCCTTCAAGATGGTCGACTTTGCCGACTGTCTTTTTGTCGGAAGAGACGACGTCCATGTGCTCTTTGATCTGCGAGGTATCTGTCATGGGAAACTCCTTTGGTATAGAAATTAAAAACTCGCTAACGGGGATTAGGTTGCATTTCTGGAAAGAACGTCTCTTACCCAACTCACCGGCGCGGCCGACAGAGCGGAACTCTTAATGTCCGCTTGGATGTACACGCTGATCCCGGCCGTAGCCGTCGTGGTCGGCGCCGCCGCGGCGGTCTGGCGGAAGCCGTCGCCCACATTCGCTGGTGCTATCCAGCATTTTGCCGCCGGTGTGGTGTTCGCCGCCGCCGCCGGAGAGCTTCTGCCCGACATCAAACACCGTCAGTCAGCTTGGGCAGTCATCCTGGGAGGGGCGGCCGGCATTGTGCTTATGCTACTTATCAAGCGCCTCGGCGAAATGACTAAAGGCACGTCCGGTCTCATCGTCATGGTAGCGGTGGATATCTTCATCGATGGACTGGTGTTGGGCATCGGTTTCGCAGCGGGCGCAAAACAAGGTTTTTTACTGACGGTTGCGCTCACGACGGAAGTCTTGTTCCTCGGCCTTTCATTGACCGGCGAACTGTCCGAGTCGATTCGAAAGCCTGCAAATGTTCTCGCCGTCGTTGGCGGGATCGCGATCTTGTTGCCCCTTGGTGCCTCCGTCGGCATCCCGGTTAGCCATCTTCCAAACTTTTGGATCGCGGCCTTCTTTTCATTTGGGTTGGTTGCATTGCTATATCTCGTCACGGAAGAGCTGTTGGTCGAGGCGCATTCGGCTCCGGAAAAGCCGTGGGTCACCAGCCTGTTCTTCGTAGGCTTTTTGCTAATTCTGCTGTTAGATGAGCTCGCAGGCTGAACACCGATCCGGGTCGTCGCCTGTCGCCCCCGGAGATTAATGCGTGCAAACAAGCCTTCTACGTGAGTGGCTCACCAAAGTCGGGTGGGAGATCGCGCTGGCGGTTGCTCTAGCGGCAGTCCTTGCAGTCAGTACGGGTGGCACGCTCTCGCTTGCCCTTCGTTACCTGGCAGGCTTCAGCGGACTGAACTCGCTCGTGCAGGTAGTTCTAGCCGTTGCGCGACGGCGGCCGCTAAGCGCGCGCCTTTCGGAGTGGGACGAAGCAATCGCGCTTGCGACGCTATCGGCTGGATCCCACCTCATGGCCGGCCACATCGACACGATCACATGAAAAACGTGACGCCCATCGCAAGTGCCGCTGCGGCCATGGTGGCGGTCGCGATCCAGCCGAGCCCCGTCAACCAACCACCGATAGTGAATTGACCCATGATCTTCGTGTTGGCGGCCATCAGCATCATTAAGGCCATCACCGGCACGGCGACGATGCCATTGATAACGGCGCACCAAATAAGCGCCTTAATAGGATTGATCGGGGTGAAGTTGAGCAGCACTCCAACGGCCGTTGCCATCACGATAGTGGCATAGAAAGCCTTCGCTTCTTGGGGCTGGCGGGCCAGACCGATCGGCCACTTGCGAGCTTCGCCGACCGCATAGGCTGCCGACCCGGCGAGTACGGGAATGGCGAGAAGGCCTGTGGCTACCACGCCTAGTGCGAAGATCGTCGCAGCGTAATTTCCCGCTATTGGACGAAGCGCCTCGGCCGCCTGGGCGGAAGTTTCGATGTTCGTCACGCCCGATACGTTGAGCGTTGCAGCGGTCGTCAGAATGATAGTCAAGGCGATGAAGTTAGAAATCCCCATGCCGATTAGGGTATCAATTTCGATCCGCTTGATGGCGTCGGGACCCTGTTCGGGCACCCGCTTAAGGACCTGTCGCTGCGGCACGGCGCGAATATCCTCCGCCTCTTGAGAGGCCTGCCAGAACAGCAGATAGGGACTGATCGTTGTGCCGAAGACGGCAACGATCGTCTGGATGTACTCGGTTTTCCAGGTGAGCGACGGCATGACGAACTGGCGCAGCGCTTCGCCCCAGTGCACGTCCACCATGAACAATGTCGCCACGTAAGCGAGCAGCGCGAGCGTTAGCCATTTCAAATAGGATACGTATCGGGTGTACTGTAGCAGGACCTGCAGGCCGATGCAGATAGCGCCGAACAGCGCTACATAGAACGTTCTCGAACCGCCGAGGACTAAACTCGTAGAATCGGCCATGGCACCCAGGTCGGCGCCGATGTTAATCGTGTTTGCCGTGGTCAGCAGCGCAACAAACGTTTGTAGGAGCCAGTTTGGATAATGTTGGCGCAGATTGCCTGCCAGACCACGGCCCGTCGTCCGTCCGATCCTGGCGCTGATCATCTGGACCGCCGCCATCAGCGGGTAAGTCAATAACATGGTCCAGCTCAGCGAATACCCGAACTGGGCGCCCGCCTGACTGTAGGTGGCTATGCCGCTCGGATCGTCGTCCGAGGCACCCGTGATGAGGCCCGGACCGAGGGCGCCGAGCAGCCGCGGCTTGCTGCGGCCGACGACGGGACTAGGACCGGCTTTGGCGGCGCTTTCCGACGAATTCATCCAACCGGCCTCAAAGATCTCAAAAAACTAGGTCCAATTACTCTCTAATACGCTCAAGGCACGACCAAAGTTCCACAATGGCCAAGACGCCTTCATTTGGAAGACGAGGTTGTAGAAAAATGCGCTGCCGCCAATGTATTTTGCTATGTTCTATCTGAACGATCCTTCCACATTAGGCCGAATCTAGCAAAGGTTGACAGGTGGCGTCCCGAAGCCAAACGGCTGTTTTTATAATTGGACTTCTGACGATGACCGCCTTAGTGGCGACCGTCGCCGGTATCTTGCTACATCGCGCATTTCCAGACCACCCTTGGGTTACGGTCGTTGGACCGGTAGGCGCAGCGTTGACGGTGATCGGGTTCGCAAAGAATTTTTTGCCTAGGTGACGCGCCGGTGCGTCGTTCGCTTTCTCGCCTAAAAAAATTCGCCCGGCGCAGGAAGTTTTTTTCCTCGTGGGCCGAATTCGTTTGCAGAATTGGCTAGAAATAAATCGCCGAACGCGCTCCGCAGTCGGGTCGGAGGATGTAAATCGGATTGATGGATGTGTTCGCGTGGTACGCAGTGAATTAACCGAAAGCCACCCGCATCGTTAGCGAACTGCTTCGGTATGTGAATGCGTTTGAGATGAGTTTCCATCACTATCTTCAGAACGCCAAGTAAACACCAATTGGTGGTCGTTCGTCAGGACCCGGTAGCCTTGAGGTTGTGGCCCCTGCGCGATGGAGAGCAAATGTTGACCTATTCGCTTGGCTTCCTCAAGGTACAAGGAGCCGCCTACCACTCGATCAAGAATTACCGGGCAGTCGTGCACAAATCCCAGAATTTCAATCGTGAACGGCGCTTTGTCGGTCATTCTTCGAATATGTGCGGATTCCGCTCGATGTCGCCCAGCATTCCGAGATGATCTCGCCCACCATTCC
>ERZ1029858.32-NODE-32-length-132499-cov-14.550920_pt1 | contig 132499 bp, 135 predicted proteins | sample MGYA00519237_ERZ1029858 | MGnify/ENA primary metagenome ERZ1029858 (study PRJEB33666, sample SAMEA4610919) | skin metagenome | biome: Human-associated habitat; feature: Malodor aspect; material: skin | place: Philippines | collected 2015-08 ...
GCGGCCCGCGCCGGCGCGCTACGCGCGGCGCGCCGCTGCGGACGCACCGATGCGTCGCGCCGTGGCCGGGGCGCGTCCACCGTGACGGACGGCAGCGTCGATTGCGATGTGGATTGAGCGTTGGCAGGCGAAATGAATGCTGCGGCAGCGCCGGCGAGCGCACAGGCGCGCAGCCGCGCGGATGCGGATGACATGACAGGACTCCGGATTTGATCTGACGAACGAAGGGGCGCCGAAGCGCCGGCGGTCAGGTCAGTGTCGGAGGCCCGCGGGATTGATGATCATAGGATCGGAAACGTGCGACGAACCGCACCTCGAATGCACGGACCGTCGTGAGCGCGATCGGCAGCCGCGCTCCAAACGCGAACGCCGGCGGCGGTAGCGCGCCGGTGACGTGATGACCGATGCACAGCGGACAGTGGATCGCGCCGCCGCGCCCGCTCTTGCCGGCGTCATCATGGGCCACGCCGGGATCGGCGCTGTTGATGCAGAGGATCTGGCCGGCTGCGGCGGCTGCAGGCGATATGCCGGCGACGAGCAGACTCGAGAGGATGACGTTGAGGACAAGCGCATAGGCCGCGACAAATGCCGCCGCCCTGCCCACACGCTGCCTGAGAACGAACCGCCTCATGTCATACCCCGCCTCACGCGTATCACAGCGCATCGGCGAGTCAAAACGCGGCGACGGCGGATTCAACCGATCGTGCGGGGGTGTTGCAGGCGGGCCATATGACCGATTGTCCCATCGGCCGCGGGACCGACGTCAGAATGCACTCCTGAACTGTGCGACATAGTCCGGGCTGCCATAGACCCACATCGGCTCGTCGCATCGTTGTGGGCCTACGTCATTCATGCAGGCCGCACTCCATGGCGGCGCCGCGATCTGACGACCGACGATCCCGTCACCTTGCAATCCGCCGCCGATTGTCAGCCCGCTGCCGACATGCGCGCGATCGCTGCCCTTGCCGGTTCGTTCGTGGGCAATGGCCTGGATCGCGAGCGTTGGCATCAGCAGGACCGCCGCCAGAAGGTATGTGGTCCTCATTGTTCAGCCGCCTTGATCGAGCCTCGCGCGGGCGAGGCATCTACGTTGCTGAACGGAAGACCGGGACTGCGGTCCGGATATTTCCGGATCACGCGAATGTTTGGCAGCGTCGAGCCGTGGCCTAATCCTCGTTGGCCTTGAACCGCCCGAGTCCCTTGAGAACGAACGGCGCGAGCAACGCGATCACCGCAATGCCGAGCAGCGTTGCCGACATCGGGCTTTGCAGCAGCACCATCGGATCGCCGAGGCTGATCGCGAGCGCGCGGCGCAGCTGGCTCTCGGCGATCGGTCCGAGGATCAATCCGATCACGACCGGCGCGATCGGGAAATCGAACCGCCGCATCAGAAAGCCCATCACGCCGAACGCCGCCAGCATCGACAATTCGACGACCGACGGCTTGGCCGCGATCGTGCCCATGGTCGCGAACACCAGGATGCCGGCATAGAGCCAGGGCTGCGGGATCGCGAGCAGCCGTACCCACAAGCCCACCAGCGGCAGGTTGAGCACCAGCAGCATGCCGTTGGCGATGAACAGGCTCGCGATCAGGCCCCACACCAGGTCCGGCCGCTCGGCGAACAGCAGCGGCCCCGGGTTGAGGCCGTATTGCTGGAAGCCCGCCAGCATCATCGCCGCGGTGGCCGAGGTCGGCAGCCCGAGCGTCAGCAGCGGCACCAGCGTGCCGGCGGCCGACGCATTGTTGGCGGCCTCCGGCCCCGCGACACCCTCGATCGCGCCCTTGCCGAACTCCTCCGGATGTTTGGTCAGCCGCCGCTCGGTGGAATAGGACAGGAAGGTCGGGATCTCGGCGCCGCCGGCCGGCAGCGCGCCGATCGGAAAGCCGAACAGCGTGCCGCGCAACCACGGCATCCACGACCGCCGCCAATCCTCGCGCGTCATCCACAACGAGCCGCGCACCGCCTCGAGCTTCTCCTCGGCATGATGGCGGCGCGAGGCGACATAGAGCGCCTCCCCCACCGCGAACAGGCCGACCGCAAGCGTCGTCACCTCGACGCCGTCGAGCAGTTCAGGGATGCCGAAGGCAAGCCGCGCCTGCCCGGTGAGCTTGTCGATGCCGACAAGGCCGAGCGTCAGTCCAATGAACAGGCTGGTCAGCCCGCGGACCGGCGAGTCGCCGAAGGTCGCCGACACCGTGACGAAGGCGACGCACATCAGCGCGAAATAATCCTCGGGCCCGAACCTGACGGCGAAGTCGACCAGCCATGGCGCGAGGAACGCGAGGCCGATGGTGGCAATGGTGCCGGCCACGAACGAGCCGATCGCCGAGGTCGCCAGCGCCGGGCCACCGCGGCCGGCCTTGGCCATCTTGTTGCCCTCGAGCGCGGTCGCCATCGAGGCGCTCTCGCCCGGGGTGTTGATCAGGATCGCGGTGGTCGATCCGCCATACATGCCGCCGTAGTAGATGCCGGCGAACATGATCAGCGAGCCGCCGGGATCGAGCTTGTAGGTCACCGGCAGCAGCAGCGCGACCGTCAGCGCCGGTCCGATGCCCGGCAACACGCCGACCGCGGTGCCCAGGAACACGCCGATCAGGGCGTAGAGCAGATTCATCGGCTGCATGGCGACCGCCATGCCATGCGCCAGCGCGGCGAACGTGTCCATCACAGCAGTCGCTCCAGCGGGCCGGCGGGAAGGCTCAGCGTCAACAGCTTGTCGAATGCCAGATAAATCAGTGTCGTGATCACGAGCGCGATCACCGTGTCGGCCGCGACAGCGCGGCGGCCGAACGCGGCCGATGTGGTGACGAACAGCGCCGAGGTGGCGAGGATGAAGCCGCCACCGCAGCCGATGATGGCGATCAGCAGCGCAAGGCCGCAGATGATCAGCCACACCGGCTTCGGATCCATGCTCTCCCGCGCCGGCAATGTGCCGCGCAGCGCATCGATCAGATTGCCGACCGCCAGGATGACGAGACCGATCGCGATGACGACCGGCATCGCCTCCGGCCCCATGCCGTACATCGTGGTGGACGGCAGCTTGCTTGCATCCCACACCAGCACGGCTGCGAGCACAGCCAGCGCGGCCGCAATCACGACGCCGGCGCGGTCGATGCGCCGGCTGGCTTGCTCGGGAGCGCTGTCCGATGTCATGACTTGACGAGGCCGACCGACTTCAGCACCTCGGTGACACGCGCGATCTCCGTCTTCAGGAAATCGGCGAAGGCATCGCCGCCAAGATAGGCGTCATCCCAGCCCTTCTGCTTCAGGATCTCCTTCCAGGCGTCGGACTTCACCATCTTCTCGACGGCGTCGCTCAGCACCTTGCGCTGCTCCGGCGAGATGCCGGGAGGTGCGACCACCGAGCGCCAGTTCGCGAGCACGAGATCGATGCCCTGCTCCTTGAAGGTCGGGATGTCGACGCCGGGCAGGCGCTGCGCCGAGGTCAGGCCGAGCGCGCGCAGCTTGCCGGCCTTGATCTGGCCCTCGTATTCGCTGAGACCGGAAATGCCGGCCGTGACCTTACCGCCGAGAATCGCGGCAAGCGACTCACCGCCGCCGGAGAACGGAATGTAGTTGATCTTCTTGGCATCGGCGCCGACCGTGCCCGCGAACAGCGCCGCCATCACATGATCGACGCCGCCGGCCGAGCCGCCCGCAAAGGTCACCTTGGCGATGTCGGCCTTGACCGCCGCGGCGAGATCCTGCGCCGTCTTCAGCGGCGAATTGGCCGGCACCACGATGACCTGAATCTCCTCGGTGAGGCGTGCGATCGGCGTCACCTGGTCCAGCGTCACCGGCGACTTGTTCATGGCGAGCGCGCCCACCATGACGAAGCCGTTGACCATCATCTGGCTGCCGTCGCCCTTGGCGCCGTTGACGAATTGCGCGATGCCGACGCTGCCGCCAGCGCCGGGAACGTTGGTGACCTGGACGCTGCGCGCGACACCGGCCGCGACCAGCGCCTGCTGCATCGAACGCGCGGTCTGATCCCAGCCGCCGCCGGGCGCAGCCGGCGCCATCAGCTTGAGCTCGAGCTGCTGCGCGGAGGCCGCACCACCTACCCCGACAAGCAGCGCGACGACCGCGCCGAACAGGCGCATGCGGGACGAGATCATGGGGCTTCCTCCTGGATTTTGGAGAGGCAGCCGATTGATCATTGGCCGCATCCGGTCACGTGGCGCAAGCGTCAACCGGGAAGCGAACCTCCTAAAGGAATCGCTCGACGGTGCGAGGTCTGGTCGCCCTTAGCGACCATTCGCCACAGATTTCGGCAAGACGGACGACGCGCGAGCGCGCGCGCAAATTGTCGCACCTTGGTGGCAAGCGCACCTCCGCTCGATTGCCAGCGGTTCAGCTTTACCAATGGTGAGAGATGTCTGCGCGGACCGGGCAGTCCGAGACCTTGTCCGCGCCATGCCACGCTTCATGCGCTCACGCGGACTGCCGGCGCAGCCTGAAGGTGCCGTGTTTTGCTCGAAGCGAAATCAAGCAACGCCTGTTGCCGACGGATCGATGCGTCTGACTTCAATGGTCAGGTGCGAGAGCGACCGGAACCGCGCCACCTTGGCCCGGTAGTATTGCTCACTCCGCTCCGTCGCAGTCACCACGGAGAGGATGGCCCCGAGATGACCGGGCCCCAGTCGCCAGAGGTGAAGGTCCGTGAGCCGATCGCCATCATTCTCGATCGAACGCTTGAGGTTGTCAGCCATGCGACGATCGGGATTCATGTCGAGCAGGATAGCACCGGTGTCGCGAATGAGGCCGAACGACCAGCTGGCAATCACGAACGCGCCGATAAGTCCCGCCAACGGGTCCATCCAGAGCCAGCCGAAGGCGCGCGCAAGCAGAAGGCCGGCGATGACCAGCACCGATACCGCGGCATCCGCCAGAACATGGATGACAGCGGCACGCATGTTGTGATCTCGCGCCGTCGATCCATGCGCGTGCTCATGCTCCTCGAATTGTACGGGGTAGGTCTGCTCGCCAAGCCTGACGTTGGCGCTGAAAGCGTGCGGCTCGGGAATCTCATCAATGGATTCGAGGTAGTCGCCGCAATCCCTGAGCGCAAAGATTTGCCGGGCGCCGTCCGGACGCACGGTCTCGATCGAAACAGTCGCGGCGCGAAGCACAGTGGCACCTTCTGCACGAAGCCGGAAGCGCGGCGGCACACCGTCCTCGAACACCTCGAGGACCACATCACCCTCACCGGTTGCAAGCCGATGGCTCTCCTCTTCATCATGATGGGCGTGGTGTCCGTGTCCATGTCCGTGGTCATGATGATGGTCTCCGCCACTGAGCAGCCACGCGCTGGCGACGTTGACGGCAAGGCCGAGGACCGCAACAGGTATCGCTTCGGCGAAATGGATCGGAACCGGGGCAAAGAGGCGGCTGACCGCTTCATAGCCGATCAACAGCGCGATCATCGCCAGGATAATAGCGCTGGTGAACCCGGCTAGATCTCCGAGCTTGCCGGTCCCAAAGCTGAACCGCGGATCATCGGCATATTTCCGGGCATAGGTATAAGCAAGCGCCGCGAGCAACAGGGCACCCGCATGGGTGCTCATGTGAAGTCCGTCAGCAACCAGCGCAATCGATCCAAACAACCAACCGCCGACAATTTCGGCGATCATCATCGCGCTGCAGAGCCAGATCACCGCCCAGGTTTTGCGTTCGCTTTTCTGGTGGTCACCAGAAAGGAAAACATGGCTGTGAAGACCCGGAAAGGCCGCGCCACTGGCATCGCTCATAGTAATCCTCGTTCGCTACTTCAGGTATGTCCGTACGATGTCGATCAGGTCGGCGGCGCCTCTGGCTCGCTCCGCGTCTTTTTCATGCGCCGGATCGACGACGTGATGGCGAATGTGATCTTCGAGAAGCTCGGCCGTCAGTCCATTCACGGCACCTCGCACCGATGCGACGAGCATCAGCACGTCGGCGCAACCGATCTCGGATTCCAGCGCGCGCTCGACCGCCTCGATCTGCCCCTTGATGCGCCGGATGCGGCCGATGAGCTTGGATTTGTGCTTGATGGTGTGCGACATGACATCTAGTATAGGGGGGTACCCTATATTGATCAAGCTGCAAATGCGGGCGGGCGCATGTTCGTGAAGTCGATACCGCTTCGGAGTCGAGCGCTGCTGCTCTTGCCGATGCTTTGGACGCAGTCCGCGCAGGCGCACGGCATCGCCGGCAACCGCTATTTCGCCGGCACCATGACCTTCGACGACCCCGCCGTCGCTGACGAGCTGATCCTGCCGAACTTCAACTATCTCGGTTATCCGGCACAGGGCAGCGACGCCGTCGAGAACCGGATCAACGCGTCCTTTGCCCGCCTGCTCACGCCGACGCTCGCCTTCACGATCGACAGCGCCTGGGTCCATCAGACCTGGCCGACCGGCCGCACCTCGGGTTTCGACAAGACCAGCATCGGTCTCAAATACGAGGCCTATCGCGACAACCGTCACGAGGCGCTGATCTCGATCGGACTCGCGTGGGGCATCGGTCACTCCGGCTCGGTCGCGATCGGTGCCGATGCTCCCGACACGATCCAGCCGGGCATCTTCTTCGGCAAGGGGTTCGGCGACCTGCCCGACTCGCTTGCGTGGCTACGGCCATTCGCCGTCACCGCCGCCGTCGTCGATGAAGTCCCGATCGGCACCGGCGGCATGGCACTCGCACCCAATCTCGTGACTGGTGGCTTCAACACCGTGCCCTCGCCGGCCGTCGAAACGCTGCATTGGGGTTTCTCGATCCAGTACAGCACCCTCTACCTGACGAGCCGCTTCAACGGCGGACCGCCCAGGGAGGAGCCGCTGAACCAATGGGTGCCGCTTGTCGAGTTCAGGTTCGATAGCCCTCGCGGCCAACAGACGGCAGCAACTGCAAATCCCGGCATCGCCTATGTGGCAGTCACATGGCAGGCCTCGGCGGAAGCGATCATCCCGCTCAATCGCCTCGGCGGGACCGGCCCGGGCTTCCGGGCACAACTACTGCTTTTCCTGGACGACCTCGTGCCGTCGCTGTTCGGCAAGCCGCTGTTGAAGGATCACCCCGCGAACAACCAAACCGCATGGTGACAGCAGTCCGCGGCTGGGGCGCCGTCCGATCATGACCGGAGGCGCGCCCGTGCCACCTACAGCCCGGTATAGCCGGCCTTGACATGGTCGGTGCTGCCGTCGAGCTGGCGCAGATAGGTCAGCCCGCACACCGTCAACCGATGGGTATCGCGCTCGCCCGCCTCGAACAGCGTCTGCACGTACTCCGTCACCTTCGCCCGCGCTTCGTCGCTTGCGGCGGACGTGCGATTGAGCAGCAGATCGTATGTCTGCATGATGCGATCGATAGCGGCTTCCATTGAAGTCTCCGGGTTGACGCTCAGGCGACCACCAGCGTCTCGGCCTCGAACTTCGCGATCGCCTTGTTGGCGAGGCGGAGCCGGTTCTGCTCACCGCGCTGGAACAGCTTCACGATGATGCCGAGCAGGCGCTCATTGGTGGCGAAAGTGTCAGGAATGGCGCCGGATTTGCGCAGATAGTTCGAGGCGATCGCGTAGGCGTCACCGACCACCTCGACATTCAGCGCCTCAATCCCGCGCTCGACCAGCATGTCCTGTCTCTCTGTTGGGAGACGGGATAAAGCACGGGGAACACGTTGGTTCCTCACTGGGCCGATATATTTTCGCACATGCAGCATGAAAAACGCATCGGCCGGGCATGACCGATGCGTTGAGAGCAAGAACTGAACTGGAGGGAGGCTGCCGGTCTTCTCAAGCGGCCGGCTTGGCCATCAGGCGAAAAGAGGAAAGCTCAGAGGCGATACAGGATCTGGTCGGTCCAGAAGCGCTCGAGGCGATGCAGTGACTTGTTGAGGCTCGCGAACTCCTCGTTCGAGATGCCACCGACCTGCTCCACCGTCTTGACGTGCTTCTGATAGAGCGCATCGACGATCTTGCGGACTTCCTGGCCCTGCGGGGTCAGACGGATACGCACCGAGCGGCGATCGACGCGCGAGCGCTGATGATCGAGGAAGCCTAGCTCGACGAGCTTCTTCAGATTGTAGGAGACGTTGGAGCCGAGATAGTAGCCTCGGGTGCGCAACTCGCCGGCGGTCAGTTCCTTGTCACCGATATTGTACAGGAGCAGTGCCTGCACCGAGTTGATGTCGGCGCGGCCGCGACGATCGAATTCGTCCTTGATGACGTCGAGGAGCCGGCGATGCAGCCGCTCCACCAAAGTCAGGGCTTCGAGATAGAGCGGCTGCACCGGAGCTTGACCGGTAGCGCGATCAGCGGCATCCGCCGCCGTTGTCGCAACGGCTTTCATCATGACACTTCCCCTGTTTGTCGTTTTTATCGACTTTATTCGACGAAACTTGTGTCCCGCCTGATAGGTCCAACGTAAGGGGGCCGTTTGAATATCCGCTTAAATAAGAGAATAAAGAGATCATGAATTTAAGACAGTGAATCGTGGATTAAGCCCATGGATCAAGGGCTTTTCGCAACTTTTCATTGACGGTGCGAGGCTGCTGTTCACGCTTCGTCTGCGCCTCCTGTCACATTCGGAAACAGCATCGTCTGAATTCGAAACGACGGCGTAACGAGTGTGAGGGAACCCTTTACGGTGACCGATCGGTTACCGGAAAATTCTTTGAAAATTTTATCGGAGCGCATCGCGGCGGGACGCGCGCGATACGCGCAAGCCGCCAGCATCGGCTGCGGGTGAGACCGGTTCCGCCGTCGGCCCGCGCAAAGCCGGTCGGCACACGCACCAAGATCCGGAGCAATGGATCCCGACGGCAGGTCCCGTGGAGTGCTCCCGGGACGGGGCGCCTCGATAGGGATGCGATCTCTGTCGCGTCCACCTGCAGAACCGGCGAAGCTGTCTTCTCGTTGCGGGCACGACTGTCTTGAATCGGCGGCCGCCGACTGCAATCTGTCGCCCTGTCGCAGCCGGGCAACAGCATCAGGCCGGCGTGGTGCGTGGGCTATGGCGGGCGTTCGCGCGCCGACATCCAGGCCAGCGCGAGATAGGCCGCAAGCATCACGGCCTCGAGCCCGACCACGGTGAGGCTGCCGCCATAGATGGCAGGAAACATCAGCTCGATGACCGCCATCGACACCACGGTGGTCAGCCAGACCACGGCGCCCCACGGCGTCGCGAGCCAGAGGCCGACAGCGGCGACGAGCTCGATGACGGCAAAATAGATCGTGGCGGTCTGCCAGGCCATCGACTGGTTCTCGAAGGCCTCCTCCTCGCCGCCGACGAAGCCGGTCACCTGGGCCCAGTGATAGAGGCCCTTGGCGACCGAAACGACGGCCATGATGCGCAGGAAGATGACGAGACGCCGCGTCCACGCATTGTCGTCCGGCTCGATCCGGTCCGACGAGATCGCGCTCACCGAGATGGCGTTGTCCCGGGCCTGATCGCGTGTCGAGGTGTCAGACATCCGAATCGCCGCATGGCAGCTGCAAAATGGGGTTCATGGCGCAGTCTTGGCCCGCCGGGGACGCAAAATCAATTGCCGTTGCGGCAAATCAAGGTCGCTTGGGGCGCAATGACGGCGCCCCTGCGAGATGCTAGGAGTAGACTTATATCAGGTCCAGACCAGCCGTCCCCGGGGAGAAGACAACATGGCGATCAAATTCGGGCGCCCGATCGAATTGCGCGACACGCCGCGGCGCCAGACCGATGCCCTCGCCTCGCCCTCGCTGGACCTTGCGATCCGCATGCGCCGCAATCGCAAGTCGGAATGGGCGCGCCGGCTGGTGCGCGAGAACGTGCTGACCACCGACGACCTGATCTGGCCGATGTTCGTGGTCGATGGCCATAACACCCGCACGCCGGTGGCCTCGATGCCCGGCGTCGACCGGCTCACCGTCGACCAGATCGTGCGCGACGCCGAGCGCGCCGCAAAACTCAACATCCCCTGCATCGCACTGTTTCCCTTCACCGAGCCGGCGTTGCGCGACGAGCAAGGCTCGGAGGCGCTCAATCCCGACAATCTGGTCTGCCAGGCGGTGCGCGCGATCAAGAAAGAGTTTCCCGACATCGGCGTGCTCTGCGACGTCGCGCTCGATCCCTTCACCAGCCATGGCCATGACGGACTGATCGAGGATGGCAAGATCCTCAACGACGAGACGGTCGCGGTGCTGGTCAAGCAGGCGCTGACCCAGGCCGAGGCCGGCTGCGACGTGATCGCGCCGTCGGACATGATGGACGGCCGCATCGGCGCGATCCGCGAGGCGCTCGACGACAACGGCTTCGGCGACGTGCAGATCATGTCGTATGCCGCGAAATACGCCTCCGCGTTCTACGGCCCGTTCCGCGACGCGATCGGCTCGGCCAAGACGCTGACCGGCGACAAGCGCACCTACCAGATGGACAGCGCCAATTCCGACGAGGCGCTGCGCGAGGTCGAACTCGACATCGCCGAGGGCGCCGACATGGTGATGGTCAAACCCGGCATGCCCTATCTCGACATCGTCCGCCGCGTGAAGGACCATTTCGCGATGCCGACCTTCGTGTACCAGGTGTCCGGCGAATACGCGATGATCGCGGGCGCCGCCGCCAATGGCTGGATCGACGGCGAGCGCGCCATGATGGAAAGTCTGGTCGGCTTCAAGCGCGCCGGCGCCGACGGCATCCTGACCTATTTCGCGCCGAAGGCCGCCGAGAAGATCAAGGCGGAATCCTAGACTAGGTCTGGCCCGCGGCCGGTGCTGTCGGATGCGGGCCGCACAGCGGACGCAGGGCGTCGCGCTGCTGCTGCGACAGCACGGTTAGCGGATAGATCGGCTCACCGGTCTCGCGCCTGAAGAACGGATGCGGCCACGCCTTTCCGCGCAGGCGCCAGCCCAGCACCCTGCCAATGGCGCGCGCGATCAGCCCCAGGTTCAATCCGGTCGAGCCCTTTGGCGCCTCGCCGACCGCGTATTTCCCTTGGATCGCGCCGATCGGCTTGCCGAACGCTTCATCGGCGCGCAGCGCGCCGCCGTCGAACGCCTGCGCGACAATTCCGACGAACGGGACCGATGGCCTTAGCGTATTGCCGACCGGCGTGTTGCAGCACGTCGTGTGCCAGCGGAACAGGCCCTTCGGCGTCAGCCGCACGCCCGCAATCTTGTCCTGGCCCTGCACGAAACTCAGCGACGACGGCGCGATCTGGACGATGTCGGTGCCGCCATGTGCGTCGAGCAGATCGGCGCGGCCTAGCTGGTGCATGAACGCCTGGCAGTCGTCGCAGTAACAGGTCACGCGATTGGCCGATTGGGGCGACGGGTTCGAGACGACACCGAAAACCTCTCCGCACCTGCAGCGCAGCCCGATCCGTGTGCTCATGGGTTCCTCTCGGCTTGCCGTACGCAACATACACGTTCCGCGACCGCCTATGGCCGCCGAATCGCCGGAATATTTCGGCTAGTTAATGTTCGCCCAGACTTGGCAGGCGCCCGTCCTGTTCCCATGTCCTGCGCGGGTGTTTCATCGGAGGTTGGTCATGTCTTACGGCAGTGACGGTGGTGCGTGGCGCAACGACGGCGGCGTTCCCCCGCATGCGTTCGATCCATCGATAGAGCCGGAACTGTTCCGCGGCGTGCTGACGCGCCGCGTCTTCGCGTTCCTGATCGACCTCTTCGTGCTGTCGGTGCCGGTGATCCTCGCCGTGATCTTCATTGCGGTGTTCGGCCTGGTCACGCTCGGCCTCGGCTGGGCGCTGTTCTGGCTGGTATCGCCGGCTTCGATCGTCTGGGCCATCGTCTATTACGGCGCCTCGATCGGCGGCCAGCATTCGGCCACCATCGGCATGCGCATGATGGATCTGGAACTGCGCACCTGGTACGGCGCCCGCGGCTATTTCGTGCTCGGCGCCACCCACGCGGTGCTGTTCTGGGTGACGATCTCGTTCCTGTCGCCTCTGGTGCTGCTGGTCGGGCTCCTGAACGGCCGCCGCCGGCTGCTGCACGACATCATCCTCGGAACCGTCATTATCAACAGCTCGGTCCGGACCCAGGTCTCTCCGGCCGCGCGGGCCTCCTATTAGGCCCGCCTAAACCAATTGACCGTTAGCCTCCGGGGGGCGATGCTAACTCGGCTGCCTGTATTGTTTGTGGAGCCCGACGATCAGACGTGACCCAGCACTCGCGTGATACCCCGCAGTTCTATCTGACGGCGCCCTCACCCTGCCCCTATCTACCGGGCCGGCACGAGCGGAAGGTTTTCACGCACCTGGTCGGCGACAAAGCGGGCGATCTCAACGACTTGCTGACCCATGGCGGCTTCCGGCGCAGCCAGTCGATCGCCTACCGTCCGGCGTGCGACCAATGCCGGGCCTGCGTCTCGGTCCGGGTGGTCGCCAACGAATTCCGCCCCTCCCGCAATTTCCGCAAGGTTCTCGCCCGCAACGCCGACATCATCGGCGAGCAGCGCACGGCGGTGCCGACCTCGGAGCAATATTCGGTCTTCCGCGCCTATCTCGACCGCCGCCACCGTAACGGCGGCATGGCCGACATGACCGTGCTGGACTACGCGATGATGGTCGAGGACAGCCATGTCGAGACCCGGATCATCGAGTACCGCAAGCGCAATGCCGACAGCGCGATCACCGGCCGCGGCGACGAGCTGATGGCGGTGGCGCTGACCGACGTGCTCAGCGACGGGCTGTCGATGGTCTATTCCTTCTTCGAGCCGGGGCTCGAGGCCCGCTCGCTGGGCACCTTCATGATCCTCGATCACATCGCCCGCGCCCGCCGGCAGGGTCTGCCTTACGTCTATCTCGGCTACTGGATCGAAGGCTCCAAGAAGATGGACTACAAGGGTCGCTTCCTGCCGCAGCAGCGGCTCGCCCCGTCAGGCTGGCTGCGCGTCGACGCGTCAGGCGAAGGGCTGGCTGAGCCGCAGGACTAGCGCCTGGTGAGATTGGGCTAAGCTGCTACGGCGTCGAAACTTCACCTCTCCCTTGGGAGAGGTCGATTTGCGCAGCAAATCGAGTGAGGGGTTAAGGTCTACCGAGGGAGCAAGGGCCCTCACCCGGATTGCTGCGCAATCCGACCTCTCCCCGGCGGGGAGAGGTGAAACAAGACCGCGCCAAGTCGATTCAACTAAAGCTCATTCCGCTATAGAGCGCTCGCGCTAGGTACCGAAGATCGTATCGAACAACAGCTTCAGGTTCAGGATCACGATCAGGCCGGCGACGATCCACGCCGCCACCGCGACCGGCATCGAGATCGCGAGCGCGCCCATCTTGCGCTTGTCGGACACGAAGCGCACCAGCGGGATCACCGCGAAGGGCAGCTGCATCGACAGCACCACCTGGCTGAACACCAGGAGCTGCGCGGTGCCGCTCTCGCCATAGAGCGCGGCGACCACGATCACCGGGATGATCGCGATGCCGCGGGTCACCAGCCGCTGCAGCCAGTCGGGCAGCTTGAGGTCGAGAAAGCCCTGCATCACGATCTGGCCGGCCAGCGTTGCCGTCACCGTCGAGTTGAGGCCGGAGGCGAGCAGCGCCACGGCAAACAGCGTCGAGGCGATGCCGAGCCCGAGCAGCGGCGACAGCAGTTCGAACGCCTGGTCGATCTCGGCGACGTCGGAATGGCCGCTCTTGTGGAAGGTCGCGGCCGCCAGCACCAGGATCGCGGCGTTGACGAACAGCGCCAGCATCAGCGCGATGGTGGAATCCGTGGTCGCCCATTTGATCGCGTCGCGCCGCCCCTCCTCGGTGCGCGGATAGGCGCGGGTCTGCACGATCGATGAGTGCAGATAGAGGTTATGCGGCATCACGGTGGCGCCGATGATGCCGATCGCGATGTAGAGCATCTCCGGATTGGTGACGATCTCGCGCGACGGCATGAAGCCGCCGAGCACGCCGGCGATCGGCGGCGCGGCGGCGGCGATCTGCACCGCGAAGCAGACCGCGATCACGATCAACAGCGCGATCACGAAGGCTTCGAGGAAGCGGAAGCCGCGGTTCATCAGCAGCAGCAAAAGGAACGCGTCGAGCGCCGCCAGCAGTGCGCCGCCGATCAGGGGAATGCCGAACAAGAGCTTGAGCGCGATCGCGGTGCCGATCACCTCGGCAAGGTCGCAGGCAATGATCGCGGCCTCGCAGGCGAGCCACAGCAGCAAATTCACCGGCCGCGAATAGGTCGCACGGCAGGCCTGCGCCAGATCGCGATCGGTCGCGATGCCGAGCCGCGCGGCAAGCGCCTGCAGCAGGATCGCCATCAGGTTGGAGAGCAGGATGACCGACAGCAGCGTGTAGCCGAACTTCGAGCCGCCCGCGAGATCGGTGGCCCAGTTGCCGGGATCCATGTAGCCGACCGAGACCAGATAGCCCGGGCCGGCGAAGGCGAGCAGCCGGCGCCACCAGACGCCTGCACTCGGCACCTGAACGGTCGCGTTCACCTCAGGCAGGCTGCGCGCATGGCCGGCATCATCGCGCCAACCGCCGGGCGCGGCGTTGGAAACAGAAACGGGAGACATATCAGGAGTCCGAGCGTCCATCGCTCAAGGATGGCCGATCTCTCCCGTTATTGCAACTCATTTGCAACTGCATCTGGGCTCACGGAAATGATACCGGCCGCCAACCTTGTAAAGCACTGAGGAAGTGCTTTACGTTGGACGCATGATCAAACTTCCCGTCGAGACGCCAACCGCAACGCTGCGCTACGCCCTCGCACCCGACCCGTCGGGCATCGAAGCGATCGAAGCGACCTTTGCGGCCTATGACCGGATGATGGCTGTTCTCGCCGAGGTCGCGCCCGTCGGCGCCAACCTCGTCTCGCTGCACGCCCAGGCCTATGAGCGGATCCGCAAGGAAACGGGCCTGCCCGCGCGCCTCGTCACGCTCGGCCTGCGCGACCGCGCCAACTACATCGCGGGCGCCGCCGTCCGCCGGATACCGCTCGACGACAAGTTGTTTGCGATCAAGGGTCCAACTTCACTGACCATTAGCACTGTCAGCGGACGCGTGTTGGTGCCGTTCGACGTGCCGGGATATGTCTCTGGCTGGGAAAGCCCCTTCCCGGCGCATTTGATCTCGGATGGTCGCGGCTACGAAATCCACATCGCCGTCAAATCGAAATCAGCACAACCGGAGGAGAAGACCATGCTTCACGAAGGCATCCTTGCACGTATGGGCCGGCTTCTTGCCGCCATCGCGAGCCAGACCATCGACAATGTCGAGAACAACAACAAGGTCGCGCTGGTCAAGCAGGCGATCCGCGAGATCGACGCCGGCGCCGACGAAGCGCGCTATGCGCTCGGCAAGTCGCGTGCCGAAGAATTCCGCCTGAAGAGGCGTCGCGAGGAACTGGATACCGAAACCGCTGGTCTGAAGGAGAAGATCCGTCTCGCACTTGCGGAAAATCGCGAGGACCTCGCGCGCGCCGGCGTCGCACGGCAAATTGATCTGGAGTCGCAGGTGATCGCGCTGGAACGCGCGATGGATTTCATCGAGCTCGAAATCGATGAGCAGACCAAGGCACTGCAGGCCATGCTCGGCGCGCGCCGCGAGGCGGAGGCGCGATTAACCGATCTCGAACAAAGTCTGGTCCGCGAGGCCAGGGACGAAACCAGCCGGGGCCCATCGACGACCAATACATTGAGTGCTGAACGCGCCATGGCGGCGATCGCCCGGGTGACCGGTGTTCCCGCTTCCAGCGTGCTCGGCGACAAGGAGCTTGACGAACTCGATCGCCTGCACCGCGAAAAGGAAATCGCGGCGCGGCTTGAAAGGATCAAGTCAGAAAAATGAGTGCAGTTGGCGACATCCTGCTCGCCCCCGACGTACGGCCCTTCGCGGTCGCGGCTGCGATCATGGTGGCACTTGGCGGTATCGAGTTGCTCACCACCATGGTCGGACTTTCGATCAGCGAACTCATCGGCAAGGAGTTCGCGGTCGAGGCCGAGAGCCACAATGCTCTCAGTGGCCTGTTTCTCTGGATCAACGCCGGGCGGCTTCCCCTCCTGATCCTGATCATCCTGGTACTTGGCATATTCTCGATCGGAGGCTTTCTGCTCCAGGGACTGGCGCATGCCGCAGGCACCGCCATCCCGGTTTCCATTGCCGCCGTGGTTGCCGCCGCAGGCAGCATTCCCGTGATCAGAAACACCAGCCGCGGCCTCGCCCGCATCATTCCGCGCGACGAGAGCTATGCGGTCAGCGACAGCGACTTTGTCGGCAAGGTCGCCACCGTGTCGGTCGGCCCGCTCGATCAGGGCCTGCCGGGCCGGGTTCGTCTCAAGGATGTCTTCGGCAACTGGCACACCGTGTCGGCGCGTGCCAGCGCCGAGTCCGAGGCATTGCCGGTCGGCGCCAGCGTGCTGCTGGTCGACCGCGACGCCAAAAGCTTCATCGCGATATCAGCTCCAGCCGACCTGGTCGAACAACAACACTCTTCCAACAGGGCATAACACATGTGGGAACTTGCTATACCCGTCGCTATTGGCGTCCTTGCCATTCTCGTTATCGGTCTGCTGTTCGCAAAGCTTTACAAGCGCTCGACGCGCGACGAGGCCTATGTCCGCACCGGCCTCGGCGGCCAGAAGGTGGTGCTCGACGGCGGCTCGCTGGTGCTGCCGATCTTCCACTCCACCGCTGCGGTAAACCTGAAGACCTTGCGGCTCGAGGTCGCGCGCGGCGGCCCGGACTCGCTGATCACCAAGGACCGCATGCGCGTCGACATCGGCGCCGAGTTCTACCTGCGCGTCAAGCCCGATAGCTCCTCGATCGCCCTCGCTGCGCAGACGCTCGGCAACCGCACCAACGACGCTGCCGAGCTGCGCGAGCTGGTCGAGGCCAAGTTCGTCGACGGCCTGCGCTCGGTCGCCGCGACCATGAACCTGGAAGAGTTGCAGGAGCAGCGCGCGACCTTCGTCAAGGCGGTGCAGGACGCGGTCGGCGCCGACATCCAGAACAACGGCCTCGAGCTTGAATCGGTGTCGCTGACCCGGCTCGACCAGAGCGACATCAAGCACTTCAACCCGAGCAATTTCTTCGACGCTCACGGTCTGACCACGCTGACCAAGATCACCAAGGAGCGTGAACAGGAGCGCAACCAGATCGTCCGCACCACCGAGGTCAATATCGCCCAGCAGGACCTGGTGGCGCGGCAGACCACGCTGACGATCGAAAGCACCAAGCGCGAGGCCGAGCTCGCCCAGCAGCGCGACATCGCCAACAAGACCGCGGCGATGCGCGCGCAGACCGCGCAGGTCGAGCAGACCGCGTTGCAGAACGAGGCCGAATACCGCATCCAGCAGGAGCTCGCGGTCGCCAACAAGCAGACCGAGGCCAACCAGGCCCGCGACACCCGCAAGATCGAGGCCGATCTCGCGGTCAAGCGCCGCACCACTGAGACCGACCGCGAGCTGCAGATCGTGGCGCAGGAAGCCGCAATCGCGGTTGCGACCAAGAGCAAGGAGCAGTCGGAAGCCCAGACCATCGCGGAGACAGCGCGCGCACTCGCGATCGCGGCCGAAGAAAAGGTGACCACCGCCCGCGCCACCGAGGTCGCCGAACGCGACAAGATCATCAACGTGATCGCCGCGCGCAAGGTTGCCGAGACCAATGCAATGCCGATCACGGTGATGGCGGAAGCCGAGAAGCAGGCTGCGGCCAACAAGGCCGAGGCCACCAACGTGCTGGCGAAAGCCGACGCCAACGCAGCCACCACCCGCGCCGCTGGCGTCAAGGCACTCGGTCAGGCCGAGGCAGAAGTTGCGACATTGAAGGCGGAGGCGCGCAACAAGCTGAGCGCCGAGATGATCGACTACGACCTCAACCTCGCCCGCATCAACGTGATCCCGAGCGCGCTCGCCGAGGCGGTGAAGCCGATCGAGAAGATCTCCGACATCCGGATCTTCGACACCGGCAGCATGCTCGGCCGCGGCGGTGCCAACGGCCATGGCAACGGCAATGGCGGTCTCGGGCTCGGCGACGGGCTCGCCGCGCAATTGCTGTCGGTCTCGGCATTCAAGCCGATGATCGACAAGATCCTTTCGGAGGCCGGCTTCCCGGCAGGGTCCGATGCGCTGACCAGCCTGACCAGCGCGCTGGCGCAGCGCAAGGCCGAGGCCGCCGCGGCTCCCGCGGTCAGTGACGATGCCCGGCCGGCCACGCTGGTCGGCACCATCACCGGCCAGCTCGCACCGGGACCCACGCCGCAGTAACGGGCTTTAGGCGCATGAAATCGATGCGGTTCAGACTGAGCCGATCTGACGGCAGACACGCTCGACCTCTCCCGCTTGCGGGGGAGGTCGGATCGCATCGCTAGATGCGATCCGGGTGGGGGCTCCCTCCACGACACGACTCGCTGTGAGAGCCCCACCCTGACCCTCCCCCGCAAGCGGGAGAGGGAATGCAGCTTCGATGCGGCGACTGAACCCAACCTGACTTCCTCTGGAAAGGCTCACCGAATCCTCGGCGGGCCTTTGTTTTTGCGTTATCGGGAAACGGGTGGGATCGGACGTCTTCCAACCACACACTATGGCCAGATCGAATTTTGCCAAGGATTCTGCCATGTCCGCCGATACGCCTCGCCTGCCGGCCACCTTCAATCGCCTCGCCTGGTCCAACCTTGCCGCGCAATCGGCCGAGCAGATCGCGCTTGCAGCTGCGCCCATCGTCGCCGTGCTGGTGCTCGGCGTCGGCGAAGGCCAGACCGGCCTGCTGCAGACCGCGCTTACGCTGCCCTTCATCCTGTTTGCAATTCCCGCCGGCCTACTCGCCGATCGCGTGTCGCGGCGCTGGGTCATGGCGGGCTCCGAGGCGCTGCGCGCAGTGGCCCTTGCCGCGATCCTGCTGTTGCTCTGGCTCGGCGCGATGACCTTGCCGTTGCTCGCTTTGCTCGGCTTCATCGCGGTCTGCGGCACGGTTGCCTACAGTGTCGCTGCTCCTGCGCTGGTCCCGTCACTGGTGACATCGCAGCAACTCCCAGCCGCCAACGCTCGCATCGAGCTGGCGCGCACCGTCGCGTTCGCCAGCGGTCCAGCACTCGGCGGCGTGCTGGTCGGCTGGGTCGGCGCCGCGCCCGCATTCGGCTTCGCCGCGGCGCTGTCGGCGATCGCGGTCGTGCTGCTGGCCGGCCTCTACGAGCCGGCGCGTGCGCCCGCACCGCGGCGCCACCCGTTGCAGGACATCAAGGAAGGCGCTATTTTCGTGATGCACCATGCCTTGCTGCGGCCCGTCTTCATCACCCAGTTCATCTTCAACACCGCCTCGTTCCTGCTGCTCGCCGTGTTCGTGCCCTATGCGGTGCGCCACCTCGGGCTCAGCGCCACCGGCGTCGGCACGACACTTGCGATGTATGGGGTCGGCATGGTGGTCGGCGCGCTGTTCGCCACCCGTGTGATGAAGCGGCTGGCGTTCGGCACCGTGATCGGGCTCGGCCCCGTCACCGGCCTGGTCGCCTCGCTCGTGATGGCGTTGACGACCTGGATTGCCACGCCGCTGCTCGCCGGCCTCGGCTTTTTCCTGCTCGGCGTCGGCCCGATCCTGTGGGTGATCTCGACCACCACGCTGCGGCAGTCGGTAACGCCGCCCTCGCTGCTCGGCCGCGTCTCGGCGATCAACATCATGAGCTACGGCGCCCGCCCGCTCGGCTCCGCGCTGGGCGCCATCGTCGGCGGCCTGTACGGTGCCGAAGCCTGCCTCTACCTCGCAGCCGCGATCTTCGCCGCCCAGGCGCTGGTGATCCTGCTGTCGCCCGCGGTGTCGCTGACGCGGCAGCCGGACATGGTCGGCGAGCCTGCGCGCTGCTGATCAGCTCGCCAGATACCGCTCATACTTGCCGCCGACGACCTCGTCGGCGGCAACCGCCGGATCCAGCGTATAGAGATCCTGCGCGTGGCTGATGCCGCGCAACACGAAGCGGCCGGTGGAAACCAGGTAGTTGCGGCCGGCGGCATCCAGCCCGGTGCGGAAATCGGTCGAGGTCAGCAATTCGCGGTCAACCGAGGCACACATCGAGGCGATCCGGCTGACCTCGTTGACGGCGGGCCCGACCACGGTGAAGTCGAGCCGGTCCTCGCTGCCGATGTTGCCGTAGAAGACTTCGCCGACATGGAGGCCGACATAGGCCGTGGTGGTCGGCCGGTTCTCGTTTTCGCGGCGATCGTTCAGCACGCGGATGTTATGGCGGAATCTGTGCTCGGCACGCAGTGCCGCGCGCCTGGCGCTTGCCATGTTCTCGCTGGTGAACATCGCCAAGACGCCGTCGCCGATCAGCTTCAGCACCTCGCCACCCGCGTCGTGGACCGCGTCGATCGAGGCCTGCGCGTAATCGTTGAGGAACGGAATGATCTCGTCAGGGCCGATGCGCTCGCTGATCGCGGTCGAGCCGCGCACGTCGGAGTACCACAGCACGGCCTTGATCTTCTCGGTGATGCCGCGCTGCATGCGTCCGCGCAGCACCTGCTCCGCCGTCTCGCGGCCGAGATAGACCCGACCGAGCGTGCGGGCGATCTCGACCTGCGCCGCCGATTTGATCGCGAGCCCGAGCACCGGCACCAGGTCGCGCAGCGCGGCCATGTGGTTCTCACCGAAACCGTCCGAATGCCGGGTCGTGTAGTAGGAATAGAAGCAGTCCATCTCGCCGATCGTGCCGGCCTCGCCGAAGCGGTGCACGAACGCCGCGAAATGCTTGTGGCCCTTCTCGGCGAGGTCGCCGATCATCGAGAAATCGTGTGGCGCGGCGAGGTCGATCACCATCTCGTCATGGCCGTTTTCGAGCATGTGGTGGAACGCCGACTGCCGCCACTTCTGGCCGGCTTCGCCGGTACTGGTCGAGCCATATTCGAAGATGTCGGCCTCGTTGCTCTCGCCGTCGTTCCAGCGGAAGCCGCGCCCCTCGAAGATCGGATGCAGGGTGTCGATGAAGACGATGGCCCGCGACAGCGGCATGCCGGCGGCCCGACAGCGCTCGCAGAAGCCGCGCAGCAGGTCGTTCTCCGGCAAGCCCGTCAGACCCTGGCGGACCAGCCAATTCATGAGGCGCAAACGGGGCGTCAGTTCCATCAATGGATTATGCCGGGCAATTGGTGCGGGAGGAAGGGCTGGTCGTCGCGCGACAGATGCGGATGCCAACGCGGCATTGCAAGGCAGCCCGCCTCACCATTTCGCAGGGAACAGCGCAGCCCGAGTCGGCGATTCCGCTTCACTTTGCCTTGGCCTTCGCGCACAAGGAGCGCATGGACAACGATGCCGGCCCGCAAAATCCGATCCGACGCCTCCTGCTATGGGCGATCACCCCGCCGCAATCCTATGGGGTCTATCTCGGCGGCATCATCCTGGTCTACGCCCTGTCGTTCTATGCCGGCACGCTGAAACCGAAACACGTTCCCCCCGCTCCGCCGGTGACCACGCCGTCCGCCCCGCACAGCTGATCAGGCCGGCTTGGCCTCCGACGTCGCGATCCAGATTCCGGCGCAGACCGCGATCAGGCCGGCGACCAGACTGACCGTGATCGGCTCGCCGACCAGTTGCTTGGCCAAAAGCCCGGCCGCGATCGGGTTGACCGTCATGGTGTTGGCGACGCGGGTCGGTGAGGCCCGCTCGAGCGCCAGCACCCACAGGATGAAGGCCAGCGCACCACCGGCAATTCCAAGATAGAGCCCGGCGATCCATTGCGATGCGCCGAACGCGCGGAGCGTCGCCAGGCTGCCGCTGAACGCCCCAACCGCCACCAGCGCAGCCGCACCCGCGCCCATGCCGACGGCAAGGAAGCCGAGCGCGCTGGAGCGGCGGATCAACGGTCGCGACAGCACGTTGTAAAACGCCATGCAGAGCACGGCGGCGGCCATGATCAGCTCGCCGCGCCATGCGCCCGGTGGCGCCGCCGACAGCCCGGATGCGAGCGCCGCGGCGACGCCGAGCACCGCAATCGAGACCCCGGCCGATTTGCGCATCGTCAGCGGCTCGATGCCGAGCACGGCGCCGACCACCATGGTGGAGAGCGGCAACGTCGCCAGCGCCAGGCTGGCACGTGCCGCCGTCGTGTAGGACATCGCGATGTTGTAGAGCACGAAGAACACGCCGAAGAAGGCGATGCCGAGCGCCGCGACCGCCGGCCAATCCCCGCGCCGCGGCCATTTCGCCCCGAGCAACACCGCAGCGGGAAGCACGCAGAGGAAGCCGATTGCCCAGCGTAGGATCGCAAGCGTGATCGGGTCGGCGTTACCGGCCAGATACCGCGTGATCGCCGCTGCCGTGCCGCCGAGGCAGCTCGAGACCAGAGCCATCGCTACGCCGATCCACTCCCCCATTCCGCCCTCATGCGTTTCGCACTCGCTTGTGGCATCTTGCAAAGCGAAATCGTTCCGGCAACTACTTCACAGGTACTCATGTCGCAGCAGCGCGATTTTGCAGCCAGCCTGCGCTGGTGGCGGCAGCGCAAGGGCCACTCCCAGCTCGAGCTCGCCGGTCGCGCGGACATTTCGCAGCGCCATCTGAGCTTCCTGGAGCTCGGCCGGGCCGCGCCGAGCCGCGACATGGTGATCCGGCTTGCCGCGGCGCTCGACGTGCCGCTGCGCCAGCAGAATGCGCTGTTGGTCGCGGCCGGCTTCGCGCCGGTCTGGCGGCAAACCGACCTTGCCGCGCCCGAGCTCGCCCAGATCCGCCACGCGCTGGATTTCATTCTGGCACAGCAGGAGCCATTCCCTGCGGTCGTGGTCGACCGGCACTGGAATCTGCTGCTTGCCAACGCCGGCGCGGTACGGCTGGTGGAATTCCTGGTCGGGCCGCTGGTATCAGGCACACCGGTCAACCTCGCCGACGCGCTGATCGCTCCCGGCGTGCTGCGGCCCTGGCTCACCAACTGGACCGAGGTCGCCGGCTACTTCGTCCGCAGCGTCGAGGCCGATGCGGCCGCCGACGGCACGTCAGCGACGGCGGACCTGCTGAAGCGCCTGCTGGCCTATGACGGCGTCGAGGCCGCGTTGACCGCGCCGCCGCCAACATCCGGGCCGGTGCTGCCGATGTTGTTCCGCAAGGGCGACGCGCGCCTGCAGCTGTTCACGACAATCGCAACGCTGGGGACGCCGCAGGACGTCACGTTGCAGGAACTGCGGATCGAGAGCTTCTTTCCGATGGACGAAGCGACCGCGCAGATTTTTCGAGACTGGTCGAGTGCCGCCAAAGCAGCTCAGTCGTAGAACTCCGGCGACAGCTTCAGCCCGTCGCGCTGCGCCTTGTCGTGGTTGATCCAGAGCTGCGCCTTCTCCTTGGTCAGCGTGTCGGCGATCTTCTGCATCGAGGCCAGCGTCTGCTCCTTGCTGGCGTTCAGGCTCGGCACGCGCCGGTTGTCCCAATTGTCCTTGAAGTGGACGGCGTCGCCGGTCAGCACGACCGCGCCGCTTTTCGGCAGCTTCACCAGCAGCGACTGGTGGCCGGGCGTGTGGCCCGGCGTCGCCAAAATGGTGACGCTGCCGTCGCCGAACACGTCGCGATCACCCTCGAGCTTGGTGACCGGATGCTCGGGCTTGAAGCGCGGCGCGTCGTTGACGCCCGGCCAGTCATACTCCGCCTTCTGCACGTACAGCATCGCGGCCGGGAACAGCTCGACATTGCCGATGTGATCGGGATGGGTATGCGAGACGGCGATCGCCTTGATGTCCGACGGCTTCACGCCGAGCTGGTCGAGCTGCGCGGCGAGCGTCTTCGGCCGGTGCCACGCGACGGCTTTGGGATCGGCCGGTGCAAGGCCGTTCGGCATCGCGGCTACCGCGTCGGGAATGCCGGTGTCCCACAGGAACCAGCCCTGCGCGTGCTTGATCAGATAGCAATTGTCGACGAAGTCCATCGACTTGCCTTCATTGACGCCGGGCGACCAGCGTGAAATGTCGCCGGCAACGCCCTCGCCGCAGTTGAGGATGTAGAGCCGTTCGACGCCTGATTTCGCCGGCTGGGCGTCCGCATACGGCATCGCGCCCGCGACCCACAGCGAAAATGCAAGACCGATTGCCTTCTTCACGTTGGCCTCCGTTGATCGAGCCGGTTACTTAAGCGCGCGCAGCCGCAATGTGCCGTCTCGTCCGCAACCGCGGAAGAGGTCGGCATGAGGCAATCGATCAATTGAATGCGAGCGCGCGCCGCCGCCTAGACCATTTCCGCGGGCGCCAGCCGGCAGGTCTCGCTGCTGATCTCGACCTGCAGCGTTGCGTGGTGGATGCTGAACCGCTGCGAAAGCTCGGCGCAGACGCGATGCAGGAAGACATCGTCGTGTCCTCCGGGCCGCACCAGATGCGCGGTCAACGCGGTCTCGCTGGTGCTCATCGCCCAGATGTGCAGGTCGTGCACCTCGGTGACGCCCTCGAGCGCGGCGAGATAGTCCCTCACCCGCTTGAGGTCGATCCCCTTCGGCACCGCGTCGAGCGCGAGGTTGACGCTGTCGCGGGCAAGCTCCCAGCCGCTCAGCAGCACGACCACCGCGATGGCGAGGCTGATCGCCGGATCGAGCCATTGCCAGCCGGTCGCCATGATCAGGAGCGCGGCGATCACGACGCCGAACGAAACGCCGGCATCGGCCGCCATGTGCAGATAGGCGCCGCGGACGTTGAGGTCGCTGTCGCGGCCGCGCATGAACATGAGCGCAGTGCCGCCATTGATCAGGATGCCGAGCGCCGCGACCCAGACCACGGTCCAGCTCGCGACCTCCGCCGGCTCGCGGAAGCGGTTGATTGCCTCGACCGCGATGCCGCCGACCGCGATCAGCAGCAGCCCGGCATTGAACAGCGCCGCCAGGATCGAGGCGCGGCGATAGCCATAGGTGTGGGTATCGGTCGGGCGCCGGCCGGCGAGCCACGCCCCGCCCCAGGCCAACAGCAGCGCGATGACGTCGGAGAGATTGTGAACCGCGTCGGAGACCAGCGCCAGCGAGTTGGCGGAATAGCCGAAGATCAGCTCGGCAACGACGAAGGCGGTGTTGAGCGAGGCGCCGATCGCAAAGGCCGTGCCGAAACTGGCGGGCGCATGGCTGTGCCCGGCATGGGAATGTCCCGCGTGGGAGTGGCCAGCATGGGACTGGTTGTGAGAATGACCGCTGTGGTCATGGTCGTGGTCGTGATGATGCGCCATGGCAACCGTCGCCCGTGATCGTTGGCGACGGTTATAGCGCGGCGAAATGTGGATACTATCACACCGCGCTGGTCGTAAGCGTAGCCCGGATTTCGCTGCGCGCCATCCGGGCTACAATTCCACTACTCCACACCGCGGTTGAACTTGTTCGACTTGGGCAGGCCGTGGGCGAGCCGGCCGGCGTCGGCGCGGTTGCCGCGCCAGTCGGCCAGTTCCTTCATGCTCATGCTGTGCTCGCGGCCGGCGGAGTCCTTCCAGGTCAGGCCGGTCTTGGCGTCGAACACCGCAACGTCGGACAGCTCCGAGCTGGTATATTTCTGCAGCCGCACGCCGCGGCCGCGCGCCATCTCCGGCACCTGGTCGAGACCGAACAGCACCATCTTGTGGTTGGTGCCGATCACGGCGACGGTATCGCCGAGCACGGTCGTGATCGCGCGGGCCTCGTTCGGCATCTCGACATTGAGCACCTGCTTGCCCTTGCGGGTGTTGCCGACGCAGTCCTCTTCCTTGACGACGAAGCCCTGGCCCTCGCTGCTCGCGATCAGGAACTTGCGCTCGCCCTTGTTGACGAACAGCGAGATGATCGCGGCGTCCTGCTCGAGGTCGATGAACATGCGGATCGGCTCGCCATGACCGCGGCCGCCCGGCAGTTTTGCGACGTCGAGCGAGTAGAACTTGCCGTTGGTGGCGAACAGCAGCAGCTTCGAGGTGGTCTCGGCAAAGAACGAGTGCTCGAGCTTGTCGTCGGTCTTGAAGGCAAGCCCCGAGAGATCCTCGACATGCCCCTTCAGCGTCCGCACCCAGCCCTTCTCGGAGATCACGACGGTGCACGGCTCGCGCTCGACCAGCGCTTCCTCGATCGCGGCGAGATCGTGCTCGGGCGCATCGTCGAAGGTGGTGCGGCGCTTGCCGAGCGGCGTCTTCGGCCCGAAGATGTCGCGGACCTTGCGGACCTGATCGCCGACCTTGGCCCACTGCTCGGTCTCGGAGGCGAGTAGCCCCTCGACGCCCTTCAGCTCCTTGCGCAGATCCTTGTCCTCGGTGCGGATCTCCATCTCTTCCAGGCGGCGCAAATTGCGCAGCCGCATGTTGAGGATGGCGTCGGCCTGGATTTCGGTGAGCTTGAAGGTCTTGATCAGGACCGGCTTCGGCTCGTCCTCGGTACGGATGATCTTGATCACCTTGTCGAGGTTCAGATAGGCGACGAGGTGGCCGCCCAGCACTTCCAGCCGGTGCTCGATCTGCGTCTTGCGAAAGTTGGAGCGGCGGATCAGCACGTCGCGCAGATGGTCGAGCCATTCGCGCAGGCACTCGGCAAGGCCGACCACCTTCGGGATGCGGCCCTTGATCAGCACGTTGAGGTTCAGCGAGATCTTGCTTTCCAGCTCGGTCAGCCGGAACAGCGACTCCATCATCAGCGCCGGATCGACGGTGCGCGACTTCGGCTCGATCACGAGCCGAACGTCCTCGGCCGATTCGTCGCGCACGTCGGCGACCAGCGGCAGCTTCTTCTCGTTGATCAGCTCGGCGATCTTCTCGACGATCCGCGACTTCTGCACCAGCCACGGGATCTCGGTGACGACCACCACCCAGGTGCCGCGCGCGCCCTCCTCCTGGGTCCAGCGCGAGCGGGTGCGGAACGAGCCGCGCCCGGTGGTGTAGGCCTCGACGATCGCTTCCTTGGAATCGACGACGATGCCGCCGGTCGGGAAGTCCGGGCCCTTGACCCATTTCAGCAGCGCCTTCGACTTGGCGTCGGGCTTCTCGATCAGGTGCAGCGCGGCGTCGCACAGTTCGGCGGCGTTGTGCGGCGGGATCGAGGTCGCCATGCCGACCGCGATGCCCTGCGCGCCGTTGGCGAGCAGGTTCGGGAAGCCGCCCGGCAGCACCACCGGCTCTTTCGACTGGCCGTCGTAATTGAGGCGGAACTCGACACCGTCCTCGTCGATGCCGTCGAGCAATAGCCGCGCGACTTCGGTCATGCGCGCTTCGGTGTAGCGGTAGGCGGCCGGATTATCGCCGTCGATATTGCCGAAATTGCCCTGGCCGTCGACCAGCGGATAGCGCGAGGAGAAATCCTGCGCCAGACGCACCATGGCGTCATAGATCGCCTGGTCGCCGTGCGGATGGAACGAGCCCATCACGTCGCCGACGATCTTGGCCGATTTCTTGAACGCGGCGCGCGGGTCGAGCCCGAGCAGGTCCATGCCGTAGAGGATGCGCCGGTGCACCGGCTTCAACCCGTCGCGGGCATCCGGCAGCGCGCGATGCATGATGGTCGAGAGCGCATAGGCGAGATAGCGCTCCTCGAGCGCATCACGCAGCGGCACCTCGTGAATTTCGGCCGGCTTTTCCGGCGGTATCTGTCGTTTTCCCATGGGGAGGCGTTAAACCCTGGCGGTGAATCGGGCAAGCCGCGAATCACCGCGAATTTAGGTTGCGAATCGGCCCTACGGAATGGCCGTCCGGCCCCGCCGCCGGGTCACGGCGTTGATGAATCCGTCGCGGGCGTCGGAATGGCCCTGCCCGCGCGGCTCCAGCACGTGGCGGAGCAGGAACAGGCCGGTGATCGTAAAGCCGTCGCGCAGGTCCTGCTCCGACCAGCTGTTGGCGCCGCCCTCGCCTTCGCGCAGGAATGCCGGCAACGGCAACAGCCGGTCGCGCCACGGCTCGCCGGCGGCCCGGGACACCGCGCCGCCGGATTTCGGCGACACATAGATCAGGTCGGTGGTCTCCCCGGTGGCCGCGCAGTTCTCCAGATCGAGCCCGAAGCCGAGCTCGGTCAGCATCGCCAATTCAAACCGGATCAGGTGCACGGCGGCAATTCCGGCGTCGTCGAAATCGTCGAGCGTCCCTTGCAGCATCTCGTAGATGTCTTCATGCGGATCGCGCTCCGGCAGCAGCCGGGCCAGCGCCGCCAGATGCGTGACGCCATAGACGGCGTGCGACGATGCGAGCAGCGTCGCCGCCCGCAGCCTTGTGCCCTCCAGCGCGTACATCCCGAGATGCTCATCGAGCCGGGCCCGCCACACCGCGGTGACGCTGTTGCCGGGCTGCAGCAGCGGGCGCATCCGCGAGCCGGCACCGCCGCGCACCAGGCCGAGATGGCGGCCGTGCTCGCGGGTCAGGAGCTCGACGATGGCGGAGGATTCGCCATGCCGCCGCACCCCCAGCACGATGCCTTCGTCGGTCCATTCCATGTGCTAACTATACCGCCAACCGGTCCGATACTGAAGTTGTCGACCTATGCGGGACGATCGTAATGGCTAGCCTCATCGGCGACTTGATCGCCGGCGTGCTCGAACTTGTATTCTGGGCGGTCTGGGAAATGCTTCCTGTGCTCTGCTTCTTCACCGCGTTTGCAGTGGTGTTTGCCGCAACGCTTGGCAAGGTAACCATCGAACGCCCCGACGGCAGGATCGGCTGGACAGGTACTCCCGGAATCAGTCGCTCGCCTCAGGGCCGGATGATCTTGTCAGCTTCGCTCGGCGTCATCGTCGGCTTCGTCTTCTGGGTTATCGTCGTGAGCGGGATCGTCATCTTCCACGCGTACCGATCGTGAGGTCTGCCCCCTACGCGTTGAACCAGCCCTGTGCGTCACCGGTGAAGGAATAATACAGTCCGAGCGCCGCCAAGGCGTGGGAGACGACCTGGATCCCGTTGTCGATTTCGACGCCGTTCGTGACGATGTCCTGCAACAGGCCGACCGCCGACAACACCAGCGCGACCAGCAAAACCCAGCGCGGCCAGTTCTTGCGGTATCGCGCCGCAAGGAAGACAAAAAAGGTGAACAACAGCAGAAAGCCGGCATCGAGCAAAGGCAGTGAGGTCACCGTCTGCGATGTCAACTCTTCCTTCGGAGTGCGATCGCTGAACGCCGCCGACAGCGCGTCAAGGAGCAGCGTCGCATACAGCAGCACCTCAAACCACAGCACGTTTCGGGGCACGTTCATCGCCAACGCCGGTCTTATTCCTCGGGGAAATCCAGCCCCATTTCCTTGTAACGGTCGGGATCGTCGCCCCAGTTCTCGCGCACCTTGACGAACAGGAACAGATGCACCGGCACGCCCATGATCTCGGCGATCTCGGCGCGAGCCTGCGCGCCGATCGACTTGATGGTGGCGCCGCCCTTGCCGAGCACGATCTTGCGCTGGCTCTCGCGCTCGACAAAGATCGTCTGCTCGATCCGGATCGACTTGTCCTTGCGGTCGGTCCAGCTGTCGGTCTCGACCGTCGACTGGTACGGCAATTCCTGATGCAGATGGCTGTAGATCTTCTCGCGTGTGATCTCGGCCGCCAGATGCCGCATCGGCGCATCCGACATCTGGTCTTCGGGATAGAGGAACGGTCCCGCAGGCACCAGCTTGGCCAGCGCCTGGCGCAGATCGTCGACGCCGTCGCCCGACAGCGCCGAGATCATGAAGGTGTGCTCGAAGCGCATCCGCTCATTGGCGGCCTGCGCCAGCGCCAGGAGCTTCTCGCGCTGAACCAGGTCGACCTTGTTCAGCACCAGGATCTTCGGGTGCGCGACGGTCTCGAGCTTGGCCAGGATCGCGTTGGCCTCTTCGTCGATGCCCGACTTGGCATCGAGCAGCACGCAGACCAGATCGGCGTCGTGGGCGCCGCTCCAGGCGGTCGAGACCATGGCGCGGTCGAGCCGGCGCCGCGGCGCGAAGATGCCGGGCGTATCGACCAGGATGATCTGCGCGTTGCCCTCGATCACGATGCCGCGGATCAGCGCGCGCGTGGTCTGCACCTTGCGCGACACGATGGTGACCTTGGAGCCCACCAGCGCGTTGACCAGCGTCGACTTGCCGACATTGGGTGCACCGATCAGCGCGACGAAGCCACAGCGCGTCGCGTCTCCCTGCCCTTTGGTCTCGTCAGTCATTGGTACCGACGCCTTCACGCTCGATCATCGCGGATGCTGCTGCCTTCTCTGCCGCGCGCTTGTTGCCGCCGAGGCCCTCGGCGGAGGCGAGGCCCGGCAGATCAACCGCAACGCGGAATTGTGGATCATGGTGCGGGCCGGTGCGTTCGACCTCGCGATAGACCGGCGTCGGCAATCCCTTGCCTTGCGCCCATTCCTGCAACACGGTCTTGGGATCGCGCAACGGCCGGCGCAGCTTGTGCATCCGCTCGGTCCAGTTGCGCTCGACGAACTGGCGCGCGGCCTCGTAGCCGCCGTCGAGGAAGATCGCGCCGATCACCGCCTCGCAGATGTCGCCGAGCACGGATTTGCGCAGCCGCGCGCCCTCGACCGCCTTCACCATACCGAGCTTGATGTCGTCGAGCAGCCCGAGCGACTTGGCGACGTCGGCGCAGCTCTCCTTGCGCACGAGGTCGGCGAGCCGCTTCGACAGTTCGCCCTCATCGGCCTTCGGAAACGCCCGGAACAACATGTCCGAGACGATCAGCCCGAGCACGTGATCGCCGAGGAATTCCAGCCGCTGGTAGCTGTCGGCGCGGTTGCGAGTGGCCGGCTTAAGCGCGGAGACGTGGGTGAACGCGGTGGTCAGCAGCGCAGCGTCGGCGAACGTATAGCCGATCCGCGCTTCGGTGCCTGCGATCGCGGCCTTCGCTTCGGCAGCCTTGGCCGCCTTGCTGCGTCGCTTCTTCGGCGCGGCCGTGCTCTCGGCGGCAGACGTCTGGCTCGGCTCGCCGGTCGGCGCTTGATCGTTGATGGCTGCGGTATCGTCGTTCATCGCACGATGGAGAATAGGCGATTCCACCGCACCGCGAACGGCCAGCGCCAGACCATCCAGGCCTGCTCACCCTCGGCGATCGAGAAGAAGATCATCTGGGCGCGCCCGATGATGTTCTCGAACGGCACGTAGCCGACCTGCGACAGGAAGCGGCTGTCGGTCGAGTTGTCGCGGTTGTCGCCCATCATGAAGAAATGTCCGGGCGGAACGGTGTAGACGATGGTGTTGTCCATATAGCTGTTGTCGGTGCAATCCAGCGTCTCATAGCTGACGCCGTTCGGCAGCGTTTCCTTCCAGCGCTTGACCCGGGCAGTGGCATCCGCCGAGCCGCAGGGGTCCTCGCCGACGAAATCGCTCAGCCGCTCGCGCTTGATCGGCTCATCGTTGATGTAGAGCAGCCCGTTCTTGACCTCGATGCGGTCGCCCGGCAGGCCGACGACACGTTTGATGTAGTCGGTGGAGTCATCCCGCGGCAGCCGAAACACCACGATGTCGCCGCGGTTCGGCTCCGAGCCGAAGATACGGCCCGAGAAGATGTTCGGCGAGAACGGGATCGAATAGTGGCTGTAGCCGTAGGAATATTTCGAGACGAACAGATAGTCGCCCACCAGAAGCGTCGCCTTCATCGACCCCGAAGGGATGTTGAACGGCTGGAACAGGAAGGTGCGGATGACGAGCGCGATCAGAAGGGCATGGATGACGACGCGGATGGTCTCGCCGAAGCCGCTTTCAGTTTTGGTCCCGGTGGTCACGCTCATTGCTTTCCCAATTCCCGTGGGCCGATGTCCACGCGGTGGCAGAACGTTCTCTTCGCGCGAAGCGTCAGGCCCTCGCGTGAGGAAAATGGCCTTGATTCTGATCTTGAGGGCAAACTCCGGCCTAAACCCGGAATCCGCGTCTCGCTCGATTTAGCCTGCGGCGTTTTAGACGGTTGTTTGCGGAGGCGCAATCAATCGTCGCCTCAAAACTTCGCAATTCATTGAAATGTCAATGATTTTTTAGTTTGCTGAAGTTTTCCGGCAGATTCCGGCGCCGCGCGCTCATCTGGCGGGGGCAACCGCCGAAATTATGACGAAGGCCTGCGCCAGCGGCCAATCGTCCGTAATCGACAGGTCGATCTGCGCCTGCATGCCCTCGGGCGTCAGTTCCTGGAGCCTGGCCAGCGCCCCGCCGGTCAGCCGCATCGACGGCCGCCCGCCGGGCAGGTTCACCACCCCCATGTCCTTCCACCACACCCCGCGCCGGATACCGGTGCCGAGCGCCTTGGAGCACGCTTCCTTGGCGGCGAAGCGCTTGGCGTAGGTTGCGACCACCATCTTCTCGTTGTTGGCGCGGCGCATCGCCTTGGCCCGTTCGGCGTCGGTGAAGATGCGATCGAGGAAGCGCTCGCCATGGCGCTCGATCACCTTGGCGACCCGGGTGATGTCGATCAGGTCGGAGCCGATGCCGATGATCATGCGCCGGCCACACCCTGCGCCTTGGCGCGGCCGCGGTCCATCGCCGCGCGCATCTCGCGCACCGTCCCGGCGATGCCGACGAACAGCGCCTCGCCCATCATGAAATAGCCGATGTTGAGCTCGCGGATTTCCGGCAGCGCCGAGATCGTCTCCGCGGTCTCATAGTCGAGCCCGTGGCCGGCATGGACCTCGAGCCCGGCCGCCTGCGCGAGCCTTGCGCCGTCGACGATGCGCTTCCATTCGGCGTCCGCCTTGTCCTTGTGGCCATCGACGACGGCGTCGCACCAGCCGCCGGTGTGGATCTCGATCACGGGTGCCTTCAGCTTCGCGGCCATCTCGATCTGCCTGGGATCGGCCGCAATGAACAGCGAGACCCGGATGCCGGCATCATTGAGCCGCGCGATGAACGGGGCCAGCGCATTGTGCTGGCCGACCACGTCGAGGCCGCCTTCGGTGGTGAGCTCCTGGCGCCGTTCCGGTACCAGGCAGACCGCGTGAGGCTTGGTGGCGAGCGAGATCCGCAGCATGTCGTCGGTCGCCGCCATCTCGAAATTCAGCGGCCTCGATATCTCGGCCTTGAGCCGCGCCATGTCTTCGTCACGGATATGGCGGCGATCCTCGCGCAGATGCGCGGTGATGCCATCGGCGCCGGCCGCGATCGCAGCAAGCGCCAGCCGCACCGGGTCGGGCCGCGCCCCGCCCCGCGCATTGCGCAGGGTCGCGACGTGATCGACGTTGATACCGAGACGGAGCGGAGCAGCCTTTAACATGTCTCTGACCTGTAGTCCGAGCCTGTCGGGCACGGGCGTCGCCGTTTGCAGGACGGGGTCGCTTCCGCCCGCCGACGCCGCGCGCATCGATCCTTACCCATTGACGCGCTCGACCCGTGCAACGACGGCCTTGGCGCGCAACTGCGCGATGATAGCGCTGAGATGCTTGAGGTCATAGACCTCAAGATCGATGGTCAGCTCCGTGAAGTCGGGCGATTGACGCGACATGTGGATGTTGTCGATATTGCCGTCATGCTCGGCGATCACGGTCGCGATCTGGGCGAGGCTGCCGGGTTCGTTGACATTGTGCACCAGGATCCGCGCCGGGAAGCGCTGCGGCATGGTCTCGTCGATGTCCCAGCGCACGTCGAGCCAGCGCTCCGGCTCCTCCTCGAAATCCTTCAGCGCCGGCGACTGGATCGGATAGATCGTGATCCCCTCGCCCGGCGTGACGATGCCGACGATGCGGTCGCCCGGCACCGCGCCGCCGTTCGGCGCGAACTTCACCGGCAGGTCGGAGTTGATGCCGCGCACCGGAATCACCGAGGCGGCGCGCGCCGGATGCGGCGGGGTCTGTGTCTTCAGCTTGGCGGCAAGCCCCTTCTTGGCGCCGTAGCGCACCAGCCGCTCTTCCTTGTAGTCGGGATACATCGCGCGCGCGACATCGGAAGCCTTGATCTCGCCGCGTCCAACCGAGGCCATCACCTCCTCGATCGAGGTGCGCGCGAGCCGCGGCAACGCGCCCTTCAATTTGTCGTCGGCATATTCGATCTTGGCGCGGGCAAACAGGCGGTCGACGATTCGGCGGCCGAGGCCGGCATACTGGTCGCGCACGGCATCGCGGGTGGCACGCCGGATCGCGGCGCGCGCCTTGCCGGTGCGGGCGAGCGCCTCCCACGCCGATGGCGGCGCCGACTGCGCCTTCGAGGTCAGCACCTCGACCTCGTCGCCGTTCTGCAGCTCGGACGACAACGGCGCGAACTTGCCGTTGATCTTGCAGCCGACCGCGCTGTTGCCGACGGCGGTGTGCACCGCATAGGCGAAGTCGATCACGTTGGCGTTGCGCGGCAGTGCGATCAGCTTGCCCTTCGGGGTGAAGCAGAACACCTGGTCATGGAACAGCTCGAGCTTGGTGTGCTCGAGGAATTCTTCCGGATTGGAGCTCTCCGAGAGGATGCCGATGGTGTGGCGCAGCCAGGCGAAGGCGTTGGATTCGTGCTTGAGCCGCTCATGCGGCGAGCCGGCCCCTTCCTTGTAGAAGGCATGCGCGGCGATGCCGAACTCGGCGATCTGGTTCATCTCCTCGGTGCGGATCTGCAATTCGACGCGTTGCTTGCCCGGACCGATCACCGTGGTGTGGATCGAGCGGTAGTCGTTCTGCTTCGGGGTCGAGATGTAGTCCTTGAAGCGGCCCGGCACCACCGGCCAGGTGGTGTGCACGATGCCGAGCGCGCGGTAGCAGGCGCCGACGTCGTCGAGGATGACGCGGAAGCCGTAGATGTCGGACAGCTGCTCGAAGCCGACCGACTTGCGCTCCATCTTGGTCCAGATCGAAAACGGCTGCTTGCGGCGACCGAACACCCGCGCGGTGATGCCGTTCTTCTGCAGGTTCTTGGAGAGCTGGGTTTCGATCTCGCCGATCAGATTGCGGTTGCGCTCGGCCAGGGAATCGAGCCGCTGCTGGACCACGGCATAGGCCTCGGGATCGAGCACGAAGAACGACAGGTCCTCGAGCTCTTCGCGCATCTCCTGCATACCCATGCGGCCGGCCAGCGGCGCATAGATGTCCAGCGTCTCATCGGCGATGCGGCGCCGCGAGGCCGGCGGCATGAACTCCATGGTCCGCATGTTGTGCAGGCGATCTGCGAGCTTGATCAAGAGCACGCGGACGTCGTCGGCGATCGCCAGCAGCAGCTTGCGCAAATTCTCGGCCTGCTTGGCCTCGCGCGACACGAGTTCCAGCCGCTTCAGCTTGGTGAGGCCTTCGACCAGCGCGCCGATCTCGTGGCCGAACACATGGTCGATCTCGGCCCGCGTCGCCTCGGTGTCCTCGATCGTGTCGTGCAGCAGCGCCGCCACGATCGTGGCGTCGTCGAGCTTGAGGTTGGTGAGGATCGCGGCGACCTCGAGCGGATGCGAGAAATAGGGATCGCCGGAGGCACGCGTCTGGGTGCCGTGCGCCTTCATGGCGTAGACATAGGCGCGGTTGAGCAGGTCTTCGTTGGTGTCGGGGTTGTAGGAACGGACGCGCTCGACAAGGTCATATTGTCGCATCATGCGCGTCCGCGGCCTGGCCGGCCGCTCCGCCGCGGACGACGCCGGCGCCACCGCAACCGTTTCGGTTGCAGCCTGCATCTGGATGGAACTGCGGCGTCGATACGCCATGAACTCGCTGCCTCTCGCGCGGGACCGAAGCGTCCCTTCCTCAATCTAGTGCGCTTTCGAACGAAGCTGCACCCCGCGCGGGCCCTGGGACCATTCAATTTCCCGCGCCCGCATAGGACGCACCGTAACAGCGAAATTGTCAACAAAAGCAAAGGCCCGGAGCAATGTCCGGGCCTTTTTCAAATCCGTTCCAAACGAGGCAGCTGAACGACGGGCTTACTCGTCTTCCTCGGGCTGCTCTTCCGGGGGAGCGAGGCCTTCGAGGCCCTTCAGCAGCTCTTCCTCGGTCATGCGCTCGACCGCGACCTCGGTGTCGTCGGCGTCAACGCTGGCACCAGCGGAACCGATCAGCGGCACAGTGTCCGGCTCGGGCTCGTCCACCTCGACGAACTTCTGCAGGGAGTGTACCAGTTCCTCCTTGAGGTCTTCCGGCGAGATCGTCGAATCGGCGATCTCGCGCAACGAAACGACCGGGTTCTTGTCGTTGTCGCGATCAACCGTGAGTTGCGACCCCGACGAGATCATCCGGGCGCGATGCGCAGCCAACAGGACGAGGTCGAAGCGATTGTCGACCTTATCAATGCAATCTTCGACGGTGACGCGAGCCATCTCGAGGCGCTCCGTGGTAAAAGGGACCGAACATGTAGGTTATGAGGGTTAGTTATAGGGCTAGTCCCGGTTTCGCAAGGTAAAATTTGTGATTTGCCTTCCCAACAGGCTCTGATAACCCGGTCCGCCGGGGCCAGAAGGGCCGGAGCGTCTGACGACATGGCTAGGTTGCCGTCCCAGACAAGTAAATCTCTTCATTGCAATGTCAAAAGTCTAGGCTTTTTGCCCTCGCCTCACCATAATTGCGGTGGTGATTGTCGTAGGGAAAGATTCACTGAACTTTAGGCAGCAACGCTGGAAATTGCGCGCGGTCGGTCGTCGTTGCGCTAAGAACACTAACAACTACGCGAGAACACTTTGATGTCGTCACCTGTTTCCAACAAGATCGCGCTCTTCATCGACGGAGCCAATCTTTATGCAACCGCAAAGACCCTCGGCTTCGACATCGACTACAAACGCCTCCTCAAGGAATTCCAGAGCCGAGGAACACTGCTGCGAGCATTCTACTACACGGCGATCATCGAGGATCAGGAGTATTCGTCGATCCGTCCGTTGATCGACTGGCTCGACTACAACGGCTACACCGTCGTCACCAAGGCGACCAAGGAATTCATCGACGCCAGCGGCCGCCGCAAGGTGAAGGGCAATATGGACATCGAGCTCGCCGTCGATGCCATGGAACTTGCCGAGCACATCGATCAGATGATTCTGTTTTCCGGCGACGGCGATTTCCGCTCGCTGGTCGAGGCCGTGCAGCGTCGTGGCGTTCGCGTCACCGTGATCTCCACGATTGCCAGCCAGCCGCCGATGATCGCCGACGAGCTGCGCCGCCAGGCCGACGTCTTCACCGACCTGGTCGAGCTGCAATCCAAGCTTGGCCGCGATCCGTCCGAACGGCCGGCGCCGCGCGAACCGCGTCACCACTCCCCGCAATTCCTGCAGCGCGCGACCACGATGGCCCCACGGGGAGCCGATGACGATTTCGACGAGTAATCTCGTCGCCGCACCGCAGCGTCCCGACAGCAACTGCCAGCTCTGTCCAAGGCTGGCCAACTTCCGCGCAGAAGCCCGCGCGCGCAACCCGGACTGGTTCAACTCCCCGGTGGAGTCGTTCGGCGATCCGAACGCGCGGTTGCTGATCGTCGGCCTTGCGCCCGGTATGCAGGGCGCCAACCGGACCGGCCGTCCCTTCACCGGCGACTACGCCGGGGACCTGCTCTATGCGACCCTGCTCGAATATGGCTTCGCCAGCGGCGTCTATCAGGCGCGGCCGGACGATGGCCTGACGCTGGTCGACAGCCGGATCAGCAACGCGGTGCGCTGTGTGCCGCCGCAGAACAAGCCGCTGCCGGCCGAGATCAACACCTGCCGGCAGTTCCTCAGCGCCACCATCGCTGCGATGCCGAAGGTGTGGGCCATCGTGCTGCTCGGACGCATCGCCCACGAATCGACCCTGAAGGCATTGGGCGTTCGCCTGGCCGCGGCGCCGTTTGTGCACGGCGCCGTGCATAGCGTCGGCAAGTACAAGCTCTACGACAGCTACCACTGCTCGCGCTACAACACGAACACAGGCGTGCTGACGACCGACATGTTCCGCAAGGTGTTCGCGACAGTGCGCAGGGATCTGGAGACCTGACGAAGCGTGGGAGCACCATGCCGGACAATCCATACGTGCCGTTGCGTCCTATCGACTGGGACGCGGACGAGGTGACGACGGCAATCGGGGAGATCGTTGCCGACGCGCTCGCCGGCTTTGACCCCGTGGACTTCTGGCCGGCACACCCAAGTGATGACGGCTTGCCGGACGGCACCGCGAGCTTCTACTTCGGTGCCACAGGGATGATCTGGGCGCTCAACTATCTCAAGTGGGTTGGGGCGACGAAGGCCTCATTCGATTTCAGTCCGATCCTGCCGCGGCTGATCGAGAACAACAGGGCCGAGTTCGCAGAACGGGATTACTCGGCACACGGATCACTCCTGTTCGGCGATCTTGGCAGTCTCCTCCTCGTGATGCGGCTGCAACCCGACGCTGCAGTCGCCTCTCAAATCTATGACCGCGCCGAAGCAAACAGTTCGCTCCCAATCCGCGAACTGATGTGGGGCATGCCCGGCTCAATGCTGGCTTGCATCCACATGCACGAGATGACCGGTGAAGAGCGTTGGCGCGCCCTGTTCAAGATGCAGGCGGCTCGGCTCTTGTCCGAGCTGGAAGACACCGAGCTGGGACCGCTGTGGCGACAGGATCTGTACGGTCATCATCACCGTTGGCTTGGTCCCGTGCACGGCTATGCCGGGAACATGATCCCGTTGCTGCGCGGCTGGAGCTGGCTGGAAGAAGAGCAGCGCGCGTCGCTGACCACGATCATGCCGCAGACCCTGACACGGAACGCGTGGCGAACCGCCGCAGGCATCAACTGGCCGGCCGTCGCCGGCGGCACCGCGCGTCTGTGCCAGCACTGCCACGGCGCACCAGGCATGGTCACGACGTTTGCCGACGCGCCCTTGCAATCGCGTGAGCTGGACGAGTTGCTCCGGCAGGGCGGCGACTTTACCTGGAACGCCGGCCCGCTCAGCAAGGGCTCCAACCTCTGTCACGGCACAGGCGGCAACGGCTACGCCTTCCTGAAGCTGTTCCGCCGGATCGGCGACGCCCATTGGCTTGAACGGGCACGATCGTTCGCGATGACGGCCATCGCCCAATGCCGCGAAGCAAGGTCGGAGCTCGGACGCGGCCGCTATTCGTTATGGACCGGCGACGTCGGTCTGGCGGTCTATCTCTGGGATTGCCTAACCGGCGACCCCCGCTTCCCGACGATCGACGTGTTCTAACGAACGATCGGATTGTCCTGACGCCAGTTGCAGAACCCCGCAAATGCCATAAGCGACGGCCTGCGGGGCTGAGGACATCAGCGAAATTTCGGAATACTAGAAAAGTACCCCTGAGTTGCCCGACGTGTCAAGTTGCTTGGTCGAACGCCGGCCGCTGCCGGCTGCTTTGCATGGGGTTGTTTTCGATATTTTAGCAGCGCTCCCTGCGACGACTGCTCCAGCTAGTTCTTCCGCGGATTGTCCTTCAGCCATTCCAGCACGTCGCCGGCGTTCCGGTCGGGTGGGAACACCGGATAGAACACGTGCGTGATGCGGGCGTCGTCGATCACAAGCGCCAGCCGCTTGATCAGGGTCAGGCCCGCCACCGACATCGTCGGCAACCTCAGCGCGTGGGTGAGTTCGAGCGCCTCGTCCGACAGCACCGGGAACGGCAAATGCAGGCGCGACGCCATCTCGATCTGATAGTCATTGCTTTGCGTCGACAGCCCGAACACCTGCGCGGCACCGGCGGCCTTCAGCTCGGCGAACAGGTCGCGGAAGGCGCAGGTCTGCGGCGTACAGCCGCGCGCACCCGGGATCATGTCCCAATCGTCGACCAGCCCGATCTTGCCGGGCTCGCCGGTTCGCGGATAGGCGAACACCACGGTGCGACCCTCGAGCGCCGACAGCGTCACCGACGTGTCGTTGGTGGCCCGCAAGGTCACGGGCGGGATCGTCATGCCCGAGAGGTGCGCCGCGCCGCCATCGTCCTTCGGCGCCGGGATCTTGCTCCAGTCAACGTCGGTGAGGCTGCCTTGGCTCATCGGCCCATCTCCATCCGTCGTCATCCGAAATGACGACTTGAACGCTACCCCCGCGCCCGCAACAAGCGGCCCTTTTCGCGGGACCAGTCGCGCTTCTTCTCGCTCTCGCGCTTGTCGTGCAGCTTCTTGCCCTTGGCGATCGCGAGCAGCAGTTTGGCACGGCCGCGCTCATTGAAGTACAGTTTTAGCGGAATGAGCGTCATGCCCTCGCGGTCGACCGCCCCGAGCAGCTTGTTGATCTGCTTGCGATGCAGCAGCAGCTTTCGCGGCCGCTTCGGCTCGTGGTTGAAGCGGTTGGCCTGGAGATATTCCGGGATGTTGGCGTTGATCAGCCACAGCTCGCCGTTCTTGGAATCCGCATAGGATTCCGCGATCGTGCTCTTGCCGCTGCGGATCGACTTCACCTCGGTGCCGGTCAGCGAGATGCCGGCCTCGATCGTGTCCTCGATGGCGTAGTTGAAGCGGGCCTTTCGGTTTTCGGCGACAACCTTGATCGGGCGTTCGTTCTTGTCGGCCACTTTAGCTCTTCTTGAGGAGGTCGCGGATTTCCGTCAGCAGCACGACCTCGTCGGACGGCTTCGGCGGTTCGGCGGGCTTGGCCTCATCCTTGCGCTTGAACTGGTTCATGGCGCGAATGACCAGGAACAGGACGAAGGCGATGATCAGGAAGTTCAGCGTCAGCGTCAGGAAGTTGCCCCAGGCCAGCACCGCGCCCTGCTTCTTGGCGTCGGCCAGGTTGGTTGCGGTGACCGCCTTGGAAAGCCCGGTGAAGTAGTTGGAGAAGTCGAGACCACCGGTGATCGCGCCGATGATCGGCATGATGATGTCGCCCACCAGCGAGGTGACGATCGCGCCGAAGGCTGCACCGATGATGACGCCGACGGCGAGGTCGACGACATTGCCCTTCATGGCGAATTCGCGGAATTCCTTCAGCATCCCCATCCCCTTCTGTTCGACATTGCGTACGGCATCATTCACGGCGGCACGGTCCCGGTTCAGTTGATCAGGCCGGCATGCACCATGGCGCTGCGGACGGCCTGGCGGGTCGATTCAGAGACCGGCACCATCGGCAGGCGCAGCTTCTCGTCCAGCTTGCCGAGCAGCGACATCGCATACTTCACCGGCGCGGGATTGCTCTCGATGAACAGGTTGGTGTGCAGCGGCATCAGCTTGTCATGGATCTTCAACGCGGTGGTGACATCGCCCTTCTGCCAGGCGGTCTGGAACTCGGAGCACAGCCGCGGCGCGACGTTCGAGGTGACCGAGATGCAGCCATGGCCGCCATGCGCCATGTAGCCGATGATGGTGGCGTCCTCGCCGGACAGCTGGTTGAAGTCCTCGCCCATCGCCGCGCGCTGCTGCGACACACGCACCATGCTGGCGGTCGCGTCCTTGACGCCGGCGATGTTCTTCAGCTCGAACAGCCGCTTCATGGTGTCGACCGACATGTCGATCACCGAGCGCGGCGGGATGTTGTAGATGATGATCGGAATCCCGATCGCATCGTTGATCGCCTTGAAGTGCTGGTACATGCCTTCCTGGGTTGGCTTGTTGTAGTACGGCGTCACCACCAGCACGGCGTTGGCGCCGGCCTTCTCGGCGTGCTCGGCGAGCTCGATCGCCTCCTTGGTCGAATTCGAGCCGGCACCGGCGATCACGGGCACCCGGCCCTTGGCCTCCTCGATGCACCACTCGACCACGCGCTTGTGCTCGTCATGGCTCAGCGTCGGGCTCTCACCCGTGGTGCCGACCGGCACCAGGCCGTGCGTACCCTCGGCGATCTGCCAGTTCACGAGGCCGCGGAACGCCGCCTCATCGACCGAGCCGTTTTTGAAGGGCGTCACCAAGGCAGTGAATGATCCCCGGAATTTTGTCTTGGCTGCCATGGACTTCCTCCAAACGCTTCAGGCTAAAGGCTAGGTCGACGGACCCTTGTTGTTGTCGTGCTTCACGTCCGTGCAACCGGCACCCGGTTGATGCGAAACGCCATGAAGGGCAATTCATATCGGGTCTGGCCGACAGGCGAAAGGGCCGTACCGTACCTATTCCCAACGGTAATCTGCGGCGCGCAATACCGCGTCCAGCCGCGATTTTGCCGTTGTGCTGGCGCAAACAGCCGCACCGGCAGGCTTCTTAGTATTTTGTCTACGTTTTCAATCAAATAAGAACCCATGGCCCAAACGACCGGTTGATTCGGGGCCGCAGAGGACTTCTGTGATCCGTTCCGTTCGCGCAGGCACATTGCGGTCGACGGCGCTGGCGACGAGCCTGGCGCTGGTGGTCGGCCTTGCCGCCATCACGCCCGATGTTCAGGCCGCCGAGGATGTTCCGGCCGCAAAGCCGGCTGCTCAGGATACGGCTGCAAGGAGCACGGGTTCCAAGGTGGCTGGCTCAAAGCCGGCAGCAGCCAAGAACGGCGAAGCCAAGAAGAGCGAAAGCAAGAAGAGCGAAGCCAAGCATACCGACGCGGCAAAGACGACCTCCTCCAGGTCGAGTGCGGTCAAGACCGACGGCGCCAAGGCCGCTTCTGCCAAGACCGACGCTCCCAAGGCAACGGCCGCGAAGACCACCGAAGCCAAGGGCACGACGTCGAAGGCCACTGCGTCCAAGACGACCGAGTCCAAGACCACGGCATCCAAGCCCGCCTCCCCGGCCGCAACAGGAAGTCTGCCGACGAACAAGCCGGCGCCTGCCCGCGCCGCCGCCCCCGCGCTGGTTCCGGCAACCCGCCAGCATGCCGCGCCGATCGTGCGCAAGCCGGTGCTGCCTGCCGCGGTGGCTGCAACATCATCGACGTCGCAGTCGGACAAGGACGCGCTTGCCAGCGTCGTCGAGTTGCTGCGCAAGCGCAGGCCTTCTGATGCCACCGAGGCTGAAGCCTCGATCTCCGATCCGGTGGCGCGCAAGCTTGCAGAATGGCTGATCCTGCGCAGCGAGGACAATGGCGCTTCGGTCGAGCGCTACCGCGCCTTCCTTGACGCCAATCCGAGCTGGCCGTCACAGACCTTCCTGCGCCGCCGCATCGAAGCATCGCTATGGGACGACCATCGCGACGACTCCACAGTCTGGGCCTGGTTCCAGAATGAATCGCCGGTCTCGGCCAAGGGCCGGCTCGCACTCGCCAAGGTGATGATCGGCCGCGGTGACCGCGGCAATGCCGAACGTTTGGTGCGCGAAGCCTGGCGCAACGACCCGATGAGCGAGGACACCGAAACCACCGCGCTCGATCTGTTCGGCTCGTTCCTGACCGCCGGCGACCACAAGGCGCGCATGGACACCATGCTCTACGGCACCGACAACGAGGCCGCCGGCATCCGCGCGGCCAAGCGTCTCGGCTCCGGCTATCTGGCACTTGCCAAGGCGCGCATCGCGGCCAACCGCAAGGGCTCGAACCTGCGTGCGCTGCTGGAAGCGGTCCCGAGTGACCTGTCCGGCGACACCGGCTATCTGTTCGCCAAGATCCAGCTGCTCCGCCGCGAAGAGAAATTCACGGAGGCCGCCCGGCTGATGCTGAGCGCACCGAAGGAGGCCTCGCGTCTCTACAACGTCGACGAATGGTGGGTCGAGCGCCGCCTGCTGGCGCGCAAGATGATCGACGTCAACGAGTTTCGCACCGCCTATCTGATCGCGCGCGACGCGGCACTGCCCGCCCGCGACATCTACAAGACCGAGCAGGAATTCACCGCAGGCTGGATCGCGCTGCGCTTTCTCGACGATCCCTCCCTCGCCGCCCAGCACTTCGCGCGGATCGGCGTCGGCAGCGCCAACCCGACTGCGCTGGCGCGTGCCGGCTATTGGCAGGGCCGCGCCGCGGAAGCCGCCGGCCGCGGCCAGGAGGCGCGCGCCGCCTATGCACGCGCGGCCGAGCAGTCGACCAGCTATTACGGTCAGCTCGCGCGCGCAAAACTCGGCTTGCCGCAGATCGAGCTGAACAGCGCGCCGCGCGGCCGCGGTGCCGATCGGCTGGAGATCGTGCGCGCAGTCGGGCTGCTCTACGAAATCGACGCGCGCGAGCTCGCGATTCCGATCTTTAGCGACATGGGCGACAATGGCGATCCGGAAGCGCTGGCCGGCCTCGGCGAGCTGACCGCGCGCAATGGCGACGCCCGCGGCATGCTGCTGATGGGCAAGTCGGCACTCAACCGCGGACTGCCGTTCGACCACTACGCCTATCCGGTGAACGGCATCCCGTCGTTCCGCCAGGTCGGGCCCGAGGTCGAACAGAGCGTCGTCTACGCGATTGCGCGCCAGGAGAGCGCGTTCAATCCCGCCGTGGTGTCGCCGGCGCAGGCCTATGGCCTGATGCAGGTGACGCCGGACGCCGGACGCTATGTCTGCAAGCGCGCCGGCATCGGCTTCGACCTCAACCGGATGAAGACCGATCCGGTCTACAATGCGATGCTCGGCGCGGCCGAGCTCGGCGGCCTGCTCGAGGACTATCGCGGCTCCTACATCCTGACCTTCGCCGCCTACAATGCCGGCCGGGGCAGCGTGAAGAAGTGGATCGAGCGCTACGGCGATCCGCGCGACCCCAAGGTCGACGCGGTCGACTGGGTCGAGCTGATTCCGTTCTCGGAGACGCGGAACTACGTCCAGCGGATCATGGAGAACCTGCAGGTCTACCGCGCCCGCTTCGGCGGCGGCACCAGATTGCAGATCGAGGCCGACCTGCACCGCGGCACCAGCGCGGAGTGAGCCGGCGCGACCGGTTTTCAACAGGCCCGCGACAGGCGACTTGCCATCGCCACCCAACATCCATTCAAGCCATTGTTTTAGCTTGGTTTTTCTGCGCTATCGCTGACCCGAGCTCCCCAATCGGCGCCCTATATAAAGGCTCGACGGCCATCCCGAGGCGGCCAGCCGTGGAGCTGCCACCAAATCACCTTGTCGCAATCTGAATCTGCCGCTTGCGGCTCAGCGTCCAGTCGGGCATATCGGCGCCACCGGAGAGGTGGCCGAGTGGCTGAAGGCAACGCTTTGCTAAAGCGTCATACGGTCTCAAGCTGTATCGAGGGTTCGAATCCCTCCCTCTCCGCCACGCTCAAGACCTTGGCCTCCCCTGGCCAACCACCCGATCGAATCGAAGACGCCGCCGGACAGCATTCGGCGCGCCCCTGATCGACCTCAGCCGCCGCCGCGCGTCGACGGATCGAGATTTCTGTTCTCGCCCGGCGGGATCGGCCCGAAGCCCGGATACCTGTACCAGGTCGGAGGAGCCACCTGTTCACTTGGGCGGATGATGAGGTGCGGTCGTACGCGGCGGTGATGTGCCGTCGCGGCATCGGCAACCGCAGTCCACAGAATCACAAGGGGCAACGTCAAGGCCAAGGAAGAACGCAAGCCAGCACGCATCGGGATCACTCCGCTTCATCGAACAGGTGATCACTGAACCCAGCGCTCTATTCTGCCGTGGCCTCTCGCATGCGATCAAAACGGCGAGACCGCCGGGCCGCGACGCCGGAATGTGACATTTTTCTTATACGCAACACGGCTATCCTCGTCGCCAATCTGGGCCACCGAGGGTCAGGCGATGAAGCAATACGTGACGATAGGGGTTGCAGTCATTGTGGGCGCGGCCCTGATCGAGGTCGCGCTGGTTCCTGGCCTCCTGATTGGCGGCGCAGCCATGCTCGCTCCCAACATTCTGCCCGGCTTGCGTCGCCGCAATCGAAAATCGGTTGCGACCGCGCGTCAAAATTCTGCGCGCTCCGCGTCCTTGCTGAACCAGCTCCCGGTCAAGCTGCCGTTGACGCTGCTGCCGAAGCTCGCGCTTGGGCGCACCGTCGCCAAGACCATCACATTCCGCGTCATCGTCACCAGCCTCGACTTCACCACGAACTATCTGGTGATCGGTGAACTCGCCACCGCGGCCGGTCTGTCATCCTTCAACCTGGTCGCCGGCCCTCTGTTCTATCTGGCCCACGAAGCCGCCTGGAACTACTTCAGATCGTCTGATACCCCGGTCGCCCTGCGCGCGCTTGCACCGCCGGCAGAGGACGCTCAATCAGCCGACGGCAGCGTCACGATCAGCCGCGCCCTCGCCAAGACCATCACCTACCGCACGATCGCAACCGTGGTCGACTTCACCACCAACTATGTGGTGGTACGGAACATCACGGAAGCGACGATCCTGTCGGCCAGCGGCTTCATACTTGGTCCGTTCGTTTATTTCGGGCACGAGAAGGCCTGGGACTATTTCACCTCGCGAGCCGAGCGCGCGATTGACCTGTTGCCGCCGAGCGAGACGAGACTGCTGCCGGCGCCGGCATGATCAAGACGGGTCGAGAAGCACCCGACCTTGATCGAGCACCCGACCTTGATCGCTGATCGCGGGAATGGTGACCTTCAACGACACCATTCCGTCCCTCACGAGTGCCCGAGAGGCCCCAGCCCTTGCCGCGCCGCGCGCAGCGGCCGCGGAAAGGCCTGTGCGCAAGCGACGCCGAGTAGCGCGAGGCCGCCGCCGATGACATGGAATGGCTTCACCGGCTCGCCCAGCATCACGATCGCGGCCGCGGCGGTCAGCACCGGCAACAGGTTCATGAAGATCGCGCAGCGGTTCGGGCCGAGCTGCGCGACACCGCGGATCCACAGGAACGGCAGCACCACCGAGGCCAGCGCGCCGGCATAGATGATCAGCGGCAGCGTTGCGGCGTTGACCTGCCGCAGCGGCGCCGGCGTTGCGAGAAATGCGGGAAACATCACCGCCAGCGCACACAGCGCCTGCATGTAGGTCGACTGCCACCCGGTGATCGGCAGATTCCAGCGCTTCAGCAGCACGCCGTACAACGCGTAGACGATCGCGGCGAGCAGCATCAACGCGTCGCCCGCATGCACGCCGTTCTGCAACAGCGAAGACAAGTCGCCGCCGCTGACGAGATAGACGAGGCCGGCAAACGACAGCGGCGCGCCGCAGATCATGCCGAGCGTCGGCTGCTCGCCGAGCAGCGCGGCACTGAGGCCAACGGTCAGGAGCGGCGTCAAGGCTGTGAACACCGCCATGTTGGTCGCGGTCGTGGTCTCGGCCGCGAGGTACGACAGGCTCTGGAACAGGCACATCGCCAGGAAGCCGAGGATCGCGAGTGGCCCGAGATGCGGCCAGATCGCGAGACGATTGCGCCAGGCTCCGTGCGCCACGAACGGAGACATCAGCAGGACCGCGACCAGCAGACGATAGAAGGTGATCGCCTGCGGACCGATCGTGTGCGCCGAGAGACGGGAGACGATGACGTTGCCCGCCCACAGGACGATGGCAACGAAGGGATAGAGAAGTGCGGCTTTCTGCTTGAACATGACCTTGGCAGCGCGTTGGTGAAAGACCCACCAGCAACTACTTGTCGCGCCAACGTCCGTCTCACGCTAGAGTGACGTCACCTAGCGAGATTGGGACATGAAATGAGGAAGTGTTGGACGAGCTGATCACGCGGCACCTCGACTATCACGCCACGGCGCGGCCGATGGCGGCGATGGAGATCGACTATCCGAGCGGCGCGTCGACCGGCCTGCACGCGCATCCGCGCGGCCAGCTGCTCTACGCGATCGAGGGCGTGATGATCGTGCGCTGTGCCGAGGGCACCTGGGTGGTGCCGCCCAATCGTGCGGTGTGGCTGGTCGCAGGACTCGAGCACGAGGTCCGCATGTGCGGCGCGGTCAAGATCCGCACCGTGTTCGTCGATGCCGGCGCGGCTCCCGATCTACCGCAGACCAGCTGCGTGTTCACGGTCTCGCCGCTGCTGCGCGAATTGTTCGTCGCCGCGATGCGCGTGCCGCTGGACTACGCGCCTGCGACCTCGGACGAGCGCCTGATGCACGTGCTGCTCGACCAGTTGCGCGAGGTCGATGTGCTGCCGTTGCATCTGCCGATGCCGCGCGACCAAAGGCTCGCGCGGATCTGCGCGACGCTGGTGAGCCGCCCGGACGATGCCTCCACCGCCGAGCAGTGGGCAAACCGCTTGAGGTTGACGTCGAAGACGATCCATCGTCTGTTCGCCAGGGAAACCGGCATGACGTTCGGCGAATGGCGTCAGCAGGCGCGTCTGCTGTTCGCGCTCGAACGCCTCGCGCGCGGCGCGCGGGTGGTCGATGTCGCGCTCGATGCCGGCTATGCCAGCCAGAGCGCCTTCACCGCGATGTTCCGCCGGCATTTTGGCGTGCCGCCGAACGCTTTCTATCGGTAAGTCGTCGAGGCGAAGAACTAGCGCTCCGCAGGCACCGACTGCGCCGCCGGCCCCAGGATCCATTCCCTGAATGCCGTGATCTTCGGAAGCGACTGCCTGTTGTCGGGGCAGAGGAGATAATACGCGAACTCTTCCAGATGTGCGGTCTCCAGCAGCTGGACCAGTTCTCCGCTCTCGATCTCGCTTGCGACCATCGCCGCCGGCAGCAGCCCAGCGCCCTGCCCGGTCAGCACGGCCTTCAGCAGCAGACTGCTGTCATCGAACGACGGTCCGCGCGGCGCGCGCACCTCCGCGATGCCGTTGGCCTGAAACCACAGGCTCCAGCCCTTGCGATCGGCGTCATGCACCTGCGGCCAGGTCGCGAGGTCGCCGGGAGATGCCGGCCGGCCGAGACGCGCAACCAGCGACGGCGCGGCCACCACCACCATCTCGACTGTCACGACGCGGTCGCTGCGCAGCCCCGGATAGCGGCCGAGGCCGTGGCGCACCGCGACGTCGATGCCGCTGCGCGAGAAATCGATCAGCGTGTTGCTGGTGACGATCTGCAGATCGATCTCGGGATGGGTGTTCTGAAACGACGTCATGCGCGGCACCAACCAGGCCGACGCAAAGAACGGCGTGACGCTCACCGTCAGCGTGCCGACATCAACGGATGCAGCGACGCGGCGCGATGCCTCCGCGATCTGGCGAAACGCATTGCGGATCGACGGCAGATAGTCGCGTCCGGCGTCGGTGAGATAGATGCCGCGCGGCACCCGCTCGAACAGCTTGACGCCGAGATGCGCCTCCAGCGTCTTGAGCATCTGGCTGACCGCGCCCGGCGTCACGTACAGCTCCTCGGCCGCGAGCTTCACCGAGAGATGGCGGGCGGCGGATTCGAATGCTTTGAGCGCGTTCAGGGGCGGAAGCCGGTTTTCCATGATTTAGATCTTCTAATCTCAATTGCGTAGCAAATCTGGTTTGCCAATCCGACGTCCCAGGCGCTCTATCAGCTATCTTAACGCTGAAAGCCGCGTCAACGCAGAGAAAGTCGAACCAATAAGATTAGATCATCTAATCTTTCGTTCCGGCGTTCGCCAGCTGCTTTCGGTTCCTTTGATGAAGCCAGGACTGATGGAACCAGGACATGATTGACGTCCCAAACACACTCGCTCTGCACGAGGTCGCTGCAGACGGCCATCCCAACCAACTCGTCGATCGCATCAACGAATCGCAATCCGGCAGCCTGCCCGGCCTGCTCGACTTCCGATGGCTCAATGCCGGACGCGGCCACATCAGCGGTCGCTTCGAGATCTCAGCGAAGCACTTCTCGCCGCACGGGCTGCTGCATGGCGCAAGCATCGTCGCGTTGGCGGACACTGCATGCGGGTTCGGCTGCCTCGCCTCCTTACCGGAGGGCGCGATCGGCTTCGCCACCGGAGAGTTGAAGACGAACTTCATCGGCGCAGCGCGCGAAGGCGGCGTGAGCTGCGACGCGCGCCTCGTTCACGCCGGCCGCACCACCCAGGTGTGGGATGCCGAAATCCGCAGCGAGTCGACCGGCAAGACCATCGCGCTGTTTCGTTGCACGCAGATGCTGCTTTACCCGCCGGCCAAGGCTGGCGGTCGCGCGCCGCAGGGAGAACGATCGTGAGGGACGCCGTCATGCACGCCGGTTATCAGCGAGCAAAGCCGTTCTACGGCTGGATTGTCGTCGCGGCGGCTTTCGTCGTGACCTTCATCGGCTTCGGCAGCGCCTACACGTTCTCGTCCTTTGTCGAGTCCTTGCAACGGGAGTTCGGCGCCTCACGCGGCGCGGTGTCGCTGGTGTTCTCCTTCGCGGGCTTCCTGTATTTTGGTCTCGGCATCGTCTCCGGTGCGCTTGCCGATCGCTGGGGCGCACGCAGGCTCGCGGTCCTCGGAATGACCCTCGTCGGCCTCGGCATGGTGCTCGCCGGACAGGCGCAGACCATCCTTCAGGTCTACGCCGCCTACAGCATCGGCATCGGCGCCGGCGTCGGTTGCGCCTATGTCCCGACCTTGGGCGCCGTGCAGCGCTGGTTCGTTCGGCGGCGCGGTTTTGCATCGGGCCTCGCGGTCAGCGGGATCGGGGTCGGGACGCTGGTGATGCCGCCGCTCGCGACCTGGCTGATCGCGAGCTTCGGCTGGCGCGATGCCTACGTCGTGCTGGGCGTCGTCGCCGCCGTCGCCGGGATCGGCGCATCGCTGCTGATCGCGGATGATCCGCGCCGCTACGGCACCGGACCGGACGGTGATCCGCTTGAGGCGGCTTCAAGCACGGCACTCCGCCAAGGCGTTTCGATCCTCGGTGCGGTCCGAACCGCCCGCTTCGCCGGGCTCTACGCGGCCTGCCTGATCAGCGCGTTCGGCGTGTTCGTGCCCTTCGTGCACCTGGTGCCGTTCGCGATCGATCATCAGGTGGCGCCGGCGCTTGCCGTGCTGCTGCTCGGAATGATCGGTGTCGGCAGCACCGCCGGCCGGTTCTTCCTCGGCGGCATCGCCGACAGGATGGGGCGCGATGCGTTCCTGATTGCGATGTATCTCGGCATGGCCGCCGCGCTCGCGATCTGGGCGATCGCAGGCACTTTCTGGTCGCTCACAGTGTTCGCGCTGCTGTTCGGCGTGTTCTATGGCGGCTGGGTCGCGATCCTGCCCGCCGTGGTCACCGACCATTTCGGCGGCCGCAATGTCGGCGGCATCATCGGCATCCTCTACACCAGCGTCGCGTTCGGGACGCTGCTGGGTCCGAGCGCCGCCGGCTTCGCCTTCGATATCAGCCACAGTTACTTCATTCCGGTGGCGATCAGCGCAGCCGCCAACCTCGTCGCCGCCCTCATCGCTGCCGCGACGATGCGAACCGCCTCGCCGATTGGCTCGGTCACGCAGCATTGACGTCGCTATGACGGCCGGTGACATCAGTGCTAGGCTCGGGGATCACCGCCTCCTCGGTTCGAGACCTCTGTGACCCCACGCTTCGCCATGACCAATGCCTGGACCTATCGGCGAGCCGACCGTGACGGCATCGTCGAGCTGGCATCGTGGCACGGCGCCGGTTCGCTCGGCCTCAAGCCGCACTTTCATGACGAGAGCCAGATCGTGCTGGTGCTGTCGGGGTTGCGCGCCTTTCGCATCGACGGCACCACCGTAACTGTGCCCGCCGGCCATGCCGCGCTCATTCCCGCCGGAATGTTGCATGCGCCGCTACCGACACCGGACGAGGAGACGGTTTGCCTCAATGCTTATTTTCCGGCCAGCCGCGCCGCCTCGTCGGTCCGGATCATCCGCGTTGAGGGGCGCTTTCGACGCGTCGAGGAGATATCGCCCGAGTACATCCTCGATATCGCGGGCGACATCGGCGCGCGCGAGCCGTCTCCATCGGCCGGGCTCGCCGGCCGGACAAGGCTCGGCGCCGCTCTGAAGGAGAGCCTCGAGCCGATCTGCGAGATCGCCGCAGGCTTCGGGCGAAGCCGCGAAGGGTTCAGCCGCATGGTGAGGCGCGAGCTCGGCGTCGCGCCGCATGCGTTCCGCCTGCTCGCCCGGCTCAATTTTGCGCGACAGCTGCTGCGCGCCGGCGATCCGATCGCGATGGTTGCGGTCGATGCGGGCTTCTCCGACCAGAGCCACCTCACCCGTCTGTTCCGCCGCACCTTTGGCACCACACCGGGCGTCTATTGGCGTGACTGAAGCGGCGTCACAGACGTTCCAGACGGACCGCGGCCCCGCCCGCTAGCCTGCTCACCCTCGAATTGGGTGACGCATGGATATCCAGACAGGCCTTCTGCTGTTCGCCGCCGGTATCGCGGGAGGCATCATCAACGCCTTGGCGGGCGGCGCGACGCTGATCACGTTTCCGGCGATGCTCGCGGCGGGCTTGCCGGCGATCATCGCCAACGCATCGAACGCGGTGGCGATCTCGCCGGGGCATCTGATCGCCGCGCTCGCCGATCGCGGCAAGCTGCCGCCGCCGACACGGCGCACGATCAGCCTCGTCCTCGTCTCGACGCTCGGCGGCGCGATCGGCGCCGGCGTCCTGCTGCTGCTTCCCGAGCGGCTATTCGTGCTGCCGGTGCCGGCCCTGATCGGCTTCGCGACGCTGTTGTTTGCCTTCGCGCCGCATATCCAGAGCTGGACCATCGGGCAGCAGAAGACCGCGACCCTGCCCTCGACCCGGGCGAGCGCTGCCGTGCTGGGACTGGCATGTGTCTATGGCGGGTTCTTCGGCGCCGGGCTCGGCGTCATCCTGACCGCGGCGCTGTCGGTCACGGAGCCCAACGATATCAGGGCGATCAAGGCGTTGAAGAACCTGCTTGCGACCTGCGTGTCGCTCGCCGCCACAGCGATCTTCATCGTGCAGGGAGCGGTGCGCTGGCCGGAGACGTGGGTCATGCTGCTCGGCGCCATGGCCGGCGGCTATGCGGGAGGTCACCTGATCCGGGTGCTTCCCGCGACCATCGTCCGCCAGTTCGTCATTGTGGCGGGAGCGGCGATGACCGTGCTCTACGCCGCGCGATACTGGTTCTAGGTGGAGCGAGGGAGCCGAGGCTCCCGGCTCGAGAGCTGCTAGGCTTGGGCGTTTTCGCGCGAAGCGGTTACCGGTTCGCGCGGAGAAAACGCGCCAAACGAAACCTAATGCGTCGTCATCCAGGCGCGGGCTTCGCGCTGGGCAGCCGCGATCTCGACATCGGACATCTGCTCGGCGACTTCGCGGCGGTGCGCGATCGCGTCGGTACGTCCCTTGAGCGCCGCCAGGTTGAACCATTTGTGCGCCGCGACGAGGTTGACCACGCCGGAACGGCCGCTCGCCCAATACATGCCGCGCTCGAACAGCACGTCCTGGATTGCAGTCGCAGCAACCGGGACCGCGCTTTCCTGATCGATGACCCCCTGAAACATTATCGTCATTCCCCTTTTTGTTGTTGGCCGCCCTCCCCCGAGCGCGGCCCCCGTCCACTGTTCAAACGTCCCGTTATTCGCTCGCCGTTTGCCGGCTTGTGGGGATGATCATGGCCCATCAAATTTGAAGAGCGGTTTAAGTATCGCGATGAACGGGATGTAAACCGGCGCCGCCGGAGGCGCTGCGCTGAATCGCAGAAGTGCCTGTGCCGCAGGCATTTCTGCGTATTCGTGAACGCCGGTTTACCGTGGTGTTTCGGACAACGATAACCATGGCGGACAATGGCCCGCGCATGCCCGCCGACCCGGCGGGCAGTCAGTCTCGAGATTGACCGAAGGGGTGGTGTGACCGCGAGCGATCCGCCGAACGGCGTGCAGCCGGGTACGCGCGCGCATGCCACGCGAGGCCGTGAAGCCTGACGTCGGACCAGAACTGGAAATGGGAAGATGGTTGCCGGGGCGCGGACTGCGCAAGCCGCCGGAACGAGGGGGTCGGCGAACACGTCAGGACCAGATTTCAGTCGGCATTGTCGCCGGTGAAATTGCGGAACCAAGCGGGTCCCGCACCGAACGAAGAAATCTCTGTTTCTTCTGCCGGACCGGTTTTGGGAAGGTCGCCCTCTCCGAAATTCGATCCAGCCGTTTGACCTGATGTCTCGCCGACACCCTCTTTCGTCAGCCAGAGCCTTGGGGGTGGGATGTGCCTCTCAGCAGTCCGTCCGCTGGCTCTCGCGACGTGCCGGCGTCAAGCCGCCGGCAATCCTCTCAAGGCGAGAGGCTTACTTCTTCTTGGCGACCTTGCGGGTCTTCTTCGCAGTCTTCTTCACCGCGCTCTTCGCCTTCTTAACCTTCTTCGCCTTCTTTGCCTTCTTAGCCATGTTGCCCTCCAGTATGTGAGATGGCTCTCTAGTTCGCTGCGTGCACTCGGGAATCGATATGCACTACTTCCCGAATACACCAACAGACCGAAAAAAACAGTGTCCCGCTTAAGGAAGTGTTGACGCAGCGATGGCAGCGCACGCAGCGCGCGGCGCAGTTCAAATCGGCGATGCATTCGCGCGACGATGCAAGAAGTGCAACAGCTGTCGACATCGGCATTTGTCAACGTTGCAGGAAATGCCTTGTATTGTAGGCTTTCATTGAATTCGCATTGAAGCGATCGACGCGCGAGCGTCGTTGCGCTGAGTCGCGAGCGGCGACGAAAAGCGGCGCGTCGCGGACGCCGAGTCGTAATTTTTGGCAATGAAAAAATTTTCGTGGGAAAGACGGCTTTTGCCTCGTTTGCGGTCATCCGAGCCGGTTTCGCGAACGAATCGCAGCTTCGCCGATTCGGCGTCGAGGGCGTCAGTGCGCCGTCGCGGGAGGCTGTGAGCTGGGATCACGCCGCGTTCACGCGCGCGCGACGAAGCCGAAGGTGATCGCACGGGAGCATGATCCGGTCGGATCATGCGCCAAGGACAACATCATTGTCCTGTTGGTTCAGATGCCGAGCTTCGACTTCAAGAGGTCGTTGACCGCCTGCGGGTTCGCCTTGCCGCCCGACGACTTCATCACCTGACCGACGAACCAGCCGACCAGTTGCGGCTTCGCCTTTGCCTGCTCGACCTTGTCGGGATTGGCCGCGATGATGTCGTCGACCACCTTCTCGATCGCGCCGAGGTCGGTGACCTGCTTCATGCCGCGCGTCTCGACGAGTGCGCGCGGATCGCCGCCCTCCTGCCAGACGATCTCGAACAAGCCCTTGGCGATCTTGCCGGAAATCGTTCCCTCGCCGATCAGATCGACGATCGCTGCGAGCTGCTGCGCCGACACCGGCGAGGCCGCGATCGCAACGCTCTCCTTGTTCAGACGGCCGAACAGCTCGTTGATCACCCAGTTGGCGGCGAGCTTGCCGTCGCGCGCCTTGTCGGCAAGGCCTGCAAGCACCGTCTCGTAGAACTCCGCGCTCTCGCGCTCGGCGACCAGCACGCTTGCGTCATAGGGCGACAGGCCGAAGCCCGTAACAAAACGGGACCGCTTCTGGTCCGGCAGTTCCGGCAGCTGCGCCTTGAGGTCGTCGACGAAGGCCTGGGTGAACTCGAGCGGCAACAGATCGGGATCCGGGAAGTAGCGATAGTCGTGCGCCTCTTCCTTGGAACGCATCGAGCGCGTCTCGCCCTTGTTCGGGTCGAACAGCCGGGTTTCCTGGTCGATCGAGCCGCCATCCTCGATGATCTCGATCTGGCGCCGTGCCTCGTACTCAATCGCCTGGCCGATGAAGTTGATCGAGTTCATGTTCTTGATTTCGCAGCGGGTGCCGAACGCGGTCTCGCCGTAACGGCGCACCGAGACGTTGACGTCGGCGCGCAGGCTGCCCTTCTCCATGTCGCCGTCGCAGGTGCCGAGGTAGCGCAGGATCGAGCGCAGCTTGGTGACGTAGGCCTTGGCCTGCTCGGCGTCGCGGATGTCGGGCTTGGAGACGATCTCCATCAGCGCGACACCGCACCGGTTGAGGTCGACATAGGACATCGTCGGCGACTGATCGTGCAGCAGCTTGCCGGCGTCCTGTTCCAGGTGCAGCCGCTCGATCCCGATGGTGACGCTGCGGCCGCCGTCGAGCTCGAGCGATACCTCGCCCTCACCCACGATCGGCGACTTGTACTGGCTGATCTGGTAGCCCTGCGGCGAGTCCGGATAGAAATAGTTCTTGCGGTCGAACACCGAGCGCAAATTGATCTTCGCATTCAGCCCGAGACCGGTGAGCACCGCCTGGCGGACGCACTCCTCGTTGATCACAGGCAGCATGCCCGGCATCGCGGCATCGACCAGCGAGACATGGGAGTTCGGCTCGCCGCCGAACGCGGTCGATGCGCCGGAGAACAGCTTTGAGTTCGAGGTGACCTGGGCATGGACCTCCATGCCGATCACGACCTCCCAATCGCCGGTGGCGCTCTTGATCAGTTTATGCGGGGCGGCAGCTGCGGTCATGGATCTCGGTTTCCGGATAAAAGTCATATCTGGGATGGATTGGGCTTCGCGCAACCGACCGCGCCAGTCAAGCGGGCTTACTGTCCCCTTTGCGGTCCCTTGAGACCCCGCGCCAGCGCATGAGTGCGGATCAGAGCCCGCGCCGGAACTGCTGGTAGGCCTTGCTGGCGCGCAGCGCGTCCGCGCCGCCCACGATCAGCTGGTCGACCTGCTCCGGCGGCAGCGACAGCCGCGTCGCGATGGCGTTCAGGATACCGGCGCGTTCCGGTCCCAGCCGGTCGAAGCCGAGCCGCTCGACATAGATCGTGACGTCGCCGCACTTCCAGCCGGCGCCGACGCCGAGCCGGCTCCGATCCGCCGCCGACAGGCCGCAGCGCCAGCGCTTCAGCTTGCCCGACCAGTCGCTGGCGAGCGACGTGAAGGCGGCGTAGCTCGAGCGCACGCTGGCATCGATCGCGGTGTCGGCGGCCGCGGACACCAGCTCGACACCGTTCGGTCCTTCGAGCGTCTGCACGAAATCGCCGGAGACGCCGCGGCCGGCATCGACCACCAGGAACAGGATGCGCTTCAGCTTGGCCGCCTGTCGCTCGTCGAGCGGCTCGTAAGGACGCTGCGCGGCGAGCAGACCGATGCTGAGCGCCGACAGCCCGTAATTGTCGACCAGCCCGCCATCGAGCAGCTTGACGTAGCGCATCGAGCCGTCGCGGTAGCGCGCCTGGGCCTCGGCATAGGACCGCAGCAACGGTTGCGCGTTCGGATCGTTGCGCACCCGATCGTACCAGGGCGGCAGCGGGGCGGCGCAGCCGCCGGGATAGGTTTGCAGCACGATCGGGGCGAATGCCAGCGGCACCGCGGCAGATGCCGCCACGGCCTCTGCGACACGATAAGAGCGGATGTCGCTGCACAGCGCGTCGAACGAGGTCTTGCCGAACACGAACGGCGTGCGGTTGTAGATGTCGGACGCGTTGATCCACACCCGCGGCCGGCGATCGTCGGGCAATGCCTCGAACCGCGCACCGTCGAACAGGTTCTGGTCGAGCCAGTCGGTGAACTGGCTGTCGTTGACGCCGCCGCCCAGCGCGCGCCCGATATTGCCGAGCGAGATCCTGGTCTTCAGTCCCTCCTCGGCATTGCGCAGCAGGAAGCGTTCGCGGAAATCGGCGAGCGCCGCGCGCCGCTTCAATCCGAAATAGGCGGCGGTGACCGATCCGCCGGAGACGCCCGAGACGAAGTCGACGCGGTCGAGCAGCGTCTTGGTGCCGGCGGCGCTGGAGCGCACCCGGTCGAGTTCTTCCAGCACGCCGAACGAGAACGCCGCGGCGCGCGTGCCGCCGCCGGAGAACGACAGCGCCAGCAGCAGGTCATCTTCGTAAGGTGGAATTTCGCGGGCGCTGCTGTTGTCGGCGAGCGCGGCACCGAGCGGCACATTGCCGGGCAGATTATAGACGGAAGCGCAGCCGGCAAGGCCCGCTGCCACCACGGCCACCAGCAGTGCTGACAGCCATCCCCCTATGCCCGACCCACGCACGAATACTCTCTTTGCCACTGGCCCCCGCCCCGTTCCACCAGCCTATCACGGCCAATCTGGGCGGCGGCATGGCGGCCGAAACACGGTTAATGCTCGCGGTGCCAAGACACCAACGTCCGGCACCAGTACGTCAGGCCAGAAGCGCGGAAACAATCCGCTCCCACTCGGCCTCGAGCGCGTCCTTTGCGACCGGCTGGCCGGCCCGGCGATACCAGTAGCCGGCATTGCCGAGATCGCCCTCGACGCGATGCAGATGGGCATGCACCCAGGCCGAGTTGGCGTCGCTCTCATTCATCACGATGCGGTGCGCCTGGTCCCAATCGCCCTTCTTTGCCCACCACAATGCGGCGAGCGGCGGCGGCAACGCCGCGTCAGGCGCAGCGTCAGCGAGAGTGGCGCGAAAATCCGCCATTGCTCACCACCATTTGGGCGCCGTGAAGCGGCCGGCCGCCTGCTCGATCACCTCGCCGAGCGAGAACAACGTCTCCTCGTCGAACGGACGGCCAATCAGTTGCAGGCCGAGCGGCAGACCCTGGCTGTCCTTGCCCGCGGGCACGGCGATGCCCGGCAGGCCCGCCATGTTCACGGTCACCGTGAAGATGTCGTTGAGATACATCTCAACGGGATCGGCGCCGCCCTTCTCGCCGATGCCGAACGCCGCCGACGGCGTCGCCGGCGTCAGGATCGCGTTCACGCCCTTGGCGAAGCAGTCCTCGAAATCCTTCTTGATCAGCGTCCGCACCTTCTGCGCGCGCAGATAATAGGCATCGTAATAGCCGGCCGAGAGCACGTAGGTGCCGATCAGCACGCGGCGGCGGACCTCGTCGCCAAAGCCGTCGGCGCGGGTGTTCTCGTACATCTCGATGATGTTCTTGCCGGGATCGCGCAGTCCGTAGCGCACGCCGTCATAGCGCGCGAGGTTCGACGAGGCTTCCGCCGGCGCCACGATGTAGTAGGCCGGCAGCGCGTATTTGGTGTGCGGCAGCGACACCTCGACGAGCTCGGCGCCTGCGGCCTTCAGCCATTGCGCGCCCTCGCTCCAGAGCTTTTCGATCTCGGCCGGCATGCCGTCGAGGCGATACTCTTTGGGAATACCGATCTTCATGCCCTTCACGGACTTGCCGATCGCGGCCTCGTAGTCCGGCACGGCGATGTCGACCGACGTGGTGTCCTTCGGATCGTGCCCGGCCATCGAGCGCATCAGGATCGCGGCGTCGCGCGTCGTGCGCGCGATCGGGCCGGCCTGGTCGAGCGAGGACGCGAACGCCACGATGCCCCAGCGCGAGCAGCGGCCGTAGGTCGGCTTGATGCCGACGGTCGCGGTGAACGCCGCAGGCTGGCGGATCGAGCCGCCGGTGTCGGTCGCCGTCGCGCCCATGCAGAGCAGCGCCGCCACCGCGGAGGCCGAACCGCCGGACGAACCGCCCGGCACCAGCGTGGTGTTGCTGCCCTCGCGTCGCCACGGATTGGTGACCGGGCCGAAATGCGACGTCTCGTTCGACGAGCCCATCGCGAACTCGTCATTGTTGAGCTTGCCGAGCAGCACCGCACCGTCGCGCCACAGCTGCGAGGTCACTGTCGACTCGTAGGGCGGGATGAAATTGCCGAGGATCTTCGAGCACGCCGTGGTCCTGATATCGCGGGTCGCGAACAGGTCCTTGATGCCGAGCGGAATGCCGGCCAGCGGTCCGCCCTCGCCCTTGGCGATCTTCTCGTCGGCGGCCTTCGCCATCTCGCGGGCACGGTCAGGTGTTTCGAGCACATAGGCATTGAGCACCCGCGCGGCCTCGATGGCGGCGAGATGCGCATCGGTCAGCTCAGCGGCGGTGAAAGACTTGCTCGCCAGGCCCTCGCGGGCCTCGGCGATCGTCAGCGATGTCAAATCGGTCATTTATTGATCGGGCTGCAGAAGAACGGAGACAGGGTCTTGTCGTTGGCGGGGTCGTCCTGGCGCGCCCGGTTGTTGGCATTTTCCTTGGCGCGGGCAGCGTCAAGCGCCTCGAGATGGTCGAGGACGGCGTCCATCGCCGCGTTGGGATCGGCGACCTTCCCCTTGCGCTCCATCGCATCGAGGAAGTCCATGTAGGCCTTGTAGGCCTTCTCATCGTCGCAGAGCAGACACATCGCCATCGTCCCAGAACAGAGAAACTACTCGACCACCTTCGGCACCAGGAAGAAGTCGTTCGCGGTGTCGGGCGCATTGCGGACGATGATATCGGCAATCTCGCCGTCATTGACCACGTCGGCGCGCTTCTTCATCTCCATCGGCGTCACCGAGGTCATCGGCTCGACGCCCTCGATATTCACCTCCGACAGCTGCTCGACAAAGGCCAGCATCGCGTTCAGTTCGCCCTGGAGATGGGGAACCTCGGCGTCGCTGACCGCGATCCGCGCCAGATGCGCGATGCGGCGGACGGTCGTGGCATCTACGGACATTATATAGGGCCTCGGGTGGTCAGGCTGAAAGGTCAGCCTGCCGTATAGCAGAGGCCGGTTTTGCGCCGCAACCGCGCCAATCCGGCCCCCCGGGGCTTGGACGCTCCGCCGGCCCCCGGTGCGAGACATTGCGGCTGCGAAACCCACGACGAAACCACTTCCCGCCCGCCACGAAGTCGTCCGGAAACATTGCCGGCGCCTACTCCGTTCAAACAGAAAAGTTCGGAGCGCGTCATGTCAATGCTCGAAAGCCGCCCCCGGTCCGACGGCTGGGACCCTGCTCTGTGGTCGATCGGCACAGTGCTGGGGATCGCAATCGTTTACGTGGCCTGCCTGGTCTGAGCGAGGCGAGCGATGGCCATGTCCCAGGCAAGGGCCTTGCAGGAAAAGGCCGAGATGTTCGAGCGCCGCGCCGAAAGCGCCGCGGACCCGATCTCGCGGCAGCATTACAAGGAAATGGCCGCGCATTACCGCAGGCTCGCGACCGAGCACCTTGAAATTATCCGGGACGAGCCCGCGCGTCAGGCCTGAGACAGCGCCCCCATCCGCGCCAGCGCCGCGCCGGCGAGTGCGCGGGTCAGCTCGGCGGCCGGCATCTCCTTGCCCATCCGCACCGCCTGCCCGGCCCACAGATTGGTGAAATCGACCTTGCCCTGCTTTTCGGCAGCTGCCTTCAACGGCCCGAGGGCGGTGGCCGCGTGCGGGAACGCCGGCGCGTCAGGCGAGATCGGGCCGACCTCGCGCATCACACGGTTGGCGACGCCGCGCGCCGGACGGCCGGTCATCACATTGGTGATGACGGTCGATTCATCGCTGGCCTGCGCCAGCGCGACACGGCCCTGCGCGCTCACCTTGGATTCCGGGCAACGCAGATAGGCCGTGCCGACCTGCACGGCCGAGGCACCGAGCGCGAAGGCCGCCGCGATGCCGCGCCCGTCGGCGATGCCGCCCGCCGCGACGACCGGCACCTTCACCGCATCCACCACCTGCGGCAGCAGCGAGAAAGTGCCCGGCTGCTCGGCGATATCATCGGTCAGGAACATGGCGCGATGGCCGCCGGCGTCGGCGCCCTGCGCGATGACCACGTCGGCGCCGTTCTCCTCGAGCCAGATCGCCTCCTTCACGGTCGTCGCCGACGACATCACGATGGCGCCCGTCCCCTTCACCCGTTGCAACAGTTTTGGCTCAGGCAGGCCGAAATGGAAGCTGACGACCTCGGGCTTCAGCTCCTCGACCACGGCGCAGAACGCCGCATCGAACGGCGCGCGGTTCGCCGCGTTGATCGGTGCGTTGGGATCGAGGCCGTGCTCGCGGTAGTAAGGCGCGAGCCGCTGCCGCCATTGTGCCTCGCGCGCCGGATCGGCATCGACCGCCTTGTGGCAGAAGAAATTGAGGTTGATCGGCGCAGACACGCGCTGGCGGATGATGTTGACCTGCTCTCGCGCCTTCTCGGCCGACAACATCGCGCATGGCAGCGAGCCGAGCCCGCCGCCCTGCGCCACCGCGATCACCAGGTCGGCATCCATCACGCCGGCCATCGGCGCCAGCACGATCGGGAATTCGGTCTTGAAGCGATCGATCAATCGACGGTCCGGCCACATGGTGTGTCTCTTTCCTGGCTTGCTCGGAATTACCCTCTCCCCTTGTGGGAGAGGGTGACTTCGATGCGGAAGCATCGAAGTCGGGTGAGGGGTTCCTCTCCGCAGATACAGACCCCTCATCCGGTGCGGATTGCACATAGCCGATGCCACGCATCGGCGTTCTCTACTCATATACGGCGGCCGGAGGCCGCCTATGACCACCTTCTCCCACAAGGGGAGAAGGTGAAAAGTTGCGCCGGCCCTGCAGCGACTGCTCGGCTTCGGCGACGATGCGGCCGACGATCTCGGCCGCGGGAACGATATCATGGATCAGGCCGACGGACTCGCCGGCAAACACTGCGGCAATGTCGAAATTGCCCGCGCTCCGCGCCGCGGCATATTCCACAGCGATCTCGTCCACCCGCTGCATCAGCTCGATCTCGTGGCCGGACCAGCGCCGCAGGTGATCGTTGGCAAGCGAGCGCGCCGTGAACGGCGCCGGCCAGATCAGCTTGCGCGACCAGTCCATCACGACGCCGCGCACCGTCTCGCCGCTCTTGGCCGCACGGATCAACTGCTTCGCCCGCTCGGGCGCGTCGGCCTCGACGCTGGCATAGAAGCGCGTGCCCATCAGCACGCCGGACGCGCCGAGCATCATCATCGCGGCGACACCGCGGCCATCAGCGATGCCGCCGGCTGCGACCACAGGCACACGTCCTGCCGCGAAATCGATGATCGCAGGCACGATGTCGAGCGTGGTGCGCGACGCGCCGTGACCACCCGCCTCCGTTCCCTGCGCAATCAGGATGTCGGCGCCGCAATCGAGCGCCGCTTGCGCCATCTCCTCATTCTGCACCTGGCAGATCAGAAGCGCGCCGGCGGCTTTGATATCAGGCGCGAACGGCGCGGGATCGCCGAACGACAGCATCACCGCGCGCGGCCGCGCCTCCAGCGCGATGTCCATCAGTTCGGGTTGCTTGGCGAGACTCCAGGTGATGAAGCCGATGCCGAACGGACGGCGAAATCCCCTGAGCGCCGCGGTCTCCGCCTCGAGCCAGGCCTTCTCACCATAGCCGCCGCCCAGAATGCCGAAGCCGCCAGCCTCGCTCACCGCCTTCACCAGCCGGCTGCCCGTGATCATCGCCATCGGCGCCGCCAGGATCGGATGTTCGGTGCCCAGACGCGCCGTCAATTCGGTGCCGATCGGCATGCGCTTGCTCCCTGTTCTGGACTTGCTGTTCTGGACTCCAAGCCTAAGCGGGCCTAACATTCTGCGAAAATGAATACTAGAGAACGCTGCCATCTCTAAATTGAAACGGTGGTCCCAGATGGAATTGACCGACCTGCTCACCTTTTCCACGGTCGCCCGGCTCGGCGGCATCACCCGGGCCGCCGAAGAGCTGAATACCGTGCAGTCCAACGTCACCCAGCGCATCAAGGCGCTGGAGGCCGAGATCGGCACCGCGCTGTTCGAGCGGCACAGCCGCGGCATGTCGCTGACCGGCGCCGGCCGCCGCCTGCTGCCGTATGCGCAGCGCATGGCGGCGCTGTCGCGCGAAGCCGTGCTCGCCGCGCGCGACGACGGCGAGCCGAAGGGGCCGCTGTCGATCGGCTCGATGGAGACCACCGCTGCGGTGCGGCTGCCGACGTTGCTTGCCGAGTTTCACCGCCGCTATCCGGCGGTGCGCCTGACCTTGCGCACCGCGCCGAGCGCCGATCTCGTCGCCGCCGTACTCGACGGCTCGCTCGATGGCGCCTTCGTCGCCGGTCCGATCGAGCATGCCGAGCTGTCCGCGACATCGGCCTTCACCGAGGAACTGGTGCTCGTCACCGCGCAGCGCTGGAAGTCGCTCGCCGCCTTGCGCGCCGGCACACCGGAATCGGGCCCCACCGCGCTGGTGTTCCGCACCGGCTGCACCTATCGGCAGCGCCTCGAACAGGTGTTCACCGAGTTCGGCTGGCCGTCGGCCGCGCGCTTCGAACTCGGCACGCTCGACGGCATGGTCGGCTGCGTCGCCGCCGACATGGGCGTGACGCTGTTGCCGCGCGCGGTCGTCGAGCGTGACCACGTCCAGCGCGACATCAATATCCACAAGCTCAATCCGAAGCATGCGCAGGTCGAGACGCTGTTCATCCAGCGCCGCACCGCACACCAGTACAGTCCGTTGCAGGGCCTCGTCGCGTGCCTCGGTGGCGACGATCGGGTGATCGCTGCCTGATCGGCGTTTTCGCATGGAGGCCCGCCCGACGCCGGGCTTTGCCTCGGCGCGCGGCTGCGTGCTAAGCGCTGGTCCATGCCTGCCCCCATCCTTCCCCTGATCGAAGCTGCGCCGCACTGGCCCGACCGCGGCGCGCTGGTCGGCCTCGACCTCGGCACCAAGACGATCGGCGTTGCCGTCTCCGATCCGGACCGGCGGCTCGCGACCGGTGTCCAGACCATCCAGCGCAAGCAGTTCAAGGTCGACGCGGCGCGGCTGCTCGCGATCGCAGCCGAGCGCAACGCGGTCGGTTTCGTGCTGGGCCTGCCGATCAACATGGACGGCAGCGAAGGCCCGCGCGCGCAATCGACCCGGGCCTTTGCCCGCAACCTCTCAAACCTCACCGCGCTGGCGATCGGGCTGTGGGACGAGCGGCTCTCGACCGCGGCGGTCGAGCGCGAGCTGATCGGGATGGATGTCAGCCGCGCCCGCCGCGCCGAGGTGATCGACGAGCACGCCGCGATCTTCATCCTGCAGGGCGCGCTCGACCGGCTCGCAAAGCTGCGCGGGGACCGCTGACCGTGGCCGTGGTGATCGCGGCGCTGCTGCCGGTGTTCCTGCTGATCGTGCTCGGCTTCGTCCTGAAGCGCACGCTGATGCGGCTCGACACGCAATGGCATGGGCTGGAGCAGCTCACTTATTACGTGCTGTTCCCCGTCCTGTTGGTACAGACGCTGGTCAAGGCCGACCTGACCAAGGTTCCGGTCGCCGGCGTCGGCGGCGCGTTGCTGCTCGCGGCGCTCTTGATGTGCCTGCTCTGCCTCGCGCTGCGCGGCCCGCTCGCCCGCGCCGGGGTGGATGGCCCCGCCTTCACCTCGATCTTCCAGGGCGCGACGCGCTGGCAGACCTATGTCGCGCTGTCGGTGTCACGCAATCTCTATGACAGCACAGGTCTCGCGCTCGCCTCGGTCGCGATGGTCGCCATCATCCCGCTGGTCAATGTCTTCAGCGTCGCCGTGCTGGCGAGATATGCCTCCTCGGAGAAGCGGTCCGTGAGCGCCATCGTGATGACGGTGCTGAAGAACCCGCTGATCTGGGCCTGTGTGATCGGTCTCGTCATCAACGTCACGCATATCCCGCTGCCGCAGATCTGGCATGACGTCGCCGACGCGCTCGGCGGCTCGTCGCTGGCGATCGGCCTGCTGGTGACCGGCGCCGGGCTGCATCCGGAAGGCATCTTCCGTCCCAGCCTCGCCGCCAGCATCGCGCTGGTGCTGAAGCTGGTGCTGATGCCGGTGCTCACGGTCGCGCTCGCGGTGTGGTTCGGCGTCGCCGGTGCCAATCTCGCCATCGTCGCCGCCTGCGCCGCGGTGCCGACCTCGCCCTCAGCCTATGTGCTGGCGCGCCAGATGGGCGGCGACGCTCCCCTGCTCGCCCAGATCATCACGCTGCAGACGATCCTGGCCGCGATCACGATGCCGATCGTGATCGCCGCGGCAGGGCCTTAGACCTCTGCGATCCCAAGTCGAGGCCCGTCTTAATAGTCGTTCACAGTGTGTGCGCGATTCCAAATCATCGGATGGCCTTGCTCACCCCGCCAGCCACCAGGTCTGGATCGTCGCCGCCAGATTGTTCAGTCCGTGCAGCAGGATGGTGAGCCAGGTCGAGCCGGTGCGGAACCGCAGATAGCCGAACAGGAGTCCGATCGACAGCACCTCGCACAGGAAGAACCAGTCATATTGCAGATGCATCGCGGTCCAGACCAGCGACGAGAGCAGGATCGCGCCGTAAGGACCGAGCGAGCTCTCCGACCAGCCGCGATAGAGCCAGCCGCGCGCAAACAGCTCCTCCCAGAGCGGGGCGGCCACGGCGAAGGCGATCACCAATAGCCACAGCGCGCTGTGCTCCTGTGCCGATTTCAGCACGTCGCCCATGAAGCCCGGCGTCACCTCGCGCCCTGCGGCGCGGGACACCAGGTCCCAGGCGCCGACCAGCACGACGAGCGCGACGATGCCGATGATCACGTTCTTCCACGACGTCCCGCGCAGCCCGAGATAATCGGCGAACGGGATCCGCCTGCGGCGGATGGCGAACCACAGCATCAGCAGCACCATCGGCAGGCCGGCAAGCACCGAGAGCGAGATGGTCAGGCCGTCGGCGACCACGTGGGTGATGCCGGCCGCCGACAGTTCCCCGCCCTGCGCGATGATGCGCCAGATGATGACCGCGACCTGGCCAAGGAACATCGCGGCGAAGATCACAAGGCCCCACAGCGCGGTGCCCCAGAATTTCCAGACCCGCGGGGGACCTGGTGGCGGTTCGACGGAAGCCGGCGGAGTATCGGGATTGAGTGCGTCCATCAGCAAACCTTCATGGCAGCGCCCGCGCCAGCAGCGCGCGCTGATCGGCGTCGGACAGATCCACCGCGCCGTACATGCCGGCGTGGCGTTCGGCAAGACGTGTCGCCGCGAATAGTTCGGCACTCTTCTGCGAGACCTGGTTGAGCGCCGCGGCCGCCGCCAGCAGCGCCAGCTTCTCGACCGCAAGCCGCGCGATGCGCTCGCTGTCGGGGCGGCGGAACGATTGCCCGATCGATGCGACCGCCTCGGCGGCACCCGGCAGGCCCTCGGTCTCGTCGGCCAGCGCACGCAGCACGACGAGCGCGGCATCGGCCTCGCGGCCGAGCGCGCGCAACACGTCGAGGCACATCACATTCCCTGAGCCTTCCCAGATCGCGTTGACCGGCGACTCCCGGTAGTGCCGCGCCAGAATGCCCTCCTCGACATAGCCATTGCCGCCGAGGCACTCCATCGCCTCATAGAGGAAGCCGGGCGCGCTCTTGCAGGTCCAGTATTTGATCGCCGGCGTCAGCAGCCGCATATAGGCCGCCTCGCCTGCATCGGCTCCCGCGCGATCGAAGGCGCGGCACAGCCGCATCACCAGCGCGACGGACGCCTCGACATGCAGCGCCATGTCTGACAGCACCGCCTGCATCAGCGGCTGGTCGGCGAGATGCTTCTGGAACACGCTGCGATGCCGCGCATGGTTGAGCGCATGCGCCAGCCCCGATCGCATCAGGCCGGCGGACGCGATCGCGCAATCCTGCCGCGTCAGCTGCACCATCTGGATGATGGTGCGGATGCCCTTGCCCTCCTCGCCGATCAACTCGGCATGCGCGCCGTGGAATTCGACCTCGGACGAGGCATTGGAGCGGTTGCCGAGCTTGTCCTTGAGGCGCTGGAAATGGATCGCATTCACGGTGCCGTCAGGCGCAAACCGCGGCATGAAGAAGCAGCTCAGGCCATCCTTCGCCTGCGCCAGCACCAGGAACGCGTCGCACATCGGCGCCGACATGAACCATTTGTGCCCGGTGATGCGCCAGGCGTCGCCATCGGGCTCGGCACGCGTCATGTTGGCGCGCACATCGGTGCCGCCCTGCTTTTCGGTCATGCCCATGCCGAGCGTCATGCCGCGCTTGGCCCACCATGGCGCAAAGCTCGGGTCGTAGGCGCGCGTGCCGATCACTGGCATCGTTTTCGCGAGGATGTCCGGTTGCGAGGCCAGCGCCGCGACCGAGGCGCGCGTCATCGTGATCGGGCAGAGGTGACCGGTCTCGACCTGGGAAGCGATGTAGAATTTCGCCGCGCGCACCACCTCGGCCGCGCCGCCGGCGGGTTTGCCGTCCGCGGTCCAGGTCGAGTTGTGCACCCCGGCATGAGCGGAGTGCGCCATCAACTCGTGATAGGCCGGATGAAACTCGACCTCGTCGCGACGATTGCCCCTGGCATCGAAGCTGCGCAGCTTCGGCGTGTTTTCATTGGCGACGCGGCCGCGCTCCGCCATCACGGCGGAGCCCCAATGCTTGCCGAAATCGGAGAGTTCAGCTGACGCCGGCGCCCCGCCATTGGCGGCCACCGCGGCCACGAGCGGCGCGTCGGCCGCGAAGAAGTCGATATCCTCAAACGGCGGCGACTGGTTGAGGACGTCGTGCGTGGCAAACGGAGCCTGCGTCATGGTCTCCTCGGGATTGATCTTTCTGCGCGCAATGCCGGGAACGCCGGCCTGCACGGGCCAGGATCATGCGCCGGCGGCAGCGCGATGGAATCGCGGGGATCATAGGCCTGCGACCCGGCGCGGGGCAGCAAAAAGTACACGCCAGACGGTCAGGTCAAACGCGTCCTGTCCACCTTGGTCCTGGACGCCAGTACCGGAAGCAGATCGCCGGCGTGCAGCGCTTGGCCGCAGGGGAAGGACGACATCCGCAGCACCGACTGATGCGTGGCCCCGTCGACCGGCGACACATAGGCGACGCGGACCTCGATCTTGTGTCTCACATCGTAGCCCTGCCACTTCGGATTGTCTTTCCGCAGCGCTTCGGCAGCTTCGCAACGGACCATGTCGGAGGTCCACCTGGTCTTGGTGAGGATTCCGCGCTCGACCCTTTCCAGATAGCATTGGTCGCTGACGCCGCTGATGCGCGCGTCGACGCGCGTGTAGTTCGTGGTCTTGTCGTACTGGTCATAGGCCACGACGCCGATCGCACCGACCAAGATGATCGCAAGGCCTGCCAGACGCATGTTCCGTGCTCCCGTTCGTCCGCCCATGATAGGCGCGGCAATTAAGGAGTGTTGAATGCGCGCGCCGCCGCCGTTGCGAGGGCAAGCATTGGGTTGCGCACATGCTTCGGATTTGAGGAAAATCCGGTGCTATCGCGCCCGCACGATCGGGAAATCGTAGGCGGCGCCGCCCGCCCCCGGCAGCGAGAAGTGCCACCATTCCTTTGAATAGTTGGCAAACCCCTGCCGGGCCATCGCCGCGACCAGCGTGCTCCGCCAGCGCCGCTGCGCCGGCGTGACCGAGCTCGCAGCGGTGTGGGCCTTGACGTCGGAACAATCATAGCCGGTGCCCATGTCGACACTGCCCTCCGGGGCGCGGGCGGCGGCGGGCGCGGTGCAATCGGCATAATCCTTGGCCGGATCGAATTTGCGCGAATTGTCGGCGCCAAGATCGACCAGCGTGAGATCGACGGCGGCGCCGGTCGAATGACCGGAATGAGTGGCGATATAGCCGAGGCGGAACAAATCCGCCTTCGAGAACGCCGGGTTGTAGCGGCGTTCGGCAGCGGTCTCCTTGCCGTTCCGCGACCACGCCACCATGTCGGCGACCGCACGGGCCGGCCGGTAGCAATCGAACATCTTCAGCGACAGTCGTTGCCGCGCCAGCTCCTGCTGCACGGCCTTGAGGCGCACCCCCACCTCCCGCTTCACCACGCATTCCGCCGCGTCGTACCCCGCGATCGGCCGCCCCGTGAAGTTGTTCGCACCGGCGTAACGGATGTCCTGGATGATGGTCGGATCGACATCGCGGAGGAACACGAAGTCGCCCGGCAGCCCCTGGGCAAGGGCCGGCCAGACCAGCCCCGCAACAGCGATGACGATCACGACAATTTTCACGAGCGCGCGCTCCGGCGTCATCGCCGGGTTGATCCCGGGCTCCAGTTCTTGTTCCGGAAACGCCTGCAAAAGCAAGGCGCGGATGCCGGGCGGAAGCCGTGCCGTGGCCGCCGGGAAGCCCTGCCGCATCTTACTCGGGGAAAACTCCTGAGGCCCCTCTTCGCGCTTGCCCCACCGGCCATCCGCGCCTATAGCTCTGGCTTTAATGACCCCATCATTGAAATCGACTTTTGTCCTCGGTCACCGGCATCTGCTGGGCATCGAGGGCCTTTCCGCTGACGACATCACGGGCCTGCTCGACCTCTCCGAGGAGTATGTCGAGCTCAACCGCCAGGTCGACAAGAAACGCGCCAGTCTGCGCGGCCGCACCCAGGTCAATCTGTTCTTCGAGGCCTCGACCCGGACCCAGTCCTCGTTCGAGATCGCCGGAAAACGCTTGGGCGCCGACGTCATGAACATGTCGGTGTCATCAATGTCGACCCGCAAGGGCGAGACCCTGATGGACACCGCGGTGACGCTGAACGCGATGCACCCCGACATCCTGGTGGTGCGCCACCACGCCTCCGGCGCGGTCGAGCTGCTGGCGCGCAAGGTTGACGGTTCCGTGATCAATGCCGGCGACGGCAGCCACGAGCACCCGACCCAGGCGCTACTCGACGCGCTCACCATCCGCCGCAACAAGGGCCGGCTCGAGGGGCTCGTGATCGCGATCTGCGGCGACGTGCTGCATTCCCGAGTGGCGCGCTCCAACATCTTCCTGCTCAACACGATGGGCGCCCGCGTCCGCGTGGTGGCTCCCTCCACCTTGCTGCCGCCCGGCATCGAGCGGATGGGCGTCGAGGTCGCGCGTGACATGCGCGAGGGGCTGAACGGCGCCGACATCGTCATGATGCTGCGGCTGCAGCGCGAGCGCATGAACGGCTCCTTCGTGCCGTCGTCGGGCGAGTATTTCCACTATTTCGGCCTCGACCAGAAGAAGCTCGGCTACGCCAAGCCGGACGCGCTGGTGATGCATCCGGGGCCGATGAACCGCGGTGTCGAGATCGACACCTTCGTTGCCGACGGCGCGCAATCGCTGATCCGTGAACAAGTCGAAATGGGTGTGGCGGTGCGCATGGCAGTGCTCGAAGCGCTCGCCCGCAACCTGCCGAACGCGTGACGCCATGCTGACTGACCGCCGCCCCATCCTGCTCGCCAACGCCCGCGTCATCGATCCCTCCCGCGACTTCGACGGTCCGGGCGATGTCCTGATCGCAGACGGCGTGATCCGTGACGCCAAGCGTGGCATCGGTGCCGCCGGCGTCCCCGAAGGCACCGACATCGTCAATTGCGCCGGCAAGATCGTGGCCCCCGGCCTGATCGACATGCGCGCCTTCGTCGGCGAACCCGGCGCCAGCCATCGCGAGACCTTTGCATCCGCCAGCCAGGCCGCCGCCGCCGGCGGCATCACCACCATCATCTGCCAGCCCGACACCTCGCCAGTGATCGACAATTCGGCGACCGTCGACTTCGTGCTGCGCCGCGCCCGCGACACCGCGATCGTCAACATCCATCCGATGGCGGCGCTGACCAAGGGCATGCAGGGCCAGGAGATGACCGAGATCGGCCTGCTCAAGGCCGCCGGCGCCGTCGCCTTCACCGATGGCGACCGCAGCGTCACCAACGCCCAGGTGATGCGGCGCGCGCTGACCTATGCCCGCGATTTCGATGCGCTGATCGTGCATCACACCGAGGATCCGCATCTGGTCGGCGAAGGCGTCATGAACGAAGGCGAGTTCGCCACCCGGCTCGGCCTCGCCGGGATTCCGACCGCCGCCGAATCGATCATGCTCGAGCGCGACATGCGGCTCGCGGGGCTGACCGGCGGGCGCTATCACGCGGCCTCGCTGACCTCGACCGAGTCGCTGGAGATCCTCAAGCGTGCCCGCGACGCCGGCCACAACGTTTCGGCCTCGGTCTCGATCAACCATGTGACCTTGAACGAAAACGACATCGGCCCCTACCGCACCTTCCTCAAGCTGGCGCCGCCGCTGCGCACCGAGGAGGACCGCAGGGCGCTGGTCGCGGCGCTGGCCTCCGGGCTGATTGATGTCGTGATGAGCGATCACAATCCGCAGGACGTCGAGGTCAAGCGGTTGCCGTTCGCGGAAGCGGCCAGCGGCGCAGTCGGCCTGCAGACCATGCTGCCGGCGGCGCTGCGGCTGATCCACAATGGCGAGATGGACTTCAAGACGCTGATCCGGGCGATGTCGACGCGGCCGGCCGAACTGCTCGGCCTGCCGGGCGGCACCCTGCGCGCCGGCGCCCCGGCCGACGTGATCGTGATCGATGCCGACACACCCTGGGTGCTCGATCGCGACGATCTCAAATCACTGTGCAAGAATACGCCGTTCGACGACGCCCGCTTCTCGGGCCGCGTGACGCGGACCATCGTCGGTGGACGCACCGTGTACGAGCACGTCTAAGTCAGAGTGGAACCTAGCGCGCCGCGAGTTGCGACATCGCCTCCATCGTCGTTCCAACGACGATGGCCGCGACGTAAACGACAAAGAAAACCTGCTCCAGCCGCCTGCGAACAGAAGCCATGATAAGCTCCCTCATTTCCACGGCCATGGTGCGGATTGATGGTTAATATTTCATTGATGGATTCGTCCGAATTGGACCGTCCCGGCTGTCCAGGGAGCCACCGCGATGTCTGCTGACGCGTTCCTGCCGGCCGCCTTGCTGATAGGCTATCTCTTGGGCTCGATCCCGTTCGGCATGATCCTGACGAGGCTCGCCGGCACGCAGGATCTGCGCACCATCGGCTCGGGCAATATCGGCGCCACCAACGTGCTGCGCACCGGCCGCAAGGGCCTCGCCGCGGCGACGCTGATCGGCGACATGCTGAAGGGCACGGTCGCCGTCATCATCGCGGGGACGATCGGTGGCCCGAATGCGGCAATGCTGGCGGCGCTGGGGGCATTCCTCGGCCACCTCTTCCCGGTCTGGCTGAAATTCCACGGCGGCAAGGGTGTCGCGACCTATCTCGGCGTGCTGCTCGGCCTGTTCTGGCCGGCGGCGCTGATCTTTGCCGTGATCTGGCTCGGCACCGCCTACACCACGCGCTACTCGTCGCTGTCGGCGCTGATCGCCGCGTTCGTGACGCCGCTGTTCCTGTGGTGGTTCGGCCACAGCGCGCTCGCCTCGCTGTTCGCCGTGCTGACGCTGCTGCTGTTCTACATGCACCGCGAGAACATCAAGCGCCTGCAGGCCGGCACCGAAGGCAAGATCGGCGAGAAGAAATAGATCTCTCCGTCATTCCGGGGCTCGCGTAGCGAGAGCCCGGAATCCATCGAGCCGCAGATGTCGCTGTGAAATGGATTCCGGGCTCGCGACTTCGTCGCGCCCCGGAATGACAGTCGTTATTTTCCCAACGCATCCTCAACAAAACTCGCGGCCGCCAGCGCCTTCGCATCGCCGCCGAACGGCGCGATCACCGTCACTCCCACCGGCAATCCCGCTTCGGCAACCAGCGTCGGCACGTTGACGCAGGGTACGCCCATCAAGGTCCAGAGCCGGTTGTAACGGGGATCGCCGGTCGACGTCAGTCCCTTCGGCGCGGCACCCGGCGCCGACAGCGTCAGCAGCACGTCGACCTCGTCGAAAATGCCGGCCAGCGCCTGCCGCGCCCGCAGCGTGACGTCCATCGCCGCGTCGTACTCGGCGGGCGTGCCGCCTTTGCTCTCGTCGAGCCGGCCACGCAGCAGCGGCGGCATCGCCTCGTAGTTCTGCCCATACTCCCAGGCGAGCGACTGATGCGCCTCGAACTCCTGCACGTCAGGATGGATCCGCCATGCCTCCGCGATGACGTCGGCCACGGCAATCTCACGCACCGTCGCGCCGGCCTGCTCCGCGGCGCGTGCGGCCCGCTGCAACGCCTCCGCGCCGGACGGTTCGGGCGCGCCGGCGAAGGCTTGCGTCACCATGCCGATCCGCGGCGCCGGCACAGCCGATGGCACGACAAGATCAGTCCGTTTCGTCATCGCGGCCAGCCCCAGCGCGACATCGCGCACGCCGGCGCCGAACAACCCGACCGTATCGAGCGTCCATGAAAAACACTTCACGCCGACGGTCGGCAGCAGCCGGTAGCTCGGCTTGATCGCGGCGACGCCGCAGAACGAGGCCGGCCGGATCACCGAGCCTCCGGTCTGTGTCCCCAATGCCAGCGAGACCATGCCGGCAGCGACCGCAGCCGCCGAGCCCGAGGACGATCCACCCGGGGTGTGCGCGTGGTTGCGCGGATTGACCGTCGCGGTCGGATCATTCGCCGCGAACGCGGTCGTCGTGGTCTTGCCGATGATGGTCGCGCCAGCCTGCTTCAGCGCCATCACCACAGGCGCATCGGCCCGCGGCTGATGGCCGCGATAGATCGCAGCGCCCATCTCGGTCGGGAAGTCAGCGGTATCGATGATGTCCTTGATGCCGACCGCGATGCCACGCAAAGGCCCGGCCGTTTGCGCACGCGCCCTTGGATCATGGCGGACGAAGGCCCCGATCGCATTGTCCTGTGCGCGGATCGCCTCCAGCGATTGGCCGATGGCGGCATCCGGCAACAGCGCGCCCTGCTCGATACGCGCTTGAAAGTCGGCAAGTGAGATCATGGGAGCTTCCTGATGTTGGCGGCTGCTTTTAGCGCGTCACGCGCGGTGGCGCCAATGTCGCAGTTGATCACAATCTCTGGTTGGGCGAAGCTGGGCCTCCCATGCATGACCGCTCGCCCAGCCCGACAAAACTCACCGACATCGAACGGCTCAACCGCCTGCGGCTGATCCGCTCCGACAATGTCGGCCCGCGTACCTTTGCATCGCTGCTCCGCCATTTTGGCGACGCCGCGCACGCGCTGGAGCGCTTGCCGGACCTCGCACGCCGCGGCGGCGGATCGGGACCGCAGCGGATCTGCAGCGAGGCCGACGCCACAGCCGAGCTCGCGGCCTGCCGCCGGTTCGGCATCGACCTCGTCGCACCGGAAGAGGAGCATTATCCGGCGCGGCTTGCCACCATCGACGATGCGCCGCCGTTGCTCGGCGTGCGCGGCACGCGCGCCACAATGATGCGGCCGATGATCGCGATCGTCGGCTCCCGCAATGCGTCCGGCGCCGGGCTGAAATTTGCAGGCACCCTGGCGCGCGATCTCGGCGACGCCGGCTTTGTCGTGATCTCGGGCCTGGCCCGCGGCATCGACCAGGCAGCGCATCGCACCACCGTTGCCAGCGGCACAGTCGCGGTGCTCGCCGGCGGCCACGACCGCATCTATCCGCCGGAGCACGCGGATCTGCTGGCGGCCCTGCTCGAACACGGCGCGGCGATCTCGGAGATGCCGCTCGGCCACGTGCCGCGAGCGCGCGACTTTCCCCGCCGCAACCGGCTGATCTCGGGCGCCTCGCTCGGCGTCGTGGTGGTGGAGGCCGCGCACCGTTCGGGTTCGTTGATCACGGCGCGGATGGCGGCCGAACAGGGCCGCGAAGTGTTCGCGGTGCCGGGCTCGCCGATCGATCCGCGCGCTGCCGGCGCCAACGACCTGATCAAGCAAGGTGCCACGCTGGTGACCGAAGCTGCCGACGTCATCAACGCGGTCGCGCCGATCATGGAGCGGCCCGTCATGCTCGGCGCGCGCGAAAACGACGAGCCACTCGATTTTGCCACTGATGGCGGTGATCGCGCCCGCATCATCAACCTGCTCGGGCCGAGCCCGATCAGCCTCGACGATCTGATCCGGATGGCCGACGTCTCGCCCGCCATCGTCCGCGCCGTGCTGCTGGAGCTTGAATTGGCAGGCAAACTGGAGCGTCACGGCGGCGGGCTGGTGTCGATGATTTAGTCGCGGTTGCGACCTGATCACTCCGCATTGCGCGCATCAAAATCGTTCCGCGCGCCCTCGATCTCCGGCAGATGCGCGAACGCCCATTCGCCGAGCGCCATCACTGGCACCGCGAGCCCGCGCCCGAGATCGGTCAGCTCGTAATCGACCCGCGGCGGGATGGTCGGAAACACCGTGCGCGTCACCAGGCCGTCGCGCTCCAGCCCGCGCAGGGTCAGCGTCAGCATCCGCTGCGAGATGCCGTTGATCATGCGCTTCAGCTCATTGAAGCGGCGCGGTCCGTCGCGCAGCAGCATGATGACCAGCACGCTCCATTTGTCGCCGACCCGCGACAACACCGAGGCCACGCCGCGGCAGTCCTGATGCGTGTCTGGTTGACGCGGAAGACCGGTCGCGACGGTTACATCGATGTGCTCGGGTTCCATTGGTGTGCTCGGGTTTCAAAAATGTGCGTTCTTGCGGAGATTTAAGACGGTCACTCATATAGCGCCAGTTACAAACCTATACCAAAGGTGACCCCTGCCATGAAACTTCTGCACATCGATTCCTCCGTCCTCGGCCCTCATTCCGTCAGCCGCCAGGTCTCCGCCGCCGCCGTCGAGCGGCTGCGCCAGGCCAATCCCGGCCTCGTCGTGAGCTACCGCGACCTCAGCCAGACCCCGCTCGCCCACCTCTCCGGCCTGCACCTTGCGGCCAGCCAGGGCGCGGCGCCTGATCCGTCGGTGCGCGACGACATCGCGACCGGCCAGGCGGTGCTCGACGAGTTCCTCGCCGCCGACATCGTGGTGATCGGTGCGCCGATGTACAACTTCACGATCCCCTCGCAGCTCAAGGCCTGGATCGACCGCATCCTCGTCGCAGGCAAGACCTTCAAATACGGCCCGACCGGCGTCGAGGGGCTGGCCGGCAACAAGCGCGTCATCATCGCGATCTCGCGCGGCGGCTATTACGGCGCCGACACGCCGATGGCCGCGCTCGAGCACCTCGAGACCTATCTGCGTGGAGTGTTCGGTTTCATCGGCGTCAGGAATGTGGAGTTCATCCCCGCCGACGGCATCCAGGTCGGCCCCGAGCATCGCGAGAAGGCGGTCGCGGGCGCGCTGCAAGCTGCCGGCAGCTTGAACGCGGCCTGATGTGGTCAAGCACCTGCCGTCGCCCCTGGCGGCGGCAGGCCATTCATTTGATGGAACTCAGAACCAGACGCCTTGGATGCCGCAGATGACGGCGACGAGCGAAATCAGCAGGCCGATGCCGGAAAACAGCGCGACCGTCACGAACTGTGCCGAGTCTGACGAGTCTGAATTGTCGGACGCAGACGAAACCTTGATCGGGGTCGCAATACGAACTGCTTTCGGCATGACGGCACTCCAAATGATTCCGTGGTGAAAATAATCCCCGACCTCTTCAAGAGTCCCGGGAACACGTCAAAGGTTCAATGCGCGCGATGATAGCCGCGCACGACAGCGGCCGGTGTGGTCCGTTTCACACCGGCCGCTCCGTACAATGAGAAACAAATCTAGCCGCGATAGATCGGCGCGCCGGCGGGCGATGCCGTTGCGCCGCCATCGATGAAGAGTTCCTGCCCCTGCACATGTGCCGCGTCGTCGGATGCCAGGAACAGCACGGTCTTCGAGATGTGATCGGGTTCGCCGATGCGGCCGAGCGGCGTGGTCTTGCCGATCCGCTGCTCGAACACCTTCTCGGCTTCGGGCGTTGCGATTGCCGCACCCCAGATCGGCGTGCGCACGGCGCCCGGCGCCACCACGTTGACGCGGATGTTGCGCGGCGACAGTTCTGACGCCATCACGCGCGCCATCGCGCGCACGCCGGCCTTGCTCGCGGCATAGGCCGAATAGCCGGGGTTGCCGAGCACCGAAATCACCGAGCCGTTGAGGATGATCGACGCGCCGTCATTGAGATAGGGCGCGACCGCCTGCACGGTGAAGAACACGCCGGTGAGATTGGTGCGGATCACATTTTCGAATGCGGCGAGTGTGGTGCCGCCGACCGGCGTCTGGCCGGGAATGCCGGCATTGGCGAACAGCACATCATACTTGCCGAACTTCTCGGCGCCCTGCTTCACCGCGGCTTCCAGCGCCGCGACGTCGGTGGCATCGGCCACGACGGCGAGCGCGTTCGGCCCAAGCTCCTTGGCCGCCGCCGCAAGCGTTTCCTTGTTGCGTCCGGTGATGACGACCTTGGCGCCTTCGGCGATGAACAGCTTCGCTGTCGCAAGCCCGATGCCGCTGTTGCCGCCGGTGATCAATGCCGTCTTGTTCGCCAGTCTCATGTCCGCCTCCAGTTGGTTGCATTATTAAACTTCATTGCCTAGCTAGAGGACGAGGTTTAATATTGCAACTACACAAGGCCGTGATGGCTTTAATTTTTGGAGACGCGTGGTGAAGAGAACCAGTCTGGCAGGCGACTCTTGCCCGGTGGCGCGCGCGCTCGACGTGTTCGGCGACTGGTGGTCGCTCTTGATCATCCGCGACGCCAGCCTCGGCCGGCGCCGCTTCGGCGAATTCCAGGCGAGCCTCGGGCTGGCCAAGAACATCCTCGCCACGCGGCTGCGCACGCTGGTCGAGCGCGACATCCTGAAGACGGTCCCCGCCTCCGACGGCAGCGCCTATCAGGAATATGTGCTGACGCCGAAGGGCCACGGCATCTTCCCGATCCTGGTCGCGCTCCGGCAATGGACCGAGGAGTTCGACGAGCATCCGGACGAGATCGCGACCATCATGGTCGATCGCGACAAGGGCAAGCCGGTGAAGAAGCTTGCGCTGTTGTCGCAGGACGGTCGCGTGCTCAGCGCGGCGGACACGACGCTGAAGCCAAGGCCTGCGGCGAAACGCGCGCGGCGGGCAGCGACTGTGTAAGCGGATCCTCTCCTTCGTCATTCCGGGGCGACGCGCAGCGTCGAGCCCGGAATCCATCCGGCCGCGCGTTCCGTAGACGAATGGATTCCGGGCTCTCGCTTCGCGAGCCCCGGAATGACGGGGTGGCAGGGCCGCAATCACGCCCATCACCGAATGCGGTGGTTATGGGTCCTGGCTTTCGCCAGGACGACGAACATAGAGAGAGCTGCGGAAGGTCGGCCCCGTCGATCCGCAGCATTAGGACAGCTTCCGCCGGCTGCGCGCCCGCAACTGCTCGTCGGCTTCCAGGCGGGTCATCGCGAGCAGATGGTCCAGGACTTCGAATTGGTGGCGCTGGGCGAGTTTGGCGAGTTCGGTCGCGGCGGCTGCGATCAGGACCAGGGCGTCATCCGGGCCGCCCTCCCCAGCCATGTCGTCGCTCGCCGGTCGTCGCCGGCCGGGCGGCTTGCGCTTCCGGCCGCCCCCTGTGCTGCTCAAAAGGCCTAATCCGATTCCCACCCCATATATAAAGAGATACGCCGTTTCCGGCCGCAACTCTAGGGCGCATTTTTCAACCTTTGAGATAGGAACTCCACAGCTTGGACACCCCCTTCAATATCTGGCGATTTGACACCGACCGCCCCAGCACCCATGTTCGCCCCGACAATGCGGGCCGCGAGTCTAGCGGAACCCGCCTTCAAGTTTTCCCGTAAGCTATTGGAATGACATGAATATCGTCATTGTGGAGTCGCCGGCCAAGGCCAAGACGATCAACAAATATCTGGGGTCCTCCTACGAGGTCCTGGCGTCGTTCGGCCATGTTCGCGACCTCCCGGCCAAGAACGGTTCCGTCGATCCGGACGCCAATTTCCAGATGATCTGGGAGGTCGATGCCAAGGCCGCGAGCCGGCTCAACGACATCGCCAAGGCGCTGAAGGGTGCCGACCGCCTGATCCTCGCAACCGACCCTGATCGGGAGGGCGAAGCGATCTCCTGGCACGTGCTGGAGGTGATGAAGGAAAAGCGCGCGCTGAAGGACCAGAAGGTCGAGCGCGTGGTGTTCAACGCCATCACCAAGCAGGCCGTCTCCGAGGCCATGAAGGCGCCGCGCCAGATCGACGGCGCGCTGGTCGACGCCTACATGGCGCGCCGCGCGCTGGACTATCTGGTCGGCTTCACGCTCTCCCCGGTGCTGTGGCGCAAGCTGCCCGGCGCCCGCTCGGCGGGCCGCGTGCAGTCGGTCGCGCTGCGGCTGGTCTGCGACCGCGAGCTCGAGATCGAAAAGTTCGTGCCGCGGGAGTACTGGTCGCTGGTCGCCACCCTGCTGACGCCGCGCGGCGAAGCCTTCGAGGCGCGCCTGGTCGGCGCCGACGGCAAGAAGATCGCGCGGCTCGACATCGGCTCCGGGGCGGAAGCCGAGGACTTCAAGAAGGCGATCGAAGCCGCGCTGTTCAAGGTCGCGACCGTCGAGGCCAAGCCGGCGCGGCGCAACCCGCAGGCGCCCTTCACCACCTCGACATTGCAGCAGGAAGCGAGCCGCAAGCTCGGCTTCGCGCCGGCGCACACCATGCGCATCGCGCAGCGGCTGTATGAGGGCATCGACATCGGCGGCGAGACCACCGGTCTCATCACATATATGCGAACCGACGGCGTGCAGATCGCGCCCGAGGCGATCACCCAGGCACGCAAGGTGATCGGCGAGGATTACGGCAACGCCTATGTGCCGGATGCGCCGCGCCAGTATCAGGCCAAGGCCAAGAACGCGCAGGAAGCGCACGAAGCGATCCGTCCGACCGATCTGTCGCGCCGCCCGGCCACCATCGGCCGCCGGCTCGATGCCGATCAGGCACGGCTCTATGAGCTGATCTGGAAGCGCACCATCGCGAGCCAGATGGAGTCCGCCGAGCTCGAACGCACCACTGTCGACATCGAGGCCAAGGCAGGCTCCCGCGTGCTGGAGCTGCGCGCCTCCGGGCAGGTCATCAAGTTCGACGGCTTCCTCGCGCTCTACCAGGAGAGCCGCGACGACGAGGAAGACGAGGACTCGCGCCGCCTGCCCGCGATGAGCCAGGGCGAAGCCGTGAAGCGCCAGAGCCTCGCCGTCACCCAGCATTTCACCGAGCCGCCGCCGCGCTTCTCGGAAGCATCATTGGTGAAGCGGATGGAAGAGCTCGGCATCGGCCGTCCCTCGACCTACGCCTCGATCCTGCAGGTGCTGAAGGACCGCGGCTACGTCAAGCTGGAGAAGAAGCGGCTGCACGGCGAGGACAAGGGCCGCGTCGTGGTCGCGTTCCTGGAGAACTTCTTCTCGCGCTATGTCGAGTACGACTTCACTGCCGATCTCGAGGAGCAGCTCGACCGCATCTCCAACAATGAGATCGCCTGGCAGCAGGTGCTGCAGGACTTCTGGCGCGGCTTCATCGGCGCGGTCAACGACATCAAGGACCTCAGGGTTGCCGAGGTGCTCGATGCGCTCGACGAGATGCTCGGCCCGCACATCTATCCGCCGCGCGCGGATGGCGGCGACGTCCGGCAATGCCCGACCTGCGGCACCGGCCGGCTCAACCTGAAGGCCGGCAAGTTCGGCGCCTTCGTCGGCTGCTCGAACTATCCGGAATGCCGCTACACCCGTCCGTTGGCGGCCGACAACGCCGAGAGCGCCGATCGCGTGCTCGGCACCGATCCCGACACCGGGTTCGACGTCACGGTGAAGGCCGGCCGCTTCGGCCCCTACATCCAGCTCGGCGAGCAGAAGGATTATGCCGAAGGCGAGAAGCCGAAGCGCGCGGGGATTCCCAAGGGCACCTCGCCCGCCGACGTGGATCTCGAACTGGCGCTGAAGCTGCTGTCGCTGCCGCGCGAGATCGGCAAGCATCCGGAGACCGGGCAGCCGATCACCGCCGGCCTCGGCCGGTTCGGGCCGTTCGTGAAGCACGAGAAGACCTATGCCAGCCTTGAGGCCGGCGACGAGGTGTTCGATATCGGCTTGAACCGCGCGGTGACGCTGATCGCGGAGAAGATCGCCAAGGGACCGAGCGGCCGCCGCTTCGGCGCCGATCCCGGCAAGCCGCTCGGCGATCATCCGACGCTCGGCGCGGTTGCACTGAAGAACGGACGCTACGGCGCCTATGTCGCGGCCGGCGGCGTCAACGCGACGATCCCGAGCGATCGCACGCCCGACGAGGTCACTCTCGCGGAAGCGATCGCTCTGATCGACGAGCGCGCGGCCAAGGGCGGCGGCAAGAAGGCCAAGAAGGCGGCGAAGCCTGCCAAGCCCAGCAAGGCCAAAGCAGCCAAGTCTGAAGAGACCGACGGCGACGCCGAGGCCAAGCCCGCCAAGAAGGCTGCGTCGAAGAAGGCCGCGGCAAAACCGAAAGCGGATGCGACCAGCAAGGCGCGCGCGCCGGTCGCTTCCGGTGCCAAGACGTCGCCTGCAAAGTCATCGGCACCTGCGAAAGCGCCCGCGAAGAAAAGCGCCGGCAAGGCACGAGGATAAGTGAAACGAAAACCCGACCATGGCTTTCCGGGCCGGGACGCCATCGTCGCCTTCATCCGCGCCAATCCAGGCAAGGTCGGCACCCGCGAGATCGCGCGCGAGTTCGGCCTGAAGAACGCCGACCGCATCGAGCTGAAGCGGATCCTCCGCGAGCTCGCCGACGACGGCACAGTTGCAAAACGCGGCCGCAAGATCCACGAGCCGGCGGCGCTGCCGCCGACCGTTCTCGCCGACATCACCGGCCGTGACAGCGACGGCGAATTGATCGCCACCCCCGCCGAGTGGGACTCCGAGGAAAACGGCACCGCGCCGAAAATCCGCATCGAGACGCCGCGGCGACCGAAGCCCGGCACCACCGCCGGTGTCGGCGACCGCGCGCTGCTGCGGGTTGAGGTGACCGACGAGCAAGACGGCACGCCCTATCGCGGCCGCGTCATCAAGGTGATCGATCACGGCCGTACCCGCATCCTCGGCATCTTCCGCCGCAATCCGGATGGCGGCGGACGGCTGATCCCGGTCGACAAGAAGCAGGCCGGCCGCGAGCTCAACATCGCCAAGCCGGATACCGGCGGCGCTGAGAATGGCGACCTGATCAGCGTCGACCTGATCCGCACCCGCAGCTTTGGCCTCGCCTCCGCCCGTGTCAAGGAACGGCTCGGCTCCATTGCCAGTGAGAAGGCGATCAGCCTGATCGCGATCAACACCCACGACATCCCGCAGGTATTTTCGCCTTCTGCGCTCCGAGAGGCCGAAGAGGCAAAACCCGCGACCTTGCAAGGCCGCGAGGACTGGCGCGACGTGCCGCTCGTCACCATCGATCCGCCCGATGCCAAGGATCACGACGACGCCGTGCATGCCGAGGTCGACACCGATCCCAACAACAAGGGCGGCTTCATCGTCCATGTCGCGATCGCCGATGTCGCCTACTATGTGCGGCCCGGCTCGGCGCTCGACCGCGATGCGCTCCAGCGCGGCAATTCGGTGTATTTCCCCGATCGCGTGGTGCCGATGCTGCCGGAGCGGATCTCCAACAACCTCTGCTCGCTGGTGCCGGGCGAGCCGCGCGGCGCGCTCGCGGTGCGGATGGTGATCGGCGCCGACGGCCGCAAGCGCTCGCATACGTTCCATCGCGTGCTGATGCGCTCGGCCGCAAAGCTTGCCTATGCCCAGGCGCAGGCCGCGATCGACGGCAGGCCCGACGACACGACAGGTCCCCTGCTCGAGCCGATCCTCAAGCCGCTGTGGGCGGCCTATGAGTTGGTCAAGCTCGCGCGCAACGAGCGCGATCCGCTCGATCTCGATCTGCCCGAACGCAAGATCCTGCTGAAGCCGGACGGCACCGTCGATCGCGTGATCGTGCCGCAGCGGCTCGACGCGCACCGGCTGATCGAGGAGTTCATGATCCTCGCCAACGCCGCCGCGGCCGAGATGCTTGAGAAGAAGGCGCTGCCGCTGATCTATCGCGTGCATGACGAGCCGAGCCAGGAGAAGGTGCACAACCTCCAGGAATTTTTGAAGACGCTCGACCTGCCCTTCACCAAGCAGGGTGCGCTGCGCCCCGCGCAATTCAACCGCGTGCTGGCGCAGGTCTCGGGCGAAGATTACGAACCGCTGGTCAACGAGGTGGTGCTGCGCTCGCAGGCGCAGGCCGAGTACTCCGCCGAGAACTACGGCCATTTCGGCTTGAACCTGCGCCGCTACGCGCATTTCACCTCACCGATTCGCCGCTACGCCGATCTGATCGTGCATCGCGCGCTGACTCGCGCGCTCGGCCTCGGCGAAGGCGCCCTGCCGGCCGACGAGAGCGTGGAGACGCTGGCCGAGATCGCCGCGCAGATTTCGGTCACCGAACGCCGCGCGATGAAGGCGGAGCGTGAGACCACCGACCGGCTGATCGCGCATTTCCTTGCCGACAAGGTCGGCGCCTCGTTCCAGGGCCGCATTTCCGGCGTGACGCGCGCCGGCCTGTTCGTGAAGCTCGACGACACCGGCGCCGACGGCCTGATCCCGATCCGCACCATCGGCAGCGAGTATTTCAACTACGACGAAACCCGCCATGCGCTGATCGGCACGCGCAGCGGCACCATGTATCGGCTCGGCGACGTCGTCGACGTGCGGCTGGTCGAGGCAGCGCCGGTGGCGGGCGCGCTGCGCTTTGAGCTATTATCCGAGGGCCAGGCTATTCCGCGCGATAGAAAACGCGACGGCAAGAGAGCCGAGCGCCGCGCCGCGGGATTTGGCAAGGGACCTGGTAAAGGATCCGGCAAGAAGGCGCACAAGGAACGGAAGACGCGCAGCAAGAAGGACCGCATGCCAGCGAAGCCGAAGTCGGGCAAATCGAAGCGAGGCAAGTCATGGACGTGAACTCATGGACGTGAAGTCATGGACGTGACACCGCCGACGGTGGTCTGGACTCGCGACGCGGCCGAGCCCGAGAAGCGCGACGTGTGGCGCGCGATGAAGCGCGGGTTCCGCGGCCATTGTCCACGCTGCGGAAATGGCAAACTGTTCCGCAAGTTTCTCAAATGCGACGGCCACTGCCCGGTCTGCGATCTGGATTTCTCGCCGCATCGTGCCGACGACCTGCCCGCCTATCTCGTCATCGTCATTGTCGGCCATATCGTGGTACCGACCGCACTGTGGATCGAGACCAACTATTCGCCGCCGGTGTGGCTGCAACTTGCGATCTATCTGCCGTTCACGCTGTTCGCATCTCTGGCACTGTTGCAACCGGTGAAGGGAGCCGTGATCGGATTGCAATGGGCCCTGCGCATGCATGGCTTTGACGAGAATCCCCCTAGCGACATCCCGCCGGTCTAGCTAAACCGGGCGATAAGAAGAAATGAAAGGGATGAAATGACTGAAGCTGCCGCACCCGCCGCCGTCGTCCACCAGGGCGAAAAGGAAGCCGATCATCACGCGTATTTCCGGCCGAAGGATGCCGCGACGCTGATCCTGATCGATCGCTCCAGTGCCAAGCCGAAGGTGCTCGTCGGCAAGCGCCACGACAAGGTGGTGTTCATGCCCGGCAAGTTCGTTTTCCCCGGCGGCCGCGTCGACAAGGCCGACAACCGCGTGCCGGTCGCCGCCCCGATCACGCCGGAGCTCGAAGCCAATCTCTTGAAGGGCAGCCCGAAGATCACGCCCGGCCGCGCGCGTGCGCTTGCCAATGCGGCGATCCGCGAAGCCTGCGAAGAGACCGGACTCTGCCTCGGCCGCAAGGTCGAGAAGAAGACAAAGCTCGACGGCCCCTGGGCGCCATTCGCCGATGCAGGACTGTTGCCCGATCCGTCCGGCCTGTTCCTGATCGCGCGCGCGATCACCCCGCCCGGCCGTGTCCGCCGCTTCGACACCCGCTTCTTCACCGCCGATGCGTCGACCATCGCGCATCGTGTCGAGGGCGTGGTCCATGCCGATGCCGAACTGGTCGAGCTCGTCTGGGTCGAGATCGGCTCCGAGCCGCTGGCCGATGCGCATGCCATGACCAAGAATGTGCTCGCCGAACTCGACCGCCGTCTCGCCACCGGCCCGCTCCGTCACGACGCGCCGGTGCCGTTCTTCCATTTCTATGGCGGCAAGATGCAGAAGGATGTGCTGGGAGCGTGATCCCCTCGCGTCATTCCGGGGCGCGCCTCTTGGCGCGAGCCCGGAATCCATCGGGCCGCATCGTTTGTTGAAGAATGGATTCCGGGCTCGTCGCTTCGCTCCGCCCCGGAATGACGATGTTGAGATGGCCCCCAAAAACAAAATAATCTACCCAATGGCGCGCCGCGAAACGCCTCCCTATCTGTTCCGCTAACGACATCAAGAACGGAACGGGGCAATGGCGAAGCGTCAACTCAAGCTCGGCGCATTCATGCGGCCGATCAGCATCCACACCGGCGCCTGGCGCTACCCCGGGGCGTGGCCCGACGCCAATTTCAACTTCGACCACATCAAGACGCTGATCCGCAAGCTCGAGGCCGGCAAGTTCGACGCCTTCTTCATGGCCGACCATCTGGCCGTGCTGAACATGCCGATCAACGCGCTGAAGCGCAGCCACACCGTGACCTCGTTCGAGCCGTTTACGCTGCTGTCGGCCCTCTCCGCCGTGACCGAGAATATCGGCCTGATCGCGACCGGCTCGACCACCTTCGACGAGCCCTATCACGTCGCCCGGCGGTTCGCCTCGCTCGACCACATCTCCGGCGGCCGCGCCGGCTGGAACATCGTCACCACGTCCAATCCGGACGCGGCGCTGAATTTCGGCCTCGACGATCACATGGAGCACGCCGAGCGCTACAAGCGCGCCCGCGAGTTCTACGACGTCGTCACCGGTCTCTGGGATTCCTTCGCCGATGACGCCTTCGTGCGCGACGTCGAGTCCGGGCTGTTCGTCGATCCCGACAAGATGCATGTGCTCAACCACAAGGGCAAATATCTCTCGGTGCGCGGCCCGCTCAACATCGCCCGTCCCGTGCAGGGCTGGCCGGTGATCGTGCAGGCCGGCGCCTCCGATGACGGCAGGCAGCTCGCGGCCGAGACCGCGGAAGCCGTGTTCACCGGCGGCGGCAGCCTCGCCGACGGACAGAAGCTCTATGCCGATATCAAGGGCCGCATGGAGAAGATCGGCCGCGATCCCGAGCACCTGAAGATCCTGCCCGGCGCCTTCGTGGTGGTCGGCGACAGCGTCGAGGAAGCCAAGGAGAAGCGCGCGCTGCTCGACAGCCGCGTCCACTACGACAGCGCGATCGCCTCGCTCTCGGTGATCCTCGGCACCGACGCATCCGGCTTCGATCCCGACGGGCAGTTGCCGCCGATCCCCGAGACCAACGCCAGCAAGAGCGGCAGGCAGCGCCTGGTCGAGGTCGCCGCGCGCGACAAGCTCACCGTGCGCCAGCTCGCCCAGCGCGTCGGCGGCTATGGCGGGCTCGCCTTCGTCGGCACGCCGCAGACCATCGCCGACCAGATGGAGGAATGGCTGGTGGGCCGCGGCAGCGACGGTTTCAACATCATGTTCCCCTATCTGCCGCAGGGCCTGTTCGAGTTCGTCGACCGGGTGGTGCCGGAACTGCAGAAGCGCGGAATCTTCCGGACCGAGTACGAAGGGCGGACCCTGCGCGAGAATTTGGGCCTGCCGCGGCCCGAAAATCAGTTCTTCGCGGGGTAATCGGGCCGGAATCGGGGTGGTTTAGGCCCGGAAATCCTTGACTTTGAGCGGTTTGTGGCTAGTTTCCGGGCCAAACGCGGGCCGATTTGGCCGGCTCCCGATACCCCTTCCTTTTCGAGGATTTGCACATGGCCAAAGCGGTCACCATCAAGGTCAAGCTCGTGTCGACGGCCGATACCGGCTTCTATTACGTCGCCAAGAAGAATTCGCGCACCATGACCGACAAGCTGGTCAAGAAGAAGTACGATCCGGTCGCGCGCAAGCACGTCGAGTTCAAGGAAGCCAAGATCAAGTAAGATAGGCTGCTTCCAACGTTTCAAACGGGGCCCTCGCGGCCCCGTTTTTGCTTTGTGGCCTCACGTCGTCCCTCATGTCTTTCGGGCAGGTCCCGGGCGCAGGGCTCACATGATCGCAGGCTTGGACGAAGGCAACGTCGGCGGCTACTCGGTCGCCTACGGCCGCGAGGACATCTACTTCCCGGTCTATGTCACGGCCGCCCTCGCCGCGGTCTTTATGACCGCGACGTGGATCACGGGCGCGCTTTACTGGCTGGTGCTGGCGGCGGCCGCAGCGGGCTTTACCTATTACAACATCCCGCTGCTGGAGGCCGGTCGTCCGACCATCGGCGCCAACCAGTATGGCATCTTCATCCAGGCCTTCGGGCTGATCCGCTGGCGCGCGATCACGCAGATCGATCTCGTCGAGATCGCAGAGCGCGCGATGACCGTCCACGAATTGCAGATCGCACTCAATGGGCCGCTCGGCAGCGCACTGGTGGCCGATTGGCGCAAGCGGCCGGCCTATCGGCTGCTGATGCGCCTGCCGTGGCGCATGGACCATCGCGGCGTGGTGCGCGTCAATCTGGAGCCGTTCGACCGGACGCCCGACGAGATCCACCGGACGTTCCTGAGGATGTGGCGCTACTACCGGAGCTAGCCCTTGAACGCTTCATCCGGCAGATGCGCATCCGCGATCTCAGCATCCGGATTGTGCGTGATGGTCATGAACCAGACCAGGCTGAAGAACAGCGACCACGCTGTGTTCCAATAGAACCAGTTCATCGGATCACCTCGAACAGCTTTGATCCGTGCCAGCCGGCAGAGATTGCCGGCCGGCGCGGAACGCCGCCAAGTCTACTGCACGACCTCGCCGTGCAGTGCCAGATCCAACCCTTCGCGCTCGATATCCCGGCTCACGCGAAGCCCGACGAAGAGATTGATCACGAACAGGATGATCAGGCTCACGACGGCATCATACACGAAAACCGTCGCGACGCCGATGCATTGATTGACGAACTGCCCAGGATTTCCCTCAAGAACGCCAGCCGTTCCACCATACTGCTCGACCGCGAACACGCCGGTCAGCAGCGCCCCGACGATGCCGCCGAGGGCATGGACGCCGAAACAGTCCAGCGCGTCATCGTAGCTGAACATGCGCTTCAAGCCGGTGCATCCCCAGTAGCAGCAGACGCCGGCGGCGATGCCGATGGCGAAGGCGCCGACCGGCCCGACGAACCCGGAGGCCGGCGTGATCGCGACGAGGCCCGCGACGGCGCCCGAGCAGATGCCGACGACGGTCGGCTTGCCCTTCAATGCCCATTCCACCAGCATCCAGGTGAAGCCCGCCACCGCGGTGGCGATCTGGGTCACCAGCATGGCCATGCCGGCCTGCATGCCGGCCGTGACGGCGGAGCCGGCATTGAAGCCGAACCAGCCGACCCACAGCAGCGAGGCGCCGATGAAGGTCAGCACCATGTTGTGCGCCGGCCCGGTCTCGACACGCTTGCCGAGCATGATCGCGCACATCAAGCCGGCGACGCCGGCATTGATGTGCACCACGGTGCCGCCGGCGAAATCGAGAACCTTGACATAGGCGGCGTCGTTGCCCGCGGAGAAGATGCCGTCGGGCCCCCAGACCCAGTGCGCGATCGGCGCATAGACGAAGATCGCCCACAGCCCGATGAACCAGAGCATCGCCGAGAACTTCATCCGCTCGGCAAACGCGCCGGCGATCAGCGCCGGCGTGATGATGGCGAACGTCATCTGGAAGCAGATGTAGACGGACTCAGGAATGGTCGCGGCGAGCGGATTGGGATTGCCGATGCCGCCCTTGCCGATGTCGCTCAGGATGTCCTTGAGGAACATGCGATCCAGGCCACCGATGAACGGCGTTCCGGCACGGAACGCGAGGCTGTAGGTGAGGACGGCAAACAGGATCGTGACCAGGCAGGTGACGGCGAAGCTGGTCATCACGGTGTCGCCGACATTCTTCTTGCGCACCATGCCGCCATAGAACAGGCCGAGCCCCGGCACCGTCATCATCAGGACCAACGCGACGGACGTCAGCATCCAGGCGGTGTCGCCCGAATTGGGCGTGCACTTCTCGAGAATCTTGCCGCCGCAGGCAGGCGGCGCCACCGCATCCTCAGCCAGCGCAATGTCACTGAACAGCAGGCAAAGAAACGCCACTCCCAGCAGGGCAATCACGATTCTCACGAGCTTCGGGCGCGTGTATGTCGCAGACTCCATCATCGTCCTCCCATCACAAGAAATGCTGGTGTTCGGAATGGGCGTGGCGCGTTCGGAGCGCGAACGCCGAAGACAGCGCGCATTCGGTTATCGGGATGTCTCGAAGCGCCGTGGTGCGGCTGGCGGGATGCGGCGAAGGCGCAGCGGCATTCAGGCCCGGCGCAAGGCACAAGCGCCTCCTGCTCGGCGGCGCGGCAAAGGCCGTGGTGCGCGGATAGCTGGAGAATGACGGCGACTAGCCTCATTGCGGCCAGCCCTTCCCATGGGATCCCCAGGCCGGAAACCCTGCAACGGCTTCCGGCACGATTTCTAGCCATATTCAATCAAGATTCGTGCCACCGGCGCATGCCGAGCAACAGATTGAAGACGCAGTAAATTCAATCCGCGCGCAGAACGGCATCGCGCACCACTGCACGTTCTCGCAGCAAGCGATCGATGGAAAAACAGGCAGCCGTCGGCGACCGCCCTCGTATGGGGCAATCGCCGGTTTGCCGGGATTGGGAGCTCAAATGGCCTTGAGCAGCGGCGGCTGCGCCGGCCGGATCAGCGCGAAGGCAAGCTGGATGATGCCGCCGGCAAGTCCGAGCGCGACGCCGATGCGCCAGGCCATGGTGTAGGAGCCGAGCGAGTCGTAGATCACCCCTCCTCCGTAGGCACCGAGGAAGCTGCCGACCTGGTGGCTCATGAAGGCAAGGCCCTGGATCATCGCCTGCCAGCGCAAGCCGAACATCTCCGCCACCGCGCCCGCGACCAGCGGCCCGACACCCATCCAGAGGAAGCCCATGATGGCGCCGAACAGCAGCGTCGAGCCCGGCGTTGCCGGCAGCATGAAGTACCAGGCGAGCGCCAGCGAGCGCAGGATGTAGATCGCGCCGAGCAGCGCCAGCTTGTTCCAGCGCTGGCCGGCCCAGCCGAAGAACAGCGAGCCCAGCACGTTGAAGCCGCCGATCATGCCGAGCGTCTGCGCGCTCAGCATCGGATCGAGCCCGCAGATGGCGAGATATGACGGCAGATGCGTGGTGAGGAAGACGAGCTGCATGCCGCAGACCATGTAGGCGCAGGTCATCACCACGAACGACGCGTTGCCGAACGCGGTCTTTGCCGCGGTCGCCGCCGTCGCATTGCCGATGTCGTCACCCGCGGGCTTCGGCAGCGGGATGTTGTCGACGCGGCCGGCATACAACGCCGCAGGGATCATCCCGACCGACAGGATGACGAAGCCGGCGAGCCCGACGCGCCAGCCGAAACCTTCATTGAGCATCTGGCCGATCGGCGCCGACAGCAGCGCGCCGAGCGAGCCCGCGGCAGAGACGATACCGAGCACGGTGGAGCGCACCATCTCCGGCACCGCGCGCGCCGCGACCGACATCGCAATGGCATTCGCGGTACAGGCGAGCGAAATGCCGATCAGCACGCCGGCGCCGATCATGATGCTGACGAGGCCATGCGCGGTCGTCATCAGCACAAGGCCTGCGATATAGGCCAGCGCACCGACCACCATGATCGGGCGGAAGCCGTAACGCACGGTCATCGCACCGGCGAGCGGCTGCAAGAAGCCCCAGGCGAGGTTCTGCACCGCCAGCGCCAGCGTGAAATGCGACACCGTAATTCCGATGTCGTGCGTCAGCGGCTGCATGAAGATGCCGAGGCTCTGCCGCAGGCCCATGCTCAGCGTGAGCATGATGGAGGCGCCGATCAGAATGGGAAGCGTGGGACGCAGGACCTGCAGCAGGGGCATTGTTTTTGTTCTCCCATAACGGCGCGGCACGCGCGCCACAGCCTGCGATTCACGCATGTTTTGGTTACACAGACCTGTGTACTTAGGCTATACAAGGGGCGAACTGTCAAGCGAAGAGGATCACGGCCGGCGCATGGCTTCCCCGCCTCCCAAACAGACCATGAAAGAGCGGATCCTCGAGACCGCCGACAAGCTGTTCTACCTGCAGGGCATTCGCGCCATCGGCGTCGACACCATCGCGGCCGAGATCGGCATCAGCAAGCGCACGCTTTACAACCACTTCCCGTCGAAGGACGCGCTGATCGAGGCCTATCTGCAACGCCGCTTCGTGCAGCCCCGCCCGTCCGACAAGCCGCCGGCCGAGCAGATTCTTGCAACCTTCGATTCATTGGAGCGGCGCTTCGCGGCAAAGGATTTTCGCGGCTGCCCGTTCGTGAACGCGGTGGCCGAGCTCGGACCTGATGACGAGGACCACACCGTCCGCGACATTGCCGTTGCCTTCAAGGAAAGCCGCCGGGTCTGGTTTCGCGATCTGCTGCAGCAGCTCGGCGTCGCCGATGCGGAGGGGCTTGCGACCCAGCTCACGCTGCTGGTCGACGGCTCGATCGCGCAGGACCTGGTGCGCGACGATCCGGCGATGGCTCGCGCGGCCAGGGAAGCCGCCCGCGTGCTGCTGGCCAACGCCGGCGTCAAGCTTGGCGCCTCCGCAGCTACGGACAACAAGCGCACCGGATAAATCCGGTTGCGTAGACAAGTCCGGTTTGGTTGTTAGCGGTGACGGCATGCGACGGCATTCCCAATCTGGATATTCCGTCCGGCGAGATTGACAGCGACCGCGAGACAAGCTGCGGCACAACTGGGGAACGACCATGGAAGATCTGAAGGTGACGGCCACCGGCTACGATTTCGCGCCGGCGCGCGCCGCCATGCAGCGCTACATCGACAACAATCTGCTGTCCGGCATCTCGTCCGCCGTGATGGTGGGGCGCGAGCTGGTCGACGTGTCCTGCGTCGGCTGGGCCGACAAGGAAGCGCAGACCCCGTTGCGCACCGACCACATCTTCCGGGTGTTCTCCAACACCAAGCTGATCACCTCCTGCGCGGCGCTGCTGCTGGTCGAAGACGGCCGCATCCGGCTCGACGATCCGATCGAGACCTACATCCCGCACCTCGGTAACCGCAAGGTGCTGCGGCCGGGCGCGACGTCGATCGACGACACCGAGCCGGCGCGGAGCTCGATCACCATCCGCCAATTGCTGAGCCACAGCGCCGGCTTGAGCTACGGCTTCTTCGATCCCGGCACCGTCATCTTCAAGGCGCTCAACGAGCGCGGCGTGCACAACCCCAACACGACCCTGGCCGAGATGGTCGATGTGCTGGCCGGCCTGCCGCTGATCTATCAGCCTGGCACGTCGTGGGAATACTCGCTCGCGATCGACGTGGTGGCGCGCCTCGTCGAGGTGGTCAGCGGCCAGAGCTTCGACAAATTCATCAAGGCGCGCATCCTCGATCCGCTCGGCATGGTCGATACCGGCTTCGTGGTCCCCGAGCAGGATCAGGGACGCCTGGTCGCGTACTACGCAGGCGCCGATCTGATGGAGCCGATGAAGCCGGGCCTCACCCGCACCGACAATGCGCCCTTCCCCGGCGCCTATCTGCGCCCGGTCGCACGGCTCAATGGCGGCGGCGGCCTGGTGTCGACACTGCCCGACATGGTCGCGCTGATCCGCAGCCTGCTGCCAGGCGGACCGACCCTGCTGAAGCCGGACACGATCGCTGCGATGATGTCCAACCAGTTGCCGGACGGCCAATGGATCCGCTTCGCGATGATGGGCGAGCAACCCGGCAAGGCGCATGGGCTTGCCGGCGGCCTGATCCTCAATCCCTCACCAATCGATCATCCCGACGCCGCCGGCGAATTCTACTGGGGCGGCGTCGCCGGCACGCAATGGTGGATTTCGCCCAAGAAGGGCATCGCCGGCGTCATGATGGCACAGCGCCAGATGGCGTTCGTCCATCCGTTCTCGTTCGAGTTCAAGCGGATGGCCTATGACGCGGTGAAGCGCGGCCGTTAGCAGGCTGCGTTTACGACAATCCTGTCGGCACCCGCAAAAGCGAAAGCGGGTGACCCAGTATTCCAGAGACGGTTCAGCTTGAATCGAGAGGCCGCGGCGTACTGGATATCCCGCATTCGCGGGGTATGACGACGAGTGTTGTGGATGGTGTGAAGCGCGGCCGTTAGGCCGCCGCGGAAACCACGCGGTTGCGGCCGTCGTGCTTGGCGCGATAGAGCGCGGTGTCGGCGCGCTTCAGCACGTCGGCAACCTGCTCGCCCTTGCGCTCCAGCGTGGTGAGCCCGATCGAGATCGTGACCGTGATCCGCTTGCCGCCCTTCTCGACGGCAAAGGGCTCGCCCGCGATCGAGCGGCGCAGCCGCTCGGCGACCATGCCGGCGACATGCAGATCGGTCTCCGGCATCACGATCACGAACTCCTCGCCGCCATAGCGGCAGGCCAGATCGATGCCGCGGATCGACTTGCGGATGCGAACGGCAAATTCGCGCAGCACGTCGTCGCCGGCGTCGTGGCCGTAGGTGTCGTTGATCGCCTTGAAGTAATCGATGTCGAGGATCATCAGCGCCAGCGGCTTGCCGCGGACCGAAGCCTGCTCCGCCAGCGTCGCGAGGTGGCTCTCCATGTAGCGCCGGTTGTTGAGGCCGGTCAGCGCATCGGTGATCGCCATCTCGATCGAGTTCTGCACGTTGTCGCGCAGATGATCGGTGTAGCGGCGGCGGCGGATCTGGGTGCGCGCCCGTGCCAGCAATTCATTCTTGTCGACCGGGCGCAGCAGGTAGTCGTTGACGCCGATCTCGAGCCCGCGCATCAGCCGCGTGTTGTTGTCGGCATCGGACACTGCCAGGATCGGCACCTGCCGCGTCCGCTCCAGCGAACGGGCCTGGCTGCACAGCCGCAGGCCGTCGTAATTGTCGAGGCTGAGCGACACGATCAGCAGGTCGTAATTGCCCTCGGCCGCATGGAACAGCGCTTCAGACGGATTGACCTCGACGTCGACGGTATGCTCGGCGGAAAGGATCGGCGCCAGCTTCTCGTAAGACGACGGCCGGTCGTCGACCAGGAGGATGCGGCCGCCGGTGCCACGATCCGCGATCGCGCTGCGCTCGGGCGCCTGCATGCCGATCTCGAGCGAGGTGATGGCGCGCATGCGCAGTTCGTCGGTCATCATCTTCAGCCGCGTCAGCGAGCGCACGCGCGCAATCAGCACGACGTCGGACACCGGCTTGGTCAGGAAGTCATCGGCGCCGGATTCGAGGCCGCGGACGCGGTCAGCCGGACTGTCGAGCGCGGTGACGATGACGACGGGAATGAAATGGGTCGCTGGATTCGACTTCAAGCGGCGGCAGACCTCGAAGCCGTCCATATCCGGCATCATGACGTCGAGCAGGATGATGTCGCATTCGGCGCGCGAACAGATTTCCAGCGCCTCGGTCCCGTTGGATGCGGTCAGCACATCGAAATATTCGGCCGACAGGCGAGCTTCCAACAGCTTGACGTTCGCCGGAACGTCATCGACGACGAGGATACGCGCGGACATCGCAACCCAACTCCCCTATCCGATAAAGCGTCGGACAGTCTCAATGAATTTGCCGACCGAGATCGGCTTGGACAAATAGGCTTCGCAGCCGCCCTCGCGGATGCGTTCTTCGTCGCCCTTCATGGCGAAGGCGGTGACTGCGACCACCGGAATCGTGCGCAGATCGGGATCGTCCTTGATCCAGCGCGTGACCTCGAGGCCGGAAACCTGAGGCAGTTGAATATCCATCAAAATGAGATCGGGGCGCAGCTTGCGCACGAGATCGAGCGCTTCGAAGCCATTGCTGGTGCCCGAAGTCTGGTAGCCATGCGCTTCCAACAGATCGCGAAAGAGCTTCATGTTGAGCTCATTGTCCTCCACGATCAGGACGGTTTTGGCCATCCCGTCCCTCCCAAACCCAGGAGACGGGCCCGGCTGCGGCACCTCACGCACCGCGCTCGGGACGCGTCGAAAATGTGAATTCAAACTAGCGCCAGAATCGCTCTAACCCGTTAACCCGACATCCAACTTCCGCAGCGTGGTTTCCGTTGCTTGAACATGCGCGGAAGACTCGGGCATGATGGGCCTCTCAATAGAGACCATAAGTTAACGGAAAGGCAAACCGGCGCGTTGAAAAAGCCTGTTCACAACCTGCGGGAAGTCGCTGAAATCGTTGCGATTCAGGCGCTGGGCTTCATTGCCGGCGATCCCGAGCGGCTGGGCCTGTTCCTGGCTGAGTCCGGAATCGGTCCGGAGACGCTGCGGAACGCGGCGTCCAATCCTCAATTTCTTGCGAGCGTGCTCGATTTCGTGATGCGCGACGATGCCACCGTGCAGGCGTTCGCCGCAGCCTCCGAACTGCACCCGACCAACATCGCCGCCGCCCACCAGGCGCTGGGTGACCCGAGATGGGAGCGCGACGTGCCGTGACGACGGCGGCGGCAGCGCCCGGCGGCCCCCTCGGTTTCTGCCGGGATTGCCTCGGCGATCTAGATATCAAGGTCAGGCGATGCAGCCATTGCGGCTCGCCGCGGCTGGTGCGCCATCGCACCCTGCCCGCGCTCGCGCTCGCGCATATCGATTGCGACGCGTTCTACGCCACCGTTGAGAAGCGCGACAATCCTGAGATCGCCGACCGCCCCGTCATCATCGGCGGCGGCAAGCGCGGCGTGGTGTCGGCCGCCTGCTACATCGCCCGCACCTACGGTGTCCGCTCGGCGATGCCGATGTTCAAGGCGCTGGAACTCTGCCCCGACGCCACCGTGATTCCCCCCGACATGGCGAAATATGTCCGGGTCGGCCGCGAGGTGCGCCAGGCAATGCAGGCGCTGACGCCGCTGGTCGAGCCGCTGTCGATCGACGAAGCGTTCCTCGATCTCTCCGGCACGCAGCGCGTCCACGGCATGATCCCGGCCAAGGTGCTCGCCAAATTCGCCCGCGAGGTCGAGCGCGAGATCGGCATCACGGTGTCGGTCGGGCTGTCCTGCAACAAGTTCCTCGCCAAGATCGCCTCCGATCTCGACAAGCCGAGGGGTTTTGCCGCGCTCGACCAGGACGAGGCGCGCGAGATGCTGGCCAGTAAACCGGTCGGCTTCATCTACGGCGTCGGTCCCGCGACCCAGGAGAAGCTCGTGCAGCGCGGTTTCCGCGTCATCGCCGATTTGCAACGCGCCGACGAGAACGAGCTGATGAAGCAGTTCGCCGGCGAAGGCCGCAGGCTTTGGCGGCTGGCGCGCGGCATCGACGACCGCAGCGTGGTGCCCGATCGCGGCGCCAAGACCATCTCGAGCGAGACCACCTTCGAGACCGACATCCGCGATTTCGCAACCCTGGAAAAACTGCTCTGGAAGCTGTCAGAGAAGACCTCGGCGCGGCTGAAGAGCAGCGACCTCTCAGGCTGCACCATCACGCTGAAGCTGAAGACCGCGGACTTCCGCCAGCGCACCCGCTCGCAATCGATCCAGACCCCGACCCAATTGGCCGCAAAGATCTTTGCGGTGACGCGCGAGATGCTGGCCAGGGAGATCGACGGCACCGCCTTCCGCCTGATGGGCGCCGGCGTTAGCGCGTTGCGCCCGGGCGCGCAGGCCAACGATTCCGACATGCTCGACCGTCGCTCGGCACACGCCGAACGCGCGATGGATAATCTGCGCAAGAAGTTCGGCAACGCCGCCGTGATCAGGGGCATTGCCTATGATGGGCCGGCAAAGCCGGAATAGTTCGGGCTCGACCGCGACCCGAACTCCGTCATTGCGAGGAGCGCAGCGACGAAGCAATCCATCGCTCCGCAGGCGTGGAGGTATGGAATGCTTCGCTGCGCCCGCAATGACGGGGAGCCACGGCCCTCAATCCGCCACCGCAATCGCCTCGATCTCGATCAGCCATTCCGGAGCCGCGAGCGCGGTTACGCCGACCAGCGTCGAGGCCGGCGGCTCCATGCCCTCGAAGAACGCCGAGCGCGCCTTGCCGATGATCGGACGCAGTTCCGGCTTGTAGCCGACCACGTAGGTCGTGATCTTGACGATGTTGGAATAGCTCGCCCCGGCGGCCTTCAGCGCAGTGCCGAGATTTTGCATCACCTGCGTCGTCTGCGCGGCGAGATCGCCGGCGCCGACCAGCCGGCCCTCCTCATCCGTGGACACCTGTCCCGAGATGTAGATGGTGCGCGCGCCCGAGGCGACGACGACGTGGGAGTAAGCCGGATTGTGATGCAGGCCGCTGGGGCGAAGATGGTCGCGCTTGCTCATGATGTGCCTCCCTGACACGCGTGTTTCGGGAAGCGTACTCGGGTCTGATGGTTCCGGCCAGAGTGGTCTCTTGCTCCGCTGTCGTCCCGGCGAAAGCCGGGACCCATAACCACAGGAAGCAGTTGTTGAGGGAAGCCGTGGCCCCAGCGTCGCAAAACGCACCTTCGGTGGTTATGGGTCCCGGCTTTCGCCGGGACGACACTGAATGTGTGGCTACAGCCGGCCCCTTACTTGCAGGGCTTGGAATCCCTGACGTCGAACTTGTCGAGCGCGCCGGAGATCACGAAATCGTTGTAATCCAGCACCAGCGCGCGCGAGACGCCGTTTTCGTAGAGCTCGAACGACATCGCGTAGACCGGCGTCTGCTCGCCGTCCTTGGCGCGTGCGTCGCTGTCATAATAGCTCACCGTCACCGGCCAGCGCGTCATGGTCTTCATCGCATCGCTGGCGGTCGACGGATCGGGCGATGACGGCGCGCGGTCGCCCGCAATGGGGCGGCCGATCACGGTCAGCGTGTTGTAGACCTTCTCGCCGTTGTCCGAGCCGTCATAGACGGTCTGTTCGAGCACCGATTTGCCGTCGCGGGCGGCGGCGATGATGCGCTGGATCTGTTCGGTCGGGAATACGATCTTGCCGTCGAGATTGAATGTCTTCTTCACCGGCTGGGTCAGCTTCACGGTGATATGATCGCCGACCCGCTCGGCGATGCCGTCGACCGGCGAGGATTCACTGTCGTTCATCCGCGTGTCGATCTTGAACCGATAGCTCTTGCCTGCCGCATCCTCCCAGGACGTGGAGCGCAGGTCTGATAGCGTCACCTTGCCCTCGCCGCTGTCGAGCTCGGACACCTGACGAAATTCGGAGGTGTAGCCTTCGCAGGAGCTGCCGGAGAAATTGTAGAGAATGCGCCCGCGCGCGTCGCTGACCGAATTGGAGCCGCGTGATTTCACCAGGCTCAGATCGTACAGCGCCTGGTGCGCGAGAAACGGCCCGCTTGCCGCGGCGGCAGCCCCATGAACCAGAGCGGATCCTGCGGTAACGGCGATCGTGAGCACCAGGGCACGCGACGGATTCCGGAACGGCAAGGTCATGGTTTGTCCTCGGGGAGGCAGGGATTCGCCACAATAGTGACGGTGGTATTGCGCCGCAACTGGGGCAAGTCTGACAAAATCGCAATGTCGGCGACGAAATTGCCGTCATTTTCGGCAGTTTCCGTGCGATTGCGCACGTCCCGACCGCCACGCCCTCAGGCGACCGTCGCTTGCAACCGGCGGCACGATGCGCGAAACAATCGAAACAAACTCGGCCCTGACCGCGTTTCAGGCTTCGTGCAATCCAATTGGGGGACAAAAAGATGGCGGGTACCGTCGAACAGAAACTGGCGTCACAGGGCATCACGCTTCCCGAGCCGACCTCCCCGGTCGCAAACTATGTCCCCTTCGTCCGCAGCGGAAACCTGCTGTTCGTTTCCGGTCAGGTCTGCTTCAACGCCGAAGGCAAGCTGATCGCCAAGGGCAAGCTTGGGGCCGGCGTCACGCTCGAGCAAGGCGTCGCTGCGGCGCAGGGCTGCGCGATCAACCTGCTGGCCCAGGTCAAGGCTGCGCTGGGCGATCTCGACAAGGTGGTGCGCGTGGTGCGATTGGGCGGCTTCATCAACTCCGCGCCTGATTTCTTCGACGGACCGAAAGTCCTGAACGGCGCCTCCGACCTGATGGTCGCCGCCTTCGGCGACAAGGGCCGCCATGCCCGCACCACCGTCGGCGTCGCCTCGCTGCCCGCGGACGCCGCGGTCGAGGTCGAAGGCGTGTTCGAAGTCGCCTGAGCGATGCGCGCACCTGATTGGCTGACCAAACGGCCGGTCGCCCATCGCGGCCTGCACGATGCCGCACGCGGCATCATCGAGAACATGCCGGCCGCGGCCAACGCCGCGGTATCAGGCAATTTCGCGATCGAGTGCGATATCCAGCTCACCGCCGACGGCGAGGCCATGGTGCACCACGACGATGCGCTCGGCCGCCTCACCGAAGGTTCTGGCCTGTTGGTCACCAAGACCGCGGCCGAGCTGAAAGCGGTCAGGTTCAAGGGCACCACCGAGCACATGATGACGCTCGGCGATCTCTGCGCGCTGGTCGCCGGCCGCGTTCCGCTGGTGGTCGAGGTGAAGAGCCATTTCGACGGCGACCGCAGGCTGGTAGCTCGGATGGCCGAGGTGCTGTCGTCCTATTCCGGCCCTGTTGTCGGCATGTCCTTTGATCCGGACCAGGTGCTGGCGCTACGCGAGACCATGCCGAACCTGCCGCGCGGCATCACCGCCCAGCGCACCTATGACGACAGTTCCTGGACCAAGCTGACCCCGGCGCAGCGCGACGGCATGCTGTATCTGCGCCACGGCTTCAGAACCGAGCCGCACTTCGTTGCCTTCTGGGTCAACCAGCTGCCGGCGCCGGCGCCTTGGATCGCCCGCAACGTGTTCGGCTGCCCATTGCTGGCGTGGACCGTCCGGACCGCGGAACAGCGCGCGCGCGCGGCGCGCTACGCCGACCAGATGATTTTCGAGGGGTTTGTACCGGGAACCTGACATGTCGCCGGTAGCCTTGAACTCGTCGCTGCGACGCACGATGTTGTCGGGAGTTGGTCGTCATCGGCGATGGCGGAATGCGGGGCATGATCCGGAAGTGGAGCCAGCTGTTCCGGAAAGATCATGCTCAAAAGAGGCACCGGTCTTCATTCTCGATGACGTCGTCTGAAATCACCCTAGAGGCTGTGGCTGATATCGGCGGCATTCCAGCCGCCGAGTGGGACGCCTGTGCCAATCCGAGGCCGGACGCCGACAGCATCCATAACCTCGACACGCTGGCCTCGTCCGCCACCGCAGGCGATTGCCAGGCGGCTGCAAGTTCGATCTATAACCCGTTCGTTTCCCATGCCTTTTTCGCTGCTGCGGAAGCCTCCAATTCGGCCTGCCCGCGGACCGGCTGGGGCCCGCGGCATCTGGTGGCGAAACTCGATGGCCGGATCGTCGGCGTCGTGCCCTGCTATCTGAAATCGCACTCGCAGGGCGAATACGTGTTCGATCGCGGCTGGGCCGAGGCCTATCACCGCGCCGGCGGCAGCTACTATCCGAAGCTGCAGGTCTCCGTGCCCTTCACGCCGGCGACCGGGCCGCGGCTGTTGATCCGCGATGGCGTCGACCGCGAGATGATCGGCTCCGCGCTGGCGCGGGGCCTGCGGGCGCTCTGCAACGCCACCGAGGCCTCCTCGGTGCACGTGACCTTCGCCCGCGAAGACGAAGCAAAATTCCTCGGCGCGCACGGCTTCCTGCAAAGGACCGACCAGCAGTTCCACTGGCACAATCAAGGCTACAAGACCTTCGACGATTTCCTCGGCTCGCTGAACTCGCGCCACCGCAAGGGCATCAAGCGCGAGCGCCGCGAGGCGCTTGCTGCCGGCATTACCATCCACTGGCTGACCGGCTCCGATATCACCGAGGACGCCTGGGACGCTTTCTTCGAGTTCTACATGGAGACCGGCTCGCGCAAATGGGGCCGGCCGTATCTGACCCGCGAATTCTTCTCGCTGATCGGCGAGAGCATGGCCCGCGACGTGCTGCTGGTCATGGCCAAGCGCAACGGCCGCTGGATCGCGGGCGCCATCAACTTCATCGGCTCGGACACGCTGTTCGGCCGCAACTGGGGGGCGATCGAGCACCACCCGTTCCTGCATTTCGAGGTCTGCTACTACCAGGCCATCGATTTCGCGGTTCAGCGCGGGCTCAAGGTGGTGGAGGCCGGCGCACAGGGCGAGCACAAGCTCGCGCGCGGCTACCTGCCGCAGACCACCCACTCGGCGCATTTCATCGCCGATCCCGGGTTGCGCCGCGCGATCGCCGACTATCTCAAGCGCGAGCGCGATTATGTCGCCGAGGTCGGCCGCGAGCTCACCGAGGCGGGCCCATTCCGCAAGACGGTCGACGACGACGCTTGACGTTTCGGCCGCGACCTAGACATTAGCGCTATAGAATTGAGGAGCCGCCGCCATGCCCGCCTACGACAACAACAACCCCTTCGCAAAAATCCTGCGCGGCGAGTTTCCCTGCTACAAGGTCTATGAGAACGAGCACGTGCTCGCCTTCCTCGACATCATGCCGCGCTCACCCGGGCATACGCTCGTCATCCCGAAAGCCCCTGCCCGCAACATCCTCGACATCACGCCTGATGATTACGCCCATGTCGCGCGCGCCGCCCACAAGATCGCCGCCGCCGGGATGAAGGCGTTCGAGGCCGACGGCATCACCGTGCAGCAATTCAACGAGCCCGCCGGCGGCCAGGTCGTGTTCCACCTCCACATGCATGTGATGCCGCGCAAGGACGGCGTCGCGCTGCTGCCGCCCGCCAGCCTCAAGGAAGACGGCAAGGTGCTGGAGGCGAACGCGGCGAAGCTGATCGCGGCGTTGAAGTAGCCACCAGCGTCATTCCGGGGCGCGCCGCTTGGCGCGAGCCCGGAATCCATTCCTCCGCGAATATTTAACTAACCACCGACCGCTCCTGCGGCCCAATGGATTCCGGGCTCATCGCTGCGCGATGCCCCGGAATGACGGCTCACTCCGTCTCGAAATCGCCCGCCTGTGGCGGAGCGAGCGGCGTGAACTCGCAGCGGTCGGGCTTGACGTCGATCAGCGGCGTCTCGTCGAGGCAGTCGAGACCACGGACCAGGATGACGTTGCCCTCGACGCCGACCAGCTTGACGATCGAAGTGCCGATCGGATTGGGCCGCACCGGCGAGCGCAGCGAGAAGGTGCCGCGGGTGTTGCCGTTGTTCTTCGGGCTTTGCAGCACGATGTCGCGGCGCGACTGGTGCAGCCAGTACAGCACTTCGAGATTGCTGTAGAAATCGACGCCCTTGATGGCGGCGACCCAGGGCTCGAAGATCTCGAGCCGGCACACCGGGCCATCATGCCGCCCCTGCCGCGGCGTCGCCAGCCGCGAGGTCCAGGGCGTGCGGATGCGGCCGATGAAGACGAGCCCGGCATCGCGCGGCGCCGGCATGTCGACGGCGATTTCGCCCTGGCGCAATTCCATTTCACGTACCATGTGTCAGTCCAGCGATATGTTGAGCGCCTTGACCACGCCTGCCCACCGTGCGCGATCGGTATCCACGAACTTGTCGATCTCGGCCTGGCTCTTCGCCCGCAGCGGCGGGAAACCGATCTTGACCAGCGAAGCGCGGAACACCTCGTCGTTCAAGGCCCGGTCGAGGCTCGCCTTGATCTTGCCGGCGATCTCGTCAGGCACTTTCGACGGCGCTGCAATACCATACCAGACGCTGACCGCATAATCCGGATAGCCGCTCTCGGCGATCGTCGGCAGATCGGGCAAATCGGCGATGCGCTCGGTCGAGCTGACGCCGAGCGCGCGCAGCATGCCGGACTTGACCGGCGGCAGCGCGGTGCCGAGCGTGTCGAACATCAGCTGGATGTTACCTGACAGCAAATCCTGCAGCGCGGGTCCGGCGCCCTTGTACGGCACATGGGTCATCTCGACGCCGGCCATCTGCTTGAACATCTCGCCGGCGAGATGAACCGTGCCGCCTGTGCCGGCCGATCCGAAATTGAGCTTGCCGGGATTCTTCCTGGCGTAGGCGACGAACTCAGCGATCGTCTTCGCGGGCACCGACGGATTCACTTCCATGATCATCGGCGCATCCGTGATCACGGACAGCAGGCGGAAATCCTTCGCCGGATCGTAAGGCAACTTCTTGTAGAGCAGCGGATTGAGCACGAAGATCGAAGCCGCCGTCACGAACAGCGTGTAGCCGTCGGGATCGGAGCGCGCCACGGCCTCGGCACCGATCGCGCCCTGCGCGCCCGCCTTGTTCTCGACCACGACGACCTGCTTGAGATCGCGCCCGAGATATTCGCCGATGATGCGGCCGAGCACGTCGGTCGGGCCGCCCGCGGCATAGGGCACCACGAGCTTGATCGGACGCGCCGGATAATCTGCGGCGCGCGCCGGCAGCGCCGCCACCAGCAACGCCGTCAGAGCAACAATGAATGGCGATGATGCGCGCCGCTGCATGCCGTTTCCCCGCTGTCTCGTTCTTGGGGAACGAGAGTAGCGGATAATGCGGTCGCCGCAATCAGCCGAGCCAGTATTTGCCCGCGATCATCACGACTTCGCCGACGATGACGCCGGCGAAGATCGATTTTCGCGCCAGCGTGAACGCCACGAATCCCGCGGCGACGGCACCGTAGCGGAGCCAATCCGGCACGCTGGCCAGCGCGCCCGGCGGCTGCACCACGATCTGCGCGATGATACCGGCGAGGATCGCGGTGGCGACCGCCCTCACCCATACCAGCAGCTCGGAGTTTTCGTCGATGCCGCCGCCGAACCACAGGCCGAGCATGCGCCAGATCTGGTTGGGAATGACGCCCGCCACGAACAGGATCGCGAGCGCGTGCCAGTCGCCGATGAACGTGCTCATGCCCGCGCCCTCACGGTGCCCGCCCGCGCCCGGTGCACCCCATAGGCGACGGTTCCCGCGACGACGCCGCTGACCAGGATGTCGACGCCGCTGTTCAGCATTGCGGCCAGCGGAAACAGCAAGAGACCGAGCACCAGCGCGATGACGTCGGCGAGCTCGCGGCAGTTGCGCGCGGTGGAGAACAGGAAGGCGAGCGGCGTCAGCATCAGCATGCCGGCGGCGAGCAGCGGCGTCAGGTTGGCGGCGAGTGTGTAGCCGATCGTGTTGGCGATCAGGCAGACCGAGACCAGCCCCAGGCCGAGCCCATGGATGAAGGCGATCCGGCGGTTGCGCGGCACCTGCGGCAGGAAGCGGTAGCATTCGACCCACAGCGTCACGGCAGTGAGATGCGCCACCAGGATCAGATGCCGGCGTTTGGTGTCTTCGGTGCGCATCAACGGCAGCACCGACACCACCATCGGAAACAGCCGGATCGCGCTGACGGTGACCGCGATCGCCGATTGCAGCACCGTGGCGCCGGAGCCGAGCGTCGTGATCACGATGATCTGCGCGGGCCCCGCCCAGACGAACGCCGTGCTCGCCAGGGTCCAGCCCAGCGAGAAGCCGGAATCATGCGCCAGCGCGCCGATGCCGAGATAGGTCGCAAACAGCACCAGCGTCAGCACGGTCGCGCCGACCGACCGCGCACCCCACAGGAAAGCGCGGAACGAGGTCTGCCATTGCGGAGAATCGAGCGGAGGAAGCGCCACGGGGGACCGGATGGTTATGCAATGGCGGCGGCTTAGGGCGCGGTGCTCAACGGGTCAAGCAAGTGGCTGCACAGCGCAGGTATGCAGTAGCCCGAATGGAGCTGCGCAATCACGCCCGGTTCTTCAGCACGAAGCATGCCCCGCCCGCCTTGCGGATGCGGCTGCACAGGCCGTCGGCCTCGGGGCGTGTGTCGGCGCCGATACGCACCTGATAGAATGTCGCGCTGCCGCGTGTGCGCAGCCGCGAGCCGAGCAGGCTTGGATCCTGATCTCCGATCACATTCGACAGCCGCTTCATCGCGCGGGCATACATCGCGAGCGCCTTGTCGCGGCTGAAGCCGGCGGCGAGCTGCACGCCCCAGACCTTGGCTGCCGACAGCGTAATGTGCTGCTCGAGCCCGGCCACGAACGGATTGGGCGCGCGCTTCAACAGCGCCATCAGCTCGCGGCAGCTCGTGGTCGGCCTACGCTCCGGCATCTTGCCGCTGTTGCGGGCAGCAGCGGCCCAGTCGTCGACGCTGGAGCCGGTGATCGCCGAGACGTAGTTGCGCGTCTCCTGCGGCATGGAGCCGGAGCCGGCGAGCCAATCCTGCACGCGGCGCGGGCCGGCATTGTAGGCGGCGGCCGCGAGGCCGAGATTACCGAACTGGTTGCGCAGCTCACTGAGGAATTCCGCGGACTTCGGCAGCGCCTGGACGGGATTGAACGGATCGAGCAGCCCGCGTTCGTTAGCAGTGCCCGGCATGAACTGCGCGATGCCCTGCGCGCGCTGGCCGCTGCGGGTGACCGGACCGATCGCGTCGGCCTGGAAGCGGCTTTCCTGCCAGATCACGCGCGCGAAGAATTCGAGCGGCAGGTCGTTGGCCCGCGCCGCCGACTCGATCATCAGGCACATCGCCTCGCGGGTGTCGCTCTCGCGCGCGTCGTCTGCGGGCTTGTCGGCTGTGGCCGCGGCGGGCTTCTCGGCAGGCGTCTCCGCTGGGGGCGCAGGCTTCTCGGCCGATGGTGCGGCCTGCTGGGCCGGCACCTCCGCGGGTTTTTCGCTGGGCGCAGCCGGCTTGTCCGCGGGCGGCGCTGCGGGTTGCTCAGCGCCTGGCGGCGCCGGCGGGGCTGCGGCAGGCGCGTCCTCCGCGCCGGCACCGACCGGCGGCACCAGCGTCAAAAGCAGAACCAATGCGGCGCAACGACCTGTTCGCATCGCAAATCTGTTCCCGCGCAGCGCGGCTTGACACCGCAGGCTCGTGGTCTAGCTATGGACTGAAATGATGGCGCGCAAAAGGGAGCGCAAAATGGCCGCAGCTACGGACGATCAACTCGGCTTCGCCCCCGACGACGACGCCCCGATCGGCTACATGAAGCGGACCCGCGATTATTACGCGGCGATCGGCTACACCACCCCCTACCGCTGGGCGCATTACACGTCCGCGCCGTTCCAACCGCTGACGAAGCCGCTGAACCAGTCCCGCGTCGCCATCATCACGACCGCGGCGCCGTTCGATCCTGCCCGCGGCGACCAGGGTCCGGGCGCGAAATACAACGGCGGCGCAAAATTCTATTCGGTCTATGACGGCGACACCTCGCAGCCACACGATTTGCGAATTTCGCACATCGCCTATGACCGCACCCACACCACGGCGACCGACAGCGGCACCTGGTTCCCGCTGGCGCAGCTCAAGCGCCTCGCCGCGGAAGGCACGATCGGCGAAGTCGCGCCGCGCTTCTTCGGCGCACCGACCAACCGCAGCCACCGCGTCACCATCGAGACCGATGCGCCCGAGATCCTCAAGCGCTGCCGCGACGACAAGGTCGACGCCGCGGTGCTGGTGCCGAACTGCCCGGTCTGCCACCAGACCGTCAGCCTCGTGGCACGGCATCTCGAAGCCAACGGCATCCCGACCGTCGTGATGGGCTGCGCCAAGGACATCGTCGAGCACGCCGCGGTGCCGCGCTTCCTGTTCTCGGATTTCCCGCTCGGCAATTCGGCCGGCAAGCCGCATGACGAGGCCTCGCAGGCCGTCACGCTGGAGCTCGCGCTGCGCGTGCTGGAGACTGCGCCCGGCCCGCAGACAACCGTGCAGTCGCCGCTACGCTGGAGCGAGGATGCGTCCTGGAAACGCGACTACAGCAACGCCGACGCGCTGAGCGCCGAGGAGCTGGCGCGCCTGCGCCGTGAGTTCGACGCGCAGAAGGAAATCGCCAAGGGCCTGCGTGTTGCGTAGCACCGGGCGTTGCGTCCATCGCTCGCCAAACCAAAGGTGTCATCGCCCGGCTTGACCGGGCGATCCAGTATTCCAGAGACACCGGTCAGTCACGGAGAACCCGCGGCGTACTGGGTCCCCCGGTCAAGCCGGGGGACGACACCTTGGAAAGGCGGCGCTCAGCGCGCCCTTACGAGCACGGGGACTGCGCCGTGTGAGGCGGATTCTTGAGCCCCCGCATAACGCCGCGCGAGCGCCGCGCAGGTCATCAGCTGGATCTGGTGAAACAGCATCAGCGGCAGCACGATCAGCCCGACCGATTGGCCGGCGAGCAGCACGCTCGCCATCGGCAACCCGCTCGCGAGGCTCTTCTTCGAGCCGCAGAACATGATGGCGATGCGGTCGGCACGCGAGAAGCCGAGCAGCCGGCTGCCGAAATTGGTGATCAGCAGCACGACCGCGAGCAGCACCGCGTCGAGGCCGAGCACGGTCGCCATCTGCGTCGCGTCGACCTGGTGCCAGATGCCGTGGCTGACGCCGTCGCTGAACGCGGTGTAGACGATCAGGAGGATCGAGCCGCGGTCGACCAGTCCCAGCACCGCGTGATGCCTGGCAACGAAGCCGCCGATCAGCGGCCGCGACAATTGTCCCGCCGCGAACGGCAGCAGCAATTGCACGACGATGTCGAGCGCGGCATTGCCGGAGAACCCGCCATGGCTGGAGAGCAGCACGCCCGCCAGCAGCGGCGTCGCGACGATGCCGAGCAGATTGGAAGCGGTCGCCGAGCACAGCGCTGCCGACACGTTGCCATGCGCGATCGAGGTGAAGGCGACCGAGGACTGCACGGTCGACGGCAGGATGCAGATCAGGATCACGCCCGCCCACAGCGCCGGCGTCAAAAGATGCGGCGCCAGCGCATGCGCCGCGAGCCCGAGCAGCGGGAACAGGGCAAAGGTCGAGAGGAAGATCACGAGATGCAGCTTCCAGTGCCGGGCGCCGACCAGTGCCTCGGTGGTCGACAGGCGGGCGCCGTGCAGAAAGAACAACAGCGCGATCGCAACATCGGCGGCATAGCCGCCGATCACGGTGCCCTGCCCGTGCAGCGGCAGCAGCGTGGCAAGGCCGACCATGCCGACGATGGCGGCGATGTAGGGATCGACGGGCGCGAATGATCGCAGGCGGCTGATGGTCATGGCGGGTTCCTTTCCTTGCTCGCAAGGTGGCTCTGCCGGCACCGATTGTGAACCGCGCTTACCGATGTTATTATCATTACGTTATGTAATGACGAGATCGCCGCCATGCTCGACCCGACCCAGCTCGAGACCTTCCTCACCGTCGTACAGACGCAGAACTTCACCGAGGCCGGCCGCCGCCTCGGCCTGAAGCAGTCGACGGTGAGCCAGCACATCCGCAAGCTCGAGGCCGCCGCCGGCCGCCGCCTGTTCGTGCGCGACACCCACTCGGTGGTGCTCACCGCCGACGGCGAGGCGATGACGGGCTTCGCGCGCCCGATCCTCGAGGCCAACGCACGGGCCCGCGATTACTTCGCAGGCTCGCAGGTGCGCGGAAAAGTCCGGTTCGGCGCCGCGGAGGATTTTGCCAGCTCACGCCTGCCGGATCTGTTGCGCGATTTCGTCCGCCGTCATCCGCAAGTCGATCTCGAGCTGACGGTGGGCTTGAGCGCCGTGCTGTACCAGCAGTTCGATGCCGGCGAGCTCGACCTCGTGCTGGGCAAGCGCCGGCCCGGCGACGCGCTCGGACAATTGGTGTGGCAGGACCGCCTGGTGTGGACCGGCGCGCCCGGGATGCGGCTCGATCCGGAACAGCCGCTGCCGCTGATCCTCTACGCGCCGCCGAGCGTCAGCCGCAGCGTGGTGCTGGAGGCGATGGAACGGTCCGGACGGCCCTGGCGCATCGTCTGCTCCAGCGGCAGCTTGAGCGGCCTGCGCGCCGCAGCGCTCGCCGGCCTCGGCATCACGCCGCAGGCCCAAGGCTTCATCCCGGACGGATTGGAGGCGATGCCGGAGTCGAGCCTGCCGCCGCTCGGCAGCGTCGAATTCGTGGTCCGCACCCAGCGCCGGACCAAGCGCGGCCCGGCGATCGAACTGGCGCAGGCCATCACCGCGCAGGGCGGCCGGCTGCGGCCGTAGTTTGCGTCAGGCGGGCTGTGCTGCGGTCACCTACACCGCACCGAGCATGCCCGTGCGATCGTGGCAGCCGAGATATTCGAAGAATTGCTCGTCGGCGGCGGCGACCGTGACCTCGTGATACAGCCTGAGCTTGGCGCTCGGCCCGAGCGTCGACAGATACTTCATCGCCGCGCCGAAGATCCGGACATGGGTCGGATGCGATTCCGCCCAGCGTTCCAGCGCGGCGAGGCTCTTCCACCAGCTCTGGCCATAGGACTTCTCCGTCACTCGTCCATCCGCATCGACGACACGCATGTAGCGGTTGGCGTAGCAGCCGATCGGCACGCCCTGGTCGCGCAAGAAATCCATGCCCTCGCGCAGCACCGGCTCGACATCGTCGAGATACATCTTGCGCTCGGAGGCCTCGGTGTCGCTCCAGTCCTGGCCGGAGCGGATCAGGCAGAGATTGTCATGCGCGACCACGCGGATTCGTGCGCCGTCGCGGATGACGCGCGGCTCGCCGCTGGGCGTCATCGGGTCGGTCTGCGACAGCGGGATGCGGTCGCGCATGCCGCCCCAATAGGCGTGCTCCTGCACCTCACCGCTCATGCCGTCGGCGAGCACCGCGACGCCCTCAGGCCGGTCGAGCGAGGAGAACAGCGTCTCGTAGTGCGCAACATGCGGCCGCAGCACCTCGATGAAGCGGCCGATGCCGTCAGCGGCAGCGCCGCCGGTCCAGGCTTCGCGGGCGCCCTCGAACCAGGCATCGAAACGACCGGCATCGTCCCAATAGGCGACCGAGACGACATTGGTGAAGCCGGCCTGGTCGACATATTGGGCGCGGTCCCAATGCGTCGGCCCGTTCTCGCCGGCAAAGCGTGCTGCGATCTGCGCCAGCGCCCCGGTCGCGGCGGCCGTCGGCTCGCCGCGAAACTGCACGCCGAAATAGGCCATGATCACGTTTGCGACCGCGGGCTTGTGGCGCGCGACGAAGGACGGATATGGCGGCGCGTAGTCGTCGGGCACACGGCGATGACGGGAGCGCGCGGTCTGCAAATGAGGAGGAATCGCGGATTCCATGGCAGTCACCTCGGGTTGGATGTTGCCCTGATGCGTTCAGCTCGCAGCCGCGTCGATCTCCTCAAAACTGTCGAGCGGCAGCGCGAAATGCTCGACGCGCTTCGAGGGCTTCCTGTTCAGCAGCAGGCGCGTGACGTCGGGCCGCGAATAGTGCCCGGCCGGATCGGCGGCGTTCTTGGCGATCCCGATCGCGCCGAGATCGATGTCGGCGAGCAGCAGCCCTTCCTGATCGGGCGGCAGCTTCTCGGCGATCGAACTGCCGTCGGGCCCATAGATCGCGGCATGTCCGCCGCCGACATGCAGCAGCGCGTGCTTGTCGTCGCGGTCGCACATTTCGTCGATCATGGCCTGCGAGACAGTGGCGCAGGGCGCCAGCACGAAGCACGAGCCCTCGACCGCATAGACGCGCGAGGCCGCGTTGTTGACCTCCCAGCCGAGCGCCGGCGCGAACGGATCGTACAGCGAGAAGCTCGGCCAGGCCGCGACATGCACCTGCTCGTTCTGGGCATACATCGCGTATTTCGACAGCGGCTGCAGATGCTCCCAGCAGCACAGCGCGCCGAGCCGGCCGATGCCGGGGCGGTCATGCACCGCAAGGTCGCTGCCGTCGCCCTCGCCATAGACGGTGCGCTCGGCGTGGGTCGGCCGCAGCTTCCGCCGCTTGGCGATCGTCTCTCCGTCAGGCCCGATCAGCCATTGCGCGAGATAGAGGCTGCCGCCGTCGCGCTCGGACAGCCCGAACACCGCGGTCATGCCGGCCTGCTTCACAGCGAGCCGCAGCTGCTCCGCCTGCGGGCTGTCGTAGGACAGGGAATTATCGAAATAGCGCTGCACGAAACCGCGCCCGATCGCCCAGGCCGGCGAGTCGAGCCAGATGTACCAGGGATAGCCGGGGATGAAAGCCTCGGGGAACGCGATCAGCTTTGCCCCCTTGGCGGCGGCTTCCTCGATCAACGCAATGCTTTTGGCAATCGAGGCGTCGAGATCGAGCCAGGCCGGCGCCGCCTGCACCACCGCAACGCGATATTTCGGATGTTCGATGCCCATGATGTCCTCCTCGGGGCCGACGCTGGCGGCCGGTTCGTGCTTGATCGGCCGCAGCCGCTTCTGACATCATGCTGCCCCGGGACCGGGAGCGCCGTTCGACCAGGACGGAAGGAAAATTCGACTGCGGAGGAGATGCCCCCAGCGGTCGCCGGTACGAAGCTTGCTTTGTTTGCGTGGCCAGCGTTTGCACTCGTGAAGGGAGGAAATCATGCCGGCCCTGTTCACCACGGAAGGCGCGCCCACGCATCGGCGCCTCGCGCTCTGGCAGGACATTGTCTGCGACGTGTTCGTGCAGCTCGACTGCAAGTCCGACCTCGGCTCCGCCTTCCACGGCGCCATCACCAGCGCGCAGCTTGGTCCGGCGAAGTGCTCGGTCGTGTCGTCGAGCCGGCAGCGCGTGCTGCGGACGCCGTCGCGGATCGCGCGCGCCAGCGAGGATTTCGTGCTGTTCGCGCTCGGCCGCAGCGGCTCGGGCGGCGTGGTGCAGGACGGCCGCGAGACCGTGATCCAGCCCGGCGAGTTCGCGTTCTACGACACCACCCGGCCCTATGAGCTGCGCTTCAATGACGACTTCACGCAGACCATCTTCCAGGTGCCGCGCGCGATGCTGCACCGGCGCTTCGCCGGCAGCCAGGGCCTGACGGCAACGACGTTCACGTCCGATCGCCCGGTGCAGCGGCTCGCCTGGCAGTTCATCTCGGGGCTCGCTGATATCGCCGACCGGCTCGAGCCGGACAATGCGATCCGTCTCGCCGATCAGGCCGCCGACCTGCTCGCGATGGCGATCAGCGAGCGCATCGGCGGCACCGCGCTGCCGGCCTCGACGCACCGCTCCGCCCTGCTCTACCGGCTGAAGGCGCATGTGCTTGCGCATCTGCCGAACCCCGAGCTCGGCATCAGTGAAACCGCCGCAGCGCTCGGCATCTCGCCGCGCTACGTCAACAGCCTGCTGGCCGACGAAGACACCTCGTTCCAGCGCTTCGTGCTGGCAGAGCGGCTGGAACGCTGCAAGCGCGACCTCGCCTCGCCGACACATGCGCATCGCCACATCAGCGAGATCGCGTTCGCCTGGGGCTTTAACGACCTTTCGCATTTCGGCCGCGTGTTCCGCGAGCATTACGGCCTGTCGCCGCGCGAGTGGCGGCACAGCCGGCTGCCGAACTAGCTTCTCGGCTCGTTTGCGGCGCAAAATAGCCGGGAATCCGGGCCTTCACAGATGCAAACAATTTACACTAACTGCAACGGGTTCCGTTCGTACCCTTCTTTTCGCTGGTCGACAGCGGTAAAGTTCTGCCGTTAATTTAGGAGGATTTCCCATGCAGGACCGGCGCCAGAGCCCGCGTGAAAAGGTGTTTTACGGTGCGGTTGCGGAGATCAATGAACGCGGCTCGACGATGGATTGCGTCGTCCGCAACATCAGCGAAGGCGGCGCCTGCGTCGAATTTGGCGACGCCGCACACCTGCCCGAAGAGATGAATCTCAGTGTCGCGCGCAAGGGCCGCTCGTTCCTGGCGCGCCTGATCTGGCGTCAGGCCAACAAGGTGGGCCTCGCGTTCCGGATCATGACGTCGGACACCTATGTCAGCGATCTCGACGAACGGGTCCGCCGCAGCGAGATCAAGAAGCGGCAGCTGCAGCGGCGCATCAAGGAACTGCTCGGCCAAAGCTAAGGCTGAGCCCTTTTTTGGTGTTCCGCGGCCCCGTTTCGGAGCACCCCGGGGCGGACATTTCGGGGGTTGCAAAGGCCAGGCTAATCCAGCATCCGGTAAGCCCGCCAAGCTGGAACCGAAGGCAACCTCACGACATGTCGTCCGCGATCATCGAGCATCCCGATGGGCTGCCGCAGCCGCAGCGCAATTGGGCCACTCTCACGATCGCGCTCGGCCTCGTGATGGCCGTCGTCGACGGCTCGATCGCCAACGTCGCGCTGCCGACCATTGCCCGGGACCTCAACGCCAGCCCGGCGTTCTCGATCTGGATCGTCAACGGCTATCAGCTGGCGATCACCATCTCGCTGCTGCCGCTCGCCTCGCTCGGCGAGATCATCGGCTATCGCCGGGTCTACCTCGCCGGGCTGCTCCTGTTCACGCTGGCCTCGCTGTTCTGCGCGCTGGCACATACGCTGCCGCTGCTGACGATCGCCCGCATCCTGCAAGGATTTGGCGCCGCCGGAATCCTCAGCGTCAACACCGCCCTCGTCCGCTTCATCTATCCGCATTCGCTGCTCGGCCGCGGCATCGGCGTCAATGCGCTGGTGGTCGCGATCTCGGCCGCGGTCGGCCCGACCATCGCCTCGTTCATCCTTGCGGTCGGCACCTGGCCCTATCTGTTCGCGATCAACGTGCCGCTCGGCATCGTGACGCTGGCGCTGGGCTGGCGCTTCCTGCCGCATACCCGGCCCGCGGTCCACGCGTTCGACTGGCTGAGCGCCGGCATGAGCGCGATCGCGTTCGGCTTCGGCATCAGCGCGATCGACAGCGCCGGCCATGGCGAGGCGCTGTACCTGTGCGCACTGGAATTCGCCATCGCCGTGGTCGCCTCGCATCTGCTGTACCGGCGGCAGCTGAATCTGCCCTCGCCGCTGCTGCCCGTCGATCTGCTGAGGATTCCGATCTTCGCGCTGTCGATCGGCACCTCGATCGCCTCGTTCTGCGGCCAGATGCTGGCCTTCGTCGCGATGCCGTTCTACCTGGAGAACCATTTCGGATATTCGGCGGTGCAGATCGGCCTCTTGATCACGCCGTGGCCGATCGCCGTCGCATTTGCCGCGCCCATTGCCGGCTGGCTGGTCGAGCGTTATCCGGCCGGCCTGCTCGGCGGCATCGGCCTTTTGGTGTTCGCGACAGGACTGGGCACGCTAGCGTTGATGCCGGCCAACGCGACGCCGATCGACGTGATCTGGCGCATGGCGCTCGCCGGCGTCGGCTTCGGCCTGTTCCAGACCCCGAACAACCGCACCATGATCGCCGCCGCCCCGCGCGAGCGCTCCGGCGGCGCCAGCGGCATGCTGGGCACCGCCCGCCTGCTCGGACAGACCATCGGCGCCGCCCTTGTGGCCCTGCTACTGGCGCGCTTCCCGGCTGACGGCACAAGGCTCTCGCTGATGGTCGGCGTCGGCTTCGCGCTGGTCGGCGCCATGCTGAGCATGCTGCGGCTATCCTCCGCAGGCAGCCGCGGCGCCGAGCGGGTGCGCGTTCAAGAGGGGCAGCGTTTGAAGGGCGAGTGACGTGGTGCATGCGATGCGATCGGACTGGTGTTCTGATCGTTCGTTTCACGCCGCAAGCAAAAAGAGATACCCTACCTCATCGAACGACGCTCGCTGGACACAGCTCAAATGCAAGCCAATCGCGGACGGCCCGAAACGACGGCTGGCGAACTTCTGCGCATTTATTCCATACGCCTGAGAATGAATGATGAGGGGCTGACGAAGTGGACGCCCGCCTTGCGGGCATCAGTCGAGAGTCTTGCTGAAAAACTTGAGAGTCTCGATCCCGCGGAAGCCGTCGAAATCGAAGCTGACATTGATAACGATCCGATAGGCCGGTTTATCAGGGTGGCGACGGGTGAATGTTTGGCGGAAATTCGACGTTAGCCGAAGACTTCTTCCTGTACGTCTCACGTCGTATTTGCCGAACGAAACAAAAAGGCCGGCTGTTGAGCCGGCCTTTCGTTGATCACTTGCTCGCGCCTCAGGCCTTGACCATCGGACCCTTGGAGACCGGCCCCTTGGTGCCGCCTCCGCCGCCGTTGTTCGGGCCACCCTTCGGCGGCTTGCGCTTGCGCGGCGGCAGGTTCTCGGGCTTCGGCGTGACCGGGCCTTCGACATATTCGAAGCCGATCTTGTCCTTGGCGGTCGCCTCGTCCTTGACCAGCACGACGCGGACGTGCCCGCCACCCTTGAGCTGGCCGAACAGCACTTCATCTGCGAGCGGCTTCTTGATGTGCTCCTGGATGATGCGCGCCATCGGACGTGCGCCCATCTGCTCGTCATAGCCGTGCTCGATCAGCCAGGCCTTGGCGAGCTCGGACAGCTCGATCGTGACGTCGCGGTCGGCAAGCTGCGCCTCGAGCTGCAGCACGAACTTCTCGACCACCATGCCGATCACGTCGGCATTGAGGTGCGCGAAGGAGACGATCGCATCCAGCCGGTTGCGGAACTCCGGCGCGAACTGGCGGCTGATCGCCTCGTGGTCGTCGCCTTCCCGCTTCGAGCGGGTGAAGCCGAAGGCCTGCCGCGCGAGATCGGCCGCGCCCGCATTCGTGGTCATGATCAGGATCACGTTGCGGAAGTTGACCTGCTTGCCGTTGTGGTCGGTGAGCCGGCCGTGGTCCATGATCTGCAGCAACACGTTGTACAGATCCGGATGCGCCTTCTCGATCTCGTCGAGCAGCACCACGCAATGCGGATGCTGGTCGACGCCATCGGTGAGCAGGCCGCCCTGGTCGAAGCCGACATAGCCGGGAGGTGCGCCGATCAGGCGCGACACGGTGTGCCGCTCCATGTATTCGGACATGTCGAAGCGCAGCAGCTCGACGCCGAGCGTCGCCGCCAATTGCTTCGCCACCTCGGTCTTGCCGACGCCGGTCGGACCCGAGAACAGATAGCAGCCGATCGGCTTCTCCGGCTCGCGCAGGCCGGCCCGCGCCAGCTTGATCGACGCCGACAGCGACTCGATCGCCTTGTCCTGGCCGAACACCGTGCGCTTCAGGGTCTGCTCGAGATGCTTCAGCACCTCGGCATCGTCCTTCGACACGCTCTTCGGCGGGATCCGCGCCATGGTCGCGATCGTGGTCTCGATCTCCTTGATGCCGATCGTCTTCTTGCGCTTGCTCTCGGCGACCAGCATCTGCGCCGCGCCGGACTCGTCGATCACGTCGATCGCCTTGTCGGGCAGCTTGCGGTCGTGGATGTAGCGCGAGGAGAGCTGCACCGCCGCCTCGATCGCCTCATTGGTGTATTTCAGCCGATGGTAATCCTCGAAATAGGGCTTGAGGCCCTTGAGGATCGCAATCGCATCTTCCACCGTCGGCTCGTTGACGTCAATCTTCTGGAAGCGCCGCACCAGCGCGCGGTCCTTCTCGAAGTGCTGACGATATTCCTTGTAGGTGGTCGAGCCCATGCAGCGGATCGTGCCCGAAGCCAGCGCGGGCTTGAGCAGATTGGATGCATCCATGGCGCCGCCCGAGGTGGCGCCGGCGCCGATCACGGTGTGAATCTCGTCGATGAACAGGATGGCGTTGGGATGCGCCTCCAGCTCCTTCAGGACCTGCTTCAACCGCTCCTCGAAATCGCCACGGTAGCGGGTGCCCGCGAGCAGCGTGCCCATGTCGAGCGAGAACACGGTCGCGGCCGCCAGCACCTCAGGCACGTCGCTGTCGACGATGCGCTTGGCGAGGCCTTCGGCGATCGCGGTCTTACCGACGCCGGCTTCACCGACGAACAGCGGGTTGTTTTTCTGGCGGCGGCACAGCACCTGGATCGCACGGTTGATCTCGGCATTGCGGCCGATCACCGGATCGATCTTGCCGTCGCGCGCCTTCTTGTTGAGGTTGACGCAATAGGTCTCGAGCGCCTCGCCCTTCTTCTTCGAGTCCTCGTTGCCCTTGGTCTCGGTTTCCTCGTCGACGCCGCGCACCGGCCGCGCCTCGGAGACGCCGGGCCGCTTGGCGATCCCGTGGCTGATGTAATTCACTGCGTCGTAGCGCGTCATGTCCTGCTCCTGCAGGAAATACGCGGCATGGCTCTCGCGCTCGGCGAAGATCGCGATCAGCACGTTGGCGCCAGTCACTTCCTCGCGACCGGACGACTGGACGTGAATTACCGCGCGCTGGATCACGCGCTGGAACCCGGCGGTCGGCTTCGCATCATCGGCGCCGTCCGTCACCAGGTTTTCGAATTCGGTCTCGAGGTAGTTGACGAGGCTCGTCCTCAACTTGTCGAGATCGACGCTGCAGGCTCGCATCACCGCCGCCGCGTCCGAGTCGTCGATCAGCGACAGCAGCAGATGTTCGAGCGTCGCGTACTGATGGTGACGCTCGTTCGCGATCGCCAATGCACGATGCAGCGATTGTTCAAGGCTTTGAGAAAAAGTTGGCATTCGCGTCCTCTATGGCCCCTGGCCATCATGATCGCCATTACCGGGTCAGGCAATAACAACCTTCGTGATCGCCATTGATATAGTTACGACGGATCGTGGCGAAAGACCGGCCCCGCGATGATGGTTTCCCTCTAAATTTCGGGCAGCGGGACGCCGCCCGACCGCGTCCCGTGATCATACGGGAACGCCGTTCGCGTCCGTCAGAAAATGCGGTGCAAGACCCGTTCCGCGTCCCGCGGCGGGTCAATCGTTCCGGCGAACTACTTCTTTTCCATCACACATTGCAGTGGATGCTGGTGCTTGCGCGCGAAGTCCATGACCTGCGTCACCTTGGTCTCGGCGATCTCATAGGTAAACACGCCGCACTCGCCGATCCCGTGATGGTGAACGTGCAGCATGATCGTGGTCGCCGCCTCGGCGTCCTTGTTGAAGAATCGTTCCAGCACGTGAACGACGAACTCCATCGGCGTGTAGTCGTCGTTCAGGATCAGGACGCGATACAGGTTCGGACGCTTAGTCTTCGGCTTGACCTTGGTGATGACCGACGTCGACGGGCCGCTGCCCGCGCCGTTGCGGTTGTCGTCATTGGTCATTTTCGGCACCGGCGCGGCGGGCACCGCCGGCATGGACGAAACCGGCTCGGAGATCGGGATTGTCAACGTGGATCGCAACATGGCTCAGGCGTTCGAATTCCCAAAGGGAGGCCGGCTGGACACCGGATGGCGCTGGAAGGTGGACGCGATTGCCGCGAGACTGATCGCGGAACCCCCAGCAATGCCTTCCAGATTGCCGCTCCCGGTCCGATCCGGCGGCCGGATCGACCTCCCGAATATGGGGCTCACGACGGCCTGCCGCAAGCGCAGACCCGCCGCAGCCCACCGGTCCGATTCCCGGCGCGCCAACCCCGGAAGGTTAATCATTTCTGCCTGATTTGACAAAGGATCGGGGCATCCAATTTAGGCGCCATTGACGATGGTGGGGGCTTTTGCCCGGCTTTTGACCATCCGCCGGGCTGCCCGACGGGTTTCACCTACCCGATTCACCATCTGTTTAACCACGCTCGTAGAGATGGCCGCGCAATCCATTTTGACGAGAGCGTCATGCCTGGCTCAGCCATATTCAACCACATCCGCGCAGCTGCCCGCCGGTATGCAACCTCAACCAACGGCAACGTCGCGGTGATGTTCACCCTCGCAATACTGCCGATCCTCGCCTTCGTAGGCGTAGCGATCGACTATACCCGCGCCAACAACGCCCGGTCCTCGATGCAGGCGGCGCTCGATTCCACCGCGCTGATGCTGTCCAAGGACCTGACCATGGGCAACATCACGGCCGCGCAGATCCCGAGCAAGGCGCAGGCCTATTTCAACGGCCTCTACACCAACAAGGACGGCCAGGGCATTGCGGTCTCGGCCACCTACACGACCCCGACCTCGAACGCGGCGGCAACCATCCTCCTGAGCGGGTCCGGCCACGTCAAGACCACCTTCCTGCAGGCCGCGGGCTATCCCTCGACCATGAATTTCGGAACCTCGAGCACCACGACCTGGGGCAACGTCAAGATGCGCGTCGCCCTCGCCCTCGACAACACGGGATCGATGCAGGACAACGGCAAGATTGTCGCGCTGCGCAACGCGGTGGCCGGATCAGGCGGCCTGATCGACCAGCTCAGCGCGCTGAGCAAGAACAACGGCGACGTCTATATCTCCGTCATTCCGTTCGCCAAGGTCGTCAACGTCGGCTCCAGCAACTATGGCAAGAACTATATCGACTGGACCGACTGGCTCAATCCGCCGACCACGCAGCCCAACAACGGCAGCACGCAGGCAAAGCTCCCGATGAACTGGCATGCGGTCGGACCGGGTGCGCGATGCCCCTGGACCAACAACAATGGCGGCTTCACCTGCACCACGAGCCCGACCAGTTCGTCCAACACGACCTACATTCCGTCGAGCGGGACCTATTCCGGCTATATCTGCCCGAGCGTCGATTATAATTCCCACACCGTGTACAATGGCTGCTGGGTGAGCACGCAGGTCGGCACCGGCGTGTTCTGCTCGGGGTCGTCGTCCTGCGCCTGCCCGACCAATTCGTCCGGCTCCGCCGTCTCCGGCTGCGGCTGTACCGGCAGCGGAAGTTCGCGGTCGTGCACGGGCAAGCTGTATACCCACGATTGGACGCAGCCGGGCCCCAACGACCTCGTCGACAACAAGAACCAGCCCCGTGTCACCGCCGTCGTCGGATGGACCAACAACCAATGGACCGCGACCAATCAGACACCGACCGTGGTGAACAACTGGCAGCAGCCCTCGACCAACCCGATCAACACATGGACCGGCTGCGTCACCGACCGCACCCAGCCCAATGATGCGACCGGCGTGCTGCCCACGACGTCCGACGTCACCACGCTGTTTCCGGCCAACGAGTACTATGAGAACGGCTCGGCTTATTGCAGCAACAACGCCTCCCCGCAGCTCGAGCCGATCATTCCGCTGAGCTACGACTGGACCTCATTGAAGAACGCGGTCAACGCCATGCAGCCGACCGGCGGCACCGACCAGTCGGTCGGGCTCGCCTGGGCATGGCAGTCGCTGCTGGTGGGCGGTCCGCTCAACACGCCGGCCGAGGACTCCAACTCCACCTACAACCGGGTCATCATCCTGCTGTCCGACGGCTTGAACACCGAGGACCGCTGGCCCGACTACGGCGACGGCAGCTCGCAGGCGTCGGGCAATCCGATCGACGCGAGGCAGACCCTGCAGTGCCAGAACCTGCAGGCGGCAAAGGATTCCAAGGGCGCCCCGATGTTCACCATCTACACGATCCAGGTGAACACCAGCTCGCCCCCCGATCCGACCTCGACGGTCCTGAAGAACTGCGCCAGCACCCCCGACAAGTTCTACATGCTGACCAGCTCCAGCCAGATCGTTACGACGTTCAACACGATCGGCACGGCGCTCAGCAAGCTGCGGCTGGCGAAATAGCCCCCCGCCTCCCGCTCAACAAAAAAGCCCGGCCGAAACGGCCGGGCTCTTCGTTTGACGTGATCGGCAGCGCTTACTGAGCGGGCGCGAACTTGGAGACCAGGCCTTCATACGGCTTGAAGGTTTGCTTGGCGCAATCGCTGTACAGGCCGGCGATCTTCTGCGATTCCGCAACGAAGGTCTCGTAGGACGAGCGCAGGTACTCGGTCTGGGCCTCGAGCGCCTTGTCCAGCGACTTCACGCCCGACAGCTTCTCGACGAACGACTTGGTGTCCTCGAACGACTTCTTGGCGTAGTCGCCATAGGCGGTGGCGATCGCCTGGACGCCGCTCTGCAGGTTGTTGGCCGACGCAGTGACCGACTCGAAATGCTCTTTGCCGTAGTTCTGAATGTCTTCGATCTTGACCATGGATTGGAATTCCTTTTCCCAGACTTGAAGGCGCAAATTCCCATTGCCGGGAAGCTCCCGGCCCCCTGACTTGATTAGAATACCGCATCGCACAATAAAGTCAACAAATATTGTGCAACGCACAATCATACAGCCCGAATCCTGGGCATTTGCGCTAAAACCCAGGGGACCACGCAACGGTTGCTTAATCTTTTGGAAACTCGGTCCGCCTAACCTGATTCCCGGACTTTGTTCGCCTTCCGACAAGCAGCCTTGAAATCTGTTTGTGAACAACACCTTAGCTAGAAGAGCGACCTGAGCCGCCGCGAGGGCCGATGGTTCGGCCCGACGTGGTCTGTTGCGCAGGCAAGGATCGATGGCCGCCGGGCACAATTTCGCCCCACGAGCCGGTGATCTAGAACAGAACTTGGGACGGGGAAGTAGATGCTTCGAACAACCTTTGCCTCCTCGCGGGCGCTGCGAGTTGGCGTTCTTGGGCTCGTAACCGTCACGACGGCGATCCTGATCACGAGTGATAGCGCCGAGGCGCGCCGCCACCGGCGCCACACCGCGCGTCATCACCACAGCGAGTCGGCGCGCGAGAGCTACAGCCCGCAATTCGCGTCGATCATCGTCGACGGCAATACCGGTTCGGTGCTGTCATCCAACAGTCCCGACGGCCTGCGGCACCCCGCCTCGCTCACCAAGATCATGACGCTCTATCTGCTGTTCGAGCGCCTCGATTCCGGAAAGATGAAACTCGACACCGAGATGCCGGTTTCCGAGCACGCTTCCGAACAGGATCCGACCAAGCTCGGCCTGCGCCCCGGCCAGACCATCAAGGTCGAAGACGCCATCAAGGGCCTGGTCACCCGGTCCGCCAATGACGCCGCGGTCGTGATCGCCGAGGCGATCGGCGGCAGCGAAGAGGATTTCGCGCGGATGATGACCCGCAAGGCGCGCGCGCTCGGCATGAGCCGGACCACCTATCGCAATGCCTCCGGCCTGCCCAATGACGAGCAGATCACGACGGCGCGCGATCAGTCGACGCTGGGCCGCGCCATCCAGGATCGCTTCCCGCGCTATTATCGCTACTTCTCGACGACGGCCTTCAATTTCCGCGGCCACACCATCACCGGTCACAATCGCCTGCTCGGCAGCGTCGAAGGTGTCGACGGCATCAAGACCGGTTACACCCGCGCCTCCGGCTTCAACCTCGTGACCTCGATCCACCGCGGCAATCGCTTCCTGGTCGGCGTCGTGCTCGGCGGCCGCAGCGGCGGCTCCCGCGACGCCATCATGCGCAACCTGCTGGCGGAGAACATCGGCAAGGGTGCTACCACCCGGACTGCTGCCGCGATCACCGAGCGCAATCCGGCCGACGCCAATGTCCAGGTCGCCGATGCCGACGATGCGCGCGAAGCCGACAGCGCGCCGATCGCCGCCTCGGAGCCCGCCCCGTTGCCGGCGCCGCGCCCGGCCAGCAAGCCCTCGCTGATCGCCGCAGCCGCCGCCGCGCTGCCGCCGGCCCCCGCAAAGCCGGAGCCGCAGGCCAAGCCCGAACCGGCGCCGCTGACCTCCGGCGTGATCCAGACCCAGCAGCTCGCGGCGATCCCGGGTTCGGCTGAACCGATGAAGCCGGTCAAGGTGAAGACCGTCCAGGTCAAGGCCGGCCAGATCAAGCTCGCCGCCGCCGGCCCGGCGCAGTCCGCGCCGCCGATCACCAGCACGATCCCCTCGCGTGGCGAGATCCCCGAGACCTCCAATGCGATGATGGCGCGGGCCGTCGAGACCTCGAGGCCCGAGATGCCGCCGCAGCCGGCCAATTTCGGCACCGGCAACGGCATCCTCGGCGTGCTGCCGGCGTCGTCCGTGCATGCCCCCGCCACCGCCCCGGCCGCGCAGGCCGTGGCCTCGATCGAACCGACCCGCAGCCTCCAGGCCGCGCCGCAGACCAGCGCGGTCAAGCCGGGCGCCGCGCATTCCGGCTGGATCATCCAGGTCGGCGCGCTGGAGTCCGAGGGCGAGGCCAACAAGCGCATCGACCTCGCACGCAGCTCGGCCCGCGGCCTGCTCAGCAAGGCGGACCCGTTCACCGAGGTCGTCGCCAAGGACAATCGCAAGCTCTACCGCGCCCGCTTTGCCGGGCTCGAGCGCGATCAGGCCGAGGCGGCCTGCAAGACGCTGAAGCGCGCCGAGATCTCCTGCATCACCGTTCGCAACTGATCGACACGATCGGGCGATTTCAAAGGGCCGGCGCCGCAAGCGCCGGCCCTTTTGCTTTGCGGGCCGCCGCGACAAATGACGGGTCTTGTCGCGCGAGGCCGCAATGAAAACTTCTCGTCAAGATTTTACGGTTAAGTTTTCCCGAAACAACGATCGGCCACGCCGGACAGCGGCGGGCCAGACGGGGCATCAATCAGAAGCGGAAGGCAGCTCTCGGCTGTGGCGTCAGTGGCGTAGCCGGAGTTAGAGATGCGTGCGAAGCAGAGTATCCTTGGCCTCGTTCACACGGGCAGCGAGATACGTCGAGCCCCCCTGGTCGGGATGCAGTTTCTTCATCAGGGTGCGGTGAGCCCGGCTGATGTCGTCACGCGACGCTCCCGGCTGCAGGCCAAGGATCTGATAGGCCTCCTCGTTCGTCATTTTGCCGCTCGGCGCCGCGCGGCCCTGCCCCCCTGCCCGGTCGCCCTGCGCGTCCTGACGCCAGGCGGGAAAGCGGCGGTCCAGATAGCTTTCAAGTAACGCGACGCTCTCGGCGTCAAAGCTCGGCACCATCGCCAGCAGCTGCGACAGGTCGAACTCGTCGAGCATGCGGCCGGCCTGCGGCCCGGCCACGATCTGGCCCGTGAGCACGCCGCTGCCGTGATCGAGGCTCATGTCGAGATACTGCGAGCGCACCCGCGAGCTTTGTCCGGGGCTGCGCGAACCGCCGAACATGCCGCCGAAATTGGGAAAGCCGGTGTTGCCGAACGGCGACCAGCCGAGCAGTCCGGCACCGAAGATGCCGAGCGGGATCGCCACCGCCAGTTCGCCGCGCACGCCGGTAAAGGCCGCCACCGCCAGCGCGAGCACCCCGCCGCCGATCTTGATCGCGCGCGCGAGCACGGCGGGATTGGCCGCACGAAACATCTGCAGCGCGGAATAAAGGACGACAACGGCGACGACGCCGGCGATCAGGGTTGGCATGCGCGGAATATAGGCGGCCCGGCGGCAAAAAGCATGCGAAGCTTCGTCTCACCGGAGCGTGAAGCTGCCCGCGTGGCGCCGCCCGACATGCATGAGCAATGTCGGCGCTGCTCGCTGCGATCGCGAAAGCCGTGACGGCCGGCGGAGCCTGACCAAGGCGCTCTATTTCATCTGGCCGATCAGCCTGGCTGCGCCGTTCGTCGTCTTCGCCAGCTGCAACAGCGCCTCGCGACCGCCGGCGGCATAGGCCGCGGCGGCACGCAGCAATTCGCGGAGCTGTGCAGCCGCGCCAGGATCGAACCTGCACCATGCCCCGCCGGTCAGCCGCGCGATCTCGCGGAACGTCTGTTCGGCGGCTGCATCGCTGCCTTCCTGGAACATGAACACCGGCACCTTGAGCAGGCCGAGTTCGCCGGCCTTCGCGCAAAGCGCATCGGCGTTCTCCTCCATCGCATCGCCCACGAACACCAGCGCGCGCACGCCCGAGGCGACCGCCTCGCGGCGCGTCTCCGACAGCACCTTGCCGATCTGGGTATTGCCGCCCTGGCAGTCGATCTTGCTCATCAGCCGCGCGAGCTGCGCGCTGTCGGAGATCCAGCCCGTGGCCCGGCACTCGTTGAAGCCGCGATAATAGACGAGGCGGATGTCGAGGCTGCCGAGCGCGGCGGCCTCGCGGAACATGTCGGCTTGCAGCGTGCACGCCATGTCCCATGTCGGCTGCCGGCTCATCGTGGCGTCGAGCGCAAACACCAGTCTGCCGCGCGCGCCGGCGCGATGTGGCGACATCGCGCGCGCCTTCGCCACGAACGCGGCGATGTCGTTCGCGCTCGACGTCGGTACGTCAGGCGCATCGACCGGGCGTACGTCACTTCCGGATGTCGGTTTGATCGTCTTGCCAGCCATCAGCGCTTGCCTCGTACAGCAAACACTATGTGGGCCGCGGTATCGGATTGGTCAACGCGACGAGCAGCCTGCCCGGATGCGATTCCGGGCGGCTCGGTCAGTTGGTGGCCGACGGAACCTTCTTGGTCTCGGTCAGCGAGAGCGACTTCTTGAGCTTCTCGCCGAAGGTCTGGGGCGGCTTCTCAACCGGCACGTAGAGCGAGACCGGGCCTGGCTCCAAAATCTTCGGCGGTGCATTGCGCGTGTCGACCGGCGCGACGGCACTGTCGGTGTCGGCCAGGAATTTATCGAGCATGGCCTGGATCGAGTCCTTGGCCTTCTCGGGTCCGGTGTCGCGCATGTCGTTGTGCTGGAAGTCGGTGTTCACGACGGTGATGCCGGCCTTCTCGCACTGCTCCTCGTCGGGCACGACGCCGGGATCGGGCTTGAAGTGCTGATCATGCGAACGGAACGACAGGATCTTGAACTTGCCGTCGGTCATGAACGGCACGCGCAGATTGTCCAGCGTCACGACCTTCTTGATCTCGTCCGGATACTGCTTGGCGAAATACATCGCGATGTCGCCGCCATTGGAATGGCCGACCATCGTCAGCTTGCTGTAGTCCGCGTTCGGCTGACGCTTCTTCATCTCCTCGATCGCGAATTTGATGTTGGTGATGCCGCGCTGATACTGCGGCAGGCGCCCGACATAGAGCTCGCCGACCTTGGTCACCATCGGCCCGTCCGACGGCAGGTCGTTCTGAATGCTGACGGTCAGATAGCCGCGCGCGGCGAACACGTTCGCGAGGAAGGAATATTCGGTGAATTTGACGGTATTGCCATGATTGAGGATCGCAACCGGAAGCTTGATCATGCCGGCGTCGGCCTGCATCTCCTTGTCGAAGCGCACGGCGACGTCGACCGCGACCGGCCGCTCATCGCGAGTCGGATCCTTGAACATGAGAGTTTCATGACGGATCGCCCACTTGCTCGCGGTGAAATACGCACCCGTGATCACCACGGAGAGCGAAAGCAGAACGAGAATTCCACGCTTCATGACGTCCTCGAGGTGCCCGCCTTTTACAGGGCGATTTTGGCCGGAGGCTCTTCGGCCTCCTTTTGAGAATATATGTCACAGCGCCGTGACAGGAAGTCCAAATATTGTGGCTTCCGTGGCATAACGTTGTGCGTCGCACCTATACTTTGTGCAGATGCACACCACGAACCCGCCGGCTCGCACTCTCCTCTAACCCTCTGACGCGAGTTCCCAAGGTTGCGTTCGAGCCATGCTCGTACCTTGGGTCGACGCTCAGGAGAAACCGGATTCCGGCACCTTTGTTCCGGCTTTTTGGCCGCTCTGTGACAAAAATCACCGGAAAACCACGGATTTCAGCCGATTTCGGTGTAGATGATCAGCTTCAGGCCCGGATCGTCGTTAGCCTGGAAGGTCGCGTATTCGAAGGTCAGCCGGCCGCGCTTGGGGTGATTGAGCACCTTTCGTCCGGCGACGCTGACGCTGACGTCGTGGGTGCCCCACCAGCCGTCGAACTCCGGACAGCCTGCGCGAAGCCGCGCCTGCAGATCGACGAAGGCCGGGTCGCCGGCCCAGAGATCGTGGGTCCGGCGGAACTGGGTCACGATGCGCCGCGCCTCCTCGGGCCAGCCTGCGCCGAACAGCTGCCGGCTCTTGGGGTTGGTCAACACGAAGAGCAGCGTATTGCGCTCGTCCCCAGGCATGCGGCCGAACGCGAAGACCTCTTCCGCCGCAGCGTTCCAGGTCAGCACGTCCCATCGCCGTCCCGTGACATAGGCCGGCTGGTTGAGGCTTTCGACGACCCGCCGGATCGCAGACGGCACGGTCTCGGCCGCAAATGGCCGGCGGTCGCCGTCCTTTGCAAGCGCCCGCAGATGGGCGTGCTCGGCCTTGCTGAGGCGCAGCGCCCGCGCCAGCGCGTCGATCGTGGTGGCGGACGGGCTGACGGAGCGGCCCTGCTCGAGGCGGATGTACCAGTCGACCCCGATGCCGGCGAGCTCGGCCACCTCCTCGCGGCGCAGACCGGGCGTTCGGCGCCGCCGCCCGGCCTGGGCACCGTTGAGCTTGGGCGTCAGCTTCTGGCGCCGCGATCGCAGGAAATCGCCAAGTTCGGTTTGCCGCGCAGTGGCCATTACCGGGCTCCTGAGTAGGACTTATGATCCTAGGATAATACCAGGTCTTCCTGGCCGCAACGGAGCGCGTGATGATGCCGATCTCAGCAAGGGATGAGATCAGATGAAAGCAGCAGTTCTAAAGTCGTTCGGCTCTCCGCTCGCGATCCAGGAGATCCCCGCACCGGTGATGGGAACGGGCGAAGTCCTCGTCGACGTGATCGCGACACGCGTGCTGTCCTACACCAACGAGGTGTTCAGCGGTGAGCGCCGCTACCTGCTCGCGTTGCCGGCCGTTCCGGGTCTCGGCGCCATCGGACGGGTTCGCGCGATCGGGCCCGACGCAACCCACCTCGCCGCCGGCGATTGGGTGTACTGCGATCCGACCTTCCGCGCGCGTGACGACAGCATCTCGCCGGACATCACCTTGCAGGGCTGGAGCGCGCGCGGCGAAGGCGGACTGCGCCTGCAGCGACACTTCCGTCACGGCACGTTTGCCGAGCAGACGCTGGTGCCGACCGAGAACGCCAAGCGGATCGGCGCGATCGATCCGGCCGATGCGCCGTCATGGTGCGCGCTCGGCACCTGCCTCGTGCCCTATGGCGGATTCCTGGCTGCACGCCTGCAGCCGGGCGAGACCGTGCTGGTGAACGGCGCCACCGGCAATTTCGGCAGTGCCGCCGTTGCCGTCGCGCTCGCGATGGGCGCGGCCTGCGTGGTCGCTCCCGGCCGCAACGAGAAAGTGCTCGCCGATCTGGTCCACAGGTTCGGACCGCGCGTGCGCACCGTGAAGCTCGGTGGCAACGAGGACGACGATCGCGAACGCATGCGGCGCGCCGCGCCCGGCCCGATCGACTGCGTGCTCGACCTGATGCCGCCGTCGGTGACGACGCCGACCGTCCGCGCCGCGATCATGACGGTGCGTTCCTACGGCCGGGTCGTCCTGATGGGCGGCGTCGGCATGTTGGGCGGACCGGGGCTCGACCTGCCCTATCCCTGGATCATGCGCGAATGCATCAGCATCCACGGCGTCTGGATGTATCCTCCGGCGGCGACCCTGGGCCTCGTCAACCTCGCCCGCGCCGGGCTGTTGCGGCTCGATCAGTTCGAGGTCACCACCTTCGATCTCGACCACGCCAACGACGCGGTCGCGCATGCCGCCACCAATAGCGGGCCGTTCAAGATGACGGTGCTGAGGCCGAATTAGCGTCTCCGATTCAAACCGGAGGCGGAATCGCTTGCAGGACGTCCGTGAAGACGGCGAACTGCGCGCGAAAGGCTTGCGGGCTGTAGTCCTGGTAGTATCCCGCGGTCACCACGACGACGAGGTCGAGCTCCGGGACGATGCGGATCGACTGACCGCCACGCCCCAGCGCGCCGATCCACTGGATCGCGCGGCCATTGAAGCGGGCGCGGCCAAGCCACCACAGAAAGCCATACGACTGATAGTCGGAGGCCTTGAGCTTCGGTGCCGTGGAGCTCTCGATCCATGCCTTTGGGACGATCTGGCGACCGTTCCAGCGGCCGCCCGAAAGGACAAGCTGGCCGATCTTTGCCATGTCGCGCGGTCGCAGCCGCAACCCGCCACCGGCATCGCTATCGCCTTTGACCCGGCTCCATTCGAACGCCGTAATCCCCAAAGGCTCGAACAATTCGGTGCGCGCAAATTCATCGAGCGGACGTCCGGCGGCCTTGCGGACGATGGCCGACAGCAGCGTCAGCGCGCCGGTGTTGTACAGAAACTGCTGCCCCGGCTCGCCCGCGGACGCAAGACCGAGCACGTAACGGCACGGGTCTGACGCCCTGTGCATGCGCGCCTCATCATTGTCGTCTCCGGTCGCAGGGGTCGCCTCCACCCACGCCAATCCCATCGACATGGTCAGGGCGTGGACGAGCTGGATGCGGTCTTTCTCAGGGGACCGCAGGTCGGACAATTCGGGGAAGAAGCTGAAGATCGGCTCGTTGATGCTGCGTATCAGCCCGCGATCGATCGCGATCCCGATGACGAGTGACGCGACACTCTTTGAAGCCGATTTGATGTTGTGCAGCGTATCGGCATCGAAGCTGACGTCTTCGACGCGGGGACCGTAAAAGCGGCTCGGTACCTCGTCGCGTCCCCTGAAGTAGCGCTCGAACTCCAGCCTGCCGCCGCGGACAACCAGCACGGAATGAATGTTGCTATCGCTGGAGGCGGCGAGCCGCTCAGCCATGGTGCACAGCGCGCGGCGGTCGATGAGCTTGTCCTCAGCTAAGGAGGCGGTGGACCAGCCGTCGTTTCGCCCGATTGGAACGCCGCAGCCGTCGGACGGGTCGGCGTATGCCGGCAGCCTGGCGAGCGGTGCCAACGCAGCTCCGCCGAGCAGTGATATGAACTGGCGCCGTTCCATTCGATCCTCGCTTCGCAGTTTGCGACCGCCCAAACCGATCGTGCGGAGAACCTGCACGAAAATTTCAGTGCGCGCTTGGCGGCTGCAGAATTCGGCTGGCCGATTCCTAAGTCCGGCTGGCCGATTCCTGAGCTGTCACCCGGTCTGCCCGTCCCAGACGCCTCCTTCGCCAGCGCAAGCCGCCTGTATTCAGTCGATGTCAGATCGGTCGCGGCCTTGAAAGCCCGGTTGAACGGGCCGATCGACTGGAAACCAGCATCCGCTCCAGGCGGGAGGAACTGGCCTTGGGGCGAGCTCAAGTGCACAATTTCGGAATATTGGAAAAATACCGGTGAGTTGCCCGACGTGTCAAGCAGCCCGGTCGAACGCCGGCCACCACCGGCTCCTTTGCATGGGGTTGTTTTCGGTATTTTGACCAGGCGCCAGCGAGCCTGGGAGCGGCCCCCATGAATTGACGATCGCTAGCTGCCGATGATGTCGTCGACTTCCAGCGGCTTGTCGACCTGGCTGAACCATTCGGCCCGGTTGGCGGCGCGGCGGCGGCCGCGCTCGTCGAGCGGCAGCTTGAGCTGGCGCAGCAGGCCCATCACCTCCTCGCGGGCGGTGACGTGGCCGAGGTTTGGGCGGGTGCCGAGCGTCGCCTCGTCGATGTCGTCGAGCGCCGTCAGCCCGCGCGGGAAAAACTCGCGATAGACCACCCGCTCGGCAAAGCCGTCGACCGCCCGGAACCCGAGCCGCAGCGACAGCTGCTTCAGGCCGTCGGCGACCAGCTGCTTGTTGCGCGAGCCAAGCATCGACAGCCGGTTGCGCACCACGATCCAGTCGGTCGAGGCGCCGTCGAGCTGGCGGCGCTTGCGTCTGGTGTCGCGCACCATCTCGGCGTAATGGCTCTCGCCGATCACCGCATAGGTCGCCGGATCGACGGTGCCGAGCACGTCGAAATCGAGGAAGCTGTCGTTGATCGGCGTCACCAGCGTGTCGGCCATCGAATGCGCGAGCCGCATCAGGTAGCTGTCCGAGCCCGGGGTGTCGATGACGATGAAATCATAGGCACGTTCCACCGCGCTCACCGCTTCCATGAACTGCTGGAACTCGGCGTTCTCGTTCTCCTCGATCTGCATCGTCTCGCCGTACTTGATGCAGTGGTGCGCGGGGAGTTCGAGATCGAGCCCGGAGCGCCGCGCCCAGGCCTGGCGATTGCCGATGTAGCGGGTGAAGCTTTGCTGGCGGCAGTCGAGATCGATGCTGGCGACGCGCTGCCCGGCCTTCAGGAGCGCGACGGCGATATGCAGGGCGGTGGTCGACTTGCCCGAACCACCCTTCTCGTTGCCCAGCACAACGACGTGTGCGGAGCCGGATTGACCCTGACTAGCCTGCACCAACATGATTCAAACCCCGGCAATGATCTTCAAATCGAGCGCGGCTGCGGTCAAGTGAAATGCATCACTGCGAGCGGAAATCAATTGCAGGCGTCCTTAATGATGAATCGAACGAGCGATCCATGCGCGTTCGAGATCGGGTAATGCATGTGCGGCGGTTTGCCGATAGCGGCTCGGACTTGGTAAACTCCGCGGCCTGCCGAACGCCAAACATCCCACCCCGATTGCCCCACGAGTCGAGACCAGATGCCGAGAAATCCCACCGTCGTCCGTACCGTCCCTGCCCTTCGTCGCGCCGTCGACGCCCTGCGCGCCAAGAAGGCGACTGTCGCGCTGGTCCCGACCATGGGTGCGCTCCATGACGGCCATGTGTCGCTGGTGCGGCTCGCCAAGCGCCGCGCCAAGCGGGTCGTGGTCTCGATCTTCGTCAATCCGACGCAGTTCGCTCCCACCGAGGACTTCGGTTCGTATCCGCGCACCTGGAAGGAAGACGTCGCCAAGCTCGCCGCCGAGGGCGTCGACCTGATCTGGCACCCCGAGGTGAAGGCGATGTACCCGGACGGCTTCGCCACCAGGATCGTTCCGGAGGGACCGGCGACCGCCGGGCTCGAGGATCGCTTCCGGCCGCATTTCTTCGGTGGCGTCGCCACCGTGGTCGGCAAGCTGTTCACCCAGGTCCGGCCCGACGTTGCGATCTTCGGCGAGAAGGACTTTCAGCAGCTCCGGGTCGTGACCCAGATGGCCGCGGATCTCGACCTCGGGGTCAAGGTGATCGGATCGAAGACGGTGCGCGAGCGCGACGGCCTCGCGATGTCCTCGCGCAACGTGTACCTCTCGCCGGAAGAACGGCGCGCGGCCCCCGCGCTCAACCGCGTGATGAAGCAAGCGGCAGGCCGCCTGCGCGCCGGCGAGGACACTGCAACCGCCATGGCCGCCGGCGCCGCCGAGATCACCAAGGCCGGCTTCGTGCTCGATTATCTCGAGGTTCGCCACGCCGCCACCCTGGCGCCGATCGGCTCGCTCAAGGACGGCCCGATGCGGATGCTGGTGGCGGCCAAGCTCGGCAACACGCGGCTGATCGACAACATCGCGGTGTAAGGCATCGCGAAAAGTGTGATGCCGTTCGCTTGCGCGGCGGCCGCGACGCAGGGATGATCGCGCCTTTCACAGGCGGTCGGAATGATCAGGTATTTCAGGCAAGGCATCGCTCTCGGCATCGCGCTATTGGCCGCCGGCATGGCGCAGGCGCAGACCCGGCCACCGGTCGGCGGCGTCAATTCGGCGCCCGGCGCGATGATCTTCTACGTCGCGCATGGCGCACCGGACGCCTGCGGACCGGGCTGCTCGGACTGGATCGCCGCCGAAGGCGCCGTGCAATGGGACACCTACAAGCGCCTGCTGGCGATCCTCGACCGGCAAGCCGGGCGCAAGCTGCCGGTCGTGATCAACATCAAGGGCGAATCCAACCTCAACGTCGCCTCCAGCCTCGGCCGCATCCTGCGCGATCGCGGGATCGATACCATGGTTGCGGCGACCGCCGTCGAAGCCTGCAACGGAAAGCCCGAGGAGGAATGCTTTGCGCTCAAGCGGCCCGGCGGCCCGCTGGACGCGAAGGAGAAGCCGTCGGGCACGGCTTGTGATCTCGCCTGCGTGCTGGTGCTGGCCGGCGGCGTGCATCGCAGCCTGCCGGCGGGCAGCCACGTGGTGCTGAGCGGCATGGCGATCCACAACCGGCTCGCGCCCAACGTCTCGGCCGAGCATCGCGAAAGCCTGACCTCGATCTTCACCGACCAGTTCCGGCGCTATCTCGGCGAGATGGGGATCGATCACGAACTGCTCGACGTCGCCGTCAGCAATGCCGGGGGTGGCCGCTATGTCGAGATCCCGGCGTCGGAATGGGGCCGGCTGCATCTCGTCACGCAGTGATCCGCGGCAACTGCCGTTAGCTCACAGCAATCCGAGGTCGCGCAGCTCGCGGCGCATCGGCTCCGGCATCGAGGCCACGCTGGCCGCGCTCGATTTGGTGAGATCTGACGGCGCAGAGTCCGCAGTCAGGTAGCGCCAGCCCTGGAACGGCCGCATCGGCCGCGGCGAGACCGCGATCACCTTGGGCTGCATCACCAGCCGGCAGCGTCCGATGCCGTCCTTGTCGCGGAACGGCTCGATCGCGATGATCTTCTCGCGCGCGGCGATCTCGCCGCGGATCACCCAATACAGCGAGCCGCCGGCGAGGAGCTCCTCCTCGCGCTTCGGCGTCATCCGCGTGATGTGGACGTGGCGGAGCGGCAGGCCTTTTTTCTTGGCGGTCGCCATCCGTTCGGCAACCCAACCCTTGAGTTCCTTGACCGAGTCGCAACCGACGGCGAGCTTGATGAGATGCAGCGGCATACGGCGGATGTAGCGGCCGGCGCGCGCTTTGGAAAGGGAGCGATCAAGGCGGCAGTGGATATCGGGATTATCGCAGGGAGTATGCAATGACAGTGGCTCAGGCCACCGTCATCGCGCTCAGGCCCGTGCCTAGTCCTGGCTCGCGGCTGC
>ERZ1029858.36-NODE-36-length-121524-cov-15.175938_pt1 | contig 121524 bp, 117 predicted proteins | sample MGYA00519237_ERZ1029858 | MGnify/ENA primary metagenome ERZ1029858 (study PRJEB33666, sample SAMEA4610919) | skin metagenome | biome: Human-associated habitat; feature: Malodor aspect; material: skin | place: Philippines | collected 2015-08 ...
AACGCGCAGCACCGCCGCCGCGGATGGCAGCGCCGCCGCCAAGGCCCGCGGCACCAGCCCGCGCCGCGCCGGCGTGCCCTCCCGGCAAATGCAAACACTGAGGGCGTGACACCATGAGCCGAGCAGGTCAGCCTTTGATGAGCACCACGGCCACACTCGGATCGCGGACAGTCGCGAAACTGATGATCGGCACGATCGCCGCGCTGGTGGCATATCACCAGCCGGCACGGGCGGCCGAGCTTGCCGCGCAGGACATCGCGCTGCTCGATCGCCTGACCTGGGGCGTCAACGCGTCCAGCGCGGCGCATCTGCGAGAGGTCGGCACCGAGCGCTGGTTGCAGGAGCAACTGCATCCGGCTGGCACCGTATTGCCGGACGCCGTCCAGAAGCAGATCGAGGCGATGCCGGACGTGCATCGCTTCCCGTTCGACATCGCGGCCTCGTTCGACCAGCAAGGCAAATCCGCCAACCAGGTAGCCGATCCGGAGCAGAAGAAGGCGGCGCAACAGGTCTATCAGCAGGCCATGAACGACCGCGCCAGGCAGGCCGCGGCCCGCACCATCCTGCGCGCGCTTTATGCTCCGGATCAATTGCGCGAACGCCTGACCTGGTTCTGGTTCAACCACTTCAACGTTCACCAGTACAAGGCCAACATCCGCGTCTTGGTCGGCGACTACGAGGACCGCGCGATCCGCGCCAACGCGCTCGGCAAGTTCCGCAACCTGCTGTCGGCGACGCTGCATCATCCGGTGATGCTGCGATACCTCGACAACGCCGATAACGCGGCCGGTCACCTCAACGAGAACTACGCCCGCGAGATCATGGAGCTGCATACCATGGGCGTCGGCTCAGGCTACACCCAGGCCGATGTCGAGGCGCTGGCGCGGATCCTCACCGGCGTCGGCATCGACTTCAAGTCGGAGGATCCGAAGCTGAAGCCCGAGCAGCAGTCGCAGCTGGTTCGCGAAGGTGCCTTCGAGTTCAATCCGGCGCGCCACGATTTCGGCGACAAGGCTTTCTTGGGCCATCAGATCAAGGGCCGCGGCCTCGCCGAGGTCGATGAGGCCCTCGACATTCTCTGCCATCATCCCGCGACCGCCACGCACATCGCAAAGCAGCTGGCGACCTATTTCGTGTCCGACAATCCGCCGCCGGCGCTGGTGCAGCAGATGGCGCAGACCTTCCAGAAGACCGACGGCGATATCGCGGCCGTGATGTCGACGCTGGTTCATGCGCCGGAATTCACCGCGAGCCTGAAGGGCGGCGCCAAGTTCAAGGACCCGATGCTCTACGTGATGTCGTCGGTGCGGCTCGCCTACGACAACAAGGTGATCCTCAATACGTTGCCGATCCAGGGCTGGCTCAATCGCCTGTCCGAAGGTCTGTTCAATCACGAGACGCCCGACGGCTATTCGATGCTGTCGGCGGCCTGGAACGGTCCCGGGCAGATGATGCTGCGTTTCGAGATCGCGCGCGCGATCGGCTCGGGATCGGCCGGACTGTTCAAGCCGAACGAGCCCAATGCCGTCGACCAGCCGGCGTTTCCGCTCGTGATGAACGGGCTCTATTTCAGCAACATCAGGCAGACGCTGAGCCCGACCACGCTCGCCGCGCTCGACCAGGCGGTCTCACCGCAGGACTGGAACACGCTGTTTCTGTCGTCACCCGAGTTCATGCACTGAAAGGGAGGTTCGACGATGAACCGCCGCGAACTGATCAAGGCCTTCGCCGCTTCCACCTCGCTCACCCTGGCCGGCCGGGTCTGGGCGGCGCCGGCCACCGACGCGCGCATGCTGGTGGTGTTCCTGCGCGGCGCCTACGACGCCGCCAACGTGGTGGTGCCGGTCGGCAGCGAGTTCTACTACGCCTCGCGCCCGACGCTTGCGGTGGCGCGGCCCGATGCGGGCAATCCCAACGCCGCGCTGGCGCTCGACGCCGGATGGGGACTGCATCCGGCGCTGCGCGATTCGATCTATCCGCTGTGGGCCAAGCGCGAGATCGCGTTCGTGCCGTTTGCCGGCACCAGCGACGACCTTTCGCGCAGCCATTTCGAAACCCAGGACACGATCGAACTCGGCCAGGCGGTCGGCGGCAGCCGCGACTATCGCTCCGGCTTCATGAGCCGGCTCGCGACCGAGCTGACGCGGGTGAAGCCGATCTCCTTCACCGACCAGCTGCCGCTGATCTTCCGCGGCCAGAACCAGATCCCGAACATCGGCATCGCCAGCGTCAGCAAGCCGGGTGTCGACGACCGCCAGGCGCGGCTGATCAGGGACATGTACGGCAAGGGCGACCTCGCCAACTCGGTGTCCGAAGGTTTTCGCGTCCGCGACGACGTCTACAAGTCGGTCTCCGAGGAGATGATGGCGGCGAACCGCGGCGCGGTGTCGCCGCGCGGCTTCGAACTGTCGGCGCGGCGGATCGGCCGCCTGATGCGCGAGCAGTTCAACCTCGGCTTCGTCGACGTCGGCGGCTGGGACACCCACGTCAACCAGGGCGCCGCGACCGGCTATCTCGCCGACCGTCTCGGCGAACTGGGCCGGGGCCTTGCCGGCTTCTCCGAAGAGATCGGCCCTCAGATGTGGCGCGACACCGTCGTGGTCGTGATCTCCGAGTTCGGCCGCACCTTCCGCGAGAATGGCGACCGCGGCACCGATCATGGCCATGGCAGCGTCTACTGGGTGATGGGCGGCGGCATCAATGGCGGCCGGATGGCCGGCGAGCAGGTCCAGGTCGCCCAGGCGACGCTGTTCCAGAACCGCGACTTTCCTGTGCTGACCGATTACAAGGCGTTCTTCGCCGGCCTGATCCAGCACGTCTACGGCCTGCAGCAGGCGAGCCTCGAGCGCATCTTCACCGGCATCAAGCCGAAGGACCTGAACCTGGTTTGAAGTGGCACTGCAAAAATATCGAAAACAACCCCATGCAAAGGAGCGACAGGTTGCCGGGGTTCGACCCGGCGACTTGACACGTCGGGCAAATCAACAGTACACTTCTATTATTCAGAAATCTTGCATGGCTGCCGGTATGGCCGGCGAACCGGTCCAGGCCGCGCGGGCGACGCTGTCCCGCTTAGGCTCATGCCTGGGATGCAGCCAACCGGGAGGCAAGCAAGCCATGATGGGACGGTTTTTCTCACGGCGGGCCGCCCTCACGGCGGCGTTCCTGTTAACTCTGGAAGCGGCAGCACCCGCCGCGCATGCGGCCGACGTCAAGGTCATGAGCACGGTCGCGCTCACCCCCACACTCGGCGAACTGATCCCGAAGTTCGAGAGCGGCAGCGGCAACAAGCTAATCGTCGTCTACAGCACGATCGCCGATCTGAAGAAGCGGATCGAGGCGGGCGAAACCGCAGATGTGATGATCCTGTCGCGCGCGGCCCTCGACGGTCTCTTGACCCAGGGCAAGGTTGCCGAGGGCAGCATCGTCAACGTGGGCCGCTCTTATGTCGCCGTCGGGGTTCGTACCGGTGCGCCCAAGCCCGACATCGGCACGGTGGAGCAACTGAAGACTGCGCTTCTCGCCGCCAAATCGATCTCCTACGCCGATCCAGCGAAGGGCGGTGCCAGTGGCGTCTATTTCGCCAAGGTCATCGATCGTCTCGGCATCGCCGAGCAGATGAAATCCAAGACGGTCCTGGTGCCGGGCGCCGAAGCGGGCGAACTCGTCGCCAAGGGCGAAGTCGAAATGGGCGTCGCACAGGCCTCGGAAATTGCCGCGGTTCCGGGGGCTCAGGTGGTCGGCCCTCTGCCCGGTGATTTGAACAGCGTGATCGTCTTCGCGGTCGGCATCGGATCCACGAGCAAGGATCCGGCAGCCGCCAGATCGCTGATCGAGCTCCTCACCGGTCCGACCGGTTCCGCCGTGCTCAAGTCCAAGGGAATGGATCCGGCCTAGGCGTCAAGGAGATTTTCGACCCCGGCTGACGAAGAACTTTTTCTCCACCTTCCTGCGGTATGCCAAAGTCTTATCCGGGCGTACGACGGGACAAGGGAAAATCCGAAATCATGTTGACGGACCGTGGAAATGCCGACGCCGACGCGATGGACGAGGGTGCTTTGCCCGGGCCTCGGTCGCGGCTTCTCAACCGCCGGGCGTTTCTAGCCGGCTCTGCTGCCGGTCTCGCCGCACTGAGCGTAGCCGGTTGCGCATCCGACTACATGAGCCTCGCCGAGGCGGAGAAGCTCTACGGGCCCGTGCCCGACGAGAAATTCCCGATCCCTGCGGTCGATGTCAGCAAGGTCGATCCGAAATATTTTCGCAAGACAGTGAAGTACGACAGCGGTGAGGCGCCCGGTACGATCATCGTCGATCCCGGCAAATACTATGTCTACCGCATCGAAGGCGAGGGAAACGCGACCCGCTATGGCGCCAATGTCGGCCGCGATGGGTTCCGATGGAGCGGAGAGGCTTACGTCGGGCGCAAGGCCGAATGGCCGACCTGGACGCCGCCCAAGGAGATGATCGCGCGCCAGCCGGAGGCCGGCAAATATGCGCGCGGCATGCCGGGAGGCCTCGACAATCCACTCGGCGCGCGCGTGCTCTACCTCTACCAAAACGGGGTGTACACGCTTTACACGATTTATAGCACCAGCGCCCCCGAAACGATCGGGAACGGCATTACGAGCGGCTGCACCGGCCTCCTCAGCCAGGACATGATCGATCTCTATGCGCGAACGCCCGTCAAGACGAAGGTGATCGTGCTGCCGGCATAGGCGACGGCGTCGGCCGCCGGTCGAGGCACCGCCAGTAGCTCTCCGAGAATCCCGTCGGCTAGACTGTGCCGGCTTGAACGCGTGCGGCTCACCCTGGTGTCACGGCGAAATCCGGACAGCAGGCCGAAGCGCTGCGTGCTCGTTGCACAAGCATCGAGGGCGCTATTTGTCGGGTCAACGTCGTGGCCGCTATGGGGCAAAGGCAGCCATCTCGATCGGGGAGATTGGGTCCGCTTCACATCAACAAGCCGACGTTCCGATGCTCAGGGCGAATTTCGGTTATGGGCCCCAGAAGCGGAAGTAGGCAAGGACTTATAATAAATAGCATTACAGATGACGGCTACGCCATTAAGGGTACGGTTTCTGCCTTAGAACCTGCCGAGTAAGCGCTTTGCTCACCTCGCGATCTTTCCTCGCCAACGACATTATTTCTCGGCTATCCTGTATTGCAACATCGGCTCGTCGCAAGAGATCGCCTATTGAGGCGCGTGAACTCATCTCCCTCTGCGCGAGGATCTCTCTGGTTACATCTCTCACGTGGTGTACCAAGGCGAGAACAGAACCTCCCTCGTCTATCATCGCCCAATTCTTCGGATGCCAGTAGCGAACCTCCCATGGCCGCCTTTGCGGTTTAATGTCATACCGCTGCAGGGGCATCACGTCCGCGCGGCCGGTATGCATCACCGCGTCAAAAGACGCTTGAAGGTTGCGCACACCATCAGCCCTAAGATCGTGCGGGCTATCAGGGAAGACTTCGAACATCGACATGCTCGCGAGGGCATCGCGCTCCATCGCGACGTCGGCAAGATACGAGTCGTTGGCATCGATGATCCGCAACTCTGGAGTAAGCACGAGGAGACTAATCGGCGCAGTCTCGAACAGAAGGCGGCAGGCTTTTTGAGCGTTGAGCATTTGTGCTGCGGGAGAGCGAAAAGTCGGGTGGTGGAGAGCATCCATCATGATCACCTTTCTCGTGCAGTCAGCTCCTGTACTCGGGGCGATTATGTTCACTTATACCGCTTTGCGAACCGTTAGGGACCATTGAAAATGCGCCAGCAATCCGAGTTGAGCCAAGTCGAACCCAGGTTTCAAACGCCAATACTCGGCTTTGTGCGTGCTGCACGTCAGGCTCGGCTTGTATGATCGCGATAACATGGAACTGCGGCACTTGGAGCAAGCCGAAAGCGAATCTATTTCAGGCAAACGCTCGTTCAGGCTGTCAAGACAACCGTGTGCAATGGCGCGGAGAGGGGCTACCGCCGCTTTGGGTCAAAGGCTGCCCCCGGCAGCCGGCATGCCCTTGGTCGGGTCACCTCTCGGAAGCGGACATCGCCGCGCTCTGGGCTGAGGTCAGCCACGGGCCAAGAGGCGACATAACGCTGCCAGTCCCAGGCGGTCCGGTCGCGTTCGCCCGTCGACACACGCCGAGAATGTCAATTCTTGATCCCCGTCGAACAAAAAAAGACCGCCTGGCAGCGGTCTCTCCGAGTCTAACCGGGTGCTCCATCAAGCAGCTCGCTTGAACGCCTCCCGCGCAGCCTCATTGGCGCGATCGAAGGCCGTGCGCGTTTCCGTCAAGGCCGCCATGAGTGCGGACCATGACTGGGTTCCCGCCTGATTCAACTTCTCTAGTTTTTTCTCCGCCTCGACTGCATCTGCGTTCATGCGCTTAACGGCGGCGTCGATATCGTCCCGACGCTCAGAGGCGAATTTCTTGGCATCGCGGCCAAGCTTCTCGGCTACTTCGCGCCACGCTTTCAATTGGGCATCGGCTTGAAGCTTGAACGTCGCCTGCTGGTGCTCGATTTGCTTGCCGAAGCTTTCGACATATTTCTTGACCTCGGCCTGGAACAAGCCCCAGTCAGCCTCAAGCTTTGCTTTTGTCTGGATCCACGCGGCCTCGTTAGCTTCCGACTGCTTCTTCATGGTGTCACGGAAGTCATCACGCTGCGAGCGCAGATCAGCAAGAACCTTCTTCGCTTTGTCGCGGACATCGGCCTGCACCTCGGCAGCCTTGCCCTCAAGCGAGGTCACCGTTGCGTCCATTTCGTCGAGACGCTCTTTGGCCCAATTTGTAAAGAAGTGGATATTGCTTTGTGTAGCCATTTACTGGTCTCCATGAAGTCGAATAACGCCGCCCCATGTTGCCGATTAACATGCCGCGCCAAGCCATTTTTGATGTGAGTCAAAGAGTGTTCTGCGGTCTGACCAAATTTCACTCAAGAAGTTGCGAGTTCCGAAATGGGTCAGAAGCGGACTTCAATGCATCTAAAGGACGCTGACTAACCACTCCCGCAGCCATTTGTGCTGGGCATCTCCATCCTGACGAGGATGCCAACTGGCCAATACGTCAACTTTCAGCGGAGCCAAGTTCGGTTTGAGAACATGCCGGGCGCCCTGGTCATTGTCTCGCCGCCAGATCCGCGATCGACTTCATCACCGCGTTGCGGATGCCGGGGTCGTCGAGGATGTGGCTTGCGCCATCGACGATGCGGACTTCGCTGCCTCGCCGGGCGCGCGACGAGCGCGTGCGAGGTCGCGGGCGGGCACCAGCAACACTGCGCGGCGGTCCTTCGGATCATTCCATCCCGGCTTCGCAATCCGGCAAAGGGCTTGCCCTCGATATTTCAATGAATGCTGAAATGTTATTGACAGCGGACTTTATTTCGATAAATACTGAAGTATGAAAAAGACCGATGCTGTTGCCGCCTTGGCGGCACTCGCGCAGGACAATCGCCTCGATATATTCCGGCTGCTCGTGCAAGCCGGACCGGAGGGCATGCCAGCGGGCGCAGTCGCCGGCGCTCTCGATCTTGCGCCCAATACGCTGACATTTCACTTTGACCGGCTGCGCGCGGCGGGTCTTGTCAGCGTTCGCCGCGAAGGCCGCTCGATGATCTATGCCGCGCAGTTCGAGCAGATGAACGCGCTCCTTGGCTTCCTGACTGAAAACTGCTGTGGCGGCGCGCCCTGTGCGCCTGCCGCCGCCGAATGCAAACCGGCGCGCAAGCGCACGAAAATCCCAGCCTGAAAGGACACTCCATGAAGCGCCTTCATGTCCACGTCACCGTGAGCGATCTTTCACAGTCCGTAGGCTTCTACTCTGCCTTGTTCGCTGCCCAACCAACGGTTCTCAAGACGGATTACGCAAAGTGGATGCTCGATGATCCTCGCGTGAATTTCGCCATTTCGGCCAGAGGCCGCGAGCCCGGCCTGGATCATCTCGGCATTCAGGTTGAGAGCCAAGAGGAGCTTCACGAGGTCTACGACCGCTTGAGTCAGGCGGGGGGCAACATCATCGAGCAGGGCGAGGCGGCCTGTTGCTACGCCAAGTCCGAGAAGTCGTGGATCGACGATCCCGCAGGCATCGCCTGGGAAACCTTTCACACGACCGGCGAGAGCACGGTCTATGGTGATGGCACCGGAGAGAACACGGCGCGCGTCGCGCATGGCAAGCAATCGGCCTGCTGCGCCCCGCAGGCAGCGCCAGGTTCTTCCGCGTGCTGCGCGACGTGACGGTGCGCCGTGGCTGATCGCCCATACAACGTTCTGTTCCTCTGCACCGGAAACTCGGCGCGCTCGATCATTGCGGAAGCGATCTTGAACAAGGTGGGCGCAGGTCATTTCCGCGCCTACAGCGCCGGCAGCCAGCCCAAGGGCCGGGTCAATCCGCACGCCATCCATCTTCTCGAAAACATGGGCTACGATACGTCGGGCTACCGCTCGAAATCATGGGACGAGTTCGCCAAGGCCGGCGAGCCCCAGTTCGACTTCGTGTTCACGGTCTGCGATAGCGCGGCGGCTGAAGCATGCCCGGTCTGGCCCGGACATCCTGCAACAGCCCACTGGGGCATTCCTGATCCGGCTGAGGCGAAGGGGACGCCGGCCGAAATCGCGGTCGCATTCGAGGATGCCTATCGCATGCTCAATCAGCGAATTGCCGTCTTTACCGCGCTGCCTCTGCGATCCATCGACGCGCTCAGCTTGCAGGGCAAGCTCCGAGAGATCGGGCAAATGGAAGGCTCGACGGCCAAGGCCACGGAAGCGCATTGATGCCGACGCTGGCGCGCCGTCTGGTCGCGGAATTGCTTGGCACGGCGCTTCTCCTGGCTGCCGTCGTCGGCTCCGGGATCATGGCCCAGAAGCTCGCGGGCGGGAATGTTGCGCTCGCGCTGCTTTGCAATACCATCCCAACCGGCGCAATTCTCGCTGTGCTCATATTGGTCTTCGGACCGGTCTCAGGCGCGCACTTCAATCCTGCCGTAAGTCTCGCGCTCTCGATTCGGAGCGAACTGCGTTGGCCAATTGCGGTTGCCTACATCGCTGCTCAGATCGTTGGAGCCGTCGCGGGAGTATGGGTGGCTCACCTCATGTTTGAACTGCCGGTGCTGCAACTCTCGATGACGCAGCGTTCCGGCAGCGGGCAATGGCTCGCTGAAGCGGTTGCCACCTTTGGCTTGCTCCTGACCATATTCGGTTGCGCCGCCAGGGCACCGGGGGCGATTCCGTATGCCGTCGGCCTGTACATCACGTCGGCCTATTGGTTCACAGCCTCGACCTCGTTCGCGAATCCGGCGGTGACAATCGCGCGCTCGCTTTCCGACACCTTTGCCGGAATAGCGCCCGGCGGCGTTGCCGCTTTTATCGTCGCTCAGTCCGTCGGCATGCTGGCTGCGGTTGCCCTCGCCGGGTGGCTGTGGCGCGAGAGGAAGCCGGCATAGGCCATGGGCATTACCGTTGACAGTGTACGGGTTGCATCCGCCGCAGACGCGGCTTCTATCGCAGCGATCCATGCTCCATATGTCCTGGCATCCGTACTGGCTTGCTCAGCCCGGACATGCTCGCCCTCTATTCGCGAACGCTCGTCAAGACGGAGGTGATCGTGCTGCCGGCATAGGCAACGGCGTCGGCCGCCGGTCCGGGCGCCGGATGCGCGAGCAGTTCAACCTGGCTTCGACGACGTCGGCGGCCGGGACATCCGCGTCAATCAGGGGGCGACTGCTATCCTGCCCACCGTCTCGGCGAACCGGGCCGGGGCCTTGCCGGCTTCTCCGAGGAGGTCGGCCCTCGGATGTGGCGCGACACGCTCGGTGGCGCCCACCGTCTCAACTCTCGTTCTTGTAGATCTTGCCGTCCTTCATGATCACCTTGAAGTTCCTGGCGGGGTCGGCGACCAGATCGATATTTTCGAGCGGATTGCCGTCGACCAGCAGAAGATCGGCCAGCGCGCCCTGCTCGACGACCCCGAGCTTGCCGGGATACGGATTGCGCTTGCCGGACAAAGCCAGCAATTCGGCGTTGGTCGACGTCGCCATGACCAGCACTTCGCCGGGCGTGTACCAGCGGGTGAGCGAAGCGAGGATCGCGCCCTGCCGCTTGGCCAATGCCCCGGAGAACAAAACGTCGGTGCCCCACGCCGTCTTGATCTTATACTTCCTTGCCAGTTGGTAGGTCCTGGCGATGCCGGGCCAGACTTCATCGGCCTTTGCCCGCTGCACCGATCCGGCCGCCAGGCCGGTTCGCATTTCTTCGGGAAGCGGCTGCGTGCTCAGCCACACGCCCTTGTCCGCAATCAGCTTCGCGGTCGCCTCGTCCATCAGGAAGCCGTGCTCGATGCATTGCACCCCGGCTGCGATCGACCGTTGGATCGCCGCGGGGGTGAAGGCATGCACCGTGACGTAAGTCCCCCAGTTCTCGGCCGCCTCGACCGCGGCGTGCAGCTCCGCCTCCGTGAAGGTCGACACGTCGATCGGACTGAAGGGCGAGGAGACGCCGCCGCCGGCCGTCAGTTTGATCTGGGAAGCGCCCTGCATGAGTTGCTCGCGGACGCGCACGCGGACTTCGTCCGGGCTGTCGGCGATCATGCTGCCTCCGACCTGTTCCATGCGCGTCAGCATGCCGCCGATCGTCCGCGGCAGATCGGATAATTGGCGGAAATCGCCGTGTCCACTGGTCACGGTGATCATCGCGCCGGAGGGATAGATGCGCGGTCCGGCGATCAATCCTTGGTCGATGGCGTCCTTCAGGCCGAAGGTCGGGCCGCCGAGGTCGCGGATCGTCGTGAAGCCCCGCATCAATGTGTCGGTCGCCTCGACACCGGCGGCGATGTTGTTGAAGCCGACGTCGCCCATCGCCTGAGCGGGATTGGTCCGGATCAGCATCGCATGCCAATGGTTGTCGATCAGGCCAGGCATCAGCGTCCGCCCGCTGCCGGCGATCACGGTGCTGCCGGGCTCGGCGGTGATCGGCGTCGCCGAGATTTTCTCGATGACGTTGCCTCTCACAAGGACGTCAGACGGCGCCGAGAGCGAACCGCCCTTGCCGTCGAAGATGCGTACATTTTGAAATAACGTCGTGCTGATGGGCGCCGGTGGAGTGCCCTGGGCGCAGACCGCGGGCGCCAGACCGAGGGCTAGAAGCGGAAGCGTGGCACGAAAGGCTCGCAAGGACAGGGCAACCATCGCAGATACCTCGCGGATGGAATCCAGCAGTGAGCGCCGCCTGTGACAGTATCGCATCTGGACGGTCGCCATTTGCGGACCGTCACGCCGGCATCAATGCTACCAGAGCGGGTCTGACAAGTGAAGTTCAATGCGTGTACGCTCGCGCTGTCCGCCGCGATGTAAGCGCCCCGACGCCAAGGACGTCAATGAGTGCACTTGCCGGATTTCTGATTCGAATCGCCGACCGGCTGATTGCGATCATCGGCTTTCTGGGCGCTGTGGCTGTCGCGGCGGCGCAGCATGTCCGCAGTGGTGGCCGCGCTGTTTTTCGGCGTCGTCGGATGGTGGATCGCCATTCCCCCGTCACATGATCGTCATTGGCGCCCGGAAGTGGCCGTCATGCCGCGGGCGTTCATCGACGGCGACCGCGTGCGGTTCACCGGCGTGCGCGATTTCGACTATCGTTCGCGCAATGATTACACGGTGCGCTACGAAGAGCGCGAGGTGCAGCTGTCGCATCTGAAAGCTATCGATATCGACAGCTATCTGTATCATTCGGGCCGGATCAACACGAACCTGCCGTTCGATGAATTGCGGCTACGCTCCCTGATCAATCCGGCCGCACAGGCAGCCGACGGCGTGGGCCGATTTCTCGGAGCGGATCAGCGTCCCTGCCGCCGCGTTGATGAAAAGCCGCTCGCGATGTGATGCAGCGTTTGCTTTCGCGTCGCCTTGCGGGCGCTCCGGCTTATGAGTGTGCCCTGGTCATTGTCTTGTCGCCAGATCGGCGATCGCCTTCATCACGGCGTTGCGGATGCCGGGGTCGTAGAGGATGTGGCCGGCGCCATCGACGATGCGGACTTCGCTGCCCAGCCAGCGCGCGGCGAGTGCATGCGAGGTTGCGGGCGGGCACAGCAGATCGTAGCGGCCCTGCACCAGGATGCCGGGAATGCCGGCGAGCTTGCCGGCCTCGTCCATCAGCTAAAGCGCTCTCTAGGACAGCATCTCACCTATCTTTACCGCTAGTTCTTCGATCTGAAAGGGCTTGCTTATCATCGCCATGTTTGTTCCGAGGAAGCCAGCTCGAATGGCGGCGTTTGCGGCATAGCCCGTGACGAAGAGGATCGGCACTTGCGGGTGATGCTTGCGAGCGACTTCGGCAAGTTGCCGGCCGTTCATGCCGGGCAGTCCAACATCGGAAATCATCATGTCTATCGGACGACCGCTTTCCAGCAGCTTGATTGCGGAGTCGGAATCAGGTGCTTCGATCGTTCGGTAACCCAACTCCGATAGCAGTTCGCCGATGAGAAGACGAACCGAAGGGTCGTCTTCGACAAGCAGAACAGGCTGACCGGCTCCTTGCGGAGACGCTTCATGATGGACGGTGGTCTCGATCGCGCTTTGATCCGCAGCCGGCAGGTAGATCTTCGCGGAGGTGCCTTGGCCCGGTGTCGAATGGATCCGGACCTGGCCGTTTGACTGCCGTGCGAACCCGTAGACCATCGATAGACCGAGACCGGTACCTTGCCCCACAGGCTTTGTCGTGAAGAAGGGATCAAAGGCCTTTTCGATCAGGTCCGGCGTCATTCCGACTCCGGTGTCCGAAACTGCCACGACCACGTAGCGGCCGGGCGAAATACCTGGTCGAGACCTCGTATATGTCGCGTCGAGGTCAACTACAGACGTCTCGACGGTAAGCTTGCCTCCGTGAGGCATCGCGTCGCGCGCGTTGATGGCGAGGTTAAGGATGGCGTTCTCGAGCTGATTGGCATCCACTATGGCGGCGGGCACCTCCTCGTTGGTTTGGATGGCGATCGAGATGTTCTCGTCCACAGTGTGATGCAGCAGGTCCGAAAGCGACCGGACGAGAGCATTGATATCGGTCGGTTTGCTGTCGAGAGATTGCCGGCGCGAGAAAGCGAGAAGTCGTGATGTCAGATTGGCAGCACGGTGCGCCGATGTGCTCGCCGCGTCCATGAAGCGATTCAAGTCGTCGAGCCGATTGGATGCAATGCGTCGTTTCATCAAATCGATGGCGCCGATGACGCCGGTGAGCATGTTGTTGAAATCGTGCGCAATGCCCCCGGTGAGCTGACCGACAGCTTCCATTTTCTGGGCTTGGATCAGTGCAGATTCCGCCCGCGACCGCTCTGCCGTCTCCCTGCGGAGATCGGACAAGGCCTTCTCGAGCTCCGCGGTACGTTCGGCTACCTGCAACTCGAGCGTCTCTGCGGCCTTCGCCAACCTTTGCTGCGCGAGCTTTTGCTCGTTGATGTCGACGACGACGCTTATCGCGCCCGTGATCGCGCCGTCGTGTCTCACGATTGGCACGCTGCTGATGCGGGTCCAGACTGGTCCCTCTGCCGAGCCCGTGTAGAGAAATTCGACCCCGGTCACATGTTCGCCCTGCAGTGCACGCGCGCTCGGAAAACGGCTTCGCGAGAGCGGAGAGCCGTCGATGTCCTGCGCTAGCCATTCATGTTCCGCTGCAGGGTCGAAAGCGGGGCTTTTGCCGGACTTGGAAAAACGTCTGAATGCCGGATTCGAGAGCAGTTCAGTTCCGGTCTTGTCAAGAAACACGACCCCGACCGGTAGGTTGTCGAGAAGCGTTCTCAAGCTCGCCCGCTGCGTGTCCAGCTCCGCGAGTTGATCGCGCATCAGAAATTGCCGCTGCCGCGCCCGCATAGCCGAGGCGATCGTACTCAGCAGGGATTCGCTGCTGAGTGGCCTCTCGAGCAAGACCACATTCGTCGCGCTTGGCGGCAGCTTGCGGCGGACCGCTTCGTTCGGACGCTCGCATCCTGCTCGTCGGCCGAACAGCAGAATGAATGGAATGTCCGACCACGCCGGTTGGGCAGTCAAGGCGGATTGCAGCGCCGACGTATCTCCGCCGAGTGCTTCCTCGGTCATCAGAATGACGCCCGCATGCGCATCGACGAGTGGCGCGAGTTCGGCGAACGTGCCGCAAATCTTGGTATCGTAGCCCTGAGACAGCAGTAGCCCCGATACGCTCTCCGCATCGCGGCCATAAGGGGCGATGATCAGGACGCGATGGCCCTCGGCTACTGTCCTATGCACCTGAACCGCGATCTTCCATGAGAGGATTGGCTACGCCCGTGTAATGCGGTGCTCCGGTCAAGATGCCCGTGAACTCCGACAGAGGCTCGCCGACCCTTACGCCCCGATCGTCGATGCGCATCTCGCGGATCGTATCTTCGTGCCTTCCCGACCTGTTTTTGACGACGGAGATGGCCTTCCGGATACGTCCTGCAGCCTCGAAGAACCGGAGAAGGATGACCGTGTCTGCCAGATACGAAACATCCAGACCATTTGTCTGCATATTTCCAAAGAAGCCGCTTTGGGGATTAATCATCAGTGTCAGGACGCCGGACTGGCTCAGGTAGGACAGCAGTTCGTGAAGTTGCAGAATGAGCTGCTGCTCCTGCGGCATGGCGGCGACGTAGCCGCTGAGGCTGTCGATCATGAGGATCTTGATGGAGCGTTGTTGAACTTCCTTGATAACGTTGGCGGCGAACTCGCCCGGCGAAATCTCCGCAGGGTCGATCTGCCGAACGACAAGCTGCCCCTTATCGATGCACGCCCGAAGGTTGAGGCCCATTGCTTCCGCGCGCGCCAGAAGGGTGTCGATGCGCTCGTCGAATTGATAGACCGTCACCTTCTCTCCTCTCTCGCAAGCGGCAGCAAGATATTGCAGCCCGAGAGTGGTTTTTCCGGCGCCGGAAGGTCCGGTGATGAGAACTCCTGTGCCGCGCGCAGGACCGCCATTCAGCAGCGCGTCAAGTTCCGGTATGCCGCTACGAACACATTCGTTCGAGTATTCGATTTCATGCTCGGCTGCGACCAGTCGAGGAAAGATATCCAAGCCGCCACGCCGAATGACAAAGTCGTGGAATCCGGCGATGAAATCCACGCCTCGGAGTTTTTGAACCTGAAGCCTTCGCCGTGCTGCGCCAAAGTCCAGCGTCAGCCGGGATAGGGTAATGACGCCATGGCAAAGGCTGTGCAAGTGATTGTCCGAATTTCCGCCTGACCCGGTGAAGTCGTCCACCAGCAAGACGGTCGTACTGAGACCGGAGAAAAATTGCTTGAGAACGAGAAGCTGCCGCCGATACCGGAGTGGATCCTGGGCGAGCAGCCGCATTTCGGAGAGACTGTCGAACACGACCCTTGTCGGCTTGATCTTCTCGACCTGCGCCTTGATGAGCTTGATCGTTTCTCCAAGCTCGATCTCCCAGCTATGGAGTATCGACTGATCTCTGCCCGGGCCGAGGACTTCGTCCGCGGCGCTCAGTTCAAAAATATCAATTCTGCTCAGATTCCAACCGTGGGAGTCCGCGACGACCTGGAGCTCTTCCTTGGTTTCCGACAATGTGATGTAGAGTACGCGCTCGTTCTTGGATTGCCCGTCTTGGAGAAATTCGAGCGCAAGCGTCGTTTTGCCTGAACCGGGCGTTCCCTCGACAAGGTACAAGCGGTTGCGTGGCAAGCCTCCACGAAGGACATAGTCGAGGCCAGCGTTGCCGGTCGAAATGCGATTGCGTGTGTGATCCATGGCGCGCGTTTGATAAAAGGCTTAATACTCATCGTTCTGCACGAGACGGCAGAGGCACAAGGCTGCTGCCAGCGCACGTCGCCCGCCGCAGCTAGGAGTGTTCACTATTGAACATAACCCTCGCCTCCGAGGCTTAAGTCAGCGAAGGCGATCCCACTCAAACCCATGTTCCTGTCATTCATTGTTCCTGGAACAGAACGCGCGCAGCGGCGATAGGCTCCCTCGGACGCGGAACTCTTTTCGACCATTCGTTCGGGTAACAGCGGAACATTTTGTGAGGCCACTGATTCGCAACGGCTTCGAGCTGTCGCCGCGCCGGATCGGATGGCCAAGGCAAGCTTGCCGACTCGTCTCTGCCCTAGCTTCTTGCCGCCAAATCCGCGATCGCCTTCATCACCGCATTGCGGATGCCGGGATCGTAGAGGATGTGGCCGGCGCCATCGACGATGCGGACTTCGCTGCCCGGCCAGCGCGCGGCGAGTGCGTGCGAGGTCGCGGGTGGGCATAGCAGGTCGTAGCGGCCCTGTACCAGGATGCCGGGAATGCCGGCGAGCTTGCCGGCCTCATCCATCAGCTGGTGCGGCCGCATGAAGCAATCGTTGGCGAAGTAGTGCGCCTCCATGAACGGCGTCGAGGGCAGGGCGCCTGATGCCTTTGCCAGGTCGAGCCGCGTCTGCTTCGGCGTGTGCTCCGACAACGTGCGTTCGGTGTCGTGCCAGGCGCGTGCGGCCGGCGCATGCACGGCCGCGTCGGGATCGAGGATGCGACGATAATAGGCGGCAACCGGCGTCGCGCGCTCATGCTCGGGCAGGAAGTTGAGGAAGTCCTCGGAGAGGCCGGGATAGAAGCGCGGCAAGGCGCGCAGGAAGACGTCTTCCAGCTCCTCGGCCGTGCCGAGAAAGGTCGCGCGCAGTGCGAGGCCGCTGACCCGCTCGGGATGGGCCTCTGCATAAGCCAGCGCCAGCGTCGCGCCCCAGGAGCCGCCGGCCACCATCCAGCGCGCGAAGCCGAAGCGCTCGCGGATCTTCTCCATGTCGGCGATCAAATGCTGCGTCGTGTTGTGGTCGCGGCTGCCCTTCGGCCGGCTGCGGCCGCAGCCGCGCTGGTCGAACAGCACGGCGTGAAAGCGCTCGGGATCGAACAGCCGGCGATGGTCCGGCTGGCAGCCGCTGCCCGGGCCGCCATGCAGATAGACCGCGGGGACGCCGCCTTCGCGCCCGACGCTCTCGACGTGCAGATTGTGGCCGTCGCCGACATCGAGCCATTCCGATGTCAGCGGAGCGAAGGGATCGGCACGCCTGGCAGCCTTGCCGGCATCGGCGTCAGGCGCCATGAGATTTTCCCTGGCGTTCGTGCTGATGTTGGTCCGGCTCCAGCGTGCCGCCGGCGAAGTTGCGGTAGAGGAAACGGTTCTGCGCGCCGGCGGAGTCCTGCTCGGCCTGCTTGAAGATCTCCTGGTGCCGCGGCGACAGCGCGCAGGCCGGGTCGGTATTCCCGGCATCTCCGGTCAGCGCAAAGGCCTGGCAACGGCAGCCGCCGTAATCGACCTCGCGGAACTCGCAGCTCTGGCAGGGCTCCGGCATCCAGCCGGTGCCGCGATAGCGGTTGAAGGCCTCGGAGTTCTGCCAGATCCAGGCGATCGAATGGTTCGAGCGCACGGACTCGAATTCGATCCCGGTGATGCTCTCGGCGGCGTGGCACGGCAGCACCTTGCCGGCCGGCGAGATGTTGAAGAACTGGCGGCCCCAGCCGCCCATGCACTTCTTCGGCCGCAGCGCGTAATAGTCCGGCACGACATAGTCGATCGCGAGCGTGCCCTTCAGGCGCGCCTGCGCGTCCTCGACGATGCGGCTGGTCTCCTCGATCTGCGCGATCGTCGGCATCAGCGCGGCGCGGTTCTTCAGCGCCCAGCCGTAATACTGCACGTTGGCGACTTCGAGCCGGTCGGCGTCGAGATCGAGCGCCATCTGGATGATATCGGGCAGCTGATGCAGGTTCTGCCGGTGCATCACGGCGTTCACCGTGAGCGGCATGTCGAGCTCGCGCGTCCATTTCGCAACTTCGAGCTTCTTCCTGTGCGCGTCCTTCAGGCCCGCGACGCGATCGGCAACCAAGGGCTCATTACCCTGAAAACTGATCTGCACATGGCTGAGGCCGGCATCGGCCAGCGCCGACAGCTTGTCCCTGGTCAGCAGCACGGCCGAGGTGATCAGGTTGGAATAGAGCCCGACATCGGTCGCGTGCTGCACCAGCTCGACGATGTCCTTGCGCGCGGTCGGCTCGCCGCCGGAGAAATGGACCTGCAGCACGCCGAGTTCGGCGAGCTCGCTCAGCACCTTCTTCCATTCCTCGGTCGTGAGCTCGGTCGAGCCGCGGTCGAGCTCCACCGGGTTGGAGCAATACGGGCATTGCAGCGGGCAGCGGTGGGTGATCTCGAGCAGCACCGCGAGCGGGATGCCGTAGGTCTCGGCCGCCGAGCGCGTTTGCTCGAGCACCGCCAGCCCGTCGGTTGGGCCTGCCGTCGTCGTCTTGCTGTCGGCGAGCGTGTCACTCATGCTGTGCTCTCGCGCGCTTCGGTGAGAAAGCCCTTGTCCGCCAGGTCCTGCAGCATCGCGATCACGTCGGTCGCGATCGCCTCGCGAGGGGCGGCATATTTCTCGGCGAGCTGATCCACCATGTCGGCGACACTGCGCACGCCGTCGCACAGATGCAGCACCTCGACCGCGATCTCGTCCGGGGCCAGGACGCGCTCCGGCGCGAGGATCACCCAGACCTGCCGCGTCTCGTCGAATTTCAGCTTGGCATGGCGCGGCAGTTTCGGCCGGCTGGTCTCGCTGACGCTGATGTTGCGGCTGGCCATGACCTGAGTCCCTAACCTGTCTTCGGCACGAAGGCGCCGGGCGGAATCTGGCCCTCGACATAGGCGTGATACAGCGCGTCGAGCTGCACCCAGAGCACGTTGGTCTTGAAGATCAGCGCATTGCACACCGCCTCGCGCTCGGCCGGCGTCCTGGCGTGCTGCTTGACGTAGTCGAGCGCAAAGCCGGCGTCGCGCGGCGCCTGGGTCAGGCGGCGGCTGAAATAGCTCATGATGTCGGGATTGACGAAGTCGTAATGCTTCAGCATCCCCGAGATGCGCTCCTCATGCAGGTTCGGCGCGAACAATTCGGTGAGCGAGGAGGCGATCGCCTCCAGCGGCGTGCGGTCGCGGCAGAAATGCACATAGGCCTCCACGGCAAAGCGCGTCGCCGGCAGGATGCCTTCGGTGGACTCGACATAGGCGGTGTCGAGGCCGAGGCCTTCGGTCAGCTTCAGCCAGCGCTCGATGCCGCCCTCGCTGCCGAGATCGCCATCATGATCCTCGATGCGGTGGCGCCACTCGACCCGCGTCATGCGATCGCGAAAGCGCGTCATCACCATCGCGTCCTTCAGCGGGATCGTGCTCTGATAGTAATAGCGGTTGAGCGCCCAGGCCTGGACCTGGCCCTTGTTCAGCTTGCCGCCGTGCAACAGGCGGTGGAACGGATGCAGGCTGTGATAGCGCGTCGCGCCGATCGTGCGCAGCGTCGCCTCCATCTCCTCGGCAGTGTCGAGCGTGATGCCCTTGCCGATCGAGAGCGCGGTCATTCCAGAGCTGGGCACGACATTCACAGCACGATCTCCGTTCCGTCCGCAGGTACCTGCCACCCCGCGTGCTCGGCCGCCTTGCGTTCGGCCGAGGTCCCAAGCAGCGCCGGGTTGGAATTGTTGATATGCAAAAACACTTTTCGTCCGATGTCGAGACCGGCGAGGCTTGCGATCGCACCGTGATCGCCGGACATCGCAATATGTCCCATGCTTTGGCCGGTCTTGGTGCCGAGGCCCGCCGCGATCAGCTCGTCGTCGCGCCAAACCGTGCCGTCGAAAAACACCAGGGGCGCGCCCTTGAGCCGCGACTTCAGCCCGTCGGTGACCCGCGCGCAGGCGGCCAGGAAATAGAAGTATTTGCCGCTGCGCTTGTCCGCAATACGCAGGCCCAGCGTATCGCCGACGCCGTCGGCGCCCGCCGGGTGCGCCTTGCCTTCGAGATACCATGCGCCCTTGCCGGGAACCTCGAACGGCAGCACTTCGAGCCCCGACGGCGATCCATCGGGCAGGGCCGGCTCGAAGGCCTGGTCGACCGCAATCGGCAGGCGGGTGACGTTCTTCTCGCTCAGCACGTTGAAGATGCTGTTCGAGCGCAGGATCGCGAGCACGCGCTCATGGGCGTAGATCGCAAATGGCGAGCCCTCGCGCATCGACAGCAGGCCTGCGACCGCATCGATCTCGCCATTGGTGAGGATGACGCCGGCGATCGGGCTGTGGCGCAGCGCACCGGGCTTCGGATGCAGCTGCGGCGTCGCGATCAATTGCTGGCGCAGGTCGGGTGAGGCGTTGACGAGAAACCAGTGCGCGCCGTCGCCGCTGACGGCGATCGAGGCTTGCGTGCTCTGCAATTCGGGATGGTCGCCGCGCGCCGTGCGGCAGACGGCACAGCCGCAATTCCACTGCGGAACGCCGCCACCCGCCGCGGCACCCAGGACGACGACACGAAGCATGATCCGTCCCCTGGAGAGCTTTTCTCAGATCCAGAAACGTTACGAGGTGGACCCCGGATTTGAAACGCACCCCCGTGCTCGGGAGCGCGTTACGCCCGGATGTCCACCTGCGCTAAAACGCTAAACGTGTATAGGGCGCTGCCGCTTACTTGCGGGTGGCGCACATATACATGTTGATTTCCATGCCGACCGACACTTCGACGATCTTCGGTGCTTTCCAGGCCATTTGGCTCTCCTTGTTGCGACCGGACGAACGTTCCGCCCTGAAGATAAACTACTGTGGTTGGAAAAGTTCGCCACTTAAATTTTTCGCTAGGCATCCCGGGCAGAGCCATGCTGCACTGCGGAAGGCAAGTCCGGCCCACTCACAAATTTGTGCGCGCCTTTCCCGTCAAAACCCGGTGGCATCAGACCTTTTTCCTGTTGTTCGCCACACGGTGAATGGTGATCTTGGACTAAGAAACGGGACGACGCGATCCTCCGAAGGTCCTGATGACCACCCCGTGCCTCCCGTCGCGGGAAGCGACTAACCGAGCCGAGTTCAGCCGATGCCACGTTATTTCTTCAATACCCGTATCGGCGACGAGCTGATCTCCGACCCCGACGGCGAAATCCTGCGCGACCCGGATCGGGCGTGGGAAATGGCGCGGGCGATGATTCGCGAACTGCTCAAGACCGAGGGGGCCGACGGTGCGCTGCTCAGCGCCGTGATCGAGGTGACCGACGACGAGGGCGAGATCGTGCTGGAGTTTCCATTCACCGAGGCGATCCTCGATCGCCCGGACCACTCGATGACAAGGCACTGACGCAAGCCGTTGCCGCGCCACAACCATGCGTTGGCCGATGTCGGCATGTTTCCGATTGCAATTGTCCGGACAAATTCGCAAGACTATGAACGGAAAGCCTAATGCGCCGATCGACATCAATGGCGCGATGAACAAAGGCTTCCAGCCAGGGGAGATCATCATGAAAAAACACTCGTTCGCACCGCGCAGCCTGCTGCTGGCGGGGGCCATGCTGGGCGCCTTTACGCTCTCTGCTGCGGCGCAGCAGCCGGCCGCCGCGCCGGCCGCAGGTGCAGCTCCGGCCGCCCAGCCGCTGCCGCCGGGCTCGCCCTTGATCGGGCGTCCCGACAATGAAGCCGCCGCCAAGCTGGCACCGGTGGCGCCGCCGCCGCTGCCGTCTGCGCCCGACAAGCTGCCGCTCGCCAAGCTCAAGGTGCCGGCCGGCTTCAATGTCGAGGTCTACGCCGCAGGGATGGCCAATGCGCGCTCGCTGGCGCTCGGCGACAAGGGCACCGTGTTCGTCGGCAGCCGGCTCGTCGACAAGGTCTATGCGATCGTCAACAAGGACGGCAAGCGCTCGGTCAAGGTGATCGCCTCCGGCCTCTATCGTCCGAACGGCGTCGCCTTCAAGGACGGCACGCTCTACATCGCCGAGCTCTCGCAGGTCTCCAAGATCGACAAGATCGAGGACAATCTGGACAACCCGCCGAAGCCGACCGTGATCTACGACAAGCTGCCGAAGGACGAGGCGCATGGCTGGAAGTTCATCGCCATCGGTCCCGACAACAAGCTCTATGTCCCGGTCGGCCAGCCCGGTAACAACGTGCTGCATGACGCCGACCACGGTCAAATCCGCCGCATCAATCTCGACGGCTCCGGCGCCGAGGTCTATGCGCTCGGCGTCCGCAACTCGGTCGGCTTCGACTGGAATCCCGAGACCAAGCAGATGTACTTCACCGACAACGGCCGCGACTGGCTGTCGGAGACGGTGCCGGAAGACGAGCTCAACCGCGTCACCAAGGCGGGCGAGGATTTCGGCGCGCCGTACTGCTACCAGGGCAACATCATCGACCAGGAGCTCGGCTGGGGCAAGAACTGCAAGGACTATACGCCGCCGGTCGGCCTGATGGGCCCGCATACCGCATCGCTCGGCATGCGCTTCTACACTGGAAGCATGTTCCCGAAGACCTACAAGAACGTGATCTTCGTGGCGCGCCACGGCTCCTGGAACAAGTCGCAGAAGCAGGGCGGCGACGTCGTCGTCGTGAGACTCAACAAGGACGGCACCGTGAAGTCGGTCGAGCCGTTCATGACCGGCTTCCTCGAGGACAACAAGTATGTCGGCCGACCGGTCGACGTGATGCTGCTGAAGGACGGCTCGCTGCTGGTCTCCGACGACTGGAACGGCGCGGTCTATCGCATCACCTACGGCAAGCCGAAGGTCGCCAACCAGTAAGTTGAAGTCATGGATCGGGGGCAGCATGCGCTGCCCCCGATTTTCTTTTTGAACTGTTGCAAGGATGGACCGATGCGCAAGCTCGCAATGGCCGCGGCGCTCACCGCGCTCAGCTTCTCCGCAAATGCCGAGACCATCCAGGAGCGCGCTGCGGCGTGCTTTGCCTGCCATGGCGAGCGCGGCACGTCGGAAACCGAGAACACGCCCTCGCTCGGCGGCCAGCAGGCGCCCTATGCGCTGATCCAGCTGTTCATGTTCCGCGAGAAGCTCAGGGTATTCGACCCGATGAACGAGATGGCGAAGCCGATGACCGACGACGATTTGCGCGCCTTCTCGGATTTCATCGCCACTTTGCCGAAGCCTGTGCCGCCTGCTGACGCCGGCGACGCCGCGCGGATGGCGCGCGGCCAGGCGTTGGCGCAGCAGAACCGCTGCAACAGCTGCCACAACACCGATTTCTCCGGCAAGGATAACGTCCCCCGGATCGCCAATCAGCGCGAGGACTACCTCGCCAAGACGCTGGCCGAATACAAGGACAACAGCCGCCACGGCTACGACGCCACCATGGCGGACGTGATGCAGACGGTGACCAAGGAGCAGATCGGCGACCTTGCCTATTACATCGCGCATGTCCGCTGAAACATCGGGCGGCGCGCCGCTGGTCTTGCCCTTCGGGTGGGGCTAAAACGCCTCCGTCACACGGAGTAGCACATGCAGGATCTTTGGCGTCTGTCGGCAACCGAGCTCGCCGGCCTCATCAAATCGAAGCGGGTCTCGGCGAAGGAGGCCGCCGAGGCCGGGCTCGCCCGGCTCGATGCGGTCAACCCTGTCATCAACGCGGTGGTCGATCACCGGCCGGACGACGTGCTGGCGCAGGCGGTCGCGATCGATGCGGCAATTGCGCGCGGTGAGGCGGTCGGGCCGCTTGCCGGCGTGCCTGTCACGATCAAGGTCAATGTCGACCAGGAAGGCTACGCCACCACCAACGGCCTGAAGGCGCAGCGCGACCTGATCGCCAGGGCCGACAACCCGGTGGTCGCCAATCTGCGCAAGGCCGGCGCGGTGCTGCTCGGCCGCACCAATTGCCCGGCGGTGTCCTATCGCTGGTTCACCACCAACCTCATCCACGGCGACACCAAGAACCCGCGCGATCCCGGCATCACCCCGGGCGGCTCGTCGGGCGGCGCGGGCTCGGCGGTCGCGGCCGGCATCGGCCACATCGCCCATGGCACCGATATCGCGGGCTCGATCCGCTATCCGGCCTATGCCTGTGGCGTGCACGGCCTGCGGCCGAGCCTGGGCCGTATCCCGGCCTTCAACGCGGCGTTGCCGGAGCGTCCGATCGGCCCGCAGATCAGCGCGGTGTCGGGCCCGCTGGCGCGCACGGTGAATGATCTGCGCGTCTCGCTCGCGGCGATGTCTGCGCCCGACTATCGCGATCCCTGGTATGCGCCGGTGCCGCTCGAGGGCCCGCGCCGCGAGAAGCGCGTTGCGATGTGCCCCAATCCCGATGGCCTCGACCCGGTGCCGGAAGTCGTTGCCGCGGTCGCCGATGCCGGCAAGCGCTTGCAAGCGGCCGGCTGGATCGTCGAGGAAGTTGCCAACACGCCGTCCTTGCGCGAGGCGGCCGAGATCCAGACCCGGCTCTGGCTCGGCGACGGCTACGAGGCGCAGCTTGCGTTTGCCGAACGCGAGGGCGATCCCGGCGCGCTGGCCTGCCTGCACGGCGTCCGCTCAAGGGTGCATCCGTTCGACCTGTCGCAGGCGCTGACCCGCCGCGCCACGCTGACGCGCGAATGGTTTGCCTTCCTCGACAAATATCCGGTGCTGCTGATGCCGGTGTCCGGCGAGCTGCCGTTCCCGGATCATCTCGACCGCAAGGACGAGGCGTCGTTCGCGCGGGTGTGGCACGCGCAGCTGCCGCAGATCGCAATCCCGTTCATGGGCCTTCCGGGGCTCGTCGTCTCCACGGGGCTCGTCGGGCGGATTCCGGTCGGCGTGCAGCTGGTGGCCGCGCGTTATCGCGAGGATCTCTGTCTCGCCGCGGGCGAGGCGATCGAGGCCGCCGGCACGCCGTCCTCTCCAATTGATCCGGTGGTCTAACATGGCGACGGTCTACGATTTCACCGCCAAGTCGCTCGCCGGCGAGGACATGCCCTTGCGGCAGTTCGAGGGGCAGGTGCTGCTGATCGTCAACACTGCAAGCGCCTGCGGGTTCACGCCGCAATACAAGGGCCTGCAGGAGCTGCACGCGGGCCTCTCGCCGCGCGGCTTTGCGGTGCTCGGCTTTCCCTGCAACCAGTTCGGCGCGCAGGAGCCCGGCGATGCGAAGCAGATCGCCACGTTCTGCGAGACCAACTATGCGGTGACGTTTCCGATGTTCGCCAAGATCGACGTCAACGGCTCGGGCGCGCATCCATTGTACGAACATCTGAAACGTGAGAAGTCGGGGCTGCTCGGGCCGGCGATCAAATGGAACTTCACCAAGTTCCTGGTCGATCGCGCCGGCAAGGTCGTGGCGCGGCATGCGCCGACCGCCCGGCCCGAAGGATTGAAGAAGGAAATCGAGGCGCTGCTATGAGCGACGACAACACCAACGACCAATTCCCCGACCGCCTCTCGGTCGATCCGAACAGCCCGTATTACAACGCGGACATCCTGGCGCGTGACGTCGGCATCCGTTTCAAGGGCGCCGAGAAGACCAATGTCGAGGAATACTGCATCAGCGAGGGCTGGGTGCGGGTCACCGCGGGGAACGCCAAGGACCGTTACGGCAATCCGCTGACCATCAAGGTGCACGGGCCGGTCGAGCCGTATTTCAGGGACAAGGCGAAGTCCTGAGCGAACTCTAACCACCGTCATTGCGAGGAGCGAAGCGACGAAGCAATCCACTGCATCCGCATCAGTGGAGACATGGATTGCTTCGCTTCGCTCGCAATGACGGCGGAGAAGCCGGTAGACGCAACTCAAAGAGCTCCCCCATGTCCGTCCGCATCGTCGACGTCCGCGAGGTGACGAAACCGATCTCCTCGCCGATCCGCAACGCCTATATCGACTTCACCAAGATGACCTCGAGCCTCGTCGCCGTGGTCACCGATGTGGTGCGCGACGGCAGGCGGGTGGTCGGCTACGGCTTCAATTCCAACGGTCGCTACGGGCAGGGCGGGCTGATCCGCGAGCGCTTTGCACCGCGCCTCAAGGAAGCCGATCCCAAAGCGCTGCTCGATGCCGCCGGTGACAATCTCGATCCGGACAAGGTCTGGTCGACGCTGATTTCGAACGAGAAGCCGGGCGGCCATGGCGAGCGCTCGGTCGCGGTCGGCACCATCGACATGGCGGTGTGGGACGCGGTGGCGAAGATCGCGGGCAAGCCGCTGTTCCGGCTGCTCGCCGAGCGCCACGGTCTCACCGCCAATCCGCGCGTCTTCGTCTATGCGGCCGGCGGCTATTACTATCCGGGCAAGGATCTCGGCGCGCTGCGCAAGGAGATGCGTGGCTATCTCGACCGCGGCTACAACGTCGTGAAGATGAAGATCGGCGGCGCGCCGCTCACTGAGGACCGCGCGCGCATCGAGGCGGTGCTCAACGAGATCGGCCGCGACGCGCAGCTCGCGGTCGACGCCAATGGCCGCTTCGATCTGGAGACCGCGATCGCCTACGCCAAGATGCTGCGCGAGTATCCGCTGTTCTGGTACGAGGAGGCCGGCGATCCGCTCGATTACGCGTTGCAGGCCGCTTTGGCCGAGTTCTATCCCGGCGCGATGGCGACCGGCGAGAACCTGTTCAGCCACCAGGATGCGCGCAACCTGATCCGCTACGGCGGCATGCGGCCGGACCGCGACTGGCTGCAATTCGACTGCGCACTGTCCTACGGGCTGTGCGAATATCAGCGCACGCTCGCGGTGCTGAAGACCCATGGCTGGTCGCCGAGCCGCTGCATCCCGCATGGCGGCCACCAGATGTCGCTCAACATCGCGGCCGGCCTCGGCCTCGGCGGCAATGAGAGCTATCCCGACCTGTTCCAGCCCTATGGCGGCTTCCCGGACGGCGTCCGCGTCGAGGGTGGCCACATCGTGATGCCCGAGCTTCCCGGCATCGGCTTCGAGGGCAAATCGGATCTCTACAAGGAGATGAAGGCGCTGGCCGATTAACCGGTGCAGATCCAGCCAGTCCAGCCGGCTTGGGTCGCAAACATAATTTGAGCAACGCTCAATAAAATATTGAACGTTGCTCACGATGCAGTATACTCATGCGGGAGAGGCGTCTTTTCCGGCGAGTGGGAACGCGCCGGAACCGGCCATGAGGAACAGCCGCATGACATATTCAGCGAAGAATCTTCGGGAAGCCGCAAATGCCGGGGTGATCAGCGTGGCTGATCTGGACCGGCTGCTCGCCTTCCTGGCCAGCCAGGAGGGGCAGGGCGCGGCCGGCGAGGCCAGCCCGGCTGCCAGGTTCGATGCCGCCCACGTGCTCTGGTACGCCGGCGCCCTGATCGTGATCGGCGCCATGGGCCTGTTCTCGACCCTGGCGTTCACCCAGATGGGCGGCCGGGCGCTCACGGCCTGCGCGATCGCCTATGCCGTTGCGTTCGGCGTCGCCGGTCATCACCTCTGGTACGGCAGGAATCTGCGGGTGCCAGGCGGCCTGTTGATCGCGATCGCGGTCTCGATGGCGCCGCTCGCCGTCTACGGCATCCAGGACGAACTCGGCTGGTGGGGCCAATTCGGCAAGCCCGGAACTGTGCAGGACTTCTATATCTGGGTGAAGGGCAGCTGGATCTTCATGGAGATCGCGACCGTTGCCGCCGGCGTCGTCGCGCTGCGCTACTATCGCTTCGCCTCCATCGTCGCGATCATCGCGGTCGCGCTGTGGTTCATGTCGATGGATCTGGCGCCATGGTTCAGCGGCACGACCTATGCCGATTTCGAGACGCGGCGCCGCGTGTCGGTCTGGTTCGGATTGGCCGTGCTCGCGGTGGCCTGGATCGTCGACTATCGCAGCCGCAACGGCGACTTCGCGTTCTGGCTGCATCTGTTCGGCCTGATGGCGTTCTGGGGCGGCATCACCGCGTCCTCAAGCTCGACCGAGCTGGGCAAAGCGGTCTACTGTCTGCTCAATGTCGGCCTCATCGTGATCGCCGTGATCCTGATGCGGCGCGCCTATGCGGTGTTCGGCGCGTTCGGCATCTGCCTCTATCTCGGACATCTCGCCGACGTCGTCTTCAAGGACTCGCTGTGGTTTCCGTTCTCGCTGTCGCTGATCGGCATTGCGGTGATCGCTGCGGGCCTGCTCTACCATCGCAACGAACGCGCGATCGTCGGCTGGCTCGAGGCGCATCTGCCGGCGGGACTGCGGCCGCGCTCGGCAATCGCGTGAGGAGCAATAGTGGACGGAGAGCGGTTGCCGACTACGACAGCCGCATATCCAGCAGCCGCCGGCCTTCGCCCTTCAGCAGCTTCTTCACCGCGCTCGAGGCGATCACCTCGCCATTGTTGGCATAGGCCTCGTGGTTCTTCTCGATGTCGTCGAGCCGGTAGAGGTAGTTGACCATGACGCCGGCGGATTCGCGCAGGCCCTTGGGCGAGAGGTCGCCGAGCCAGTTGATCCGCTCCAGCCGCGCGCCGTTGCCGAGATGGAAGCGGGCGACCGAATCGATCAGCCGTCCCTTCGGCGTGCGTGCCTTCAGAAAGTAGTAGGCGGCGAGCGGCTCCAGCACGGTGCGCAGTTGCGTCGCGAGCTCGGCATTGTCGGGCCAGCCGGGCTTGCCGAGGCTTTCCAGTAGTTGGCGGTCCTCATCTGACAGCGGCACGTCGTCGGCCTGCTTGACCCACTGCATGAAGCCCGGCACCGGCGACAGCGTCACGAAGGTGTCGAGCTTCGGCAGTTCGCGGCGCAGTTCCTCGACCACCTGTTTGATCAGGAAGCTGCCGAACGAGATGCCGCCGAGGCCGCGCTGGGTATTGGAGATCGAATAGAATACCGCGGTGCGGGCCTTCTCGGCCGGCACCGGCTCGCGCTCTTCCGCGAGCAGCGGCGCGATCGCGCCAGGGATCGCTTCGGTCAGCGCGACCTCGACGAAGATCAGCGGCTCGTCGGCCAGCGCGGGGTGGAAGAATGCGTAGCAGCGGCGATCGACCGGATCGATGCGGCGGCGCAGATCGTCCCAGTCGCGGATCTCGTGCACGGCCTCATAGCGGATGATCTTCTCCAGAATATTGGCCGGCGACGACCAGTCTATCCTGCGCAGCACGAGGAATCCCCTGTTGAACCAGGACGAGAGCAGGTGCACGACGTCGCGATCGAGCGCGGCGAGGTCCTTGTTGCCCTTCATCAGTGAAAGTAGGTCGGAACGGATCGACACCAACTCGCCGGTGCCGCCCGGCGCGCGGTTGAGCCGGCGGATCAACTCCTGGCGGCGCGGTTCGGAGGCGAAATGCAGGTCGCTGGCATCCTCGCCATTGGCCTTGGCGCGCCAGGCGTCGATCGCCTGCGCCAGCCTGGCGTGATCGGGGCCGAAATCGCGCGCCAGCGTCTGGAAGAACGACAGGCGGCCGGCGGCATCGAGGTGGTGGTAGCGGTCGAGCACTTCGCGCGCCATCGCGGTGCCGGAGGCTTCGCCGCGGCCGGACAGCAGCGCCTCGCACAATTCCAGCAGCTCGGACGCATCCTGCTTGTCGTTGGCCGGGCTGGCGCGGCCGAGCAGGACGCGGCCGCGTTCGGAGATCGTCGAGAGCAGGTCGGAGAAGAAAGCGTTGGCCATTTACGGGTCGTATCCAGCGGGTCGTGTCCAGTGAAGCCCGACCTTACACGGGATTTAAGGTCGGCAGGAACGCAATCAAGCGCATGGATCGTACGGAAATATGTCGCACCGCGACAGCGGTATAAATCGTCGTCGCTGCGCGCGGTGACAAACCCCGTTCACGTTTTCTCCGCGAACGCGGTCGGTGTCTTGCCGGTAACCTGGCGGAACGCGTGGGAGAATGCCGGCACGCTGGCATAGCCGAGGTCGGAGGCGACCTGCTTGACCGAAACGTTGGCGTCGGTCGACAGCCGCTCGATCGCGGCCGCGATGCGGGCGCGCTGGCACCAGCTCTTGAAGGACAGTTGCGTCTCCGCCGCGAACAGCCGCGACAGTGTCCGCGCCGAGGTGCCGACCGTGCGCGCCAGCGCATCGATCTCGTGGTCCCTGGTCGGATCGGCCAGCACGATATCGGCGGCGCGACGGCAACGCGGCTCCTGCGGCAGCGGGATGAAGGTCGCGGAGTCCTCGGCCTGGTGCAGCTCCAGCATCACCAGCCTGATCAGGAGGTCGGTGCGCTCGCGCCCGCATGCGGCGTCGAACAGCGCGAGGATCGCCTGGTGCACCAGCGGCGACACCCGCACCACGAATTCGTGGTCGAGGCTGCCGCTACGCTTCTCGCGCGCAAGCCAGGCCTGGTCGAAATACAGTGTGCGCATCTCGATGTCGGCGAGCACGTCGATCGCGTGCGGGAGCAGGGCGGGCACCCAGACCGCGCGGTCCGGCGGCACCAGCCAACGGCCCTTCGGCGTCGTCACCTGCATGGTGCCGCTGGCGGCATAGACCAGCTGGGCCTCGCGGTGCATGTGGGCATCGAGCCGGACACCCTTCTGGTAGCTGCGCGCTACCATGTGCACGCCGTCGCCGGTGACGCGCCGGTCCTGGTGGAGGGCTCTGATTGGCGGTTCAGCGATAGTCATTGGCGACATCCCGTCAGGACAAGCACCTATAACCTATTTCCAGGCAATTGAAGAATCGCGTGAGAGACGCCGCATGAACAGTCCAGGGAACGGCCGGAGCAACAGTCCGAGCCGGGTGATCAGCTTCGTCAACGCCGGCCATTTCATCGATCACTATGCGATGCTGATCTTCGCCGCTGCGGTTATCATCATGGGCCCGGCGCTCGGCATGGCCTATTCGGAGCTGCTGCCCTACGCGACGCCGGGCTTCATCGCCTTCGGCGCCGGCTCGCTGATCACCGGCTGGCTCGGCGATCGCTGGAGCCGCCGCCATATGATGGTGATCTTCTTCGTCGGCATCGGGGCGTCGATGATCTCGGTCGGCTTCGTGCAGACGCCGCTGCAACTCGGCGCCGCGCTGCTTGCGATCGGCATCTTCGCCTCGATCTACCATCCGGTCGGCACCGCGATGATCGTGTCCTATGCCGAGAAGCTCGGCGCCCAGATGGGCATCAACGGCGTCTGGGGCAATCTCGGCGTCGCCTCGTCGGCGCTGGTCACCGGCGTGATCGGCCAGTATCTCGGCTGGCGCTGGGCCTTCATCGTGCCCGGCACGGTCACCGTGCTGATCGGCATCGCCTTCGCGATGACGGTGGTGCATGAGGACCGCAAGGGCTCCAGGCAGGCCGCAGCCCAGGTGCGCGTCGCCAAGGAAGACATGTGGCGCGTGGTGCTGTCGCTGCTGATCGTCGTGATCGCGATCTCGACCACGTTCAACGCGGTGACGGTGGCGCTGCCGAAATTGTTCGCCGAACGGCTTGCCGATCTGACGAAGAGCCCTGCGCTGCTCGGCGTGATCGCGGCCGGGGTCTATGTGTTCGGCGCGATGACCCAGTACACGATCGGCAAGCTGCTCGACAGGCATTCGCTGAAGACGGTGGCGCTGCCGCTGTCGTTCATGCTGGCGCCGTTCCTCTATCTGGCGGCGAGCCTGTCCAACCTGCCGCTGATCGTGGTCTCGATCGGCATCGTGATGGGTGCGTTCGGCCAGGTCACGGTAAATGATGCGATGGTCGGCAAATACACCACCGAGGAATGGCGCTCGCGCGCTTATGCGGTGCGCTATTTCGTCGGCTTCACCGCGGCCGGTGCCTCCGTCGGCCTGGTGGCCTGGCTGTACGACCAGGGCGGCTTCTCGATGATGCTGCGCGCGTTCGCAGCGCTGTGCCTGCTGGCGATCGCAGCCGCGATCATCCTGCCGCGCGAGATCCGTACCCCCGCCTCGCAGGCCGGCTGACAAGCCATTCGTCACGCCGCGGCGAGCCCTCCGTCAATGCGGGGCTGGCCGCTGGTCGCTGTTGCAACACTCAGCTACAAGACGCCGGACAATAACCGGCCGGGCGCAAGACCCGGCGTGGAGGAGGTCCGATGTCGTTTCGACTGCTGCGTCTGGCCGGCCTCGTTCTGGGAGTGATGACGATGGCCGCTTCAGCTCATGCCGATGCCTTGAAAGACGAGATCGCGCCGACCGGAAAGCTCCGGGTCGCGATCGCAATCAGTCCGGCGGGCGGCGCGTTCTGGTGCACCAGGACGGAGAACGGCTATGCCGGTGTTCCCGTCGATCTCGGCAAGGCGATGGCGGCGCAGCTCGGCGTGCCCATCGACTATGTCGTGCACCAGAACTCCGGCCAGATCACCGACGCGGCGGCGAACAACGCCTGGGACATCACCTTCCTGCCCAAGGATGCCGAGCGCGAGACCAAGATGACGTTCGGTCCGATCTATGAGGTTGCCGACGCCACCTACATCGTCAAGCCGGGCTCGACGATCACCAGTTTCGCCGCGCTGGACCAGGACGGCGTCAAGGTCGCCGCCGTCAACGCCACCACGACGATGCGCGGCGCGATCGCGCATCTCAAGCACGCAAAGGTCACGGGCTATCAGACCTATGACGAGATCTTCAATCTCCTGAAGGGCGGCGGGATCGATGCCTTCGCGCTGTCGCGCGATCAGCTCAACGCGATGGCCAGCAAGATCCCGGGTGCGCGCGTGCTGGACGAGACCTTCAAGCAGACCGTCACCGCGGTCGCGGTGCCGCTCGACCATCCGCTGGCCGCGGCGTTCGCCACGAAGTTCATGACCGACGCGATCGCCAATGGCACGCTGCGCAAGGCCTATGACAATAACGGGCTGAAGGGTTCGCCGGTCCGTACCGAGGTGAAGTGAGCCGCGCCTCCGGCGTGGCGGCATCCGGGCATGCTGCATAATTCTGCGCCGTCGTGCCGGCCGGTTTTAATGCGTGGCACCCGCGGCAATCGGATCGAGCCCGCTGTTGACCAGCGCATCGCGAGCATCCGGTGAGGCGAGGAAGCTGATCAGCGCCTTGCCGGCATCGGGCTCTTTTGAAACCGACGCGATCCCGGCGGAAAACACCGTGATCTTCTGCAGCGGCTCCGGCAACGGGCCGACGATGTCGATGCCGCTGACCGGCTTCAACTCGGAGATCTGCTGCAGGCCGATCTCGGCCTCGCCCCTGGCGACGATCTCGCCGACCGGGGTCGCCGGGATCATCCGCGCCTTGTCCTTCATCTGGTCGGCGATGCCGAGTTTTGCGAACATCTCGGTCGAGACATAGACGCCGCTGGCGCTGTCGGAATAGGCGACCGATTTCGCCGCCAGCAGCGCCTGCTTGACGCTGTCGGCCGAACTGATGTCGGGCCTCGGCGCGCCTGATTTGACCGCGATCCCGATCGGCGACTTCACGAGGTCGACGCGGCTGTCGGCCACCACCTTGCCCTGCTTGATCAAGTCACCGAGCGCATAGCCGACCATGATCAGCACGTCGGCCGGCTCGCCGCGCTCGAGCCGCACCGGAATGGCGTTCGTGGTCGTGCCCATCGACGGCCCGAAGGCGGTCACCACCTTGTTGCCGGTCTTGCGCTCGAACTCCGGCACCAGCGCCTTGTAGGCCGCAGTCAGCCCGCCCGAGATCATGACATGGACTTCGGCGGCCGACGCGGCCGACGCAAAGGCGAGGGCGCCGATGACGGCGAGCGTGAGGGCACGAAAGGCGGAGGCTGATCGCATGGAGTTTCTCCCTGGACGATTCTTCGAGAGCGGGGTCGTCGTGGACCGGGAGACTATAGCTCGGGAAGAGGCGTGACTAGCCTTCCACCGTCATTGCGAGGAGCGCAGCGACGAAGCAATCCATGGCACCGCATATGCGGGGCGATGGATTGCTTCGCTTCGCTCGCAATGACGGGGAGGGAGTGTCGTTACGCCCTCACGAATTCACATGCACGAAATCGCGCAGCAGCGGGTAGATCTCGTTGTTCCAGCGCTTGCCGGAGAACACGCCGTAATGGCCGACGCCGGCCTGCATGTGGTGCACCTTGCGATAGGTGCGCACGCCGGTGCAGAGGTCCTGGGCGGCGAGCGTCTGGCCGATCGAGCAGATGTCGTCCTTCTCGCCTTCCACCGTCATCAGGCCCATGCGCCGGATCGCCGCCGGGTTCACCGCGCGGCCGCGATGCATCAGCATGCCCTGCGGCAGCAGATGCTCCTGGAACACGTCGCGCACCGTCTCGATGTAGAATTCGGCCGGCAGGTCCATCACGGCGAAATACTCGTCGTAGAAGGTCTTGATCACCTCGGCCTTGTCGGTCTCGCCCTTGGCGAGATGGTCGGCGAGATCGATGTGCTGCTTGATGTGGCGCTCGAGATTCATCGAGACGAACGCCGTGAGCTGCACGAAGCCGGGATAGACCTGGCGCAGCGCGCCCTTGCACTGCATCGGCACGTAGTTGATCAGATTGTCCTCGAACCATTCGATCGGCTTGCTCTTGGCGAACTGGTTCACCTTGGTCGGCTGGATCCGCGTGTCGATCGGTCCGGCCATCAGGGTCAACGATGCCGGCCGCGCCGGATGATTGTCCTCCGACATGATCGCGGCCGCCGCCAGCGCCGACACCGAGGGCTGGCAGATCGCCACCATATGCGCGCGCGGGCCGAGCTGGCCGAGAAAGTCGATCAGATGGTCGGTATAGTCCTCGAGCCCGAAGCGGCCCTCCTTGCGCGGGATATCGCGCGGATTGTGCCAATCGGTGATGTAGACGTCGTGGTCCTGCAGCAGCGTCTTCACCGTGCCGCGCAGCAACGTTGCGAAATGTCCGGACATCGGCGCCACCAGCAGCAGCCGCGGCTGCTCCGGTCCGTCCACCTTCTTGAAATGTAAGAGTGAGCCGAACGGCGTCGCATAGGCGACCTCCTCGGTCACCTGGTACTCCCTGTTGCCGGAGGTCACGCTGCCGATGGCGTAGTCGGGGCGGGCATAGGTCAGGGTGGAGCGGGAGATCAGCTCGAGCGCGGCAGCGAGCCGGCCGAACGTCCGCTGCGAGGTGCCTCGCGGCACCAGATTGAGATAGCGCAGTGCCGCCGCGGCACCGGTCCGCCACGGCGCCGTGAGGTCCATATGGTTCTGATAGGCCTGGTACAGCATCGACATCATACGCATCCACCCGGTGGCCTGGTCTGCCAAGCAATATCGAGGCCAGAGGCGGGCCAGCTGCCCGGGAAATTGGCACGTGGCTTGCTCGAAAAACGACCGGTTCCGGGGGCGCGGCGGTTGGACCGGCGCGCGGCGTCCGGCAGCGAGGCAGGTTTTCGGGCGTGAGGAACTGACATGGCGAAGGCGACACTCACCATCAGCAGCAAGAATTACTCGTCCTGGTCGCTGCGCGGCTGGCTGCTGGCGAAATTCGCCGGGCTGGAGTTCGAGGAGGTGGTCACCGCCCCCGATGACCCCTCGGCGCGGGCCGAACTGCTGCTGCTGTCGTCGTCGATCCTGGTGCCCTGCCTGCGCCACGAGGGCGCGACGGTCTGGGATACGCTGGCGATCGGCGAGTATCTCAACGAGATCATGCCGCAGGCCGGGCTGTTGCCGGACGACCGCATCCAGCGCGCGCATTGCCGCTCGATCTCGGGGGAAATCCATTCCGGCTTCACCACGCTGCGGTCCTCGCTGCCGGTCAATCTCAAGGGCCATTTCCCCGGCTTCAAGATCTGGTCGCGGGCGCAGGCCGATATCGAGCGCGTCTGCGCCATCTGGCGCGATTGCCTTAGCCTATCGGGCGGGCCGTTCCTGTTCGGCGAGCGCCGCACCATGGCGGATGCGATGTATGCGCCCGTCGTGACCCGCTTCATGACCTATGACGTGAAGCTCGATTCCGGTCTCGCAGGCTATGCCAGCACCATCATGGCGATGCCCGAGATGCAGGAATGGATCGAGGCTGCGAAGGCGGAGCCTGCCGACGTCGAGGAGCTCGAGGTCGAATATTAGGCAGGCCGCGCACCCGGCCTGCCTGCGCCGGCGGCTCAAGCTCCAGGCAAGACTTGCTCAATCGACGTGCCGTCCGCGTCGGCCATCGGGCGCTGCGGGCGATCGAGCACGGCGCGCGCCGAACGCAAATTAGCGCCGCAGGCCAAATGCTTCCGCCGCGAGATCGGCGCATGGCGGGACCGATCGCCGCAGCGCGATCGGGCTGGCAAGGATTTCGCATAGCAATATTCGAGCTGTGACCGCGACGATGCGACGCTGCCGAAAATTTGGACGCTGAGCCGCCGCGATCTCGCGAAAACGAGAACCGTGGAGGCTTGAAATGAACCAGCACGCCGTCGTCAGCAAATTCTCCCACGTCAAACCCGGTGACACCGAGTTCAAGGGCGGAGGTCTGCGCGACTTCTTCCTGTATCGCGATCTTGGCATTGCGGATGCAACCGGCGGGCAGGTGATCTGCCATCTGGTCAAGGCCAATCCCGACATGCCGCCGGAACAGGGCACCGGCTGGCACAAGCACCTGTGCGATTTTCAGATCGTCATCATGACCAAGGGCTGGGCCCGCTTCATGTACGAGGACAAGGAGACGCTGGTCGAGGCCGGCGACGTCATCCATCAGCGTCCCGGCATCACCCACTACCTGTTCGATTACTCGAAGGACATGGAATACCTCGAGATCGTCAGCCCCGCCGATTTCAAGACGGTGGATGTGCCGCCGGCAACCGAGACCGTGCCGCCGATCACGCCGTGGAAATGATCGCCAAGGCGGATCGCAGAGGAGGGATCGCAAATGTCGTCTGCGGAGGAATTAACCCTTGTCGTCGGCCGCTGGCTGCGGCCGATCATCATGCTTCTGTATGTGGTGCGCCGTCTTGGGTTGATGACCACATCTAGCCGTGAACAACGGAGTACGCTGCTCAATCAGTGATTCGGACGCGGTTCGTTCCGTTCGCGTTCCAAATCTTAAAGCACGTCGCATGCGCGTCGCGTTTTGAAACAGCGCATGCACATGACCGGAAGGATCATGTGCAGGAGCGGCGGCTTGCAGGCTCAGGCCATGCCCGGTTGCTTCTCGCGCGGCTTACGCCAGGCGATGACGTTGACTTCCAGCGCACCACCTGTCGTGTCATTGCGCCACTGGCCGTCGACGAAGCGGCAGGCGAACGGCAGCTGATACGTTCCGCTGTGATCCTCACAAAGCACTTCCACGCGTTGTTCCGGCGAAGGTTCGCCATTGCCATCGAATTGCGCCAGCCGCTTTTCGCGCGTTGCCATGCGATCTGTCTCCACTGCCCAAGGTCGAGCCAAAAGGGGTCGAACCAAACAAGTTCCGAAGGCCCCCGTCCCCACGAGTAGTCCCCGTAATGGGTGAAGCACACCGCTCGAATGCGGTTTCAGTGTGGTATGTCTGCCTGGCTTTCAGCGTCGCGCGCACAAAACTGTGAATGACGCATGTGATTGGGGATGCCGATGATCGCTCGTTTCGCTCTTGTCCTGCTCGTGCCGCTTGCGCTCGGCGTCGTCGGAACCGCGCATGCGCAGGACGTTCCCGGCATCGAGATCTGCACCGTCGAGAAGACGATGGAGCGGCGCACCAGCTGCCTGCAGAGCAACGTCGATTTCCTGCAGAAGACGATCAGCAAGCTCACCACGGATCATCAGCAGAAGCTCGACGCCGCCAACCGGCAGATCGTGAGCTTGCAGAATGCGGTGGCAAGCTTGCAGAAGCTCGTCACCGACTTGCAGGCGGTGCAGCTCAAGCTGACCGAGGATCTGAAGAAGAAAGCGGACGCGCCGCCGGCGAAGGATGCCGCGCCTGCGGCAAAGGACGGGACGAAGTAGCAGACTTCGATCCGCGAACTCTCTTCGCCTCTCCCGCCTGCGGGGAGGCCGTATCGCATCGTTAGATGCGATACGGGTGGGGGCTCTCTCCACGGAATGACTCGTGAAGAGAGCCCCCACCCCAGCCCTCCCCCGCAAGCGGAAGAGGGGGCACACCGCCGTCGCGGCGCTCTCACGCCACCCGATATTTCTCCATCACGTCGCGATCCGGCTCGTAGCCGAGCCCGGGGCCCTGCGGCACGGCGACATGGCCGTGGGCGTCGACGGCGATCCGCTCGCCCCACAGGCAGGCGGGGCGCTTCATGAAGAACACCTCGATCAGCCCGGCGTCGCGGATCGCCATCAGATGCAGCGTGGCGAGGAAGCCCGGCCCGAAATAGGGCGAGTGCGGAATCACCTGGACGCCGAACTCGTCGGCCAGCACGGCGACCCGCAGGAATTCGGTGACGCCGCCGACCTTGATCACCGACGGCTGCGCGTGGCTGACCGCGCCCGCGGTCATCATCTGCCGGAATTGATGCACGGTGCAGGCGTTCTCGCCGGCCGCGATATCGAGCCGGCCCTCCCTGCGCACCTCGGCGAGCGTCGCGAAATCCTCAGGCGGCCAGACCGGCTCCTCCAGGAACATCGGCGCGGCCTGCTTGCAGTCGCGCGCGAATTGAATTGCCGCCGGCCCGTCCAGCGGGCAGTTCATGTCGACCATCAGCGGCACGCCGGGGCCGATCGCCTCGCGCGCGGCAGAGACCGCAGGCACCGTGGTCTCGTGCAGCTTGATCGCGGCATAGCCAAGCTTGATCGCCTTCTTGCATTCGGCGGCGATCTGCGCCGGATTGCCGATCCGCATCAGGCTCGCATAGGCTGGAATCGTACTGCGCTTCGCGCCGCCGATCAGCTGATGCAGCGGCACGCCCTTCACCTTGCCGGCGAGATCCCACAGCGCGATGTCGAGCGCCGAGATCGCAAACATCGTGATGCCGTAGCGGCCGAAAAGATGCAGATTGCGCTGGATCTGCTCCATCGCGGCGGGAATCCCGGCGGCATCGGGCACCTCGAGGCCGCGTGCCTGCGGCGCGATCATCTCGGCGACCGCGGTGCAGCTCGTCTTCGGGCAGACATAGGCGAATGCATCGCCCCAGCCGGTCAGGCCGGCATCGGTCGAGACCTCGACCAGCACCATGTCGAGCGCCGAGATGGCGGAAGCGCCCTGGCGGAAGCTCGCGGGGCCGGCGTCGTAGGGAATGCGGATATGGTGGGCGCGGACGTCGGTGATTTTCATTGTTGTTGTCCTTCCGATCGCAGGATGTGCCTTCGGGTCGCGGTGGCCGGACACTTCAGCATCGCTACGGCGCCGGGTTGATCGCCCGGGTGCCGGCCATCGCAAATCCTGCCTGCGAAAAATCTTGCGCGTGAATCGTGTCGAAGACGTGGATGCCCGGCGCGTTGCCGGGCATCATGAAGCTCAAAGTGGTGGCGGAAAGTCCTTATGAGCTCTTCTCGCCGCTCATGATCGGGCCGAACCGCTCCCAGCTCTCGCCCTTGAAGCGCATCATCTGCAACTGCTCGATCGGTGCGTAGTCGTCCGGTCCGGTCTTGATCCTGGTGCCGGGCAGGTAGATGCCGATCTCGAAGTTGAGGCTCGCCGCCTGTTTCATCAGGTTCTCGCGGGTGAGGTTGTCGCCGCATTGCCGCAGCACCTGCTCCAGCCCCTTGGCGACGCCGTAGCCGAACACGGTCGAGGCGTCGTTCTGGTCGCCCTCCGGATACCACTTGGTCATGAAGGCGCGCCACTCGTTCATGGCCGGATCGCTCTTCCACTCGTGATCCGCGGGATCCTTCAGATACTGGGTCGACAGGATGTCCTGGCTCGCCTCGTAGCCGGCCGGCTTCATCACGCCGCCGATCGACACCGAGACGTTGGTGAGGAAGTGCACCGGATGCCAGTCCAGCTCGGCAGCCTTCTTGATCGCCTGTGCCGCGAATTTCGGCGTCGCGATGTTGACGAAGATGTCGGGGTTGGCGCCCTTGATCTGCACGATCTGCGAATCTACCGTCGGCGACGAGGTCTCGTAGGAGGATTCGACGATGATCAGCTTCTTGGCCTGGTCGCCCAGCCCGTCGTGCAGGCCGATCAGATAGTCCTTGCCGAAATCATCGTTCTGATACAGCACGCCGATGGTCTTGCCGGGATATTTCTGCAGGATGTATTTGGCATAGATGCGCGCTTCGACCTGGTAGCTCGGCTGCCAGCCCATGGTCCACGGAAAATTCTTCGGATCGTTCCACTTGGCGGCGCCGGTGGAGACGAACAGCTGCGGCACCTTCTTGGCGTTCATGTATTTCTGGATCGCGGTGTTGCCCGGCGTGCCTAGCGGATTGAAGATCAGGAGCACCTCGTCGCTCTCGACCAGCTTGCGGGCCTGCTCGACCATCTTCGGCGGCGAGTAGGCGTCGTCGTAGGAGATGAAATTGACCTTGCGGCCGTTGATGCCGCCCTCGCTGTTGAGCTTGTTGAAATAGGCCGCCTCGGTCTTGCCGATGGTGGCGTAGGCCGACGCCGGGCCCGAATAGGGCATGATGTTGCCGACCTTGATCTCGGTGTCGGTTGCGCCCGGATCGTATTTCTTTTGTGCGTTGGCGGCGCTTGCGACGGCGATCGTCAAAAGCCCCGCAAGCACTGCAGATTTGACGCAGTTGGCATAGCTCAAGCGGTGGTGGTGCATCATTGTCCTCCCTGACATGCTGGCCGCGGCTCGTGCAGTCTTGATTTTCGGGCAGCTTGATGAGCCGTCGGATCGATGCAACTGCGAGTATGCACGATTGCAACGCTGTTGCCAGTGACGGCTTTGCGGTAGAATTTCGCAGAGCGAAATCTCGGCTTCGCCGCCGCGCAGCAAGGACTGTCAAACGCCGCGCGCGGCGGCCGTGCATGATGCCCGAGCTTTTCAGGAAAGCCGTCGTCCATGAATCCAGCCCAGAAGGCACTCTGGTACATCGAAGGCCATCTCAACAGGTCGCTGACGCTCGACGACATCGCTGCCGTCGCCGGGGTCTCGCGCTTCCATCTGGTGCGGGCGTTCGCGGAAGCGACCGGGTTCTCGGTGATGCGCTACGTGCGGGCGCGCCGCCTCAGCGAGGCCGCGCGCGAGCTTGCGGCCGGTGCGCCCGACATTCTCACGCTGGCGCTGGATGCGGATTACGGCTCCCACGAAGCATTCACCCGCGCGTTTCGCGACCATTTCGGCGTCACCCCGGAGACGGTGCGCGCGACGACGTGCCTGACGACGCTCAAGCTCCAGGAGCCGATCACCATGATCTCGACCGCCCTCGATCACCTCGATCCGCCGCGCATCGCGACCGGCAAGGCCTTTCTCGTCGCTGGCGTCGGCGAGCGCTACAACCACGCCAATGACAGCACGGCCGGCATTCCGAACCAGTGGAGCGGCTTCCACCAGCAATGCGCGCATATTCCGCGCCAGGTCGGCCATGGCGCCTACGGGGTCTGCTGCAACGGCGACGATGCCGGCAATTTCGACTACATCGCGGGCGTCGAGGTCGCCGATTTCTCCGATCTGCCGCGCGAGTTCGCGCGGGTCCGGATCCCGGCGCAGAAATACGTGGTGTTCACCCACGCCGACCACATCTCGACCATCCGCCGCACCGTCAACACGATCTGGAATCGCTGGCTGCCGCAATCCGGCATGAAGGTCGCGGACGCGCCGAACTTCGAGCGCTACGACGAGAGGTTCGATGCATCGACCGGCGTCGGCGGGCTCGAGATCTGGGTGCCGGTGAAGGAGTAGTGTCGGCCTCGTCTGGCGAGAAGCTCCGCGTTCACCTCGAGCGATCGCGGCGCAGCCGCATCGAGAATGTGAACCGGTCCGCCGGATGGACGGTCACGGATATTTCGACGGTGTCGCCCGCCTGATCCAGATAGCGCCGGAGGATACGCAGCGCCGCGGCGCCTGAATTCTCTCCCAGCGCCTTCGCCGAGGCCGGGTTCAGCTGGACGGCCTGCACGTCCTGGCGGATTTCGGCGATGCGCCGGCCATATCGCTGCTCGATCAAATCGCTGATCAGTGCGTGCGGGTGGTCGCGTACGATGTCGCGCAGCTCGGCATAGGCAGGATCGACATACACGTCGGTCCAGCCGATCGGCGTCGACCCGGATGACGCGCTCATGCGCAGGCTGGAGATGCGGAGCCATTTGCTGCCGGCCGCGCAACCGAGGTCGCGCGCCAAAGCCTTGTCGGCAACGATATCCTTGATCTCCTGGACGACGCGGGTGTGTTCGATGCCGAACTGGACGAGGTCCTCGACCGAGGCGAGCGATTGGTGGTAGCCGCGCGACGGCGACGCCGCCTCGACCCTGGTCCCTGCCTTCTTCTTGCGCGACACCAGACCGAGGTCCTGCAACTCCCGGATCGCAGCCCGCACGGTGTGACGACTCGCGCCGTATTGCTCGCACAGTTCGAGCTCCTTCGGCAGCACCGAGCCCACGGGAAACCGCCCGTTTCCAATGCCTTCTGCGAGATCGCGCGCCACCTGCGCGTAGCGGGTCTCAGCCATCCTGGAACGTTCCCCCAGTCCGAATCCGACGGTCCGAGGGTAGCACGCCCTTGACATTATGTCCGGACATAAAATACAAGATTATGTCCGGACATAAAAAAGCCTTTGGGAGGCCCTCATGCACGCCGCCATTCCGACCGCCACGACTGTTCTCGACTCGATCCTGTTTCGTGACGCATTCGGTACGCCGCGCATGCGCGAGATCTTCTCGGACTACGCGCTGATTTCCCGCTACGCCGAGGTCGAGATCGCGCTCGCGAAGGCGGAGGCGCGGTGTGGCGTCATTCCCTCCGAGGCGGCCGACGAGATCGCTGAGCGGACCGACGTTGCGGCGCTCGATTTCGATCTGCTGCGCCAGGAAACCGACATCGTCGGCTATCCGATCCTGCCGCTCGTGCATCAGATGGCAAAGCAATGCGGCGACGCCGGCCGCTACGTGCACTGGGGCGCGACCACGCAGGACATCATGGACAGCGCCGTGATCCTCCAGGTGCGCGACGGCCTTGACATCATCGAGCAGGACATCGCGGAGCTGCGCAGGATTCTCGCAGGTCTGTCCAAGCGGCATCGCGACACGACGATGGCCGGCCGCACCCACCTGCAACAGGCCCTGCCGGTCACGTTCGGCTACAAATGCGCGATCTGGCTTGCGATGTTCGATCGCCACGCCGAACGGCTCGCGCAACTGCGGCCACGCGTGCTGGTCGGCCAATTCGCCGGCGCCGCCGGGACGCTGGCCTCGCTTGGCAGCCGAGGCCTCGATGTCCAGCAGGCGCTCTGCGAAGAACTCGGGCTGGGGGTGCCGGTTTCGACCTGGCACGTGGCGCGCGACGCCCTCGCGGAAGCCGTGAACTTCCTCGGCCTCGTGACCGGCTCGCTCGGCAAGATCGCCCTCGACATCATGATGATGACCTCGACCGAATTCGCCGAAGTCTACGAGCCGTTTGTGAAGGGCCGCGGTGCGTCCTCCACCATGCCGCAGAAGCGCAATCCGATCTCGTCGGAGCTCATGCTGGCGGCGGCCAAGGGCGTGCGCCAGCATGCCGGCCTGATGCTCGATGCCACGATCCAGGACTTCGAGCGCGCGACCGGACCGTGGCATGCCGAATGGATGGCGATCCCCGAAAGCTTCGTCCTGACGGCCGGCGCCTTGCACCAGGCCAAGTTCGCGCTCGGGGGCCTGATCGTCGATGAAGCGCGGATGGCGACGAATCTCGACATCAGCCGCGGTCTCATCGTGGCGGAAGCCGTGATGATGGGCCTTGCGCCGCAGCTCGGGCGCCAGGACGCCCACGACGTCGTCTACGACGCCTGCCGTCGCGCCAACGAGCAGAACATATCGCTCGCCGACGCGCTTTCGGCCGATCCGAGAATCTCCTCGCGCATCGATCGGGCGACGATCGAGCGGCTCACATCGCCCCGCAACTATCTCGGCCTTGCGCCCGAGATGGTCGACCGCGTGCTGGCCAGCGCGGCGCGCTGACGCGCGCCAGTCCGGCATCGCCCGTTCATCAATAGACGCGACCAACGCGCATTCGGAGGAAATCCATGTCTACGGCCGCCGCCTCGCTCGGGCTCCAAACGTCGACGCCTGCGCCGATTTCGAAGCAACCGCTTTGGAGGAACCTCGGCTTTCAGGTGATCATCGCCATGATCCTCGGCGCGGCCGTCGGCTTCCTGTTCCCGTCTCTGGCGATCGAACTCGAGATACTCGGCGACATCTTCCTTCGTCTGATCAAGACCGCGGTGGCGCCGCTGGTGTTCCTGTGCGTTGCAGCCGGAATCGTGTCGGCCGGAGACTTCAAGCGGGTCGGCAAGGTCGGCCTGGTTGCGATGATCTATTTCGAGATCGTATCGACGATTGCGCTCGCGTTCGGACTCGTTGCCGGCAATCTTTTGGGCGTCGGCAAGGGCATCGCGACCGCGACGGCCGGCGCCGGCGTGAAGCCGCCGGCGGCTCCGGGAAAGCCGCAAGGCGCGCTGGATTTCATCCTCAACATCTTCCCCGACAATTTCCTCGGCGCGTTCACCCGCGGCGAATTGCTGCAAGTCCTCGCCATCGCCATCATCTTTGGCGCGGCGCTGCTGCGCCTGAGATCGGACAAGCGCCAGCCGATAGAAGCCGGGCTGAACCGCATGTCCGAGGTGCTGTTCGAGTTCATTCACATCATCATGTCGTTCGCGCCGATCGGAACCTTCGGCGCCGTCGCATTCGCGGTGGGATCGAGCGGAACGGCAGTGCTGTTGTCCCTGATCTACCTCGTGCTCAGTTTCTATGCCGTGGTGGCGCTGTTCATTGTCGCGGTGCTGGGAACGGTTTGCGCGCTGTTCGGGATCAACCTGTTCCGTTTCCTGCGCTACATCCGGGACGAGATATTCATCGTGCTGGGCACGGCGTCGTCGGAAAGCGTGCTGCCGCGGCTGCTGGAAAAGCTGCCGCAGCTCGGTTGCTCGCGGCAATGTGCCGGTCTTGTGTTGCCGACCGGCTATGCGTTCAATCTCGACGGAACGTCGATCTATATGTCCATGGGCGTCCTGTTCCTCGCCAACGCCTACAACGTGCCGCTCGACTTCAGCCAGCAGCTCGGCATCCTCGCGCTGATGCTCATCACCTCGAAGGGCGCGGCGACGGTCTCCGGCGGCACATTCGTCGTGTTCGCGGCAACGGTCACTGCAACCGGAGTGCTGCCGCTCGAAGGACTGGCGGTGCTGTTCGGCGTCTATCGCTTCATGTCGATTGCGGTTGCGACCACCAATGTCATCGGCAACGCGGTCGCGACCGTCGTCACCGCCAAGCTCTGCGGCGAGTTCGACGAGGCCGTGTCGCAACGGGTGTTGCGCATGAAGGTCGACGTGGCTTGAGCGGGCGCGGCGTTGCGACTGAGTTGCCTGACGGTGCCATGGACTCGCCGTCCTCCCGGCGAAGGCCGGGACCCATAACCACCAATACTCATTGTCGCGCGACGCTGGGGCCGCAGCCTTCTTCGACAACTCAACCCTGTGGCTATGGGTCCCGGCCTTCGCCGGGACGACACCGTTGATGTGCCGCGGTCAGTGCGATCTTGCCAGGCAGAACGCGACGACCTGTTCCAGCGCGGTCTTCATCGGCGAGGGCGGGAATAGCGCCAGCGCGTCGACCGCCATCGCGCCATAGTGCTGGGCGCGGCTGATCGTGTCCTCGAGGGCGCGGTGCTTGGTCATCAGCCCGATCGCGTGGTCGAGATCGCTCGCGCCGATCTCGCCGCGCTCCAGCGCGCGGATCCAGAACTGGCGCTCGGTGTCGTTGCCGCGGCGGAACGCGAGCACCACCGGCAGCGTGATCTTGCCCTCGCGGAAATCGTCGCCGACATTCTTGCCGAGTTTTGCGGATTTGCCGCCATAGTCGAGCACGTCGTCGACGAGCTGGAAGGCGATGCCGAGATTCATGCCGACCGAGCGGCAGGCGGTCTGCTCCGCCTTCGGCCGGTTGGCGATCACCGGACCGACCTCGCAGGCGGCCGCGAACAGCTCCGCGGTCTTGCCTCGGATCACGGCGAGATATTCGTCCTCGGTGGTCGCGGTGTTCTTGGCGGCGGCGAGCTGCATCACCTCGCCCTCGGCGATGGTGGCGGCGGCGGCCGAGAGGATGTCGAGCGCGCGCAGCGAGCCGACCTCGACCATCATGCGGAACGCCTGGCCGAGCAGGAAGTCGCCGACCAGCACGCTGGCCTCATTGCCCCACAGCATCCGCGCGGACAATTTGCCGCGGCGCAGCTCGCTTTCGTCGACCACGTCGTCGTGCAGCAGGGTCGCGGTGTGCATGAACTCGACCGCGGCGGCGAGCTTGATATGGCCGTCGCCGGTGTAGTCCGAGAGCTGGGCCATCGCGAGCGTCAGCATCGGGCGCAACCGCTTGCCCCCGGAGGAGATCAAATGGTTGGCGACCTCGGGGATCATGGTGACCTCGGAGCCGGTTCGCGAAATGATAGTCGCGTTGACGCGCTCCATGTCGGCGGCGACAAGTCCCACCAGCCCGTCGATCGAAGCATTGGACGGGCTTTCGAAGGGTACAATAACCGCCACGCTGGTCTCCAATTTTGCCGAATTCGCACTATGCTCAGCTATAACAATAGAAACTGCGAAGGTTTGCGGCAAGGCCACGAAGTTGTTGACATGTGACGCATTGGCCGCACAACCGGGCCGATAGGAGAGTGGGTTTTGCGGGAATTGGTACGGACCAATGACGTGGTGCTGGTCTCCGCCATCGGGGCGCTGCTCGACAGCGCTAACATCCATCATCTGGTGCTGGACCAGAACATGAGCATCATCGAGGGCTCGCTCGGCGTGCTGCCGCGGCGGATCCTGGTGCATGAGGACGACAACCACGAGGCCCGCCAGCTGCTGACCGATGCCGGCCTCGGCCACGAATTGCGGGCCGATGATTAGAGCGTTTCCAAGCGAGATGGACCCCGGTTCGCGTAAAGAAAACGCGTCAAAGAAGGAGTTTCCGGCCGCCGAGATCACCGAAGACGGATTCCTCGGTGGGCAGTTGCGCCTGCGGCAGCCGAAAGGCGGTCACCGTGCCGGCCATGACGCGATCCTGCTCGCCGCAGCAACCCCGGCCCGGTCAGGTGACCGCGTCGTCGATCTCGGCGCCGGCGTCGGCGCGGCAGGGCTCGCGGTGGCACGGCGGGTGAGGGGGATCGACCTCGTCCTGGTCGAGATCGACCCGGCAATGGCCGAGCTTGCCCGGAATAATGCCGGTGCCAACGCGATTATGGCCGAGGTGGTCATCCTCGATGTCGAAGCGGACGCGCCGGCCTTTGCCGCGGCCGGCCTTGCGCCCGACAGCGCGGATGTCGTGCTGATGAACCCGCCGTTCAACGATCCCTCCCGGCACCGCGCCTCGCCGGACGGCGTACGCGAGCGTGCCCACGTCGCGACCGCGACCACGCTGGCGAACTGGGTTCATGCCGCGCGGCGACTTCTCAGGTCGAACGGGCAGCTTGCGATGATCTGGCGCGCGGACGGGATTGCCGACGTGCTGGCGGCGCTGGACCGCGGCTTCGGCAGCCTCGAGCTGCTGCCGGTTCATGCTGACGCGACGTCGCCGGCGATCCGAATCCTGGTGCGGGCCACCAAGGGCGGCCGGGCGCCGACGCGGCTGCATGCCGCGCTGTTGCTCAATGATGGGGCAGGCGTGCCCAACAAATGGGTGCAGGAGATCTTGGCTGGAAAGGGAGAATTGCCGCTGGCGCGGCGCTGACGGGCCGCGGTACTGCCCGCGTCACTGGCACTAAATCACTGCGAAGCCGTTTCCGACTGGCGTTCCGGCGTCGATGTGAACCGGATCGCCGTCAGGAGCGTACCGATCAGCACAATCAGCAGATAGATCTTCATGAATTCCTCTCCGCCCGCGCGTTGCTTCCCCAATGACAAAATGCAAAACGCGTTCCACGGAAACCAATGACAGTGGCGTGATAAAAAGTGGTTAATTCGAGGTAACGGCATGAGTGAACAAATAAGTGATCGCCGCGGCCATTCCGGCGGACGTTCGGGACTGCTCGAACGCGTGCAAGGAATGTTGCCCGCACGTTTCCGGCGCGGCACGGCCGTGGTGCCGGTGGTGCGGCTGTCGGGCGTGATAGGCGCGGTGACGCCGCTGCGGCCCGGCATGACGCTCGCCGGCGTCGCCAAGATGCTGGAGCGCGCCTTTGGTACGCGGAATGCCAAGGCGGTGGCGCTGGTGATCAATTCGCCGGGCGGCTCGCCGGTGCAGTCGCGCCAGATCTATCTGCGCATCCGCCAACTGGCAGCCGAGAAGAAACTGCCGGTGCTGGTGTTCGCCGAGGACGTCGCGGCCTCCGGCGGCTACATGATCGCCTGCGCGGGCGACGAGATCTATTGCGATCCGTCCTCGATCCTCGGCTCGATCGGCGTGGTCGGCGGCAGCTTCGGCTTCCAGGAGGCGATCAAGAAGATCGGGGTCGAGCGGCGGCTGTATACGGCCGGCAGCCACAAGGCGATGCTCGATCCGTTCCTGCCCGAAAACCCCGACGACGTCGCCCGGCTGAAGACGATCCAGCGCGAGATCCATGCGACCTTCATCAACCTGGTGAAGCAGAGCCGCGGCAGCCGCCTGAAGGGGCCCGACGACGAGCTGTTCACCGGCGAGTACTGGGCGGGCGAGACCGCGGTTGGGCTCGGGCTTGCCGACGGCATTGGCGATCTCCGCGCGACCTTGCGGGCCCGCTATGGCGAGAAGGTGCTGACCCCGGTGATCGCACCCGCCAGCGGCATGCTGTCCGGCCTGCTCGGCCGGCGGGCGCCCGGGGCGGGCTCGCTGGCGGCGCTGGACGGCTTCGCGAGTTTGCCGGACGACCTGATCTCGGCGGTCGAGACGCGGGCGATTTGGGCCAGATTCGGGCTCTGAACACGCGGATTTGAGCGCGCCATTTAGCCCCAAAACCGCGATTGCGGCGCAGGCCGCCTTGCGCGACAATGAGGGTATTGGGGCCTGACAGACGTGAACGACAAGGATCGACCGATGCCGCCGCTGATTGCATTCGCAGGCGTCCTGGGTGGCCTGGCCGTGGTCCGCTGGGCATACAAGACGGCCGTCCGGATCAACCAGGAACTGGAAGAGGCGCGATTGTCCCGCGTGGCCGAGGCCTCGCGTGCGAGCGAAATCAAGACCCTGCGCCGCGACCCCGTGACCGGGGCGTATCGCCCGGGCTAGCAGCTTCAAATTCCGCAGATTGGCGGTGCCGGATTTTCCGGCATCGCCTTGATTCCATTGGCCGCCGCCGATACGGTCCCGCGCGTTTTCACACCCCCTCGCGAGATCGATTCCAACGATGGACGCCCTGCCTGACCACATGCGCCCGGAACGTTCGTTCCAGGGCTTCATCCTGGCCCTCCAGCGGTTCTGGGCCGAGCAGGGTTGCGTCATCCTGCAGCCCTACGACATGGAGATGGGCGCCGGCACCTTCCATCCCGCGACCACCTTGCGCGCGCTGGGCCCAAAACCCTGGAACGCGGCCTATGTGCAGCCCTCGCGGCGGCCGAAGGACGGCCGCTACGGCGAGAATCCCAACCGGATGCAGCACTACTACCAGTTCCAGGTGATCATGAAGCCGTCGCCGCCGAACCTTCAGGAGCTGTACCTGAAGTCGCTGGCCGCGATCGGGATCGATTCGGCGATCCACGACATCCGCTTCGTCGAGGACGATTGGGAGAGCCCGACGCTGGGCGCCTGGGGCCTCGGCTGGGAGTGCTGGTGCGACGGCATGGAAGTTTCGCAGTTCACTTACTTCCAGCAGGTCGCCGGCGTCGAATGTGCGCCGGTCGCGGGCGAACTCACCTACGGGCTCGAGCGGCTCGCGATGTATGTGCAGGGCGTCGACCGCGTCTACGACCTCAACTTCAACGGCCGCGAAGGCGCCGAGAAGGTCACCTATGGCGACGTCTTCCTGCAGGCCGAGCAGGAATATTCGCGGCACAATTTCGAATACGCCGACACCGCGATGCTGTTCGAGCAGTTCAGGATGGCGGAAGAGGCCTGCCGCAAATATCTCGCCGCCGGCTGGCGTGACGGTGGCAATCAAAAGGAACATCTGATGGCCTTGCCGGCCTACGACCAGTGCATCAAGGCGAGCCACGTGTTCAACCTGCTCGACGCCCGCGGCGTCATCTCGGTGACCGAGCGGCAGAGCTATATCGGGCGTGTGCGCGACCTGGCGAAGGCCTGCGGCGAAGCTTGGATCCACACTGAAACGGGCAGGGCGGTCTGATGCCCGATCTTCTCCTCGAACTGTTCTCCGAAGAAATTCCCGCGCGCATGCAGGCCAAGGCGGCCGACGATCTGCGCCGCATGGTGACCGACAAGCTCGTCGCCGAAGGCCTCGTCTATGAGGGCGCCAAGGCATTCGCCACCCCGCGTCGCCTGGCGCTGACCGTGCACGGGATTCCCGCGCGCCAGCCGGACCTGAAGTCTGAGCGTCGCGGCCCGAAGATCGGCGCCCCCGATGGGGCGGTGCAGGGCTTTCTGAAAGCGACCGGTCTGAAGTCGCTGGATGAAGCAAAGATCCAGAAAGATGCGAAGGGCGACTTCTACATCGCGCTGATCGAGAAGCCGGGCCGTGCCGCGATCGACGTCATCGCCGAAATCCTGCCGGTGATCATCCGCACCTTCCCCTGGCCGAAATCGATGCGCTGGGGCGCGCGCTCCGCCAAGTCAGGCTCGCTGTCCTGGGTCCGGCCGCTGCATTCGATCATTGCGACCTTCGGTCTGGAGACCGAGGAGCCCGATGTCGTGAAATTCTCGGTCGACGGCATCGAGGCCGGGCAGACCACCTACGGCCATCGCTTCATGGCGCCGGGTGCGATCCCGGTGCGCCGCTTCGAGGACTACGAGGCCAAGCTGAAGGCCGCCAAAGTCATCCTCGATCCGCAGGCGCGCAAGGACATCATCGTCGAGGACGCCAAGGAGCTGGCGTTCGCGCAGGGCCTCGAACTGGTCGAGGACCAGGTGCTGGTCGATGAGGTCTCCGGTCTCGTCGAATGGCCCGTTGTGATGATGGGATCGTTCGAGAAGGAATTCTTGGTCATCCCGGACGAAGTGATCCGCGCCACCATCCGCAACAACCAGAAGTGCTTCGTGGTCAGGGATCCCAAGACGGGGAAGCTGACCAACAAGTTCGTGCTGACCGCCAACATCGAGGCGCCCGACGGCGGCAAGACCATCGTCGCCGGCAATGAGCGCGTGATCCGCCCGCGGCTGTCGGATGCGAAGTTCTTCTACGAGACTGATCTGAAGACGAAACTCGAGGACCGGCTGCCGAAATTCGAGCAGATCGTGTTCCACGAGAAGCTCGGGACGCAGGCGGAGCGCATCAAGCGCATCGAGGCGTTGGCAGCCGAGATCGCGCCGCTGGTCGGCGCCGATGTCGAGAAGACAAAACGCGCCGCGCGTCTCGCCAAGGCGGATTTGCTGACCGAAGTGGTCGGCGAATTCCCCGAGCTTCAGGGCCTGATGGGCAAATACTACGCGCTGGCGCAGGGTGAGGATGCGTCCGTTGCCGCCGCGAGCGAGGAGCACTGGAAGCCGCAGGGGCCGACCGATCGCGTGCCGACCGATCCGGTGAGCATTGCAGTGGCGCTGGCGGACAAGTTCGACACGCTGGCTGGATTCTGGGCAATCGATGAGAAGCCGACGGGATCGAAGGATCCGTACGCGTTGCGCCGCGCGGCGCTGGGCGCAATCAGGCTGATCGTCGAGAACACGTTGCGCCTGCCGATCCTGAAGACGGCCAAATCGGCCTTGCGCGGACTGTCGGTCGAGGCCGATGCCGAGACGTTGCCGAACGATCTGCTCGCTTTCTTCGCCGACCGCCTGAAGGTCCAGCTCCGCGACCAGGGCGCGCGGCATGATCTCGTCGATGCCGTGTTCTCGCTTGGCGGTCAGGACGATCTGCTGCTCGTCGTTCGCCGCGTGGAAGCGCTCGGCAAATTCCTCGACAGTGACGACGGCAAGAACCTGCTCGCCGGCACCAAGCGCGCCAGCAACATCCTCAGCATCGAGGAGAAGAAGGACAAGCGCACGTTCGACGGTGCGCCGGACGCTGCGCTCTACAAGCTGGATGAAGAGAAGGCGCTCGCGAAAGCGATCGATCAGGTGAAGGCCGAGGCCTCCGCCGCGGTCGCCAAGGAAGACTTCGCCGCCGCGATGAGCGCGATGGCGAAGCTGCGGCCTGCGGTCGATGCGTTCTTCGACAAGGTCAAGGTCAACGATGACGATCCGAAGGTGCGCGAAAACCGTCTGAAGCTGCTCAACGAGATCCGTGCCGCGACGCGCGCGGTGGCGGATTTCTCCAGGATCGAGGGCTGACCGATGGATCGCGCAACGCTCGCCGCTTACGACAAGGAGGCGGCGGCGTTTGCGCAGGACTGGCACGACCAGCCGGCCCCTCGCGATCTGCAGGAGATCGTCGGGCAATTCTTCATCAAGGGCGGCGCGACCGCCGATATCGGCTGCGGCAGCGGCCGCGAGGTGGCGTGGCTGAATGCCAACGGCTTTCCGGCGGAGGGCTTTGATGCCTCCGAGGGCCTGCTTGCGGAAGCTCGCGCCCGCTATCCGGCGCTGCGCTTTGCGCGTGCCGAACTGCCGGAGCTTTCCGGCATCGCGGCCTGTAGCTTCGACAATGTGCTGTGCGAGACCGTGATCATGCACCTCGACCACGCGCTGATCGCGCCGTCGGTCCGCCGCATGCTCGAACTCGTGAAGCCCGGCGGCGTGCTCTATCTGAGCTGGCGTGTTACAGAAGGCGACGACGCGCGCGATGCGCATGGGCGGCTCTATGCCGCCTTCGATGCGGCGCTGGTGCGCACTGAACTGGCGGCGGCTGAACTGCTGCTCGATACAGAGGTCGTCAGCGCGTCCTCCGGAAAGGTCATTCACCGCGTCATTGCCCGGAAGCGCAACTAGCCATCTTTGGAAATATTTCGACACAATTTGCAATTTGTTAACCATGCCCTGCGAAGGTCCTGGCGGATCAACGATTTCTTAAGAAGTCGCCCCTCGCGCCAATGCAGGGACCTCCCCGATGACCTCGATCGGCACCTCGCCCAATCCCTACGCCCAATATGGCTCGGCCTATGCGCGGGCCGCCGCGACACCCTCGCTGGCGGCGACCCTGTCGGGTGACGGCACCGCCGGCGATCTTTCGGCCTCCCTGACTTCGGGGGCTGCAACCAACCTCACGCTGTCGGACGCCGCCCGCGCGCGGCTCGCCAAGGCGCTGCCGGATTTCGCGACCGTCACCAGCGATGCGCGCACGACGCTCGATCGGCTCTATACGGTCGCGGGGGTGAAGAAGCCGATCGTCGACGGCAAGACCACGATCGATCTCTCGACGCTGGACCGCCGCTCGCTGTTTGCGATTTCGACCAACAATGGCGGCAAGTTCACGCCGGACGAGCAGGCGGTCGCCGCGACCGAACTGAAGCAGCGCTTCGACAAGGCCCTGGCGCCGTCGCTTGCGACCACGCGCCTGACCGGCGACTACAGCGTCAGCTACAAGGCGGCGCTCGACTATCTCGATGGCGCCAGCGACGAGGAGAAGGCCACCGCGACCTGGGCCAGCCAACGCGCTGCGGTGCTGAAAGGCTATCAGGCGACGCAGCAGGATCCCAACAAGGCGCCAAGTGGGATCACGGGCGATCCGATCGCCGCCGCGCTGGCCGGGACCGCCCCGCCCACGACCGGCAATGCGCGCGACTTCTCCAGCGTGGCGAGCGACGTGCGCGCCTTCCTCGACCGGCAGAAGAGCGAGGCGGCGAAGAGCGGCAAGGAGCTGGTCTACGATCCCAGGCGCAAGACCGGACAGCTTGCCGATTTGTCCTCGCTGGACAACCGCTCGCTGTCGGCGATCTCGCTGAACCAGGACAAGAAGTTTTCCGGCGAGGAGATCTTCGCGGCCAAGCAGGAACTCAACACGCGGACCCGTCTTGCCGTGCTCGACGCGCTGAAGCAGAGCCAGTCGGCCGGCGATCCGCGCCAGTTCTCACTCGGCATCCTCAAGAAATATTCCTCGATGAGTGCAGAGGAGCGGCAGGCGGCCAACTGGACGAAGGATTTCCAGGACGCCGCGGTCAAGAGCTACAAGTCGACCTCGACGCTGCTCTCGATCCTGAAATCGTAAGCCGAGGAAGATGAGTTGGATCGAATTGGTTCGACCACGCACTTGCTTCACCTCTCCCCGTGGGGAGAGGTCGATTTGCGAAGCAAATCGGGTGAGGGGCCGCTGCTCTAACGAGGCACCGCAACCCTTCACCCGGCGCTACGCGCCGACCTCTCCCAAAGGAGAGCTGAACCTCCGCCGTTGATCCAGCTCACCCATCACGCTTCCAGAGTTCATCGCAACACGACGGAAAAGCCCCGCCCGGTGGGGAAGGCCGGGCGGGGCTTTCTGGTCCGGTCGATCTGCGCGCACATCCGCTTGCGCGGCGCCCGGACTGTCGTTCAGGCTACCGACCGGACTGTCGTTCAGGCTACCGAGTTGACGCAGGCCTACTCGACCACCTGAACGATCCGTCGCGAGCGCGGCTCGACCAGAACGGTCTCACCATTCACGACGGTGTAGCGATAGGGCGTCGCGCCGAACCGTTGCGGCACGTCGTAATAGGTCACGCCGGCGTCCGGCAGCACGGTGCCGACCACGACCCGATCCGTAACGGTGTAGTTCGGTACGCGCTCGCGCACGATGTATTCGCGGAATGCCGGGCGCTGCTCGATCGCAATGCCTTCGTCATCCTCGACTGCAACCGGCGGGCCTCCGCGGACAACGCCAACGGTCTGGGCCTGTGCGGCAACAGCCGGCACCGTGATCGCAGCAGCGACCGCTGCAACGGCAAGTATCCTGTTTCGCATGGCTCGCTCCATTCTCTTGCGGCGCGCCGGCCTTCGCCGATGCGCATGGCGAGCCAATGCAGCTGACGTGGTGATGTTCCGGAAAAGTCGCCGCCACATACGCGGCAATTTGGGGCAATTTTCGTGAGTTGCGGGAACCTGTTGCTATGCCAGACGTCTTGATGTGGGGAACCTCCTCGGCGGATAAACTGCCGCTCGATTCGCACCTCCAAAAACTGCCGGAGAAAACTTCAATGACCATCACTGCTGGGCATCTGCCTGCTATCGTCGCTCTGGCTGCAGGCGTCCTGATCCTGATCATGCCGCGGCTCCTCAACTATATCGTCGCGATCTACCTGATCTTCGTCGGGCTCGTGGGGATGGGCCTGCTGCGCTGGCTGCACCTGTAGCGGGAAAGCGGGGTTTCGCGGCTTGCGCGGAACCCCCCAAAATGGTGTAAGGCGCGCATCTTCGACCCCTCCTTCCGGATTGTTGTCTGACATGGCCAAAGCCGTCGCGAAGTCCAAGAAACCTGCTGCGAAAACTGCTGACAAAACAGCAGCGAAATCAAAGCCCTCGGCCGCCGCCCGCAAGGCCGCGCCGGCGCGCAAGGCGCTGAAGAAGAGCGCTCTGAAGGCGGCGCCGAAAGCCGCCGCCAAACCGGCCGCAAAGCCCGCCAGCAAGGCGCCGGCGAAGGCGGTGGCTGCGCCGAAGAAGGCTGCCCCGGTTGCGATCAAGGCCGGCAAGTGGGTCTATACGTTCGGCGACGGCAAAGCCGAGGGCCAGGCGACCCTGCGCGACTTGCTCGGCGGCAAGGGCGCCAACCTGGCGGAAATGGCCAATCTCGGCCTCCCGGTGCCTCCCGGTTTCACCATACCGACCTCGGTCTGCACCTACTTCTACGATCACGACAAGACGTATCCGAAGGAATTGAAAGCACAGGTTGAGAAGGCGCTCGACTATGTCGGCAAGCTGACCGGCAAGACCTTCGGCGACGCCAAGAACCCGCTGCTGGTCTCGGTGCGCTCGGGGGCGCGCGCCTCGATGCCGGGCATGATGGACACCGTGCTCAATCTCGGCCTCAACGACCGCACTGTCGAAGCGCTCGCCGAACTCTCCGGCGACCGCCGCTTCGCCTATGACAGCTACCGCCGTTTCATCACGATGTATTCGGACGTGGTGCTCGGCTTCGAGCATCATCATTTCGAGGATATCCTCGACACCTTCAAGGACGGCCAGGGCTATTCGCTCGACACCGACCTCACCGGCGACGACTGGGTCGAGCTGGTCGGCAAGTACAAGGAGGCGGTGGCCAAGGAGACCGGCCACGAGTTCCCGCAGGATCCGCACGACCAGCTGTGGGGCGCGATCGGCGCCGTGTTCTCATCCTGGATGAACGCCCGCGCGGTGACCTATCGCAAGCTGCACGACATTCCGGAGTCGTGGGGCACCGCGGTCAACGTGCAGGCGATGGTGTTCGGCAACATGGGCGAGACCTCGGCGACCGGCGTTGCGTTCACGCGCAACCCGTCGACCGGCGAGAGCAAGCTCTACGGCGAGTTCCTGATCAACGCCCAGGGCGAGGACGTCGTCGCCGGCATCCGCACGCCGCAGGACATCACCGAAGAGGCGCGTCAGGAGAGCGGCTCCGACAAGCTGTCGATGGAAGCCGCGATGCCGCACGCGTTCAAGGAGCTGACGCGGATCTACACGCTGCTCGAGAAGCACTACCGCGACATGCAGGACATGGAGTTCACGGTCGAGCAGGGCAAGCTGTGGATGCTGCAGACCCGCGGCGGCAAGCGTACCGCCAAGGCTGCGCTGCGCATCGCGGTCGAGCTCGCCAATGAGGGCCTGATCTCGCGCAAGGACGCGGTGACGCGGATCGATCCCGCTTCGCTCGACCAGCTGCTGCACCCGACCATCGATCCCGCCGCCAAGCGCGACGTGATCGCGACCGGCCTGCCGGCATCGCCCGGTGCGGCCTCGGGCGAGATCGTGTTCTCGTCGGATGAAGCCGCCAAGCTGCAGGCCGACGGGCGTAAGGTGATTTTGGTCCGCATCGAGACCAGCCCGGAAGACATCCACGGCATGCACGCCGCGGAAGGCATCCTCACCACCCGCGGCGGCATGACCTCGCACGCGGCGGTGGTCGCGCGCGGCATGGGCAAGCCCTGCGTCTCCGGCTGCGGCACCATCCGTGTCGACTACGGCCGCGGCACCATGAGCATCGGTTCGCGCACCTTCAAGACCGGCGATGTCATCACCATCGACGGCTCGGTCGGCCAGGTGCTGGCCGGCCGCATGCCGATGATCGAGCCGGAACTGTCCGGCGAGTTCGGCACGTTGATGGGTTGGGCCGACGAGGTCCGCAAGCTCGGCGTCCGCGTCAACGGCGACACGCCCGATGACGCGCGCACCGCGGTGAAGTTCGGCGCCGAAGGCATCGGCCTCTGCCGCACCGAGCACATGTTCTTCGAGGAGACCCGTATCCGCACCGTGCGCGAGATGATCCTCTCCGAGGACGAGCAGTCGCGCCGCGCCGCGCTGTCGAAGCTGTTGCCGATGCAGCGCGCCGACTTCGTCGAGCTGTTCGAGATCATGAAGGGCCTGCCGGTCACGATCCGCTTGCTCGACCCGCCGCTGCACGAGTTCCTGCCGCATACCCAGGCCGAGATCGAGGAAGTGGCGCGCGCCATGAACACCGATCCGCGCAAGCTCGCCGACCGCGCCCGCGAACTGTCCGAGTTCAACCCGATGCTCGGCTTCCGCGGCTGCCGTCTCGCGATCGCCTATCCGGAGATTGCGGAGATGCAGGCGCGCGCGATCTTCGAGGCGGCCGTCGAGGCCGGCAAGCGCACCGGCAAGCCGGTCGGCCTCGAGGTGATGGTGCCGCTGATCGCGACCAAGGCCGAGTTCGATCTGGTCAAGGCGCGGATCGATGCCACCGCAGGTGCGGTGATGAAGGAAACCGGCGTCAAGCTGACCTACCAGGTCGGCACCATGATCGAGCTGCCGCGCGCCTGCCTGATGGCCGGCCAGGTGGCCGAGACCGCGGAGTTCTTCTCGTTCGGCACCAACGACCTGACGCAGACCACCTACGGCATCAGCCGCGACGACGCCGCGAGCTTCCTCGGCACCTATGTCGCCAAGGGCATTCTCGCGATCGATCCGTTCATCTCGGTCGATCGCGACGGTGTCGGCGAGCTGGTCAAGATCGGCGTCACGCGTGGCCGCAAGACCCGGCCGAGCCTCAAGGTCGGGATCTGCGGCGAGCACGGCGGCGATCCCGCCTCGGTCGCGTTCTGCCACGAGGTCGGGCTCGACTACGTCTCGTGCTCGCCCTATCGCGTGCCGATCGCGCGCCTCGCCGCCGCGCAGGCCGCGCTCGGCAAGGAGATCGCCAGCCAGGCGTGAGCGATCGATCGGGTTCAGATAATGCAGAGGCCGGGACCACGTCCCGGCCTCTTTGTTTAGCGCCCTCAATAGCCACCGTCATTGCGAGCGGAGCGAAGCAATCCATCGTGCCGGTTGTGCGGAAAGAATGGATTTCTTCGTCGCTGCCGCTCCTCGCAATGACGGCTGAGGGACGGGTAACGTCTCGTTCACCATCTCCGTTGATCCGTTGTTTACGACTTTCATGCGCCGCGCATTTACCAATGCGAGTGATACGGCGCGCGCTGCGCACGCGATCGCTTGAGTGTAGCGCGCTTGCAACGCCGATTAACTCCGCGGCAACCTAAACAGATTAGCAACGGAAAAGGTCGAATTGCGCGGATGTACCGCGTTCGATTGCACTCAGTAAGCGTTGCGTGAGCGTACGATGTTTGTGTCGCGTAACCAGCCGAAGGGCGCCCGTCTCGCGCTCTTCGGTCTCGGTCTTTGCATCTTCGCACTGATGCCGACCGAGATCGGATATCAGGATATTGCCTCGCTCCTGGCCCGGCAGCCCGGCGTTGCCGAGCGCTGGCAGAAGCGCGTCTTCGCGTCCGCGGTCGGCTCCATCCAGGTCGCGACCTACAGCTTCGGCCGTCCGATCGGAACCTCCGCGCCGCAGGACCCGCAAATCCTGCTCGCGAGGCTGGACTCCAGCGCCGACGTCACCGGCGCTGTCACTCGCAATCCGATCACCACGCCGCCGCCGCGCTATCAGGCATCCGATTTTCCCAAGGTCGATCGCACCTTGAAGGGCGATCGTCTCGTCGTCAGGCGGCCGGATCAGGTCGAACCCGCGGAGCCTGCAAGCGCGGCTCCTTCGAACGAGGATCCCGCGACATCGAATTCGTCGGTCAGGGGCATGAAGACCGCGGCTGCGACGAGCGGCGGCGCACTTGCCGACAACGCACCGCTCGATCCGGAATTGCAGGAGGCGCTGCGCGCGCCGCCGCTGCCGCAATATGCCAAGCCGTCGCCGCAGCAATCCGACGTGTCGATGTCGCTCGAGGCCAACCCGCTCGACGACCTGAAGCCTGCGCCTGGGAAACCTGCGGCGGCGCCTGCCGATGCGGCGCACGAGCGCGACCCGTTTGCATTCAAGACCGCCAGCCTGTTCTTCGGCTCGTCGCTCGGCACGCCGGAAAATCTCGAGCGCTGGCAACCCGGTGAGGCGCCGGTCGTCGTGCAGCCGGCCGCTCAGCCCGATCCCGACATGAAGGTGATGGCGTCACTGCCGGTCGATGCCGACGGTCCGGTCAAGGCCGGCGAGATGGGCGAGAGCATCGCACCGAAGGGCGAGGTCAACGTCGACGACCAGCACACCAAGACGCCGGCGGAACGGCTCGGCCTGTTCGACACGAAGTCGCGCGCCAAGTCGGAGAAGTGCCTGTCGGAAGCCGTCTACTTCGAGGCGCGCGGCGAAGCGGTGCGCGGCCAGATCGCGGTCGCGCAGGTGGTGCTGAACCGCGCCTTCTCCGGCAAATATCCGGAGACGGTGTGCGGCGTGGTCTACCAGAACAAGAACCGTCACTACGCCTGTCAGTTCACCTTCGCCTGCGACAACATCCCTGATGTCGTCCGCGAGCCCGACATGTGGGACCGTGCGAAGAAGATCGCGAAGGCGATGCTCGACGGCAAATTGTGGCTGCCGGAAGTCGACCGCTCGACCCACTACCACGCCTATTGGGTGCGGCCGTCCTGGGTCAGCGAAATGAAGAAGACGTACAAGTTCGGCGTCCACACCTTCTATCGCCCGCGCGCCTGGGGCGACGGCAGCGATGCGCCGAGCTGGGGCAGCGCTGCCGAGACCGCCAAGATATCGGCGCAGCTCGCCGAGGCCGCCCGGAGCTCGGCCGAGCAGGCCAGCGCCAAGCGGTAGCGCGGTCGGCTTCCTGTTCCGGGTGCGATGTGCCCCGGAATGACGCTCGTCATCCTCTCGGATTCTGCAGGGCAGCCTTGCAGGCGAATATTTTTCTCCCGCCCCTCTTGGGGTTTTCATGCATATGCATTAACTCCTGGTAACGTTCGGCGGGGCCGGTTCCCCGGGCGGCAGATCCGGGGGAAGACGACATGGCTGTTACGGCAGGAGATCTCCGACCGGCGTCCGGCACCTGGCGCACGCCGCTTGTGATCATCGTGTGCGGCTGTGCGATCGCGCTGCTGAGCTTCGGACCGCGCTCCAGCCTTGGCTTCTTCGTGCAGCCGATGGGCCGCGAGTTTGCCTGGGGCCGCGACGTGTTCGGCCTTGCCATCGCGCTGCAGAACCTGCTGTGGGGCCTCGGCCAGCCGATCGCAGGCGCCATTGCCGACCGCTTCGGGCTGCTGCGCGTCATGATCGTCGGTGCGCTGCTGTACGCCGCCGGCCTGCTGCTGATGCGCTACTCGACCAGCTCATTGTCGCTCGACATCAGCGCCGGCGTGCTGATCGGTTTCGGCCTGTCGGGCTCGTCGTTTAATCTGGTGCTGGCAGCGTTCAGCAAGCTGTTGCCGCCGGAAAAGCGCGGCATCGCGCTGGGCGCCGGCACCGCCGCAGGCTCGTTCGGCCAGTTCCTGTTTGCGCCGTTCGGCGTCGCCCTGATCGACAATTTCGGCTGGCAGACCGCGCTCGTGGTGTTCAGCGCGCTGATGCTGCTGATCCTGCCGCTCTCGCTCGCGCTCGCGACGCCGCCTGCGGCGACGAAGGATGTGGCGCCCGCCGATCAGCAATCGTTCAGGACGGCGCTGGCGGAGGCGTTCGGCCATCGCTCCTACGTGCTGCTGGTGCTCGGCTTCTTCACCTGCGGCTTTCAGCTCGCCTTCATCACCATCCATCTGCCCGCCTATCTGGCGGACCGCGGCATTCCGGCGACGACAGGCGGTTGGGTGGTCGCCGCGATCGGCCTGTTCAACATCGTCGGCTCGCTCAGCGTCGGCTGGCTGCAGAACTTCTTTCCGAAGCGCTATTTGCTCTCGGTGATCTATTTTTCACGCGCGCTGGCGACGGTCGCCTTCATCTCCTTCCCGGTGACGCCGTTCTCGGCCATCGCGTTCGGCGCGGTCTCCGGGCTGCTGTGGCTGTCGAGCGTGCCCCCAACCTCGGCGCTGGTGGCGCTGATGTTCGGCACCCGCTGGTTCTCCACCCTCTACGGCTTCGCCTTCGTCAGCCATCAGGTCGGCGGCTTCCTCGGTGTCTGGCTCGGTGGTGTCGTGTTCGAGCAGTTCGGTTCCTACACCCCGATCTGGTGGCTGTCGGTGCTGTTCGGCGTGCTGTCAGCCCTGATCAACCTGCCGATCGTCGAGGCTCCCGTCGCACGCCCGGTTGCGCAGCCTGCCTGATGGGTTAAACACTCCCCCGAAACCAAGATACGGGGAGTGCTCATCGTGGCGACGTTCAAGGCAATCAGGATCGACAAGGCGGACAAGGGTACCACCGCCGCACTGACCCAATTCGACGACGCGGAATTGATGGACGGCGACGTCACCGTCCGCGTCGAATGGTCGACGCTGAACTACAAGGACGGCCTCGCGCTGACCGGCAAGGCGCCGGTGGTGCGCCGTTTTCCGATGATCGCCGGCATCGATTTCGCCGGCACGGTCGAGCAATCCAGTCATCCCGATTGGAAGGCGGGCGACAAGGTCCTCTGCAACGGCTGGGGCATGGGCGAGACCCATCTCGGCGCCTACGCCGAAAAGGCCCGCGTCAAGGGCGACTGGCTGGTCCGGCTGCCTGACGGTATCTCGGCCCGCGATGCGATGGCGGTCGGCACTGCCGGCTATACCGCGATGCTGTCGGTGCTGGCGCTGGAGAAGCATGGCCTGACCCCGAAGAGCGGCCCGATCGTGGTAACAGGGGCGGCCGGCGGCGTCGGCTCGGTCGCGATCGCCGTGCTCTCCAAGCTCGGCTACCACGTCATCGCGTCGACCGGCCGGATGTCGGAGGCCGATTATCTCAAGGGGCTCGGCGCCACCGAGGTGATCGACCGCGCCGAGCTGTCAGGTGCGCCGAAGCCGCTCGCGAAGGAGCGCTGGGCCGGCGGCGTCGACAGCGTCGGATCGACCACGCTCGCCAATCTGCTTTCGATGACAAAGTATGGCGGCGCCATCGCGGCCTGCGGCCTGGCGGCCGGCATGGACCTGCCGTCGTCGGTCGCGCCCTTCATTTTGCGGGGTGTGTGCCTTCTCGGTATCGATTCCGTGATGTGCCCAATCGAGCTCAGGAGGACCGCCTGGCAGCGCCTGGCCCACGATCTGGACAAGGCGAAACTGGCTGATATCACACATGAAATCGCCTTGGACGAGGTCGTGCCCTATGGCGCGAAAATCCTCGCCGGCGAGGTCCGCGGCCGCATCGTGGTAAAAATAGTCTGAGGACGTTCAGACTTTACCAACCAAGCTGCTCCAATGTTGCCACTGTTGGTATGGTAAGCAGCGGGTAAAGAGGCTTGCGGCATGATCCCGGGGGGCCGGGTTTCCTCGCGCAGACGCCGAGAAGCGTCGGTAGCGGGGATCATGCTCAACAAGGAGCGGGTGCCCGCGCTCGTAAGTGGAGTAGCTCATGCTTGCGCGTTTGGTGTTGGGGGCCGTTACGGCCGGGGCAATGGTCGTGCCGGCGTTCGCAGGCAGCATGAACGCCGATGAGGCCCGCAGGTTCGTCGCCGGCAAGGTGTTTGCGTTCACCTGTTTCGATGGCACCCGCGGCGCCGGCCGTATCCTCGACGATCTCGGCGCGGCAGGCTCGATCCAGTTCTCCGGCTCCGGCCCGATCCGCCACGTGCGGCTGCCCGGCAATACGCTGCAAATCCGCGGTCAGAGCGTTTGCGCCTCCCTGAAGGGCATTCCGTTCGAACCGTGCTTCAATCTCGACAAGCAGGACGACCGCTCGTTCCGCGGCTCGGTCTCCGGCATGGGCTTCGCCTATTGCGATTTCCATCACCAGGGCGGCCAGCAGATGCTGATGGCGCGCGCGGCGGCGCGTCCGCGCACGCTGCACCCGCGCACCCGATCCGCCGATGCCACACCGACCGAAGTGTCGCGCGTCGAGACACCACAGGTCGGAAGCGCGAAGCTGGAGCCGGTCAAGGCCGAGCCCGCCAAGGTCGAGAGCGCGCCGGAATTGCGCCGCTCCACCGACTAGGGCCTATCCGTTCCGATCAAGTCGGAACGAGGCTCTAGATTCTTGTTTTGACGCGTTTTCTTCACGCGAACCGGTATCCATCCCGCATCAAGTGCGGGACCGGCTTCACTCGAAAATGCCCTGACGTCTCATCTGCGCGCTAGCGGGAATATGCTCCGAGCCGTAGTCATACGGATGGCGGTCGCCACGCCTTGATAGCTACTCAATAGCTAGCGTTCATTGCCGCGAGGCGGATGGTGGAGACACCGATTTGAGTAGTCATATGGCGCAGTATTTTTTCCGGATCAGTGACGGCGATTACGCCGGTGGATCCGATCACGCGACCGAGTTCGAGAGCCGCGACGTGGCCTGGGCCGAGATGACCAAGGTCTGCGGCAATTTCCTCGGCAGCATTTCGCGCAACATGAAGCAGAACAGCGAATGGCACATGGAACTGCTCGACGAGGGCAGAAAGCCGGTGTTCCGGATTCGCCTGGTTGCGGAATCCGTCGATCGATAGCCAATGTTCGCTGCTGCAACCTAAAGCGCGATGCGATTGGGTTGAATCGTCATGGCGCTTTAGCTCGTTGTTCGAGCATGATCTTTTCGGAAAACCGCTTCGCACTTTTCCGGATCATGGTCTAGCTCTCCGCCTGTGGCGCAGGCAGAGCCGCCCGCCTGCGGAACAGGATCCGCTGATACAGCCAGCCAATCGCGACCAGCACGATGCCGAGGCACATGAACGACAGCGCCCGGTAGACTCCGGTGAGCGTCGACATGTCGACCAGGAAGGCTTTCAGGATCGTCAGCCCGATCACTGCGGCGGATGCCAGCCGCGCCCGCTGCGAATTGACGACGATGCCGATGCCGAGCAGCGCAACGCCGAATGCCAGCCAGGCGATCGAATAGCTGTATTGCTCCGCGCCCGTGGTCTCGCCGCGCGTCAGCACCGGTCCGTGATAGAGCCTGCGGATTTCGAACGTGACGTAAGCGAGCGCAAGCACCAGCGCGCCCGCTGCGATCGTGTTGGCGTATGCAGCCGGACGATGGCCCGCCACCGCGTAGGACAGCAGCAGCGCCAGCACGGCCGGCAGCGCATAGCCGAGCAGCAGCAGGTTGATGAAACTGCCGCCGACGTCCTGCCACCACAGCATCGGGTTCTCCAGCCCCAGCAGCCCGAACAGACCGGCAAGCCCGGCGAAGACGGTGAGCAGCACCGCGGCGACATTGTGCACGATGCTGCCGCTGCGCAGCCGCAGCCGCTCCAGCCCGATCGCCATCGCGAGCGCCACGCCGACCTGCAACGCGACCTCGGTCAGTCCCGCGCTGGTGTAATAGATGTCGCCGCCATTGACCGCGTGGCGGATCTCCATGAAGGCGAGCAGCACCGTGAACAGGATCGCCGCCGACTCGACCATCCGCAGCGGCACGTCGTCGCCGTTGCGGCGCAGGAAATGACTGCCGGCCCAGAACGACAGCGCCGGAACGCCATAGCCCCACAGCAGCCAGTTGAAGATCGGCGTGGTGCCGACGGCATCGCCGGCGATCCGCGGCTCGTAGCCGATGCGCAGCACGACGATGGCGGCGAGGATCGCGGCAAGCCAGCGCAGGAACCGGATCGGCCGCTGCACCGACAGCCACGCCGTGCCCATCGACACCAGCGCCAGCGCGATGGTGAGCCAGCCCTTGTCGAGTGCGAAGGTCAGCGCAAGCGCCAGCGAGGCGAGGGCGCCGGTCGCCGAGAGCGCGATCGACGAAGACAACTCCGGCCGTTCGCCGCGCCGGGTCAATGCTTCGGTCGCAGCGGCGTAGGCTGCGGCCAGCAGCACGGCCAGGACCGCGAACGGGATCGAACGATCGAGATGTGCGATCCGCGCATAGAGCGCGACCAAGAGCGCGATCGGCGTGAACACCGCCGCGGCGGCCCAGGTCACCGTGACCTTCGTGTTGGCAAAACGCAGTTGCGCGAGGAAGCCGGCGATGCCGAAGGCAGCCGCGAACAGCGCTGCCGTGACGAGATGCAGCGAGGCCGAGCCGTCGGTCGCGGACGGGCCGATGCCCGGCATCGCGCCACCGGGCAGCACCAGCATGTCGACATTGCGGCGCACCGCCCATTCGCCGAACACGATGAAGACGAACGCCGACGCGGCGGCGATCACGCCAGTCGCGGCGGGGGCGCGCCAGGCCACGACAAGGCTTCCGGCCGTCAGCAGGCCGAAGCCGATCATCGCGGTGTCCGCGTGCGCGCTGTTGAGCACGATCAGCATCGCGCCGAACAGATAGGCGGCGAGCGAGGCGGAGGAAATCGGCTCGATCTCCTCGCCATCGCCGTCGGGGCCGAACATGAAGCCGCAGACCACTAGCAGAGCCGCCAGCACGAAGCCCGCGATCACGTGGAAGACGTGGGGTGCGATCATCTCCTCGCCGCATTGCAGGCAGGGGAAGGTCCATAGCAGCGCGAAGGCGATGGTCGTGACCGCGAGCCAGCGCCACAGCCGGATACGCGCGAGGCCGAACGCCGCCGCCGTGACGATCGCGAGATAGACATAGAGCGACCAGAAGTCGGGCTTGTCTGATGAGACCAGGAGCGGCGTGACGAACGCGCCGACGATGCCGAGTCCTGCGAGCGCCGGCCCGTGCAGCAGCGCGGCCGCAAGCGTGCCGAGCGCGACCATGCCGAGCAGGATGAAGGCGGTTGCCGGCGCGAGGAAGTCGTACAGCGCGTAGGCGGCGTAGACGGTGGCAAAGGCCACGGCGGTACCGGCCGCGGTGAGGATCGCCGGAATGTTGGCGATCGGCAGCGCCGCGATGTTGGAGATGCTCTCCTTGCGCCGTGTCCATTCGCCGGCGCCGAGCAGCGCCAGCGCAAACAACCCGCCGAGCATCGTGCGCACGCCGGGGCCGAGCAGGCCGGCCTCGATCGAATAGCGCACCATGAAGAAGCCGCCGAGCGCGAGCGTCAGGCCGCCGATCCACACCACCCAGCGCGTGCCCAGCGTCTCCTCGAAACCGGGCGCCGGCTGCGGCGGGGCCGGCGGTTCGGGCAGCGGCGGCGGGGCGGCGCTTGCAGCGTCCGTGGCTGCCTCCGCATGCGCCTCCGGCTCGCTCGCGATCGCCTCGGGAAGTGGCGGCGGCGCGATCGGAGGCGCCGTCGAAAGCGTCTGCTCGAACGCCTCGAGCGGCGCCAGCGGCGGCGGTACGACTGTCCGCGCGGCGGCTGTGCCGGCCGCCTCGATCGCATCCAGCCGGCGCTGCAGCACCGCGATCTGGCCCAGCGCCTTGCGCGAGAAAATGATCGCAACGACGGCGATGACGAGGGTCAGGAAATCGAACGGCGAATCGAACATTGGGCCTCCGGTAGGACGCGCCGAACCATCGGCCAGCCGGCCGCCCGTCGCAACCTAGTAGTGCAGTTGAGAGGACTGGAAGTTCAAGCGATCGGGCCGCGCAGGCCGTGCTATTCCAGATCGATGTGGAACGGCCGGCCTTCGACGCTCATGCTGCCGGGACCCATCGCATCGAGCGCGCGCAGCATCCGGCCGTCACGCCCCAGCGCCTTGTCGGCGAGGCTGACGATCAGGCGGTTGGGCGCCGCGATCGGCGAGGCCTCGCGGATCAGCCGGGCGATGGACATTTCGTCCCGGTGCGGATTGAGCGCGCAGACCGTAGCGAATGCGCTCGCGGTCGAGCGGCTGATGCCGGCGTAGCAATGCACCACCATCGGTGCGCGGCGATCCCAGCCGCGCACGAAGCTCAGCACGCGCTCGATATGGGTCTCGTTCGGCGCAACGAAGCCGTCCATCTGTTCGACGATGTCGTCCATCGATACCTTCAGATGGTTGGCCGGAAGCACCGAGGGCGGCCGCTGCACCTGATCGACATTGGCCATCACGGTCAGCACATGGCTTGCGCCGGTGGCACGAACCGTGTCGGAGAGCGCAGCGAGCGAGCAGACGTGAAGCATGGTGGTCCTTGGGCGTTAGGTGAGCCCGATTATAACGGCTGCTCCCCGATGGGCAAAGGCGCCATGTCCATCGGCATTTTGCGGCGCAACCGCGGCACGGCTCGCGATGCCGCGCCTACGAGGCGTGCAATGCGTTGAAGCGCTCGAGGAACTGCTTTTCGGCCCGCGCTGCGGTCCACGGTGTCAGATAGTCGCGCTCGGTCGCTTCGGGCAATTCCGGATCGCGGCCGAACAGCCGTTTGGCTTCGGCTTGCGAAAATCCCGCCAGATGCGTCGCCTCGAGATAGGCGGCGCCGCGATCGGCGGCCTTGATCTGTTGGGTGATCTCGTCCGCCAGCACCGCAGGCAGGCCGAAGCGGATATGGATCGCCGACAGCAGCCGCTTCTCCACGGCCTTGTATTCGCCCGCGAGCACCGCCTTGAACGGCGAGATCATGTCGCCGATGACATATTCCGGTGCGTCATGCAGCAGCGCCGCGAGCCGATGGCTGATGTCGACGCGCGGAATCTGCTGGCGCATCACTGCTTCGACCAGCAGCGTGTGCTGGGCCACCGAGAAGATGTGCGCACCCGAGGTCTGGCCGTTCCAGCGCGCAACCCGCGCCAGCCCATGCGCGATGTCGACGATCTCGATATCGAGCGGCGACGGGTCGAGCAGGTCCAGCCGGCGTCCCGACAACATCCGCTGCCAGGCGCGGGTTGTCTCCGTCGATTTGCGCGCCGTCATTTCTTCTTGAGCCGCGGCGTGCGCAGCTTGCCGCTGCAGGTCTCGTGGCAGAAGCAGGTGACGAGGTGATCGTTGACCATGCCGGTCGCCTGCATGAAGGCGTACACGATGGTCGGGCCGACGAATTTGAAGCCGCGCGCGCCGAGCTCCTTGGAGACCTTGATCGAGACCGGCGTCGAAGCCGGTACGCTCGCCGTGGTCTTGAACTGGTTGACTTTCGGCTTGCCGTCGACGAAGTCCCACAGGAATTTGGAGAAGCCGGGGCCCTTGTCCATGATCTCCAGATAGCCCTTGGCACTCGCCACTGCGCCTTCGATCTTGGCGCGGTTGCGGACGATGCCGGCGTCGTTCATCAGCGCGTGCACCTTCTTGTCGGTGTAGCGCGCGATCTTCTCGGGCTGGAAATCGTCGAACGCTTTACGGAAATTGTCGCGCTTGCGCAGGATCGTGATCCAGGACAGGCCGGCCTGAAAGCCGTCGAGGATCAGCTTTTCGTAGAGTGCGCGGTCGTCATATTCCGGCACGCCCCATTCATTGTCGTGATAGGCGACGTAGAACGCGTCCTCGCCCGGCCACGGGCAACGCGTCTTGCCGTCGGGATGCAGTTGCGCGGTACGGCTCATGCGACGGTCTGCTTGGGTGGGATGCGGACGACGTCCGGCTCGGCGAGATGCAGCGACAGCCCGCCCGCAGTCAGCGGAAGGCCGGCGTCGAGCGCGTCGGCGACGCGATCGATGCGCACCAGCGCCAGGCCTTTCTCGCCGGCGGTCGAGCCGATGGTGCCGACCTGCTTGTCGCCGGCGAGGATCGTTGCGCCGGACTCCGGCGAGGGGCCATCGAGGATGATCTTCACCGTGCGGGTGCGTGCTGTGCCGCGGTGCTGCATGCGCGACACCACTTCCTGGCCGACATAGCAGCCCTTGTCGAAATCGACGCCGTGCAGGTGATCCATATTGGTCTCGTGCGGGAAGGCGTCGCCATACATGAAGTCGAGCCCGCCGCGCGGCACGCCGGTGGCGATCCGGTGCGCCTCATAGGCGCTGGAGTCGACGAGATCGGCGCCGATCAGATCGGCGAGCTTCTGCTTGAGGTCTTCCGGGATCAGGATGCGCCAGCCTAGCGCTGCGTTGCGCGGATCGGCGAATGCGAGATCGGGGGTCGCCGCCGGCTCGCCATCCCAGGCCGCCAGCACGCCGAGGCTGTCGGAGAGGTTTTCCACCACGACCTTGGCGCGCAGCTTGTAGAAGCCGAGCTTGTCGGCGAGCCCCTTGGCGAGCGCACGCGGCGCGTCGATCAGGAAGCCGCCGCCGTGCCCTGTGGGTATCTCGGTGATCAGGAAGTCGACGATGATCTTGCCCTGCGGCGTCAGCAGCGCACCGAACCGGGCCTGCCCCGGGGCCAGCTGCTCGACGTCGGTCGTGATGAGCCCGTTGAGGAAGTTGCGGGCGTCCTCGCCAGAGACCTTGATCACGCCCCGATCTGGAAGAAACGCTGCTTTCATTCGCAAAATTGGCTCTTTTTCCAAGTTCCTTGGGAAACGCGGTCGTCGCGGATATCCCCTGCCAAGCTAAGGCGCTAGAGTGCGCCGAACAAGGCCCGCGCGACTGTGGAAAGCGGGCGCCGAGGACCGATGAATCAGCGTTTTGACACCATTCTAAAATCCGGCACCGTGGTCAATCAGGACGGCGAGGGCGTGCGCGATATCGGTATCGCGGGCGGCCGCATCGCCGCGATCGGCTCGCTCAGCCAGGCCTCGGCCGGCGAGGTGATCGACTGCAAGGGCTTGCACATCCTGCCCGGCGTCATGGACACCCAGGTGCATTTCCGCGAGCCCGGTTTGACGCAGAAGGAAGATCTCGAGACCGGCTCGCGCAGCGCCGTGATGGGCGGGGTCACCGCCGTGTTCGAGATGCCGAACACCAACCCGCTGACGGTGACTGAAGAAGCGTTCACCGACAAGATCAAGCGCGGCCATCATCGCATGCATTGCGACTTCGCGTTCTTCATCGGCGGCACCCGCGAGAACGTGCAGGACCTGCCCGAGCTCGAACGCGCGCCGGGCTGCGCTGGCGTCAAGGTGTTCATCGGCTCCTCCACCGGCGCGCTGCTGGTCGAGGACGACGAAAGCCTGCGGCGGATATTCAAGGTGATCCGGCGCCGCGCCGCGTTTCACGCCGAGGACGAATACCGCCTCAACGAGCGCAAGCCGCTGCGCATCGAGGGCGATCCGCGCTCGCACCCGGTGTGGCGCGACGAGACCGCGGCGCTGATGGCGACCGAGCGGCTGGTCAATCTCGCGCGCGAGACCGGCAAGCGCATCCATGTGCTGCACATCTCGACCAAGGAAGAGATCCTCTATCTGCGCGACCACAAGGATGTCGCCTCCTGCGAGGCGACGCCGCATCACCTGACGATGGCGGCACCCGAATGCTATGAGCGGCTCGGCACGCTGGCGCAGATGAACCCGCCGGTGCGCGCGGCAGATCACCGCGCCGGCATCTGGTACGGCGTCGAGCAGGGCATCATCGACGTGCTCGGCTCGGACCACGCGCCGCACACGCTGGAGGAGAAGCAGAAGACCTATCCGGCTTCGCCTTCGGGCATGACCGGCGTGCAGACGCTGGTGCCGCTGATGCTGGATCACGTCAATGCCGGGCGGCTGTCGCTACAGCGGTTCGTCGACCTCACCAGTGCCGGTCCGGCGCGGCTGTTCAACATCGCCTGCAAGGGCCGCATCGCGGCGGGGTACGATGCCGACTTCACCGTCGTCGATCTCAAGCGCAGCGAGACCATCACCAACAAATGGATCGCTTCGCGCGCCGGCTGGACACCCTATGACGGCGTGCGCGTGCAGGGCTGGCCGGTCGGCACCTTCGTGCGCGGCAAGCAGGTGATGTGGCAGGGCGAAGTCACGACGCCGTCGCTAGGTGAACCGGTCCGGTTCCTCGAGACGTTGAAACCCTAACGCTGTCGTCGATTACTGCCTGGCAAGCGCCAGCGAGAACTCGCCGTTGCGCACGCGCGCGGCGAGGCCCTCGGCGAACTTCGCCACCGCGTCCTCGCCATAGGTGTTGACGAGCTCGGCGAGCGCCGCGAACAGGCTCGCCTGCGCCAGGCAGTCGCCGTCGACGCCCTCGTGACGCGCTTCCGCCCACGCCTCGTTCAGATAACTCAGCGCGGCCTGCTTCTGCTCGTGGTCGGGACGCGGGTCTTCGTGGTGAAGGGGGAAAGACGCTGGATGGCGCATGAAACTCTGCAAAATGAATGCGCGCGGTCCGAGGAGCGAACCACTGCGACCGGCGAGATGTATCACGCATGCGGGTACCGCCTAGCCCACATCTTTCGAAAAGGTTAACGGCCGCCACCGCATTTAAAGGGGAATTTCGGACATCCCCGCCGCGATCAGCCAAATGAGCTGTGGATATGGTCCAGCACCGCGCGCGGCGAGGCGCAGAGATGGCTGGCGCCGGCCTCGGTCAGTTCTTGCGGCGTGCCGTAGCCATAGGTGACGCCGACCGCACGGATGCCGTTGCGATTCGCGCCGATCACATCGTGGCTGCGGTCGCCGATCATCAAGGCCCGCGCAGGATCGGCCCCGGTTTGCTCCAGCGCATACGCGAGCAGGTCGACCTTGTTGACCCGGGTTCCGTCGAGTTCCGAGCCGAACACGTGGTCGAAATAACCGCTGAGGCCAAAATGCGCCACGATCCGGCTCGCGAACACATGCGGCTTCGAGGTCGCCACGAAGATCCGGCCGGGCCGCCCGCGCAGCTCGGCCAGCACCTCGGCGATATCGGGATACACGCTGTTCTCGAACAGCCCGACATCGCCGAATCGCTCGCGGTAGAGCTCGACGGCGCGGTCGGCGAGCTCCTCGCCGCCGAGCAGCATGGCAAAGCTCGCCCGCAGCGGCGGCCCGATGCACCAGGTCAATTCGTCCTGCGAGGGAACCGGCCGGCCGAGCTTTGCCAGTGCGTACTGGATCGAGCCGGTGATGCCGGGCTTCGGGTCGGTCAGGGTGCCGTCGAGGTCGAAGAAGATCGCGCGTTCAGTTGGCATAGCGGGCCGTCAGGTCGCGCGAGATTTTCGAGCCTTCCTCGATGTAGCGGCGGATCGCGACGGAAGCTGCCGGCGTGCAGGTCCGGTAGGTCTGCTGGAAGCCGTTGTAGCCGCGATTGAAGCCCGCCACCATGCGCGCCCGGCGGTCGCCCGAGGGGGTTTCGGCATCGATCAGCGCCTGCATCTCGTTGCGCCATTTGGCGCCCTCGTTGGAGCCGCAGATGCCGCGCAGATAGTGCAGGGCGCCGAGGATCTCGGCCAGCCGCTGCAAATCGCCATCGAACGGCGCGGCCGCATCCTGCGCCCGGGCGGGCGTCGCAAGGCATGCCGACATCAGGATCACAACGGCGAGAAGGGCTCTGATCATCAGGAGTTCCAGAATCGCCGTGGTATGCCCCCTCAATGCGCCCGAGGCAAGGCGGCAGAGCTCTCCGAAGCCCGCAAAACAGGTCTCAAACCAGCCGCTGGGCGGCCGCAATGACCTCGTGCAGGCCGCCGGTGACCTTGAGGTCGCCGATCGCCTCCGGCACCAGCCATCTGAAATCGTCGTGCTCGTCGTTCAGCACGGGCTCGCGCGAGGCCCAGCGCGCCGCGAAGGTCATGATCATATAGTGCCCGGTGCCGGGGCCGGTCGGCAGCACCTCGCGCCAGCCGGCGAGACCCAGGATATCGACCCTCAGGCCGGTCTCCTCGTCGATCTCCCGGTGCAGGGCGGTGTGCAGTGTCTCGCCGAACTCGACCCGGCCGCCGGGCAGCGAATAGAAGCCCTTGCCGGGCGAGCGGGCGCGGCGGACCAGCAGCACACGGCCGTCGCGGAAAATCACGCCTGATACGGCAAGCTGTGGGCGGATCGGGGGTTCGGCAGAGCTCAAAGGGCAGCACCAGTTTCGCGGACAACCATGCCCGATATCTCAGGCGCCCGCCATGATGCTGTCGACATCGGCCTCTGCGGCGCCGTTGATGACACCGGCGGTCTGCATCACCAGCGGCTTGACCCAGACGATGGCCTGCTCGGCGAGCGCGACCCGGCTCTTGTCCTGCTGCAATTGCCGCATCGCCGCGCCGACCTCGGTCAGGATCCTGGTCATGCTGTCGGTCAGCTGGTCGAATTCGGCCCGGATCCCGGCATCCGCGGTCTCGTAGGACTCGATCGCCAGGTCACGCGCCTTGAAGTTGGACGCGGTGAAATGCTCGGCATAGGACAGCGGCTGCCATTCCAGGAAATCGTCGGCGCATTCCGGCAGGTCCGGCACCATCTCCAGCAACATGATGGCTTCGTTGAAGTGATTGAGGTAGTCGGTCGCAAGCCCGGTGCGGGGATTGATGTTGGCGGCGCGCAACAAAGCCGCCCGCGCCTCGTCGGGGTACGTCGGTCGCGGGGAAGAGCCCGCTATGGCGGCCGTTGAGGTCATTGGTCGCAGTCTTTAACGGTCCAAGTTAAGGCTGAATAAACAGATACCACTCTGGACGGGATATGTGCGGACGCTTTGTCATTACCTCGCCGCCGGCGGCTTTGCGCGAAATGTTCGGCTATATCGAGCAGCCGAATTTTCCGCCGCGGTACAATGTTGCGCCGACCCAGCCGATCCCGGTGGTGCTGCTGCAAAACGGCGGCCGGCATTTCCAATTGATGCGCTGGGGCCTGATCCCGTCCTGGGTCAAGGACCCCCGCACATTCTCGCTCTTGATCAACGCGCGCTCCGAGACGGTGCGGGAGAAGCCCGCCTTCAAGAACGCGATCAAGCGGCGCCGTGCGCTGATCCCGGCCGACGGCTATTACGAATGGCAGGATGCCGGCGGCCGCAAGCGGCCGTTCTTCATCCACCGCCGCGATGGCCATCCGGTCGCCTTCGCGGCGCTGGCCGAGACCTGGATGGGGCCGAACGGCGAGGAGCAGGACACGGTGGCGATCGTCACTGCGCCGGCGAGCCCCGATCTCGCCGAGCTGCATCACCGCGTGCCCGTCACGATCCGGCCCGAGCAATTCGCACGCTGGCTCGACTGCCTGCCCAACGATGTCGATGACGTGATGCCGCTGCTGAAGGGGCCAGATGTCGGCGAGTTCGCCTGGCACCGGGTGACGATGCGCGTCAACGCCGTCGCCAACGACGACGCGCAATTGCTGCTGCCGATGACCGCGGAGGAGATCGCCGCGGAAGACGCGCCGGCGGCGAAGAAGGTGGCAGTGCGCAAGACGGCGCCGCGGGAAGATGACGGGCAGGGGTCGTTGTTCTAGCGGCCGATGCTGTGTGGAAAGTGCACGCATACAGGCGCGGGCATCTCCACGTCGTCGTCCTGGCGAAAGCCGGGACCCATAACCACCGCATTTGATCGCAAGCGGGATCGCGGCCCCAGCGTCGCGCAACAACCGACATTTGGGGTAATGGGTCCTGGCTTTCGCCAGGACGACGGCGGTGGATGGGCGGCTATGTCTTCACCGACGCCACGCCCTCGATCTCGATCAGCATCTTCGGATTGGGCAGCGCCACCACGACGCAAGTGGTGCGTGCGGGATAGGGCGCGGGGCCGAACGCGCCGGCATAGAGCGCGTTCATCGTGGCGACGTCACTGGCGCGGGTCAGCAGCACGTTGACTTTGACGAGATCGCGCATCGTCGCGCCCGCCTCGGTCAGCACCCGCTTGAAATTGGTGACGACGTTGGCGAATTGCGCCTCGAAGCCGTCAGGCAGCTCGCGGTTGGCGTCGAAGCCGGGGATGCCCGAGATGAACAGGAGATCGCCGACGCGGGCGCCGAACGAAAGCGGCGGCGCCTGGATGCCGGGCGGAGGAGGAAAGTGCTTGATCGTTGTCATGAGGTCACCCGTCTGCACGAGATGGAAGAGAGGAAGGTTCGGCGGCGCGCGGCGCCATCGTGCGCGAGCGCCACAAAGTCTTGCCGAACAGATTCTGGCCGATCATGCCGGCCAGCATCGCTGCGACGAACGCCACGATCGGCAGCGAGAGGCCGGCGAGATTGACCAGCGCGGGGCCGGGGCAGATGCCGGCGAGGCCCCAGCCGATGCCGAACAGGATTGCGCCGCCAACCAGCGGCGCATCGATGTCGTTGCGGTCAGGCCAGACAAAGCGTGGCGAGAACGCCGGCGCAGCGCGCCGCCGCGCGAGCGCAAAGCCTGACGCCGCGACCGCGACCGCGCCCGCCATCACGAAGGCGAGCGTCGCATCCCAGGCGCCGAACAGGTCGAGGAAGCCGAGCACCTTCTGCGGATCGGTCATGCCGGAGATCAAAAGGCCCGCGCCGAAGATCAGGCCGCAAAGGAAGCTTGCGAGAACCTGCATCGCTAGCCTCCGATTCCGTGTCTGACGATTGCGACGGTTGCGATCGCCGCCGTCATGAAGATGAACGTCGCGATGATCGAGCGGCCGGACAGCCGCGCGAAGCCGCAGACGCCGTGGCCCGAGGTGCAGCCATTGCCCATGCGGGTGCCGAACCCGACCAGCACGCCCGCGATCGCGATCACGACGAGGCTGCCGTTCATCGCCGGCCGCGGCAGCGGCGCGCCGAACAAGGCCGCAATCAGGGGCGCTGCGATCAGTCCTGCGATGAACGCGACGCGCCAGCCGCGGTCGGCGGTATCGGGTTGGAGCAGGCCGCCGACGATGCCGGTAACCCCTGCGATTCGCCCGGTCAGCAGCATCAGCAGCGCCGCGGCGAGGCCGATCAGCGCGCCGCCGGCGAGGCCGGAAAATGGGGTGAAATCGTGCATCGGTGCGGGGCCTCTGTTGCGCAAACTCCTCAGCGATCCGGCAAAGCGGTCGGCGTGCATGCGCCAGCGTCGCGCGGCTGCGCGGGCGATGATAGACTTCGCCTGATCAGGAACAAGCGCAATCCCGCATGTTTCGCAGGCGTTTCAAGGGTGCCTGCCCGTCGGCTGGATTGCCGCGATTCGCATCTCGCCTCACTTCGTCCGGAGAACCCCCATGAGACTGTCATCCGCCGCCCGCGCCGTGCTGTTCGCGCTGGCGCTGCTCACCGGATCGTCCGCTGCGCTGGCCGACGAGGGCGCCGTGACGCTCGTCATCTTCAAGGGCGGCTGGATCTTCGGCGGCTCCGCCGGCAAGGGCGTGTTGACCTTCAAGGGGCAGACCTACGGGCTCACCGCCGGCGGGCTGGACTACGGCCTCGTGTTCGGCGGCTCCCAGACCACGTTGCAGGGCCGGGTGCGCAATATCCGCCGCGCCCAGGACATCGCCGGCGTCTACGCCGCGGCCGGCATGGGCGTTGCGCTCGGCGCCGGCGTGCGCGGCATCCTGCTGACCAACCAGAACGGCGCGGTGCTCGAGCTGAGCGGCAAGCAGATCGGCCTGATGGCCAATGTCGACCTCAGCGGGCTCGCGATCACGTTGAAGGAGTAGGTGAGGTTCGATTCTTGGCCTTGTCATTCCGGGGCTCGCGGAGCGAGAGCCCGGAATCCATTTATCCACTAACTGTGCGGCCCAATGGATTCCGGGCTCGCGCCGAGTAGCGCGCCCTCAGGTGCGCAATTGCGCACCGGGGAATGACGAAAAATTCGTCTACGTGATCCACTCGGCGAGCTCGCGCCACGGCTGCAAACTCCAATGCCCGGACGCCGCTCCTGATGGTGACGGCAGCACGAACACGTCAGGGAAGCCGCTCGTTGATGGCTGCCGCCCGAGCGCAAGCGCGCTGGTCGGCCTGTCGTAAAACAGGCTCGCCGCCTTCTTGCTGGTGAACGCGATGGTCCTCGGGCGATAGGTCTCGATCTTCGCTCTGAAGCCCACAACATCGAACGACTGTCGCGCGATCTCGTGATCCATTCCGGCGCCGGTCTTGGAGAGATCGGTGAAGCCGATGCCGAGCGATAGCAGCGCCGCGAACTCATCCGGCCGATAGTGCCGCGGCGTGATGCCGGCCTCGTGCAGCGCGCGCCAGAACCGGTTGCCGGGATGCGCGTAGTAGTGCCCGACCTCGGCTGAGCGCGTGCTGGCCGCGGTGCCGACGAACACCAGACGGAGATCGGCGCGGAGCTGGTCGGGGAGGCGGTGGGAATTGTTGTCAGGCATCTGATGGGAGACCGAGCAGAGCATACGCGCGTTAACGTGTGATGAGATCAGGTCGAATAGCGACAGCGCTGCGCTCCCTCTCTCGCTTGCGGGGAGGTCGGATCGCAGCCGCGCCGAGCCGTTCGCCGCAGATGCGCGGGGCCAAAATATCGAAAACAACCCCATGCAAAGGAGCCGGCGGCTGCCGCCGTCCGATACGACACCTTGACACGTCGGGCAAATCAGGGATAGATTTCCAATATTCCGAAATCGCGTGAGCATTCCCTCGCCCGCCGGGCCCGCGCATTTGGCGTCCCAATACGCGCTAGCGCACCGGCTCCCTGGTCTCGTCTTCGGTCGTCACCGCCTGCGCCGGCCCCGTCGCACGCACCATCAAAAACCGTCCCGAAAACGCCGTGCCGTGGATGCTCCAGCGGCCGTCGATCTCGGTCGCGTCGGCATTGACCGCGCCTTCATAGTGCACGGTGCCGTAGCCGTAACCGGCCGGCTCGTAGCGCTTGACGAATGTGACCGCGCTGCCGGAGCGGTGACCGGACAGCGAAGCATCGTGAGTGCTGATCGGGCAGCCCGGTGCGACGCAAGGCTCGGTCACGCTGCCGCCGAGCGCGCCGCCGGCATCGATCAGCGTCGCCAGGAACGTGACCATGCCGCCAGGCTGAACGTAGCTGCCGTCCCAGACGCCGGTGAGATTGTCGTCCATGTCGCTCGTCCGGATTTCCGCGCATTGCAATGCAGTGATCGATGTGGCGCTCGCAGCGTCTCAACGCAAGTCGCGCGCGCCGCGCCCGGTTGCCTGATCCGGCAAAAGGGTCTGTAATCCAGCCCAACAGATCAAGAAGAATTTTGGAGCGGAGCATGACGGGAGAGGCGAAAACCCATTACGAGGTGATCGTGGTCGGCGCCGGCGTCGCCGGCATCTACCAGATCAAGCGGCTCGCCGATCTCGGCATCGATGCCACCGTGCTGGAAGCCGCGCCCGATCTCGGCGGCACCTGGTACTGGAACCGCTATCCCGGCTGTCGTTTCGACTCGGAGAGCTACACCTACGGCTTCTCGTTCTCGCGCGAGCTGCTCGACGAGTGGCACTGGAAGGAGCGCTTCTCCGGCCAGCCCGAGAATCTGCGCTACCTCAACTACGTCGCCGACAAGTTCGACCTGCGCCGGCACATGCAGTTCAATTGCAAGGTCGAGGCCATGCAGTTCGACGAGACGCGCGATCTCTGGCAACTCAGGCTCGGTGACGGCCGCGAACTGACCTGCCGCTTCGTGGTGCTCGCGATCGGGCTATTGTCGGCGCCGACCATGCCGCGCGTGCCCGGGATCGAGGACTTCAAGGGTCGCTCGTTCCATACCTATTACTGGCCGCACGAGCCGGTCGATCTAACGGCTAAGAAGGTCGCCGTGATCGGCACCGGCGCCACCGGCATCCAGTTGATCGGCGAAATCGCCGACAAGGTAGGCCAACTCACCGTGTTCCAGCGCCGGCCGAACTGGAGCGCGCCGCTCAACAACAGCGAGATATCGGACGCTGAAATGGCCGACATCCGCGCGCGCTATGACGAGATTTTTGCCGCCTGCGCACTGACACCGGGCAGCTTTGTGCACGGCCCCGACAAGCGCGGCTTCTACGAGGTCAGCCGCGAGGAGCGGCTCAAGACCTGGGACAAGCTCTATGACGAGCCCGGCTTCGGCATCTGGCTGGCGAACTTCCGCGAGATCTTCATGGATGAAGCCGCCAACGCCGAGCTGTCGGAATATATCGCAGGCCGCATCCGGCAGCGCGTGAACGATCCCAAGGTCGCCGAAAAACTGATCCCGCGGGATCACGGATTTGGGGTGCAGCGCCTGCCGCTGGAGACGCGGTATTTCGAGGCCTACAACCGCGACAACGTCCATCTCGTCGATCTCAGCGAGACGCCGCTGGTGCGGATCACCGAGACCGGCCTGCGCACCACGGCGCGCGACTACGAGTTCGATATCATCGTCTACGCCACCGGCTTCGACGCCATCACCGGCGCCTACGATCTGATCGACATCAGGGGCATCGGCGGCGAACGCCTCGCCGACAAATGGAAGCAGGCGCCGTCGACCTTCCTCGGCATGCTCGTGCACGGCTTCCCGAACCTGCTGATGCCGACCGGCCCGCAAAGCGCCTCCGCGTCGACCAACTTCCCGCGCGGCATCGAGAACGGCGTCAACTGGTGCACCAACCTGCTGCAATACATGTGGGACCGCGGCCTGACCCGCGCCGACGCCACGCTGGAAGCCGAGCAGCGTTGGACCGCGCATGTCGTCAAGATGTACGAGATCATGCTGATGCGCAAAGCCAAGTCCTGGTTCACGGGCTACAACTCCAACGTCGCCGGCCACGAAGAGGGGACTGTGCGCTACTTCGTGTACAACGGAGGGACACCGAAGTTTCTGGGGATCATCAACGGCGTGGCGGCGGGAGGGTATCAGGAGATCGCATTTGGCGGTGGCTCGCAGCGCAACGTGCAAGGGGCGGCGGTTGGTACGTCGGCTTAGCTTCGAGAGAGGCAATGTGCGGTTAAATACCCAGACGTCACTTCGCATAGCCGGGCTACATTCTTGCGAGTGACTCCACTCGCCCGGTCGGCAGCGCCGGGAGGAGCCGACCGAACATAGCGCACAACGGACACAGAAAATCGTCGATCGCGATCGTTCGGTTGAATAAATGGCGCAACGTGAAGTCAGTCCTCTCTTTCAAGATCGGTCATGCCTGACCGGTTGACGTTAGTACCAAGGCCGACCTTTCCGCGGTCGTTCGCCTCAAGCATCTTGCGAGCAATCAGCTCCATCACTATTCCCCGCACCACATCAATAGGAGCATTCATTTTCTGAGATACTTTTATTGAAAGATCGGAGACAGCATATCGAAAAGGTTCATCCCCTATGATATTGAAGACGTCGTTGGATATTCGCGTCGCGAACGCCATGTGAGTTTGCAGCTGGTTAGTCATTTCGGAGATCATGGTAGCCGCGTTCGATTTCTGCAACGCCGCCATAGCGCTGTTGTGGTTATTCATGAGCTCAGCCTGGGCTTCTTTGTAGCTCTCGACGCCGCTGTCAAATGATTTGAGGCTGTACTTGTCCTCTTTCCTTTGCTCGAGGATATCTTGTTCCACCATTTCCAAGAGTACGAGCCGCAACGCCTGCGGCGAGAGCTCCTCTGCCTTAAGGTTGTACTTGCCGTAACCAACGGCCTCGTTTCTATATCGTTGTGCAATCTCGTCGAATGACAAGACGCGAACTGTTCCCTGAAATATTTGCTGAATCACAGCTCGTTGCCATTTCTGGATCGCTAAATTGCGCCGCTCGCGAGCTTGATCGATGAGTGAGATAATAAATGCGGCCGTTGCTGCGACGGCTGAAATTGATACGGTTACGTAGTAGATGTCTGATAGTGCCATGCGCTAGGCCCCCTTCATGACTACCTAAGATAGCGCCGAAAGGGGCTTAATCAAATGGAGAATGTGCGGCTTCAGTGATACCTAGCTTAGATTACCGAAGCCGCCTGACCGTCGCATGCCTCACAACACCCGATTGCTCTCCTTCACCTTCTCCGCGTCGAGATACAGGTTCTCGCCCATCTCCTTGAACTTGGCGCTCATCGTCGCCATGCCGTCCTCGATGGTGCCTGACATCGATGCGCCGACGCCCGAGGGGTCGTTGAGCGTCGCGGCGTAGTCGCGGACGTCCTGGGTGATCTTCATCGAGCAGAACTTCGGGCCGCACATCGAGCAGAAATGCGCGACCTTGTGGGCTTCCTTCGGCAGGGTCTCGTCGTGGAAGTTCTTCGCGGTCTCGGGATCGAGGCCGAGGTTGAACTGGTCCTGCCAGCGGAAGTCGAAGCGGGCGCGGCTCAGCGCGTCGTCGCGGAGCTGCGCAGCCGGGTGGCCCTTGGCCAAGTCAGCCGCGTGGGCTGCGATCTTGTAGGTGATGACGCCGACCTTGACGTCGTTGCGATCGGGCAGGCCGAGATGCTCCTTCGGCGTGACGTAGCAGAGCATCGCGCAGCCGAACCAGCCGATCATCGCAGCACCAATGCCCGAGGTGATATGGTCATAGCCCGGCGCGATGTCGGTCGTCAGCGGGCCCAACGTATAGAACGGCGCCTCGCCGCATTCCTTGAGCTGCTTGTCCATGTTGATCTTGATCTTGTGCATCGGCACGTGGCCGGGACCCTCGATCATGACCTGGCAGCCCTTGTCCCACGCGATTTTCGTCAGCTCGCCGAGCGTCTCGAGCTCCGCGAATTGCGCGCGGTCGTTGGCGTCGGCGATCGAGCCCGGCCGCAGGCCGTCGCCGAGCGAGAACGAGACGTCATACTTGCGCATGAGGTCGCAGATCTCGTCGAAATGGGTGTAGAGGAAGCTCTCCTTGTGATGCGCGAGGCACCACTTCGCCATGATCGAGCCGCCGCGCGAGACGATGCCGGTGACGCGGTTCGCCGTGAGGTGGATGTAGGGCAGCCGCACGCCGGCGTGGATCGTGAAATAGTCGACGCCCTGTTCGCACTGCTCGATCAGGGTGTCCTTGTAGAGCTCCCAGGTCAGCTTGACGGGATCGCCGTCGCACTTCTCCAGCGCCTGGTAGATCGGCACGGTGCCGATCGGCACCGGCGAGTTGCGCAGGATCCATTCGCGGGTGGTGTGGATGTTGCGCCCGGTCGAGAGGTCCATCACGGTGTCGGCGCCCCAACGGATCGCCCACACCATCTTGTCGACTTCTTCCTCCACTGATGACGTCACCGCCGAGTTGCCGATATTGGCGTTGATCTTGGTCAGGAAGTTGCGGCCGATGATCATCGGCTCGAGCTCGGCATGGTTGATGTTGGAGGGGATGATGGCGCGGCCGCGCGCGATCTCGTCGCGGACGAATTCCGGGGTGATGAAGGCCGGCACCGAGGCGCCGAAGCTCTCGCCATCGGCGAGCGCGGCTTCGGCACGCTCGAGTTGCTGCTTGCGGCCGAGATTCTCGCGCTCGGCGACGTAGATCATCTCCTTGGTGATGATGCCGGCGCGGGCGAATTCGAGCTGGGTGATCTTGTGGCCGTCGAGGCCGCGCAGCGGCTTGTGGTGCGCGGTGAACGCCTTGGCGGCGTGGGATGCGCCGACATTGCCGTTGTCCTCCGGCTTGATGGTGCGGCCCTCATATTCCTCGACGCCGCCGCGCTCTTTCACCCAGGCGAGGCGATTGCGCGGCAGGCCGGAGTTGACGTCGATCGTGACGGCCGGATCGGTGTAGGGACCCGAGGTGTCATAGACCGGCAGGTTCGGCTCGCCGGCGCCTTCCGACAGGATGATCTCGCGCAGCGGCACGCGAACGTCGGGCGCGCTTGCGGGCGTCGCGAAGATCTTGCGCGAGGCGGGCAGCGAGCCGGTGGTGACGGCGGGGAGCGTGGTGTCGGGGTTGGAGCGGATGTTCATGAGGGATCCTCCTTACTTCAATTCGTTGGCATTGCTGCGCGAGAAACAATTACCGCTGTCATCCCCGCGAAAGCGGGGATCCAGTATTCCAGAGGCCGCGGGGCGATACGGAGACGCCGCGGCGTACTGGATCGCCCGGTCCATGTGCGCAATTGCGCACAGGCCGGGCGATGACAGCAGAGTGTGTGGGACGAGAGTTTGCATCACGCGGCCTCCGCAGGGATGCCGAGCCATTGCCGCACCCGCGCGTCGGGGTCGGCGTTCTGGGTGACGTCACTGACGACGGCGATCGAATCGGCGCCGGCGGCGAAGATCTCGGCTGATTGCTCGAACTTGATGCCGCCGATCGCGACAAGCGGGATATTGCCGATCCGCTTCTTCCACTCGGTGATCTTCGGAATGCCCTGCGGCTCGAACCGCATCGACTTCAGCGTGGTGAAGAAGATCGGGCCGAGCGCGACGTAGTCCGGCTTGGCGGCGAGCGCGGTGGCGAGTTCGGCATCGTCATGGGTGGAGATACCGAGCGTGAGCTTGGCTTTGCGGATCTCGGCGAGGTCGGCGTCGGCGAGGTCTTCCTGGCCGAGATGCAGATGCTCGGCACCGGCGACAACAGCCGCGCGCCAGTAGTCGTTGACCACGAGCTTTGTGGGCGTGCCCTTCGTCACGGCCAGCGCGTCGGTGACGATCTGCAACGCCGCGGAATCGTCGAGGTCCTTGGCGCGCAGCTGGATGGTGCCGACGCCGAGCTTGGTCAGTCGCTCGACCCAGTTGATGCTGTCGACGACGGGATAGAACGGATCAGGATACGGCATGCCAGAACGGGGTCCCAACGACAGGGGTGGAGGGGGAGGCGAAGTCGCGGGCTTCCATCAGCCCGGCTTCATAGGCGGTGCGGCCGGCCTCGACGCCGAGGCGGAAGGCATTGGCCATCGCAACCGGGTCGGCGGCCTTTGCGACGGCGGTGTTGAGCAGCACGGCGTCATAGCCGAGCTCGAGCGCCTGTGCCGCATGCGACGGCGCGCCCAAGCCGGCATCGACCACCAGCGTGATGTCGGGCAGGCGGTCGCGCAGAAGTTTCAACGCGTCGCGGTTGGTGATGCCTTTGGCGCTGCCGATTGGAGCTGCCCACGGCATCACCACCTTGCAGCCGGCTTCGACCAGGCGCGAGGCGACCGAGAAATCCTCGGTGCAATAGGGGAACACTTCAAAGCCGTCCTTGATCAGGACAGTGGCGGCCTCGACCAGGCCGACGACGTCGGGCTGCAGCGTGTCGTTGTCGGCGATCACCTCGAGCTTGATCCAGGGCGTGCCGAACAATTCGCGCGCGAGCTTGGCAGTGGTGACCGCCTCGCGCACGCTGCGGCAGCCCGCGGTGTTCGGCAGCACGGTGACGCCGAGCTCGCGGATCAAGGACCAGAACGCATCGCCGGTCTTGCCGCCAGCGGCTTCACGGCGGAGCGATACGGTGACGATGCTGGCGCCGGAGGCGCGGATCGCGTTCTGCATGATCGCAGGCGAGGCGTAGAGCGCCGTGCCGATCAGCAGGCGGGACGGGAAGGATTTGCCGTAGAAGGTGACCATGGTCCGTGGTGTCTCCTCAAACCGTGCCGTCGTCCCGGCGAAGGCCGGGACCCATACGCCGCGGCCCTTCAACGAGGCACGCGGGGCGTCGTTCTTTCCGCCAATAACCGGTCGTGGTTATGGGTCCCGGCCTGCGCCGGGACGACGGGAGGAGAGCGCGTGCAGTCATCACATCACCCTCCCTGCCGCGGCGTGATGATCTCGATCTCGTCGCCGGCTTTCAGTGCAGTCTCGGCCCAGCGGCTCTTCGGCACCACGTCGTAATTCAGCGCGATCGCGAAATGGCTGCCCTCGTAGTCGAGCTCGGCCAGCAGCGCGTCGACGCTCGCTGCGTTGATCTCGCGCTGCTCGCCGTTCACGATCACGCGCATAGCATCACCTCATTGTCGATTTCGCCGCGCTGGAGATAGGCGAGCGTCAGCTCGGCCAGCGCCGGAGCCAGCAGGAAGCCATGACGGTAGAGTCCGTTCACCGTGATGCGTTCCTGCTCGATCCTGATTTTCGGCAGATTGTCCGGAAAGGCCGGACGCAAACCGGCGCCGAACTCGACGATGCGCGCCTCGCCGAACGCCGGATGCACGACGTAAGCCGCCCCCAGCAGCTCCAGCGCCGAGCGCACGCTGACGCCATTGTCCTCGGCCTCGATCGTGGTCGCGCCCAGCATGAAGCGGCCGTCGCCGCGCGGGATCACGTAGAGCGGCCAGCGAGGATGGATCAGCCGCACCGGGCGCGACAGCTCGACCTCCGACGTCTCGATGATGATCATCTCACCCTTGACGCCGCGCAGGCTCGGCTCGCGGTCGCGTGCGGCAAGCCCGCGGCAGTCGATCACGAGGCCGTCGAGATCGTCAGCTTCGGCATCGCTGCCGAACTTGATGGCGCCGCCGGCCTTGGCGATCGCGGCATGCAGCCGCGGCAGCACGCGGCGCGGCTCGACATGGCCCTCCTCGGGATAGAACAGGCCGGCGCCGAAGCGGCCCTCGAGCGCCGGCTCGAGCGCGCGAACGCCCTCGGCATCGAGCCGGCGATGGCCTGACGTGAGGCGGGCAAAGCGCTCGAAATCGGCGCGGTCGCGCGGATGCGCCACCACCAGCGAGCCGTTGAATGGGGTTTCCGGGAGATGCTGTCGCCACAGCGCGAGCGAGCGAATGCCGAGGCGGGTGATGACAGGCTCCGCGGCCTCCTCCTCGCACCAGGGCGCCAGCATTCCGCCGGCCCAGTGGCTTGTGGATTCCGTCATCGCCGCGTCACTGCGCTCATGCAGGGTGACGGCACGTCCGGCCTCTGCGAGCAATAGCGCATGCCAGGCGCCGGTTATGCCTGCGCCGATGATGGTGACGGGGGAATCCCCCCGCGGTCGCAACGTCTGATACATCCCTGTCCCTTCGCCGGCATGACCCGGATCAGGTTCAAAGGGTCACCGCGGTCCCGGACTGTTCGCCTGATGGCGAGGCCCAAGCTTGCGGTATCTCAGCTCCTCCTTCGGAGCACCCCTCGGAACGCCCCTAATGTAGGCGGATGGGCTGACGTGTCAACGTGTATGCCAGCGGGGGGCCGCGATCGGTTATTTTTCGGCCTGTTCCGGCTTCGGCTCGGCGGGTTCGGCCGCCACCTGATCCTGCCTGGCGAGCTCTTTCGGCGGCGCACCGGCGGCGCCATGCATCGCCTCCTTGAGGTGGCCGCCGCGCTGCCGCTTTGCGACGTAGTAATACCCGCCCGCGAAATAACGCACGGCTCGGTCGAAATCGCCGTTGGCGGCACGGTAGGCGCCGGCGAGGTATTTGACGCCGTATCGGAGGTTGGTCGCGGCGTCGCGCAGACCTTCGGCGGTACCGGTGTAGCCGACCCCACGGGCGGTCGCGAGCTTGATCTGCATCATGCCGATGGCGCCGCCGCGCCCGATCAAATGCGGCTGGTACTTGCTCTCACGGACGATGACGCGATGCACCAGCTCTTCCGGCACCAGATTGGCCTGCGCCTCGGCTGCCACCATCGCCTCATATTGCGCGCGAGACTGCGCCTGCGCGCCGGCGCAGGACACAAGCCACGCGATCGCGGCAAGGCAGCTAAGGGTCTGAACGGTCTTCATGTCTGATACGCTCGGGGTAATCAATGCGCGTCGGTTCTGCGGTCTCATTGGTACGGCGAGCGGGCAGGAATGTGGCAAAACCTTCGCATCAGCGAACGTTCTGCGTCCGTGATTGTCCGGATCTGGGCGAGGCGGACGACGCGATTGCGAAATGCTTCAAATTGTCTGCTTCGATCGACTCAGCCAGGAATTGTTCTGTCACATCCTGGCTTTCAGTTTTCGCGGCCGCGCTTTGATGCACGCTATCCACAGCTGATTGTCGTGCAAACGACTCGATGAAGGTTTACACTTGGTGGCAAGGCAGAGCGCGCGCGGTGAGTCAGCACGTCTGCCCATTCCAAAGCACGCAAGAAACAACATTCGGGAGATGCGCCATGAATCGTCAAGATTCAGTCCGTCAGGACATTGGCTACATGCCTCGCGAAAATCCCTGCGCGCAATGCGGCAAGCCGATTGCACGCCCCGATTGGGTGGAGCACAGCGAGGGACGCACGTCGTTCCTGTGGAATTGCCGCGCCTGCAATTACCGCTTCGAGGCCGTCGCGATCTACGACCTGACGCAGCTCACGCCACTCGCCGCCTGATGCGTTAGTCGCCGGTCCGTTGCGTCGCCGGTCAGCCGCAGCTGATCAGGCCGCGGACTTCTGCGGCTGCTGCAACTGCTGTTGCCGCGCCGGCAATTCGATCCGGACCACGAGCCCGTGCGGCTTGCGATCGTGCAGCGACAGCGTGCCGCCATGCGCGAGCACGATGGCGTTGGCGATCGACAGGCCGAGGCCGAAGCCTTCGGCCTCATCCATGTTGCGCGCCTGGTCGCCGCGCACGAACGGCTCCAGCACGCTCGCCTTGTGCGCCTCGGAAATGCCGGGGCCGTCGTCCTCGATGTCGATGACGAGGCGCTCCGGCTCGACGTCGAGCCGGACGGTGACTTCGCCGCCGAAGCGCACGGCATTGTCGACCAGATTAGTGATGCTGCGATGCAGATCGGCGGGCCGCGCGGTCGCCATCGCATGCTGCGGACCCTCGTAGCTGACCTTGTGGCCCATGTCGGCGAACTGGTCGGTGACGAGATGCAGCGTGCTTGCGATGTCGACCAGCGTCATCTCCTCGAGCTTGCGGTCGTTGCGCAGGAACGACAGCACCGATTCCAGCATCGAGCGCATCTGGTCGAGGTCGCGCAGCATGCGGTGGCGATGGGTCTCGTCCTCGATGAATTCGGCGCGCAGCCGCATTCGCGTGATCGGCGTGCGCAAGTCGTGGCTGATCGCGGCCAGCATCTTGGTGCGGTCGTCGATCAGTGCCGTGATGCGCTCGCGCATCCGGTTCAGCGCCTTGGCCAGCGAACGGATCTCCTCGGGGCCGCGCTCGGGCAGCGGCGCGGCGGCGCCGTTCAGGCTGAAGGTCTCTGCGGCCTTGACGAAGGACGACAGCGGCGCGGTCAGCGCCCACGCCGCCCACAGGCCGAGCAGGGTGACGCTGATGACGGCGAACAGCACCGTCATCATCCAGGGCCCGCCCCAGAACGGCCGCATGTGCTGATCCGGCATCAGGTTCGCGGCGAACATGGCGCCATCCGGCAGGCGGATCGCGACGCGGCGGATCTCGCCCTCATGCGGCGTGCTGCCCGCCTCGCGCGGCAGCGAGAAGACATGGTAGCCGGCACCGAGCCGGCGCAGCGCATGCAGGCTCGGCGTTTCGGTTTCGGTGAGCGGGCCGATATCGGCCGACAGGTCGCTGATCGCAAGCTGCGGGAAGGCCCTGATGATATCGGCCTGCAGCCGCGGCCGCTCCGATGCCGGGGCATGTCCCAGCAGTTGCGCGGCGGCGGCGAGCTGGGTGTGCCAGCGATCCGACGGCTCCGGCCGGTCGGGGCGATGGATCAGGAAGGTCGCGGTGATGATCAGGTGCAGCGCGACGATCGAGACGACGACCAGCGCCGCCATCTGGGCGCCGATCCCCCGCAGACTCAGCACACGCAGCAGCTTCATGGTCAGTTGCTCGTGGCGGCAACCGCCTCCACCCTCGGAGTGAACACATAGCCGCCGGAGCGCACCGTCTTGATCATGGTGGCTTCCTGCGGATCGGGCTCGATCTTGCGTCTGATACGGCTGACCAGCACGTCGATCGAACGCTCGAACGAACCGGCGCTGCGGCCCTGCGTCAGGTCGAGCAGGCTGTCACGCGACAGCACGCGGCCGGGTCGTTCGCAGAAGGTGCGCAGCAGGTCGAACTCGGCGCTGGTCATTGCGACGCGCGCGCCTTCGGGATTGCGCAGCTCGCGCAGGCGGATGTCGATGCGCCAGCCGAGGAAGGTCAGCGTGGTCGCGCCCTCGATCGCGCTGGCGTTGCGCGCGGCGGCCTGGCGGCGCAGCACGGCGTTGATCCGCGCCAGCAACTCGCGCGGGTTGAAGGGCTTGGCCAGGTAGTCGTCGGCGCCCATCTCGAGGCCGAGGATGCGGTCGACATCCTCGCCGCGCGCGGTCAGCATGATGATCGGCGTCTGCGACTCCGCGCGCACCTTGCGGCACAGGCTGAGGCCGTCCTCTCCCGGCAGCATGACGTCGAGCACCAGGAGATCGACCCGGTGGTCGGTCATGGCCTTCGCCATCTCGCGGCCGTCGGAGGCGGTCGTGACATGACAGGAATTGGTGCGGAGATATTTTGCGATCAGGGATCGCGTTTCGCGGTCGTCCTCGACGACGAGGATATTGGGCGCAGCCTGGGTCATACCGACTCTTTTGTCCGTGATTCGGGGGAAGCGGCTCAGGAATTTTGTTTCAGTATATGTCTGAAATTTTGCCCGGAATAACGAGTTAACAGGTCGGCGGTGCGGAGAAAAGTTATCGTTCTGTCATCCAGCTAGTGCGTTGAAATACAGATCGAAGTCGCCTTCGGCATGGCACCGTCCTGCGCTGCTGCGGTCACCGGAAAAGGGAAGGGCAGCTGCCATATCCAGCGGCGGAACCGGTTCCCCCGGCGATGCGTTGTTTCTCTTTCAGGCCAGGGAGGGTGAGATGGCTGTCGAGGTCAGGACGAGGCCGCATCAACTGATTGCCAGCGATCGCGTCGAGGGGACCGCGGTGCGCCGGGCCAATGGCGACATGATCGGCCACATTGAGCGGCTGATGATTGACAAGATCTCGGGCAAGGTGTCGTACGCCGTGCTGAGCTTTGGGGGCTTCCTCGGGATCGGAACCAATCTGATTCCGCTGCCGTGGGGCCGGCTGCACTACAACCCGAAATTCGAAGCCTACGAGCTCGACATCGAGGACGACGAGCTGAAGCGCGCGCCGTCGTTCCGCGCCGACAAGGATTTCGATTGGGGCGACCGTTCGCAGGAAGTCGAGCTGCATCGCTTCTACGGCGTGCCGCCCTATTGGGGCGGCTTCTGATCGCAGGGCTGGGCGTGCGCGTGATCGACGCATGTCGATCGACGATGCCGCAGCGTGGGCGCGTGCCGGCTTGTGCAGCGCGGTTCGCCGGGACGACTTAGTGAGCCAAACATCGTCACATCCGGGACTGCGGGTCCGGCGCAGTCGTGAGGCTCAACCGCAAACCCAATTGAGAGGTGACGGTCGCGTTCGTCAAGGAGCGCGACGTTCCATGCGTTGGAAACGCACGCGCTGCTTGCCGCGTCGTATTCATGGCGTTCCAGGATCGCGTTCGCAGGCATCGGGGCGGCTTTTGAGCGCACGCGAAATAGGAACGGACGCCTACATCACGGGTTCTCCCGGCATCGATTTTGCGAACTGAGGAGAGCGCATAATGTTGATCAAATCCATCGTTGCCGGCGTCGCCGGTTCCGCCCTGCTCGCAACCGTCGCGGTTGCGCAGACACCCGCCGAGAGGGCCGACAAGATGGCTCCTGCGGCGTCGACGACAACGTCGACCACGACGCCCACCGCGTACACGGGCGAATGGCGCGCGTCCAAGGTCGTCGGCCTCAGCGTGTACAATGACGGCAACGAGAGCGTCGGCTCGATCAACGACCTCTTGATGGACAAGGGCGGTACCATCAAGGCGGTCGTGATCGGCGTCGGCGGCTTCCTTGGCGTCGGCGAGCATCTGGTCGCCGTGCCGATCGACAAGGTGAAGTTCGTCAACGAGCCGGTCTCTTTGACCAGTGCCGCCAACACCGGCAGCACGACCAAGCAGACCACCACCGGCGCGGCGCCTGCTGCGACGGCGTCGAAGCCGAATCCCTGGTACCCGGATCACGCGGTGTTCAGCGCGACCAAGGATGAGCTGAAGGCGATGCCGGAGTTCAAGTACTCGACCGACTAACGCGGATTGTGCGCCCGAATGTCCAACTGCGTAGAACGTGAGTCAAAAGCGTAAAAGCCGAGTCAACCCAAGGGACGCCTCGCGACGCCGTTCGCGGAGGCGTCCTCAGATGATCGCGGAGTGGGCGGCCGAGGATCGGTCTCCCTGGCGGACATCGGAAATGAAAAGCCCCGCCGTCGCCGGCGGGGCTTTTTCTGCTTCAGAGGAGGACAGGTTTAGACCGAGACCGACATTTGTTGACGGTTGACGGTTAACGCTCCAGCTGCGGCGCCTCCAGCACGATTATAAGGACCAAATCTGACATAAAGCCATGGCCGCTGAAGGGCGGCCTGGTCGTTCCGGTCACCCGGATAGGCGGCGATCGAGGTTTACCCGGCCAGGCGCATAATGATCGTCATCAGCGGGCCAGCGCCGCCACGCGATCAAGCGCGGTGCTGAAGCCCTGAAGCGAGATCGAGAAATTTGCCAGAGCCCCGCCATCGGCGACGGCCTTGACCTTGAGTGCCGTGCCCGCCCGAACGGCCACCAGCGTGGCCGCGTCGAAGGTGACATTGACGAGGCAACCGGCCGGCAGGCAGGTCCGGAAGCGGATTGGCGACAGGGCTGGCTTGTCGTCGATCTGGAAAGTGACGCCGGAGTCGAGCGCGAGGCCGAATGGCAGAACGAGAGTGCCCGACACGGTATTACCCGACGGTGCATTCAGTTCGATCGCCAGCACCCGCTGTCCGTTTTGCTGGGACTGGAGCTGCGACAGCGCACAGCGCTTTGTGCTGCCGTCTTGTGCGCAGACCACGCCCCAGTCCTTGTAGGTCTCGTTGAGGGAGGACGCGCCGCCCGGCAGGGACGATGCCGTTGCGCCGGCGGGTTGGCTTCCGGATTGCGCCTGAGCCAGTTGGAAGCGTTGGGGCGCCGGCTCGTCGCGATTGTCAGTGATGGATGCGGCCTGGGAAGGCGTCGAAGACGCAAGTTCGGGCACGAGGTACAGCGTCACGCCTGCCGCGATCGCGGCGGCGGACGAGATTCCAATAAGGCAGACTTTGCGGCTCATCATGCGAGCGCCTTTCGTTCGTCTGCGCGCTGCGCATTGAGGCCGAGCAGGCTTTGAAAATTCTGAAGCGAAGCTAGATGCAGCGTGGCGAGATCAAGCCAGCCTCTAGCGTGCCAGTCGGCGACTGTTTTTGCAGGCAATGCCCGGAATGCCTTCTCATCCACCACGCAGAAGCCGTCGAGCGTCTGTTGACCGCCGTCGGGAAACTGCATCTGAACGTGGTTCGGAGTAAGAAGCTTCGCCTCGCCAAGCGCCTTTGCGAAGGCGAGCGTATTGACGATATCGGCATGGTAGGCTTGGCAGAAGGCCATGGCCGACTGCGCCGTCGAAGTCGGCTTGCCGTCCGCGCCGAACAGGCGTTCCGCGTCCGTCCGCGCCGATGCCGAGGCGACGAAACGGTTCGACTTCCGGTCGATAGTCAGGAGTTGCTGCGCCTTGTCGGGCGTCTCGACACCGATGAAAGGATAGCGGCGCACATAGGCCGGAATGTAGGTGCCCGCGCGCCATCCTCCGTCGCGTTCGACGAAGAGGTTGTGACCTTGCCGAATGCCGACGACAACAAGTGGCGAAGCCGAACCGTCCGCCGCGAAGACGATCGGATAGTGGCGCATGGCGGGAACGAACTCGCCAACGCAAAGCGGAATGACGACGGCCTCGCTCGCGAACCCGAAATCGGCGGGCGGAGCGAGCCCCACATCGCCGTGGTCCTCGAAGCGCAGGAGCACCGGGTCTTTATAAAAGAGAGGAAGCGTTGGCGCCCCTGTTGCTGCGTGCGTATTTTTGGTCATCGTCAACCTTGGATTGCAGCTCAGAATTTGACGTTGAAATTGGAGCGGCCGGACTGATCGGAAACTCCGGAGCCGAACTGGCCACCATAGGTGACGCTGAGGGTGGCCTTGGGCGACAGCGCGTAGTCGATGCCGGCCTCGACCACCGAGGCATTGCGGGCGATTGGAACGCCGCCGATGGTGAAGTCACCGCCGCTTGCGAAACGCATCGTCGAGAACGGCGTGGCGTCCCCGAAAGCGTGACGCCAGCCGACCACGCTTCTCGCCGTCAGAACGGTTCCGCCAATGTCGAAAGTGGTCGATGTGCGCAGGCCGAGCGTGGAGAAGGTCGTATCCGTTGCGGTGGCTGCGCTCGTCAGCGCCGCCGCGCCGCCCTTCTCGGTGAAGGCGTCGGTATGCAGGCTCACATAAGCGAGGTTGGCGAAGGGCTCGAACCGGGCAGCGCCGGCATTGATGCCGTAGCCGAGCTCACCGAAGACCTGGGCCGTACCGGCGTTGTAGTGGCCCGTCAGCGTGTCACTGAGGCCGGGGAGGATCACGCTGCGGGTCGCGGTGATGTCGTGAACGGTGAAGGCCGTGCCAGTGCGGAAAGCGAGAGCGCCCCAGGTCGTGCCGCCATAGAGGCCGACATGATAATTGTCGCTCCAGCCGGATGAACGGTAATCCTTCACGTCGAAGTGGGTGGCGCTATAGCCGGCCACCGCGCCAAAGCGCCAGTTGTCGAAAGCGGGCGCATCCGCCCCGATGAAGAAACCGTCGATCGAACGGTTGAGGCGCGTGGCGTTGCCGTCGCCATTGGTGTTGCCCCAGGAGCCGAAACCCTGGCCCCAGACCGCAAGGTGGTCCGTGGTCGCAGCGACGGTGACCGGTTTGCCGTCGATATAGGTCGTGACCGCGCCGTTCGCGGCGCCGACACGGTCGAAGGCGGCCCGGATGCGGTCGTTGACGGCGCCGCGAACGAAGCGGCTGTCGTCGATCATCGTCGTCTTCGCCGAGGCGTTGATCTCGCCCGAGAGCTGGCCGAAAGCCGACCGCGCCTGCGGGGCGGAAAGGTTCGACACGGCATTGTAGATCGAATTGCCGAAGCCGAGGCTTTCGACCCCGCCGCCTGCGGCGATCTGGTTGGGCGTGACGCCGATGGCTTTGAAGTCTATATTGTTACGGGTCATCGTCAGCCAGACATTGCTGGCGTCATAGCTGAGCGAGGGCGTGAGGAAGGCCAGATTGGTAGTCACGCCGGAGAAGGTGCTGTTGGCCGTGAGCCCGCCGGTCGCTGTGAGGATATTGTACCTCGTTTGCGGCGCGTAGTTGCCTGCGCCGGCCAGCACCTGCACCGTGCCGCCGTTGATCGTTGCCGTGCCCGAAGCGACGATCTTGTCGGATTGCCCCTGTGCGTTAATCTCTACTTCGTAGATCGAGCCAGGATTGAAGGTGATGCTACCGGCAATGGTGAGCGTCCCGATCGAGTTGCCCGGTGCGACCGTGCCATTGACGGTGGTGCTGCCGACCGTGCCGATGCCCTGAAGGCGGCCTCCGGCAAGCACATCGAGCATGCCGCCGAGCAGACCGTTCACCGCGAGCGTGCCGACCTGAACCAAGGTCGTGCCCGAAAATGCGGAGGAGTCGCCGGTAAGGTTCAACAGGCCGGTGCCGGTCTTGTTGAAGCCGCCATTGCCCGACAGCACGCCGGCATAGGCGGCGTTGGCAGTCTGGTTGAAGGTGAAGGACGCGCCTGAAGCGATGGCGGCGTTGCCGCCGAAGCGTCCGGCCGAAGAGACAAGGCTTCCTGCCGAAATCGTCCAGTCGAGCGAGGACATGCCGGTCAAGGTCAACGTGCCAGCGCCCCGCTTGACCATCGTACCGCGCGTGCCATTGAGTGCGCCAACGTCGCCGGCGAAACTGGCGTCCGTTGCCTGATTGAATATCACCGTGCCGGCATTGCCGATGTTGCCTGAGATCGAGCCGGCATGTCCGATCAGCGTGCCGGCTGCGACAAGGGTGTTGCCGTAGGCGTTGGCTCCGTTATCGAGCCGCAGCGTGCCACCGCCCTGCTTGACGAGATTGCCGCCTCCGGAAACCACGCCGGTCAGACCGAGTTCGGTTCCATTAGCGACGTCGAAGTTGCCGGCCTGCGTCAGCGCGATCAAACGGGCGGTATCGAAGCTCGCGGTAGTCGCGAGCGTGCCGCCGGTGAAGGTCAGGCCGCCCGGCGCCGCGCCGAGATTCGCGTCGCGCGACACCGACAGCACACCGCCGGCGATGGTGGTGCCTCCGGTATAGGTGTTGTCAGCGGTTAGGGTGAGCGTGCCCACGCCGGCCTTGATCAGCGACGAGCCGTTCCAGCCGGTCGCGGGATTGGCGGCCTGGTCGGTGAGCGCTGTTCCGACCGTGAATGTGTCGGTCGCGTTGGTCAGCGTGAAGGTGCCGCGGGCGAGATTGTTGCCGGCGAACCAGCTCAGGCCGTAGCTGGCGAGATATTGCAAATTGTCGGCTGACTTGTGAGTCGAGACGGTGAGATAGTCCACCGTGCCGCTAAAGCCGCCCACGGTGACGTTGGCGAAGTCGCCGCTGATGCCGGAACGGGTGTCGATCAGCACTTTGTCGAGCTGGCTCGCACTGTCGATGCCGCCGATGTTGAAGGTGACGCCGCTGCCGATCGAAACGCTGCCCGCCGATAGCGCCGGACTCTTAGTGCCCGCGACGATCGAGAGCGTGGTGTTGTCGGCAAAGGTCACAGCCCGCGCGACATTTGCGGTCGCCGGTGTCTGGATCGCCAGCGTGCCGCCGGTCACGGTCAGGTTGCCGCCGAGATTGTTGCTTCCGCCCGCGCTGCCGTTTCCAAATTGCAACGTCCCGCTGGAGACAAGGGTGTCGCCGGTGTAGCTGTTCGTGCCGGTCAGGATCGTGGTGCCCATGCCTATCTGCTGCACTGTGCCCGTGCCGGAGATATTGCCGGAGTAGGTCGCCATGTCCGAGCGATTGAAGGCGAGCGTGCCGTTGTTGACGACATCGCCAAGAAGCGAGCCGGTATTCCCTCCATTGCCGAGTTGCAGGGTGCCCGCCGAAATCGTCGTGCCGCCGGTATAAGTATTGTTCGCGATCAAGGTCAGCGTGCCCGCGCCGGTCTTGACGACATCGCCGGGGCTCGACCCATTCGAAATCACGCCGCTCTGCGTCACGGTCTGGCCCGCGGCGACATCGAAGGTGGGATCGCCCCCGACGGTGATCGCGTGAGTGTAAACGCCGCCCTGGGTGAAGGCCAGCGTCGTGCCGTTCAGAAGGGCGAGCGTGCCGCCGGTGCCGAGATTGCCGTCCGAGGAAATGCTCAGCGTACCGCCCGCGACCGTCGTGCTGCCCGTGTAGCTGTTATTTCCCGACAGCGTGAGCGTGTCCGTTCCCAGCTTCATCACGGAACCGCTGCCGGAAATGGCGCCGGAAAAAGTCACCGCGTCGGAGCGGCTGAAGGCGAGCGTTGCGTTGTTGACGACATTGCCCGCGATCAGACCGCTCGTGCCGCCGTTACCGATCTGCAAAACGCCAGCGGAAATGGTCGTTCCACCGGAGTAGCTATTCGTGCCGGTTAGGATGGTCGTGCCCGCACCGATCTGCCGCACCGCGCCGCTGCCGGAGATGTCGCCGGAAAAGATCATGGTGTTGCCGCGGTTGAAGACGAGCGTCCCGTTGTTGGCGACATCGCCAAGGATCGAACCGGTGTTCCCGCCATTGCCGAGTTGCAGCGTGCCACCGCTGATCGTGGTGCCGCCGGTATAGGTGTTGGTGCCGGTCAGGATCAGCGTGCCCGCGCCGGCCTTGGTCAGCGACGAGCCGTTCCAGCCGGTCGCGGGATTGGCGGCCTGGTCGGTGAGCGCTGTTCCGACCGTGAATGTGTCGGTCGCGTTGGTCAGCGTGAAGGTGCCGCGGGCGAGATTGTTGCCGGCGAACCAGCTCAGGCCGTAGCTGGCGAGATATTGCAAATTGTCGGCTGACTTGTGAGTCGAGACGGTGAGATAGTCCACCGTGCCGCTAAAGCCGCCCACGGTGACGTTGGCGAAGTCGCCGCTGATGCCGGAACGGGTGTCGATCAGCACTTTGTCGAGCTGGCTCGCACTGTCGATGCCGCCGATGTTGAAGGTGACGCCGCTGCCGATCGAAACGCTGCCCGCCGATAGCGCCGGACTGTTGGTGCCCGCGACGATCGAGAGCGCGGTGTTGTCGGCGAAGGTCACAGCCCGCGCGATATTCACGGTCGCGGGCGTTTGGATCGCCAGCGTGCCGCCGGTCACGGTCAGGTTGCCGCCGAGCGTGTTACTTCCGCCCGCGCTGCCATCGCCGAACTGCAACCGGCCGCCGGAGACGAGGGTGTTGCCGGTGTAGCCGTTCGCGCCGGTCAGGATCGTCGTGCCCGAACCGATCTGCTGCACAGCACCGCTGCCGGAAATAGCGCCGGAGAAGGTCGCTGTATTGCTGCGATTGAAGGCGAGCACCCCGTTGTTGAGTACATCGCCAACGATCGAACCGCTGGCACCGCCGTTGCCCACTTGCAGCGTGCCCGACGAAATCGTCGTGCCGCCGGTGTAGGTGTTCGCGCCCGACAACGTCAGGGTACCGGTGCCGATCTTGACCAGCGAACCGCCGCTACCCGAAATGACTCCGCTCACCACGGTCGATAGATTGTTCGAGCCGACCGTTAGTTCGTTGGCCCCGAGATTAAAGGTGCCGCCGCCCGCGATTGATCCCGCGCTCAGCTTGCCATGGCCGTTCGGGCCGAAGCTGCTCGAAAAGTCGGTGACGGCCACCGCACTGTTGGCGACGGCGGCGTTGCCAGCCGTGCTGGTGTTATTAAAATTCAGATTGCCGTTGTTGGTGATAGTGGCGTTGCCGGCCGTACTGCTGTTGTTGAAATTCAAACCGCCGTTGTTGGTGATGGTGGCGTTACCGGCCGTACTGGTGTTGTTGAAATTCAGACCGCCGTTGTTTGTGATGGCGCTGCCACCGGCCGTGCTGCTGTCGTTGAAAAACAGGCCGAAATTATTCGTGATGTTGGCGCTACCGGCCGTGCTGCTGTTCAGAAAATACAGGTAGTGATTGTTGGTGACGGTGGCGCTACCTGCGCTCGTGCCGTTTCTAAAAAAGGTGATGCCGCTGTTCGTGATGGTGGCGATGCCGCTGGTGTCGGCGTTGACGACGTTGAACGTGCCGCCCGCATTCACGGTCGCCGCGCCCTGGATGGCGCCAGCGCTGACGGCGGTGCCGAGTTGCAGCGTGCCGCCGTTGATCGTGGTGCCGCCGCTATAGGTGTTGGCGCCCGAAAGCGTCAGCGTGCCGGTGCCGACCTTGACCAGCGAGCCGCCGCTGCCCGAAATGATGCCGCTCACCTCGGTCGTGGAATTGTTCGAGCCGACTGTCAGTTGGTTGGCCCCAAGAGCATAGCTGCCGCCACCCGCGATCGACCCCGCGCTCAGCTTCCCGTCGCCGTTCGGTCCTATGCTGTTCGAAAAATCGACGGTGGCATTCACATTGCTATTGTTGATAGCAGCGCTGCCCGCCGTGCTGGTGCCGAAGAATTGCACGTATCCGTTGTTTGTGATGGTGGCGCTGCCGGCCGTGCTGGCGTTTTTGAAAACTAGGCCGAAGTTGTTAGTGATATTGGCGCCGCTGGCCGTGCTGGCGTCGACGAAAGCCAGGCCGTTGTTGTTGGTGATTGTCGCGCTGCCAGCCGCGCTGGTGCCGTAGAAATACAGGTAGCCGCTATTGGTGATGACAGCACTGCCCGCGCCGCTCGTGCCGTAGAAGTTCAGGTAGCCGCTGTTGCCGAAAGCGATGCTGCTTGCGCTGGTTCCGGTCTGGAAGTTCGTCGTGCCGATGTTCGTGATGCCGGTGATCCAGGAGGTGATGGCATTGGTGACGTTGAGCGTGCTGCCTGCGTTCACGGTCACCGCGCCCGAGACCGCGCCGGTGTTGGCGGCGGTGCCGATCTGCAATGTGCCGCCGTTGATCGTGGTGCCGCCGCTGTACACATTAATGCCCGACAGCGTCAGCGTGCCCGAACCGGTCTTGACCAGCGAGCCGGTGCCCGAAATGACGCCGGTCACCTCGGTCGAGAGCCCGTTCGAGCCGACAGTCAATTGGTTGCTGCCGAGCATATAGCTGCCGCCGCCCGCGATCGATCCGGCGCTCAGCTTGCCGTCGCCGTTGGGGCCGGTGCTGGTCGAAAAATCGGTGGTGGCGCCCGCGCCGGTGATGATAGCGGCGCTGCCGCCCGTGCTGTTGTTGTAGAACCTCAGGGTGCCGGTGTTGGTGACGTTGGCGCTGCCAGCGGTGCTACTGTTTTGGAAATACAGATAACTGTTGTTGGTGATATTGGCGTTGCCGGCCGTGCTGCTGTTGAAAAACGTCAGGCCGAAATTGTTCGTGATGGTGGCGCTGCCGGCCGTGCTGTTGCCGTAGAGCCACATGTAGTTGTTGTTAGTGATATTCGCGCCGCCAGCCGTGCTGGTGTCGTAGAACCGCAGGTAGCCGCTGCTGCCGTTGGTGATGGTGGTCGTGGCGGGGCCGGCAGTGCTGCTCCCGAAGAAGTTCACGTTGCCGTTGTTGGTAACGGCGATCGTGCCGGTGCCGTTGTTCGTGATGCCCGTGCCCCAGAAGCCGAGGGTTGCGTTGTTGTTGAGGTTGAAGGTGTAGTTCGGCGCGCCTGCGCTGAAGGTCCAGCCGGCGATGGCGTAAGTTGTCGGGGTGCCTGGCGTGATCACCAGGTTGGATTGCGTCGAGGCGCCGAAAACGGCCGTGGCGGTCTCTCCGTTCGGCACCACCCCGCCGTTCCAGTTGGCGGCGTTGGCGTAGTTGCCACCGGTCGGAGTGGTGCTCCACGCCGCCGTCTGCGCCCGCGCTGCGTATCCGGTGACCGTCAGCGCGGTCGAGGCCAACAAGGCCGCGCGGAACAGGCCGTCCATGACGCCACGCGGCGAAGCCGAAATCGTTCGTGAAGCCATTATAACCAGTCCCCCGGCCTAAACGCGAGGGGTGCGGCTCCGTGCGTGTTCAGGCCCCTGCCTTCGCCCGCGCATTTTGCGACCGTATTCCCCGCATCATATTCGTTGTCTCTTCGTCTTATGTCAGCGCGTCTCGGCACAGTCCTGAAGCAGGGCCGGTGGAGTTCTGAGATTTCGCTGATAATTTCTGATTTCGAGGGAATTCACATGATTTTTGAGGATTCTGTGTGCTTTTGGCATGATGCCGCGATTCTGCGGCTTCGCTGGGAAGAGGGGGGATGAGTGCTCAGATTCGCCGGGTTCGAAATCGATCGGCAGCGTTCCGAACTGCGCGGTCCCGGCGGCCAGACGATCAAGCTGCGGCTGAAGGCGTTCGCCCTGCTATCGCTGCTCGCGGCCAACCCGAGACGAATCATCGGCAAACAAGAACTGATGGAGGCGGTGTGGCCGGGCGTCCACGTCAGCGACGATAGCCTGTTCCAGACCATCCGGGAGCTTCGCGCCGCCCTGGGCGATGACAAGCGTCAGTTGATCCGAGCCGTTTCCGGCCGAGGCTATCTGCTGGAGGCCGATGTGTCCGGTCCGCCGGACGCCGCCGACATTCCTGCAAAGCCGCTCCCGGACGCCGACGCCGTCGCCCCGGAAACCATAAGCGAACCAGCCGAAAGCCGGCCTGGGTTCAGGATGAGCCGCCGCGCCGCCCTCGTGGCCATGGGGGGCGGCGTGTCGGCTTTGGCGGCGGCCACGACCCTGCTCCCGCGTTTCTTCGCTGGCTCTCCGGCAACCATGGCCGTGATCCCCATGACAACCGTGAGCAACGACCCGGAAACCGCCCGGATGGCGAGCGGTGTAATCCGTGAACTGGCGGACGGTCTGGCGAAAATCGAGACGATCCGCGTGATGACGGCGCCGGGCGTTGTTCAAGGCGCCGATTTCGTCGTCAACGGCGATCTCGAAAAAACCGAATCGGCTTGGAATTTGCGCGCGCGCCTGACCGAATCGTCCACCGGCACGGTGAGATGGACGACGGCGCTTTCGGTCGCTCTCGCCGGCGACGACATGCAACTCCAGCAGACCCGCCTCGTAGCCGGCACGGGCTACCCGCTCGCACTGAGCATCAACGCGCTTTTGAGGTCAGGCAATCGCTCGGCCGATGGCTTGCCCTCTGGCAGCGCCAAGGCCGCTATCGACCAGGCGACGGCCGCGATCAACCGCACCACGCTGGAGCGCTATCACGCAGCGCTGGCGATGCTTGAAAATGCTCTTGCCGCCGATGCCGGCAATGTCGATCTGCAAGTTGCGCTCGCGGCATTCCAACTGCGCGGAATTCAGATGGCCTGGTTTCCTGCCGCAGAGCGCGAACCGACGGAGGTTCGGATCGGCGCGATCATGGAGCACGCGTTGCGCACGCGGCCCGACTATATTCCGGTGCTCCAGACCCAGTGCCGGTTTTTGTCGGCAACCAATAGCTTCGTCGAAAGCCTGGTGGTGTGCGACAGAGTGCTCGCTCTCGATCCATGGGACGGGATCGCACTCTATCTGATGGGGCTCGCCCAGGTCTTTCTCGGCCGTTTCAATGACGCGCTCGCGACGTTTGAGCAGGCGGACCGGTTCGATACGCCTCAGGTCGCGCGCTGGACCTGGGCGATCGGGGTGGGTTGGACCTGTCTGCTCTTGGACCGTCCTGCGGATGCATTGCCCTGGCTGCAACGGTCGATCGCGATCACCCCGGCGAGCGGACGCACTCATATGCTGCTGGCCGCGGCTTATCAGCAATTGGGTCAGACCGCCGAGGCGCGTGCAGCCATGGCAAAGGCGCTGGAACTGAGGCCGGGCTCGACGGCGCGTACCGCGCCGCCTCCCACCAAGAATACCAGCCCGGTTTATCTCAAGGCCACCGATCGACTGATAAGCCTTATGGTCGCCGCCGGGCTACCCGAGAACTGACGCCTCGCAAGAGTGGCGCCGATCGAGTGGCGCTGCAAATCCGAGTGTTTTAATGCGTTTGTCGCTCACTCCGCAGCGAACGCCTTGTCAACCGGCGTCCAAATCTGCCCCCTCATCGGCGTCCAATTTTGCCCCCTTTGCACGGCGTGGTTTGCTGGTAGCGCTCGTCTCGTCGGAGCTGGCCGGGAGAGCGGAGGCGAGACGAGCGCGGGTGATGTGATCGTCGTCTCGGCTGTTGAATCGCCAACTGTCGTTTCCGGTCTCGACGATGTCGCAGTGGTGGGTCAGCCGGTCGAGCAGCGCGGTGGTCATCTTGGCATCGCCGAACACGCTCGGCCATTCGCCGAAGGCGAGATTGGTGGTGACGATGACGGAGGCGCGCTCATATAGCCGGCTGATGAGATGGAAGAGAAGCTGGCCACCCGACTGGGCAAAGGGAAGATATCCAGGTTCGTCCAGGACGATAAAGTCCATCCGGGTGAGATGCTCAGCAAGCCGGCCCTGCCGTCCGTTGCGGGTCTCGGTCTCGAGGCGGTTGATGAGGTCGACCACATTGTAGAAGCGGCCACGGGCGCCGGATCGGATGCAACTTCTGGCGATTGCGATGGCCAGATGGGTCTTGCCCGTGCCAGTACCGCCAACGAGCACGACGTTGCGCTGCTGAGCGATGAAGCCGCCGCTAGCAAGGTCGTTGACGAGCGTCTGGTTGATCGGTGTGCCAGTCGAACTGGAAGTCGGCGATATCCTTGGCGAGCGGCAACTTTGCAATGGTGAGCTGGTACTTGATCGACCGGGCCTGCTTCTCGTTGATCTCGGCGTTGAGCAGGTCACCGACGATGCGCTGAGGTTCATGCTGTCGCTTGATGGCGGTTGCCATGATCTCGTCGAAGGCGGCCTTCATGCCGTAGAGCTTGAGCTCGCCCATGAGGTCGAAGATTTGAGTTCGTTCCATCAGTTGGTCTTCCGGAGGTTGTCGTAACGGGCACAATCGGCGATCGGCGCATGGCGGAGCGTTAGCGCAGCCGGCGTCATGATGTTTGCCGGTGGAGCGGGTTCGCGTTGCCTGGCCAGGATGTTGAGCACGACGTCGTCAGAGTGGACGCCGTGGCCGAGTGCTTCGGCACAGGCGGCTTCCACCGCCGGCAGACCGTCGGTCAGCACCGCGTTGAGGATGTCGACCATCTGCCGACTGCCATCGTCGATGCTGGCAAGCCGGCGCCGAATCCGCCCGGCGATGCCGGGCGCATTTTGTCGCCAGTTGCATGAAATCCGCGTCTGGTGCCGGTCTCACCAGCCCAGTTCACGCAAGTAGGCCGCGCGGGCGGCGATACCGGTGTGGGTGAAGTCCGTGAAGACGCCATCCACGCCGAGACGGAAGAACTTCAGGTACTCGAGGCTCGGATCGTTGCGATAGTCGGCCGCCAGGTACTTCTTCTCGTTCCGGAACGTGAAGACGTGGACGAACAGGCCGAGCTTGTGCGCGTCGGCGATGACGCTGGTGGCGTCCTGCGTCGATGCGTCTGCCGTCGAGCCCTTGTAGGGCGTGCCGTCGGCATTGCTGTCCTTCCACGGCGAGATCTTGTACGGCACGATATAGGCCTTCCACGGGCCGATGCCGTCGGCATAGGTCTTGATCTCGGCGAGGCCTTCCGGCGTCAGCATCGCATCGAAGGTGCGGCTGTCCCCGGCAACCGTCCAGTCATAGGGACGGGAATTGGCGATGTTGTTGAGCAGCACCTTGCCGGTCTTGAAGTCGACGCCGTTGCCGTCGATCAGCTGGACCTGCCGCGTTTCCAGTCCGTGGCTGCGCATGTATTTCAGGCTGCCGGGCTCGAAGCTCTGCACGATGATCGGCGCGTCCTTCGCATTGAGGCCGTTCTCCTTGATGATCTTGATCAGGGCATCCTCGAGCGGATGGCTGCCGGGCGCGCCGCAGCCGTTGGCGATCGCCTGCGCGTTGTTCCAGGTCGGATTCTTGGTTTCCGGATAGACCGAGATCGTGCGCCCCGTCGCCTTGCTCTTGGCCCTGGCGATGTCGATGATGTCCTGGAAGCTGATGATCGGGAATTTGCCGTTGAACAGCTTCGGCCGTTCGTTGGCCGCATCATAGGTGGTGCCGGCGATCCACTGCCTCAGCTCGGCCATGGTGAAATCGGTGATCGACCAATCGTTGGTGTGATCGTCGCCGTCGACGATCAGCGCCTTCAGCACCGACTTCGGATCGGCCGGATCGACGAGGTCGCTCGGATACTCAGCCGGCCCGCTGGTCGGCGTTTGCGCCCATTTCACCTTGACGGGCACGCCCGGCGTCGTGCGCTTGCGCTTGGCGACCTCCGCGTTGGTCTTTGCCACTTCGGCAACGTTGGTGTTGTCGCCGAGCCATGGATTGTGGCGTGCCACCAGCACGCAATCCTTGGTCAGGTGCAGGTCCTCTTCGAGCGAGTCCGTGCCGAGGTCGGCGGCCAGCTCATACGAGGCCTCGGTCTCCTCCGGCACCAGGCCCGGCACGCCGCGATGTCCGATGACGAGCGGCAGCTTTCCGTCGACGGTCAGGAAGGGCTTTGCGCCTGATGGTGCCGGGCCGGTCTGCGCCGACGCCATCGACGGCAGCAGGACGGCCGCACCGAGCAGCATCGCTGCAAAATGTAGTTTCCGTCCCGAACGAATGTGCTTCACGGCCAAGTCTCCATCTCTTGTGCGGCATCGGGGCGATGCCGCAACGGCCGAGCCGAACCGGGCCGACGCGGCTATCTTCTTGTCTCAATCTTCTGACAGTCCGATGACTGTTGGGCAGGCGCGGGCGGACAACGGGCCGGCGTCCCGCGTATCAGCGTTCGATCCGGACGCTCATGCCGGGTTCGAGACCTTCTGCGGCGCCGGCGGGGTCGAGGCGCAGCCGCAGCGTGTTGCGGTCGTGATCGCCGATCACGCGCTCGGCCTGCCAGGTGGCGAACACGCCGAGCGGCCGCAACTCGGTGACGAGGGCCTTGGTCGCGCCGCCGCCGGCATTGCGGTTGACGTTCACGGTGCTTCCGATCGCAAGACCGTCGAGATGGTCCTCGCGCACGTTGAACGAGAGCCATTGCCCGCCGGCCGCCGCGACCGCCATGATCGGCTGACCCGCACGCACGTTCTCGCCCAGTTCCGCAGCGATCACGCTGACCACGCCATCGACCGGCGCGCGCAGCACCATCTTGTCGAGCCGGCGTTCGAGCACCGCGACGGCGGCCGCAGCGGCCTGCACCTGCGCGTCGGCGATGGCGCGCTCCTCCTTGGTCGGCCCCGCCACCGCGGCATCGTAATTCGCCTGCGCCGCCGCCACGCCAGCGCGCGCCGCGGCGACGTCATTCTCGGCCTGGTCGAGCGCCTGCTGGGTTTCGAAATTCTGGCCTGCCAGCGTGTTGATCCGCTTGAACTGGGTCTCGACATAGTCGAGGCGCGAGTTGGCCTTGGAGATCGCCGCTTTCAGCGAATCGACCTGCTCGCGGCGGACGCCGGCATAGACATTGTTGCGGCTTGCGACCGCGGCGGCGAGCGCTGCCCGCGCCTGATCCGCCTGCGCGGTTAGCTCGACGGCGGAGAGCCTGGCAAGGACGTCGCCGGCGTGCACCTGCGCGCCTTTCTCGACCGCGATCGACACCAGCTGGCCGTTCACCTCCGGCTCGATCCTGACCTCGGTCGAGCGGACCACGCCGACGATCGCGGGCGTCGGCGTCGCGCGGCTTGCATAGATCAGCGTGCCTGCGACGAGCGCAAGGGGGATCGCGATGACGGCGACGCGCCTAGCGTTGGGCATCTTGCTGTCCTCTCTTGAACACCAGCGCGGAGATCACGGCGAGCGCGAAATAGCCCACGGCGAGGCACCACAGCCTGAGCCAGTCATGCGAGACCTCCCAGATGCTGGCGCCGAGTTGGTTGATGCGCACGAGGCCATCGATCGCGGAGTCGGCCGGGAACAGCCGGCCGAGCGCGGTGGCCGCAGCGGGGATCGCCTCGCGCGGCCATGCGAAGCCGGCGGTGAAGAATTGCGGCAGGCTGGTCGCCAGCAGCAGGATGGTGGCGTTCTCCGGCCGCGTGAACCAGGCGCCGATCGCCTGTCCCAGGAAGCTCGTCGCCAGCAGGAACACGCTCGCCAGCGCGAAGATCTGCGGCAGATGCCCGAGCGTCGAGAAACCATAGATCCGCGGCAGCACGATCAGATAGAGCGCGAGCGCCGGCAGATAGATCGTCAGGTGGGCCACGCCGCGCCCGAACACGCCCGCGACCGTGTTGCGGGAATTCGCCAGCGCCGTGCCGGTCAGCATCGCCGCGCCGATCAGCAGCGTCTGTTGCAGGATCAGGATGAACGCCGCCGGCACGATATAGCTCGCATAGCCGCCGACCGGGTTGAAGATCGGTTGCAGCAGGACGTTGGCCGGGCTGAGGCTCGCCAGCTTGGCCTTGACAAGGCTGCCGTCGGCGCGGGCGCCGCGCGACACCAATTCGGATGTCAGCGTGCCGATCGCGGTGGCGACGGCGCCAGCGGTCGAGCGGAAGATGAACAGATAGGTGGCGTCGGCGTAGACCGGGATATGCGCCGTGATGCCCTTCAGCACGTCGCGCTCGGTGCCGGGCGGGATCTGCACCGCGGCAAACGCTTCGCCGCGATCGATCGCGCTCCGCGCCTCCGCCAGCGTGCGTGCGCGAACCGTCACGCTCAATGTCCCGCTGGCATCCAGCGTCTCGACGACCTGGCGGGAGAGATCGCTGAGATCATTGTCGACGACCGCGATCGGGAGCTTGCGCAGGATCTGGTTCAGATAAGGTTGCGGGTAGTAGATGCCGTAGATCAGCGGAGCCAGGAACAGCAAGGTGAACGCACTGCGCGTTCCGAGCACGCGCCGCCACTCCCCCAGGAAGGCGCCGCCGATGCCGGGCGGCGTCGGGCCGCGCTCCGGCGCTTCGGCAGGCTGAGCCATTTCGAAGAAGCCCTTGCGCGTCAGGCTCGCCATGCGCAGCCATGCAAGACCGGCAAACAGCAGTGTGAGCCCGGCGAGCGCAGCGAAGGGAAATGCGGATTCCGAGACTGGTAACCCGCGCGCTGCCTGTCCCATCAGCACCGCCATGTACCAGCGCAGCGGCAGTATCGCGCTCCAGACCTGCGCAAACGTGTTCATGCCGATGGTCGGAAAGCCGACGCCCGCATAGCCGAAGGCGGGGGAGGCGACCAGGCCGGCGAGTCCCAGCCCCGTCGCGAGGTCGCCGACCGCGAGCTGCAACAGCGCACCGATCGACAGATAGGCGATGATGAGCAGCGAGCCGGCGGCGATCATCAGCAGGATGTCGCCCTTGAACGGGATCTGCAGTGCGCCCTCCAGCACGAGGGTCACCGCCAGCATGATCACGACGAAGATGCAGAACAGCGGCGCCAGCTTGCCGGCCAGCGCTGCGACCGGATCGCCGCCTGCGCTTGCGAGCCACTCCCGCCCGTTGCGGCGGCGGAATTCGGAGCCGACCGAGTAGCCGGCGGCGAGCGTGATCACAACATGGATGATGGTCGGCAGCAGCGCGCGCAGCAGGAACTGGGCGTAGTTCTTCTGCGGATTGACCAGCGCGATGGTCTCTGCTGATAGCGTGCCGATCGACGCCGGCGCTGGGGCGGCGCGGCTGGCCGGCGCTGCCGCGTTCGCCGCGGCGGACAGGGCATCGTTGAGGCCCGACGAGGCGATGCCGGCCGCGGTCAGGAATTGCTGGTTGTAGAAGCCGACCACCTGCGGACGGCGATCGGCCTTCAGGTCGCGTTCAAAGTTCGGCGGGATGAAGATCGCCGAGATCGCCTTACCGGAACGGATGTCCTGCACGGCGGTGGCGAGCGAGCCGGAATCGTCGACGATTTTCAGGCTCGGAGACGCCGCCACGTGTTGCGTCAGCGCGCGCGAGGTATCCGACTTGTCGGTGTCGACGATCGTGACGCCGAGGCCGCGGATGACCGGCTGGCTGAACACGGTCGTGAGCACCGCGAAGGCAAACAGCGGCACGCCGAAGATCAGCAGCAGTGCGACGCGGTCGTGCAACAGCCACCGGCACTCGCGCTGTGCGACCCGCCAGAATCCGGGCTTCGACGCCAGCGTCATTGGCGCGACCGCCAGTCGAGATAGGCGCTCATGCCGGGCCGCAACTCGGGCACCGGCTGCACCGGATAGGCGCGGATCGAGAATGTCCGCAAGTCGAAATCGCCGGTGGCGCGGGTGGCGCGCCAACTCGCATATTCGCCCTTGGTCGCGATCAGCTTGACCTCGACCGTGACATGGCGGTCATCGAGCGCCGGAATGCGGACGTCGAACTTGTCGCCGACCTTCAGCCCCTTGACCAGATCTTCGCGCAGATCGAAGTGGATCCACAGATCGGCCAGGTTGATCAGCGTCACCAGCGGCACGCCCGGGGAGACGAACTCGCCCGGCTCGACGTTGCGCTGATAGACTTGCGCTGCAACCGGCGCGTAGACTGCGAGCTGGTCGATGACCGATTGGACGCTCTGGATATCAGCTTCAGCCTTCTCGACGTTTGCCTTCGCGATCGCGCGTTCTTCCTTGGTGTAGCCGTTGACCGCCTGCTCATAGGCTGATTTCGCCTGATCGAGCCCGCGCTCGGCTTCGTGCAATGCGTCGGTGGTCTGGTCGAGGCGAGCCTGCGGCGCGTTGCCTTGCTCGGTCAGCGTCTTGGCGCGATCGTAGGTCTTCTGGGCCAGCACCTGCGCGGCCTCGGCGCGCTCCATCTCGGCCTTGCGAGCGGCGATGGTCTCGACCCGCGTGCCGACCAGCACATTGGCGAGCTGCGCATCGGCGACGGCCTTTGCCGCTCGCATCTGGTCCTGCTTGGCAAGCGTTTCCGGGTTGTCGATCTGCACCAGCACGGCACCCGCGGTCACGTTCTGTCCGCGTTCGACCGGGATGTTCTTGACGCGACCGTCGACGCGCGCGGCGATGTCGAGCCGCGTCGCATCGACCTCGCCCTGCACCAGCAGCGGCTCGGGCCGCAGCAGATAATAGGCAGACAGCGCGACGATGACGGCGGCAACGACGCCGACGATGATCGCCGGCATGCGCGTTGAGGCGTGCACATTCTCCTGGGGCGTTGCTTGTGGCGGCTGCGGCGTGCTTTGGCTCTCGCTACCAGAAGGTGACACGTCCATAGCTGACCCCACATTGGCTCATGACCAGGATAGTCATTCACTATGGCGCGGATGTTAAATCCTGCCAACCTCGGCCGCTTGTCCGATCTTGCTCGAATCTGTCCGGTTCAACTGCGCGCGCATTCGCTGCTGCCATCACGTTTCAATGTTCCAGAGCGATTGCGATCACTGCCGGTTGATGCGACGTCGGCGCGAGCGGTGCGATGCGAACAAACCGGCCTTGCCGGCCGCGCATGGCCGCGCCGATCACACGGATAGTTGAAGCCCTGGCACCCGAATAAATCGCATCCGATTAAATCGGGATACTTGAAGGCTGGCCGCGCCATCCCTTTATCAAGCGCGAGCGAATTAATCGTGTACGATGTAAATCAGGAGCGTTACCATGACCACCAGGATTTCCTATCTCGCCGGGACGTTGAAAACCATCGCGCTGGCTGCGGCGCTGTCGGCCATCGCGGCGACGGCGGCCTCTGCCCAGGCCGCGATCTCCGAGCCAGCCGCCTTCCAGGCGCTCTATCCGTATCGGGACGTGCTCAACAACGGTGCGCCGACGCCTGCCGCCAAGCTCGTGCTCGAGCCGCCGGCGGTGCTGCAGAGGCTCCAGGCGCTGGAAAGCGGTATCGGCGTCGTTGAGGCGCCGCGCCGCATTTCGCATCGTGCCCGGCGCTGAGGCTCTCGAATCTGTGATTGAATGATGATTGTCATCCTATTGATCGCAAGCTTGCGCCGACTACGTCGAAATACAGGACTTTCCCTTATGACGGAGACGTTCCATGACCAAGCAGATCGACGACCTCTCGAGGTTCTATCGCTTTGAACTCGTGCACGGCGACCATGCCGACTTCATTGCCTATCAACGCAATCTGGGCGATGGCGTCTGGCAGACCTATTCGACCTGGATGATTCCAGGTGCGAATGGCGAATAGCGCGGGCTGACGGCCCGAAATGAAAAACGCGCCCGGTATGGCCGGGCGCGTTTTCATTGGCTCTTGGCGGGCGCGCATTGCAGCGGACCCGGCCGCTTGCCGCGGCGTGCGTCAGTTCGACTTCACCAGCGGGCAGCCGCCCTTGTCGAGCGGGCGGAACGCTTCGTCGCCGGGCACGGTGGCGATCAGCTTGTAGAGGTCCCACTCGTTCTTGGATTCCTCGGGCTTCTTGGTCTCGAACAGGTACATGTCGTGCACCATGCGGCCGTCGATGCGGATATGGCCGTTCTTGGCGAAGAAGTCGTTGATCGGCGTTTTGCGCATCTGCTCCATCACCTTCGGCGCCTCGTCGGTGCCGACGGCCTCGATCGCCTTCAGGTAATGCATGGTCGCCGAGTAGAGGCCGGCCTGGATCATGGTCGGCATGTGGCCGACCTTCTCATTGAAGCGCTTCGAGAAGGCGCGGGTCTCGTCGTTCATGTCCCAGTAGAAGGCGTCGGTGACGATCAGGCCCTGCGTCGCCTTCAGGCCGAGTGCGTGGGTATCGGTGATCTCCATCAGCAGCGCGATCAGCTTCTGGCCGCCCTGGGCCAGGCCGAACTCTGCGGCCTGCTTCAACGCGGTGGTGGTGTCGCCGCCGGCATTGGCCAGCGCCACGACCTTGGCCTTGGAGGCCTGCGCCTGCAGCAGGAAGGACGAGAAGTCCGACGAGTTGAGCGGATGGCGCACGTCGCCGAGCACCTTGCCGCCGGTCTCCTTGACGACGTTGGCAGCGTCGCGCTGCAGCGCCATGCCGAAAGCGTAGTCGGCGGTGACGAAGAACCAGGTGTCCTCGCCGCGCTTGACCATCGCCTTGCCGGCGACGTTCGACAGCGCGTAGGTGTCGTAGGTCCAGTGCACGGTGTTGGGCGAGCAGGCGGTGCCGGTGATGTCGGATGAGCCGCCGCCGGAGTTGATGTGGATCTTGTTCTTCTCGCGCGTCAGCGCCGAGATCGGCAGCGCGACCGATGAGGTCGGCACGTCGAGGATCGCATCGACCTTGTCGTTGTCGTACCAGTTGCGCGCGATGCTGACGCCGACGTCGGGCTTGTTCTGATGATCGGCCACGACGACCTGGATCGGCTTGCCCTTCACCTTGCCGCCGTAGTCGGCGACCGCCATCTCGACGGCGGCGACCGAGCCCTTGCCGGTGGCGTCCGCATAGAGGCTCGACATGTCGGTGAGCACGCCGAGCTTGACGACGTCGTCGGAGATCTGGGCGTTGGCCGCGGTGCCGGAGGCCGCAAGCGCGAGGCTGGCCGCCGCTGCGGCCAAGAGCGATTTCATCGTGTTTCTCTCCCTGGTTTTTCGTCGAAGATTGCTTCCACGGGCACCTTCTATCCGGTGCGGCAACCTGTCGCAAAGGCGACTTTTTGGGCATGCGGCGGGGGAGCGAGGCACGGCGGGCGCCATTCACCTCTCCCCGCAAAGAGCGGGGAGAGGGAGAGCCAAGTTACAGCGCCGGTAGCGCGGTGACGGCGGCCTTGATGGTGCCGTCGGTTTCCACGACCACGCGGAGCGTTTTCGAATCGAAAGCGATGCTGGCGAGGCGGATGCTGGTGACGTCGGCATCGACCCGGATGCCTTCCTCGTTCTTCTGCAGGTCGGCGATGGCGGCGGCGATCTTGCGCTGCGCGTTGCTCGCGAACGGCTTGAGGTCGACCACCATCCGGTCGGCGAGCGCCTGCTGCAGATGCGGGATCGCGGCGCGCGCGGCGGCGCCGAGCAGGCCGAACGCAGCCTCGGACTCGACCGCCAGCTCGACGTCGGCGAGCCGCAGCGTCTGCGCCGCCTGGTCGAGCCGCGGCCGGCCCCAGATGTGCACGGTCGCCTCGGCGCCGAGGCCGAAGAAGCTCTTCTTCTCCTTGGCGTGCACCAGCAGCGAGATCAGAAGCCGGTCGCCGGAGGCGGCGATGCTCGCGCTCTTGACGGTGACGTCGACCGGGCCGGAGCCGTCCTCGGGGAAAGTCTTGCCTTTCAGCTGCGCCTCGACGAGCTGCGTCAGCGTCGTGAAGGACATGTCGACCGGCAGGCCGATCGCGACCTGGCTCGACATCGGCGGCACGATGGAGAGCTTGTCGGGGAACGGGCAGTTCGGGGTCGTCTGTGCCTCGGTGATCCGCGTCTCGGCCTCGATTCCCATGGTCAGGATCACCGACGACGCATCGACCTTGGGCTGGGCCGCGATCGCGCGGGTCGGCCGCAGCTCGAGCCACATCGGCGGCATCGACGAGGTGCCGCCGGTGCCCTGCAGCGGGATCGACCGGCAGGCTTTGGCCCATTGCGCGCGGGCGCTGTTCTGGAACACCGGGTCGTTGCGCAACCGTGCCTCCACCACGGAAATCTGGTCGGCGACCGCCTTGTCGATCACCGGCTTGACCTGGGCCGGCACGCTGATGCGGACGCCGGCGGCCGACAGGCTGGTGTCGCCGAGATTGACCTGCGCCTGCAGGTTCGGCTCGATCCGCCAGGACGCGCCGAGCTTCGGCCGCGCAGTCAGCGTGACGCTGCCCTTGATGTCGGCGTTGGCGTTGACGTTCTTGATGTTCACGGAGCCGATCTGCCTGGCGACATTGCCGCCGAGCAGGCTGCCGAGCGCGTTGGTGACGGCACCGGTCGCCTTGTCCGATAGCGAGCCGGTGACCTTGAGCGTGCCGTTGATCGGGGTCGTCAGCGTCAGCACGTCCTGCGCGCCGGTGGCCGCGATCGGCCCGCGCGACGCGGTCCAGCCGATGTCGGCATTTTGCAGGATTTGCTGGACCGGGTTGTCGGCCTTGCCGCCGAAGGTCTTGGGCGCGCCGCGTTCGGCGGCATCGCGGATCGCCGACAGCGCGACCGAGACCTGCGCCACGACCGTCGAGGAGCGCGGCGACGGCGGCAGCGGCGGCAATTGTACCAGTGGCGGCGTCTGCACGGTGACGCTCGGCGCGAGCCAGTCCATGGCTTTGAGGCTGATCGCGAACGAGACGAGGACCACGGTGAGCCCGAGCGCGATCGTCCTTGGATGCATCGGTAGACGCATCGTCCCCCCGGATGAAAATCAACTTGACGGGTTGTACAGGCCCCCCGACGAGGGCGCCAGTGTGGCGGGATCACGCTGCTTCGGGGGCGGGGGCCGGCGGCCCGCCCGGGATCACTCAGACGTTAACGATCTGGTCGTTAACGAATATGAACGCGACAACGGCCCCGGCAAGATGCCGGAGCCGTCGTCGATGTCTGGAAATGTCCGGCTAAAGCGCGGCGCGACGGTCGGTCATCGGCAGCACGATCACCTTGGTGCCGACGCTGACCCGCGAATAGAGGTCGGTGACGTCCTCATTGGTGAGGCGCAGGCAACCGGAGGAGACATGGGTACCTATCGTCTCCGGCGCGTTGGTGCCGTGGATGCGATACACGGTACCGCCGAGATACATGGCGCGGGCGCCGAGCGGGTTGCCGGGGCCGCCAGCCATGTGACGCGGCAGATAGGGCTGGCGCGCGATCATTTCCGGCGGCGGGGTCCAATCCGGCCACTCTGCCTTCTTGGTGATGGTCTGGGTGCCCGACCAGGTGAAGCCGTCGCGGCCGACGCCGATGCCGTAGCGCATCGCCTGACCGCCTCCGAGCACCAGATAGAGATAGGTGTGCGGGGTGTCTATGATCACGGTGCCGGGCGCCTCGCGGGTCGGATAGGCGACGACCTGGCGGCGCAAGCGCGCGGGCAATTCAACCGAACGGTCTTCCTCCTGCGCCTGCGGCATCGACTGCACCGGGGGCTGCACGGCCGCGGTCGGCGGCGTCAGGATGAAGGGGAACATCGGCAGCGGAGCGGCCGCGGCGGAGTTCGAGAAGGCAACGGCGCCAATCGCCAGCGCGCCGAAGGCGGCGGCAGCCAGACGCGTATTTAGCATGATGGAATTGAACATTGTCGACCCCTGTTGTTTGCGCCCTGCGCGCCAGTTCGGCGCATCGTTGAGGAAACCAATACAGGGGAGGCGTTTCAGGACGTTTGCACGAAATCGCCAAAATGGTTTCGTGGCATTAGGGTTTTGTTTCGTTCGTGTTTCGTCGCAGGGTTAAGGGCGGGTTGCCGGCAAGCGGGCGACCTCAGAGGTGGATGTATCCGGCCAGTCCGTCCCACAGCAGCTTGGCCGCGGTAATGACGAGAATGGCGTAGCAGAGGCGGTACAGCGCCCGCTGGTCGAGCCGTTCGTGCAGCCGCCAACCGGCCCAGACGCCGACCGGCACGGCCGGCACGCAAAGCGCCATCAGCATCCACAGGCTTCGCGACGGCGTGGCGAGCACGAGCCACGGACCGGCCTTCAGGAGGTTGCCGACCGTGAAGAACAGGCTGGTGGTGCCGGCGTAGAGCGCCTTCGACATGCCGAGCGGCAGCAGATAGATCGCAAGCGGCGGCCCGCCCGAATGCGCCACCATCGTCGTGACACCGGAAGACAGGCCGGCGACCGCGGCCTTGAAGGTCGAGCGCGGACGCGGCTTGATCTCGCCGCCGCCGATGAACCACAGCGCGGCGAACACCAGCGTCACGACGCCCATCACGATCTCGACGGCATGGCGGTCGAGATCGCGCAGCACGAAATAGCCGAGGCCGATGCCGACCACGAGCGCGGGCAGCAGCATCGCGAGGTCGACCCGCGACCACGTATTGGGGCGCCAGAATCGCAGCGCCGTGATGTCCATGATGACGAACAGCGGCGCGAGCAGCGCGCCGGCCGCGATCGGATCCATCGCCAGCGAGAGCAGCGGGATGCCGACGATGGCAAAGCCGCCGCCGAACGCGCCCTTCATGAAGGCGATCAGGAAGACGCCGGCGAGCGCCACCGCGAGCACGAAAGGCGCAGGCAGGTCTGTGATGATGGACGTGATCATGGTGTGGTGCGGAGCGTTGTGGTCGTGCTCATACATGGCCACGCGCGCATGCATGTGCAATCCAAATATTGCTCTCGGTGCACATTGCTCTCGGTGCAATCGGCGTCTGTGCGCTAGCCGGTGCGCATCCGCGGCAGGCCCGGCCTGTCGCCGTTGAGCGCGGCTCGGCGGTCGGCGACGGCGTGATGGAATTGCTCCAGCGTCAGCCCGATCACCGACAAGTCGCCTTCATCGATCGCGCCGTCGTCGTAGCAATCGAGCGCCTCGCGCAGCAGCGCGTCAGCATCGCTCTGCATCGCCGCGAGCTGCTCCGCGGTCTCGGCGCCGCGCACCCGCGCGATCAGCGTCAGCAGATTGTCGCGGTGGGTGATGTATTGCTCACGCTCGTCGCGCTTCATGTAGTGGCGCAGCCAGGCGCCGGCCGAACCGAGGCCGGAGAGCAGCAGGATGCCGCCCCAGATATAGTCGGAGTATTTTTCCAGGAAGGTGCGCTCGGTGCCGTCGATATAGGCGGCAGCGCCCTGATGCGCCGGCAATGCGGCGTCCTTGTCGGTATCCGGCTTCTCGATCTTGGCTGCCGCCGGCAGGTCGCGCGCGACCTGGAGGCGCTGCGTAAACAGCTGCCGGTCCAGCGCGCCGACGGTTGCCTCGTGCAGGCTGTGCTGCGCGATGATCAGGTGGTTGACGCTGACGGTCTCGACCTTGTCTTCGGGACGGGCCGGCGACGAAGAGAAGATGCTGCCGGCGATCTCCTCCGATTCGTAGAGCGGATGCTTCTGCGCGATTGCTTCGGAGACCTCGATGGGAATGAATTTCGGCTCGCCGCGCGCGGCCGCCGTCGCCGCGATCGCTTCCGCCGTCACCTTGCTGTCGAGCGGGCCGACCGTCATGTAGGCGTCGAGCGACGGATCGCGCGCGAGGTCCGCGATCTTGTTGACGGCGAACTGGCTGACCGCGACCTTGTCGGGGTTGACGCCGGACTCGGTCAGGATCACGCGCAGCAGCGTGACATTGGCCTGAGTGCTGCCGACCACGCCGACCTTGTGCCCGGCAAGGTCGTCGATGCTCTTGATCTTGGCGGACCGCCGCTTGCCTTTGCCGCCCGAGGGCGCCCAGAGCACCACGACATTCTTGCGCAGGACCGCGACCGACTCGGCGCTCGCTGGCAGATTGAGGTCGCCGCGCACCACCGCGAGATCGACCTTGTTGGCAGTGAACAGCGCGATGCTTTCGGCGGCGCCCTGGGTCGGGACCGGCTTCAATCGCACCGGGCTTCCGCTGTGCGCGAAGGCCTGGGCGAAGCCCTGGACGAGCTTGACGTCCTCACTGCCGGTCGGGCCGACCGCGATCAACAGCGTCACCGGACGTAGCGCGTAGAGCAGCGCGCCCGCGGCGCCGCCGAACACAAGGATGCCGATCGCCAGGATCAGGAGCGACGAGTTTCGTCGTTTGAGCCTGCGGCGCGTGGTGCCGGGATTTTCACTCTGCTCTGACATCTGATTGTCACGTTACACGAAAAACCGGCCGTTTGCCCCGAAAAACAACCTAACATTTCGATGACGTCATACGTTTGAAACATCCATGTCAGAACGTCGTGCGAGCAGAATCAAGATTAACGGTTTGGATCTCCTGCAATGCGCATACTCGTTGCGACCGATGCCTGGCATCCGCAAGTCAACGGCGTGGTCCGGACGCTGACGTCGCTGGCGCGCAGCGCAGCGACGCTGGGCGCCGAGATCGAATTCCTGACGCCCGACGGTTTCCGTTCGGTCGGCGTGCCGACCTATCCGGGGCTTCGGGTGGCGCTGCCGAACCGGCGCGAGATCGCGCGCCGGATCGAGGAGGCCGCGCCCGAGGCGATCCACATCGCGACCGAAGGGCCCATCGGCTGGGCGGTGCGCGGCTATTGCCAGCGCAACAAGCTCGCCTTCACCACGTCCTATACAACGCGCTTCCCCGAATATGTTTCGGTGCGCACCGGAATTCCCGACAGCGTCGGCTACGCCGTGCTGCGGCACTTCCATGCCGCAGGCTCCATGACGATGGTTGCGACCGACTCGCTGCGGACCGAGCTTGCCGAGCGCGGCTTCCGCAGGCTCGGCTCTTGGACCCGCGGCGTCGACACCAAGATCTTCAATCCGGATCAGCCGGCCGTGCTCGATCTGCCGCGGCCGATCTTCATGACCATGGGCCGTGTCGCGGTGGAGAAGAACCTCGACGCCTTCCTGTCGCTGGAGCTGCCGGGCTCCAAGGTCGTGGTCGGCGACGGCCCGCAACGGGCGGCGCTGGAACAGAAATATCCCGACGCGATTTTCCTCGGCGAGAAGAAGGGCCAGGATTTGACCTCGCACCTCGCTGCCGCCGACGTCTTCGTGTTCCCGAGCCTGACCGACACGTTCGGCGTCGTGCAGCTCGAGGCGCTGGCCTGCGGCACGCCGGTCGCGGCGTTCCCTGTGACCGGCCCGAAGGACGTCATATCGGACCATCCGATCGGCGCGATCGACCATGATTTGCGCAGCGCCTGCCTGCGCGCGCTGAACATGTCGCGCGCGGACTGCCGCAATTTTGCGTTGGAGCGTTCCTGGGAAAACAGTGCGCGTCAGTTCATCGGCAATCTTGCCACGCTGCAGCCGAGCCGCGCGCCGCGGCCCGCCCGCCGCGTCGCCGGCCGCAGTGCGGTTCCGAATTAACAGCTCAATCGAACGAAAGACGAGAGACTCTCTATGGCTGAAATTATCAAGCTGGGCGCCGACCGTTCCATGGACTTCGACCGCGAGACGGTCGAGCAGGCCTACGACCGCTGGGCGCCGATCTACGACCTCGTGTTTGGCGGCGTGTTCAGCAAGGGCCGGCAGGCTGCGATCCAGGCTACCAACAAGATCGGCGGCCGCGTGCTCGAGGTCGGTGTCGGCACCGGCATCTCGCTGCCGCTCTACGGCCAAAACGTCCGCATCTTCGGCACCGACATCTCCGAGGCGATGCTGGAGAAGGCCAAGAAGCGCGTCGCCGAGCAGGGCCTGAAGAATGTCGAGGGCCTGGCGGTGATGGATGCCGAGAAGCTCGAATTTCCCGACAATTCGTTCGATGTCGTGATGGCGCAGTACGTGCTGTCGGCGGTGCCGAATCCGGAAGCCGCGATGGACGAGTTCGCGCGCGTGGTGAAGCCTGGCGGCGAATTGATCATCCTGACCCGCGTCAGCGCCGATGCCGGCGTCCGCCGCTTCATCGAGCAGACACTGCAGCCGGTGGTGCGCCCGCTCGGGTTCCGGACCGCCGAATTCGCCTGGTCGCGCTACACCAAGTGGCTGGCCGGCGCGCGCGGCATGGAGCTCGCGGAGCGCCGCCTGATCCCGCCGCTCGGCCATTTCTCGCTGGTCCGCTTCCGCAAGGCGGACGTCGCCAAGGCGGCCTGAGGCCAGGCAGCTCCTTCCGGGTGAGGTCGCGCACAGCGCGGGTCCGAACCGGGAGGCTACGATACCCTCCGCCTCATCCGCGCAAATCGCCGGGATGAGGCGAGACCTTCTCCAGTCGCGTCAAGGTGTCGCTCCGCATTGTCATATGTCATTATGATGATGTCACACGCGGTACATCGAAGCCCTGTAAATCCTGTCCCGAAAGATGTTGGGGGAACCAATGATCAAGAATTTTCTGCAAGAGCTGCGTACCCAGCGCTGGGATGACCATCGCTTCTACCATCACAGCCGGATCAACCAGAGCCTGCACTTCGTCAGCGCGCTGAGCTTCCTGTTCGCCTATGTGATGCTGTTCTTCGATCCGGTCGTGTCGGCGCTGGTCGGCTGGCTGGTCTCGATGACCTCGCGCCAGGCCGGTCACTTCTTCTTCGAGCCGAAGGGGTATGACCACGTCAACCAGGCGACCCACGAGCACAAGGAAGACATCAAGGTCGGCTACAATTTGCAGCGCAAGGTCGTGCTGATGGCGATCTGGGCGCTGTCGCCGATGGTGCTGTATTTCGATCCGACGCTGTTCGGCCTGTTCAAGCCCTGGGTCACGATGGGCGACTTCACCCGTCAGGTCGCCAAGATCTGGCTTGCGGTCGGCGTCGGCGGCCTGCTGTTCCGCACCATCCACCTGTTCTTCATCCGCGACGTCGAGACCGGCCTCGTCTGGATGACCAAGATCGTCACCGATCCGTTCCACGACCTGAAGCTCTATCACAAGGCGCCGTTGTTCCTGATGAAGGGCGAGCTGATCGATCCGGGTCTCGAGAAGCACGTCAGGCACGCCTGATCGTTGCTCCCAGCGTCTTCAAACTGCGTGATGCCCGGGCTCGTCCCGGGCATCACCGTTCTTAGGGCCATGCAAGAAGACGGCTTCGCCTTGAATCTTCTCGACCACGCGCTGACTTCACCTCGCCCCGCTTGCGGGGAGAGGTCGGATTGCATCGTAGATGCAATCCGGGTGAGGGGGACTCTCCGCGAGTCCGTCTATCGGTGCTCTCGTCGAGAGTCCCACTCACCCCGACTCTCTCCCCGCAAGCGGGGCGAGGGAGCAAACGGACGGCGCCAGCCGTCAGCGCCCGAACTTCACGGCGACCATCTCCTTCAGGATCTGTCGCTTGATGTTCTTGTTGGTGAGGCCTTCCTTGTGCCACCACCAGCCGTCGCGCTTCATCTTTTCGGCGGCGGCGACGAAACGATCGCTGACCTCGGCGAAGTCGGCGTCGGTGTAATTCAGGGTGAAGATCAGGCGGCCGGTGCCGACCCAGCTCAGCGCCAGGCCTTCGGCCCGCAGGTAATATTGCAGCATCCAGTTGTAGCGGGACGGCTCGGTGTAATAGACGGTCCAGATCGACGAGATGTTGCCGACGCGAACCGGAAGGCCCGCGGCCGTGAGGCGGTCGTTGAGCGCCTTGGCGCGTCCGTTCCAGGTCTCGTCCAGCCCGTTATAGATCGAGCGGAAGTTCGGGCTGGCCAGCCGGCTCAGGAACTCGTCCATCGACGTCATGACGTAGGGGTGCGAGTTGAAGGTGCCGCGCGCAAAGCAGATGTCGGCGGGACGATCGTCGCGGAAGCGCCGCATCAGATCCTTGCGGCCGCACACCACACCGACCGGCAGGCCGCCGGCGAGGCTCTTGCCGTAGGTCACCATGTCGGCCTTGACGCCGAAATATTCCTGGGCGCCGCCGGCCGCGAGGCGGAAGCCGACGAACACCTCGTCGAAGATCAGGACGATGCCGCGCTCGGTGCAGACCTCGCGCAGCTTCTTCAGCCATTCGGTGTAGGCGGCGCGGTCGTATTTCGAGCTGCGCGACGAATCGACCAGCGCGGAATCGCCGGGCGCGTTGGAGTTCGGATGCAGCGCCTGCAGCGGATTGACCAGCACGCAGGCGATGTCCTTGCGGGTGCGCAGCACATGCAGTGTCTTCTCGGACATGTCGGCGAGCGTGTAGGTCTCGTGCGGCGACACCGGATTGCCGACGCCGGGCTGCACCTCGCCCCACCAGCCGTGATAGCTGCCGGCGAAGCGCACCAGGTGCGTGCGCTTGGTGTGGTAGCGCGCGAGCCGCACCGCCTGCATCACGGCTTCGGTGCCGGACATGTGGAACGAAACCTCGTCGAGGCCGGAGAGCTCGCAGAGCCGCTTGACGTTGTCCGCGATGATCGGGTGGTAGGGGCCGAGCACGGGGCCGAGCGCTTGCGCCCGCTTCTCACCCTCGGCGATGCACTCCTTGTAGAAGTCGTTGCCGAAGATGTTGACGCCGTAGGAGCCGGTCAGGTCGTAGGCCACATTGCCGTCAAGGTCGGTGACGGTGACGCCGCTGGAGGCCTGCACGAATGCCGAGGTGTTCAGATGCTCGCGCACCAGGCGGCTGTACTGGAACGGCACGCGGTAGGATTCGGTGAACTGCAGGTCGGAGATGCGCTCCGTCACCTCGGCGGTGAGCGCGCGGCCCTTGGGGTAGCGATCCCCGTAGAGGCCGGCGAGGCGGAAGAAGCCGTCCTGGCGCTGCATCGCGATGTTCTTCGGCGCGCCGTCGGAGCAGAAGAACTCGTCGATGTCGAATTCGTAGTGCGGCACCATGCGCGCGACCATCTTGGACATCTTGGAATGTCCGGTCAGCGAGCGGTGCTTGGCGCGCGACAGCGCGATGCGGGCCTGGATCTTGGGGAAGGCTGCGGCGGCGCCGGCAAGGGCGGCGGCGGACAGCGAGAGAATCGGAAGGGATGTTTCCATGACAGAAGCGCTAGCCTCGGCACCTAACAAATTCATGACAGTCAAGGGCCTGATCTCGGCATTCACCCAGCAGGAGGACCTCAATTTCCTGCTAACCAACCGGATTCCGCGGGCGGCGCTGACCCGCTTCATGGGCTGGTTCTCCAAGGTCGAGAATCCCTTGGTGCGCGATGCCTCGATCGCCTGCTGGAAGCTGTTCTCCGACCTCGATCTGTCGGAAGCGAAGAAGACCGAGTTCAAGAGCCTGCACGATTGCTTCACCCGCGAGCTCAAGCCCGGCCTGCGCCCGGCGGTGGCCGATCCTGCCATCATCGCGAGCCCGTCGGATGCCATCATCGGTGCGCATGGCCGGATCGAGGACACTCAATTGTTCCAGGTCAAGGGAGCGCCCTATTCGCTGCTCGATCTGCTCGGCGATCCCGCGCTGGTGGAGCAGCACAAGAACGGCCGCTTCGTCACGCTGCGGCTGACCTCGAGCATGTATCACCGCTTCCACGCACCGTATGATCTTGCCATCGACAAGGTGACGTTCATCCATGGCGACGTCTGGAACGTCAATCCGATCGCGCTGAAGCGGGTCGAGCGGCTGTTCTGCAAGAACGAGCGCGCGGTGCTGCGCGCAAAACTGCCGACCGGCGAGGCGCTGACCCTGGTTCCGGTCGCCGCGATCCTGGTGGCAAGCCTTCGCCTGCATTTCCTCGATGTCACGCTGAACGCGCAGTCGCGGGGGCCGGTGGATTTCACCTGCGACGCGCATGTGAAGAAAGGCGATGAACTCGGCTGGTTCGAGCACGGCTCGACCATCATCGTGCTCGCGCCCGGCAATTTCGAGTTCTGCGACAATGTCGTTGAGGGAACGCGGATCAAATGCGGCGAACCGCTGCTGCGAAAGCCTGTGATTTGATCGGGTTTTTCCCTCGCGTGTCATTGTTTGAGCATGATCTGCCCGGAAAACTGGTTTCCCCTTTTCCGGATCATGCTTTAGAATGGCGTTGATCGTCGAGCGACGATCCTAAATCGCAAACCTTTGGGATATGAGATGGCGCGGACGCCTGTTCTGGCGGCGGGAGGCATCGTGCTGCGGCGGGAGACGCCGCCGCGCTTTGCCGTCGTGCGCCTGCGCAAGCGCAATGAGTGGGTGCTGCCGAAGGGCAAGCTCGACGACGGTGAGACGGCGCGCGCCGCGGCCGAGCGCGAGGTGCTGGAGGAAACCGGCCACGCCGTCGAGGTGCACGAATTCCTCGGCACGCTGGTCTATGAGTCCGGCGGGCGCTCCAAGGTGGTGCACTACTGGCGCATGGATGCCGGCGGCCGACCGGTGCGCGAGTTGATGAGCGACATCAGGGAAGTCGACTGGCTGCCGCTGGACGCGGCGCTCGACCGTTTGTCGCGCAGCTATGAGCGCATGTTCCTGGAGAATGTCGGCCCGATCGCGCTGCAGGCTGCG